>ERZ839767.90-NODE-90-length-140977-cov-6.024382_pt1 | contig 140977 bp, 97 predicted proteins | sample MGYA00519879_ERZ839767 | MGnify/ENA primary metagenome ERZ839767 (study PRJEB31850, sample SAMEA3708852) | human gut metagenome | biome: human gut; feature: human-associated habitat; material: faeces | place: China | collected 2014 ...
GCGTGGAACGACGGCACACGGAAAAGGGCAACCGTTACCGGATCGTGCCGTTGGAGATATGAGCCAACCCACACAAGAAGAGACCGTAACTATGTAGTCGGAAACTGCACAATGTGTTCAAGAAAGAACCGGACAAATGCTTTAATAATGGGGCGTATGTGCAGTTAGTTATCTTTGCTACACATACGCCTGAAATAACATTCGCAGTTCTATCCTAAAATTATCTTAGTCGTATTTGGTCAATGACCACTCCTTCGTCCAATGCCGTAATCTTGATGCGTCCTTTTCTGCTGCCGGAGGGGAAGCGGGCGGTTTTGACGGCTTGTGCCCGCAAGATGTTGACTTTCCATTCTTCGCTGTATTCTGCGGTTTCGCAGTCGAACACCTGTGGCTCACGGTCATCCGTGGAGACGGCGAAACGTAGTTTGCCGCCTTCTACGGCATGGGTCGGTACGAGGCATACCTCTACGGTCAGGCTGTCTTTCCGGAAGTTTCGGTATTCGTATTCCACTGTTCCACCCTTACCCAAGTAGATGGCTTTCCCGGAATGTCCCAGACCGTCGATGACGGTATGCTGACCTGTCACGGCATCATGTTCCGTGCCGTTCCACAACTGTAGCGGGGCAGGGGAGGACACTAAGGCCGTGGATGATGCAGTGCGCTTGACCTTGTCGAATACGATCAGTCCGCGAGGGGCAGTGCTGATGATGTGGTTCCATTTGCCGTCGAGCAGGGAGTTGAACCGCCGGGTCAGGGAAACGATGCTGTCGTATGCCGCGTCGGACTTCTTCCATAAAGAAGCGCTGTCGGACGGGGTGTGGCGGGCAAACTGTGCATAGAGCATCTTTTTGTTCATTTCGTTCGAGGCTTGTACGGGATACTGGATCATTTCGAAATAAGCATCTTTGCGGTTGGACGGAACGGTTGCATACAATTTTTCCACCCGGTCTGATAGTTTTTTGAATTGTTCGAGGCGTTCGTTGATTTCCTCCGTAGACCATGGCAGGTCGGCGATTTGTTCGTGCCGCTTGTCGTATGTCCGCGTATTACCCATGAATTCCGGTTTGCGGATGTGGGAGAGCAAGTAGAAATCTTTCATGAGAGGTAAGAGCTCCTTTCCCGTTTTCTTTCCGAACGTTTGGTTCAGCCAGTTGCCCAGATGCGAGAATACAACTTCGCTTCCGTCCTTGCATCCGGAAAGGTTGATGTCCCAAGCCATATCGAGGAAGAGCTCGGTCAGGTATTCGGACGGCTTGATGTCTCCGACGTTGAGCACCCATATCTTGCGCATATTCCGGTCGTAAGCCGTTTTCATCTGTTGATACATCAATGAGGGCTGTACGATACCGAGCCAAAGGAAGTCGTGAGGCTCACCCCAGTATGAAGTGTGGTAGTATACGCCGTTTCCGCCCGTGCGTTTTCTTTCTTTCTCATCGGGAAAGTGACGAATGTAGCCGAAGTTGTCGTCCGGCCATACCAAGGTGATGTGGTCAGGCACTTCCAATCCGGCCCGGTACACGTCCAATACTTCTTTGTAGGGGACGAACTGTTGCGGAATCTTTTTACTGTCCGGATGAATGTACTGTCGGAGCAGGCTGTCTTGTACTTGCAACACAGCATTCAGGGCATCTTTGTATTCATGGGTATTCTTTACACCAATCATCCTTCCGTCATGTTTGCCCCGCATGCCCATCGTGAAGATATTATCCGAATGTCCCAGTTCTTTGAGCCGGTCTGTCCAGTAATCTACTACGGCCTGGCGGTTCTTGAGAAAATTGTAGTCGCCTTTTCCGGCTAAGTCCCATTCCGTAGCCGAGTTACGCATCATGGGTTCGCAGTGAGATGTGCTGACCACTATGCCATAGCGTTCCGCCATTTTCCGATTGCCTTCTACGAAATAGAAAGGCATGGTCACTTCGTGCATGGCAGGCCAAATGGTGTTGGTACGTAGTCGGAGAAGCAGTTCGAAGACTTTGGCGTATGTTTTCGGGCCGACTTGTCCTTTGAAACGTCCTTTGACCGGATATTGGGTTTGAGCCTCCGGTTCGAAGTTCTTTGTAGACCACGGTGTCAGCCCCCAGTCTTCGTCGTTGAGGAAGATACCTCGGAACTGCACGGAAGGGGCTTGCTGCCCCTCTTTGATTTCGGAGACAAGGAAACGGTCGCGCTTGTCGGGAGTCACGTCCGCCCACCATTCCCACGGCGAAACGCCTATCATACGTGAAATTTCCAAAAGGCCGTAGGCCAACCCTCGAGCATCGCTTCCGGTAACGAGAACTTGCTTTTTGCCTAACTTGCGAATTTGGAATGCTTCCCATTGCCCCATGATGGGAGGGAGGTCTACTTCATTTCTTTTCAGGTAAGCCTGCATTTCCGGATTGTCGACCGTTCCGGCCACGATTTCTATGTCATGTCCCGGATCAGAGGCGGGAACCAGTCGGGCATCGAATACGTTCTTCACGTCCTTTTGCAGGATTTCCAATGCGGTGTGTACTACTTCTTTCTCTTCTTTGCCTACGAAAATTTCCGTCTGGCAATCCTTTTCAAACAGCACTTGTGCAGAAACCGGTGCACACATTAGCATATATATGCTCAGTAACCAGAAGATATTTTTCTTGTGCATGGTCGTTTTTTGTTTTTATTTTATTGTTCTTTTTGTAGGTATAGGTTTTTCAAAAGTACGATTTTAACCGGTATTTGCCAAGTCTGGCGTGGTATTTCTTCTTTTTTTGTGTACCTTTGCACATTATATTATTAAAACAGATTGTCATGACCCCTATATTTATAGCCGGTCCGTGTGTGATTGAATCCGCTGATTTGTTGGACGAGGTGGCGTGCGAGCTGGTTCGGATAAAGCAGAAATTTAATATAGAGATTTACTTTAAGGCTTCTTTTGATAAAGCCAACCGCACTTCGGTGCATTCTTATCGGGGCCCCGGATTGGAGAAGGGTTTGCAGATGTTGGGTGACGTGCGTGAGAAGTACGGTCTTAAACTTCTGACGGATATCCATGAAAGTTTTCAGGCTGCTCCGGTGGGCGAAGTGGTGGATGTCTTACAGATACCGGCCTTTTTGTGTCGTCAGACCGATTTGTTGGTGGCGGCAGCCCGTACCGGTAAGATTGTCAACATCAAGAAAGCCCAATTCCTTTCGGGACTTGACATGAAATACCCCGTGGAAAAAGCGCAGGAGAGCGGAGCAAGGGAGATTTGGCTGACCGAGCGCGGCAATATTTACGGTTACAATAACCTGGTGGTGGATTTCCGTAATATTCCGGATATGAAAGCCTTTGTGCCCCGTGTGGTCATGGACTGTACGCACTCCGTACAACGTCCCGGCGCGGCAGGCGGAAAGACTGGCGGAAACCGTGAGTTCGTGCCGGCCATGGCCTTGGCGGCGAAAGCGTTCGGTGCGAACGGATATTTCTTCGAGACGCATCCCGATCCGGAGAAAGCCATGAGCGACGGCCCGAATATGTTGTATCTGAAAGATTTGGAAACCGTAATCGCATCATTGCTATGAGCCAAGTGAAAGATATTGCCGTCAAGTGCTTCCGCGACGAAGCCCAGGCCATTTTGGATTTGATACCTCAGTTGGATGAACATTTCGATGCTGCGGTGGATTTGATGCTCCGTTGTACCGGAAAGGTAATTATAACAGGAGTGGGCAAGAGCGGGCATATCGGTGCCAAGATGGCCGCTACGTTGTCAAGTACGGGAACACCGGCTTTTTTCATCAATCCGTTGGATGTCTTCCATGGCGATTTGGGAGTGATGACGCCCGATGATGTCGTCATAGCTATTTCCAACTCTGGCCAGACCGACGAACTCCTTCGTTTCATTCCTTATTTATTGGAACATCATATTCCTTTGATTGGTATTTCCGGAAATCCCGATTCTTTGTTGGCCAAGTATTCCACGTGTCATTTGGTGGTCAAGGTCAGCCACGAGGCTTGTCCTTTGAATTTGGCACCGACGTCTTCCACTACGGCTACTTTGGCCATGGGCGATGCTTTGGCCTGTGCGCTCATCGAGATGCGTCATTTTCAGGCTAAGGATTTTGCACAGTTCCATCCCGGCGGGACGTTGGGCAAGCGTCTCTTGACCACGGCGCATGACGTGATGCGCAGCAACGACTTGCCGGTCATACCTCCCGGAATGAAGTTGGGCGAGGCCATTATCCATGTGAGCAAGGGAAAGTTGGGATTATGTGTGGCGCAAGTGGATGGTAAGGTTGTCGGATTGATAACGGACGGCGATGTGCGGCGTGCTATGGAAAGTTTGCAGGATAAGTTCTTTAACGTCCCGGTGGAGCAGGTGATGACGCGTACGCCAAAATGCGTGTCGCCGGATACCAAGATTGCCAAGATTCAAGATATTATGCACAATAACAAGATACATACGGTTTTGGTTGTGGATGAAGACCGCCATTTGTTGGGTGTGGTAGACCACTTCAGTTGTATGTTCTGACGGGCGGGTAACGGTATAAATTTCATAAAAAAAGGATAGAATGCCTCGGCTCGGTTCGAGGCGAGGAAGCGATTATGAGTAAGTGGCGTGTCATATTCTGTGGCGTTTTGCTGTCGATAGGGCTTGTGTCTATGGCACAGGCAAGCCTGAGCGATTCTCTTACGGTAGAGGATTTAAAGGAAAACGGTGTATTGTTTACGCCCCACAACCGCGTGACGTTGTTACCGAGCGGCGCGGAAAAGTTTGAAGACATGTTCAAAGCCATAGAGCAGGCCCGTCATTATATCTATCTGGAATATTTCAATTTCCGTAGTGATTCTATCGGAAAAGCGTTGTTTACCTTATTGGATAAAAAAGTACGCGAAGGGGTTAAAGTCAGGGTGATTTACGATGATTTTGGTAATGTCAGCAACGACCGTCCCTTGCGGAAAAGACATCTAAGGCAATTAAAGAGCCGTCATTTTGAAGTAGTCGTATTCGATCCCATCGTGTTTCCTTGGGTGAACCATGCCTTGCATCGTGACCATCGCAAAATTGTGGTTATCGACGATAAGGTGGTGTACACCGGAGGAATGAATGTGGCCGACTATTATATCCATGGCCGTCCGGAGTTCGGTAAATGGAGGGATATGCACATGCGTCTGGAAGGTGATTGTGTGCCTCTCTACCGACGTATATTCTGTGAGATGTGGGAGCGTTGTACCGGCGACAAGATAGACAGTTTGGAATACCAGACGGACAGTCTGGCCTTCCAGACCGACTTCCGGGGATTGAAAGAGACGGCCTGCGCGGATTCTTCCGGCGTTCTTTTGGGCGTGGCTAATCGTGAGCCGAAGAGGAGTCCGGCCATTATCCGCAGGAGTTATATAGACGCAATCGACAATGCGCAAAAACGGATACAGATTGTAAACCCCTATTTTACTTTGGTGCCCAGTGTGAAGAAGGCCTTATATCGTGCGTTGAAGCGTGGGGTGAAGCTTGAGGTCATGTTGTCTACCAAATGTGACGTTCCCGTCATGCCCGATGTGGCGGCCTACCATGCCAAAAGGTTGATGAAGCGAGGGGCCGACATTTATTATTATGAAGACGGGTTCCATCACTCGAAAGTCATGATGGTAGACAGTACGTTTTGTACGGTGGGGTCGGCTAATCTGAATAGCAGGAGCTTGAAGTTCGACTATGAAGTGAACGCTTTTATCGTCGATTCCTGTACGACTCGCGAATTACAGTCTATTTTCGAAGCAGACAAATACCATTCTACGTTACTCACTCCGGAGAATTGGAAAAAGCGACGCTCTTTCGGACGCCGCTTTATGGGATGGTTCTACCATCTTCTCATTCCCCTGATTTGATTTTTACATTCAGTTTTCCGGTTCCGGTTGGAGAATGTCCCGCATCAGGCTGATGTCCAAATCGTTCAATCCGTGTAGGAGCAATTCTTTCCGGTCTTCGTCAAAGGGGGATAGCAAAGGCTGTGTCGTATCCTTCCTTTTGCTGCGGTAGAGTTGGAGGTAGTTCCGGTAATGGGCGATGGCTTCCGTCGTTTGTTTCAGGCACCATGCCGTATGTCCGGCATTGAGATAGTCTTCCCACGTCACCTTATCTTGTTGCAGTATTTTCCGGTAGTACTTGTCTGCCTGTTCCAGACGTCCCATCTTGAAGTTGCACCAGGCGATAGCTCTCCACGACGGTACCACTCTTTCCTCTTTGTATTCCAATTCATAAAAACGTTGGGCGGCTTCTTCGTAGCGTTCGAGCTGCATCAGGCATAATCCGATTTCCGAAATCAGGCGGGTGTCGCCTGGGTTCATCTCTTCCAAGCTCTTCAGGCAGTCGAGTTCCTGTTCATAGCGTCCCAAGGCAGAATAACACAGATACATTTGTTTCAGAATCCATTCATTGTCCGGACTCAACAGGTCGGCTTGCTGATAATAGTATATGGCCTTGCTCGGCCGGTCGGTATGCTGATAGCAAAAGGCCACTTTTTGTAGCGTTTCGGCATCTGCCGTTTCGTGTTTGAGTGCCTCTTCCATGTAGGCAATGGCATCCTGGTAATATTCCCTTTTCATAAGGAATGAGGCCATCTCGCGCAAGTAAGCCGGTGTTTTCAACATGCTTTCCAATACCGTATAACGGGTGAACAACTGGTCTCTTTTGAACGGGTCGTCGAATTGTGTCTTACGCGGATGAAGTTTAAAGAAACGGTACAAATCCTGCAAATAGCTACGGTAGACGGAACCGATGTTCATGCTTTCCTTGGCTACATCCCGGAGACCTTCTTCGTTGCCTTCTATCTGTGAACCGATTTGGGAAATCATCATATCCCGTTGCGAAGGGGCTATTTGGTTGAGCATCATGCAAAGCGAATATTTGTCCGATTCGCAGAAGTTACCGGCCTCCATAAGCATCTGTATCGGATTGTGCCGTATACCCGGAGGGAAGATGCTTTTCACTTCCGGCCGCCGTTTGTTGAATGGTGTGAACCAGTGTGCGACGGATTGGAAGAACGAGAAACCTTTGAGCGCGGAGAAGGTTCCCAAGTTGATGTCTATCCCTTCCTTACCCATGGCAATGATTTCTTTCATGTTGTCGGCCAACTGTCTGTTGCCCCGCATCTTTTCCCATTCCGCATTCGGTTCTCCACGCAAGGCCTTCGCCAAATCTTCCTCCATTTGCTCGAATCCCATTTTATTGCGTTGATAGTTCCGGCTTCTGAGTAAATCGGGAAAGATTTCATTTTGCAATTTCCTTTCGGCTTTAGCCGTTTCCAGACTGAGTAGGAATTGCTGTTGCAGGAGGATGAGTTCCCCTTTGAGACGTTCGTCCTGCGCCAGCAATGATAGTCCGTCCGAGAGGTCGGGATAGTAGGCAAAACGCTTTTCGTATTGCATGTAAGTCCACACGGCGGCAGTCATGGCCCGTGCGCGGACTTTCGTATGCTCCGTCCGGCAGAAATGAAGCAACAGGCGGTATTTTTGCGGGTCGAAATATCGTTGTATGTTCAGCATGACGGCACTGACGAGCAAGGCTTGTTCGTCGGTTTCCTGCTTCTCTATGAAATTTTTCAGTTTCTCCGCGTCGGCTGCATGGAAAAGAGGGGCGGTCCAGATATACTCGAACAGCCTGTCGTATGCGTTGTAGAAACTGTTCTCCTCAGCTTCTCCCATAGAGGTCTTCCCGCGCTCCTCTGACAATTTTTCCCGTAATAAATCGGCCGTTTCGAGCCATTGGTCGAAAGAGGCCGTCTGGTCGGCATCACAGCGATTGTACGTTTCCGCGTACAGGTCGTTTTCGTAACGGACGTGGTAGAGCCGTGCGGACTTGTCGAGCAACGTGAACGCTCGGTGGGTCAGGTTGCGGTGGACAAGGGCCTGTTGAGGGTCCGTGCCACCCTGTGATATGAAGGTGAGCATCATGCCATAGTCCTGTTGTACGGATTCCAGTTCACGGTTCAGTTCCGGATTCTCGGTATTGAACAAAATCCCCCGGATACAGTTCAGGGCGTCGTGCATGCGGCGTGAGGTGAGTGCCTCTACGGCATCTTGATAAAGAAGTTCAAAGCTTTTCCTATCCATAAGTTTAAGGAATGAATGGTGTGTGGATGAGCGTGTCGCCCGTATATTCAGGCGTAATCAAATGTCGGTAAGTCAAAAAACGGAGAGCTGTGGCCACGTTGCCTTTTTCCGCCTTTTGGGCTTGAGGATAAGCCGGTATTTTCAGAGAATCTATCGTTTCCGGTTCTACAGGGTAGCCGAGCAGGATGTTCCGTATGCTGTCCGTTTGTTCCTTGCGGTTAATTTGTTCCACGGCTTTGTTGTAGCCTTGCAGCAGCAAGCGCATTTGTTCCGATTTCCTTTTGTCGGTCACAACGTCGGACGATACCATGAAAGCCATGAGCCGCATGTGTGGCTTCCGGCTGTCGTAGATGCTCCTATGGCCTTTCAGCTTGGCTTGTGTGATATACGGTTCGGGAAGGAAAGCCGCATCTATCGTGGCATTGTTCAGCATGTCGTACCGGAGCCGGATGTCGTTGATTTGGGGATGGTAGACCGTGGACGGTTCCAGACGTGCCTGCCCGACGACCGTATCTAACAACAGGTCCGTCACCGAGTGGCGGGCCATGGCCACCATCCGTTCCTTTAGATGCTTGGTCTGTCGTATGCGTCTGCTTTTGGCTGTCAACAATTCATGATGTCCGTCCGCCTGCATGAATACGTACAGGCCGGTGCCTTTGCTTTGCATCCATGCCGCACGAATCAGATCCGTGTAGGACACGTCCACGTGTCTGCGGGCGAAAGCCGTATCACAGTCCATTTGGGCATTGAAAGTTTGCAGGCGGATGTCCAGGCCTAATTCTTTGAACAGTCCGCACCGCTGGGCATAGTAGAACGGCAGGCAGTCCAAGGTCGGCATCAAGGCCACCTTAAGGGCTAAGGAATCTTGACGCGTTTTCCCGGTCTGCGAGGTAGCCGTATCGTTCTGTCCGGAGTGGCATCCGCACACGATACCCAACGAGAGGAGTAGGGGAATTAACTTCTTCATGGAGTTTTGGAATGAAGAAGGGCAACCCGTATGCACAAGTCGCCCTTCGTATTTCAGAATGTCCGCCGGGACGGATTAACCTTTGATGGCTGCGATACCCGGAAGGATCTTGCCTTCGATGGCTTCGAGCAGAGCACCGCCGCCCGTAGAAATGTAAGAAACCTGGTCGGCCATGCCGAACTTGTTGATACATGCTACGGAATCACCACCACCGATGAGTGAGAATGCACCGTTTTTGGTAGCTTCGGCAATGGCCTCGGCAATGGCGCGCGAACCGGCTGTGAAGTTATCGAATTCGAATACGCCGGCAGGACCGTTCCACAGAATCGTCTTGGCTCCCTTGATGGCTTCGGCAAAAGCTTTCTGAGTAGCCGGACCTGCGTCCAGACCTTCCCAGCCTTCGGGAATGTCGTTAGCCGGAACCACTTGTGTGTGTGCGTCATTGGCAAAAGCGTCGGCAGCCACGCAGTCCGTACCCAATACGAGGTTTACGCCTTTGGCCTTCGCCTTTTCGATGATATCGAGAGCCAACTGCAATTTGTCGTCTTCGCAGATAGAGTTACCGATCTTGCCGCCCTGGGCTTTGGCAAAAGTATAAGTCATACCGCCGCACAGAATCAGGTTGTCCACCTTGTCCATCAGGTTTTCGATGATACCGATTTTGGTAGAAACCTTAGAGCCGCCCATGATGGCCGTGAACGGACGTTTGATGTTGCTCAATACGTTGTCTACAGCGTTCACTTCTTTCTCCATCAGATAGCCGAGCATCTTGTTGTCGGCATCGAAATAGTCGGCGATGACAGCCGTAGAGGCATGTTTGCGGTGAGCCGTTCCGAACGCGTCGTTTACGTAGCAGTCTGCGTATGAAGCCAATGTCTTGGCAAACTCTTTCTGAGAAGCCTTCATGGCCTTTTTGGCATCTTCGTAAGCAGGGTCTTCCTTGTCGATGCCTACAGGTTTGCCTTCTTCTTCAGGATAGAAGCGGAGGTTTTCCAACAACAGCACTTCGCCCGGTTTCAATGCTGCGGCAGCGTCAGCGGCCTTGGCGCAATCGGGAGCGAATTTTACGGCTACGCCCAATTTCTCTGAAACGGCGTCTACAATCTGGCTCAAAGAAAACTTCGGGTTCACTTTGCCTTTCGGCTTGCCCATGTGGCTCATGATGATGAGCGCACCGCCGTCGGTGAGGATTTTCTTCAGCGTAGGCAATGCTCCGCGAATACGGGTATCGTCTGTAATCTTACCGTTCTCATCCAAGGGGACATTGAAGTCCACACGTACGATTGCCTTCTTGCCGGCAAACTTGTAATTGTCAATAGTCATAATTTTAAATCTTTATTTAAAGGTTTTCTGTCGTTTCCTTCTTAATATAATGCTTTTACAGCACTGCAAAATTATACTTTTCCGTCCATATTTGCAAGAAAGCCGACCCTTTATTTGCGGAGGACGGGCTACGTTTTCACGCAGTGTTTCCGCCCGTCATGCCACGGGTTGTTTACGGTTGGGTGGAAGGGCGTGCCGCTCCGTGGGTACGCAGGTAATGCCGGCATATCATTTTCAGTCCGCAGACCTCGCATTTGGGCGTACGTGCCGTGCAGGTATAGCGTCCGTGCAGGATGAGCCAGTGGTGGGCTTTGGGGATAATGGGGTCGGGGAAATAGCGTACCAGTTGCTTTTCCACGCTGTAAGGCGTGGTACAAGTATCCGGGACGAGTCCGATGCGGTGGCTCACGCGGAACACATGAGTGTCTACGGCCATGGCGGCTTTTTCAAACACGACGGCTTGGATGACGTTGGCCGTCTTACGTCCTACGCCGGGCAGCTTGACCAACTCATCCAAATCGGAAGGAACCTCGCTGTGGTAGTTTTCCACCAGCATGCGCGCCATCCCTACCAGATGCTTGGCTTTGTTGTTGGGATAACTCACGCTACGGATATATTCATAAATGGTTTCCGGCGTGGCGGCGGCCATGGCTTCCGGAGTGGGGTAGTCGCGGAAGAGCGGAGGGGTAATCATGTTGACCCGTTTGTCCGTACATTGGGCGGAAAGTATGACTGCTACCAACAGTTGGAACGGGTCGTGGTAGTGCAGTTCGGTTTCAGCCACGGGGATTGCTTGTTCAAAATAAGCAATGACGCGGTCATAGAGTTCTTGCTTTTTCATTTTCTCTTGCTGTTTACAGGCAAAGACAGGACAAACCGAATGCCGTGAAGCTGGCTTCAGATTGCCGAGATACAGCCTATTTCGTGCAAAAGTAAGGAAAATATGCGAGGCTTGCTACTTTGCGGAACGGAAAAAACTGCATGATAGTCTAATTCTTTACAAAAAACAGGGCGCAAGAGGTTCCCGTACGAACGTCAGGAGGTCGTAAAAACGTTTGGCTGAGATTGATTTTTCAATCTCAGCCAAATGATTTTTCATTCGGCGCAGAAATATTTTCTGTTCTGCTGAGGCAAATTTTATGTTGTTATTTGATTGAAAATCAGTAGTATGGAAGATGGTCTGTGTTTCTCCTTTTTACGGGTCTGGACGAAAGGAAAAAGATAGACACAGATTCAACTCCGGTTCATCGCCTGTAAGGTTGTTCCGTATTCTTCTATTTGTGAGAAGTATTTCCAGTGCTTGTCTTGTTTGTATTTCTCTGTAGAACCTTGCGGGACGTGGAGCCGGCAAACGTTGAACCTGATGCCTCCGAAGGTGTCGGCATGGATGGAGGCCGGTTCCGCAGCTTGGCAATAAATGGTTTTCAGGCCGACACAGCCGTAAACGGCTTTTTCGCCCATCATATAAAGTGAAGACGGAAGGTGGAGTTCTTTCAGTACGAAACAATTCATGAGGCATTTGGACGGAATGATTTCGCATCCCTCCAATATGCGCAGGACGGAAAGGCTGTGGGGAAGGTAATAGTTTGTTTCCTTTCCCGTTTCGTTATCCTGGCTTATTTTCCGCATCTCGATGTCGGGGGTAGTCCCGAAGAGTTCGCCGAAGTTGGAGAAGGTGGCCGGAGTGCCGCAGGCCGGAAAAGGGACGGTCAGAGTCTTTAGCGAGCGGCAGCCTGAGAATATGTGTTTGCCTAAATGATGTACGGAGTGAGGAATGGTTATTTGTTCCAACGCATGGCAGTCGGCGAAAACGCGGTCGCCGATATGGACGATTTTGTCCGGAATGTCGATTCGTGTAAAGCTGTTGCATCCTTCGAATGCGGAATTGCCGAGATAGACCACGGAGGAGGGCAGCGAAACAGAAGGGAGGGAAATACAGCCGGTAAAACTGTTGCTTTTGAGTTGCAGCAGTCCCTCGGGGAGCTTTACTTCCGTCAGGCTTTTACAGTTATAGTATCTGTTATTAGTTGATTATCAGTATTATACGCTCTAAACGATAGAAAAGTGACAGTGTGGATTCTGATTAGATACGAAAAGGTGAAGATTTAACGTATTTAACTTTCATTTACGCAACAGAATAGATAAAATCGTACAGATTTTTAGTTGTTGTTATAGTTACTGAGGTGCTAGGCAAATAGTTCATGTTTATCGGCAATCACGACATGTTTGAATACAAATGAGCGGTATCAGGCCAAACGTTACTAACGTAGCCACGCTGTACAAAAATCCTCTAACTCTTGCGTTCATGTCTCTTTTTCAGATTTTAGCTTTTAGCCATAGTATTATCTATGAAATATCCGCTGGATTACGGCCGTGTGATTTTTGCCCTAATCCGGCTCAGACTTGTCTGCGTTACGCCTAAATAGGTGGCGATACTTCCTAGCGGCAATCGCTGTAACAAATCTGGTTCTTTCTCCAATAGCTCCTTATACCGTTCCGAAGCGATAGCGGACAACATAGAAATCAGCCGTTCTTCAGTGGCAAGTAGCTCCATCTCCGCATAACGCCGTCCCCAATTGGCGATATGCAAGTCTTCCGAAAACAACTCTTTCAATTTTTTCCTTTTCAATACATACAAGACGGAATCTTCCATCAATTCCATTGTTTCATATCCTGGCTCGTCATTTACATAGCCTTTCATAGAAACAAGGGTCGCTCCCTCTTTGCCGACCCAAAAAGTAATTTCTTTCCCATCCACCGAAGTATAGGCACGGACAATGCCTTGTTTAATGAAAAAGATGTCTTTCTCCACCTTGCCGCATTTCAATACTCGGAATCCTTTGGGATATGAGACTTCAGTCAGGCATTGTTGCAACCTGTCCAAAGATGCGTCCGGCATGGCATATCTTTGGTTGATGATTTCCTTTATATCCATAGTTCATTGCTGTTGTTAGTGTGCAAAATTATAAAATAGAATACGGAAACTATAATAAACAGATGTTTTTTTGTCAAATGAAAAGTCTGTTTTTGCCAAATGTAAAAAGCTATTAGGGATTGTTTGTTTATTTTTGCGCCCGAATTTAATAAATCATAGGTATGAATTGGATAATCTTATTATTGGCAGGATTGTTTGAGGTGAGCCTCACATTCTGTTTAGGGAAAGCGAGAGCGGCATCAGGAGTTGGATTTTATTTGTGGGGAAGCGGTTTTCTTGCCTCTACCATACTGAGCATGACTTTGCTTGCCAAAGCGGTACAGACTTTGCCTTTGGGAACTGCGTACGCCATTTGGACAGGAATCGGAGCGGTTGGTACGGTTTTGATTGGGATATTCGTTTTCAAGGAACCTGCCACTCCCATCCGGCTTTTCTTCCTCTTCGCGCTCATTGCATCCTTGATAGGATTGAAAGTCGTGTCATACTAAAAGGAGACGACAAATGAAGTATGAATTAAGAGAGAACCAAGGCATTCCGGTAGCTCTGCTGGCTCTGATGGCAGTTGCTACCGGACTTTCCGTTGCCAACTGCTACTACAACCAACCTTTGTTGGGTAGCATGGCAAAAGATTTCGCGGTAAACGACTTTTCTGCTAGCATGGTAGCGACATTGACACAGATAGGCTATGTAACCGGACTTGTGTTTGTCATCCCGCTTGGTGATTTGGTCTCACGAAAGAAGCTGATATTGACCAATTATATCATATCTTCGTGCGCCTTGCTTGCCATAGCCCTTGCCCCGAATATCTATTGGGTATGGGGTGCATCATTGCTTGCCGGCGCATCTTCGGTTATGCCGCAATTTTTCATTCCGTTAGTATCTTACTATTCATCCCCTGCGCACAAGGTGCGCAACGTAGGGATTATACAATCTTGCCTGCTCATAGGTATTCTTGGTTCACGGGTATTCAGTGGCTTTCTGGCTGACGTATGGGGATGGCGTTCCGTCTATTTTGCAGCTTGCTTGTTTATGCTCGGATGCTTCCTGATGATTCACCGGATGCTACCCGTGCTGTCTACCAGTTCTCAAGAAAGTTATGCAGGGTTGATGAAATCTTTGTTGCGCCTATTCTCCCGATACCCCTACTTGCGTATCGCATCGCTGAGGGCGGCATTGGCTTATGGCTCGTTCTTCGCATTGTGGAGTTGCCTTGCTTTTCGAATGAAACAGGAACCTTTCTTTGCTACCGACGACATTATCGGAGCACTCGGTTTGTGTGGACTGGCAGGTGCATCCACGGTGGTTTTCATCAGCGGCTACGTCCAAAAGTACGGTGCGAGGTTCTTCTCTATTGCCGGAGGATGCGTAGTGTTGGCTGCATGGATACTGGCATTTTTTGGGAATGACAGCTATTTGTGGATGATAATTGCTATCTTGCTGATTGATGCCGGTATGCAAAGCATCCATCTGGCGAATCAGACCAGCGTAGTCGCCCTTGACGCATCTGCCATCAATCGTATCAATACCGTTTATATGACCATTTACTTTTTGGGTGGTTCTGCTGGTACATTCGTTTCCGGTCTGTCTTGGCAGCATTACGGCTGGACAGGTGTGGTGGGGGTAGGAATTGCCTTTACCGTGGCTTCCTTGGTCGTAAACTGCTTCAAATCCCAACGACATAAGGGTGGACACTAAATAGTGTCTGCTGAATTAATTCACAGCCACAGGTTGAGGGGAGCAGACGTACCCCCCTCATTCTGGCAATGGCGATGAGAATTCTATCTACCCTGATACACTGTTATATACAATGGCAACATTCGGTGATATAAAATAGAAGCCTAAGACGGCAAACCAAAAGAGAGAAGATTGCATCTGAAGAACATTTTCAAGAGCGGAGAACTTGTTGAAGATTCAGTTACCGAGAAAAACTCGGCAACTGCTGCAGATGGTAAGAACTACATGACAAAGTTCTACAATCTTGACGCAATTATTTCTGTTGGTTATCCATGACAATGGAAGATTGGGCTAAACGTATTGATATTATTCTTGAAGCTGGAGGTGATGCCGTATTACATGATGCAGGAAAGGTTTCTGCTGAATTTTCCAAGAGCTTTGCAGAGTCATAGTTTGAGAAGTACCGTGTGATACAAGACAAATTATTCAGCTCTGACTTTGATAAATTCAATTCTTCTTTACCATTTGACGATGATAAGAATTGAAAGCCAAAATGGGATGAGGTGATTTCAAATCACCCCATCCTCAGCTTACTTGTCTATGTATGATGCTACAAAATAGACAATCGAAATGACCGTATAAAGGAAGCACGGTAAGAATATCCAAAGCAAAGTCTTTACCCAACCATTCGACAACCACACACCTTCATTCCTTGACATCATATTAGACATATCATAGAAATGGCGAGTGAGAATATCCTTGTTCTCCTTTCTGTGGTCTTCAAGAAGCTTGGACTCATCGCCAATGAGTTTCTTTCTGGCATCTGTCAGTTTCTCAATGTCGGCATCATCAACTTTAGCCTTGATTTTTATATCTCTCACTTTGGCAATAAAGCTATCAATGGCTTTTGTAACAGCGTCCGCTTTATCGGTGGCTTTAACCAAGTTGTCCTTGGCTTCCTGTAAAGAAGTTGCTGCTATTTTAAGTTCTGATTTTGCCGAAGTCAATGTATTACTGGCATCCTTGTAGGCTTGCAGTTGTTGGTCGAATTTGTCCGAAGTCTTGTCCGTTTCAATGTTTTTGTCAATCGTATTCTCGAAAGAACCGAAATCCATATCCGAGATTTTACTTTTACCTATTGGCATAATGTCAGTGCTGTTGGTTGAACATTCGGTTATCTGCCATACCCTTGCTTCTTGCGAGGTCTGCACAGTCGATTAGCCATCATAGCGCAGCGATACGCCCAAGACAGTTCATCTTCGTCCTTGTCACGTCCCCAACCTGAGGTAGCACCACCTCCGCCACCGCCAGACTGGGCGGCAATGGTTGTGGCAGCATCAATGTATTCAGCAAAGAGAAGAATGGCAGTCTTCTGTACATCACCAATCTTGGCAAACACATTGTCGGCATCCAAAGCAATGTTCTTGTCGATGACATCCAGACAGTTCTGTGGAATATCAACAGGATAATGATGAAACTCGTCCGTATAAAAGTCGAAGTGACGTATCTTTGGAAAGTTGTCCGCAGAGGACAAGGGTTTGGGTACAGTCATAATCTTTGGCTGTTGGGTATTCTTTGTTGGAGTTGAAACTGGTCTCTCCAATTCTTGATGATGCAGTTTTGCCCAAGTGCCTTCAATCTTTGAGGGCATCAGACAACGACCTTTGCCAAGTTCCGAGGACTTATAAATGGAGTTACCACGCTTGATGGCATAGCCACGAACTTGTCCTTTGCTGTCGGATTGCAGTTTGACATCATATCCCATTTGCGTGAGGCATTTTGTGTATAGTTCCCAATCAAAGTACGGCATCTTAGTCAAAACGGAAAGACAATCATTGGTTATCACTTCCTTATTTTGGCGGCTTACCTCTTGGGCATCTTTCCATCCACGCTGTTGCCCAACCTTGGCGGCAGCAGCCATCGCTCTCTCATAGATATAATGGGCATCATTCACATTGCCCCTTATGTCTATGCGGTTCGCATCAATGTGAAGGTGCATAATGCCACTCTTGCTGTCACGATGGAGTGCAACTACATACTGGCTGTCTTTGAGGTTGGTTGCCTTTGCACTCTTGCGCTTCGACTTGGCTGAAAGGTCAACAGCATCAAACTCACGGATAAAGTCATCCGCCAACCTCTCCCAGCCCTCCATCGTCCAACCTTGCGTTTCCTCCGAGGTTGGGGAAACCTCGATACGTATCATGTTACGTTTGAGTGGATGATAACGGTTCAACTTGTCCTCAAACTTCTTCTGCAAGGCAAGCATTCTCGCCCACATTGCCGTTGGGGAAATATCATCGGGCAAGAGATTGGTCTTTACTATCTCCGCCTTGTCCTTATCTACTGAGTAACGTATGGCATTTGCACCATGACTTATTACCTTTGCTTTTGCTATCATATATGTCGTATGTTCTATTGTGTTAAGTATTTCTCTATCTCAATCATGCGGTTCAAGATTACCTCTGCACTTGTTCTCCATCGTTTCATGAAGATTTCGCTGCGGAGAATGTTCTCACGTTCCGTAAGCGGACGACCTTTGAGGAAGCCGAACAATTTCTGTATATCGCCCCTGGCATCCGAAAGGCTGTTCAAAGCCTCCATTTCTTTGTCAGTCAAGCGTTGTTTGGGGTATTTGCCCTCCAACCGCTTGCGTGCGTATGCGCTTGTGGTCAGTCCGCAAAGAGCAGCATATTCCGCTATCTCCTTATGGAGTTGCGGTGTCAGCCTTACTATCAGGCGGCTCGTGTATTTCGGTGCTTCCTTTTCTATATTTTTCTTATTCATACCAAGTATTGCTTCTATAAAAGTGTGCAACCCAATGCGAGCTTGCGAGCGTTCAAGAAGTCCATTGGCATACGGACAAACGAAGTGCGTTTGTATGACATTGGTATTTCTTGCATAGCACTGCTGTCAGAGTTTACGCACAAGCACGCTATGCACTGCGGTTGCACCAGTTCACAGACTTGTTGTATAACGGTTCTCAAATTACCCAAGCAACAGCAATTGTGGGGCATCCTCAGCTTCCATCTGTTCTTTGAAGAATTGCCTTCTGGCTTCTGCCTCCAGTTCCATGTCAGAGACGCTTGGCGGTGGAACATCTAACGGCACGCAGTTTGTTGCTTTGCATTGAAGTCCGTCACTCCTATCAAGCAAGTCCTAACTAACTCATTCCATCAGTCTGTATCTCATCCATTCGATAAGTAGGATTACGATAGACTATCTTCTCCATCATCTCATTGAGGCGGTCTGCAATTCTGTCTCCATAGCGTTTGCGAATGTCCTTCGGGTCAAGATTCGTTGTCACAATGGTGAAAAGCTGGGCTTCGTATCTCTTTGTCAGCAGGTCAATGATTGGAGTTATGATGTTGCCGTAGTCCATTACCTCAACCGGCTCGGTACCCAAATCATCAATAGCAAGCATGTCATCTTGTACCAGTTCAAGATACTTCGTGTGATTGGTCTTGCAGAGTTGGGCAATCTGCAAAGCGTCAACAATGGTCAAACCATAACAAGCACCATAGGAACTTCCAGGGGCTGCCGTCGGTCTGCGGATTTGCAAACGGCTTATAAGGTTTCGCAAAGCTTTGAGCATTGTGGTCTTGCCGTTACCGCATCCACCGCAAAGCACCATTCCAAATTTGGAAGAACCAGTGGTGAGCCATTTGGCTATCTGTCTAAGCTGACCATCAATGAACTCGTTATAAACAAATTTTCGATGACGGAACTGCACCTCTGCAATTACCGCTGCCAACAGAAGTTCATACGCTTTATCTTCGTTCACGGGCAATCTAAAACGTGCTATCATAGTCCGCCCCTTCTGTAGGAACTGAACATATTCTACGATTCTCTTTTTGCTTGCTAAATCCATTTTTACGTTCTTTTTTACTGTTGAAATTTTCACTCGACTTCCTTATAAAAAGTTCTTTGTCTTTATCTTTTATAAGTGTCAAGTCATGCGTCAAACCATCAGTTAAGTTATTTGTCAAATCATCCGTCCATTCAAGCATTGTGTATTTGGACGGTACATGGCGTGATTTCCCCTCAATAAAAGAGATAAGTTTACGCTCGGCAAGGTGTTTCCGTGCTGTAATGACTGTTTGTCTTGAAAGGCGCAAATCATCGCATATCCTGGTAGTGGAACACACAAACGGCATTTTCCAATACCGCTTGTTGCTCTCGTTCACAAGGTACGCAAACAGAGCTATTTCACTGGCTGGCATTGGCGACATCATAGCGGAACGCCACAATTGGTTCATACATCCTATATAAGTCATGACATCACCAGTTTAAGGGTTTCGGCTTGCGCTTGTTTCCTGCAAGAATGGCTGCATTCTCCTCCTCTGCTGTGAGAGGTACAGGATTCTTTCGGTTAGTCTCCAGCCACTTGTCAAGTTCATCCTGATAAAGGCAGTAACGCTTGCCCGGCTTGGTGGCAGGAATGCTGCCGTTTCCAAGTTTCATGTAGAGAGTAGCCATCGGCATTTTCAGGTATGCCGATGCTTCCTCCACACTCATAGGTATGTGCGTGTTCGCCTTGTGTGGCTTGTTCTGTGATTGCAGACTGATGATCATCTGCTTCATGCCCACCACTTCGTCCCGAAGCTGGGCAACGACCATTGGAAGGTCGTTGAAAGTTAATTCCTTATTCATTCTGATACTTTGTTAATAACTGGTGCAAAGGAACAGAATGATACTTCCGTTACTGAGGTTCGTGACAGTCATTTGTCATTCACGAAGGAATAACTCTAACAATGGGGGCTATTCAGGATTTTTCCTCCGTCACATCATGGAAATCATATCCACCATTGACAGGCTCGTCAATAGGGATTATATCATTGGAACATGGTGCTTTCAGGTTCTTCAATGTGCTGTAGTCCAAGCCTTCAAACGGCTTTGGAAATAAAGCCTTGACAAAGGCTATTCGCATTGCCATTGTGTAATCACGCTTACCCAAACGTTCTGCGATATTCCATACGAAGTGCCTTAAAGGAATATTCTCAACCGTCTCCTTGAAACGGTTTATTGCTGTCGGGGTATAGTTGGTGTCGTTACTCCATTCCTTGACAGCCTCAATTATCTTGTACAAATCTTCCTCATAAAGAAACCTTGACATGGTACGATGCACATAGTCAAGTACGGCTCTCGTTCGCTTTTCCTTTTCCTCCTGTGCTTCTTTTTCTTGTGCCTCTACACACTTGGCATAGTCCTCATGACTGTATTGTGCTGACTCTGTTCGTGGTAAGGTTTGCTTTGGCTGTTCTTGTTCTGTTGCTGGCTCTGCTTCTACAACGTTTTTCTTTGTCTTGCTGTTGCTGCCAATGGTCATCAGTTCATAGGGATAATTCACCATGGAAATGAATATCGCCCAAAGCAGGATATTGCTTCCTACAAAGATGATTGACTCGACAAACAGACTTTGGTGAAAGTCATTGCCTACATACATAGCCACGACAAGAGAGATGGCGAGAATTGCAGTACCAACAAAAGCGTAGATGGTACAATCTGAAGTTGTCTTGTTTTCTATCATTATTGTATTCGTTTTATTGTTATTCGTTCAAAAACTTCCACAAAGTTAGATGCAGAAGCATGTAAAAACCGCATTTACGTTCTCTGGCACTCTTTCTTTTACGCTTTATTAGCGTTCTAATATGATTTCATACTCTGAATCATACTTGAAACAGCTCGTTAGCGTCAGTTGTTGCTGATTGTTGATTGCAAAGGTAAGGACGAGAAAAAAGAAAACTTGAAGTGACTCCCAAATACCGATAGTTTTTTAAGGCATATTTGTCAGATTGGTTCTATTCACGACAGCAAATAGAACCAACAAAATGAGAAAAGGACTATTGGAACACTATCATTCCAACAGTCCTTTTCTGCGTGTTATTGTCAAATGGTTACTTCTTCAAGGTGATACAGCCAACCGAAGCACGCTTCTGTGCATCGGAAATCTTGGCATACACCTCTGTTGTTGCCACATTCTTGTGACCGAGATAACGCTGCACAACCGCAATACTTGTTCCTGCGTCCAACTGGAGACAGGCAAAACTGTGGCGTGAGCAATGATAGGAGATATGCTTGGTAATCCCTGCTTCTCTCAGCCAGTTCTTCAGTGGAGCCTGTGTCATGGAGTCTTTGAAATCGGGGAACACCTTGCCTCGTTTATCCGGTGAATAGCCTATCAGTTCCAAGGCTTCCTCACTGATTGGGTTATGCACGATGTCCTTTGTCTTCTGCATTCGTGTAGTGACATACATCACACCATCGCTGCCGTATGGCTGTATTTCTTCCCAAGTGAGCTTCTTGATGTCGCTCTTTCGCAATGCCGTTAGACAAGAGAACAGGAAGGCTCGCTTCAATGCTGGGGCGGAGCAAGGCGTGGATGCCAAGCGGATAACCTCGTCCTGTGAAAGATGCTCCTTGTCAGTCGGGATTGTCTCGATACGCTCCAAGAAACCATTCGGGTTCTCCTTTATCTTTCGGTCACGAAAAGCTGTATGCAACAAGGCACGGAAAGTTGACCAGTAGTTGGCTGCTGAGTTGATATGCAGTTTTCTGTTCTTATGCAGTCCCTGTGGTGCTGTCAGCAGATACTCACGAAATCTGTTGCACAAGTCCACGTTTATCTCCCCAAAGGTACACTTGCCTTGCGTGAAGGTACGAAAGTGCATATAGACGTGTTGCCACTTGGAGTTCTTCTTGTCTGCCAGTTTCTTGAAGTAGGCGAGGAAATCTCCTTTCATCTTTTCCTTGTCGAAGAAGTCGTAACGCTCGTTGACGATAGCCTCGAAGCGACGGCAGCGTATCGCCTCGGCTCTTGCCGTAAGGTTGAGGTTGTACTTCTGTTCCGTCTGGTTCTTCGGCTTGGCATAGATGTAGATGCCAAGCGACTCATGGCGGATGACTTTCATCGTGCTCTCGTCACGATAGCCTGGATAATAGTCAAGATAATAGGACAGCATGTGTCCGTCCTTGATTTTGCGTGTACGCAATGATACGGTCTTGCAAATGTTGCTCATAACTGATATGTATTATTGATGATTATTCGTGGTGAAGTGTCTCTTCACGGCTGCAAAGGAATAAAATGATGCATCCGTGACTCCAATTATTCATAGTAACTGATGGATAATGCTGAAATCACTTGCAATCACAGTCCTTTTGCTGTTCTTTCTGCCATTGCTCGCTCCACATCCGTCTTCAAAAGCAGATTCTTTACACCCACTTTTACCTTGCTGATATGGTGAACTCTCACAATATGACAGATGTTGGCACTTGTCAGACCATACAACTGTTGCACCTGTTCGGTGGTATAATAGTTGTCATCGCTCATGAGGTCAGTCCTGCGAAGTTCTTCAAGATGTTCCTTGGAATAATAGGTACGACCATACTCACGTTTGGTCGGTATCTTATGGCGGTAGGTGTATGCCCTAAGTGCTGACTTGCTCATGCTAAAGGCTTCCTCTACATCATCAGCAGTCACCCATTCGGTGATGCAGTGGATGTCAACGGCAGTACCGAAGAACTCATCAATATGTCGTTTGCTGTAATAGTTCTTGCCAGCGATACGGCACATCGGTATCTGGTTGCGCTTGGCGGATGTATAGAGCCAAGACTTCTTGACCTTATAAATGGACATCACTTCCTCGCCCGAATAATAGTCAAGCACCTCATTCTCCTCTTTCCCTTTTATTGATTCCTGGTTTTGTGTTGGCTTTTCTGTCTTTGCCTTTTTGCTGAGCTTGCTCTTGCTGACAGGAATCACACGCTTGTAAGGATTACTCTTAAACATCTTCTCTATATCAGTCTTTCTTACGAATGCCATTCGGCTGCTCAACCGTGAAGCCTTCAACTTGCCGTTAGCCACGAGTTTGTAGATATACTGTCGGGTGCATCCCATCAGAATGGCAGCTTTGGAGAAGGTAAGATACTCCTGATGTTGCAGATCCATGATTGGCTCAATACCATTAATCAAGTCCTGCTGTCTTTTCTTCCTAAGACGTTTTGCCTCTGCCTGACATTCCTCGGAACAGTATTTCTGCATACCACTCCTTGGCACAAATGTCTTGCCACAAAATTCACATTTTCTTGTCGGTCTCATACTCTTTGATATTGATTCGTTCAAATTCATTTGAGTATTCCACCATTGGAGTAAACGGAAGTGAACCATTGACAACCTTTGTCAACCCAGTCCACGATATAACGCTTTTTGCCTATCAGCTTCAAATCTGTCCTTCATCGTAACCACTCGTAAATCATTGTCAACTACGTTCACGATATGACAAAATAAAAGCTCCGCAAATTCTCCACGGTAGAAATACGCTGCAAAAATATGTGGAAAATCGGGAACTGCCAAAAAGCACTCAGAAAGTGTTAAAAATCAAAGAGTATTGAAAATCAAGACTTTATATTTAGTTGTTTACGGTAAGTTGTAGTTAGTTATAAGGGTCTAAATACAGTTATAAAACACTTGGCTTCCCAGCAGGACGGCATTGTCGGGTATGGATATACGGGTAAGGCCGTGGCAAGAGCAGAAAGCGGCTTTACCTATACTTTTGAGTGTGGCGGGCAAGGTGAGTTCCTGCAAGTGGTAGCAATGCGCAAAAGCGTAGTCCTTGATGTGTTTCACTCCTTCGGGCAGAAGAACGGAGGACAGACTTTTACAATAGGCAAAGGCGTGCTGTCCTATGCCTGTCAGTGTGTCCGGAAGTTGGACGCTCGACAGCGACTTGCAGTAACTGAAGGCCTGGAAGCCGATGTAAGTGATACCATGGGCGACGACCACTTTCCGGATATGGTTCAGATGACTTTCCCACGGAACTTCTTTTTCGCCGAAGAAATCGTAAAGGGGGCCTGTGCCGGTGATGCGTAGTTCTCCGTTTTCCGGATTCAGGCTCCATTGAGCATGATCTCCGCATGAACCGGAATACGATTCGTGAGAGGATGATTCTAGCCTTTTGGGAAAGAATATTTGTGAAAGGATGTTTTTGACTTTAGCCATTTGTCTATGCTGATTTGATTTATATTCCATCATTTATTGCCCGTTATGTATTTGTGGAGAAAAAGGGATTAAGAGTAGAAGGCAATACTTGATATAAATATTGCGCAGCCTCCATCCCGTTTTTCTAATGTTGAGGTCCTGAGAAAACCCTAAGTCTGGAAAAACGGGAATGGAAGCCTGCGCATAACACAGGCATCCACCCGCACTTTCTCATCAGACTTGTTTTTGAAATTTCTCAGGTTTCAACATTGATAAGAATATGCAGTAAATGCAATTTTGTATCCACAAAGAGGATGCGTCCCGACGCTCCGGTCTACATCACATCGGCAAAATTAAACATTTTTTCTCTAATAAGATGAAAAAGATAAGGAAATTTTTTATGCGGATAAAAATAGTGAAAAATCCAAAGGCCGTTACAGAGAACTTTGGATTTTCCACAGGAGGGGGGATGCCCTGCGGCAATGGACTGAAATGATTGAGGTTTAATATTCAGTCTTGTCTGTCGTGTTGCGCCACAGGTCGAAGGCTGCGATGGCTTCTTCGGGCAGCAGTTCTTCCATGGCTTTCTTGCGGTTTTGACGGGGGAGAGCCAGTTCTTCGTAGATAAAGGAATCGTCGAATCCGATGTCGGCTGCGTCGTCCTTATTGTTACCGTAGTATATTTTGTCGAGGTGCGCCCAGTATATGGCACCGAGACACATCGGGCAAGGCTCGCAGGATGTGTATATTTCGCAACCGCTAAGGTCGAAGGTGCCCAGTCGGCGGCAGGCTTCGCGAATGGCGCTGACTTCCGCATGAGCCGTCGGGTCGTTGTGGGCAGTCACCCGGTTTACTCCGGTTGCGACGATTTCATCTCCTTTTACGATGACGGCGCCGAACGGGCCGCCGCCGTTTTTTACGTTTTCTACTGAAAGCTCAATGGCTTTGCGCATAAATTCTTTGTTTCCCATACGCTTTGTTTTTAGTATGTTGTGAGTGAAAAGAGAGGAACGGTATTTACGGGTTCTTCCTCCGCTTTTTGGGAATGAATACCCGAAATACGTCCCGCCACGTGTTGAAATCCCGTTTCAGTCCGATTCCGACACCTTGAGTGGTCAGCGACGATTTGGTGAAGTAGCGGTCGTTGGTTTTGCTGTATGCTTTCAGGCTTACGTTTCCGCTTGGGGTCAACAGCCACTGCAGGTCGAAGTCGCCGATGAAGTTACCGTTCGGATTGGTGCTGTTGTCCCGGTAACCGAAATTTCCGTTGATGAGCAGGCGGTTGTTGAGCAGCCGTCCGGAGAGCAGTCCTTCTACGTCCATGTCGCTCCATCCCGTTTCGCCGGTGCTGAGGTTCGTCCCGATGTTCCAGTTACTGTTGTTGCCGAGCAGCGTGGAAAGCATCTGGTTGAGTTGCCCGCTCAGAGTAGAGGACAACAATGACTTCATGGCCACGGAGGATTGGCTTTGTTCCGTGTTGCTGTAATCGTAAGTGTAGAAACGCCCGATACCGAGGAGGTAAATCACCTGCATGTTTTTTTCTTCTTCCGTGCTGATGAGGCTGCGCACCATCTGTTTCTCGTCTTCATTGACGTTGGGCAGGTCGAAGTCGAAACTGATTTGAGGAGACTGTGCCTTTCCGCCGAGATTCATCAGGCAGTTCACGCGTACGTTGTTTTGGCTGAAGGTGGAGCGTGCGCTCAGGTCGTTCAGCGATACGGAGGGTACGGTGTAGACGGCTTGCAGGTTGAGGTCGGCTTGGACGGGCGGACCGCCGAATACGATGGTACCGCCGGGATTGAAAATAAAGTCCTTGCGAATAACGTCCTGCAACGAGAGCTTATAGATGCCATGGTCTATGGTGTACGTGCCATACATGGTGAAGTCTCCTTTATTATAATAGTTGGCGCGGATGTTTCCGTGTCCGTTCAAGGCGATGTAGTCACCGGCTTTCGGGTCCATAAGAATCTTCATGGTGGCTTCCGGTGTCAGGTTGAGGCGGAAATTGATACGCATGTCCGATTCCGGCTCCGGAAGAGGGGTGCCGCTTGGGGAGTGGGAATGTCCGTCGATACTGTCCTGATGGGTCTTGTAGGTGATAAACTGGTTGTCTGTCAAAGTCGTAGGAGAGGACAGGTTGTAGACGAACATGGTGTTTTCTTCGGGGCGGGCGTCGATGTTGATGTTCAGGTTACCCGGCTGTCCGTTGAACCCGATTTTTCCGGTGGCGTATGCCGTTCCGCAGAACACTTCGTCTCCGAAATCCTTGATGTCATACCCCAGAATGTTGTAGGCGTCGATGTCGAAATCGAAACGCATGTGGGAGAGGTTGGAATGTTGGAGCACACCGTTGACTACGGCGTAGTGCTCGTCTTTGCCGGGAGTGCCTTGCCGGTCGTAAACCATGGCATTACGGAAATAAATGTTGTCCGGGCGCAGAATGACGGAGTCGTTGACGAGGCGGTAGTCCACTTTGGTTGCGTTGACTTTCATTCCTCCCTCGCTGACCAGCATGTCGCCTTCCAGATTGATACCTTTGAACGGACCGAATACGCGGGTCCATCCCGACGCTCGTCCGTGCAAACCGGTGAATATGCCGTCTGTGTAGTGGTTCAGAAAAGCCAGGTCTATGTTTTCGGTACGAATCATCAGGTCGAGGCCTCCCTTGGGGGCGGCACCGATTCGGATGTCTCCGTCCACACTGGTCATGCTGCTGTGGGCCGGGTCTGCCATGCGTGCGTGCAGGAAAATTGCATTTTTCTCCTTCTCCCAACCACCGTGCAAGTTCATTTCGCCCAAATAAGCTTGGTTGAAAGTGAAGTTCCGTACATGGAGGTGGGCATCCACTTCGGGGCTTTTCATCAGGTTGGCTGCGTAGGCCCGTCCGGTGGCTTGTCCGGCAAAATCCACGGTGTGGAAATTAATGATGTTGAAGATGTATTCCAGATTGATGTCTTTCAGATCGACCGTCAAGGAATCGCCCGGGTTGCCCGATACGTTACCGTTGAGAATCAGGTGACGGTCACCTTGTTCGATGGCGAATCCGTTGATGTTGACCAAGCCCGGCGCGGCATGTACGCTGGAGGCATGTACGTTCCAGACCGAGTCGTTGACGATGATTTGCGAGGGATGAAATTCGATGTCGGTGAGCATCTTCTTTTCTTCGTTTCGGGTAAACCGGGTGTCGGCCGAGATGGAACCTTGATAGATTTTTTCGGCGTGGTTGGTCCAATTCAGTCCTGTGTAGACATTGTCATGGGCGGCGCGGGCCAACAGTCTGAAGTCCACGGGGGCTTTGCCGATTTGCTTTTTGAAATCGACGGTACAGGTGAGGGAATCGTTGACACGGCCGGCCAGAATCCGTATGTCGTCCAATTGCTGCCCGTTGTAGTTGAACGACGGGATGGACGCATTGAAGTCCAGTTCCTCGGTACGGCTGTTGAAATAACCGTTGATGTGTCCGGCTTTCGGGATTTGCAAGGGGATGCCGAAAATCTTTTCAATAGGCTCCGTATGGTCGATGTGCATGTACAAGGCCACTTCGTCCGGCGTGTCTTTTTTAAGTTGAGGTGCTTTGACGAAAGACGGGATATAGGCATGGAGCAGTTTCCGGCTGTGGGCGATTAACGTGCCGAGCCTGAAATCTCCCTCCATTTCTGCACGCAGGAAATCGCTGTGGAGCGAGAGATTGCGCTTGCCTTGTCCGTAGGTTGCCTTAAAACATATCGGTCCCGTGGTATAGTCTTCCTCCGATGTAGACATGCGGAAACCGTTCAGGCAGACGAGCCCTTCCATATTTTCAATGTTGTTGCCCCTGAAGTCGGCCTGTATGTCGCCTTGGAACACCGTTCCGGCATATCGGGGTGTGAGGGCGAGAGCGTGCGGGGCGAAATGGCGGACGGAAGCTTCCGCTTTAATATAAGGTGTGGATGAATGTAAGTTGACTTCTCCTTTCGTCGTAAGCGCAAGGTGAGGGTCGTTGATGTTTACATTGCCGGCGAATCCTCCTTTTCGGTAATCCACGTCGACTGTGATGTCGTGGTAGTCGTAATGGTTATAAGACAGGCGGCCGATGGTTCCTTGAAGCGAAAGGGCAGGATAGGCACCGGAGCGCAGGAGTCCCTTGCCCGATAAGTCGAAGGCCGTTTCGCCGAATTGCTCTTCCCGTCCCGTCAGTTTGCCGAGTTGGAATCCGGGAGTGTGCACTTCCGCTTCGATTTCGTTTCCTTTGGCGAAAGAGCCGGACAGGGTCATGGAACCTAAATCGGTATGTAAATTAAGATGGCTTTTGAGATACTGGGAACGATAGGACAGGGCACCTGTGACTTCTAATGTACCGATAGCCTGTAAATAAGGTGAAATGGAAATCTTGTCGTTTGAAGTCCATTCAGACAGTTGCTTGAGGCCGGCCGGGGTGATTCGCAGGTTCCGGATGTCGGCTTTTATCGTTCGTTGGGCCGGATTTTCGAGGTGACGGATAGTCAATGGGGCTTCGAGCACCATGCTCCGGTCGGGTGTGTAAAGTGCGAACTGGTCTATCAGGATTTGTTTGAGGTTTCCGCTGAACTGCGCTTCGGCAGCTAACGTCGGTAGCTCTTCAAGTACATGGTTTTGAACTGATTTGGGGTAAAAGGGGATGAAGTCGGCGAAAGAGAATGTTCCCTGCTCGATGCTGCCTTGAAACGTGAAATCCTGATACCGCCCTTTTCCGTTCCCTTCTTTTATATGGCGGTAGCTCATAGTGACCGGATGGAGGGCTAACCGGGAATGGGGCAGCTCGATGGTAAAATGGTCGAGCTGTGCTTTTTCCCGGTTGGCCGTAATCTTGAAAGACAGTTGTTTAAGCTGTAGGCCGGAGTGTTCTTCAAAGGAGAACTTCTTGACGTTCAGGTTCAAGGAGTCCACCGTATAGCTTTTCAGTGAAAGCGTGGCACTGATTTTGTCCAACACGATGTGGTCCGGATTAAAACGGCCGGGAGTAGGAGACTTGTCATAACGGTGCCACGACAGTTTACCCCGCCGGACAAGTACGGAATTGATGCGAAGGTTCGGGTTGGAAGGCAGACTGTCTTTTTTCGCGAAAGCGTCTATGAGAAACTGGAAGTTCGGCTTTTCTCTCTCTCTGCCTTGGTAGAGATGGATGTCGAATCCGTAGAGTTGGACATTTGAAATGGATATTTTGCCGTGTAACAATGAGGTCAATTCTATTTTGGCCGACAGGCGGGCTGCTTTCAGCAAATCCTTTTTCTTCTGGTCTTTAATGCGTACGTCGTCGAGAATGATACGGTTGAAATATCCCAAGTCCACCCGGCCGATAGAAAGCTCTGTATGTAAAATATCTTTCAGTGCTTCCGAGATGAGGAACGTGACACCTCTTTGCACTGCCGGAACGTGGAGTAGCGCAACCGACAACAGGTAGAAGCCCACGACTATACCTGCGAGTACTCTGAATATTTTCCTTAATCTTTTAATATGACCCTTATTTATGCGACAAAATTACTATTTTCTTTTTAGAATTCTTCACTTTGTCATATTTTTAATGTAATTTTGCGACGTTTTAATTAAAACCAGTTTATTTAATCCTATAATAATGGCAAATGTAATTAAATTACGTAAGGGCCTTGACGTGAATCTCAAGGGTAAAGCTGCCAAGGAGGAGTTTCAGGTGAAGAAACCGGCTGTCTATGCACTGATGCCGGACGACTTTACGGGGATGAAGCCCAAGGTAGTAGTCAAAGAGAACGACGTGGTGAAGGTCGGGGATAGCTTGTTTGTGGACAAGAACCATCCTGAAATCAAGTTTGTCTCTCCCGTGAGCGGACGGGTAACCATGGTGGAGCGTGGCGACCGTCGCAAAGTGTTGAGCGTGCGTGTGGAAGCCGATGCGGAGCAGCAGTATGTGGATTTTGGCAAGAAGAATGTGGGTCAGATGACTGCGCAGGAGGTGAAAGACCTTCTTCTGGAATCGGGCTTGTTCGGTTTCTTCAGGCAACGTCCCTACGACGTGACGGCAAATCCGTCCGACACTCCGAAAGCTATCTTTGTTTCCGCTTTCAACTCCATGCCGCTTGCAGCCGATTTCGAATATGTGTTGCGGGGACGTGAGGCTGATTTCCAGGCCGGACTCGATGCCTTGGCCAAAATGGCGAAAACTTACTTGGGCGTAAGCTCGAAGCAGACGGCTACGGCGTTGACTGCAGCCAAGAACGTGGAAATAAACTTTTTCGACGGACCGGCGCCGGCCGGAAACGTAGGCGTGCAAATCAACCACATTTCTCCTATAAACAAGGGTGAAGTCGTTTGGACGCTTGGTGCGGAAGAGGTGATTTTCATCGGTCACTTGCTGAATACAGGACGTTTGGACTTTACCCGCGTAATTGCATTTGCCGGTTCGGAAGTGAAGAAGCCGGCCTATTGCAAAATGACGATAGGACAGCAACTGAGCACCTTAATCGAAGGTAACGTGACGACGGGCAAGAGCCTGCGTGTGATAAACGGCAATGTGATGACCGGTGTGAAGACCTCGGCCGAAGGCTTCTTGGGTGCCCATGTGACGGAAGTGAACGTGATTCCCGAAGGAGACGACGTGCACGAGATTTTCGGTTGGATCATGCCGCGTTTCAATGATTACTCTTCCAGCCGTGCTTACATGAGTTGGTTGATGGGCAAGAAGGAGTATGCGCTCGACGCTCGTGTGAAAGGCGGCGAACGCCACATGATCATGTCGGGCGAATACGACCGTGTATTCCCGATGGACATCTTCCCCGAACAGTTGGTAAAAGCCATTATCACCGGCGACATAGACCGCATGGAAGCTTTGGGCATCTATGAGGTGGCTCCGGAGGACTTTGCCTTGTGTGAGTTCGTAGACTCTTCCAAACTGGAGGTGCAGCGCATCGTCCGTGAAGGCTTGGATATGCTTCGCAAGGAGATGGCTTAATTAATTTCATCACAGGTTTAAATGATTTAAATAATGAACGCGTTAAGAAAATATCTTGATAAGATAAAGCCGAACTTTGAAGAGGGCGGCAAGCTTCACGCATTTCGTTCTGTGTTTGACGGTTTCGAGACTTTCCTGTTCGTGCCGAATACCACGTCGAAGTCGGGAGTGAACGTACATGATGCGATAGACAGCAAGCGTATCATGATTTTTGTGGTTATAGCGTTGTTACCGGCTTTGTTGTTCGGTATGTACAACATCGGGTATCAGAATTATGCGGCCGCCGGAGTGGACGGGACATTCTGGGAAATGTTCGGTTTCGGTTTGTTGGCCGTGTTGCCTAAGATCATCGTGTCCTACGTGGTGGGTTTGGGCATCGAGTTCATCGTAGCCCAATGGAAGCACGAGGAGATTCAGGAAGGTTATCTGGTAACGGGTATCCTGGTTCCGATGATCGTGCCGGTTGATTGTCCGTTGTGGATTATCGCGATAGCTTGTGCTTTTGCCGTAATTTTCGCCAAGGAAATTTTCGGAGGTACGGGTATGAACATTTTCAATGTCGCTTTGATTACCCGTGCGTTCCTGTTCTTTGCCTATCCTACGGCAATGAGCGGCGATGCTTGCTGGGTGGCTAAGGAAAGCATTTGCGGTTTGGGAAATGATTTGCCTGATACGTTTACGATGGCCACTCCTTTAGGAGAAGCGGCTACCGGTACGGTACCGGCTTTCTCTTGCGACCAGGTTATCGGTTTGATTCCCGGTTCTATCGGTGAGACCAGCGTGATAGCCATAGCTATCGGTGCAGTGATTCTTTTGTGGACGGGTATTGCCAGTTGGAAGACGATGTTCAGCGTGTTTGTCGGAGGTGCACTCATGGCTTGGATTTTCAATGCCAGCGGGATGGAAGGTAACGCCGGTGCTGCCATGCCTTGGTATCAGCATCTGGTATTGGGCGGCTTCTGTTTCGGCGCCGTGTTCATGGCTACCGACCCTGTGACTTCGGCACGCACTGAGACCGGTAAATACATTTACGGTTTCCTCATCGGTGCCATGGCTATTATTATTCGTGTGTTGAATCCGGGTTATCCCGAAGGTATGATGCTCGCCATCTTGTTGATGAACTTGTTTGCTCCGCTGATCGACTATTATGTCATCCAGAGTAATATCGACAAGCGGGCTAAACGTGCAATTAAAAAATAATAAAGGAACTATGGCTACAAAGAAATTCAAATGTAAAGTGTGCGGTTACATCCATGAGGGTGACGCTGCGCCTGAAAAGTGCCCCGTGTGTCAGGCTCCAGCTTCTGAGTTTGAAGAAATCGTGGAGGCCGGAGGAACGGGGAAACCGGCGAAGAAAGGGCTGAACACCGACGGTAATACTTATACCATTATATATTCATGTATTGTGGTCGTTATCGTAGCTTTCTTGTTGGCTTTCGTTTCCAAGGTTTTGGAACCGCAGTCGATGGCTAACGTACGTATCGACAAGAAAAGTCAGATTTTGGCTGCTTTGAATCTTCGTGATGTGGAGAAAACCGAAGTGGAAAAAACATACGACGAGGTCGTAGTGGCCGATGAAATCATCGACAAGGACGGCAACGTGGTGAAAGACGGTGCTTCCAAGGATGCGGACGGTTTTGCCGTAGAAGACAAAAACATCTCGGACAGCAACCTCCCGCTGTACGTATGTAAGGTGAACGGAGAAACCAAATATGTCATTCCCGTGACAGGTAAAGGTCTGTGGGATGCGATTTGGGGATATGTGGCCTTAAATGCCGATAAGAACACCATTTATGGAGTATACTTTACCCATAAGGGCGAGACGGCCGGTCTGGGTTCTATCATTACGGAATACGATAAATTCCAGAAGCAGTTCGAGGGCAAGAAGCTGATGAATGACGACAAGTCTGCCGTAGCCATCAGCGTGGTGAAGAAAGGTAAAGTCGTGAACGGACTTTCTGATGACAGCCGTTGCGATGCCATCACCGGCGCCACCTTGACTTCGGACGGTGTGAACAACATGCTTCATGACTGTATTTCACGTTATATGACTTTTTTAAATACTAATGAATAAAGGAGGTAAGATATGAGTAAGTTATTTTCTAAAGAGAATGGAGAAGTATTCTCGTCTCCCCTTAACCTCAACAACCCGATTGCGGTTCAGGTGCTCGGTATCTGTTCCGCCTTGGCTGTCACTTCACAAATGGAGCCGGCCATTGTCATGGGGCTTTCGGTAACAGTGATTACGGCTTTTTCCAATCTGATTATATCTTTGATACGTAAGACGATTCCCAACCGTATCCGTATCATCGTCCAGTTGGTCGTCGTGGCTGCTTTGGTAACCATTGTAAGTATGGTGCTGAAGGCTTTTGCTTACGATGTGAGCGTACAGTTGTCCGTGTATGTCGGTCTGATTATCACCAACTGTATTCTGATGGGACGTTTGGAGGCTTTTGCCATGATGAACGGCCCGTGGGAAAGTTTCCTCGACGGTATCGGTAACGGTTTGGGCTATGCTTATGTGTTGGTGCTGGTGGGCACGGTACGCGAATTCTTCGGAAACGGTTCCCTGATGGGCTTCCAGATTATCCCGCAGAGCTTTTACGACATGGGCTATATGAACAATGGTATGATGACCATGCCGGCCATGGCGTTGATTCTTTTGGGATGTTTCATTTGGGCTCACCGGGCTTACAATGAAAGGAAAGAGAAAAAGTAATAGAATCATAACCATAAATAGAAAGAAAAAAGAATATGGAACATATGTTAAGTTTGTTTGTCCGTTCTATTTTTGTGGACAACATGATTTTCGCTTTCTTCTTGGGTATGTGTTCTTACTTGGCCGTATCTAAGAATGTAAAGACAGCATTGGGGTTGGGCGTTGCCGTAACCTTCGTGCTTTGCGTGACGGTGCCGGTGGACTATCTGTTGCAGACCAAAGTATTGGCTGAAGACGGTATCCTCGGTATGGATTTGACTTATTTGGCGTTTATCCTTTTCATAGCCGTGATTGCCGGTATCGTGCAGTTGGTAGAGATGGTGGTGGAGCGTTTTTCTCCTTCGCTTTATGCCGCATTGGGTATCTTCCTCCCTTTGATTGCCGTGAACTGTGCCATCATGGGTGCCTCACTGTTCATGCAGCAGAGAATTTCCATGGATCCGGCCACCAGCACGCAGGCTATCTCCAGCGTATGGGATTCCTTGGCATACGCTTTGGGTTCCGGTATCGGTTGGCTGTTGGCCATTGTGTCTTTGGCTGCCATCCGTGAGAAGATGGCTTATACCGACGTGCCCAAACCCTTGCAGGGATTGGGTATCACCTTCATCACGGTAGGTCTGATGGCCATGGCCTTTATGTGTTTCTCAGGTTTAAGTATTTAAAAGGAAAGGAATAGAACAATGGATATGAATTTTATTTTAGCGAGCATTGGCGTATTCCTCGTCACAATTCTCCTCTTGGTGGTTATTTTGTTGGTAGCCAAGAAGTATTTGTCTCCGAGCGGAAACGTGAATATTACCATCAACGGGGATAAGACGATTTCCGTGGCACAAGGCGGAAGTGTGCTTTCCACTTTGGCTTCCGAAGGGATTTACCTGTCTTCTGCCTGCGGTGGTAAAGGTTCTTGCGGACAGTGCAAATGTCAGGTGGTAGAAGGAGGCGGTGAGATTCTGGACTCAGAAAAGGGACAGTTTACCCGCAAGCAAATCAAAGACCATTGGCGTTTGGGTTGCCAGTGCAAGGTGAAAGGTGATTTGAAGATTAAGGTGCCCGAGTCTGTCATGGGTGTGAAGGAGTACGAATGTACGGTGATCAGCAACAAGAATGTGGCTACGTTCATCAAGGAGTTCAAGGTGCAGCTTCCGGCTGGGGCACACATGGACTTTATCCCCGGTTCATACGCTCAGATCAAGATACCTGCATTTACGATGGATTACGACAAGGATATCGACAAGAGCCTTATCGGTGACGAATACTTGCCGGCATGGCAGAAGTTCGGTCTCTTCCCGTTGAAGTGTGTCAATCCGGAACCGACTGTGCGTGCCTACTCTATGGCCAATTACCCGGCTGAGGGCGACGTGTTCATGTTGACCGTACGTATTGCTACGCCTCCTTTCAAGGCCGACCGTAGCGGTTTCATGGATGTGAACCCGGGTATTGCTTCTTCTTACATCTTCACGCTGAAACCGGGTGACAAGGTGACGATGAGCGGCCCTTACGGTGACTTCCATCCGCACTTCGACAGCAAGAAAGAAATGGTTTGGGTCGGTGGTGGTGCCGGTATGGCTCCGTTGCGTGCGCAAATCATGCACATGACGAAGACGTTGCATACGACCGATCGCGAGATGCACTATTTCTATGGTGCGCGCGCGTTGAACGAAGTGTTCTATCTGGAGGACTTCTTAGGCTTGGAAAAAGATTTCCCGAATTTCCATTTCCATTTGGCTTTGGACCGTCCGGATCCTGCTGCAGACGCAGCAGGCGTGAAGTACACCCCGGGTTTTGTGCATAACGTGATGTATGAGACCTACCTGAAGAATCACGATGCACCCGAGGACATCGAATATTACATGTGCGGTCCCGGCCCGATGTCGAAGGCTGTGGTCGGCATGCTCGACGGTCTCGGTGTAGATCCTGAATCTATCATGTACGATAACTTCGGCGGATAGTAGAGTAAAGAATACATTCTTTTTCATAGTAATTTGCGGCAGATTCCATGGGTACATGATGGATTTGCCGCAAATTTTTATATCCAATCGGAAGGGAGGCCATACTGGTTTCTATGTTGATGTTTTGTTTGCGAAATCCGATATTTCGCTTTCAAAATGACAGAAAAATAGGATTTAAATGAACAAGCCAATCTTCTTTTTCCCTCTATCCGTGCAGTTCAAACGAAGGTTTTGAATACATTTTTTTGCAAATCAGGCTTGATTTTTATCTTTGTTCAGCAAAAAGGGGCATCAATCTCAGTCGAACGAAAAATCGTTCGGCTGAAAAAACACTTTTTTTGTCCGCATCTCGTATAATTCACTTCCTCACGTTGTCCGAAAAAAGACCTGAAAACGTGGAGACGAGATGCCGATACGGGCTCTTTTTTCTCTATTTCGCCTCCTTGGGTTTACGGGATTCGACTGTCAAATCGTTGTGTGAATCCGGGATTGGCTTGCTCCGCGTTGAAGCGTAGGCGCAAGTCATGGATTTTCGTTTGGCTTTTTGAAAGTATAGGTCCTGAATGGGTGACAAACCGTTTTCTCCCCACGTGGCGAGAATCGTATATTTCCAAAAGCTTCCGCTTCGGGGTACAAATGGCGGAATCTTGCCGGGTGCGGATTGTCATTTTGACAGTATCGCAAAGCGGTGCGGCTCCAGGTGCGCACGGCATCGGACGGAGGGGAAAAGCCGAAGCGGCCCTTCTTAGAATTGGAAATAGATGAACGGTTGCATTTCCGCCGTGACGAACTGGTAAGCGATGAAAACGGTCAGTACGACAACTGCGGCCATCAATGGCAACGGCATGCGCGCAAACCAAATGCGATAACGGCGTTTCCAGTTGTCCGGCAACCAATGTATGACCATGCCTAAGGCGAAGAGGGCAAACACCTTGTCGTAGGCCAGAATAATATCGCCCACGTTGGCGTTCCATGCCGTCCCCATTTGGTTCACCATCTCCGTGGCGATGCGCCATGCCGTTTCGTTGGCAATGGCCGGGTCGAGATTGGAACCCGAACGGAAGAACAGGCGCGTGAAGGTGATGAATACGAAGGTGACACCCACGGCCCATGCGTGCCCCAACCCTGAAAAGCGCCAACGCAAGCCGCTCAGCGCATACAGCCATTTGATAATCGCACTGGCCGTGATGAACAGCATGAAGACGAGCAGCAGGTTCCATATAGGCGCAGGGGCAAAGACATATAAGGCTCCCGTTACGGACAAGATGAGCAACGACCAGAGCGTGCGGACCACCGGCCGGAAGTCTCTCCAGAACTTGTAGACAATCATGCCCACGCCGTTCAGTCCGCCCCATATCATGAAATTACAGCTTGCCCCGTGCCACAGGCCGCCGAGCAGCATGGTAATCATCGAGTTCAGGTTGGCCCATATCTTTTTGCGGCGGTCCGGACAGCGCAGTCCCACCGTGACGACAATGGCACCGAGCACCAGTACGCCTCCGGCCACGTAAAGGTTGCCCGAGAGGATAAGGGCCACGAACGTAATGGTCAGTATCCAGAAATACGTGCCGAAGGTGGCGTTGCGGTTTCCGCCCAAGGGGATGTACAGGTAATTCTGCAACCAGCGCGACAACGAGATGTGCCAGCGTTTCCAGAAGTTACTGCAATTCGGGGCTTTGTACGGTGAGTTGAAATTACGCGGCAGATAGAATCCCATGAGCAGCGAGAGACCGATGGCAATGTCCGTATAGCCCGAAAAATCGGCATATACTTGCAGGCTGTAGGCAAAGAGGGCCATGAGGTTCTCAAAACCGGAGAAAAGCATGGGGTTGTCGAACACACGGTCGATGAAGTTCACCGCGAGGTAGTCGCTCAGGATGATTTTCTTGAGCAGGCCGTTGAGTATCCAGAACACGGCCATGCCGAATTGCAGGCGGCTCAGGCAGTACTTGCGGTAGAGTTGCGGGATGAAGTCGCTGGCTTTCACGATAGGTCCGGCCACCAGTTGGGGGAAGAACGTGACGTAGAAACCGAAATCGAACAGGTTGCGCACCGGTTTCACCAACCCGCGATACACGTCGGCCGTATAGCTGATGATTTGGAACGTGTAGAAGGAGATTCCCACGGGCAGGATGATGCGGTCTACGCTGAAGAACGGTTGGCCGAGCAACCGGTTGCCCTCGGCTGCCAGCAGGTTGGTCACTTGGAAGGAGGTGCCGCATACGGTATTCACCAAGTCCGCGAAGAAGTAGGCATACTTGAAGTAGCACAAGATGGACAGGTCGATGGCGACGATCAGGATGAGGAAAGCCCGCTTTTGCCAACGCGCCTGCACGCGGTAGATGAGCTGGGCGATAAGAAAGTCGCTGCACGTCACGAATAGGAGCAGGCCGAAAAACAGTCCGCTCGTCTTGTAGTAGAACAAAACGCTGACGAAAAACAGGTAAGTGTTACGAAGCAGCCGTTTGTTGCGGAAAAGCGCGAAAACGGCGAAGACAATGGCAAAAAAGGCCCAAAACTGGAATTGCGTGAACAACAGCGGACTGTTCGGGTCGAACGAGAATACACTTTCTATATAATGCCACAGCACGAGCAGGTTTTCTTTAATTTCCATCAGCTTGTAAATAGTCGGTTATGATTGCATTGTAGAGTATGTCGCCTATGAGGTGGTATCCCTCGGCGGTGAAGTGGATACGGTCGGGGCGCATCAACCGCTTGCCGCGCCACAAGGCGGAAGAGCGCGAACCGCCCATGATATGATATTGGTCCCATACGGCACCGCCGGTCTCGGCGGCCAGTTCTTTGAATGCCTTGGCCACGCGCGCCGTGTTGGGATTGGTACGCTTGCCGTGCCTTCTCCCAAGGTTGAGCAGGCAGTCGTTGTTGGTCACGAAAAGCAAAGCGCAATGCGGATTCGCGGATTTGAACAGGGCGATAAGTTCGCGGTAATGCGCTTTGAACCGTTCCGGGTCGAATTTCTGCGGCGGTACGTTGGCGTCGTTGATGCCGATGCCGAAAATGGCAAGATCCGGCCGGATAAGTTTCAGGTCTTCGGGCAGGTGGCGGCAACGCAGCCAGGCCGGTACGTCGGCCCCGTTAATCCCTACGGCATGATAGACCAGTCCGTCCCGGTCGTTTTCCGGCAAGATACCTGTCAGCGTGAAACGTCCGCCCTCTCCGGTGTGGATGCGTATGTCCGCCGTGTCGCAGGCTTCGGGGTAGTGTATCAGGAAACTGTGCGTGGCAGTGTCATGTTGCGGGAGGAGGGTGTCTCCGCGATGTATGGCGTAGGGATATGCCGTGGTGTCGTTGGCATAGCCCAGTATGCGCAGTCGTGTGAAATGCCAGGCGGACGTATCGCTCGGATTGAGCCGGAGCATCAGGCTGGCGGAAGGGTCGCCGGTGCTGACTGCGGCTCCGGTCAGTCCGAGGGTATCAGTGCCGTTGGGCTTGATGCACCGGCAACTTTCCCATGTTCCGGTAAAACCGATACGGTAGTTTTGGGGAGCGTTCGTCCGCAGGATGCGGAAAGGGAATACCACGCCCCGGGCGGTCATTACCGAATCGCCCAAGGTGGAAAAGTTCATCCGCAACCGGTGGCTCAGGTATCCGGCCTGTACGTGGCTGCCCCCGATGTGGAGGATGTTTATTTTGCCTTTGCCGATGGACAGCAAGCTATCCATTTTGTGATAGAGTGTGTCGAAGTCGGCTCGTCCGGATGGGAATTGCAACGTGTTGTCTCCGTATCGGATGAACGGGTAATCGGGGAGAGGGCGTAACGCAGCTTCGCGGCGTACGGAATCATTCTTCTCATGGGCGTGGCAGCCAACCAATAAGGCAAAGGCCGCTAAAAGCCCGGATAATATCCTGTATTTCTTCATGTCTTTCGGAGGGATATTGAAGATAAAATTAGGGGTTCAGTGAATCATGGGACACCGTGTCGGTGTGCGTAGCCTGGACGGACGGGACCTGTGTGGTATCTACCACCAGTTCCGTACTGTCCGCACTGAGTTTCAGTTTGTCTTTTCCTGTACGGAAACGATAGAATTTATGGTAAAATTCAAGCGTTTCATAGAGGATATTGCCTACGTGGCGGGCACCTTTGGGAGTGAAATGCACGTAGTCCGGTCCGGCCAGATAAGCGTCCACCCACTTCATCATGGATCCGCGTCCGCCCATGGCGGCATAAAGGTCCCAATAGGCTATGCCGCATTCTTCCGCCATGGCTTTCATGGCTTCTACCAGACGGGGCAGGATGGGGTAAGTCTGCATTTCGCCGTCTATGGAAGTGGACATGTCCGACGGGCCGATGAAGAGGAAACAAGCATCGGGGGCCAGTTTCCGGAGATATTCAATCTGTCGTTTCAGGCCGGACATGTAATTGTCGATACCTTCTTTTCCTTTCAGGTAAGGAACGGAATTTCCGCCATATTGCAGGATGATAAGCCGGACGTTTTCGCGTCCGAAGAACGGGGACAGCGTGGATGAATGGATGCCGGTGAATATCGTGCCGGAGCAGCCGCGCATGGGGATGTTGTCGAGCGAAACGCCCGTTTGCCCGTCGAGCATTACTCCGTACACATCGGCTTGTCCGTCGACCGTAAGGCTGACCGTAGTGCGGGGACTGCTGAAATTACGGGAATAGCAGTAAAACCGGTCGTTGAGTTGGGTTTCGTTCAGGATGAGGGTGTCGGTTCCGGCCACCGCTGCCGCTTTTACCGGGGCGCTGGTCAGGAGCGTGATTTGACCGAAGCGGGAAGCGTGCGGAAAATGCTGGCGGTCGCGCGTGGAAAACCGGAATGTGGTCGGCCCGTCGAGTGTGGCCGTTTGTCCCATGACTCCGTATGCCTTACTGTCGAGCCGCATATCCTTGGGGCCATAGACGATGTGTCGGGATAGCCCTTCCGGCGATACGGATTGTGACAACGTGTAGGTCGGGACGGTTTGTACGGCCGGCGCCAACCCCATGCCACTTCCACCGAACCGTTCTTGGAACGCTTCGCGCAAGACGGACGAGATACGGTCGCCCTCCAACTGCGAATCGCCGTAGTGCATGATGCGGACGGGGCGTTCGCGTGCAGCTTCGAGCGCATCGAAAAACGGGTCCAAATAATCTATGTTGTCTCCCGGCATATAAATGCGTGCGGCGTTCGTCTCGCAATAGGTCATGAACTCGCTTTCTTTTTCCGCTTTGAGTGCGTCCATGCGCATTTGCAGCAGTTCTTCCGTGCTGAGGGTGTCAGTTGATACGGTGTCGGTCGGGAGCGTTTCTTTTTCTTCTTCCGTTTGAAGGACTTCTGTCAGAGAGGGAAACTTCATTCGCACACTGCCTACGGCGATACCGTCTTCCGGAAAAAAGTATGCGACGAGCGCCAACAATCCTAAAATGGAAAAGATAAAACAAATAATGGTTCTGATTTTCATCCTGTTTGGGGGTGTTTGTGAAAAACGCTGCAAAGTTACGGAATATCGCTGGAATAATCGAATAAAAAGGCGGATTTGATAACTTCCATGAGGTGGAAGAGTGTTTTTTCCTTATATTTGTGACGTCAATAAATAATATATGGAACAAAATCCTCTTCAAAAAACGCGTATAGAGGTCGTGGACGCCCTACGTGGTTTTGCCGTAATGGCTATTATTTTGGTCCATAATCTGGAACATTTTATTTTTCCTGTTTATCCGGCAGATTCACCGGAGTGGTTGGAGGTTCTGGACCAAGGGGTTTTGAATGTGGTGTTTAGCCTTTTTGCAGGTAAGGCATACGCCATCTTTGCCCTTTTGTTTGGTTTTACTTTTTATATTCAAACGCAGAATCAAAAGCGGCGGGGGAAAGACTTCGGTTACCGTTTCCTGTGGCGCATGGTGCTGTTGGTAGGTTTTGCCACGTTGAATGCCGCATTCTTTCCGGCCGGCGATGTCTTGTTGCTGTTCGTTGTGGTGAGTCTGGTCTTGTTCTTTACGCGTAACTGGCGTGACAAGGCTATTTTGATTGCCGCCATCATATTTTTGTTGCAGCCGGTTGAATGGTACCACTATCTGGCCGCTTTGGCCAACCCGGCTCACCGCTTGCCTGATCTCAAGGTGGGCGAAATGTATGCGGAAGTGGCGGAATACACGAAATCCGGGGACTTTTGGGATTTCATTGGGTGCAACATTACGTTGGGGCAAAAGGCCAGTTTGTTGTGGGCCGTGAATGCCGGGCGTTTTTTCCAGACGGCAGGGCTGTTCCTGTTGGGCTTTTACATCGGAAGAAAACGGCTTTTTGTGTCATCCGAAAAGAACCTTCATCTGTGGGTAAAGATATTGATTGTTTCCGCTCTTTCCTTTGCACCTTTATATACGTTGAAGGAACTGGTTATGGGACAGGACGCTATCGTACAGCAAACCGTGGGTACTGCATTTGACATGTGGCAGAAATTGGCTTTCACGCTGATACTGATAGCATCTTTCGTGCTCCTTTACCAAAACAGGAGGTTCAGCGACGCGGTTGGCAATCTGCGTTTTTATGGAAAGATGAGTCTTACCAATTATATAAGCCAGTCTATAATAGGAGCGGTCATTTATTTCCCGTTCGGTCTTTATCTTGCTCCTTATTGCGGATATGCGGTGAGTTTGTTGATTGGAGTTTTCACGTTCCTGCTGCAAGTATGGTTTTGCAAATGGTGGCTGTCCAAGTATAAACAAGGGCCTTTGGAGCGTATCTGGCATAAATGGACTTGGATGGGAACGGATAAAAGGTGAACGGTCTTTTGGCATCAAGGCCTCTCCCCGAAGTCCCATAGAAGGGCCTTCATCCTTCAGGTGGCATGGTAAGAGGCTTTCATATAACGTGTTACAGGCTGAAAGGTGTTTCGGGCATCTTTCAGCCTCTTTTCATTGCGGAAAGCGTTGCCGGACGATTCTCCAATCTCAGCCGAATGATTTTTCATTCTCAGCCGAACGATTTCCGGTCCTGCGCCGGACGGGATGAAACTTGGCTGAAGGATACCTGAAACATCCTTCAGCCTGTAATGGTAACATTATGAATGGCTTACCTCGTATTCTGAAAGATGAACCTTATTTCCGCGAAAATCCTGTGTAGGGGGATGTTGAAATGGCATGACCTGTCGTATTCTTATATTCAACATGTCTGGTTGCCAACGGACAATTTCAAGTAATTGTTAGGTGCACATCCGTACCGTTTCTTGAATGCCTGCGAGAAATGGGAGCGGTTCTTGAAGCCGACTATATAGCCCACTTCCCCTGCCGACGCGCCTTTCTCTGCGAGCAGGTGGCGGGCTTTCTCCAAGCGGTGCTCCATAATCCAACGCTGGGGGGGGAGGGGGCTGACTTTGGCGAAGTCGCGCTTGAAGGTGGCGAGGCTCCGTCCCGTGTACGAGGCGAATTCCTCCAGGGTCATGTCCTCCGTGTAATTCTGCTCCATGAAATCCAAGAGGTCTATCTTCCACGCCTCGCTGAAGTCGAACAGCGTGGGATAGAAGCGGGCGTCGATGCTGAGCAGGCACATGATGGCCTCCTGTACCTTCAGTTTCAGCCATTCGTCCGAAGGGGCTTCCGTGCTGTCGGCATAAGGCAGGAACGAGTCGAACAAGCTTTTCAGCGCGACCGTCTGCGGCAGGATGCTTGCCGTCTGGGCTAACGGGGGTGTCCGGCGCAGCTTCTTGCACGTCGGGGCGATGCGGTTGTAATACTCTTTCAATTCCTTGCGCGGCAGCGTGAAGCAGACGGCAAGGTAGGGTTTGCCGTCCAGCGGCACTTTGGTCACGTTCACCGAACAGTCGCGGCGCATGAAGACGTAATTGCCAGCCGTGACTTCGTCCGTCCGCTCCCTGCCTTCGATGACCAGTTTTCCCGACCGCACGAAGATAACGGAATGCGCAGGCATCCGGTGTTCCCAATGCATGTCGTGGGGGATGCGGCAGCTCAGCAGGATGTCGCCATAGTTGATGAGGTTTTCTATCTGTTTGCTCATAAGCGCAAAAATAATGCTTTTTTATTTTCCATCCCTCATTTTCAGGAAAATTTCAGGCATGCCTGACGGGTTCATCGGGGTCATGTCCACCAGGTCGAGCGACTTCACCATGTGCAGTGTGCCTTGCTTGTAGGCCTTGAAGTGCGCCGTCTGGATATGGTGCTTGTAAGCTTCCTCGTCGGCGTATATCTCCAGGATGCGCACTTGGCAGGAATCGCGTTGCTGCGCCATCGGGTAGATGGCGATGACACCCGGCTCCTCGCTGACGGAAGTCGCGCCCACGTTTGATGCCATCTGCATGTATTCCTCGCGGTATTCGGGATGGATTTCTATTTCTGAAATGCGTACCAGCATGTGTCCGCTGTCCGTACAGGCTTTTCCTGCCATGGTAGAAGTTGCCAGCCCTTCTTCTGCTGACGGAAGGGAGAAGAGCCGTGCCGCGTTTTGCCATAAAAACATTTCCTTATAGCCTGATAGGGTTTTGTCTTCTGCCAACTCCTTTTCCAAATGCCGTAAGTTATTTTCCAACACATCGGCAGGTTGGTAGGGGTAGTCCGAGCCGTAAAGGATATGGTCGGGCGAGGTGATGGCGAGCAGGCCCCGTATGGCTGCTGCCGATGATGCGCCAGCCAAATCATAATACAGCCGCGAGAGGTTGGCCTCGAAGTCGATGCCGCCCATCATCCCCTTGGCTTGCAGGGCGGGTACCACTGCTTTTATGCGCGGCAATGCCAGCGGAAGAAACGAGCCTCCGTGCGGGACGACCACCTTTACGTTAGGGTAGCGTGCCAAGACGTTGTGTGCCAGCATGTTCACGAGTGCGCGGGTCGTTTCCGCAAGATATTCGTAAGCCGCCAACGGGACGGCTGCCATCAGTTGCCTGTTCACGGGAGCCGGTTTGTGGGGGTGCAGGATGATGACAGCGTTCCACCGGTCCAATGCTTCCATCAGCGGGTCGAGTGCCGGGTCGCCGAGGTACTGGCCGCAGCTGTTTGTTGCCAGTTTTATTCCATCCGCGCCGAGCGTGTCGAGCGCATAGGCAGCTTCCGCGATGGCGGCTTCCACGTCCGGCAGGGGCAGCGAGGCGCAGAAGCGGAACCGGTCTGGGTAAGCGGCTTTCAGTTTGGCGCAGCATTCGTTGTAGCGGCGCATCGTGGCATGGCACTCCCGGCTGTCGCCGAAATAGGGTTGCGGGGCGGGCATGGTCAGGACGGAACAGCCGATGCCTGCACTGTCCATGAAGGCAAGGTGCGCCCCGGCATCCCATTCCGGCAGGGGGAAGCCTTCGTCCAGCAGGGCATCGTGCTTCGCCAATGCCTCTATGTAGGAAGGCAGGATGTTGTGGCAATGCACGTCCACCACGCGCTGCGCATTGCCCGTCAGACAGTTCACCATAAGCCAGATAAGCAACAGCCGTTTCATTCTGCCAAATTCTCTTTGTACTTCCTGCCGGCATCCGTGCAGTGGCCGATGGCATCGCCCGTGCGCAGGTAGCGGTAGGTAGGCATCTCGAAGAGTACGGGGCGAAGGCGCGCGTAATCAGGCTTGCCGTCCACGCCGAGCACACTGTCGTCGGCATACGTGTGGCAGACGCTGCAAACGAAGTTCTCGAAGCCGTTACACTCGTACACGTCTTCCACCCGGCATTCCATCGTCAGGGGCGATTCGCCGACCATCGGCGTGCCGCCATCTCCTGTTGCGAGGCTGAACACGCCGCTCTTGTCCATCTTGTTGCCTGATACGATACCGCAGTAGTCCGCTTGCGGCAGGAACTCTTCCGTCACGATGTTCACCGAGAGCCGTCCGCTCTCCTTTATCCCTTCATTAATATAATGCGACGCGTGCAGGCTGACGAGCAGACGGTCGTGCGCCACGATGCCGATGTGTGCCACCAGCGTCCACGACGGTTTGCCGTCCACCGTTGCTCCGATTATAACTGCCGGCGTGGGATACAATGCCAGTAGGTTTCCGATGTTCTGTTTCATTTTTATTGTTTTGCTTAATGTTCGGTTTACGATTGATTTATCTTACCAGCTTTAGGCCCCAGTTCATGTGTCCGAGCTGGTTGTAAAGTGGAACCCAGAATGCGCCCAGCATCTCAGTGTAGCGCGACATGGAAATGTCGCCAAGGTCGAAAGTGTCTTTCCATCCGAAGTCATGCAGCAGTTGTGCGACGGCGGCTTTAGCTTCCGCGTCGTTTCCGCAATAGAATCCGGTGATGGATTCGGGCAACACCTGTGGACGTGTCATCAGACCGTAGTGCAGGTAATTGAGTGTCTTCACGACTTTGGTCTGCGGCAGAAACGCTTGGTTGGCTTCGCCCAGACAGACCTCTCCGCTGTATTCGGAAGCAATCAACGTATGCCCATTCCTGTAAATATAGGGGTTCGACTGGTCAATGAGGATTTTCCCTTTCAAATTTTCCGCTCCGGCAGATTGCAATGCCTCGACCGAATGGATGCCTTGCACGCTGTTAAATACGCGTTCTCCGAAACGGGCTGCGTCAGCAAACGTTCCGTGGTGGGCACGTTTGCCGTTTGCCGCTGCCCAGGCCGCAGCCTTGTCGTTGGCGGAGCTACGTGCGCCCATCATGACTTCGTGTCCTAGTGCTATCAACTTGTCGGCTATCGTGCGCGCCACGTCGCCCGTGCCTAATACTCCATACTTCATAAGGCTACTCCTCCGCCTTCAGTTGGTTATACACCTCGTCCGTCACTGGTTCCAGCCATTCGTTGCTTGTCTTTTCTCCGGGCACTTCAATGGCCAGATGGGCAAACCAATTGTCGGCAGTAGCACCATGCCAATGTTTTACTCCGGCGGGAATGTTGACTACATCGCCGGGGTGGAGCAGGCGTGCCGGCTTTCCCCATTCCTGATACCAGCCCGTACCGGCCACGCAGACCAGCAGTTGTCCGCCGCCTTTCGTGGCGTGGTGGATGTGCCAGTTGTTGCGGCAGCGCGGCTCGAAGGTCACGTTGTTGATGCCGACCTGCGCAGAGGAGACGGGAGCCAGATAGCTTTGCCCGATGAAATACTGCGCGTAGGCATCGTTGGGCTGGCCGATAGGGAATATCATCCCGTGCTCGAAGGCCGCCTTCGCGTCCGCTGCTGCGGTGTCGTCTTTCCACACGTCCTTGGCGAGACGGAACGCCGCCCACGCCTTGGGCCATCCGGCATAGAAGCCGATTTGCGTGAGAATCTCCGCAATTTCGGTACGGGTGATGCCATTGTTCTTCGCGGTCTGTAGGTGGTACGTCAGCGAAGAATCGGTAATGCCCGAGCTGATAAGGGCGGTGAGGGTCACGAGGCTGCGGTCGCGAAGGCCGAGCTTGTCTGTCCGGCTCCATACTTCGCCGAAGAGGACATCGTCGTTCAATTCTGCAAATTTTGGGGCAAAGTCGCCCAATTGGTCGCGGCCTGCCGTCTGTACTATCTTTTCTTGTGCCATATTGTTTAACGTTAAAGCGGTGAATACTAAAGTTGCTATCAGTTTGTTCATAATCGTTTGAATTATTGGGTGAAGTATTTGCTTACAATGACAGTGTGACTGTCACGTCTCCTTTGCCGCCAAGCAGTTCCAACATTTCCTCACGGGTGGAAACACCGTCCACTTTGCCCAGACGGGTGAAACTCCATGAATTGTTGTCGTAGTAAATGACGAACGAATTGCCCTGGTACAGAATCAGGTCGCCAGAGGCAGTCGTGGTCTGCCGGTCGTTGCGGGGCAGGGAAAATCCCAACGGGCCGACTTTCTCCATGTCGCCGTAATCGCTCATCCGGACGGATAGCGGGCCTTGTGCGAGGCGTTCCTTCAAAGCCTCGGTGGAAGTGTTTTCTGCCAGCGTGGCGGTAAATGTCCTCCCGCCCGCCGTCAGTTTAAGGGTGTTTGCCTTCATGTCTTCGTTATTGTCGTTATGGTTATTGTTGTTGATATCCACTTGTTCCAGCCAAGAGGCAATCATGGAATGGCAGCCGGATGCCTGCGACGAGCGTATCCACAGGCTCGGCGTGAGGAAATTGCCGTCAGGGACAAGCCGTTTGGCATCCGACTCCACGCCGCTGATGCCGCTGCTTGCGCTCGACACGACAAGCCCGATGCGCTTGCCCGCCATCTCGCTGCCGTGGTCGAACAAGAAGGTCTGCATGGGAGCCGCCATCTGGCTCCACCATAGCGGGGCCGCCACAATGACCGTCCCGTAATCCTCCATCCGCACCTCCACCGGGTCTATGGCGGGGTAAGATGCGGCATCCTGCGGGTTTTCTCGTATGGCTGCGATTTGCGCGCTGCCTATGGCGTAATTGTTTGCCGCATAGTCCAGCCCCTTTTCAGCAGGCTCGATTCTGATTACGTCCGCTTCTATCTGCGTCCGCAAGTCGTTCACGATGGCATGCGTGTGGTTCGTGTAGCTGTAATACACAATCAGCGTCTTGCCCGCCTGCGGGGCCGGGCTGTCTGGTGTTTCGTTTCCTGTTCCGCCGTCTTCCTCTCCGGGGGGCGTTGCCAGCGGGCTGTCCGTCATCCGGTGGTCTTCGCCGCAAGCCATGCAACCGAGCGTTATGCATAATGCCGCTGTCAGCAAATATATCATCTTTTTCATCGTTGTAATCATTATATTTCAATTTCAGCACATGGGATGTCCCCACGGACCTTTTGTGTTTACGTCTATCTCTCTTGGAGTTGAATCCCACGATGCAAGTTCATCTTCAGCCGGGGTGTGAGTCCGGTGCACGTCCGTGTAATCCCTGCCGAATTGTGTCAGGTCGGCATCCGGCATCGTTTCCGCCGCGCCGGGAGAGTCCGATGCTATTTGCGGCGTGAATCGGGTGGGGAGGGTTGTCGTTTCGCGCGGCTGCTGTTTTACGAAATTGCCGGGAATACCTTCCGGGAATCCCGTGTCCCACGGCCATGTGCTGAGGGTGTTTCTTGGATAATTCTTCTTGTTTGCCATAGCTTATATTCTTTTAATTGGTTTTCCCGTTGCAAAGTTATGGCGGTTGAATAAGAAGCACGTTGTTTTAAGGCTCAATCATTGTTGGTAATCGGCTCAATCGAAAAAATGCACGTAATTATATCCTTTTATTGTGTGGGTGATTTTATATGATGTTTAGTTTGCACTAAGTAGCATATCATTTGGGACTACGTTCAATTTACCCGATTTACTAAAGCCAAATAACTTGTCTGCAAGTCGCTTGCAATAATCGTGCCTTGCTTTTTAATTCCCGGTTTGCTGTTTTGAGAATCGTACTCGCGACATCACGGAAATTGCATTGTCAGGTTGGACTTGTCTGCACAAAGGCAAAACATGTATAAACAGGAACTTCTGGGGGGGGATTTGTCATGAACGGGCTGATGGGAACAGCTAAAAGACAAACGGCTTTAAAACTCCTGTATAAGGGGATATTAATGTAAAAGAAACATTCCCTTGCAATGCTTTCACTCTTGCTGATTTTTAAGAGTCTTCCGCACCAATGTTACTCCTCCACTTCCACGCGGATGATTCGGCTGCCATCGTCCGACCATGTGTAGTGCAGCGCGTTCGAGCGGAAGGGTTGTCCGTTGACAACCGTTTCCATGTATAGTTTTTCCGTTTTGATGTCGTAGGTAAGGAAGTGTCGGTAGAAGTCGGTTTCTATCTGCGGTTCGCGAAAGTCTTGCCGGAAGCGCGACCCCATTTCGGTGATATGCCCGTTGTGTTCTTCCATGGACTTGATGTCGCTTTCAAACCAGAAAGCCCCAGAAATGATTTGTTCTGAACGAATGGCATCTTCTGTTTTCGTAGGGTCTCCTCCTTGCGGGTAAAAATCCTGTACCAGCTCCGCACTGGTGAAGCGCAGTTCGGGTTTCTTGTCGTACACGACCGTGAAAGGCCTGCTGTCGAGGATGATGCGTTCGTTGCCTGCATAGCAGAAGAGTGCGGCCTCGAGGTCGACCTTGGCAATGAAATTTTCATGGTCAACCTGAAAGTCCCGAGTAAGGGGATACACGGATGCTTCCAAAACGCCGTTGAAAGCCTCCATGCGGTTAAAGATGCTTGTTTCACTGAAATCATTGTGTGGGAAGAGGATGGCAATGCCCCATGAGCCGTGAGTAAAAGTGTTGTTATAAGACAAGGGGATGTCCGGGATCTTAGGGACCGACACGGGAATGCGCAAGTCGGCTGACACGCCTTGATTGGCCACGTAATAGCAATCTGTCATCTCAATTTCACCCAAACGGGCATCCAAAGCCAAATATGCCCTTGTGTCTTCGGCGTAGAGCAGCAAGCGTGGATTAGCCTTGCCTGTAGCCTGTGCCTGGAGTTCATCTTCTGCAATAAGGTAAGGGCGCACGTAATAAATGCCAGGGGCGAGGTCGGGAAGTTCAAAAGTCTGGGATTGCTCTTTTCCGGAAAAGACTTCTTCTCCCTTGAGGTCGTAAAGGGCGTTGCCTGCCCCCAACACGTTGTGCTGCCCGACGAGCAAGCCGCAATACAACCTGAGGGGCTTGGAAGAGCCATATACCCCTGTGTCCGGAGTGCGGTTGAACGTTTCGGCTGGGGCATATACGTTGGTGCGGACGGTGACGTAGCTTTTGCCATCCGTACCTTTCCCGTACAAAATTGCAGATGGATCCAGATCGACGGTGCTTTCGCCCATAATTTGCCGACGGATGGCATCTAAGTTGTTTAAGTCGCATACGGCATCATAAATCGGGAGTAAGGTCTGGCCCTTATAAATGGGCTGCGTGGCATAATCGCCGGAGGCAGCTTTGTAGATGAAGTCTCTTCCATAGGCCCCGAGCCGTTCCGACAAGAAGTTTATGTTCTGGCAGAACGACAAGACGGAAGCGGCCACGGCGGCAAAAGGATCGGATGAGGCCGGGTTCCCATACGGGAACTGTAAGGCGTAGGTGCTGTGTTTGGTTTCCCCGTCTGCATTTCCCGTCAAATAGATGTTTCCTCCATTTTGCCGTACGGTATAAATGTCAGCATTGTATTTGGAAGATGTGCCGACAAAGAATGCCGTTACATCGAATTGGTCATCCACGAAAAACGTGAGCATGGTGGACGAATTGGGTTCGTTCACAGTGAAGGCTGCCGCATAGCCCCCGCCCACGCTGTCGCGGTTGCACACGAAAGTGGTGCTGGTTCCGTCGTTGATGTGGCTGCCGATGCCCCACTTCCAATGCGACCAGTTCAGGGTTTCGGCCTCAATAGGGCCGTATGACTTTACTGTTTGGGGCAGTCCGCCGTCTTCATTGTCCTCACAGCCCGTGAGGGCAAAGGCAGAGAGGCATAGCAAAAAAACGTAAGATAACTTTCGGATACTCATAGTCGCATTTTTTATTGTGAGGTTATTGCTTTGTGGTGCCGTCTTGGGGTTGTTCCCCATTCCCGGCTTCTTCGCTTTGCAGGATGGCTTGCGCGGACTCATCTCCCAATTCGGCGGCTTTCTTCAGATGGGCCAGACCTTCTTCACGCTGGTTCAATTTGAGTTGGCAAATGCCCATCAAACGGTAGGCATCTCCGAACTCGGGATTCAGTTCCGCGCTCTTTTTTGCGGAAGAGAGTGCCTCCGCAAATTCCCCGATACGGTAATAGACCACGGCCCGTTCGGCATGATATAACGGTTCTTTGGGTTCCATACGTATGGCCCGGTCGATATCGTCGACGGCTTGTTGGAACATGCGGCATTGCATTTCTGCCTGTTCGCGACGGTAGTAGAAGTAGGCTGTGAGTTCATCGCCCATTAAATGCTCATATTCATTCAGATCCAAAATAGCATCCCGGTAGCGGCCCAAGGCGAGCAAAGTGTTGGAGCGCTCCAACAATGCCGGTGCCGCATCTTTTAAATAAGGTTTGCTGAAACATGCCACAGCACTGTCTTGCAATGCCAGTATCTGTCGCGTATCGGCTCCTGCCATCCGTTTGCATTGGGCGGCGTAGAGGAACAGGTTGGCCGAACGCATGTTGGTTCCCGTCAAGGACAAGTATTTTTCGCAGGCCTTTTCGTAGTCTTTGAGTGCATAGAGCGTATTGCCCTCCTGAAGTGTATAGAGAGGGAGAGGATTTTGCTTGTAGGCTTCTCCAGCGAGTGAGAGCGATTTGTTCATGTCCCAGTCTTTATACACCGTGTAACCGGGTTTCAAGTTCAATTCGTATAGCAGTTTGCTGAATGCATAGTACACTTCGTCTTTTTTCTCGGCCACGTCCATGGCTGCATTCATATCTTCTTCAGCGGCTGCATAGTTGCCGTGTGCCATGTAGAAATCAGCCCGTTGGGTGTAGGGTTCGCTGCTTTTGGGAAATTGTTCCGCATAGTCGTTCAGGTACTGGTTATAGGTGGTGGAGTCCGAACGGGAGGCCGTCATGAACAGGAACGTGCGTATATCCGCTTCATCGGCCGGCAGTGCCTTACGGATGTGGATGGCATTTAAGTCGTTGTCGGCCGAAGACATGCCGTTGGTGCAAAGTGTGTTGCCGTATGCGACACTGACGGCGTAGGACGTTGTGGCGGAGGCGTTGGCTTTCCGTTGTATCATTCCCAATACTTCGCCTTCTTCATCCATGACCGGACTGTTCAAGTACTTTTCGTCCAATGGCCGACCTAAGGTGTAATAACCGTATTTCTCGTTGAATTTCTGAATGTCGTGCAACGTGTCGTTTACACACATTTTGTTTTCTTTTGTCGGGTAGGGGAGGACGTAGACGTGTTCATGTTTCACGCCCATACGGTCTGAAATGGTCAGTGCCGGGGTATCCTTGTCGGTTTTTACCCGGAACTTTACCAAATCGTATAATGAACTGACTCCCACGATGGCTTCCACTTCGTATTCCTTTCCTTCTCCGCTGACGACTTTGGCTTTGCTGGCTTGTTTGAACAGTTGGTAATCGGCTAAAGCGGTTCCGTTCTTGTCGATGAAAAAGCCGCTGCCGGATTGCAGCATGTCTCCTTTTTCATTCATGGTCACGATGCTGATTTGTGCTTTTGCCGCCTTTTTGAACCATTTGGGATTTTGGGCAACCAAATGGCCGCCCAAGGTAGACAGGCAAGTCAATATAAATATGATCTTTTTCATTTTCTATAGGATTGGTTAAGCAATTCTTTAGCGTTATTGATGGCCGCATCGGTCAGTGTGGTGCCGCTCAACATGTGGGCGATTTCCTCCACGCGTCCTTTTTCGTCCAATTGGATGATATGGCTGCTGGTACCCTCCGCGTGGTCTTCCTTGTAAACTTTGTAATGCGTGCTGCCAAGAGCCGCGATTTGGGGCAGATGGGTGATGCTGATGACTTGCCGGTTGAGTGCCCCCATTTCCTGCATGATATGCGCCATCTTCTCGGCGATGCTGCCGGAGACGCCGGTATCTATTTCGTCGAAAATGATGGTAGGTAGTTTGACCGCCCCGGAAATCATGGCTTTCAGCGAGAGCATGACGCGCGCGATTTCACCCCCCGATGCCACTTGGGAGATAGGTTGCAACTGGCCGTTTTTGTTGGCACTGAAAAGGAAGTTGATTTTGTCGGTTCCCGTCTCGTCCGGTACTTCTTTGGGAGTGAGTTCCACTTTGAATTGGACGTTTGGGATACCCAACGGGATGAGCTTTTCTTTCATCTGCCTTTCCACGACCGAGGCCGCCTTTTGCCGTAGCGAGGTCAGCCTTCCGGCTTGTTTCTTCATAGACTCAAGGGCTTGGTCGCATTGCTGTTGCAAGGCATGTATATGTTCGTCGCTGTGTGTGATGGCGTTGAGTTTTTCGCGGTATTCCTCCTCTATTCGCAGAAGGTCTTCCAACGTGTCCACACGGTGTTTCTGTTGCAAGTCATAGATGGTGTTGAGCCGTTCGTTGACGTATTCCAGACGTTCCGGATTGAACTCGACCTGTTCCGTGCGTCCGGCAATCTCGCCGGCAAGGTCTTTCAACTCGATGTAACATGACTCCATACGTGACGCCAGTTCATTGCCGTCGGGATAAACTTTTCCTATATTGTCCAAGAGATGGGTTGTTTCTTTCAAGACGTTGACGATACCGTTTTGTTCATTGTCCAAAAGGTTTTCCGCTTGATACAAAGCCTGTTTGATTTCTTCGGCATGTGTCAGTGTTTCGGCCTCTTGCTCCAGAACTTCCTGTTCTCCGGTTTTCAATGCGGCATTCTCTAATTGTTCCAGTTGGAACGTGATATAGTCTTCTTCCGTACGGGCTTGTTCCGCGGCTTGCCGCGCCTGTTGCAACGCCTTTTCCGCTTGCCTGTAAGCCGTGTACAGTCTTTTATACTGTTGCAGTTCATCCTTGTCTCCGGCCAGGATGTCGATGACGTTCAGTTGGAAGTTCTCTTTGTTCAGCAACAAGTTTTGGTGTTGGGAATGCACGTCGATGAGCATTTCCCCCAATTCCTTGAGTTGGCTCACGGGAGCGGGCGTATCGTTGATGAACGCCCGGCTCTTGCCGGATGCCGTGATTTCACGGCGGACGATACATTCTTTTCCGTCGAACTCCAAGTCGTTGCGTTCGAAGAACTCCTGCATGCCGTAGGCACTCAGGTCGAAAACGGCTTCGATGACGCATTTCGACATGCCGTTTTTTATGGATTTACTGTCTGCGCGCTGACCGAGCAGCAGGCCGATTGCACCGAGGATAATGGACTTTCCGGCACCGGTTTCTCCGGTAATGACAGAGAAACCCTGCCCGAACCGGATGTCCAATGTGTCTATTAATGCGTAATTCTGAATGAATAAAGATTTCAGCATATCCTTATTTTCTGAGTTTTTCCCAATAATTACTTTGTGAAGCGTTGATGGCGAACACGATATTATATACTTTCTCACGTTCTTCCGCCGTGCCCTTTCCGCTGTAAATGCTGACTAACTCATCTCGTTTGATGTCGGTGAATATGACGGGGAGCGCGCTCATGCTTTTTTGGTCGCGGGCTTGTTTGAGTATTTCTATGGATTCCGTAATGGCCATGCGTGCCGTATCGGTATTTTCCGTCATGCGGTCCAGTCCCAGACGGTGGTATTTGTATTCCAGTTGCCGGAGCGGTTCCATGGCCCCGTCCAGATAGTCATTGATAATGGCAAAGCGGTTGCGGTCGTTTTCGAAAGCTTTCCATCCGGCATAGCCCAAGTTTTGCGAATTGTTAGCTACGTCCATGGCCATTTGCAGGATGTCGGAACCGCCGAGCGGTGCCATCGTATCCATGTCCATGCCGATGATGAGGTAGGCATAGTAGGCAATGACAGCCGTAAGGTTGTTGTCCACTTGTTCCGGGCGGAATTCCAGTTGGTCGAATTGTTGGAAAGTAAAGTTGAAATTCTCATCCTGAAAATTAAACACCGTCGTTGAATAGTTGGAGTCATACACCGGACGTGTACTCTGCACCTGTATCGACCCGGTAAATGAATTGTCCGTTTCGCTGTAAGTTTTCAGCGTGATACTGAAAGTACAGTTGATGCGTTCTTCTTCTTCGTATGTCATCCCGGTCCATTGCCTCTCGTTGATGAAAGCCGTCAGGGAGTTCTGCAACGCCTCGAAGACGGCATCCGTCGTGTTGGAGATTTGGGAACGGTTGATGGTCACTTTGGCATTGAGTTCCTGTGCCACAGCCGGGGCTGCAATGTGGAAACATGCCGTCAGGGCCATGAATTTAAGACAGGAGGCTATATGTCTGCGTACGTCATGCATATTCATCCGGCGTTAGAAAGAAGACATGAGCCGGTCGACAATGTCGGCCGCCACTTCTTTTTTGCTTTTCAGCGGATAGACCACGGAATCGGTCCGGCTGATAATGGTTATTTTATTCGTGTCATGACGGAAGCCCGCCCCTGGGTCGTTCAGCGAATTGAGCACGATGAAGTCGAAATTCTTCCGTTCCAGTTTTTCGTGCGCATGCGCCGTCTCGTCATGGGTTTCGAGGGCAAAGCCTATGAGTTTCTGTCCCTCACGTTTCATCTGGCCGAGCGTTTGGGCTATGTCGCGTGTCGGTTTCAGACGGAGGACAAGGTCATCGGCTTCACGTTTAATTTTGCGGTCGGAAGCTTGCGCAGGCGTGAAGTCGGCCACGGCTGCACATAAGATGGCAGCATCCGATTCCGGGAAATGTGCCGTGGCCTCGCGGAACATGTCTTCGGCCGATTCCACGTCGATTCGCCGGATGCCCGCCTGCGTGGTGCCAAGAGACGTCGGACCGCAAACCAACATGACTTTCGCGCCGCGTCGGGCACAAGTCTCGGCTAAGGCGATTCCCATTTTGCCCGATGAATAGTTGCCGATAAACCTTACGGGGTCTATCTTTTCATACGTGGGGCCTGCTGTAATCAGGATTCTTTTCCCCTGCAAGTCTTGTCCGCCGGAAAAGTAGTCTTCCAGAACCTTGATAATATTTTCAGGTTCCTCCATGCGTCCTTTGCCCTCCAAATGACTGGCCAATTCCCCGCTGGCAGGCTCAATGATGTGGTTGCCGTAACTGCGGAGGCGTTCGAGGTTTTGCTGTGTGGAGGGATGGGCGAACATGTCCAAATCCATTGCCGGAGCTACGAAAACGGGAGCTTTCATGGACAGGTAGGTCGTGATGAGCATGTTGTCGGCTATGCCATGAGCCATCTTGCCGATAGACGAGGCCGTAGCCGGTGCAATCACCATGGCATCGGCCCAAAGTCCGAGTGCGACATGGCTGTGCCAACTCCCGTCGCGTCCGGAAAAGAATTCGCTGACCACCGGTTTGCTGGTTAGTGCGGAGAGGGTGACGGGCGTGATGAATTCTTTGCCCGCCGGAGTGATGACCACTTGTACTTCAGCTCCCCTTTTAATCAATCCCCGGATGAGATAGCAGGCCTTGTAGGCCGCGATGCTTCCCGTGATTCCCAATACGATTTTCTTGCCTCTTAATGTTTCCATGTCGGTTTATGCCTTGTTCATATCCAAACGTATCTGGGTTAAAATCTGCTTGGTGTTGCGTGCGAAGTCACCTTGCAGAATCCAACTGTAATATCCGGGATCCGTACGTAATACGTCGGTGACTTTTTTTCCTTTGTATTTACCGAAGTTGAACACGACATCACGATTTTCATCATAAACCATGCGTCCGGCAAAATCCACGTTATCCGTCATCCGGGAAAAATCGGACAGGAATGCCACGTCGTTTTTCAAGTCTTCAGGATAGTGGTCCAGTTGTGCCATCAGGACTTCGTATGTAGCCCGTGTGTCGGCCAAAGCTGAGTGGGCGTTTTCCAAATCCTTTCCGCAATAGAACTTGTATGCGGCACTCAACGTCCGGCGTTCGAGCTTATGGTAAATGTTTTGTACGTCGATGAATTTACGCTTGCGGATGTCGATGTCTATGCCCGCCCGCAGGAATTCTTCGACCAGCATCGGTACGTCGAAACGGTTGGAATTGAATCCGGCGAAGTCGCATCCCTTGATGGTATTGGCCAGTTCCCGGGCTACTTGCTTGAACGTAGGACAGTCTGCCACGTCTTCATCATAGATACCGTGAATGGCCGAAGAACTTTCCGGAATGTGCATCTCCGGATTGATTCGCATGCTTTTGGATTCTTCATTGCCGTTAGGGTACACTTTGATGTAGCATAATTCTACGATACGGTCGGTGGTGATATTGATTCCCGTGGTTTCCAGATCGAAAAAAACGACGGGATTGTTCAGATTTAATTTCATTTTTATTCTTTTAGTCGTTCAGCATCATAGGCATCAGCAGCATCAGCAGGTCTTCGTTCTCTTCCTGCTCTGCCGGGACGATTACTCCGGCCCGGCTCGGGTCGGCCAGCTCGATGATGACGTTTTCTCCCCCCATATTGTTCAGTATGTCGATGAGGAATGTACCCTTGAAACCGATATTCATCGGAGAGTCTCCGTATTCGCAGGGCACGCGTTCCTCGGCCGAGGTGGAGTAGTCTATGTCTTGTCCGGAGACTACCAACTGATTGCTTTCCAGATGCAACTTGATCAAAGCGCTGCTTTGGTTGGAGAATATCAATACGCGTTTCAGGGCGCTCAGCAAAGTAAGGCGGTCCACCGTAACCCGGTAGGGGTTGTTTTGCGGAATGACAGAGTTATAGTTAGGATAGCGTCCTTCGATAAGTCGGCAGATGAGTCGGGAAGATTCCATGGTAATGTAAGCATTACGCTCATTGAACTTCAACGTGACGTCGTCCGATTCCTTCGGTAAGAGGTTTTTCAGAATCGTAGCCGGCTTCTTGGGAAGGATAAAGGCTGCGGGCTGATGGTCTTTGATACCGTAGTTTCTGTTGCGTACCAATTTGTGCCCGTCGGTAGAGACAAAAGTCAGGTTGTCGGCTTGGATATCGAAATATACCCCGTTCATCACCGGACGCAATTCGTCGTCGGCCGTGGCGAACAGGCAACGGTTTATGCCGTTGAGCATCGTTTCGGCCGGTATGATGAGGGCATTCATGTCCTCCTGCGGGAGGTTCATTTCCGGATATTCGTCGGCGCTTTGTCCCACGATGTTGAAACGTCCGTTCTGGTAGTTGGCCGTGATTTCCATGTTGTCCGGATTGATATCGAAAGAAAGAGGTTGTTCCGCAATTTCTTTCATGGAGTCCTGGATGGTTTTGGCGTTGATGCAGAAACGGGCATTGGCATCGCTTTCCACAAGTTCCAGGTTGGTGATTAGCGTCGTTTCGCTGTCCGAGGCCGTAATGGTGAGTATATTATCTTGGATTTCAAATAAGAAACAATCCAAGATAGGGAGCGTATTCTTTGAATTTATGACGCGTCCAATCGTCTGCAAGCGATTGAAAAGTGCAGAGCTTGATACGATAAATCTCATAATGTGGTATTTTTAGAATTATATTCAGCAAATTTACATATTTAAGTAGAACGGAACAAAAAAAATAATTTAAAATTCGAGAAAGTAGAAAATAAGTTGTAATTTCGCATCACTAAACAGTTAATGTAGAAATATGGAAATTACAGGAAAAATTATTGCTGTGTTACCTGAGCGGGGTGGCGTTTCTCAGCGTACCGGTTCGGAGTGGAAAGTACAGGAATATGTGTTGGAAACTCAGGAGCAATATCCTAGAAAAATGTGTTTTGACGTTTTCGGCGCAGATAAGATTGCACAGTTCGCCATTAAGATCGGCGACCAGCTTACCGTGTCTTTCGATATAGATGCGCGTGAATATAATGGCCGGTGGTACAATAGTATTCGTGCTTGGAAAGTGGAGCGCGCGACAGCTCCGGCCGAATCTCCCGCAGGACCGGTGCCTTTCCCTCCGGTTTCGGATGCGGCGCCTGTTGATTTTTCGGCAGGAGATTCTAAAGACGACCTGCCTTTCTGACAGGAACGGTGGCAAGTATACAATAATCCCGATAGCAAGAGGCTATCGGGATTTTTTGTGCTTCCTTGAACCGTGCGGGGTATTGCAAAAGGAGTGGGACAGATTGTCAGAATGTCATTCCATGTCCTGCAGGAATCGTTTATTTGCACGTGGATGCGACGGTTTACAGAAATATGCGATTCTCACGCGGTGGGAAGAAAACGATTTGGAAGCGATAGGGTGGACGAGGCTTCCATTATGTCGGGCGGGAAAGTGCGGTCGGCGTTCGTTGGGGGAGAAGTTGTAAGTACAAAGATGGGTTGGCCAGACCATTTGACATCGGGGTTTTGAAGGCGGAGAAGCATCGAATAGAAGGAAAACGGCCGTCTGCGTCATATCGTTACCCCGTTTTCGGTTGCCGTTCATGGCCGTTTGAGGATGTCGTCTGAACAATAAGAGGAGAAAAAAATGTTATTTTGCTCCAAATGAAAAAAAGTTTGGCTGAGATTGACTCTTAATTTTGTTTAATTTGGCTCAAGTTTCCGCCAGAATGGCAAATAAGTGTATTCAAAATAGCCCTGAATCCTTCCTGAATGGATGTCGTATGCGAAAGTGTGGGTTGGGGAATCCGGCTTTTTTCTGTCAGGAAGATGGTAAAATACGGCATTCTGTTGACAAGATGACAGCCTGCGTCTTTGTGCGGACATCTCCGTCCCGTGGCTTCTGCCGTATGCCTTGGATGGGCGGGATACATGTGGAAAGGAAGACGGCCTCCGGACAATTTACCGGAAGCCGTCTTCGCTTGGTTTATAAAAAGAGGTAGTTACTTTATTCGTCGTAGCCTCCGCCTAAAGCCTGATATAGCTCGATGGCAGCCTGTATTTGGCTGAATTTGTTGCTGATTTGCGACATTTGTGCCGTCAGCAAGGTCTGTTGGGCTGTCAACACCTGCAGGTAGTTGGTCGACGAGTTCATCATCAATGCTTGCGTGCTTTTTACAGCCGTTTCCAAAGAAGCGATCTGTTTGGTGTACAAACCGTCTTTTTCTCCTGTGGCCTGTATTTTGGTCAAGGCTGCATTGACTTCCGTTCCGGCATCCAATAAAGTCTGCTGGAATGAAAGCTTGGCCTGTTCCTGCTGTGCTTTTGAGATTTTATATTGTGCACGCAACTTTCCGTTCTGGAAAATGGGTTGTGTCAGCGACGCCATGGCATTCCATATCCATTTGCCCGGATTGACCGGTAGGGTACCGAGGTCGTTCGTCCAGCCTATAGCACCGCTTAAGTTCAAGCCCGGGTAGAAAGCGGCACGCGATTCGTTGGTGGCGTAATATGCTACGGCCAACTGGGTTTCTGCCTGCTTCACGTCCGGACGGTTGGCCAGTGCGGCAGCCGGAATACCGGCCGACATGCGGGCCGGAACCTTCCAATTGTTCATAGAGCCGATGGCATACTTTTGCGGAGCTTCACCCAACAGGGCAGAGAACTCATTTTCCAAATCACTGATTTGCTGTTTCAAGTCCGTGATTTGCGTGCAAATGCTATAGTAGTTGGCTTCAGTCTGCGACACGGCTGCCATGTTGCTTTGACCGGCATTCATCAAGGCACGGGTGGTTTCGACGTTCTCCTTCCACAGTTTTTCCGTTTCCTGGCTGATGGCCAACTGGTCTTTCAGCATGGCCAGCGAGTAGTAATAGTTGGCGATTGCCGCAATCAACTGAGACTGTACGGCCTGTTTGTAAGCCTGGCTGTTCTCAAGTTGGGCTTGTGCACGCTTTTTGGCATTGTGCAGGCTTCCGAAGATGTCTATTTGCCAAGAGGCTGATACCGGAATGGTATAAGTTTGTGTGGCTTTTCCCCAATCCACACCGGCCAACGAACCTTGCGGAGCGAAAGCGAGGCTGGGGATATAAGCCCATTTGGCAGCCTTCAGCGAGGCTTCGGACTGTTCGATTTGCAGTTGGGCACTACGTAAGTTCGTGTTTTGTGCCAACCCTCTTTCAATCAGAGTCTGCAGTTGGGGATCCGTGAAGATTTCTCTCCATGCGAATGAGGCTAAGCCCAATGAGTCGCCGCTTTGAGTGTTGTCGCTGCGGTACAAACCGTCAGTCTGAATGTCGGCCGGGCGTTCGTAGCTTTTGTATAGACCGCAACTGCTCAACAGAGCAGCCGTGGTCATGGTCATAATTATCTTTTTCATTGTTCGTCTTTTTCGCTTTTAAATGCACTGCGTTCTTCTAAACTCTTTTGGCGTTCTGCTAATACTTGGGCGTCTGCTTCTTCATGCAAAGGCGGACGAACCTTTTCTTGCAAGTATTGGAATACGATAAAGAATACAGGAGTAATGAAGAGTAGCGCCAAAGTACCGATTAACATACCGCCGACAACACCCGTACCCAGAGAACTGTTACCGTTGGCTCCGGCACCTGTGGCGAACATCAAAGGCAACATACCGAAGATCATGGTCAACACCGTCATCAAAATCGGGCGGAAACGTACTTGGGCTGCAGAGTAGGCTGCTTCGATAATGCCCATTCCCTTTCGGCGACGTTCCGTGGCATACTCTGTGATAAGGATAGCTGTCTTAGCCAACAGACCAATCAACATAATCACACCGGTTTGCAGATAGATGTTGTTTTCCAGGCCGAAAAGCCATGCGAAGAGGAACGAACCCATCAAACCGCACGGTACGGAGAGGATAACGGCCATCGGAACTAAGAAACTTTCGTACAGACACGACAGGATTAAGAAAATCAACACGATACAGAACACGTAAATGAAGACCGTGTCGTTGGAACCGGCTGTTTCTTTCTCTTCACGTGAGATGCCGCCGTATTCATAATTATAACGGTTGGGCATGGTCTGTGCGAATACTTCTTCAATGGCTTGCATGGTCTGGCCCGAAGAATAACCCGGAGCCGGGTTTACGTTGCAGGCAATGGCATCGAACAGGTTGAACCGGTTGGTGACTTCAGGTCCCATGGTCTTCTTGACACTGAGGAACTGGCTGATAGGAGCCATTTCGCCGTTCACCCGTACAAAGATGTTGTTCAGCGACTTTTCATCCAAACGATATTTCGGGTCAGCCTGAATCATGATACGGTATACCTTAGAGAACAAGTTGAAGTTGGATGCATAAATACCACCGCAATAACCGCCTAATACGCTTAACACTTCAGACGGAGAGATTCCTGCACGTTTGCATTTCGCCGCATCTATGTCGATAGCATATTGGGGGAAGTTCGGATTGAAGGTCGTATATGCCATGGCTACTTCAGGACGTTGGTTCAATGCGCCGATGAACTTCATGGTATTCTGATAGAATGAAGTCAGGTCGCCGCCCACGCGGTCTTGGAGCTGCAATTCGATACTGTTACCCATACCGTATCCCGGAATCATACCCGGCTGGAACGTGAAGGATTGTGCCTCTTTGATGCTTTGCAGCATGAAGTTCAGTTTATTCATGACGGAAGTGGCATCCTGTCCCTTGCCTGTACGTTCGCTCCAGTCTTTCAAACGAATGATGAAAGAACCGTAAGACGTACCTTGACCGGCGATGAAGCCGTAACCGGAAATCTTTGAATAATGGTCTACTTCCGGAATTTGCTTGATGATGTTTTCTATCTTGGCCATTGTCTTGTTGGTAGTAGCCAAACTGCTACCCGGCGACATGCTGACATTGACCATCATCGTACCCTGGTCTTCCTGAGGAACCAATGCCGTTTTGGTCGTCTTCATAAAGTACACTAACAGCACGCATGAAACAACAAGCGAGCCCCATGAAATCCAACGATGATGAATGAAGAACATGACTCCATTCTTATATTTGCTCATCATGGCATTGAACGAAGCATTGTAGGCGGCTTTTACGATACCGTTAATGCTTCTTTTGCCTTTCTTGCCGCTCGCAGGACGCATCCACATAGCACATAGCGCCGGACACAACGTCAAGGCATTCAGACATGAAATACCTACGGCTACGGCCATGGTCACACCGAATTGAGTGTAGAAGATACCGGACGTACCGCCCATGAAGGTCACAGGGATAAACACAGCCATGAACACAAGGGTACAAGTGATAACGGCCATGGTAACATCAGACAATGCATCTTTGGTGGCCAGATAGGGCGATGTGTATCCGACATCGAATTTGGATTGTACGGCTTCGACCACCACAATGGAGTCGTCCACCACCGTACCGATAACCAACACGAGTGCGAATAGTGTCAGGATGTTAATACTGAAACCTGCAATTTGCATGGCCGCAAAGGTTCCCACCAATGAAACGATGATGGAAATGGACGGAATCAGCGTACTCTTGAAGTCCTGCAAGAAGAAATATACCACCAAAATAACGAGGATGATGGCGACAATCAATGTCTCAACCACTTCATGGATAGAAGCAAACAAGAAGTCATTGGAACTCATCATAGTCATGAATTCCAGACCTTCAGGAAGTTCTTCGTTAATCTCTGACAACAATTTAGAGATTTCCGCATTTACCTCCGTGGCGTTTGAACCGGCAACCTGGAACACCATAAAGGTACAGCTCGGATGCCCGTCTACGTTACTGTCGAAAGCGTATGACTGAGTGCCGAGTTCTACGCGAGCCACGTCTTTTACGCGTAAGATATTACCGTCGGGTAAAGAGCGGACTACGATATCTTCGAATTGACTGATATCGGTCAGACGTCCCTTATATTTCATGGTGAACTGGAACGTATTCGTTGAGTTCTCACCCAATGAACCGGTTGGAGATTCCAAGTTCTGTTCGCCCAAGGCAGAGGTAATGTCGGTGGGGACAAGGCCGTATTGCGCCATGACATCCGGCTTCAGCCAAATACGCATACTGTACGTGTCACCCATGGCCATCACGTCTCCCACACCCTCTACACGTTTGATACGGGGCACTACGTTGATGTCAAGGTAGTTGGCAATGAATGTCTTGTCATAACGGTTGTTAGGGCTGTACAACGAACCGATTTGCAAGAAACTGGTTTGGCGTTTGGTGGTCGTCACACCGATTTGCGTTACTTCTACCGGTAACAAACCTTGAGCCTTGCTCACACGGTTTTGAACGTTCACCGCAGCCATGTCGGGGTCTGTCCCTTGTTTGAAGTAAATAGATATATCGGCAGAACCGGAGTTCGTGGCAGTAGACTGCATGTAAGTCATGTTTTCCACACCATTGATTGCCTCTTCCAGAGGTTGGATCACACTCTTCATTACAGCGTCTGCGCTGGCTCCCGTGTAGGTGGCCGAGACACGTACGGTCGGAGGAGCAATGTCCGGGTACTGCTCAATCGGCAGGGTGCCCAGTGAAATAAATCCTACGATAAGAATGAGGATGGAGATGGAGAAAGCCATCACCGGGCGTTTTATAAATATGTTACCTTTCATTGTTTTTACTTAAATTAGAATTCACTATTTACCTTGATTTTGTGCACCTTGTGCTGTACCCACAGGTGTACCTTCGCGTACCAGACCGGCACCTTCGGCAATGATGACATCGCCCACGTTCAAACCTTGGGTTACAATGTATTCCGTACCATTGTTGTTGGGAGCCACCTCGATATTAGCACTTTGGGCTTTTCCGTCTACGACCTTATAGACTAAGACCTTGTCCTGAAGTTCGAATGTGGCGGCCTGCGGGATGACAATCACGTCCTTGTAATATACCGGTACTTCTACATTACCGTTGGCTCCGCTGTGTAACAGGTGGGAAGCATTGGGGAATGTAGCACGAACCTGGGCCGTACCCGTGCTGGTGTTGATTACTCCGCTGATGGATTCCACGCGACCGCTGTCCGGCAGGACGCTACCGTCGTTCAGAATCAATTTCACGGCCGGCATCTTTTTGGCTGCCTCTTCCAACGAACCGTATTGACGGGTCATGTTGAGCAAGTCGTCTTCGTTGACGGAGAAGTAAACATACAACTCGCTGTTGTCGGATACGGTGGTCAAAGGCTGCGGGATAGAACTGCTGACCAATGCGCCCTGACGGTAAGGAAGCTGGCCTACCACGCCGTCGGCCGGGCTTTTTACTACGGTATAAGACAAGTTGTTTCTTGCATTTACAACTTGTGCTTTCATTTGAGCTACGGATGCTTTTGCGCTCAATAAGCTATTTTGAGCTTTCTGTAAATCGAAATCGGAAACGACTTTCTGATCGAACAGGCGCTTGGTGCTCTTGAATGTCAAATCGGCTGTAGCTTCTGCTGCTTCTGCTGCTTTCAGGTTGGCTTCGGCCGTGTTCAACGCGGCTTGGTAAGGCACCTGGTCGATGATAAATAATGTTTGTCCTTTCTTGACACGGTCGCCTTCCTGCACGCACAGACGTTGGAGCGTTCCACTGACTTGCGGATATATCTCTACATCCTGACGTCCTTCAATTCTTGCACTGTAAAGTGATTGTAATACTATGGAATCGGTTTTTACAGTCATTGTCTTGTAAGAACCCGTGTCCATTGCTTGTTGTTGCTTATTGCAACCAGTTAACGCAACTAAGCAACAAAATGCTGTCGTTGCAACAGTCTTAATACCTCTATTCATAATTAATAAATAAAATAATAATCTCAAAAACGGTGCAAAAATACACAAACTGTGCGAGTATACGCTTGTTAAAAGTACCTTTGTTTTGTTCATTTTGGGAAGTAATCTTGCATTTTAGGAATATTCTACTTAATTTTGATTTCTATTAACGAAATAATCTCTTTATGGAAGAAAACGTACGTTCGTTGTTGGTGCAGGAGTGTTTTTATTTTAGGACTTCCTTGAATTGGGCGGTAGAGAATGAGTTGACTTTAGACAAGTGTTTACTTGTAATGGTGGAGAGAGGGAAGGCTTCTGTTTTCGTAGGGGAAAATGAGTATACTTTGGAGCGGAACCAGATACTTTTCATGCGGCCTGAGTTACCGCTGAAGAAGTTGCGTTCCACGACGGATTTTTCAGTTTCGTTGATGGCTTTTCCGCCTTCTATGCTTCGGGACAGTACGGAACGTATGGAGCCTCGTTTTCTATTACTTTTGTTTACACAAGTGATTTGGGGGGTGGATACGGAAAACCGGAAACTGGTGGAGCATTTTCGGGAATTGTTTCGTTTTGCGGTTGCGGATTACGGCAGGGGATACACGCGTGAATTAGTACTGAGTTTAGTGAATGGTCTGGTGTATGGGGCTTACGAAATGTGCGGGGCTGCACGTCTGGAGAATTTGTCTTTGGACTCTTCCCGTTCCCGGGAGTTGTTCCGGAACTTTATGGAGTTACTTCATGAACATCTGACGCGTGAGCACGAAGTGCAGTTTTATGCCGGTAAACTTTGTATTTCGTCCAAATATCTTACTCAGGTCTCGAAAGGGATGATCGGACGTACGCCCAAACAGATTATCGACGAAACCCTTATGCACGAGGCTATGAAGTTATTGGATAAAAACAATTCGAGCATACAGGATATCAGTGTCAGTCTCGGATTCCCCGACCAGTCTTATTTCGGACGTTTTTTCAAGCGTTTGAAACACATGTCGCCCCAGCAATACCGCTTGAGGTCGAAACGTTGACAGTCCTTTCAATATCTAAGAGCTTGTTGGATTGGATTTTTATAAAAAGCGTTCCATCGTCTTCGGAAAAGAAGGAGACGATGGAACGCTTATATTTGTAAGCCGGATATAGACCTCGTGCGAGGATTCAGGCTTTATGAATTCATGCTCATCAGGAACTCTTCGTTGTTCTTAGTCGGTTCAATCCGGTCTTTCAAGAACGTCATGGCTTCTATCGGGTTCATGTCCGCAAGAATCTTGCGCAGTACCCACATGCGATCCAGAGTCTGTTTGTCATGCAACAGATCGTCGCGTCTTGTGCTCGAAGCTACGATGTTGACCGCCGGGAAGATACGCTTGTTGCTCAGCGAACGGTCGAGCTGGAGCTCCATATTTCCCGTACCCTTAAACTCCTCGAAGATGACTTCGTCCATTTTACTACCGGTGTCTATCAGTGCGGTGGCTATAATGGTCAGCGAACCGCCGTTTTCGATGTTACGGGCTGCTCCGAAGAAACGTTTCGGCTTGTGCAGTGCGTTGGCATCCACACCTCCGGAGAGAACCTTTCCGCTGGCGGGAGAAACCGTATTGTAAGCGCGTGCCAGTCGCGTGATGGAGTCGAGGAAGATGACCACGTCGTGTCCGCATTCTACCATTCTTTTGGCTTTTTCCAGTACGATGCCGGCTATCTTCACGTGGCGTTCCGCCGGTTCGTCGAACGTGGAGGCTATGACTTCGGCGTTGACGGTGCGTGCCATGTCTGTTACTTCTTCCGGACGTTCGTCAATCAACAGCATGATGAGGTACGCTTCCGGGTGGTTGGCGGCGATAGCGTTGGCAATATCTTTCATCAGGATGGTCTTACCCGTTTTAGGTTGTGCCACCAATAAGGCGCGTTGTCCTTTACCGATGGGGGCAAACAAGTCTACGATACGTGTAGAAAGATTGTCGTTATGTCCTTTGCAAAGTTTGAACTTTTCGTCGGGGAAAAGCGGAGTGAGATGTTCGAAAGGCACTCGATCTCTCACGTCGCTGGGAGCGCAACCGTTGATTTTCGTCACTCGGATGAGCGGGAAATACTTTTCACCGGGTTTCGGAGGACGTACGGGGCCTTCTACCACATCACCGGTTTTAAGGCCGAACAATTTGATTTGTGAAGTGCTTACGTAGATGTCGTCCGGAGAAGACAGGTAATTATAGTCGCTGGAGCGCAGGAAGCCGTATCCGTCCTGCATGATTTCCAAAACTCCTTCACCCGTCAGAATGTCTCCGAAATCGTATGCCGGTTCGGTGCCTTTAGGAAGTGCTGTTTCCTTTTCCGGGGCGTTTTCTGCCGCTTCGTACGAATAGGTATCGGGAAGTCCGTGAGATGTAATGTCCGGTTGTTGGCTGGGGTAAGTCATATACGTTTCATCCATGGCCGGTTCTGTCGGGATGATGGGGATGTCTTCCACCACGACGAAATCATTTTCGTCTGCAGAGAAGAAATTTTCTGTAGAAGGTGCCACAGATTCCGCTTTTTCCGTGATTTTCGGAACCTCGGTTTCTGTCGCATCGTCAATTGTTTCCGCAGGCTGAGCCGGAATGTCCTGCAAGATTTCCAACGGAACGTCGGTGATAGGTTCGTCCATAACTGGAAGCTGCTTTGCTTCGTCCGACAAAACAGTGGCTTGTTCCTCTGCTAATTTTGCAGCAGCTTCCAATGCCGCTTTTTCGGCTTTTGATTTCCGTCCTCTCTTTTTGGGAGCTGGGGCGGCAATAGCTTCTGCATTGTTTTCTATTGTATTGTCAGATATTTCTTTTTCCACGATGGCTTCCACCGGCAGGTCTGCCAATTCGGGACTGATTACGGGAGTTGTTTTTTCATTTTTCAGTTCCGTTGCCTCTTCTTTATTATCGCGGGCGGCTTCCTTTTTCTTCATATCGAAGTTCTCGCCGTTGCCTTGTGAGGCACTATATACGCGGTCGGTTTCTTTCTTGCTCACTCTGACGCGTTTGCGCGGTGTTTTCGTTGTAGTGGCTTTTTGTGAGGCGGACAATATGGACTCTTCGTCTATGATTTGATAGATCAGCCCCATACGGTCTCCTTCATTAGGTGAGGGGATTCCTAAATTCTTTGCTATGTCTATCAGTTCTTCCTGAGACATGGCTTCTAATTCACTTTTCTTATGCATATGTAAGTATGTGTTGTACTTTTCTTGTATTGTACAGAGTTTATCTGTAGAATAAAAGTAGGATTCTTTTGATTGGATTTTCTTTGTTGTGATTAAAGAAAGAATACTGTGTGATTACAGTCATCTTGCATTTTGTTGGTGCAAAAGTAATGAATAATTTCTAAAAAACACGCATCTTTCCCATTTTTTTTCACTGAAAACAGAAAGTTTTCCACTTTGAAGTTTCTTTTTGCGGGTTTCATAATTAATCGTTATATTCGCGGGCAATTTGTATGGATGGAATATGGCTTTAGTGAATCCTTATTTACAGGTAGACGGTTTGACCAAGCGTATAGGTGACCGCATGTTGTTCGAACATATTTCTTTCGGCATTGCCGAAGGGCAACGGGTAGGCTTGATTGCCAAGAACGGAACCGGTAAGTCGACTTTATTAAATATAATAGGAGGAAAAGACGGATATGACGAAGGAAGCGTGGTGTTCCGCCGCGACTTGAATGTGGGCTATCTGGAACAGGCGCCTTCTTATCCGCCCGATTTGACGGTCATCGAGGCTTGTTTCAGCCATGGCAATGCCGTGACCAATTTGATACGGGAATATGAAAATTGTATGAATACGCCCGGAAACCCTCGTTTGGAAGAGATTCTCGACCGGATGGAGAGGGAAAAAGCCTGGGACTACGAGAACCGGGCGAAGCAAATCCTGTCGCAGTTGAAAATCCATTCTTTCAATCAGAAGATTTCTACGCTGTCGGGCGGGCAACTTAAACGGGTGGCCTTGGCCAATGTGCTGATTACCGAACCGGATTTGCTGATTCTGGACGAGCCGACCAATCATCTTGATCTGGAAATGATAGAGTGGCTTGAAGGTTATCTGAAACGTTCCAAGTTGAGTCTGCTGATGGTGACACACGACCGTTATTTTCTGGATCGGGTTTGTTCCGTCATATTGGAACTGGACGACTGTACCGTATATACTTACAAAGGGAACTATAGCTATTATTTGCAGAAACGGCAGGAACGTATCGACGCATCGAATGCCGAGGTGGCGCGTGCCAATAACCTTTATCGAACGGAATTGGACTGGATGCGCCGCATGCCTTGTGCCCGAGGGCATAAGGCGCGTTATCGTGAGGAAGCGTTTTACGAACTGGAGAAAGTGGCAAAACGTAAAACGGTGGAACAGAGCGTGTCGTTGGAGGTGAAATCGTCTTATATCGGTAGCAAAATCTTCGAGGCCGACTACATTAGCAAAAGTTACGGACCGGATAAAGTCATCCTGAAAGATTTCTTTTATACTTTCTCGCGGTATGAGAAAATGGGTATCGTAGGGAATAACGGCACCGGTAAGTCTACCTTCATCAAGATTCTGCTGGGTTTGGTGAAGCCGGACAGCGGACGGGTCGTCGTGGGCGGGACGGTGAAGTTCGGGTATTATTCGCAAGACGGGATGGTTTTCGACGAACAAATGAAAGTTATCGATGCGGTGAGGAGCATTGCCGAATATATCGACCTTGGGGGAGGGCGGCATCTGTCGGCCATGCAATTTTTGCAGCATTTCATGTTTTCGCCCAAAGACCAGCAAAACTACGTGTATAAATTGAGCGGAGGAGAGCGCCGCCGCCTGTATCTTTGCACCGTGTTGATGCAGAATCCGAACTTCCTGGTGTTGGACGAGCCTACCAACGATTTGGACATTGTCACGTTGCAGGTATTGGAGGAATATTTGCGGAATTTCAAAGGTTGCGTGATTGTGGTGAGCCACGACCGTTATTTTATGGACAAGGTGGTGGATCATCTTTTGGTATTTCAGGGGCAGGGCGATGTGCGTGACTTTCCGGGCAACTACACGCAGTATCGGGAATGGCAGGAAGAAAAACAAAAGTTTGAGCGCGAACAACAAAAAGACCTGTCCTCGAAAACAAAAGAGCCGCCGGTGCAAAAGACTTCCCATCCGGCTCATGGAGAACAAAAGCGTAAAATGACGTTTAAGGAACGTCGGGAGATGGAACTGTTGGAGCAAGATATCGCCTCACTCGAGTCGGAAAAGAAAAACATAGAGGAAGCTTTGTGTAGCGGGGCACTGTCTGTAGAAGAATTGACGGATAAGTCCAAGCGCCTGTCCCTCCTCAACGACGAATTGGACGAAAAGTCCATGCGTTGGTTGGAGTTGGCCGAGATTGAGGGGTAAAGATAAGGTGTGAAACAAGTGTCCGCTTTAGTTGCGGGACACTTGTTTCACACCTTTTATGGTTTTCAATTTCTTTTCCAACAGTTGCAGTTTACTTGTGTCATCGAGCATGACGGTCAGTGTGCCGGAGAACAGGCCGTCGTGGGAGTCGATGCTGATACTTCGTAATGAAATCTTCTCCTCCTTGCTGATGATGGACGTGATGTTGTTTACGATGCCCAAATCGTCGTTGCCGATGACCTTGAGCGTGATAGGGTATTGGCTGCCTCGTTTGCCGGCCCATCGGGCTTTGACGATACGGTATCCGAACCGCTTACGGAGTTCCTGTGCGTTAGGGCAGTCTTGGCGATGTATTTTAATGCCACCGTTCACTGTGACGAAGCCGAACACATCGTCCCCGTATATCGGTTGGCAACATTTGGCCAAAGAGAAATCCAGTCCCTTTAAGTTTTGGTCTATGACCAACACATCGTCGTTCGTTTTAGCCTTGAGTTCGGCTTCCGACGGAATATTATAGTTCTCTGCACTGGGAGCCGGAGTGTGTTCTGCCAGCCCGGCCTCTATTTTTTGTTGTTCAGTGTATAAGTCGAGCACTTCGTTGACGTCCGTCGTTTCGTCGGCCAGACTTTTATAAAAGTCCGTCACGACTTTGAATCCGAGCTTTTTGATGACGTGCATCATGGTCGGCTCGTCGTATTCTATCTTCCGGTTTTTGAATTTGCGTTCCAATAACTCTTTGGCAAAAGCCCCTTGCTTGGCTTGCATTTCTTTGAGAGCCTGACGGATTTTGGCCCGTGCCTTTCCTGTTACGACGAAATTCAGCCAATCCTGTTTGGGCGACTGGTTGTTGGCGGTCAGGATTTCCACTTGGTCGCCGCTGTTCAGTTTTTGGCGGAGTGGGGCATTCTTTTCGTTGATTTTGGCACCGATACAATGGTCGCCCACATTGGTGTGGATGGTATAGGCAAAATCCAGTACAGTGGCACCTTTGGGAAACTTGAACAGGTCCCCCTTCGGGGTGAACACGAAAACTTCATCTTCATACAGATCCATTTTGAACTGGTCCATGAGTTGGAGGTCGTCGTTGTTCTCCAACGCGCTGCGTATGTTGTTGAGCCATTCGTCCACTCCGCTTTCTCCGCTTTTAATACCTTTGTATCTCCAATGCGCGGCCAATCCTCGTTCGGCTATTTCGTCCATTCGTTCGGTTCGGATTTGCACTTCCACCCATTTGTTCTCCGGCCCGAGGACCGTGATATGCAAGCTTTCGTAACCGTTGCTTTTGGGGATGGACAACCAATCCCTCAACCGTTTGGGGTTGGGCTGATACATGTCCGTGATGATGGAATAAACCTGCCAGCATTCCATCTTTTCTTTTTCGAGGGCGGAATCCAGAATGATGCGGATGGCAAACAAGTCGTAAATGCCTTCCACTCCGCAATGCTGCTTCTTCATCTTCTGCCAGATGGAGTGTATGCTTTTGGTACGCCCTTTCATGTGGAATTTCAGACCGGCCTTCTTCAGTTTTTCGTCGATAGGACGGATGAACTTTTCGATATATTCGTCACGCGATTTTTTAGTGGCGTTCAGTTTTTCTTTTATTAAATAGTAGGCATCGTGTTCCAGGTATTTCAGCGACAAGTCTTCCAGTTCGCTTTTCAGGCGGTATAACCCTAATTTGTGAGCCAACGGAGCGTATAAGTAAGCAGCCTCTTCCGACACCTTGCGCCGAGCTTCCTCGTTTTCCGTGTCTTTGATTTTGCGCATGATGTTCACGCGGTTGGCTATCATAATGAGAACCACACGCATGTCTTCGGCAAAAGAGAGCAATAAGCTTCTGAAGTTCTCGCTTTCTACGCTTGGATTCTTCTCATACAGTTCCAAAATGCGGTTCAGGCCCTTGATGATACCGGCCACATCCACTCCGAATTCTCTTTCCACATCTTCCGGCGTGCAGTAGCCGCAACGTACGCAAGTATGTACCATGATACCAAGAATGGCTCCGCGCGTCAGTCCGATTTCAGAGGCTACGATTAAGGCTGTTTCCATGTCATTGAGGATAGGGTTCATGCCGAACACGTTTCTTTGAATAAGGTTACGGCGTGCCGCCTCAAGCAAATAAGTTTTCAGCTTTTTGCAGTCGTCAGGATAAAGTATATTGCCGGAAAGTTTGAGAAGCTCCCTATATAGCTGTGCAAGTCGCACTTTTTCTTGTGCGGAGAAAAAAGCATTCTGTTCCATAATCCGCTATTTTTCTTCAAAGGTAGTACTTTTTTGCTGAAACGTTTACCCGTTTGCTTAAAAAAGCCTATATTTGAATGTTTTTTAGGGAAGGTTTAAAACGATTATATAATATGTTGACAGCAGAAGACAAGGTCTTATTGGCCGGAAAGGGGATTACGGAAGAGCAAATAGAGGCTCAGTTGCAGACTTTTAAGAAAGGATTTCCATTTTTGAAGTTGAAAGCGGCCGCTTCGTTGGCTCATGGTATTTTGGCTCCTTCGGCAGAAGAATGCAGGCATTATGAGGAAGTGTGGAAGGCTTATAAGGAAGAAGGAAAAGCGATAAGCAAGTTTGTTCCGGCTTCGGGGGCAGCCAGCCGTATGTTTAAGAATATGTTTGAATTTCTGGATGCGGAATACGATGTGCCGACCACTGATTTCGAAAAAACTTTTTTTGCGGCGATTCGTGATTTTGCATTCTACGATGAATTGGATGCGGTTTGCATGAAAAATGAAGGTCGCGGGATTGACGGTTTGGTGGCATCCGGCCAATATAAAAAGGTTGTGGCGAACATGCTTCGTCCGGAAGGTTTGAATTACGGCCAGTTGCCTAAAGGATTGCTTACGTTTCACCGGTATGAGAACGGTTCGCGCACTCCGTTGGAGGAACATTTGGTAGAAGCGGCTTTGTATGCTGCCAGCAAAGGAAAGGCTGAAGTTCATTTTACGGTGAGTGCGGAGCACAAAGCTTTGTTCAAGGCATTGGTGGAAGAAAAGCTTCCTATGTATGAAAAAGCATACGGGGTGACGTTCCATGTCACATTCTCCGAACAGAAACCGGCCACGGATACTTTGGCGGCCACGATGGACAATGAACCGTTCCGTGTGGACGGTAAGCTTTTGTTCCGCCCCGGCGGGCACGGTGCGCTTATCGAAAATTTGAATGACTTGCAGGCCGATGTCGTTTTCGTGAAGAATATAGATAATGTGGTGCCGGATCGTTTGAAAGGGGATACGGTTACTTACAAGCAGGTGCTGGCCGGTATTCTGGTAGAGTTGCAACAGAAAGCCTTTGCTTATTTGCGTAAATTGGACAGTGGGGACTATAGCCATGCGGATATAGAAGAAATCATCCGCTTCGTCCAGCAGACGCTCTTCTGCCGTCGTGAGGATGTGAAAGAACTGGAAGATGCGGAACTCGTGATTTATTTGCGTAAAAAGTTGAACCGTCCGATGCGTGTCTGCGGCGTGGTGAAAAATGTGGGAGAGCCTGGCGGCGGTCCTTTCTTGGCTTACAACAGCGACGGGACGGTTTCGTTGCAAATTCTTGAAAGCAGTCAGATTGATACCCGGAATCCGGAATATGTGGCCATGTTCAAGAACGGGACGCATTTCAATCCCGTAGATTTGGTTTGTGCAGTGAAGGATTATAAAGGAAACAAGTTCAATCTGCCCGATTATGTGGACCGTAATACGGGATTCATTTCTTATAAAAGTAAAAACGGAAAAGAACTCAAGGCTTTGGAGTTGCCCGGCCTGTGGAATGGGGCTATGAGCGATTGGAATACGGTGTTTGTGGAAGTGCCCCTGAGTACGTTCAATCCGGCGAAAACGGTGAACGACCTTTTGCGTGAGCAACACCAGTAACAACGATAGGTTGTCGGTACATAATTAAGATATTCTTATGACGAAAAAGATTTTATTGTTAGGCTCCGGAGAATTAGGAAAAGAGTTTGTCATTGCGTGCCAACGCAAAGGGCAATATGTAATTGCTTGCGATTCGTATGCACATGCACCGGCTATGCAAGTAGCAGACGAGTGCGAGGTCTTCCACATGCTTGACGGGGATACGTTGATGGCCGTGGTGGAAAAGCATAAACCGGACATTATCGTCCCCGAAATAGAAGCCATCCGTACGGAGAAACTGTATGATTGCGAGAAGATGGGCATTCAGGTCGTACCGAGTGCCCGGGCTGTGAATTTCACCATGAACCGAAAAGAAATCCGAGAGTTGGCTCATACGGAACTTGGATTGAAAACGGCGGATTATCGTTATGCCAAAACTTTCGATGAGTTGAAGGCTGCGGCCGATGTGATAGGCTTCCCCTGCATTATCAAGCCTTTGATGAGTTCTTCCGGACACGGGCAGAGCAAGGTGGACAGTCCTGCGGATTTGGCACACGCCTGGGAGTATGCATGCGCGGGGGCACGTGGCGATGTGAAAGAAGTCATTGTAGAGCAGTTTATTCCTTTCGACAGTGAAATTACGCTGCTGACAGTGACCCAACAGAACGGGCCTACTTTGTTCTGTCAGCCTATCGGTCACGTGCAAAAAGGAGGAGATTACCGTGAAAGTTTCCAACCGGCTGCTATTTCTCCCGAAATGCTGAAAGATGCGCAGGATATGGCAGAGAAAATCACGCGTGCCCTGACCGGTGCGGGGATTTGGGGAGTTGAATTCTTCCTGAGCCATAAAGACGGCGTGATATTCTCCGAGTTGAGTCCTCGTCCGCACGATACGGGAATGGTGACTTTGGCAGGCACACAAAATCTTTCGGAATTCGAATTGCACTGCCGTGCCGTTTTAGGTTTGCCGATACCGGAAATTACACAAGAACGAATGGGAGCCAGTGCGGTCATCCTGTCGGAAGTGGAAAGCCACGGAGCGCCGAAGTATTCCGGCGAGGAGGAGGTCTGTGCGGCAACGAACACTTATCTGCGTATTTTCGGGAAGCCCGAAGCCCATATAGGGCGCCGTATGGGAGTGGTGGTTTGCTGGGACAAGTTGGATGCCGACCAGGAAGCATTAAGGAATAAATGTAAAGCCCTGGCAAGTAAAGTTAAAGTATATTAATACGTAAATAAGAAATCCGGATACGGAGTGTTTTTTTCAAGAAAAGATATACCTTTGTATCCGATTTGCGACAATAGCTCAGTTGGTAGAGCATTGGCTTCCCAAGCCGAGGGTCGCGGGTTCGAGTCCCGTTTGTCGCTCTCTTATCAGCTATCTTCCATGACCGTAATAATCGCCATTGTTTTGCTCTTGGGATATTGTGCTATTGCAACAGAGCATATCACCAATATCAATAAAGCCGCTGTGGCGATGTTTCTCGGAGTTATTGTTTGGACACTCTACATGGTGGCGGGAAAACAGTATGTAGAAATGATGTACGCGGAGGAATATGCTGATTTCTTAGGCGGAAATGCCTCTAACGTCACTTCTCTTAAGAATTTTATTGCCAATTATATTTTTATCGGTCACGTAGCGGATATTTGTCAGATCGTGCTTTACCTTTTGGCTACGATGTCTATTGTCGATTTGTTGAATACGAACGGTTGTTTTGATTTCATCAGCGAGTGGATTACGACCCGTAATAGCAAGCGTCTTCTGTGGATGGTGGCTTTCATAACCTATGTCTTGTCGGCCAATCTCGACAACCTGACCACGGCTTTGATGATGTTTGCCATCGTGCGTCAGTTGTTGCCGGGGAGTCGTTTCCGCATGTATTATGGGGCGGTTATTGTGATTGCGGCCAATGCCGGAGGTTGTCTTACGGTAATCGGCGATGTGTCTACTTTGATGCTGTGGGTCAAGGGAGCGGTCACACCGTCCAGTTTTTCGGGTGCCATGTTCTTGCCGTCCATTGTAGCCGTGGCTGTTCCCACTTATTTGATTTCCCGCAAGTTGCCGGAACAGATGGATATTAATACGCCTCGTATCCGCTATCGTGGGGATGATACGACTTTGACGCGTTGGCAGCGTATTCTGATGCTGTTCGTGGGGATTGGAGGGCTGTGGTTTATTCCTACGTTTCACAATCTGACCAAGTTGCCTCCTTTTGTCGGAGCGTTGTGTGTATTGGCACTTTTCAGTGTCGTAAACGAGTTGTGCAATCGGCGGTTGATCAAATCCGACCAACCTTTTTTCCGTCCTACACCACGCTTCATGCAGGCAGAGAGTATCCAGACTATTTTATTTTTTATAGGCGTAAGCATGGCTATTTCCGCCATTCAAGAGACGGGGGCACTCTATACGGTTGCCGTATGGTGCGACCAATATATTCATAATATCTACGTATACAGTTTGATATTAGGAGGAATTTCCGCCTTTTTGGATAACGTGGCACTTGTGCTGACCAGCATATCCATGTATGATGTGGTAGGGATGACGGAAAGCATTCCCGGTATGGATCCGGAATACCTTCGTTCATTCGCGCTGAATGGTCAGTATTGGCAATTAGTAGCTTATAGCGGAGGAATCGGCGGCTGTTTGCTTTCCATCGGTTCCACTGCCGGATATGCGTTGATGAAAAGTGAGAACGTTTCCATTTGGTGGTATTTCCGTCACATATCCGGCAAGGTTATGGTGGGGTGGCTTGCCGGCCTTGGAGTTTACTTTTTTATTGATTCGTTTATCAGATAAGAGATAGAACAAAATAATATGCAGATAAACAATACGTTATTTAAGAGGAAAATACTGTCTTTTACGTTGATACAAGTCGCCCTGTTGAGCTTTTTGCTGATTCTTTCCGTGGCGGTGCGTCTTGTGCTTTATCCTCTCAGCTATCTTGAATCTTTGCCTCTTTATTTTATTGTGGGATTCTTCTTTTTGTGGGAGATGCTGCAATTCTTTTTAGTTTCAAGGGAGGCTTTGGAAGATAGCCGGAATATATTACGGTATTATCGCCATGGTATCCTGTGGCGTGTCGGCATATCGTTGCTTGCCGGAGGATGTATCAGTTTTTTCTTGTCTGCACAACCCTTGTTTACGGCTTTGCTTTTTTTGATGTTTCTGGTGGCTGAGTGTATTTTCGATATGATATTTTATCGCCGTTTTCTGAAAGAATAGAAAGAAAGGGTCGCCCGGATGATGGATAAGAAGCGTATCGCCCAGTTGTTGGAAGTTTTAGGGAAGGGACTTTTTGAGAAAGAACATGTGCTTTCCCTGTCCCTTTTGGCGGCAGTTGCCGGTGAGAGTATTTTCCTGCTCGGCCCTCCCGGAACGGCAAAGAGTATGATAGCCCGGAGACTGAAATCGGCTTTCCGGGACGGTCGTTCTTTTGAATATCTGATGTCCCGTTTCAGTACGCCGGATGAGATATTCGGACCGGTGTCTGTTTCTGCCCTGAAGGACGAAGACCGTTATATGAGAATGACCGAAGGGTATTTGCCCACAGCCGATGTCGTTTTCTTGGATGAGATATGGAAAGCCGGACCCAGCATTCAGAATGCTTTGCTTACGGTGTTGAATGAAAAAGTATATCTGAACGGCAAAAAAGAAATGAGGCTTCCGCTAAAGTTGGTGGTTGCTGCCTCCAATGAACTTCCGGCCGAGGGGGAAAATCTGGATGCGTTGTGGGATCGTTTCCTTGTCCGTTGTGTGGTGGGAGGCATTGCCGATAAAGAACTCTTTAATTTGATGATTTCTTCTACGGTTCAGTCCGAGGTGGAAGTGTCGGATGCCATACGCTTGTCTGCCGATGAGTTACGCGTGTGGGCCGAAGGGATAGATGCGGTGGAGATACCGTTTTTTGTATTTTCATTTGTCCATATATTCCGCAGGCTTCTGACGACTTACAATGTATCGGCAGAAGAAAAAGGAGAGTCCCTGTTTTATGTGTCCGACCGCCGTTGGAAGAAGATGGTACATCTGTGGCGGACTTCTGCCTTTTTGAACGGTTGTTCCGTCGTCCATTTGGCAGATTTGCTTCTGTTGCAGGTCTGTGTATGGGATACTCCGGCTCAGGAGACTGTTTTGGAGCGCCTCTTGACCGACGCTCTTGTGGCAGCCTGTGAAGAGCATGTCGGTGTTCCCCTGTTGTCAGACCGTTTGGCTGCATTGAAAGAAGGGGGGATGGGTGTTTCGGAAACGCATGTGGCTTTTAAGGTGGTCAAGGCTTTTTTCTATCAAATACAATCCATGTATCCCGGACGTACAGTGCTGATTTATACGAATGAATACGAAGCGTTGAGTCCGGACCAGCCGATACCTTTTGTGTTGGTTACAGACCGTCGCAAAACCGGAGCGCAAATACTGCGCAAGTATGAGAAAAGCCGCCATCCGGATGTTTTTCCAAAGGATCTGCTTCAAGTGGTTCGTACTACGACCGGTTTGCAGGTGAATGGACGGATATATGAATTGCTTCGTGAGGCAGGGGAGGACGGTGAAAACGCAGTGCCCCAGACAGAAGTTTCTTCTCGGATGAATTTTTCATCAGCGATGGCCGAGCGTATCGTGGCCGAATTGGGCGAGGTGTCGGCTCGTCTGGAACAATGGCAAAGGGAAGAAGCAGAATATGTACAGACACATTTGTTTTTACAAGACAGGCAAAGGGATATATTGAAAAACGCCTTACGCCGTGTACGTTCTGACATAACCTCTCTGGAAATCGAAAGTCAGGAATTGAGCCATGCAGCCGGCAGGAAATTATCATGAGGGATATGAGCGCGTGCGCCAGTTGTCTGCTCTTTTTCTGAGGCGTTTGCATGAAATAGCCGCTGAGGTTTATGCAGAGGTCTTGTCGTCCGGTGTCATCCGTCCCGAAGAGATGGAGGAAGAAATACAGCGCTATTTCGCCAAAAAGAAATCAGGTTTACAAGACGTATATTCCTATTATGGGGAACAGTGGGACTATTATTATCAGGTCGTTGCGGCTTCGGATGCCGACTTTTTGCCCATGTTGCAACAGGCTCGTTCCGCTTTTGTCCGTTTATATGTTCCGGTCGAATTGGATGCGCCTTATTATATGGAACAGTTGGTGCGTTATTCTCGTACGGATAGCCGCAGGCAGGCTCTCCGCCAACATTTCATAAAGAAGTGGAGGAATCTGTTGGAAGGGCGGGAACGTACGTATCAGAAGCGGCACATAGAACGGCTCTGTGAAGATTATTACCGTATGGTGTCGGCCAATGTCGGTATGTTGCAGAATGTGGGAGGAAAGGGTGAAGGTCCTTCCCCTCGATTAGCCTGGCTTCAGTTGACGCAGTCTCCGGAACTTCGCGTGAAGCTCAGACAGCTTTCGCAGGTAATCCGTAAAAGCCAATTAATTAAGGAACTGAATCACGTTTTAGGGCGTAAGAAAGCGGATGAGCAGCGTTTGTATCAAGCCATGAGCGGAAAGACACCGGTTACTTTGTTACGCTCTGCCACGCACTCCGACATTGTGGGCATTACGGAAGGGAACAATCTGAACGCCCTGCTGCCGATGGAGTATTGTTTCTTGTCGGATGCCGCTTTGGAACCGATTTTCTACCGCCGTTATGTCGAAAAGAAACTGGCGGTCTTCGATGCCGTATCCCGGCAGATAGAATGTGCCGAAGCTTCTTCGTACAGCGGACGTGACTTACAGAAATGGGCCAAACATGGCCCTTTTGTGGTTTGTGTGGATACGTCCGCTTCGATGGAAGGGGAACGTGAGTTATTGTCCAAGGCGGTAGTGTTGAGTTTAGCTTTGATAGCCGACAAATTACGCCGCCCCTGTCGCGTGATACTCTTTTCCGACCAAACCGAAGTCATCGAGTTGAATAACCTCTATTCCGACTTGTCCTTATTGGAGACCTTTCTGTGCAACTCCTTTCATGGAGGATCCGATATGACTTGTGCGATGAAAGAATCCGTAGAAACTTTGATGCGTGAAGATTTTCGTTATGCCGATTTGCTTTGGCTTTCGGATTTTGAGATGGATCCGCTTCCTCCGATGTGGGTACAATATGTAGAGGAATTGAAGCAACGGGGCATGCGCCTCTATGCCGTGTCTTTCGGTCGTCGGTCAGAGACGTCTTACCTCAGGTTGGCCGACCGTGTTTGGACTGCCGATTGACGAATGTCCGTTGAGCGTATTTCTAAAGGCACGAGATTCCCGTATTTGTGTGCTTTCCCCCGAATGGATGTTTTTGAGCGATTCTCGTGGCTTTTTGATTTTTCACGATGAAAGCGTTGGATTGATTTTATGTGACAAATATAAAAGAAAAGCATATGGATTTTAGTCTTATTGAAACTGAAACCACATGCTTTTCGCTCCTAACGTCGTTTTCTAAATCTTCAAGTTTGATACCGAAATAGAAGAAATCCGGTTTCGGGAATCAGAATTTGTTTAATTCAGTGGCATCTATTTTGTTCACTCCGTTCGAGTTTATTTCAGTCTGGTCTGCTGTTCCGGATAGGATAAGTTTACCTACTCCGCTGTTGCGGGCTTTTAAAGAAGTACATTCCATGGTAATATGTATGGTCCCGACTCCGGAGTTCTGAATATCAACCTTTTTACCTTTAAACTCCACGGTTTGCTTGCTTACGCCACTGCTTTGCAGATGCAAGTCGTCTGCATAGATGCAGAGTGTGGATTTGTCTACTCCGCTGCAATCGAAGCGTGCCGTTTGGGCATGGATCGTGGCATGGCTTTTGTTCACTCCCGGGGTGGAAGAAACGAAAGATTTACAAGTCAGGTTTTCGCATTCAAAACGTGATACTCCCTTGACGTTCAGGCTAAAGTCTTCCACATCCATTTCTTTGGCATGGAAATCTGCCACACCGGGTATTTGCAAATCATTGATTTCAGGGGCTGTGACGTAGAGTTGTAGTCTCTTTTCGTTCTTGTTACTTTCCTTGTTACCTTTCTTTTTGGCAATGACGAGGGTATTACCTTTTTTATGGATACTTACCATGTTCATGATTTTTTCCGAAGCTTGGGCTTCTACGGAGTAGGATTTGCCTTGCGTGTAGTAAATATCCGCAACGAATTCACAGCGGATGGCGTTGAAGTCCTCTATCCGAAATGTCTTTTTCACCATTTGATTCCGTGCGCTTGCTGCGAGAACAGTGGTGATAACAAGCAAAATAGTCATTAACTTTTTCATCTTGAATGCGTTTTATATTATTTATTAGGTTTTACGATAATGGTTACTTCTATGCCGATTTTGCTTTTCGGATCATATTTAAGCATATAAATCCTGACGTTGTCCTTGCTTTCCGTTGTGAGTACAAGGGTGGTCTTATCCTTTGAATGGGTCAGTTTGCTGTTTGCGTGTCGGGATTCATTTTCAAAGGCTGCTATGAATGGCGAGGCATTCATGTGTTTGGATTTCAACATCTTCACCACTTTGATGACCTTTTGAGATGCAGGTTCCCGTTCTATGGCCGAAGTAAAGACAGACTCCCCCGTGGTAGAATGTTTCTCTACCAGTCGGTCGATACTGTTTTGGGCCTGTCCTGCCAAGCTGAATCCTGTCATGAACAGTAGTGTGAGCAATAGTTTCTTCATCTCTTTTCCTTTCAGTTTATTTTATTCCATTAATTTGCGGATGCGTTCGCGTTCCGCCTCATCGTCTATACCGTCCAGTACGTCCTGTTCCGCCTTTTCTATGACGATTTCGGTCGATAGCGTCTGTTCCATTTCGTCTGCTTCAGAGAGGACTTGTTCAATATCTGTATGTATCCGCGTCAATTTATCGATTTTAGTCCCGTTTATAATCATGTAGCTTCCGCCATATAGTTTGGCCAACCGGACTTCCTCTTGTCTGTTGAGGCTCAGGCTTATGCCGACGGCGGCAATCAAGACGGCGGCTACTCCGCTAATGTATGGCCATAAAAGCTTGTACCTTGTTTTTCCTTTTACCGCAGTGAGGCGGTGAGTGTTTGTTGGCAAGGTCTCTTGTACCGGATGGGCGGTGGACGGACGCAGGCTTTTCTCTTCTTCGGTCATGATGATGGCCGAAAAGTCCCGGAACATCTCCCTGTATTCTTCCATTTCTTCGGGAATATCTTCCTCGAGATAGAGTGCATAGAGTTCGCGCTCTTCTTCCACGGTGGTCTCTCCTTCGAAGAAACGGTCGGTAAGTTCCTTGATTCTGTTGTTTTCGCTTTCAGTCATCGTTTTTCCTCCTTGAATATTGTTTCTTTACGGCCAACCGTGCCCGGCTTAAGGCTTTCCGTACGGCCGTTTCCGTGCTTCCCGTCAGTTGGGCGATTTCAGCCATTTCCATACCCTCTATATGGCGGAGCCGGAGTACGGTTTGCTGCATGTCGGGCAGCGTACGGACGATGCTCATCATTCTTTCGATACGCTCTCCGTCACAGTCTTTTATGTCCGGAATGTCTGTAGCCTGATTCTCGGGTAGAGCTGTCAGACGCTGTTGGCGTAAGTAGTCGATACAGAGATTCCGGGTGATGGTCACAGCCAGGGCATCGAGCGGAACCGATAAATCTTCCCTCATCATCCATATTTTCAAAAGGCAGTCTTGTACAACGTCCATCACTCCCGGTGTACCGGCGTGCGATGAGGATGAGCCGGGGGCGTAGCCGTGCGGCCTCCTGTTTGTACGAATCTGCATTCATCCTTTGTGACTTTCTATATATAATACGTGAAGATAGGCATTTTGTGACAAGTCTGTGACTGTTTTTTTGAGGATTTTGTATCTTTCCTTGCACAAGCTCTTAAAAATGCTTTATTTTGTGTATTGGCATGCCTCCTGACGGAGGGACCGCCAAAGGTAAGAATAGGCAAAATAAAATAAAAAGGATGAAAATACTGAATGCGCTTAAAGGAATGGTACCTTATAGGTTGGTGCTCATGCGGAGGGAACTCCTTCCGCTATGGGCTTTGTGGACTCGTAAGAATATGAAACGGAAGGACATGATAGAAATCCTGCATTTCCATCTTGTGGATCATTGTAATTTGAACTGCCGTGGATGTGACAATTTCTCGCCTCTCGCTCCTGAAACCTATACGGAACTTTCTGTGTTCGAAGCTGATTGTCGCCGAATGGCCCAACTCATGGGGACAAAGAACCGCATCAAGGAAATACAACTGCTTGGTGGCGAACCCTTGCTGCATCCTCAAGTGGAAATGTTCATGGATGTGGCACGCCGGTATTTCCCCCACACACCCGTCAATTTGGTGAGCAACGGTTTGTTGCTGCCCAGACAAGGGGATAGCTTTTGGGAAGCTTGCCGACGGAACAAAGTGCATATCGTGGTTACAAAATATCCTGTCAAGTTCGACTACCATAAGGTAGCTGAATTAGTGAAGTCAAAAGGTGTAGCTTTCTCATTCTATGGCCACACGGATGTGGTGGAAAAGACAATGGTCTGCGTTCCTTTGGATCTCGAAGGGCGGCAAGACGGAAGGGACAGCTTTTTGCGTTGTGCCCGTGCCAACCGTTGCATTTCGCTTGACCACGGAAAGCTCTATACTTGTTCGCTCATCCCTTATGTGAAGTATTTCAACCAAAAGTTCGGTACGAAGCTTGCAATCGAACCAAGCGATTACATGGACATACATCAGGCCGACAGCTTCGGTCAGATACTGGATTTTACGTGCAAGCCTGCTCCTTTCTGCCGCTATTGTAACCTGAAGGGTACGGTGGGTAATATCAAGTTTGGCATTTCCCGACATGAACGTTCCGAATGGACCGGAGAGAAAAATTAGCGGTTTCATGTTCCGGTGGCAAGTTTTTTGTCAAGAGGGAATGGGTGTTCTTTAAACAGAAAAAGCCACGAAAGTGGCTTTTTCCTGTGATTCCGTTGGGACTCGAACCCAAGACCCACGCCTTAGAAGGGCGTTGCTCTAATCCAACTGAGCTACGGAACCGACCTTAAATCGGGTGCAAAGATAGAGGTTTATTTTCATTTCTGCAAGCCGGATGCGTGATTTTTTTAACTTTTCTACCGTCTGCAAAGCAGCTTATAGTCGCAGTAGGCACAAATTTTAGGTACGGAAGTCTGCCGGAAGGGAATTTCCGGATTGAACAATTCCTCCAACACACCTTGTAGCATCTTTTGGAAATCCTCTTTGAAACGGCTGAAATCCGTCACCCGTTCACGGTTGAACACGATGGTCGGGTCATAATCTTCAGCATTGGATTTGTGTACGAAGAACAGGGCCGGGGATACGGGACGCTTTTGTTCGCCTGTCATGACCCAGGCATACAGGAATATCTGGAAGATGTATGAGGGACGGTGCTCGGCGGGTTGTACCAGTTGTTCCATCGAAACGGCTTTTTCCGGTGTACCGCCCGTTTTGTAATCCACGATACGCAAGGTTTCCACTTCCTGCCCCGTGGTTTCGTCCGGCATCCTGACCGTGTCCATGCGGTCTATTTTTCCCCCGATGTCGATGGACAGAGGGTGTCCGTCCGATATGATGTCCACACTTCGGTGGTGTTCCTGTTCCATTTCCTCCAATACGAATTGTTCCATGCGGCTGTCGTGGGCGAGCAGTTGGCGCAGGTAACTGGCCATGACCTTGCGTGCTACAAGCAGTTGCCCGTTGTAGAACACCGTGTCTTCACGTCCTTCAAAGAAGTTTTTCAGGAATGAGGTTTCTATATAAGGAAGTAAAGTTGTTTCCCCACCCTCCAGCAGTCGCTCGATGTCCTGACGACGGATGACGGGGTTACGTTCGGTCAGTTTCCGGTAGACGAGTTCCGCCGCCTCATGGAAGATGGTGCCGAACAGTGCGTTGTCCAAACCGTTTTGCGGGTCTTTGGGTTGCCGTATGCGTGCCACCTGTTGGTAATAAAATTTGAGCGGACAGTCGATGTAAGCGTTGAGTGCCGAAGGGGAGAGGGGGCGCGAACCGGGTTGGCCGCTGCCATAGTTACGGCGCAGGATGTTCATGACTTCCGGTGTCTTGGCTGCTTCCATGCCGTTGTCGGCCGGTACGGCCTGGCCGGATTGCAGGATTTTCAGTTCTACGGGAAAATCCGTTTCGGCCAACAGTTGGCGCAGGAAGCGTGACATCTCGTTTTTGTTCAGTCCGTCGGTAGCGATGTTGTACATGAATGTGATACGTTCCGTACGCTGCACAAGACGGTAAAAATAGAACGCGTATACGGCTATTTTATGTTGTATGGTGGTCAGTCCGAACACTTCCCGCAGGTGGTAGGGAATGAACGAAGTGTCGTTCACGGCTTTGGGCAACATCCCTTCGTTGACGGAGAGCATCAGGATATGCCTGAAATTCAGGTTACGCGTCTCCAATACGCCCATGACCTGCAAGCCTACAGCCGGTTCGCCGTGGAAGGGAATGGTGGTCGTGCCCAGCACGGTGCGCAGCAAGCGGCGCAGGGTGGAGGGCTGTACGTCGAGCGTACGGTCTTCCGTCAGGCGGATGAAGCGGCTAATGACCTGATGGGCACGATAAAGCGCTTCGTGGTACAACTGGCTGTACACGTCGTCTTTCCGGTCTTTTTGTTGTCCGAATGCTGCAGCCAAGCCTTCGAGCAAGGAGCGGATATAGACCAATAAGGCGTGGTTTTCCGCATGCGGACAGAAGATATCCTGTTCCTCCAACAAGGCGGCGTAGGGATGGCTGCGTACGATTTTTTCCTGTTCCGCCCGGAAACAGCGGCGGTCACGGTCGTAACCATCGGTCTGCAAGGAGAGCAAAGCGTTGATGAAACTGTACACCGGCGTGTCGGTCATGGGGAATCCCATGGTGATGTTGGTGCGTTTCACAGGATGCGGCGATGTGGCATCGGGCAGCGAATGGAGCACCGGTTGGAGCAAGGATTCGTTGCAAAGTACGATGGCCGTGTCCTGTTCCGGTTCCGTGAGGGCCGAGTCCAGCCATTGGGGAATATAGCGTGCCTGCGCATTCTCCGAAGTCGTGGCGATGAACTCGATGCGCGGCGGGTTCTTGAAGTTGTCGAAGCATGTTTCTTCCAAGGCGTTGGGGAACTCTTTCAGGTTCTGGCGGATGAAGGTCCCGGCCTCGAAACGGCTTTTCTCGCCGACGTACATCACGTCATAGTCCCAGTAAAAAAGGGCTTGTCCGCGTTCCTGCAAGTAACTGAACAGTCGTTTTTCCACATCGTTGAGCACGTTGAAGCCCACAAAGACATACGTCATGTCCGTAGGGATGCGGTCGGCGCGTTCGGCAAGATGCTCCGCCACGTCCTTATACAACGCCCCTTCGTACAGCATTCCTTTTTCTTTCAGCCGTGCGTTGAACGTGGCATAGATGTCGTCCATCCGGTTCCACAGGGCGAGGAACTTCTCTTTCAGCCGGCTGTTGCCTTCGATGGAAAAGTCTTCGAAAAAATGTTTCAGGGCCTCTTCTTGGCGGGGTGTCAGGAAGTCACTGTGGTCCAGTTCTTTGATGGATTGTATGTTGCTGAACAGTTTATGAGGATCGGCCAGATGCTTATCGATGTCGTCGAAGTCGGACAGCATGATTTCGCCCCAACCGTAAAAGCGGTCGAGCGATTCCGGGTCGGGCACGAGCGCGGCATAGACACGGTGGAGCTCGCACACCGAGAGTACGTCGTCGCAACGGGTGAAGTCCGACAAAGAATCGAACAGTTCGCTGATGGTACGGTAACGCGGTGCCCATACCGGCCGTCCGGACACGGCAGCCAGTTGCTGGTTCATGAAAAGTCCGGCGCGTTTGTTGGGGAATACCACCGTAACGTCGCGCAGGTTGGTGCCGAAACGGTGTATGAGGTCTTGGGCGATAAGTCGGATGAATGTTTCCATAAAAAACAGGCGGATTAGACTTGAACTTCTTCAAGCCGGTTGTTAAGAATGTACCACAGGTAACCTTTCACGCGGCGGTCCGGTTCCATTAGGCGGAGCTGCTTCATATAACCTCCCACCTGGTCGCGGTATTCGTCGTGCGGACGACCGAATTTGAAGTCCACCACAGTGATTTCGTCTTTGCCGAACATGACCCGGTCGGGGCGGTAAGTGCCGTATTTTCCCGTTTCTTCATAGTATTCCTGCGTCAGGATGGGGCACTCATTGTAAAGCTGCATTGTACCGTCGAACCAACGGGCCACTTCGGGCAAGGCAAATGCTTTTTCCACCTGCTGCTTGAGTGCATCCATTTCGGGTTGTGTACCGATCAGGCCTTCGGTTTCCAAGGTGCGGAGTGCCTTTTCCACGTCGTCGCGGGTATAGATCGTAGAGAATATTTTGTGCATGAGGATACCCATGCGCCTTTTGTCGTTGCGGGAATGCCGGGGCTTGTCCGTATTCGAAAAAGCGTCTAAGAATTCTTCTGCGCGGTTGGATTGGCAGAAGTCGATACGGGCTTCGTAGGAGTGCATGACGACCGGTACCGGACGGTAATCGGTTTCCATGCGGTTGTCGGAGGTTTTGCGGCCGGAAGAATAGGATGTGACTGGTTTGCCGTAAGTAAAGAGCGATGTTTCTCCGTTTTCCCCGTCCGTCTCTTCAACGCCGTCCAACGCGCGCGGCAAGGCGTGGTAAAGCAGGTCGCCCGTCGTGCTGCGTTCATCCATGGTGTAGCGCGTACGGCACCAGGCCAACAGGTTCTTCTCCGCACGGGTGAAGGTCACGTAGAGCGTGTTGAGCGCGTCTACCCGGCGTTGCAGGTGCTCCTCCTCATATTCCCGGCTGAATACGGAGTCGCGCATGGCGGCCTCGATGGTGATGGGGATGACCGGCAGACTGTCGTAGGGCGGTTCGTGCGTTTCGCACCACAGCAGGTCGTTGCGGCGGTTGAAGCCCCGCGTGTCTTGTTCGATGTTCCAGTCGCAATAAGGGACGAATACCGTGTGGAACTGCAATCCCTTGGACTGGTGTACGGTGAAAATCCGGATGCCGTCCACTTCACCGGATGGGATAGAAGCACCGGAGAGCGTTTCGTCCCAATAGGTCAGGAAAGAACGGAGGTCGGAAGGGTTGTCTTGCAGGTAGGCGGTCACCTGGTCGAAATAAGCGAACAGGTAGGCGTCTTCGTCGGGAATACGTCCCAGGTCGAATATTTTATAAAGCTCCTCCTGAAGTTCATAGAGCGGAAGGGTTTTCAGTTCCTCCATGCGGTTCAAATACGTTTCGGGCAGGAACGTTTCGAGGGAACGGGAAGCCAACAGGTTGGCGTCGGCTTCTGTCGACTTTCCGCTGTGCAGGGCCAAAAAGGCCAATGACACACGGTCTTCCGTGTCCGCCATGTAACGCATGGCAGCGATGAGCAGGTTCACGCTCAATGAACTGGACAAGAGGAAAGCCTCGTCCGATACCAGTTTGACCCGGTCGCCGAAACGTTCGGCAAAATGACGGATGATGGGGTCGGCATGCCGACGGTAACGCAGCAGGATGGCCATCTCCCCATAGGGCAGTCCGGCTTCGTGCAGGGTACGGACCTGTTCGCAAAGTTCGTCCAGCATCCGGGTTTCCCAGTCGTCTTCTTTGTCTTTTTCGTCGAAGAAGCGGATTTGCACGTATCCGTCGTTTCCTTTGTCCGGACGGCATTGTTGGGCCACGTCGCCGTAAGCCTCCGCCATTCGGATGGGAGCGTCCGGCGTGAGCCGGTCCAGTTCTTCGGCGGCAGCCGTGAACAGGGCGTTGTTGAACGCGATGATGCGGCGTTCGCTCCGGTAGTTGATGGCAAGGTTCCTTATGTCGGGGCGGTGTACGGCCATTTCCTTCTCTATGTTTTTCAGGATGGTCCAGTCTCCGTTCCGCCAACGGTAGATGCTTTGTTTCACGTCGCCCACGATCAGGTTGCCAAAGCCGGAAGCCATGCTCTCCAACAGCAGGATTTTAAAGTTCTTCCACTGCATGGTGGAAGTGTCTTGGAACTCGTCTATCATCACATGATGGAAAAACGCGCCCATTTTTTCGAAAATGAACGGAGCGTCGTTTTCTTCTATCAGTTCGTGGAGCAGGATGGGGGTCTTGGCCAACAGGAAACGGTTGTTCTCGTGGTTCAAGGCCGTGACCTCCTCGTCGATGACGCCTAACAGCCGCAAAGGGTTGAGGTGTTTCAGTGCCAGCGACGCACTGGTGTGGCGTACGAGTTGTTCGGTCTGGAAGCCGCGCAGTTCCGCCAACAGTTCGCTGAAGTGGGCGGCGGCTTCAACCAAGGCCGCCACGGAGCGGTCGGCCTTGCGGAGCATTTTTTCCGCATTTTCTGTATAACCTTGGAGCGTGCTGCCGAACTCGGCCCTGATGTTGCCGTCTTCGATGCGCCGGAGGTAGGTGTCTATCGTGCCGCCCCGGCTGAATTGGTCGAAGCCGAGTCCCCACGCTTCCATTTCGGCACGGAAGTTGGCTGCCGCGCTCTGCACGACGTCCAAAGAGGCGTGCAACTCGTAGTTGAGCGCGGTGCGGAGTTCGCCGATGCGTTTGTTCTCGCGCAGCACTTCGCGCATTTCGTGCTCCCGGGCCAAATAAGCTTCCTTGAAAATCCATGCGGCGAAGCTTTTCACCTCGCGGGCGATGTCCCACCGCTCGTTGTTCGAGATGCGGTCGTTCACATATTCCAGTATCCAGTTCAGGACGGTGGGAGTAAGGTGAAGGCGTTCCATGATGCGGTCTACAGCCGCATGGAGCACTTCCTTGTCGTTGAGGTCCACTTTGAGATTGGCCGTGAGGCTCAGTTCGTGTGCCAGGTTTTTCAGAACCGACTGGAAGAAAGAGTCGATGGTTTCCACCCGGAAACGGTTATAGTCGTGCAGGATATGGCATAGGGCCGAGCCGGCACGGCTGCGAATCTCTTCCTCCGGCAACTCGATGCCGTCCGCCCGGAGTTCTTTTTGGAGGGATTCCAGATAATTGGCAGAGGACGGAAGCCCTTTCCAGATGCCGTAAAGTTGCTGGAGGATACGGTCTTTCATTTCGGCCGTAGCCTTATTGGTGAAAGTGACGGCCAGGATGTGGCTGTAGGCATGGCGGCTTTCCTGTTCGATCAGCGTCTTGATGTACTGTATGGCCAGGGTGAACGTCTTGCCCGAGCCTGCCGATGCCTTGTAAACAGTCAGACTGGATTTCATGTCGTTCAGGGATTCATGTTCTGGTAAAGATAGCGTTTGATGCTCTTCTTGGCGGTCTTTTCAAACTCTTCGTTTTGCAGCACTACCTTGGTGATTTGCGAATAGGGCGGCAGCTCCTTGTTCAGTTCCTGGCGTGAGATGTCGATCTGCCGCCACAGGGCATGGTCGTCCAACCCGTCTTTCAGGCTTTCGCCCAAATCAGGGTAGACAAGGGCCACCAGTTTCTCATTGCACATGATAACCAATGATTCGTTGACGTACGGAAGGTTGTTCAACCGTGATTCTATTTCTTCCGGATAAATGTTTTGTCCGCTTGCACTGAGCAGCATGTTCTTGCAGCGTCCTTTGATGTACACGTCGCCTTCCGGGTTGATGACGGCCATGTCACCCGTGTGCAGCCAACCGTCGGCGTCGAATATTTGTTCCGTGGCTTCCTGGTTTTTATAGTAGCCCAGCATGGTGTTGCGTCCGCGGCATACCAGTTCGCCGGGAATCCGTGCCGGGTCGGAACTCAGCACTTTCAGTTCCATGCCGTCGGCCGCCCTTCCGCACGACATATAAGCCGTTTCGTGCCACGGGCTGTGGCAGATGATGGGGCCGCATTCCGTCATGCCGTAGGCGATGGAATAGGGGAAATTGATGGAACGCACGAACGCTTCCACCTCGGCGTTGAACGGTGCGCCGCCGATGATGACTTCCTTGATGTTCCCCCCGAAAAGGCGCAGGCTTTCCGTGCGTGCCTTTTCCTTGATCTTTTCGCTGATGATGGGGATGTGCAGAAGCAGCTTGCCCAATTTGCTGTCGATTTTCGGAAGGACTTCTTTCTTGAATATCTTTTCGATGACCAATGGCACGCAAGACATGACGCGGGGATGAAACTCTGCCACGGTGGTCATGATGACCTTGGGCGAAGGCATGCGCGTGAGGAAATACAGGTGGGCGCCGAAACATACGCCATAGAGGAAGTCGTAGACCAAACCGAACACGTGTCCCATGGGCAGCATGGATACGATATTGTCGCCGGGCGCGATGCCGATGGTACGGTTGCAGAACAACACGTTGGACACGAGACTGCGGTAGGGAAGCATGACCCCTTTGGAGAATCCCGTAGTGCCCGAAGTATAATTGATGATGGCGAGCTGTTCCGGTGAGCTTTCTGGCGTGAAATGTACGTGTTCGCGAAGGAACATCATGGGAAAACGCTGTCCGAACAGGGCGTTGAGATGTTCGCGGGCGAAAGAAAGTTTTTCGGAGCGGCTGTTCACGAGCGTGAAGTCCTTCACGCAAATGATGCCTTGCAAGGCAGGCATGCGGTTCTCGTTCAGGTTTTCCCACACCTGGTCGCCCACGAACAACAGGCGTGCTTCGCTGTGGTTGACGATGTGGTGTACATTATCCGGCTTGAACTCGTGCAGGATGGGCACGATGACGGCGCCGTAGGTAATGGTGGCCAGAAACGCCACGCACCAGTTTCCGCTGTTGCGTCCGCACAAGGCGATTTTGTCGCCGGGCCGGATATCGGCCGCTTCGAAGAGCAGGTGCATCTTGGCTATTTTACGCGCCACGTCCTTGTATTGCAAGCTCTCTCCGTTGAAATCCGTGAACGCTTTCCGGTCCCAGTTCTTTTTTATGCTGTTTTCGATAAGTTCTATCAGTTTGTCTTCCATATCGTTTGGACGTATATCTTGGTATCGGAGACAAAAGTACAAAAAACAAGGCATATCCGTTTCTTTGTGGGAGACGATTTTGAATTTCGGGCGTAAGTTTTTCTGTAATTTTAAGAGTCTTTCCTCTCCTGTAAGTTTCGCAAATCATCCTTCATCTTTCAGTGAATATCATAAATTATTCAAAACGAAAAGGTTACAACCTGAAGGATGTTTCATTCATCTTTCAGCCATTTTTCAATCCGCTCCAATGAGGGCTGAAAAAACCTTTGGGGTATGAAATATTTTTTTCTCAGCCGAACGATTTTCCAATCTCAGGCGAATGATTTTTCAATCTCAGCCAAACGATTTTTCGTTCTGCGCCGAATGAAATGACGTGTGGCTGAAGGATGCCTGAAACATCTTTCAGCTCATAACGATAATGTTATGAGTGATTTACCGTATTGTCTGAAGGATGAAGGATGTTTTTGCAAAATCCCTTGTGTGTAGGGGATGGGATAATTATGACTTTTGCCGGATATTCCAATTAAAATCCGTAATTTTGTCCGTTGAATTATAAAAACGGCGAAAGAAAATGATGGAATTAAGTAAAGGCCAAGAGGTGGCGGCTTTGTTTGATTTGGACGGAGTGGTGTTCGACACCGAGTCTCAGTATTCACTCTTTTGGGGTATGAAAGGGAAGACGTACCATCCCGAAGTGGAGCATTTTGAGAACGTGATAAAGGGACAGACGCTTGTGCAGATTTTCGACCGATGGTTTGCCGGATGCGATGACGTGCAGCGCAAGATAGCCGACGAGTTGGAGGACTTTGAACGGAACATGGCCTACGACTACGTGCCCGGAGTGGAGGATTTCCTTCGCGACCTGCGGCGGGCCGGTATCCGTACGGCTGTCGTAACCAGTTCGAACGACGATAAGATGCAGAACGTGTACCGGGTGCATCCGGATTTCAAGTCATATTTCGACCGTATTCTGACGGCGGAATTTTTCTCCCGTTCCAAACCGGAACCGGACTGTTATCTGTTGGGAGCCGAAGTGTTCGGTCTTCCGGTGACGCGCTGCGTCGTGTTTGAAGATTCTTTCAACGGACTGAAGGCCGGGCGGGCGGCAGGAATGAAGGTGGTCGGTCTTTCCACGACGAATGCGCCGGAGCAGATTCAGGATTTGTGCGACAGGGTGATTCCGGATTTTCGGGACTTCGATGTGGAAAAACTGCTTGAAATGCTCGCCTGAACGGATAATAATGATTAATTTTGCGGCCGATTTTATTAAAAAACAGTATTATGGCAGGATATTTAGTGGAAGATACGCGTAAAGTGACGACGCATCGTCTGATTGAAATGAAACAGCAAGGAAAGAAAATAGCCATGCTGACTTCATACGACTATACGATGGCTCGTATTGTAGACGGTGCCGGAGTGGATGTGATTCTGATTGGCGATTCTGCATCGAACGTGATGGCGGGCAATACGACCACGCTTCCGATTACGTTGAATCAGATGATATACCATGCGACTTCGGTGATGCACGGTGTGGAACGGGCATTGGTCGTATGCGACATGCCTTTCGGTTCTTATCAGGTCAATCCCACGGAAGGAGTGACCAATGCCATCCGTATTATGAAGGAAAGCGGCTGCGACGCTCTGAAACTGGAAGGCGGGGCGGAAATTATCGACACGGTGAAGGCTATATTGGCAGCCGGTATTCCCGTTATGGGACATTTGGGGCTGACACCGCAGAGTATCAATAAGTTCGGTACATACGCCGTGCGTGCCAAAGACGAGGCCGAGGCGGAGAAACTGGTGGCCGATGCGCATTTACTGGAAGAAGCCGGCTGTTTTGCCATCGTATTGGAAAAGATACCGGCTGCATTGGCCGGTCGGGTAGCCTCAGAATTACATATCCCCATCATCGGTATAGGAGCGGGTTCGCAAGTAGACGGACAGGTCTTGGTGGTCAACGACATGTTGGGGATGAATAAGGGTTTTTCTCCGAAATTCCTCCGACGTTATGCCGATTTGCATACGGTGATGACTGATGCCATCGGGCAATATGTGAGCGACGTAAAAGCCCGGACGTTTCCGGATGAAAACGAGCAGTATTAAGGCGTGGCACAAACCAGTATCGGGCATAAGACCTTGTGGCATGCTGATTTCCTGAAAATCATCTTAGCCAACTTTTGTGTATGCACCTCTTTATATATGTTTTTGCCTGTCGCTCCCGTGTGTATGGGACGAATACCGGGGGAAGACGTAGGAGGAATGTGTGCATCCGTGCTGCTCTTTTGGGGGGGCGTATGTTTACCTGCACCTTTCTGCAATTACTGGTTGGATGCTTACCGGCGGAAGAATGTGGCCTTGTGGGCATTAGCCGGCATCGTATGCGCTACGGTGGCGTTTCTTTTCGATGGTCCGCAGTGGGGGAAGTGGCTGGCGAGGATGATGCAGGGGGCTTCATATAGTGTGTTCCAAATAGCTTTGGGGAGTACTTTGTTGCTGGATTTGTCCGATACGAAAAAGCGGACGGAAGCCGCACATGTCTATTATTGGTTCACTCGTTTGGCTTTGGTCTTCGGTCCTTTGTCGGGTATTGTCGTGCCGATGCATTACGGTGTACGCCTTTTTGCCGGAGTATCCGTGGCTTTTCTGCTTTGCGCCGGCCTGTTGGTTTTGACGATGCGTGTTCCTTTCAGGGCTCCTTTGGAACCGTCGTGGTGTACATTCGACCGTTTTTGGCTGCCTCGGGGATTCCGGCTCTTTATTCCTCTGACAGGAGTGACCTTTTCCGCCGGATTGATGTTGGGGCAATACCGGGATGCCGGATTTTACTTGTTTTTGGCTGTCGGTTTCTGGTTGGCCTTATGGGGGCACCATCTGTTTTTTAAGGAAAAGTTGCAAACGGAGTTTGCAGTAGGATTTGTTGCTCTCGTGACAAGTGCGTCGTTATGGGGATTGGGGGGCGATATGGAAGGGATGAAATGGTGTATCGCCTTATGCCTGGGAAGCGGCCTCGGTTTTGTGACCAGTCGGTATTTGCTTTCTTATATTCGTATCTGCGAGCATTGCGAGAGAGGAACGGCACAGACGTCTTATCTTCTGGGATGGGATGCCGGACTTTTGGCCGGGTATTCCGTAGCTTTCGGGTTAGGAACGGAAGTCGGACAAACGATATATACTTATATAATAGGGGCTATATTCGTAGGAACGGGAATGTATCATTTGTTTTTGGTCAGACCGTGGTATATGCGAAACAAACGGAAATAGTGTGAAAAGAACTGTGCTAATTTTCTTTAATACGTGGAAAAAACAGATTTGTGTCAGCTCAGAAATATGTTTTTAAACATGTTTTCGATATTAGTTTAGATTTTATTATGTGTTTTTACAGAAATGTCATATCTTTGATACCCAAAAGGGGGAGCTTTGTGCACCCGATTTAAAAAATATTGAATAATTAACCTAATGGAATGTAAAGTAGGCTATATTAGAGGACACGGATTCAGCGCTTTAGAGGAGTTAGGACTCCCGAAAAGAAAGTGGCAAAAATGTTGTGTGGGCACACTGCTGGTCAACTCTCGGCCGAGAGCCGGTGACGGGAGGGACGTGGTGTATCAAAACGATATTTATATATTGAGTGAATAATAAATCTATTAAAATATTAACCTAATGGAAATATGAAAGGCAGTAACATTAAAAGTAAAATGGGTCGTTTTACCTATTCTGCATGTGCGCTGTTCTTTGCCGGTGGTTTGTTAGTCTCTTGTGAGGACGAGCTTTTGACCGGAATGCCTTCGTGGTTGGGTAGCAGCATCTACGAAGAGTTGGAGAAGCGTGGGAATTATAAAACGATGTTGGAACTTATCAATGACAAGGATGTTTCGACCGCGGATGCAAACGGCGAGACAGAGTATGCCAGAACCTTACGTTTGACGGGTAGTAAGACGTTGTTCGTTGCGAATGACGACGCTTTCACCCGATTCTTTCAGAACAATGTGTGGGGAGCCAAGTCTTATAGCGATTTGACGCCTTCGCAGAAAAAGTTATTGTTTAATTCTTCGATGATAAACAGTGCTTATCTGATAGAGTTGATGTCGAGCACGCCTGGCAATAATCCGGCACCCGGGACTGTGATACGCCGCTCTTCTTCGTTGAACCTGTATGATACGATTCCGCAGTTGCGCGCTTCGGACATGCCGGACAACGAATATTGGCTGTATTACCGTTCTAAATATTCGGATGCGGCAACGGGAGGAATGACGGTGTTTCGGGACAATACGACAGCACCGATGGTGCATTTCCTTTCCGCTTATATGTCGAATAAGTCGATTACGAACGACGATTTGAAGTTTTTGACCAATGGAGCTTGCGACAACACTTCGGAGTCGTATATCAACGGGCAACGTTTGGTGGAAAGGGATATTACGTGTCAGAACGGTTACATTCAGGTTTTGGAAAACGTTATGAATCCTTTGACCAATATGGCTGAGGCTATTCATAACGACGGAGAGCTTTCGACATTCAGCAAGATGTTGGATCGTTTTGCCGTACCGGTATATAACGAAGGATTGTCGAATACGGTCGGGGTGGACTCTGCGTTCGTATGGCGTTATTTGAATAACGGTTTCGATTTGGGAACCGAGGGAGGCAAAAATGCATTGTTGACCTATAAGAATGTGGATTACGATCCAGCGAATGTCTTGTCTTACGATCCGGGATGGAACCAGTATCAGAACGGTTCGTCCAATACGCCTATGAGTGAAGACATGGCAGTCATTGTGGCTCCTACGGATGCTGCTTTCGAGCGTTACTTCCAGTCTGGTGGCGGTGCCGCTTTGATTGACCGCTATAAATATATAGACAGTATCCCGAACCATATTATCGTGAATATGCTGGACAACTTCATGAAGTATTCTTTGGTGGCTACTGTGCCCAGCAAGTTCAGTTCGGTGATGAACACGGCCCAATTGGAGATGGGACTTTCTGTGGGCGAACCGGGCGGACAGACGGGTATCGGTTCTTGCCTTATGGCCAACAATGGTGTGGTATACAAGTCTAACGAAGTTTATAATATTCCGGAATACCAATCTGTGGCTTTCCCCGCATCTTTGAATGACAACGACCGTAACACCAAGACCGATATCATGCGTTATATCATCAATGAATTGGACTATCAGGCTTATCTGAATTCCATGGAAAGCATGTTCTTGTTCATTCTTCCTACCGATGAAGCTTTGAAAAACTATGTGGATCCGGTAGATTATCACAAGAACCAGCCTACCATTACGGAGTTTTATTATGATTATAGTCCTTCACTGACCGGTAGCCGTATCAAATGTAAACGTTATAATGCAACGAAGAATGCAGACGGTACGTTGACACGCGGTACAGAAATCACAAACCCTTGGAAAAACGGTAGTACAGAATCTGATTACGTAACGAACCGTCTGAAAGATATTCTGGAGAATTCCATCATCGTACAGGATAAGTCTGCCACTACTTCAACGGGTAAGAGCGTATGGGTCACAAAGGGCGGTTGTCCGGTCATACTCGAAGGTACGGGTGCAAACATTCGTATTACCACTCCTTATCGTAAAGAACTTGCCGACCAGAATAGTAGCAATAGCCCTTATGAACTGAAAGTTCGTGAGGTGGAAGGTTATTATAACATGGGGCAGAATCCTGACGGTAATGGTGAAACCTTTATCGTAGATATGGAACCGGTGATGTCTGCTTCAAAATCCGTTTCTACTTTATTAAAGGAGTTGGCAACAAAGGATAATCGTTATAGTGAGTTCTCTAATATGGTGGAGAATAGTACGTTAGTGTCTCAATTCTATAACATTACTACAAGCGGGTCTTCTTCTACGGGTACTGCCAAGACCATTTCCAATGGTTTGACCCTCTCGGTCATGGAGAACTATAATTATACAGTCTATGCTCCGCCTACAGCCGAGATAGAGAAAATGTATGAGAATAACTTGCTTCCGGATTGGAGAGATGTGATTGAGTTGGAAGACAAGCTGGATGAAATCGAGAACAGCAATCCGGAAGAGGCTGCTCGATTGGAGGTTCAGATAGATAGCATGAATACATTGATTAACAACTTTATACGTTATCATATCCAGAACAGTGCGGTTTATCAGACAGCTCCTGCCTCATCGGGTACTTACGAAACTTCTTACATGGGAGGAAGCCGTTTTGCCACGCTTACCGTATCGAACAGCGGTCAGGCCGGTTCGGGAAGTATAGTCATCACTTGCAATGATGCCAATAAAATGGAAATTGAAGGGGAAGTTCCCCGTAAGGTTTTGGATGGCAATTACTTTGCACGTGAATATCGCTTCCGTTCCGGTACAAGTTCACAAGATTCAGGTACCCCTCCTGCATGTACGGATATTGAATCGGCAACTCGTATCTTCAACTCTTCTACAGCAGTCGTACATCTGATAGACAAGCCATTGCTCTATACAAAAGAGTTGTCTGATGCCTACAATGAGATTTCAGGTAATTAACCTTAATGATAAAGACAATGAAACAATTAAAATATTATTTCTTAATTTGCTGCCTGGTCGTTGCCTCGGTAGTGAATGCTCAGGGAATAACGAGTGTGAGTGGAACGATTTCCGACTCTTTCGGGCCTGTTGTGGGGGCTGCTATTGTTGAAATGGACGCTTCTAACCGTAACATATCTGCCACAGTGACAGACTTTAACGGTAATTTCACCTTGAAAATCAAGAATCCTAAAAACCGTTTGAAGATTAGCTATGTGGGTATGAAGACCCAGATTCTTCCTATTAATAAAAAGGTGTACCATGTGACTTTGGAGGACGCCATGGTATTGAAGCAGGTGGAAGTAAAAGCAAAGAAACGTGTGGAATCATCCGGTTTGGCCATTCCGGAGCGCGAGGTCTCTTTCGCTTCACAGACTATTAATGCCAAGGAATTTGAAGGCTTGGGTCTTACTTCCGTAGATGAAGCTTTGCAAGGACGTATCGCAGGTTTGGACATCGTGATGAATTCCGGTAACTTGGGTGCCGGTACGACGATGCGTTTGCGTGGTGCGTCTACAATCAGTACGTTGACGAGTTCCGAACCTTTGATTGTGGTGAACGGTGACGTTTGGAATGTGGATCAGAGTAACTTTGATGTACAAAATGCCAATGATGAACAGTTCGCGCAATTATTGAATATCAACCCGGAAGATATCGAGAGTATCAGCGTTTTAAAAGATGCTGCTGCTACGGCGATCTGGGGTTCTCAAGGTGCGAATGGTGTGATTGAAATCAAAACAAAGCGTGGTAAACGTGGAAAACCGAGATTGACTTATTCTCTTCGTTTGACAGGCACCTACCAGCCGGATGGAGTGGATTTGTTGACGGGAGATCAATATACGATGTTGATGAAGGAAGCGTATTTCAATCCTCGTTTGAGTGATGCGGCCGCTGATATTCCTGAATTCAATTACATTACGGATAAGCGTGTGTTCTCTGAATGGCAGATGTTCAACAACAACACGGATTGGGTGAAAGAAGTGAAACAAGTCGGTTTGCGCCAGAATCATTTCGTTTCCATTACCGGTGGTGGTGAAAAGGCAACTTTCCGTATATCCGGTGGTTATGACCATGAAACCGGTTCTATCATCGAACAGAAGTTGAATCGTTTTACGACCCGTATGATGTTGGACTATTATGTAAGTGATCGTATTAAGATTATCAGTGACTTTGCTTTGACTTATACGGACAACCAGAGAAATTCCGATGATTTGTTGGCTATTGCTTATAAGAAGATGCCGAACTTGGCTATTTTCGAAGAGGATGAGCAGGGTAATTCTTTGGGACGTTATTACGAGATGTTGAAGGCTAAAGACGCATTGGAAGATCAACGCAATCTTGTGAACCCGATTGCGAGTGCCAAGTATGCCAAGAACTCTTATACGACGTACGCCATCGACCCGAAGTTGGAATTGCAGTATGACTTCTTGGGTATTGATGATACCAAACACCGTTTGACTTATAACGGAAAGGTGATTATGAATGTGTTCAATGCATACGAAGATACCTATTATCCGCGTGAATTGTCTACGGATAACTGGAATGCCAGTGGAGTGAGCAGGGCTACAAGCTTTAGTTCCAAGAGTTTGGCGTTTACCACTACGCATACGTTGACCTTTGTTCCTCATTTCTTGAATGAAGACCATTCATTTATGACGATGGGACGTTTCCAATTGGTTTCAGGTACGTCAAGTGACCAGAAAACCGAAGTAGCAGGTTTGCCGAACGGTGTGGAAGCTCCGAGTGCCGGTGGTATTACTCCGGGTATGTCCAGCAACTTCAACCGTTGGAGAAGTCTTTACTACACGTTCTCAGCTCACTATGCTTTCAAGGAAAGATATATTTTTGACGTATCTGCCCGTGTAGACGGTACAACCAAGTTCGGTCCGGGTAAGCGTTGGGGTGTTTTCCCTGCTGTTTCAGGCCGTTGGAATGTGGTGGACGAGCCGTGGATGGAAGGTACGCGTAAATGGTTGTCTATGCTTTCTATCCGTCCGGGATGGGGTATGACCGGTAATCAGCCTAATAAAGATTATTTGTATGTCAATCAGTATAGTGCTGCCAGCAACTATTTCGGCGCTACCGGTATGGCTCCGAATAACTTGAAATTGAACACTTTGCAGTGGGAAATGAAATATACTTGGAATGTCGGTTTCGACTTGGGCTTTTGGGATGACCGTATCAAGGCTGATATCAACTTGTATACGCAGACCACAAAAGACATGTTGATGGAAAATGTGAGAATATCCAGTATATCCGGTTTCACGAATTATCCTTATCAGAACGTGGGTGACATGAACAATAAAGGTTGGGAAATCAACTTGAACACCAACAAATTGATTCAGAAAGGTAAGTTTTGGATGGACTTGAACTTTACGTTCGCCAACAACAAGAATGAGATTACCCGCATGGATCCCCGTGTATTGGAAACTTTGAATAGTGACTGGGTGGCTGAGAACCGGAAACTCCTGCAACGTGTGCAGGTGGACAATCCTTTCGGTGCCATTTACGGTTATCGTTACAAGGGTGTCTATATGTATAATTATGATACTTATCTGCAGAAAGAACGCTTGGCTGCCGACGGAGATGCGGATGCTAAGGCTTTCATCGCCAATTTCAATAACAATGGCGGTTGGACGGCTCCTTTGGTATACAATGCGAACGGAGAAATCGTACGCGACATGAAGGGTGACCCGTTGCAGATGATGTTCAATTACGTATCAGGCGGTACCGGATATGAGTTCAAGGGGGGTGATGCGATTTATGAAGATGTGAACCACGATGGTAACATCAACCAACTCGATATAGTTTACTTGGGTAACTCGTTGCCGAAGTTGACCGGTGGTTTCGGATTCAAGTTCAATTATGGCGACTGGGCTTTGAATGCACAGTTCAACTACCGTGTGGACTACGACATTGTGAATTTGGCCCGTTTGGACATGGAGAGCATGGGTTCGAACAACAACCAGAGTCAGGCCGTGAACTACCGTTGGCGCAAGGAGGGAGATTTCACTTCCATTCCGCGTGCGTTGAGTACGAGCGGCAACTTTGCGAACTATAATACGATGATCAGCGACCGCTTTGTGGAAGACGGAACATTCTTGCGTCTGAACTATTTGCAGATTTCCTATAATATGCCGCAGAAGATGGTGAAGAAAATCGGCTTGAGCGGTTTGCGTTTCTATTTGAGTGGTAATAACCTTTTCTGCTTGACGAAGTATTCCGGTGTGGATCCGGAGTTGGGTTACGGAGGATATAGTGTGACGCAAGACGCCGCGCAGACTCCGCGTGCCAAGTCATATACTTTTGGTGTCACAGTAGATTTCTAATTGATAATGCTATGAATAAGATGAAGAAAATATGGTTTAAATCAGCTTTTCTGGCCATGGTCGGAATGTCTATGACATCTTGTGGAGACTTTCTGGATATTTATCCGTTGACCATGGTGTATGAAGATAATTATTGGAATGAGAAGAACGATGTGGACCAGATAGTGACAGGTTGCTACACACGTATGCAGGATGATGATTTTGTTCGTCGCTTGTTCATCTGGGGAGAGAGCCGTTCGGACAACACGCGTAAAGGGTTTCATCCTAAATTCAGCGCGACCTCGGCAGAAGGGTATATTTTGAGCGAGAATATTCTTTCCACCAATGCTTATACCGATTGGTCGAGTTTCTATTCTGTCATCGACCGTTGCAACTTGGTCATCCAGAAAGCACCGGAAGTGGCAGAGAAAGACCCGAATTATTTGCCGAGTGACGTGCAGGCTACGATAGCCGAGGTTACGGCCTTGCGTGCCCTTTGTTATTTCTATTTGGTGCGTACGTTTAAGGATGTACCTTATTATACGGAGGCTATTACAAATGACGAGCAGGAACTGAACCTTCCGGCTACGGACGGGGATGTCATCGTTCGGAACTTGATTAATGACTTGTTGGCTGTATGGCCGAATGCGTTGAAGGTATGGCCGAAGCAGTCCGGTAAGGATATCAGTTACGGACGCATCACGCAGAATGCTATCTTTGCCATGTTGGCTGATATGTATTTGTGGATAGATGATTATTCCAATGCAGAGAAATATGCCCAAATGGTTATCGATTACAAGACGGATTATTTTAAGAATAATTATTCTTCCTATTATATGGTGAATGGTTATCCTTTGATTCCGGACAATGACAATACCATTTTGGAAGCAGGAATGGCTTATAATGCCAATTTCGGTGAAGGCGGAGGTCCGGAGAGTATATTTGAGTTGGATTTTTCGGAGAGTACGACCGATGGTTCCAAGTCGAATGACGTACCGGCCGAATTTTTCTATCGTTTTTTCAAATCCAATGATAAGGATCCGAACTATGGCCAGTTCGCTCCAGCAGAGGATCTTTGGAAAGAGCTGTCTTCTCCGCAGATATTCTTGTCGAACAAGGACACGCGTATTAAAGAGTCCATCCATGTGGATAACGAGTCTAATCCGGAAATCGTGGATATAGCTAAGTATACGTATCGTAGTATCAATCCGAGTTTATCTTCCGGTAGTTCTTTGGCTTATGTGCAGCGCCTGGGGAAGAACGATGCCAATTGGGTATTTTACCGGGTTAGCGATATGATGCTGATTAAGGCGGAAGCTTTGATTTGCATGATGGGAGAAGATGCTACTCAGCGTAATGACAGTTTGGGGCAAGCCGCTTTTGAGTTAATCAAGACCATTGCCGACCGTTCGGCACCGAACACGTCTTCCTCTTTGATTTACAGTAATTATTCTACAAAATCGCAATTGATGGATTTGGTGTTCGACGAACGTAGACGTGAGTTCTTGTTCGAGGGTAAGCGTTGGTTTGATTTGGTACGTCATACCCGTCGTGACGGCAACACGGATTACTTGGTAGATGCCGTGCAAAGTAAGTTTACGGAAAATGCAGCGACTGCAACCGGTAAGTTGAAGAACATGATGGCTATTTATTGGCCTTATAATTACGACGAATTGCAGGTTAACTCTAACTTGAAGCAGAATCCTGCCTATCCGGAGGCCGGTGACTCTTATGAATCAACAGGTAAATAATTGTTATGAAGTATTTGTTTAAAATATTAATATCCATGTGTACCGTTTTACTGTTAACGGTACAGATGAGTCTGTTCACCAGTTGTAATGACGACTTGGCAGCCGATAGCTACTATACTTTTACGGGAGAGATGATGAGTGATTTTTTGAAGAATCGCGAAGATTTCAGCCTGTTCAAGCGTATTGTCGAGCGTGCCGGCGAGATGGATTTTCTGTCGAGTCGTGGCTCCCGGACTTTCTATCCGGCCGTCAATTCCGGAGTGGAATCATTTTTGAAAGAACGTGGTTACGCTTCGGTCGAGGATCTTCCGGTCGAATTGTGCGATACGTTGGTGAAAGCCTGTTTGGTGGATAATAGCATCAAGTACACTTATAATTTCTCCGAAACGGAGCAAATAAATAATGAGCTTGATTTGCCTTTGATTATCGTGACGAACGGGGATACGGTAGATGCGAACGGGATGACGTTAAGTGTAATCAACCGTCGTTCCGCCATTATCAACGAGTTGAAGAATGATTCCGTGGACAACGGAGTGGTTCATCCGGTAGATCGCGTACTGATACCGAATACCAGTTTGGGCTCCAGTCTGTTGGACGATAATCATGATGAGTTTACGATTTATTATGAGGCTCTCAGTCGTACCGGATTGCTGGACTCGTTGATTCATTATCGTGATGACAGCTATGAAATCTGGAAAGAAAATTATCCGGAGTTCAAAACCGGAATTCATTCCGGAGGTGTCTTCAACGAGAATGACCAAGGCTACGAATATCATGCCAAGCGTCCGGACCATCGCTATCAAGGTTTCACATTACTTATCGTTCCCGATGAGGTATTGTATGAGAAGTACAGTGATCGTTTTAACGCCAATATGACTTTGGACCAGAAGGTCGATGCGTTGTACGATTTAGCCGTTGAGAAATATAAAGATAATGCGGCTGCCAATATTTTCGGTCTGAATGAAGTGGATCCTGACGATTCTGAAGGAAGGACGTACAAAGAGAAGTATTGGAATAAAGAATCCTTGACCAGCCGTTACAACCCGTTGAATATGTTCCTGTCCTATCATATTCTGGACCGTCTGTTTGCAAGTACGGCTAAGTTGATTAACTGCTGGGGTACCAATACGGCCTATGCCAATCCTACGGAGTGGATTTCTACGTTGTTGGATTATTCCACGATAAAGTTGGAGAGAGTGTATGCTACTGTGGACAAGCAGGTAGAGCATCCGGCTGGTTACTATATCAACCATAGTACGGCTACGGAGTACAATTCTTATGACAGAGTACGTGGTGCTTATTTGACGCAGCCTGATGCAGAGAACTTCTCATTGAACGTGTCCTACTTCTACTTAGACGATGTTGTGGCTTATGACCAGACGATGCGTAACAATGTGATGAATACGAGAGTGCGTGTGGATTTTTATACATTATGGCCCGAGTTGACTAGTAATGATATCCGTTTGTGCGGGAATCCGACACAGGCTTACGGTTCTCATGACAATGATGAGAATGGTGGAGAGAATGGCGGGTTCAATTATTACATTCCACCTGGCTATATGAAAAATTGCACCTTCAGCGAGAATACCATTTTCTTTGTGCAGCGTCCGAAAGTGCCTTGGTGGAACTGGGGAGGAGATGAGATTAACATTTTGGGAACGAGTTACGATGTGACCTTCCCGTTACCTGATGTTCCTCCCGGCACGTACGAACTCCGTTTAGGTTATCCCGGCATGTTGGACCGTGGTATTGCCCAGGTTTATGTGGACGGCATACCGCAAGGAATTCCTATCGATATGCGCTATCGTGCCGATGATTCACGCGTCGGAGGGCTTTATAATGGAACTACGGGTTTTCGGAATTCAGAAGAAAGTTCTTCCGGTATTTACACCAGTGAACAGTTGGAAGAGAATGCACGTACGATGAAGAACAACGGTTATTATAGCGGGCCGAAGAGTATCTTTACGGGGAATGACGGAACGGATGCTCCAAGATACAGTCCGAATAGTTGTACGCTGATGTATAATAATGCCTATACTTTCCGTCGTAAGATTTGCAATGTAGAGGTGAAGCCCCATACGGACCATAAGATTCGTATTCGTTCCGTATTCACACAAGGGAACAGAGGATGTTTCATTCTTGATTATATGGAATTGGTGCCCATAAGCATTTGTGGTGCCGGAGGTATCGGTGAGGATGTTTACTAATATTCACATTTAAACGCTAAAGAAAATGAAACTAAAATATTATATACAGACAGGTGTTGTGGCGTTAGCCGCCGCAACCGTCGGTGTATCCTGTACGGATACGTGGGATGACCATTACAGTGTGAATGGTACGGTGCCCGGTGCAACCCTGTGGGAAAATATGCAACTCGACGAGAGCATTCGTCCTTTCGTGAGGGTTCTGGATTCTTGTGGCTACAAAGACATTTTGAATGCCAATCAGGTGTTTACGGTTTGGGCTCCGGAAATTACGGATGCGGAAGCTCAGGAGTGGATTGACACCTATAAGAGAGAGAAAAGCCAGGGGATAATTGATGACGATAATTCTACTTTGAATCAGTTTATCAAGAATCATATAGCCATGTATAATCAGCAAGTTTCGTCGTTGACAAAAGACGAGACTGTCAAGATGATGAATGGCAAACGTTTGACTTTGACCGGTTCCATGCTTAACGGTGAAGTGAACATGGTAGGCAACGGGGTTCCGTCTTCCAATGGTATGCTCTATAAAGTGGACGGACCCGCAACTTTCTTTCCTAACATTTGGGAACGCCTCCGCATGGATTTGGAAGGAGACAACGGACTGGACAGTGTAGCCAATTTCTTCCTTTCATGGAATCGTATAGAACTTGACGAAGAGGCCAGTGTGCCGGGTGGTATCGTAGACGGTGAAACGGTTTATTTGGACTCGGTGATGTACAATTACAATCCTATTTTCAATCAGTTGGGTCGGATTGACTCTGAAGACAGTCTGTACTGGTTCGTAGCTCCTACCAATAAGATTTGGAAGGAAAACATAGACCTGTACCGTTCTTATTTCGAGTACCATCAAAGTTTGGAAAAAGACGGCGATTCTTTACAGAACCTCTATTCTAAATTCATGTTCCTGTACAGTTCGTTCTTTAATGTAAGATCGCAGGAATTGCCTTTCAACGAAGCGAATCCGGATTCCATCGTTGCCACGACCTATACTTCTTTTTATCCGGATTGTTCTAAGTTCGAATGGCCGATGCAGGCTGGCGGTTTGCTGTATGGCCTGACACCTCAGGAGTGCAGTAACGGCCGTTTGTACAAGGCTACGGATTGGCGTATTCCTCCTACCAAATTGATTTACATGACTCCTGTTCAGGTTGAAGCGGAATATGCTAATAATTATTCGACAGTGACGCTCTCGGGTGACTCGACTTCCATTCAGGTAAATGCAGTAGAGGCAACCAATGAGAATTTCAGAGTGTCGGGAGGTGGTTACTTGGTGGTAAGGGATGCCCGTTCGGGGCGTACCAACCAGCCGGAAATTACCTTTAAAATTCCCAGCACGCTCTCCAACTGCCCGTATGACATCAAAGTCGTGTTTGCCTCTCCTTTGGCCGGAGACTCTTTGGCCAAGGAAGACGCACAGTTGAAGCGTCAGTTTACAGCTAAGATAAGATATTATTCGTCGAGAACCGGCGATATGATTGAAGGGAGCAATGCCGTGACTTTGTGCACGGATGTAGATGTCGATGCCACGAAGATGGATACCGTCACGGTAGCGACAGGATTTGAATCTCCGGTTTGTAACTTCGGAGAGGAAGATCCCAGAGTGCTGCTGACCATACAATCTATCAAGGGACGTACGGTACCGGACGGTTACAGCAAGGATTTAGCGATAGACTGTGTGATTTTCGAGCCACGTCCTACATCCGGATCCGGAAGCGATGAAAATTGATTGTAGAACAATATTAGAGCATGAGTAATGAAAAGATATAGATTCTATTGTTTAGCATTGTTGATGGCAGGCACTTTGGGGGGCTATGCTCAGGAAGAGGCTGCTACCGACACCGTGACTGCGGCCAGACCTGCCAGTCCGATAAAGAAAAATGTAAAGACACGTCCGGTCAGCGGGCGAGTGTTCGCTGTGACATCCGGCACTCCTTTGGGTGGAGCCTTGGTCAGCGTGAGCGGTTACGACGGTTACAGTGCGTTGACCGAAGAGGACGGTACATATAAGCTCGATGTGCCGGAGTACGCTACGGCATTGAAAATCACGGCACCGGACTATAATACGGTTCGTGTGGGTATTAACCAATCCGGCAAGTTGCGCGATGTGACGATGTATTCGAGTGCCATGCGTTCGGCATACGGTGCGGATGACAATATCCTGAATACGGTGGTGGCAGACAAGTTCGATTATAGTTCGTCCTTGAATATCACATCCGAAATCGGTGACCAGTTGGGTGCCAATGTCCGTACGATTTCCCGTGGAGGTACGCCCGGTATCGGAAACTTCATGATGATGAACGGTATCAACTCCTTGCACAGCAACGGTCAGCCGTTGATCGTGATCGACGGGGTTATCGTAGACCAGCAGTATGACCGTACGATGGTTCACGACGGCTTCTACAATGATATTCTGACATCTTTCAACGTGAACGAGATCAAGAGCGTGAAGGTGATGGCCAACGGTACGGCTATTTATGGAGCCAAGGGAGCCAACGGAGTGATTCTCATTGAAACGAAGCGTAACACGAGTTTGGCTACGAAAATCGACGCCACGGTGTCGGCCGGCATTACCTTATTGCCGAAATCGCTTCCGATGATGAGCGGTTCGCAGTTCAAGACGTACGCTTCGGACTTGTTGAAGACAACGGGTACGAACCTGTCGGAATTCCAGTTCCTGACTTCCGATCCGAATAATTACTATTACAATAAATATAATAACAACACGGATTGGAACGATGTCATCTACCGTGAGGCTTTCTCGCAGAATTATGGCATTACGGTACAAGGAGGTGATGAGGTGGCCAGCTATTTCCTTGCATTGGGATACAATGGTGCGCAGAGTGTATTGGAAGACAATGACGTGAACCGTTTGAACATCCGTTTCAATACGGATATAAACATGTTCAAGCATTTGTTCATCCGTTTCGACGCTTCCTACAGCAACGTGACGCGTAATCTGAAAGACCAGGGTGCGCCGGAGAATTACGATGAAGGAACGGTGACTTCTGTCAATTATCTCGGTTTGGTGAAAAGCCCGATGCTGAGCCCGTATGCTTATTCCAACGGTAAGATTTCCGATGTGGCATTCGACAACAGTGACGAGGACTATCTGGATCAGGCTTTGGCTTCGATTGGTAATGTGAATTATCGTTTGGCCAATCCTGCTTCTATCAACGAGTACGGTACGGCTCAGAATAAGAATTACTTTGAGAACTCTTATTTGAACATCGCCATTACTCCGAGATGGCAGTTCAACAAGCATTTGTCTCTCAGTTCTTTGTTCAGCTATACGTTGACGAATACGAACGATAAGTACTACGTGCCCATCAACGGTGTGCCTGACTACTATGTTTCTTCTATCGGTCTTACGGTAGAGAATGAAATCCGTTCGCTTTATTCTTCGCAAAACTCGATTACGAGCGATACGAAAATAGAGTGGGGAAATCAGTATGGTGCACATAGTATAGACCTTTTGGGAGGTTTCCGTTATATGAACGACCGTTACAAGGTAGACACGCAGTTGGGTTACAATACGGGTAGCGATAAAACGCCGTTTATCAATGATACGCAAAACAAGACGACTACCGGTAGCACAAACGAGTGGACTTCAATGAGTTGGTACGGTCAGGCCCGTTACGATTACAGAAAGCGTTATTTCGTAGAAGGTAATTTGGCCATCGAAAGTTCTTCACGATTCGGTAAAGAAGCGAAAGACGGTTTCAAATTGGCGGGTGTACGTTGGGGCGTTTTCCCCGGTATCCAGGCCGGTTGGGTGTTGTCCAATGAAAGTTGGTTCGATGTGCCGGGAATAGACTATGCCAAATTTACGATGGGATATGATGTGAGCGGTAACGACGGTATCGACTTTGATGCCACCCGTACTTATTTCAAGAGTATCTTGTTCCAGAATCTGGCCAATGGTTTGGTGTTGGGTAATTTGGGCAATACGGAAGTACAGTGGGAGACAACCCGTCGTTTCAGCTTCGGTACGGAGTTGAATTTCCTGAAAAACCGTTTGAACTTGAAAGTAAACGTGTTCAAGAGTTGGACAGACAACCTGTTGACTTATCATGAACTGAACTTCATTACCGGTTTGGAGAACAACTGGGTGAACGGAGGTTCTTTGGAGAACAAAGGGTACAATATTACGGTGAACGGCCATATCATCGCCACCCGTAACTGGAACTGGGAATTGGGTGCCAGTGTCGGCCATTACAAGAACAAGCTGACGGCTTTGCCCGACGGGCAGGATTATGTGGATGCCGAAGTTTACGGTGCTACCATCCGCTCTCAAATCGGCCAGCCGGTGAATTTGTTTTATGGCTATAAGACCGAGGCTACCGCATCCGGTACGCATGTATATGCCACTTCGGAAGAGGCTAAGGCCGACGGTTTGTACATTTTGGGCGAGAACGGTATCGACAAGACCTACTTTGGGGCTGGTGACGTGAAGTTTGCCGACAACGGAGATAAGGAAATCAACAAGGCGGATATGCAGATCATCGGAGATCCGAATCCGGATATTTACGGTAACATCTTTACTTCTTTAAGTTATAAGCGTATCCGTTTGGATGTGAACTTCAATTACAGCTTGGGCAACGATGCCTATAACTACTTGCGTTCGCAGTTGGAAGGCGGAAGCCGTTTCATGAACCAGTCGATAGCGATGGTGAACCGTTGGACGTATGAAGGACAGAAGACCGACATGCCGACGGTGATGTGGGAAGATCCGATGGGCAATGCCCGTTTCAGCGACCGTTGGATCGAGGATGCCAGCTATCTTCGCTTGAAGTCTATTACGTTGAGCTATGAGCTACCGCTCAACAGCACTTTCATCCACGGTCTGACATTCTGGGGACAGGCAAACAATGTCTTCACCGTGTCTAAGTATTTGGGAGCCGATCCGGACTTCTCTATGAGCAACAGTGTTTTGGAACAAGGCATAGACCGCGGTCTGTTGGCTAACAGCCGTAACTTTATGCTCGGTATTAAAATCAACCTTTAATTCAGTCTCTTATGAAACTCAAATCTTATATTTTTCAGATTGCGTTGGCGGCTGTCGGAGCAGGATTCTTAGGATCCTGCGAAGACATGCTTGAACCGACTTCGGATTATGTGATATACGAAAACGGCAGCCATCTGACTACCCCGGCCGATACTGCCACTTCTCTGATCGGTATTATCTATAAGTTGCAGGCTATCGGTGACCGTACCAACCTGTTGGGCGAGGTGCGGGGCGACCTCGTTACTTTGACCACTCAAGCCAATGCCGATTTGCGTGCGTTAGCCAACTTCGAAGTGACGGATGAGAACAGGTATAATAGTCCGCGTGATTATTATGCAGTGATTAACAACTGTAATTATTATCTTGCATACGCCGATACGGCTGCATACGACAATCGTGGCAACCAGATTTTTGCGAAGGAAATGGCTCAGGTAAGGTCCATCCGCGCATGGGCTTATCTGCAATTGGCATTGAACTATGGCAAGGTGCCTTTCTACACCGAACCGTTGCTGACGGAGCAGGATGCCGATGATGTCAGTCTTGACGTGAAGGATCGTAAGGACATCGAAGCCATCTGTGATTATTTCATCAACGACCTGAAGCCATACAGCAACACGCCGTGGCCCGCTTTGCATACGGTAGGTAGTGTTTTTATGGCCAACTGTTACTTCCCGGTAGACATGGTGTTGGGCGATTTGTACCTTTGGAAAGCTTCTTGCCAAGGGACGGACGCCGGACGTGCATATTACCGTGAGGCTGCCAAGTGTTATTTCCGTTGGATTATGGACACACGTAACGTCGGGGACGGGATGCAGAAGCCTATTTACTATTTTTCCAACTTGTATTCGTCTTATTGGCAAGAGTATTCTTCAAGCACGGGAACTTCTTATGGGTGGTCTTATTCAATCCCGGGGCAGAGTCCTTCTATATATGGGACGGAAACTTTCACCATCATTCCTATGGACTCGGCTGCCAGCCAGGGATATTATAGCGAAGTACAGACTTTGTACAATTCTTCGACCAATGATAACGGTGCTTACATTACTTCGACGAATTACAGTATCACACCTTCTTTGCACATGCAGGAAATCAGCAGGGCACACTCTTATTCTTTCTTGGACAAGAATAACCGCCCGATAGACGCTATTCCGGAGCTGATAGAAGAGAATCGGTTGTTAGAAGGGGATTTGCGATTGGCTGCCCAATGGCGGTCGAGAACTTTCAACACTACGACGGGAGGAACTGCGGATAAGTTTACGATGCAGAATATCTTCAAAGTGAACCAACGTAACATCGGGATTTATCGTGAAAGCGATGTCTGGTTGCGTTTGGCCGAAGCTCTTAACAATGGCGGGTTCCCGCGCATGGCATACGCCATTTTAGCTACGGGAATCAGCAAGGAAGTGGTAGACGACAGCGTGTCCGTATATTGCAACGATGCCGATATGGCATTCCTCAACGAATTGAATACGACCAACAATTATTTCAATACATTCAAGACGCGTAACGGCCGTCTCGGTGAGGAAGGAGGTAGTGCTACCGATTCCTATAATACGGTAGGTGTACATTCACGCGGTTGCGGTTATGCCGAGTTGGATCCGGATTATGCGTATCCGATGGTGGATTCCTTGGATAAGGATGGTAACCGTATCAACGGTTATACGGGACAGAGCCGTAAAGATTGGGCCTATCTGAATCTGGCTGCAGAGCAAGCCCGTGTGGACAGCATGATTATCAATGAGAATGCATTGGAAACCTGTTTCGAGGGCAAGCGTTTCTATGATTTGATCCGTTTTGCCAAACGTTACCATAATAATGTATGGGTGGCCGACCCGGTCAGCAAGCGTGAAGGTAAGGAGAATCGCGACGGGGCACTTTACAATAAGTTGATGTTGGAGAACAACTGGTTCCTGAATTGGAAAGGCCAGATAGGAATGTAATTGTTTTTGTTTGTTGTTTAATATAAAGGCGGGGAGTGCGTTTGTGCATTCCCCGCCTTTATTTATGGATTTTATAGTATATTGTAATACAAGAGAATAGAAATGGCTGTTTTTCTGCGGAAAGCCAGAAATCGTTCGCCTGAGATTGATTTTTCATTCTGCGGCGAACTATTTTCCGGGACGAGGAGTTCGATGTCGAGACAGTTTTTTATTGAAATTCTTCCTATTCTGAAAAAGAAATCGTATTTTTGCCAAAATTTTAAAGTAACGCGAAAGTAAAATACGATATATGGCAAACCGATTCGCAGAACGTACGCAACTGAACCTCTCCGATGTGAACAAAGAGGTGTTGAAGATGTGGGATGACGCAGATGTCTTCCATAAGAGTATGACAGAACGTGAAGGCTGTCCTTCGTTTATCTTCTTCGAAGGTCCTCCTTCAGCCAACGGGCATCCGGGTATCCACCATGTCCTGGCACGTTCTATCAAGGATACGTTCTGTCGTTTCAAGACCATGAAAGGTTTCTTAGTGAAGCGCAAGGCCGGCTGGGATACCCACGGGCTTCCCGTGGAATTGGGCGTGGAAAAAGAATTGGGCATCACGAAGGAGGATATAGGCAAGACGATTTCCATCGAGGAATATAACCGTAAGTGCCGCACGAATGTGATGAAATATACGGAGGAATGGACCGACTTGAGCCATAAGATGGGCTATTGGGTGGACATGGAGCATCCGTATATCACTTACGACAATAAATATATCGAGACGCTCTGGTGGCTGTTGCAACAGCTCTACCGGAAAGGCTTGTTATATAAGGGATATACGATACAGCCTTATTCGCCCGCAGCCGGTACGGGGCTGAGTTCGCATGAGTTGAACCAGCCCGGTTGTTACCGTGACGTGAAAGACACGACGGTGACGGCACAGTTCCGGATGCTCGATCCGCGCCCTGAAATGACGGGGTGGGGTACGCCTTATTTCTTGGCATGGACCACTACGCCTTGGACGCTTTCGTCCAACACGGCATTGTGCGTAGGGCCGAAAATAGAGTATGTATGCGTGCGTACTTATAATATGTACAGCGGTGAACCCGTAACAGTGGTGCTGGCCAAGGCGCGTTTGGGGGCTTATCTGAACCCGGAGGGTGAGAATATGCCGTTGGACGGTTACAAGCCGGGGGACAAAGTGATACCTTATCAGATTGTGGGTGAATACCTCGGGCCAGATTTGGTCGGTATGACCTACGAACAGTTGTTTCCTTGGGTAAATCCCGGGGAAGGGGCTTTCCGCGTTATCCCCGGAGATTACGTGACGACGGAAGACGGTACGGGTATCGTGCATATCGCTCCGACTTTCGGTGTGGACGACGCGCAGGTGGCCAAGGCCGCCGGCGTTCCTCCCATGCAGTTGGTCAACCGCAAGGGCGAGTTCCGTCCGATGGTGGATTTGACCGGTAAGTTTTATCTGTTGGACGAGTTGGACGAGGACTTCGTGAAGCGTTGTGTCCGTGTGGACGAATACAGGAAGTGGGAAGGCCAGTTCGTGAAAAATGCCTACGACCCGAAGAAGACCGACAAGGACGAAACCCTCGACGTGGCGCTCTGCATGGAACTGAAGCAGCGCGGAATGGCATTCAAGATAGAGAAACACGTGCACAACTATCCGCATTGTTGGCGGACGGACAAGCCGATTCTGTATTATCCGCTCGACAGTTGGTTCATCCGCAGTACGGCTGCCAAGGAACGGATGATAGAACTGAACCGTACCATCAACTGGAAGCCGGCATCCACCGGGACCGGACGTTTCGGTAAATGGTTGGAGAACCTGAATGACTGGAACTTGAGCCGTAGCCGTTATTGGGGTACGCCGTTGCCGATCTGGCGGTCGGAAGACGGTGAGGAAATCTGTATCGGTTCGGTGGAGGAGCTGTATGCCGAAATCGAGAAAGCGGTAGCGGCCGGACTGATGGCTTCCAATCCGCTGAAAGACCGTGGTTTCGTTCCGGGCGATTACAGTCAGGACAATTATGACAAAATAGATTTGCACCGTCCGTTTGTGGATGAGGTCGTTTTGATTAGTCCCACGGGTAAGCCGATGATGCGGGAGACCGACCTTATCGACGTATGGTTCGACTCCGGAGCCATGCCTTACGCCCAGATTCATTATCCGTTCGAGCATAAGGCAGAGTTGGATAACCGTACGGTTTATCCTGCCGATTTCATTGCAGAAGGTGTGGACCAGACCCGCGGTTGGTTCTTTACGTTGCATGCCATCTCTACGATGGTATTCAACAGTGTGGCTTATAAGGCTGTAATATCCAACGGACTTGTACTCGACAAGAACGGGAACAAGATGTCCAAGCGTTTGGGTAATGCGGTGGATCCGTTCGGTGCGATAGAGCAATACGGTTCGGATGCCGTACGTTGGTATATGATTACCAATTCTTCGCCGTGGGATAACCTGAAATTCGACGAGGCCGGCGTACAGGAAGTCAGCCGTACGTTCTTCGGCAAGTTGTTCCAGACTTATTCTTTCCTGACGATGTATGCTAATGTGGACGGTTGGCATTATGCCGAAACCGATGTGCCCATGAGCGAACGTCCGGAAATAGACCGTTGGATCTTGTCCGAGTTGAATACATTGGTGAAGAACGTGGAGGCTTGTTACGAGGATTATGAACCGACGAAGGCCGGACGCCTGATTCAGGATTTCGTGATAGATAACGTGAGCAACTGGTTCGTCCGTCTGAGCCGTAAGCGTTTTTGGGGCAGTGCGATGAGTACGGACAAGCTTTCGGCTTATCAGACGTTATACACTTGCCTGGAGACGGTGGCCAGACTGATGGCACCCATCGCTCCGTATTATGCCGACCGTTTGTATCATGACCTGACGGCTGCAACCGGTCGTGCGGAAGCGGAGAGCGTGCATTTGGCCACATTCCCGGTTTGCGATGAAACGAAGGTGGACAAAGCGTTAGAGTATCGTATGGAACTGGCGCAGCAGATTACGTCCATGGTCTTGTCCTTGCGCAAGAAAGAACGGATTATCGTGCGTCAGCCCTTGCAGTGCATTTCCATACCGTCGGGCGATGCAGAACGCCGTGAAAGCATAGAAGCCGTGAAACAGTTGATTCTGGACGAAGTGAACGTCAAGGAATTGCAGTTTGTGGAAGGCGATGGCATGCTGGTGAAGAAAGTGAAGTGCAACTTCCGTACGATGGGCAAGAAGTTCGGTAAACTGATGAAGAACGTGGCCGTTGCGGTGGAGAGCCTGACACAAGAACAGATAACTGAGTTGGAACGCGAAGGCACGCTCGGCGTGGCCTTGGAGAGTGGCGAGGCGGTAACTATCGAGGTGGCCGACGTGGAGATTTTCAGTGAGGACATTCCCGGCTGGACGGTGGCCAATGAAGGCAGCCTGACGGTGGCGCTCGATATTACCGTGACGGATGCGCTTCGCGTGGAGGGTACGGCTCGTGAATTGGTGAAGCGTATACAGAACTTGCGTAAGGAAAAGAATTTCGAGATTACCGACCGCATTGCCGTGACGCTTTCCCATGCGGAACAAACGGACAAGGCCGTGGCGGAATACAGAGACTATATCTGTGGCCAGGTTTTGGCCAATTCGCTTACCGTAGCGGATAAGGTAGACGGTGGTGTGACCATAGATTTCGACGATTACACCGTTGAGGTAAAGATAGACAGAGAGTGAGTGAACATTATTAACCCTAAAATAAGAAGTATTATGACAGAGAAAACACGTTATAGCGATGAGGAATTAGCCGAATTCAAGGAGCTGATCCTGAGTAAGCTGGCAGTGGCGCGTGAAGAATATGAAACCATGATGGGGACATTGATGAACACAGACAATAACGGAGTGGATGATACGTCGCCTACTTATAAGGCGTTGGAAGAAGGTGCCAATACGCAGACCAAGGAGGAACTGTCTATGTTGGCGGCTCGCCAGCAGAAGTTCATCAAGGGGCTTGAGGCTGCCCTGATACGTATCGAAAACAAAACCTATGGGATTTGCCGTGAGACCGGTAAATTGATTCCCAAGGAACGTTTACGTCTGGTTCCTCATGCGACATTGAGCATAGAGGCTAAAAACATGAAAAAGTAATGGAGGCAGAAGGAAGAAGCGGTTGGGGATGGTTCACTCAGGGGCGTTTGGCTTTGTTGATTATCTTCTTGGTGCTTGTCATAGACCAATGGATTAAGATTGCAGTCAAGACCCACATGTATCTGCACGAGAGTATTCGTGTGACCGATTGGTTTTACATTCTCTTTACGGAGAATCCCGGTATGGCATTCGGGTGGGAATTTTTCGACAAGCTTTTTCTGACTTCCTTTCGTATCATAGCCGTGGTCGTCATTGCGTATCTCCTTTATAGGTCGATACGCAAAGGCGTGCCTACGGGTTTTGTCGTCTGTTTGTCTCTGGTTTTGGCCGGGGCGGCGGGAAACATCATAGACTGCGTGTTCTACGGATTGATATTCAACAATCCTCCCGCACCGTTCACGGCTCATTTTGTACCGTTCGGGACGGGGTATGAAAGCCTATTCCACGGTCGTGTGGTAGACATGTTTTATTTCCCCATCATCGACACTTATTGGCCGGAATGGATGCCATGGGTGGGAGGGGAGCATTTTGTTTTTTTCAGTCCGATATTCAATTTTGCGGATGCGGCCATCAGTTGCGGCATCATAGCCTTGTTGATTTTTTATCATAAACGTATTTCCCAATAACTCTCAAACGTTTCATGTCAAAGTCGTTGCGTAAAGTTTTTGGCGCTGTGGCAGCCTTTCTTTTGTTTCCGGCATGTAAGCCCGGCGTACCGTCCGATCTGATTCAGCCTGCGGAACTGGAGGATTTGCTTTATGACTACCATATCGCACAGGCTATGGCAGAGACCCGGCAAGACAGCATGAACTTTAAGCGTTACAGTTACGTGCAGGCCGTGTTTGAGAAATATGGAGTGAGCGAGGCCGAATTCGATTCCACGATGGTTTGGTATGCTTCGCATGCCACTTATCTGAACGATATTTATAAAAAGTTGCAGGAGCGTTACAGTACGCATGTTTCGGCATTGGGAGCTTCTACGGGAGAGAATGATATATTTGCCCATTTGGACGCCCAAGGAGATACGGCCAATATTTGGCAGGAGCGTGCGTTCAGAATCCTGAAACCGCGTTTTATGGAAGACCGTTTGCTGTTTACCATGACAGCCGATACGACCTTTCATAAGGGGGACGCCTTGCTCTGGCGTTTCGATTCCCGCTATATATCCCACGGACGACAAAATGAAGCATACGCCGGCTTCTATGTGACGTACGACAATGATTCCACGGCTGGCGTTACGCAAAGAATTTATTCCAATAATCTGATGCAGCTTCGTTTGGAAGGAGACACGGCTCATGCGATTCGAGAAATAGGCGGATTCGTGTATTATAAACCTTCGGACGAAGACAAAGAACCTCGCCTGTTGTGGCTTCGCGACATTATGCTGGTCCGTTTCCATTCCCAGCCGGTAGTTGTGGATACAACGGCGGTTGCTGCGAAGTCAGACAGTATGGACGTGGCATCGAAAGATTCGGTGTTGCGGGTGGTACCGGCGGATACGGTTTCCCGTCGTCTTTCTCCGACGGAATTGAGGGAAAGTCGTCCGGTGGAACGATCCATTCATGTGGTAAAGGAAAAGCCTTATCGTGTGATTCGTAAACCGGGGGCTACGAGAACCGGACGAAGAGGCCATTGAAATCATAAAGGAACAAGCGGCCTTGAAACATATTGCTTTTCATAAAGTGTACTGGCCATCAGGGCGTTTTGCGGTCATGCCGGTGATAACGGTCGATGAGAAAGGCTTTTATCAATCCTATTGTATCTTGACGGGAGAAATGCCTGCTGTGATATGGAATGGAGGCATAGGTTTGTTATTGCCTCTCGATGTCGTTCCGCAACCCAGCGACTGTATTGCCGCCTTGTTACGGAAAGCGAATCCGGATATAGGTCCGGATGCCTTGCGACTTTGGAGAGCTGACGGATTGCCGGCCGATGCAGATATTCTTACTCCTGTCGTCCGATGGTATCCCGTCTTCTGAATTCAGCGCATACGATGGCTGTGGCTACGGCTACGTTCAGGCTTTCCGATGTGTTTCGTTCGGGAGGATAGTTGGGGATGTACAGTTTCCGGTTGATGAGCGATGCAATCTCCCGGCTGATACCTTTGCCTTCGTTCCCCATGACAATCAGTCCGTTGGGACTTAGTTCCGTGCCATACATGTCATTTCCGTCTAAAAACGTTCCGTAGACCGGTATGTCGGCATTGGCTGTCCGTAGCAAATCTGTCAGTGAAAGGTAGTGTACGCAAACACGTGCCATGGCTCCCATGGTGGCCTGTACGGTTTTGGGATTATAAAGGTCGGCCGTGTCGGGAGAGCAGAATATATGTTCGATGCCGAACCAGTCGGCTATACGGATAATCGTACCCAGATTGCCCGGATCCTGCACGCCGTCGAGCCCGAGACAGAGTTGTTCTTTCAAGAGATGTTCCGGTGCCCCTCCGGCCGGGCGTTGACGGAATAGAGCCAACACATCCTGCGGATTCTTTTGCAAGCTGGCTTTTTGAAGCTCCTCGGCCGATACTTCTTGGATTTCACACCCTTTACGGGCGAGCGTTTCCACGGCTTCCCGTCGCGTATCCAGCCATTCCTTTCGGGCTGCGAGAAAGGCGCAGTCGAAAGCTGGTAGCAGGTCGTCTACCAGTTTATGTCCTTCGGCAACGAAGAGTTGCCACTCTTTGCGGAATTTTTTCTGTTCGAGAGAGCGGATGAGCTTGATTTTGTTTTTGCTGATCATTTCGGTTCCAATTATACTGCAAATCTAAGAAGTTATTTCGGAATCGGCAAAATAAATCAAAACCAAAAGCGGCCTGAAGATAGGCTGCGGTCCGGTGAAGCCAAATCAGAAAACTTCGTTTTCATTTGTCTTTACGTCCGTCTTGCACTATCTTTGTATCCCAAATGGCACTTATGCGGAAACTTTTATACAGTATAGTCGGGGGAATCATCATGGCATTGCTGGGCGCTTGCTCAGCTACGAAGTTCATACCCGAAGGCGAATATATGCTGGAAAGCGTTTCTGTGAAGTCGACGGATAAATCGCTCGATGTCACGTCGTTGAAAGGATATATCCGTCAGCACCCTAATTCCAAGTGGTTCAGCTTGCTGAAAGTTCCTATGGGGCCGTACGCCCTGTCCGGACGGGACACGACCAAGCGAATCAACCGTTTCTTGCAACGGGTAGGGGAGGCCCCGGTAATTTTCGATACGGTGCAGGCTAACCGTTCAGGTGAGAACATGTTGGTGGCTGTGAACAATTTGGGGTACCTTCATGCCCGGGTGAATCAGAAGCGTGTAGTGAAAGGAAAGAAGGTGAGGCTGACGTACGAGATTGTGCCTGGAGAACGCTATCGGGTGAGAAACATCCGTTATCTCATAGAGGATTCTGTGGTGGAGCGTATTGTCCGCGAACATGCTGCATTGTCATCTTTACAACCCGGAATGCCTTTCGATTTGAATGTGTTGGATGGGGAGCGCAGCCGCATCAGCAGTCGTTTACAAAACAGCGGATATTATAAATTCAATAAGGAATATGTCCGGTTTGAAGCGGATACGTGTGTGGGAAACCAGAAGGTGGATCTGGATGTGGTGATACCTTTATACCGGGCATCGGCAGAAAGCGAGCCGGAACTTCACCGGCGTTATAAGATTCACTCTGTTTCCTTTTCCGGCGATGCGATGGCTTTCGATACAAGTCGTGATACTTCCCGGTTGGACAGTATGGTCTATCGCGGCTTTCCCATTTATTACAAGCATAAACTGGCTTTCCGGCCTTCGGTATTTACCAATAATAATGCGATTGAGCCGGGGCATCTGTACCGGGAACGCGATGTACAACGGACTTATAGTAACTTCGGCCAGTTGGGGGCCGTGATGTTTTCCAATATTAAAATGGTGGAGAATGATTCTTTGCCGAATATGCTGGACGGATTCGTGACCGTGCACGAGAATAAACCGCGTTCGCTGGGAGCGGAATTGGAAGGTACCAACTCGGCAGGTGATTTGGGGGCGGCCTTGCTTCTGACTTACCAGAACCGGAATCTGTTTCGAGGCTCGGAATTGTTTTCCCTGAAACTGCGTGGGGCGTTTGAAGCCATTACCGGTCTGGAAGGGTACAGCGACCAGAATTATATGGAAATCAGTGTGGAAGCCGGTCTGACATTCCCGAATTTCAAGTTGTTCCGCTTCAATGGTCGTGACCGCGGGTTGATGCGTGCCACTTCAGAGGTTTCATTATTATATGATTCCCAGAACCGTCCGGAGTTTCACCGGCGTGTTTTGACTTCAGCTCTTCGTTACCGTTGGCAAAGCCCGAACGGCTTGCTCCGCCACCGCATCGACCTGATAGACTTGAACTACGTGTTTATGCCTTGGATTTCCGAGACGTTCCGCAAGGATTATCTGGAAGACGAAACCGACCGGAATGCTATCCTGCGTTACAATTACGAAAATCTTTTCATCATGAGGCTGGGCTATAGCTTTACCTATAATTCGCAACGCAATGCCACGAGCATTGCGGATTACGGTAGCAATGCCTTGGGCATCCGTTTTAATGTGGAGTCGGCCGGAAACGTGCTGTATGGTTTCTCTAATCTCTTTGGAGCCAGTCGGAACGACCAAGGGCAATATACATTGTTCAATATAGCGTACGCGCAGTATCTGAAAGGGGATTTCGACATCAGCAAGAGTTTCCGTTTCGACGACCGTAACTCGTTGGCTTTGCATTTTGGCATAGGGGTAGCCTATCCCTACGGAAACTCCACCATCCTGCCTTACGAAAAACGGTATTTCAGCGGAGGAGCCAACAGTGTACGGGGATGGTCTGTCAGAGAATTGGGACCCGGACGTTTTACGGGGGGAGACGGACGTATCGACTTTATCAATCAGACCGGTGATATTAAATTGGATCTCAATGCGGAATACCGTACCTATTTGTTTTGGAAATTGCACGGAGCATTTTTTGTAGACGCCGGCAATATCTGGACCATTCGCGATTATGCCGAGCAGCCCGGCGGACAGTTCCGTATGCGGAGTTTCTGGCGGGAGATAGCCGTGTCTTACGGATTGGGATTCCGTTTGAATTTCGATTATTTCATCTTACGTCTGGACGGAGGTATGAAAGCCATTCATCCGGCGTATGATGATGTCCGTCACCATTATCCGATTATTCATCCGGACTTTAAGCGGGATTTTACTTTGCATTTTGCAGTGGGCCTTCCATTCTGACAAGCCACCGGCGGCCTTCCTTCCGTAAAGGGATGAGATATGCGGCCTCCGGAACGATGCGCCCTCTTTGCTGTTCCAGCGAATCGGCGGCAAGTGCTTGGCAAACGACGCAACGTACGAGTGCCGTACTGTCATTGATTTGTTGGCATTCCGTTGAACTTATGTATGCTCCTTCCGGGGCAGACCGTACGGCTTCGAGGTCGTGTTCGGTGATGTTCGATGCGCGGAAAGCTATCCATTTGCGGGAATCTTCAGTGCAATTCCCGTATGCTTCATCGAAACGCAGATTGAAATAATCTTCCGCAAATTCCTTAGCCCTGCTATTTGCTTGTTCCTCTTCTTCGCTCGTACATCCGGCTGCTCCTAATCCTGTAAGCAGGCATAAAACCAGAGGCCATCTTTTCTTTTTCGTCATTTTTTAATGTTTTTACGTCTTTCGGTTAAGAACCGTTTGACCTCATCGTTTGATTTCGTATTTTCACAGCGCAAATATATGTCTTTTCCTGGCGATGTCCAATGAAAAGGAAAAACATTTTTGAAGAATCCTAACTATTTAATCACAATAAATCACTATGAGATTACAGAATTTGTTTTTGGGGATGTTCTTATGGGGAGCGGCTATTCATCCGGTTTTCTCCGCTGCGTCTCCGGTGCTTCAGGCGAAGTTGCATCCGGCTGTGTATAAATCTTCTTCAGGTCCGGTCCGCCGGGTGGCTGTGACGGTAGGTTATGACGGGCAGGTCACAGAGGCGGAATTGGCGTTAGGCAGGCAGGTGCGGCATGTCCGCTTGGAAGAAGGAGAAAATCATTTCGTATTCGATATTCCAGACGCAGGCGCAGACCATACGTTGCCGTTGTCTTTACGTGCCGGACAGGTGTCTTTGGTTTCGGATGAAGTAAAAGTACCGGTAGCCCGGCATTGGCAGATGAATCTGGTGCAGCATACACATACGGACATCGGTTATACCCGTTCGCAAATGGAGATTCTGGCAGAACATTTGCGTTATATAGATTATGCATTGGATTATTGCGATGCCACTGACCATTATCCGGATGCCGCGCGGTTCCGATGGACTTGCGAGGTAGCTTGGCCTGTGAAAGAATATTTGAAAAACCGTCCGGCTTCCCAGGTCGAACGTTTGAAACGCAGGGTGAAAGAGGGGCGGATAGAGTTGGGGGCCATGTACCTGAATTTTGACGAGTTGCCGGACGAACAAACCTTGGCGGCATCCTTGGTTCCGTTAAAGCTATTCCGGGACGAAGGGTTACGGACGGAGTTGGCCGTGCAAGACGATGTAAACGGAATAGCCTGGTGTTTCAGTGAATATTTTGCCGACGCGGGAGTGAAGTACCTGAATATGGGGACGCACGGGCATCGGGCCTTGATATGCTTCGACAAGCCCACAGTATTCTGGTGGGAGTCGCCATCGGGGAAGAAAATCCTGGCTTATCGTGCGGAACATTACCATCTGGGAAATTACTGGGGCGTGCACAACCCTGATGATTTCACAAAGTTCGAGCAATGCGTGTGGGATTATCTGGGGCAACTGGAAGCTAAGGGATACCCGTACGACATTTGTGCCATTCAGCATTCCGGGTATCTGACCGACAACGCTCCTCCTTCCACACGGAGTTGCGAGATGGTGAAACGTTGGAATGAAAAGTATGAATGGCCTAAATTGCGTACGGCAGTCGCTACGGACTTTATCAAGACCGTGGAGCGGGATTATGCCGGGCAGATACCTGTCATTCGGGGAGCGTGGCCGGACTGGTGGACGGATGGTTTTGCTTCCGGAGCACGCGAAGCGGCTGTTTCCCGTGCCACCCATTCCCATGCGATTGCCGAGCAAGGCGGCTTGGCCTTGGCGAAGTTGGCCGGAGCCGAGTTGCCTCAGGGGGTGATGGGGAAGGTGAGTGACATGAACGAAGCCCTGCTTTTCTATGATGAGCATACGTTCGGGTATTGTGAGAGTGTGCGCGACCCGTATGGCCGGGAGACATGGGAGCAACGCTCGTTGAAACAGTCGTATGCGTGGGAGGCTTACCGGCATGCCGGGTTGCTGGGCGAAACGGTGATGGGACTGTTGCAGTCTTTCGTCCCGAAGACGGATGTGCCTTCCGTAGCGGTGTTCAATACATTGAACTGGAGTTATAGCGGAATAGCCAAGGTGTATATCGACCATCAGCTTTTGCCGCGCGACAAAGTTTTTGAAATTACGGATGCGTCGGGGCGCAGCGTTCCTGCCCAGGCTGGCGAGAGCCGTTCGGACGGGACGTATTGGTATATTTATGTCCGGGACGTGCCGGCTTTGGGCTTCGCCCGGTATCGCATAGACGTGAAGGACGAGCCGCGGCCGTCCGGAGCGTCCGCAGGAAGTTTGTCCGGTACGCATGTAGAGAATGAGTGGTATGGTCTTGATTTCAATCTGCAACGGGGCACCATTTCCCGGCTTTACGATAAAGACCTGCAACGGCAGTTGTTGACGGAGAGTGCGGAATGGGAGTTGGGAGAATTCATTTATGAGACGATAGACGACCGGGGTGCTTTGGAGCGATATACGTACCCGCGCTTTACGCGCAGGCATCCGGAGAAAATGCGTTTCGAGGCTTACGAGGAAGGGGCTATATGGGATACTTACCGTTTCAAGGGAGAGACGGCAGCCGGGATGGGGCATGATAATCTGACGGTGGAGTACTATATATATAAGGTAGAGAAAAAGATAGAAGTGGTTTACAGTTTGCGTAAAAAAACAGAGACGGAACCGGAAGCCGTATACGTGTCTTTCCCGTACCAGATAGAGGACGGCAGAATCTTTCTGGACGTGCCCGGCGGAAATATCGAAGCCGGGGTAGACCAGATTCCCGGTTCGTCGAATGATTGGTACACCGTGCAGAATTTTGCGGCGGCACGCAGTTCGGACGTTCAGGTTGTAATGGGAAGCCCTGAAATCCCCCTGATGCAGTTCGGTGCCATCAATACCGGACGCTATCAGGCCGGAGCCGTGCCCCAGACCACCAATATGTATTCCTGGCCGATGAATAACTATTGGACGACCAATTTTAACGCAGACCAGACCGGAGGTTTGCAGTGGAGTTATTTCATCACTTCGTCGGCGGACACGACAGCCGGATTTGCCACGCGCTTTGCATGGGAAAACCGGATTCCTTTCCTGGCCCGGGTACTTCAGGCCGGCGACCGTGAGGAGAAGGATGCACCTTCTTGCGGCACCTTTCTCACACTTCGCCCGGATAACCTTTTGCTGGTCAACATGGCTCCTGTGGAGGGAGAACGTGCCGTGATGCTGCATTTGCGTGAAACGGACGGGCGGCCGGCAGCGTTTGCTGTGACTTCCGATGAGGTGAAGATACGGAAGGTGACGGTTTGCGACGTGACGGGAAAGCCTGTCGGCGGGAAGGACGAAGCGGAATTTAACCCGTGGGAGAGCAAATTCATTAAATTGAGTTGGTAAGGCAGAAGGGCAGGAAAGAAATATTTGCCCGTTCTTTCATGTTTTCGTATATTTGCATAAACAAAAATACGGATATGCTGAAGTTTATTTGTCTGGGGAGCGGCAGTAGCGGAAACAGCTACTTCCTCTTCTCAGAAAATTATGGGATATTGATTGATGCCGGAATTGGGATACGAACACTGAAAAAACATTTTCATACTTACGGGCTTTCCTTGAAACAAATAAAGGCCGTGTTGATTACGCATGACCATGCAGACCACATCAAAGCTGTCGGGAGCTTGGCGAATGAGTATGGGCTTCCGGTCTATGCCACCGAACTTGTACACGACGGAATCAAGCGTAATTATTGTGCAAATCCGAAATTGAAAGCAGAAAACATACATTTCTTGGAGAAGGGGCAGACCTTGAAGCTGGACCGTTTTGAAATTACGCCTTTCGATGTGCCTCATGACAGTACGGACAATGTGGGCTATAGCGTGCAATACGGAGAAGTCAACTTCTGCCTCATTACGGATGCCGGACACGTGACAGAACAGTTCGGCGGCTACATCGCCCAGGCGAATTATCTGGTACTGGAGGCCAACCATGACGAAGACATGCTGATGATGGGGCCGTATCCGGCTTATCTGAAAGGACGGATTAGCGGTGATTACGGACATTTGAGCAATAAGGCTGCGGCGCAACTGCTGGCGGAGCATATTACGGACAGGCTTCGGCATGTATGGTTGTGTCATATCAGCGAAGAGAACAATCATCCGGAACTGGCGCGAAAAACGGTCGACACCTGTCTCCGTTCCGTAGGGATTGTCGCAGGAAAGGACTTTGAATTGGAAGTATTGAAGCGCCGTATTCCTTCCGAAATTTACGAATTGGAAAAAAAATGAGAAAAAGAGGGGTGAAAGTTTGGAGGGTTAAATAAAAAGCCCTACCTTTGCACTCGCAAAATCAAAGATGATGCGTCCTTAGCTCAGTTGGTAGAGCAATTGACTCTTAATCAATGGGTCCAGGGTTCGAATCCCTGAGGGCGTACAGAAGGCAACCTTAGGGTTGCCTTTTTTTGTTGACGGACGTCCGGTTTGTCAAACTGTTAAAATGTACATAGAAGAAGGAAACGGGTACCATATTGTCAAGCGGGACGTTTTGTTTCCCCTCGGCCTGTTCGGTGAATCCGTCCGTTGCCGGCCGCACGTGTTGTCATATTCTTCACGGGAATCTCCATTAAATTTCTACCGCACTATTTTATAGGCTGATTTGTTGCTCATTTTATGTTGAAATGCTATCTTTGCATGAATTTCGAACAAATAAAAACAAAAAAGAAAAGACATGCCTAAAATATCCGTTCGCGGTCAGGAAATGCCGGAGTCGCCGATTCGCAAGTTGGCTCCGTTGGCCTTCGAGGCTAAAAATAGAGGGATACATGTGTACCATTTGAATATCGGCCAGCCTGATTTGCCGACTCCGCGAGCGGCCATAGATGCCATCCGTCACATAGACCGGACGGTTTTGGAATACAGCCCGAGCCAGGGATATTTGAGTTACCGGGAAAAGTTGGTCGGATATTATGCCAAATATCATATCAATCTTACGGCGGACGACATCATCATCACGTCAGGAGGTTCGGAGGCCGTGCTGTTCGCCTTTTTGTCCTGCCTGAATCCGGGCGACGAAATCATCGTTCCCGAACCGGCATACGCCAATTACATGGCATTTGCCATTTCGGCGGGAGCGGTCATCCGTACGATATCCACTACGATAGAAGAAGGATTTTCGTTGCCGAAGGTCGAGAAGTTCGAGGAGTTGATTAACGAACGTACGCGGGCCATTCTGATTTGCAATCCGAACAACCCCACGGGATACCTCTATACGCGCCGTGAGATGAACCAGATTCGCGACTTGGTGAAGAAGTACGATTTGTATCTTTTTTCGGATGAAGTGTACCGCGAGTTTATCTATACCGGTTCTCCGTATATCTCGGCTTGCCACTTGGAGGGGATAGAAAACAATGTGGTGCTGATAGATTCCGTGTCCAAGCGGTATAGCGAGTGCGGCATACGTATCGGTGCGTTGATTACGAAGAATGTGGAGGTCCGCAAAGCCGTGATGAAATTTTGCCAGGCTCGTTTAAGCCCTCCCTTGATTGGACAGATTGCGGCGGAGGCTTCGCTCGACGAGCCGGAGGAGTACGGACGCGAAGTGTATGACGAATATGTGGAGCGGCGCAAATGTCTGATTGACGGGCTGAACCGTATCCCCGGAGTGTATTCTCCCATCCCCATGGGAGCTTTCTATACGGTGGCCAAGCTCCCGGTGGACGATGCGGAGGAGTTTTGTGCCTGGTGTTTGAAAGACTTTGATTATGAGGGGGAGACCGTGATGATGGCTCCGGCCGCAGGATTCTACACTACGCCCGGTTCGGGTAAGAACGAGGTGCGCATAGCTTACGTGTTGAAGAAAGAAGATCTGATACGTGCCCTTTTCGTGTTGCGCAAAGCATTGGAGGCATATCCCGGCCGTGTGGCGGAATAAGACGGCAAGAGGAATGAATTTCAATCTGTTTATAGCCCGAAAGCTGTTCCGTGAGCACGGCGATGTGAAAAAAGTATCGCGTCCGGCCATATTGATAGCTACGTCCGGAGTGGCTGTGGGTTTGGCCGTGATGATTATTTCGGTGTGCGTGGTGCTGGGCTTCAAACAGGAAATCAGTTCGAAAGTCGTCGGATTCGGTTCTCATATACAGATTCAAAACTATGCGTCGGTCACGACAAATTCCCCGCAGCCTATTGCGGTGCCCCCTGCTTTGATGAAGGAGGTCGGGGACGTGGAAGGGGTGGCGCATGTGCAGCGTTTCTGCAATAAGGAGGGAATACTCAAGACGGATGCCGATTTCAAAGGTATTCTTTTGCATGGCGTGGGGGCGGAATTCGATGCGTCTTTCCTGAAAGCCCACATGGAAGAGGGGGAACTGCCGTCTTTTTCCGATACGGTGGCTTCCAACCGGATCGTCATATCCCGGCAGATAGCCGATGAATTGCATTTGGAAGTCGGCTCTAAGGTCTTTGCCTATTTCTTCGAGAACTCCGTGCGTACCCGTCGTTTTACGGTGTCGGGTATTTATTGTACGCATTTGACGGAGTTCGACAAAGCTTTGGTCTTTACGGACCTTTATACTTGCAACCGTTTGAATGCGTGGGCTCCGGATCAGTATAGCGGAATAGAAATCTCAGTAAAGGACTTGAACCGTGTGGACGAAGTCTCCGGTGCATTGATTAAGTTGGTAAACCGAAAGACAGACGCTTACGGCGGTTCGTATGTGACAATGACGATACAGGAACTTTATCCTCAGATATTTGCCTGGCTCAGCCTTTTGGACGTCAATGTGTGGGTCATTTTGGCTCTGATGGTATCTGTAGCCGGGTTTACGATGATTTCCGGTTTGCTCATTATTATATTGGAACGTACTAACTTTATCGGAATCATGAAAGCGTTAGGAGCGACCAACCGTGGTATCCGTCATATTTTCTTGTATTTTGCCGTGTTCGTCATGGGGAAAGGATTGCTTTGGGGAAATATAATAGGAATAGGCATAGTGGTTCTTCAGCATTATACAGGAATGTTCCGTTTGGATGCGTCGATATACTATGTGGATTCAGTACCGGTCTTGTTCAATCTCGGGTATGTATTGGCTATCAATGCGGCTACTTTGGTGATATGCGTGTTGTCGCTTATCGTTCCGAGTTTCTTGGTTTCCCGTATCCATCCGGCTCGGTCTATTCGTTTTGAATAAACGTGTATTACGACGGCAATACATTTGTGTTGCATTCTTGTGAAAAATGTTATAGGAATATAATTGTCGCAAAAGGGAAAATGCTTATCTTTGTCACAGAATCAAATATGAAGTAATCGTATGGAGCTTGTTTATTTGGGAATAGTCATATTCCTGTTTGCCCTTTCCACTTTTGATTTGTTTGTGGGGGTCAGTAATGATGCCGTGAACTTTTTAGGTTCGGCCATCGGTTCAAAAGTTGCGCGTTTCAAGACCATTCTGATAATTGCGGCAGTGGGTATCTTTGTGGGAGCCACGACGAGCGACGGCATGATGGACATTGCGCGGCATGGCATTTTTCACCCCGAGTTCTTTACTTTCGAAGAGTTGATGTGCGTCTTTTTGGCAGTGGTTGCTTCTGATGTGATTCTGCTCGATATATTCAATACATTGGGAATGCCCACCTCCACCACGGTGTCGATGGTTTTCGAGTTATTGGGTGGTAGTACGGCCTTGGCTTTGGTGAAGATGCTTCATGATTCCTCGCTTACCTACGCCGGCTTGATTAATACGGATAAAGCCTTTACGGTGATTTTGGCCATTTTCCTTTCTGTCGCCATTGCTTTTGTTTTCGGAATGTTGGTGCAATGGATTTCCCGCCTTATTTTTACTTTTCACTATACCAAGCATCTTAAATATACCATAGGTTTGTTCGGAGGGCTTTCCATTACTTCCATTGCTTATTTCTTATTGGTAAAAGGTTTCGGCAGTGCTTCGTTTATGACCTCCGATATTAAAGTTTGGATTGCTGACAATACGCATGCGATATTGATTTCTTTTATTATCGGATTTACGGTACTGATGCAAGTCCTGCATTGGTGTAAGGTCAATGTTTTCAAGATTATAGTGCTTTTTGGAACATTCTCATTAGCCATGGCCTTTGCCGGGAATGACTTGGTGAATTTCATCGGTGTGACGTTGGCAGGTTTTTCTTCTTATCAGGATTTCATGGCTACTCCGGGGGCGAATCCGGCCACTCACATGATGGGCGTGCTGAATGAACCAGCGGGAACATCTGTCTTTTTTCTTATCGGGGCCGGAGTCGTGATGACGATTGCTTTGATGACATCGAAGAAGGCGCAGAATGTGGTAAAGACTTCTGTCGACTTGTCCCGTCAGACAGCGGGCGACGAAATGTTCGGTTCTTCCCGTTTTGCCCGTCGGTTGGTGAGGAGCGTGATTAACAGCAACGAGTATGTGGTAGACCATATTCCTGCATGGATGAGGAAATGGATCAATTCACGTTTCAATCAGGATGAGGCTATTATTCCGAATGGTGCGGCGTTCGATTTGGTACGCGCTTCCGTGAATTTGGTGTTGGCCGGCTTGTTGATCGTAGTGGGTACGTCTCTGAAACTTCCGTTGTCTACCACATACGTGGCGTTTATGGTGGGCATGGGTTCGTCGTTGGCCGACCGTGCATGGGGACGCGAGAGTGCCGTGTTCCGCGTGACCGGTGTGATTTCTGTGATTGGCGGATGGTTTATGACGGCCGGTGCGGCTTTCTTCCTGTGTTTCATCGTGACGTTATTTGTACATTTCGGTGGAGTGGTGGCCATGGTATTGCTCATTGTTGTAGTCGTGTTCATGCTTATTCAGAACAATCGCAGTTATAAGAAGAAGATGGCAGCAGTACAGCGGGATGAGATTTTCACGGAATTGGCACAAACCAATGATAAGGATGAAGCTTGGGTATTATTGAACCGGCATATCAGTGCTTATCAGTCGAAGATGGTAAAATATATATCGGAAGCTTATATGCAGACTACTTCCGGTTTGATTGCCGAGGATGTCAAAGTGTTGCGACGGACTTTGAACCATTTGGAGGATGAGCGGAAGAATTGGAAGGTAATCCGTCGGAAAGAACTGGTGGGATTACGTAAAATAGACCCGCTGCAAGCTGTTGAAAAAGATACATGGTTCCATTTGGCATGTAACAGTTGCGAACAGAGTTTGTACTGCCTGAAGCGTATGTGTGAGCCTTCATTGGAACATGTGGACAATAATTTCAATCCCATGCCCGAGGAATACGTGAAAGAATTCATGCCGATTCGGGAAGGGGTGGAAAGGTTGATGAATGTCATTGCCGGCATGATAGAGACGAATAATTATGATAATGCGTTGCAGGTTCGGCAGTTTGGAGACGAAATGAAAGCCCAGTTGTCCCAGCTCCGCAAGGTTCAGCAAGACCGCATACGCAAGGGGGATATGGACAATCTGAAGATTGAATATCTCTATATGAGTACTTTGCAAGAGACACAGGAAATAATCGGCCACATGCGTCATTGGGTTCGTGCATGCCGCAGGTTCCAACAAGAAAAAGGTATTGTAACGGTATTGTAACACAGGTTTCATATTCGTGCAACAACTAACTTGTAATTTTGCAGTCGGAAAATAATAATTTAAAGCGGTAAGTCTGATGAATACAAATTACAGGATTCTCGTGGTGGACGATGAAGAAGATTTGTGCGACATCCTGAAGTTCAATCTGGAGAATGAAGGGTACGAAGTAGAAACGGCCAATTCAGCCGAAGAAGCACTTAAGATGGATCTGACCAAGTTCCACCTTCTGTTGTTGGACGTCATGATGGGAGAAATCTCTGGTTTTAAGATGGCTAAGATGCTCAAGCAAGTGCGGGAGACTCGTGATATACCTATTATCTTTCTTACGGCGCGTGATACGGAGAACGATGCCGTCACCGGATTCACTTTGGGGGCGGACGACTATATTTCCAAGCCCTTTTCCCTGCGCGAAGTGCAGATGAGAATCAAGGCTGTGCTTCGTCGTACGGCGCCGCAACAGGCGGTACCGGCTGCTTATATCGGTTTTAAGGAGTTGAAATTGGATCTTAACAAAAAAGAGGCCGTGCTGTGCGGCGAGGCGTTGCAGTTGACTAAGACCGAATTTGAGATTTTGCGCTTACTGTTGGAAAATGAGGGCCGTGTGTTTTCGCGGGCTGAGATACTGCGTAGGATATGGAACAACGATGCCGAGGTGCTGGACCGGACGGTAGATGTGAACATAACCCGTTTGCGTAAAAAACTCGACGGATACGGAAAGTTTGTCGTCACCCGTTTGGGTTACGGATATTGTTTCGATACCTCTGTGAAAGATTGAGATGAAAAGGAAGTCATTGTCATTCAGCCAATATCTGTTTTTTTCCGTTATCGCTATTTATTGTGTTTTCGTAGTAAGTTTCTTGTATTATCAGTATCACCGCGAGAAGACGCATAAGGTGGAGTTGTTGAATTCTACGCTGACCATGTTCAACGTGGATTTGTATGATCACATGGCTGATACGGCCTTTTCAGTGAAAAATTATGTGGCGCGCTATCGTATACGGCACCATCTTCAGAAACTGCGTGTCACGCTCGTGGACCGTCACGGAAAAGTGATTTTCGATAATGATATTTCCTCCGAACATGTGAAGGATAATCACCTGGACCGTGAGGAAATACGTGAGGCTTTGGCCGCAGGGAGCGGATATTCCATCAAAAGAACCTCAGAGACCCTTGGAGAGGAATTCTTTTATTCGGCGAATTATTTTCCGGAGAAAGAGTTGTTCGTACGTAGCGCATTGCCTTACGATACGGATTTGATTGCCATGTTGAATGCCGACAAAGGGTATTTATGGTTTTCATTTTTGTTATCTGCCATTTTGTTCCTCGTCTTTTATAACTTGACGGCTCGTTTAGGGGCTATGATTACTCAGCTTCGCCTTTTTGCACGTCGTGCCGATCAGGACGAGGCTGTGGATACGAATGATTTGAAGGGATTGGGAAATACCGATTTGGGGCAGATTTCACGGCATATCGTCGATATTTATACACGGTTACGCAAGGCGAAGGACGATCTTTTCCGCGAGCGTGAGAAGCTTATCACACATTTGCAGATTTCCAATGAAGGACTGGCCATTTTCAATCCAGGCAAGGATGTGGTTCTGGCTAACGGGCTTTTCATGCAGTATGTGAATCTGATATCCGATAAGAATATCGGAGGCATAGAAGAAGTCTTTCAAGTGAAGGAATTGCAGCCGCTGTTTGATTTTATAACGATGTCTCGCAAGAGTTTTACGCAGGGAGACCTTAGGCAGAAGTTGTTGGTCGTGGATAAAAACGGTTATGTGTTCAACTTGTCTGTGGCTCTTTTTGTGGATAACAGCTTTGAGATTTCCATTTCTGACATTACGAAACAGGAGGAACAAGCCCGCATGAAGCAGCAGATTACACAAAATATTGCCCATGAGTTGAAGACTCCCGTGAGCAGTATCCAAGGTTATCTGGAAACGATTCTGAATAATCCGGGACTTTCGCCGGATATGCTTAAGAAGTTTTTGGAGCGTAGCTTTGCGCAAAGCAACCGGCTGACGAACCTGTTGCAGGACATATCTACTCTGACCCGTATGACGGAGGCCGGTCAGATGATAGAGGTGACGGATGTGGACTTGTCTTCCATGATTCATAATATCGTGGCGGAACTGGCCTTGAAACTGGAGGAGAAGCAAATGACTGTGGGGATAAATGTTCCGGACAAGTTGGTGCTTCAAGGGAATTCTTCTTTGTTGTACTCCATTTTCCGTAATTTGATGGATAATGCCATTGCATACGCCGGAAACGGTACGCATGTGAACATCGTGTGTTATTCGGAAGACGAGGACGGTTATTATTTCAGTGTGAGCGATAATGGAGTAGGAGTGCCCTCCGAACATTTGGGACGCATCTTCGAACGTTTCTACCGTGTAGACAAGGGGCGTAGCCGGAAATTAGGAGGTACGGGTCTTGGGTTGGCCATCGTAAAGAATGCCGTGCTTTTCCATGGGGGGAATATCAATGCAAAGCCTTCGGGCGGCGGGCATGGTTTGGAATTCCTTTTCACATTGAAGAAAAAGAAACTCTAAGGAGAAATTGTATTGAGTGGAGGATAAGAAAAACGGTTTGCAAACTCAATGAACTTGCAAACCGTTTTTGTGACTCCGACAGGATTCAAACCTGTAACCTTCTGATCCGTAGTCAGATGCTCTATTCAGTTGAGCTACGGAGCCGTTCTTGTTTTGATTTCGTGTGCAAAGGTATGGCTTTTTATTTAAATCTCCAAATATTGAAGGTGTTTTTTATGATAAAATCGCTATCCTTTTCGGGGGATAGCGATTTTATCTTGCTTATTCTTGCCGTAGCAAGCATGTTAGGTTATTGAATCAAGTCGATGCTGCGTTTTACGAAGTTGCTTAAAGCTTCGCCAGTCAGCATACCGTTTTGCAGCAATGCCAAGTCGATAAGCTGATGCACCTTCTTGTTGTCCTTGCCATAACCGGCCAGTACGTCGTTTTTCTTTTGTTCTTCCGTACTGATGTCCTGATGGCATTTGTCCAATTCATCCTTTTGTGCCTGGTCGATCTCTTCGGGCTTTTTGCCCTCCTGCTGCTGATGGAGTACGGCCTCGCGGGCATGCAACCCTTTGAGTTCGGCTTCGATGGGTTTCAGTTGCTCCGCAGTGTGGGTTTCGCTGTCTGCCAATACCTCCTTAATCAGACGGTGGTCCGTATTCAACACTAAGGTGTACATGTCCGGCATTTCACCGTAGAAGGACATGCCCGGCTGAATATGCGCCATGTCTTTCATACGACGCATGTATTCGCTTTGGGTAATCATGACCGGCATACCGTTTTCTCCCATACCCTGTGCCTCTACGTGGAATTCCGTTTTGTCCAACTTCGGCATCTGGAAATTGAAGATGGCCGAAAGGTTGGCACTCTTTTCAGCATCCAATTCAGACTTGTTGGCATCCTCTTTCACGATAAGGCGGTCGATGATGTCGGCATCCACGCGGGTGAAACGGCTCTTTTCAAACTTGCGTTCCAACATGGAGACGATGGGAGTGTCCAGTTGCCCGTCGAGCAGCAATACGCTGTAGCCTTTGTTCTTGGCTGCTTCGATGTAGCTGTACTGGGCTTCCTTGTTCTGGGCATACAGGTAAATCAGATTACCGTCCTTGTCCGTCTGATTGTCCTTGATGAGTTGCTGGTATTCTTCGAATGTGAAGTATTTACCGTCACAATCCTTAAAGAGGGCGAAGTTCTTGGCCTTGTCGTAGAAGTCGTCCTGTGTCAGCATACCGTAGTTGATGAAGATCTTGATGTCGTCCCATTTCTGCTCGAATTCCTTACGGTCGTTCTTGAACAGGCTTTGCAGGCGGTCGCTCACTTTCTTCGTGATATAGCTGGAAATCTTCTTCACGTTGCTGTCGCTTTGCAGGTAGCTGCGACTGACGTTCAACGGGATGTCCGGTGAGTCGATGACTCCGTGGAGCAAAGTGAGGAAGTCAGGCACGATGCCTTCCACGCTGTCAGTTACGTACACCTGGTTGCAGTACAACTGAATCTTGTTACGTTGCAGTTCGATGTTGTTCTTGATTTTGGGGAAATAGAGCACGCCCGTCAGGTTGAACGGATAGTCTACGTTCAGATGAATCCAGAACAGAGGCTCGTCACTCATCGGGTACAGTTCGCGATAGAACTCCTTGTAGTCCTCGTCTTTCAGATCCGACGGTTTCTTGGTCCATATCGGGGTGACGTTGTTGATGACGTTGTCCTCTTCCGTATCCACCTGCTTGCCGTCTTTCCATTCCGTTTTTTTGCCGAAGGCCACAGGTACGGGCAAGAAACGGCAGTACTTACGAAGCAACTCCTCAATCTTGTTCTTTTCCAAGAACTCTTTGCAATCGTCGTCGATGTACATGATGATGTCCGTTCCGCGGTCGGCTTTTTCTGTTTCTTCTATTTCGTAGGAAGGACTTCCGTCACAGCTCCATTTTACGGCCTTTGCCCCTTCTTGGTAACTTTTGGTCACGATTTCCACTTTCTTGCTCACCATGAACGAAGAGTAGAAGCCCAAGCCGAAGTGTCCGATGATGGCATTGGCATCGTCTTTATATTTATCCAAGAAGTCATTGGCGCCGGAGAACGCGATTTGGTTGATGTACTTGTCTATTTCTTCTTCTGTCATACCCAGTCCCCGGTCGCTCACCGTGATGGTACCGTTGTCCTTGTCCACTTTGACACAGACTTTCAGTTCGCCCGTTTCGCCCTTGAAGTCTCCTTTGTTGGCCAATGTTTTCAATTTCTGCGTGGCGTCTACGGCGTTCGACACGATTTCACGGATAAAGATTTCATGATCGCTGTACAAGAACTTTTTGATGACGGGGAATATGTTCTCGGTCGTTACCCCAATGTTTCCTTTTTGCATGATATTTATTGCTTTTATTGTATGAAATTATCTTCTGTTCGGCTTTTTGAAAGCCATTGATGAAGAAACAAAAAAAGTGCCAGACGAAAACATCGTCCGGCACTTTAACATATATTTATTGTTATTCTTGGGAAAGGTCATGCGTGATCCGGAGTTTGTCTCCCTCGGCGGCATGTACGGTCAGGATTTCGCCTTCCTGTAGTTCGTCATTGATGACCAGTTCGCAGATGGCATCCTCCAGATAAGTCTGCAAGGCACGTTTCAACGGACGCGCGCCATATTGTACGTCGTATCCTTTGCGGGCAAGGAACTCCTTGGCATCCTCTTCCGTTTCCAGCGTATAGCCCATTTCCTTCACGCGCTTTACGATGGGTTTAAGCTCGATGTCCACGATACGTTTGATGGCCTCCAAGTCCAGTTGGTCGAAATTGATAATGTCGTCCAGACGGTTCAGGAATTCCGGAGCGAACTGTTTATGCAACGCCTTCTGGATGACTTCGCGGCTGTATTGCTTGTCGGCTGCCGACGTGTCCGGGCGGCTGAACCCGATGCCCTTGCCGAAATCTTTCAACTGGCGCGTTCCGCAGTTCGATGTCATGATGATGACCGTGTTCTTGAAATCCACCGTCGTGCCGTTGCTGTCCGTCAGTCGTCCTTCGTCCATCACTTGCAGCAAGATGTTGAACACGTCGCTATGTGCTTTTTCCAATTCGTCGAGGAGTAGGATGGAGTAGGGCTTGCGGCGCACTTTTTCCGTCAACTGTCCGCCTTCTTCATGTCCCACGTATCCCGGAGGAGCCCCCACCATACGGCTTACGGTGTGCTTCTCCATGTATTCGCTCATGTCGATGCGTATCAAGGAGTCGGCACTGCCGAACATGTATTCGGCCAGTTTTTTAGCCAAGTACGTCTTGCCCACTCCCGTAGGGCCGAGGAACATGAACGCCCCGATAGGCTTGTTCGGGTCTTTCAGTCCCACGCGGCCGCGCTGGATGGAGCGCACCAACTTGTCGATGGCCTCGTCCTGTCCGATGACTTCCCGTTTCAGGTTGACGGCCATGTCCTTCAGCTTGTGTCCTTCTGCCTCTCCCATGCGTTGTACGGGGATGCCTGTCATCATGGATACCACTTCGGCTATCTGGTCTTCGTCCACAGTGACCCGCTCGCGGCTGAGTTTCTCCTCCCATGCCGCTTTTATACGGTTCAGTTCCTCTTGCAAATTGGCTTCCTGGTCACGGTAGTCGGCGGCCAGTTCAAAATTTTGGTTTTTTACCGCCTCGTTCTTCAAGGCATGTACGGCGTCGATGCGCTTTTCCTGTTCTTCCATTTCTTTCGATACGGGAGAGTGGGTGATGTGTATGCGCGACCCGGCTTCGTCCAGGGCGTCGATGGCTTTGTCCGGGAAGCAACGGTCGGAAACGTAACGCTCCGTGAGCTGTACGCAGGCACGGATAGCCTCGGGCGTGTAGCGCACATTGTGATGGTCTTCGTAACGTTCCTTGATATTGTCCAGTATCTGTACGGTTTCCTCCGGTGTGGTCGGTTCCACCATGACTTTTTGGAAACGGCGTTCCAAAGCACCGTCTTTTTCGATGCTTTTCCGGAATTCGTCCGTGGTCGTAGCCCCGATACACTGTATCTCTCCCCGGGCCAGCGCGGGTTTCAGCATATTGGCCGCGTCCATGCTGCCCGGTGCCGAACCGGCTCCGATAATCGTGTGAATCTCGTCGATGAAAAGAATCACGTCCGGATTTTTTTGCAGTTCGGTGAGGATGCTGCGGATGCGTTCTTCAAACTGCCCGCGATACTTCGTGCCGGCCACTACGGCCGCCATGTCCAAGGCTATCACGCGTTTGTCGAACAGGATGCGCGACACCTTTTTCTGCACGATGCGCAAGGCCAGTCCTTCCACGATGGCCGATTTGCCCACGCCCGGTTCACCTATTAATATAGGGTTGTTCTTTTTCCGTCGGCTCAGGATTTGCGACACGCGTTCTATTTCTTTTTCACGACCCACCACCGGATCCAGGATGCCTTCTTGGGCGGCGCGTGTCAGGTCGGTACCGAAATTGTCCAATACCGGCGTGTTGTTGGCCGATTTCCTTTGCGGTTGCGCCGTTTGCGTGGTGGTGTTACCCTGTTCGTTCATCGGGTTTCCCGCCGAGGATTTGTTTTCATATTCGTCCTCCTCGTCCTCGTCCGGAAAACCGAAGCCGGACTGTACGTCCGATTTCTCAGCCTTCTGGGTGAGCAGGTTCAGGATGTCTGTATAATGGATGCTGTTTTCCTCTAAGATACGGCATGCATTGTTGTCTTTTTCTTTCATAATGGCTAAAAGTATGTGTTCGGTGTCGGCCACCTGGGCCTTCAGCATGCGTGCTTCGAGCAAGCAAAGGCGCATGATTTTAGAGGCCTTCTCGTTTAAAATGATTTCATGGTCCGCGTCAGGCATTTCCTGCATGGCGGAACCTTGTATGGATTGCTCTGCGCGTAGTTTCACCGAGCGGAAGTCCAGATTGAGCAAGCAGAGGATTTGGATGGCCTTGCCTTCCCCGTCCCTGATCAACCCGAGTAATAGGTGTTCCGGAGCTACACATTCATTGTGCAGCCGTAGCGCCTCCTCCTTGCTGTAAATGAGAACCTCTGATATTTTAGGTGAAAATTGATTGTTCATGCTCTGCAAATTCCTCTGATTAATGACTCTACTGGCAAAATTAACTATATTATTGGAATTACCATACAAAACACGTGCCAAAAAAAGATTAGGGCGCATTAAGTTTTTCTAAAAATAGTAAGGTTCTTCATGCAATGAAGTATTCCTATGGTTCTATATGTTGTCAGGAAATTGCAACTTGCTCGTCGTGGACAAATTGGACTGGTCTATTGGGCGGTCGTGGAGGACAACTGGCGATAAAGTTTGGAGGCAGGTTTAAATTGTTGTAACTTTACGCTCGTCGGGACGGATGGTCCCGCCCCTTGGTGCAGGCCGTCACCCGACCGATGAGCTTGAACAAGAATAACGCATGACACAGTTTATTTTACACCCCCGAATTTTGGGGTACGCATTGACGAAGTCAGGAAAAAGTTTCCGGCCATAGAAATAGCAAGAAACCTATTCCGCTCAATCCATGAACAAAACTAATGTCTAAAGGCTTTTCCCTATTGGTCTCATTGATATAATCATCAAACAAAGCACCGTATTTTTCCAATATATTGATTCTCGTCTCCCGAAGCAATTCATATTGCGGAATACCCATATCTAACAAGTCTTCAGCTTTTTTTAAAATGGCAACTGCTCCAAACCATCCGTCATTAATATTCATGATGCGGATGTCGAGTTCATCTTCAATCTTGGACAGGTCAACAGAAAACATCAATACTTCTATACGCCTTTTAATTTCGGGAAAACATAAATACTCATTCAAATAAGCAAGCGATACTGCCAAATACAATGTCATGAAACAAAGAATGAATTTTACTTTTGATTCCCATGTGCCGGAACTAATTAGGCTTTTCAAAAATTTGATTCGTACAAATGAAAAATAATATTTAGACTTATTTCAAAACTAATATCAAAAAGTTGGGAATAATAATAAAATGGGGCTTGGTTACTTGCCCGGCACTATTTGATTCTGTCCCCTTCGTATACAAGGGAACACAAATAGAGGTCATATATCAAAAGAAACGAATGACATTACGTAAGGCTATAACAATGATAAAGAACAATATGAAAAGAAAATTATCATGAAAGATGTAGGCCTTATGGCATACAAAAATGGCGATATAATCTGCGCCAAACGGTTTTCCGTTCTGCTGCAAACGATTTTTCAATCTCCTGAGTTTGATTTTTGGATGTACTGGTTCCATCTTACGCCCCCTTTCATACTGAAAACCGAATCAGGAAAAAGCATGGATAGCCGTGGGAAAGATTCATCTTACTCTACCTTCCACAAACAGTTTTTCGCCCGAAAAGGTTCGCTTCCTTCAGACCTCTTCTGTACCAACGTTTTAAGGTGAACTTTCTACCGTACAATCCTTCACCG
>ERZ839767.100-NODE-100-length-133584-cov-12.132061_pt1 | contig 133584 bp, 123 predicted proteins | sample MGYA00519879_ERZ839767 | MGnify/ENA primary metagenome ERZ839767 (study PRJEB31850, sample SAMEA3708852) | human gut metagenome | biome: human gut; feature: human-associated habitat; material: faeces | place: China | collected 2014 ...
CGAAAATGTTCACTACCAGCAACCTGAGCTACACCAACACCTCCGCCAAGGCCGGTACCACCTATTACTACAAGGTGAAGGCGGTCAGCAAGGTGAAGAGCACGGCCAACTCTGCTTTCAGCACTGTGGTGAGCATCAGAGCCAGGTAAAAAAAGACATTCGCCATATAGGCGATGCATCCGGTAAGGCGAAAGAAGACACTCAAAATAAACTGCGCCCCATTTGTTAGACAAGTATGATAAAACGCTTGTGTTAGGAAATGCGGGGGAGGGTATGGGCGATTTCATTCAATACATACCTTGATTTCTTCAACAACCGCCATCCGGCTGCCCTTTGGACAGCAAAAGCCCAGTTCGGTACAAGACCGAACTGGGCTTTTGTTGGGTATACTCTTTTTTGCGTCTGCTTTCCCTTGCCGGACGCACCCCACTTTGTTGTGGGGCTACTCCTCCTTCGAAATCAGGCGATTTCGTCGGTGCGGTAGATGAATTTCACCTGACCTTCGGCGTCATCGCTGATACCGGCAAAGCTGCGGTAGTCCTTGGAAACATCGATGGTGGCTTGCACCCGGGCGGATAGGTCGCCCACATCATTTTGGAGCAGATTTACAAGCTTCTGAATTCCGTCACGGTTGAATTGCTGCAGGCCCTCGGACAGCTGCATGGCGCCGTCCTTCAGCTGCGTCACGCCGCTGACCAGGGCGGGGGTGCCGTCCTGCAGCTGCAGCACGCCGTTATAGAGCTGGGCCGCGCCGGCACGCAGCTGGGCAGTGCCGTCCTTCAGTTGATCGGCCCCGGCATAGAGGGCGTTGGCGCCTGCGGCGGCGTCATCTACACCGCCGGTGTAGGTCAGCAGACCCAGGTAAAAGGTGTTGTAATCATCCAGGGAGGCCTTCAGAGCGATGAGGGTTTGGGCGCCTTCGGACGCCTTCTTCAGTTGGCTCTGCACAGCGTCAGAGGCCATGTTTTCGGAGATGGCCTTCTGCACCTGCAGCTCCGTCTGCTGCTGAATGGTGGCCTGGATGGCTTCCGTCTGCATCTGCGCATCGGTGTTTTCGGTGATGGTGGCCTGCACGGCCTCGCTGCTTATCTGCGTGTCGATGTTCTCAGTAATTTTAGATTGCACAGCCTCGCTGACCATCTGTGCAGAGACGTTTTCGGCAATCTTGGATTGCACGGCCTCGCTGTCCATCTGCGCCTGGATGGCGGCATTTACGGCATCCTGGGTCTGCTGGGGAATTATCCCGGCGGCCACGGCGGCGTCATAGTCTGCCTTGCTCATGTTAGCGGCAGCCTGGATTACCTGCTCGGCTACCTGCTGCTGCACGGTATCGGTCACTGTGGCGGTGACCTGCTGCTGCACGGCTGCTGTTACCTCTTCCGTCACCTGCTGGCGGACGGCGGCGGCCACTTTCGTCTCGACCTGCTGGCGCACGGCCTCGGTGACCTTTTGGGTGATGACCGGCCGCTGGGCCTCCACAGCGTCTGTGACCTGCTTCAGAGCCGTCTCGTACACGGTGGTTTCATCCAGGGATTTGATCAGGGTGTTCAGCTCCTCGGCATAGTTTTCAATGGTCAGATCCGGCACGTTAAGGCCCTTAGCCCGAATCTGCGTAGCGGCGGTCTCCAGTAGGGAATTGAATACCTGCTTTGCACCGCTGTTCAGGGCCTCACTGTTGGCGGAAAGGGTGTTCAGCCCGCTGGACAGGTCTGCAAGGCCTGCCTTCAGCTGCGCTGCCCCGTCGTCCACGGAATCGGCACCACTCTTGATAGCTGCTGCGCCTTGGGCCAACTCTTCTACGCCAGACACCAGCTCACTGGATTTATCCAGCAGGGTGGACAGGCCCTCATATAGGGAGGAGGAGCCGCTCAGCAGCTGATCCATAGCGCCGGTCAGCTGATCCAGGGCAGAGGTGCTGTCCAGGGAGGTGAGATCCACGTTGCCCAGCTGGCTGAACAGATCGTTGCAGGCCAGGGTTACGGTCATGCCCAGGGAGAAGTTGGTCACGTCGGCGGTGATCTCCACGCTGTCGGGGATGGAGAGATCATCCCGGCTGAGGTTTAGGTTCTCCTGCAGCCCCGGGAAGGCCAGGCCCACCACCACGGTGCGGTCACCGTCATTAACCAGCTTGCCGTTGGTGATCTGCACATTTTGGAAGGTGTCGTTGTCCAGGATCATACCCGTGAGCATGGCGAAGGGGACATAGATCCGCTGATTCACGCCGTTGATCTGAACGGTCTCGTACTGACGATTCTCGTAGTCAAAGCGGATGGTCACCTTGCCGCTCTTACCCTTGAGCTCCTCGGGGGATACGGACTTCCCATCCAGATAGTAGCGCACGGACAAGCCCACAGGCAGCTCCTTTTGGATATTGCCCTGGTAGTAGATGTCATTGCCCTGGGCATCCCATACGGTCATGTTGTCGCCGTTTATGGTGTAGGACTCATCGCCCTTGACATTTTCAATGTCGCTCAGATCGGACTTATCCGCAACAGATGCACTGCCCAGTTCATTTTTTAGCCAATCACTGACGATGATCTTCTTTACGGAGCCGTCGGCGCCGGTCAGGACGTAAACGGTCTCATCCTTGGAGATTTTCTGCTGCAGCTCGGCTGCCTGCTGGGCAGCGGAGACGGGCTGATCGTCCGCCTTCTTGGAGCTCGCCTGGGCGAAGGCCATGCCTGCACCGCCCAGACATAGGGCAGCGCACAGGCAGATGGCAAGTATTTTTTTAGTGGTTTTACTCATGCTCGATTACCTCCTTGGCTTTTTTGCCGCACGGGATATGACGCATATCCAAAGTTGTTTTGCAAATCACAGTGTCCAGCAGCATGAACATGGCAGGCAGCACGAAGGTCACCAGCAGCATACTGATGACGGCGCCCCGGGCAATGAGCATGCACATGGAGCTGACAATTTCAATATCGGAAAACAAGGCCACGCCGAAGGTAGCGGCGAACATGCCCATACCGGAGACAAAGATGGAGGGAATAGAGGTGTACAGTGCCGTCCAAACAGCGTCCTTCTTAGATTGACCGGCGATGCGCTCGGCCTTGTAACGGGTGGTCATGAGGATGGCGTAGTCCACGGTGGCGCCCAGCTGAATGGTGCTGATACAGATGGGCGTGATGAAGGCCATGCTCTGGCCCAGATAGTGGGGCAGGCCCAGGTTGATGAAGATGCCCAGCTCAATGACGGCAATGAGGACCACCGGCAGGGTCAGGCTCTTTTCCACCAGCAGGATGATGATGAAGATGGCCAGAATGGAAACCGCCGTAACAACGGCGAAATCGTGGTCCGTTGTCTCGATCATATCCTTCATGCAGGGAGCCTCGCCGATGATCATGCCGCCTTTGTCATAGCTTTTTAGAATGGTGTTAAGGCTTGTAATTTGGTCATTGACCTCATCACTGGCGGGGGCATACTCAGAGTTGATGAGCAGCAGTTCCCAGCGGTCGCTCTCCAGAATATCTTTAATGCTGTCCGGCAGCACCTCCTGAGGCACCTGGGAACCGATGACCGATTCCAGGCCCAGGACATATTTTACGCCGTCCACCTGGTCCATCTCACTTATCATACTCTTGACGGCTTTGGGGGAGAGGCCTGCGTCTACCAGCACCATATGGGTGGAGGCGATGTCGAAATCCTCCTGCAGCTTAGAGTTAGAGATGACATAATTCATATCCTCAGGCAGGCACTGGCCCATGTTGTAATAGACCTCGTCGTTGGCCTTTTCATAGCCGTAGTAAGCCGGCGCAATAAGCAGGGCAAAGACAACCAAAAACACGGGGAAGATATTCACCAGCTTCTTGGAAAAGCCTCGCATATCGGGGATGATGGAGCGGTGCTTGGTCTTCTGCAGGGGTTTATCCAGCACCAGGATCATAGACGGCAGCACGGTAACGCAGCCCAGCACGCCCAGCAGCACGCCCTTGGCCATGACGATGCCCAGATCCCGGCCCAAGGTAAAGCTCATAAAGCACAGAGCGATGAAGCCGGAGATAGTTGTGACGGAGCTGCCGATGACGCTGCTAAGGGTATTGTGGATGGCGCTGGCCATGGCGGCCTCTTTATTCTCACACAGGGGCAGCTGCTCGTTGTAGCTGTGCCAAAGGAAAATGGAGTAATCCATGGTCACGGCCAGCTGCAGCACAGCGGACAGGGCCTTGGTGATGTAGGAGATCTCACCCAGGAAGAAGTTGGTGCCCATATTCAGCAGGATCATAGCGCCGATGGAGGCCAAGAACACAAAGGGGATCAGCCAGCCATCCAAAAACAGCAGCATGGCCACGCACGCCAGAGCCACGGCCAGCGCCACATAAATGGGCTCCTCCTGCTCGCACAGATCCTTCAGATCCACCACCAGAGCTGTCATGCCGGACACGAAGCACTGCTTGCCGCAGATGGTGCGGATCTGCTTCACAGCCTCCATGGTGACATCTTCAGAGGTGCCGGAGTCAAAGAACACGGCCATCATGGTGGAGTGGTCGGAGTTAAAGGCCTGGTAGACCTTGTCCGGCAGCATCTCCATGGGGATGGAGAGATCAGCCAGAGAGTCGTACCAAAGGACGGTGTCCACATGGTCCACCTGCTCCACCTGCTGCTTTAGGGCTGCCACATCCTTGTTGGGCATATCCTCAAAGATCAAGAATGTGAAGGCACCCTTGTTGAAGTCCTCCAGCAATTCATTTTGCCCGACGACCGTGTCCATATCCTCCGGCAGGTAGGTCAGCATGTCGTAGTTGACACGGGTGGCCGCCATGCCAAAGGCCGAGGGCACCAGCAGGGCTACGGTCAAAATCAAGATCAGAATACGGTGTTTGACCACCGCTTTTGCAAAACGCATTTACGATTCCTCCCATTCTTCATAGTCATCCGAAACAATCACATCCGGCTGTTGGTTGTCCACGATCTTCACCATGCTGATGGCAACGCCCAGGCTCAAAAGCCCCTCAGACACGAATGAGATACCCAGCAGCACCGTAACGGCCCGAGCGGCTGCCACGGGACATAGAGTGATGAGCAGACCGATGAGGGCCGTGAGCCCGGCCAGCACCAATGTCACCCACCATTGGCGGATGCCAAAGGCCTTGGCGTCCAGCGCCGTTCGGATCTTGAACAGGCTGTCGGCCATAATGCAGATGCCGTAGGCCACACAGAGGAACGCCACAGCGTCCTTGTGCCGGATGAGGGTGATGATGCCCAGCACGCACAGCAGCACGCCAAACTGCAGATCGTACTGAAAGGCCAGGCGAAACAGGTCCCGAGACCAATAGCCCACCAGCTTGATGATGCCGAAGACCAGAATGGCGATGCCGAAGAAGATACCAATAAAGGATTGGGACGGCGTGGGATAGAAGATCATGGCCAGCCCTGCCAAGGTGAAAATGGCGGAAATGGCAATGTAGCCGTATTTGGCTATTTTCATGGGGGTTACGGAACGCAGCTTCATGTGATGCACCTCCTCTTTGCTTTTTTTGATTGCAGAGCAGAGAATACACCTTGCGGCGGCATTTGACCACGGACAAATAAACCGTCCGTGCCTGAAAATCAGACACAGACGGTAAAATTGGCCAAAAATTAGGCACGGGGGTGTCCCGTGCCTAATTTTTATCTCATGAAAGCCTCGCAGAGTTTGCCGCCCGCAGGCGGCAAAAAAATAAAACCATTTTCTCTTGCGACCTGTGCGTGAGAGAAAATACCTCTCAGGCTGCCAGTGTATAATTTTGAGCCTGCGGCTCAAAATTATGCGCGCAGCAGACTGCAAACTCCTTGTCGGAAAAACAAAGTTTTTCGACAAAAGCAGTTAGGCACGGGGGTGTCCCGTGCCTAATTTTTCTCGTGTTAAACCTGATCCCGCAGAAGAACGGCGGCCTCCGTGGCCATGTCCCGCTTCAGGAGGAAAATGCGGCGGATGGATTTCATGTACTGCTCGGACATACCACTGTCCAGCCAATCAACGGTCAGGCCGAAGCAGACACATTTGTAGTAGTCGATAATGGTTTTTCTGTCCTCGGGCGAGATGTCCACCTGAGCCAAGGCGGTGTCTACATAGCTGCGAACGAAGTACTCGCACACCTGCATCAGCTTGCGTTCAAACACATCCCAGCTCACGGAGCGATAGATGTGCAGAATGGCTCGGCGGCGGCGTGAGGCAAATTCGATGACTGCGTCAAAGCCCTCCACAATGGAGGATACGGAGGGGTAGGCCTGGATGATGGACTCGGCATCCTCCTTGATGATCTCCTCAATGAGGGCAGGGAGGTCCTGGTAGTGGTAGTAGAACGAATTGCGGTTGATGCCGCACCGCTCCACAATATCTTTAACGGTGATGTCGTTCAGGGGGCGCTCCTCCAACAGGGAGGTGAAGGCCTCCTTGATTGCCCGCCGTGTGAAATTTGCCATGGCGCAGGGCTCCTTTCTATGACTTATATTATTATAGCATGTATTCCGAAAAAAACCAAGACCGGTTTTTGATCTGCCGTCGGGAGGCAACTGGATTCCTCTGTAAAAAAAGGTGGCTTTTTTCCGAAAAATGCCTTACAATACCAATATAGAATATGAAAGCCGAGGAAAACCCCCATGAAAAAAACGCTGCAGGAAAAGCTCTTGGCCCGACAGGTGAAAACGCCCAACGGCCTTCTCTATTGGATCCTCATGCTGGTGGTGAAGGTTCTCAATGGGAAGACACATACCACCTTCCGCTATAAGGCCGACCCCCGTAAGGACAGAGAGCCGTTCATCATCATCAGCAACCACGCCTCTCGGGTGGACTACCAGTTCACCGGCCCGGTGTGCTATCCCAATAAGCTCAATTATGTGGTGGGATATAACGAGTTTTTTCGATTTCCGGCCTGCCTGCTGCTGAAGCTGGCCCAGGTCATTCCCAAGAAAAATTTCACCCCGGATCTGTACTGCATGCGTCAGATGCGAAGCGTCATCCACCGGGGCGGCCACCTGTGCATTATGCCCGAGGGAATGAGCTCCATCACGGGCATGGCCCAGCCGGTGATGGCCGGCACGGGCAAGTTTTTGAAGATGATGGGCGTCACGGTGTACTACACCAAGATATCCGGCGGCTACCTGACCTATACCAAGCACTGCCTGGATGAGCGTGTGGGCCGGGTGGAGGTAACGGTAGACCGGATGTTCACCCCTCAGGAGCTGAAGCGCCTGCCTCCCCAGGAGATCGAGGACACCATGAACCGTCTGTTGGCCCACGATGACTATATCTGGAACCGGGAGGCCCAGGTGACCTTCCGGGGCAAGGGACAGATGGCCAAAAAACTGGATACACTGCTTTATATGTGCCCCAAGTGCGGTGCCATGTACCAAATGAAGTGCAGCGGCAATGAAATGCGCTGCACCGCCTGCGGCAACACGGTATCCCTGGATGAAAGGTATAACCTGCGCCCGGTGGGTGAGGGAAGCGTCTGTCCGGAGCTGGTCAGCGATTGGGTGCTGCTGGAGAGAAAAAAGGCGGAGGAAGATGTCAAGGATCCAAATTTTACATACAGCGGCCATGTTCGGGTGGGCAAGCTGCCTGAACACAAGACCCTCAAAGGAGACAACACCTCCGTGATCTGCGGTGAGGGCGAGCTTCGACTGGATCACAGTGGCCTGACCTTTGCCGGCACGGTGGAGGGGAAACCCTGCAGCTTCCATCTGACCACGGAGCAGGTGCCCACCTTCGGCATGTGTACGGATATTTCCCGATTCTATACGTTCGTGGAGGGCGAGTTTATGGAGTTCTATCCAGACCGGCAGGATGTGCTCCGCTGGGACCATCTGACCGAGGAGATGCATCGCGTCTGCGGCGGCAAATGGCAGAACGTGCCCTACCGGCATTGCGACTCATTGCACTGAAGCGGCATAACAAAAAAGCGCGCAGGTGATGCCTGCGCGCTTTTAGCTTGTATTTATGATTCCCGGGCCTTGCCAATGGCCATTAGGGGAATGGTGACCAGGATCAGAGAGAAGCCCAGCAGATCCAGCCAAGTGAAGGCGGTGTGCAGGAACAGCACAGAAATCACCACAGAGCCCACCGGCTCAATGGAGGACAGGACGCTGCCCACCAGGCTGCCCACAATGCTGCACCCACTCTGAAAGAGGCTAAAGGAGAGCACCGTGCCCAGGACAATAACGCAGGCCAGCAGCACCCAGAGCTTGCCGCTGAACTGCACACCCTGGATGTGCCACGGGCGGAAGATCAGCAGCATCACTGCGCCGCCTATGGTCATGCCCCAGCCGGTGATGGTGAGAACATGGTACTTCTGCATGAGCTTCCGGGGAGATACGGTATAAAAAGCGAAGCACACGGCACTGATAAGGCCCCATATGGCGCCCTTGGCAGGCACAGCCAGCGTGTTGAGGTCGAAGTGGGTCACGCAGGTAAAAGCGCCCAGCACCACTAACACCACGCTAATCAGCTCATAGGGATGCGGCTTTTTCCAGGTGGAGGCAATGCTCCACAGCAGAATGACGATGGGGCTGCAATAGGACAGCACCGTAGCGAAGGCCACATTAGCGTACTGAACAGATGTATAATAGCTGTACTGGCAAAGGGCGGAGCCCAGCAGGGAGAACACCAGCAGAGAGGGCCAGGCTTCCTTATGCCGCAGGATCGCCATAGGCTTATCTCCGGCAATGGCGGCTGCGGAAAGGGTGATAAGACCGCCGATGAAAAGACGAATAGGCACTAACCAATCGGAGATGACGCCGCAATCCCGGAACATAACCTGCCCGCATGCGCCGCCAACAGACCAGAGTAAGCCGCCCAAAAGAGTCATGATGTAGCCCTTGACCATAAGGGAACGATTATTCCCAGCCATAAAAAAGCCCGTCCTTTTTGACAAAATCCTGCATCAATATAGCATGGTGGGACATGGATTGTCCATGAGCTTAACTGACAAAAACAGGCAGAAAAGGCCAAGCTCTCCTGGTGAAAATAACCCGGCTTCAGCAGCCGGAACGGATTGAAAACCGCGGTGCAATGTGATACCATAAGCTGGAAAGGAAGGTGATGGCGCTGGAAATAAGGATCAAACGAGCGGAGGAATACTCGGCCCGGCAACTGGCGGCGGAAATGCTGGCAGATGCTGTCGGCTCCGCTCCGGAGGATATTTTCTTCTATCGGGGAGAAAACGGCAAGCCCTTGACAAACCTGTCCCTGCACTTTAATTGCAGCCACAGTGGGGGCTTTGTGGTCTGCGCTGTGGGCGAAAGGGAGGTCGGCGTGGATCTGGAGCAGATCCGTCCGGTGCACCCCCGGTTGGAGCGGGCCCTCACGGCGGCAGAGCGGCAGTGGCTGACCTCGCTCCCGCAGGCGGAGCGGGATGAGGGCTTTTTCCGGCTTTGGACGCTGAAGGAGAGCTGGATTAAATGCCGAGGCGGCCGGTTAATGGAGTTTCGCCGGACGGAGTTTTTGCTGCAAGGACAGGAGATCGTTTCTGCACCGCCAGGCTTTATCTTCCGTTTTTTGCCTGCACCTATGGGCTATGTGCTGGCAATCTGTGAGAGAGAATAAAAATGCGGAGGTTTTTCCAATAGCCTCCGCATTTTATCTATATAGATCAGGTTATATGCTGTATTTCCGCTTGTACTCGTCGTAGTATTCTGCGAAGGACTCGTCCTTCATCTGCTTTAGGCTGCGGACATACTCGTGAGTATCAAAGGAGTCCGATTGCAGCTCAATGACTGCCAGGGCAATGTTGGAGCAGTGGTCGGCCACACGCTCAAAATTTGTCAGCAGATCATTGAAGACAAAGCCCTGATTCAGCGTGCACACGCCTCGCTGCAGCCGCTCGATGTGATGGCTCTTCATCTCATCGCACAGGGTGTCCACGATCTCCTCCAAGGGCTCTACCCGGCGTGCGCCTGATACATTGCTTTCGATAAAGGTATCCACAGATAGGTGCAGAATATCCCGGATGGCCTGCTGCAGCACGGAGAGCTCCCTTTGCGCCTGCTCGGAGAAAACGATGTTTTTTTCGTGGATTTCCTTGGCACACTCGGCGATGTTCAGCGCATGGTCGCCGATGCGTTCAAAGTCGGAGATGGTGTGCAGATACTTGGACACCTCCTCACTCTGCCGGGTATTCAAGGACTTGACAGTGATTTTCATAAGGTAAGTGCCCAGCTTGTCCTCAAAACGATCAATGGTATTTTCCTTATCCTCAATAGATTGGAAGCCCTTGTCGCTATAATTGGAGATCAAGTCCAATGATGCTGTCAGATTGCTGCAGGCGGTGTTAGCCATGGCGGCGGTGACCTCCCGGCTCTGCTCAATAGCCAGGGCGGGGTGCTGCAGAAAGCGCTCCTCCAGCCGGTCCATCTCCAGCTGCGCGGGATCGGCGCCGCGCTTATCCGGGATCAGGAAGCATACAAATCGCTCCAAAAGCCCAATGCATGGGGTCAGAACGATGACCGTGGCCAGGCGGAACAGAGTGTTGAGCAGGGCGATGGACACGGTGGTCATGGTCATGGGCATAAAGGGGAAATGGACAAAGGCGTTCACCACATAGAATACGGTGGCCCAAATTATAACACCCAGCACATCAATGAGCAGATAGACAAAGGCGGTGCGCCGGCCGTGAATGTTGGCACCCAGGGCGCTGAGCAGCACCGGGACGGCTGCACCGATGGCGATGCCCATGATGATGGGAAACGCCACCTCAAAGGTGACGGCGCCGGTAATGGCCAGTGCCTGCAGGATACCTACAGCGGCGGAAGCGCTCTGCAGGATACTTGTAAAGGCGATGCCCACCAGGATACCCAAAAAGGGATTGGAAAAGCTGGTAAGAATGCCGGTAAAAGCCTCACTCTCCTTCAGCGGGGCCACAGCGTCGCTCATGGCGGACATGCCGAACATCAATACGGCAAAGCCCATGAGAATGTTGCCGATAGCCAGCGTGGATTGCTTTTTTCCGGCCATGCGCAGGATGATGCCGACAATGGCAACAACGCCCGTAAGGGTGGCGGTGCTTAAAAGCTCCACCCAGCCGCTGCCGCCGGAAAGGTCGGACAGACACAGAATCCACCCGGTGATGCTGGTGCCCAGAATGGCGCCCATGACCACACCAATGGCCTGCTTGACCTGCATCATGCCGGAGTTGACGAAGCCCACCACCATCACCGATGTGGCGGAGGACGATTGAATTACGGCGGTGACGCCGGTGCCCAGCAAAACGCCCTTGAGCGGTGTACTGCTGAGCCGGTAAAGCACCAGCTCCAGCTTGTTGCCGGCAACTTTTTTCAGGCCGTCACCCATAAGGCTCATGCCGTACAGGAACAGTGCCACACCGCCCAGCAGGGTTATGACGTCGGATACACCCATCCGCTTATCCCTCCCATTATTATTCCTAATTTAATAGTATACAAAATTTACGGAACATTGTCGATAGCAATTTAAGAAAACCGGTAAAAATCGCAAAAAGAATTGGACAAAAATTTCAGAGAAAAAACGCATTATTTAAGATAGATTTTACAGAAAGCGGATTTTCTTTTTAATAAGGATGCGGTATAATCAATTGGAAAGAAGGTGGAATGGGATGATCTATCTGCTGGAGGATGATGACAGCATCCGTAAATTGGTGATTTATGCCCTGCAGAGCCAGGGGTATGAGGCGGCGGGCTTTGAAAGACCGTCGGAGTTTTGGCATGCCATGGGCCGGCGGCTGCCGGAGCTGGTGCTGCTGGATGTAATGCTGCCGGAGGAGGATGGATTATCCGTGCTGAAGAAGCTGCGCTCCGCCACGGCCACTGCGGCCATCCCGGTGATTATGCTTACAGCCAAGAATACGGAGTTTGATCGGGTGACGGGGCTGGATTGCGGGGCGGACGACTTTGTCTCCAAGCCCTTCGGCATGATGGAGCTGTTGGCCCGGGTACGCGCGGTGCTGCGCCGCACCGAGAAGAAGCCACAGGAGCAGCAGTGGCAGGTGGGCCCGCTGCAGGTGTATCCGCAGCGCCGGCAGGTGCAGGTGAATGGCCGGGAGGTCATGCTGACCTATAAGGAGTTTGAGATACTCTCTCTGCTTTTGCAGGAGCAGGGCCGTGTCCTGACCCGGGATACACTCATGGATCGTGTCTGGGGCCTGGAGGCTGAGCGGGAGAACCGCACCTTGGATGTGCACATCCGTACCCTGCGGCAGAAGCTGGGGGAAGCCGGCGGGCTCATTGAAACCGTCCGGGGCGTCGGCTATAAGCTGGGAGGCCAGGTATGACCGGTAAGATCATCCGCAGCCTATTCTCTCTGGCGATGCTGGTGCTGGTCATAGGCGCAGCGCTGTTTTCCGGGATTCTCTATGGCTATTATGAAAAGCAATCCTTTGCCTCCCTTGCTCAGGAGGCAGAGCAGCTGCAGCAGACAATGGAATATGTTTCCCCTGAACAGATGCGCTCTGCAGACCGCATTACCCTCATTTTCCCCGACGGGACTGTGCTCTATGACAGTGTGGCCAGGGCCGACGCCATGGAGAATCATCTGAGCCGGGAGGAGGTTGCCCAGGCCCTGCGGGAGGGGACGGGCAAGAGCAGCCACTACTCCAGCACTGTGCTGAAAAAGAATCTGTATTATGCCCTCCGTCTGGAGGACGGCAACATTTTGCGCCTGAGCCGGGAGCAAAGCAGCCTGGGGGCTATGCTGCTGAATATGGCATGGCCCATTGCTGCTACGGTAGCCGGGCTTTTGCTGCTGGCGGCGGGCCTATCCGTTCGCCTGGCCCGGCAAATCACCCAGCCTATCAATGCCATTTCCCCGGATGATCCGCAGGATGTGTATCCGGAGCTGCAGCCCTTGACCCAGCGCCTGCGCCAGCAGCGGGAGACGATTCGCAATCAGATGGACGAATTGAGCCGCCGTATGCGGGAATTCTCGGCCATGACGGAGAATATGAGCGAGGGATTCCTGCTCATCGACCTCCGGGGCCGTGTGCTGACGGAGAACCACAGCGCGTCCATGCTGCTGCCCACGGATGCGGATAATATTGCCAAGTGCAGCCAAAGGGAGCTCTGTCAGGCGGCACAGCAGGCCCTGACCGGCCAGCGGTGTGAGCGGCTGCTGCAGCAGGGGGAGAGGACACTCTCCGTCATTGCAAGCCCCGTACTGGAGTCCGGCCAGGTCACCGGCGCCGTGGTGCTGACTCTGGATGTGACAGAGCGGGAGCAACGGGAAAAGCTCCGCCGGGAATTTTCAGCCAACGTGTCCCACGAGCTGAAAACACCCTTGACCTCCATCTCCGGCTTTGCCGAGCTTATGAGCCAGGGCCTTGTGCCGCCGGATAAGGTACGGGAATTCAGCTTGGACATCCAAAAGGAGTGTACACGGCTGACAAATTTGGTGGAGGACATCATCGACCTGTCCCGCCTGGAGGAGGGCGGCGGCGATATGACCTGGGAAGATATTGACCTTTATACGCTTTGTGACGATGTGCTGCAGAGCTTGGAGCCGGTGGCAAAAAGGCAGGCCGTCACGCTGCGCTTAGCGGGTGAGAGCCTGCAGGTCCGCGGTGTGTATCAGGTGCTCCGCGAGATGATCTATAACCTCTGCGACAATGCCATCAAGTATAATCGTTCCGGCGGCAGTGTCACCGTTACGGTGGCGCGGAGTGCGGGAAGAGCGTCCGTAACGGTAGCTGATACCGGCATCGGCATCCCCTACGAGGATCAGAGCCGGGTTTTTGAACGGTTTTACCGGGTGGACAAGAGTCATAGCCGGGCCATCGGCGGCACAGGGCTGGGCCTATCTATTGTGAAGCATGCGGCGGCCCTGCACGGCGCGGAGATAAAGCTGCAAAGCCAGCCCGAGGATGGAACGGTTATCACGGTGCTCTTTCCCGGGGAATGACAGAAAATTTACAGGGCTTTAAGAGGGCTTCCCTAGCGGAAGCCCTCTTTTTTCATAATTTAATATGGATTTAACTTTTCTCCGGTTTCGGATTTAAGATGGAACAGATATGCTAATAATAGATAAAAACGGAAGAGGAGAGAGATTCATGACATTTTTCGATTTCTTAACATTGATCGGCGGGTTAAGCCTGTTTCTGTTCGGCATGAACCTCATGGGCGATGCCCTGGAAAAGCGTGCGGGCAATGGGCTGAAAAACCTGCTGGGCAAGCTTACCAGCAGCAAGGCGGCGGGCTTTCTCACAGGCGTAGGCATCACGGCGGTGATCCAGTCGTCATCTGCCACAACGGTGATGGTGGTGGGCTTTGTAAACTCCGGCCTTATGGCACTGCGTCAGGCTATTTATGTTATTATGGGTGCCAACGTAGGCACCACTATAACGGCATGGATCCTGAGCCTTTCGGGCATCCAGAGCGACAGCTTTTTCATGCAGCTCCTCAAGCCTACATCCTTCACGCCTGTTTTGGCCCTGATCGGTGTAGCGCTGTATATGATGGGCAAGAGCGGCAAGAAGAAGGATACAGGTATGATCCTTCTGGGCTTTGCCACATTGATGTTCGGCATGGATACCATGAGTACCGCCGTGGCGGGGCTGAAGGATATGGAGAGCTTCCGGGAGCTGCTGCTGGTGTTCACCAATCCCATTTTGGGCGTACTGGCAGGCGCGGTGCTCACGGCCATCATCCAGTCCTCCTCGGCCTCCGTGGGCATCCTGCAGGCCGTGTCTTCTACAGGCCAGATCACCTTTGGCGCGGCTATCCCCATTATCATGGGTCAAAATATAGGCACCTGCGTTACGGCCCTGCTTTCCTCCATCGGCACCAACCGCAACGCCCGCCGGGCGGCGGTGGTGCATCTGTCCTTCAACATCATCGGCACGGTGGTATGGCTGACGGTGTTTGAGGTGGTACGGGCCTTGGTAAACATCCCCCTGCTGGACGGCAGCATTGATCAGTTGGGCATAGCCATTGTCCACTCGATATTTAATATACTCTGCACGGCGCTTCTGCTGCCCATGACGGGCCTGCTGGAGAAGCTGGCCTGCCGCATTATCCCCGATCATGCTGGCAGCGACAGCATCCCCGAGCTGGACGAGCGTCTCATGGCTACTCCGGCGGTGGCTATGGAGCGGTGCCATGAGGTCACCATGAACATGGGCTTCACCTCGGTTCGGGCCACTCGAAACGCTATGCATGAGCTGAAAAATCATGATGTAAAGCGCGCCGAGAGCATCCGGGAGGATGAGCGGACCGCTGACCGCTATGAGGACGAGCTGGGAACTTATCTGGTGAAGCTATCCGGCTGTCATTTGAGCGACCAGGATCGGGTGGAGGCGGCGGAGCTGCTGCACATGATCGGCGATTTTGAGCGCATCAGTGACCATGCGGTGAATATCCTGGAGTCGACAGAGGAGCTGCGCGGAAAGGGTATCGCCTTTACACAGCCGGCAATAGAAGAAATGAGCAAGATGTTCGGTGCGGTGGATGAGATCATGGACCTGGCTCTCACGGCCTTTATCCACAGAGATCTCTCTGCGGCCCGGGAGGTGGAGCCCCTGGAGCAGGTGGTGGATACGCTGAAGGAGCAGCTTCGCTCCCGGCATATCCTGCGCCTGCAGGAGGGCAAGTGCAGTATGGAGGCCGGCTTTGTCTGGGCAGATATGCTGACGGACCTGGAGCGTATCGCTGACCACTGCTCCAATATTGCCGGCTGTGTGGTGCAGATGCAAAAGAGCCGGCTGGACATCCATGGCTATCTGGACGGCATCCGCAGCGGCAGCGATGAGTACCGCCAGCGCTATGACTTTTACGCCCGAAAATATGCCTTGGTCTGAGTCTTGTAAATATCTGCAAAAGTGTGTATAATAAGTGCATACTAAAGTTAGGAGCCAATATCCCATGCTGAAGCATTGCTTGATCGTGTTCGGAGTGTCCATGGTACCGCTGATAGAGCTGCGCGGTGCGATCCCCTATGGCATCGCCTTTGGCTTGCCGCTGTGGCAGACCTACTGCATCGCCATCGTGGGCAACATGCTGCCGGTTCCCATTATCTATTTCTTCGCCCGCAAAGTCCTGGCCTGGGGCTGCGACAAGAGGTATATCGGCAAGTTTTTTACCTGGTGCCTGCAAAAGGGCGAAAGGGGCGGCCAAAAGCTCCAGGAAAAGGCGGGCCGGGGCCTGTTTTGGGCACTGCTGCTGTTTGTGGGCATCCCACTGCCCGGCACCGGCGCCTGGACCGGGACGCTGGCGGCCAGCATTTTAGACATGGGCTTTAAGAAGAGCGTGCTGGCCTGCATGGGTGGTGTGCTGCTGGCGGGGATTATCATGGGCGGCCTGTCCCTTTTGGGCGTGGGTATCTTCACAACGGCTGCGGTATGACCTGAACAAGAGGAGGATTGCATATGACATACACTTATCAGCCTCGGGGTGTTTGCGCCCGAAAGATGACCGTGCAGCTGCAGGACGGCATCATCCGCGATGTGCGGGTGGAGGGCGGCTGTAATGGGAATCTACAGGGCATTTCCCGCTTGGTTATTGGGATGCCCGCCCGGGACGCCATTGAGCGGATGAAGGGCATCCGCTGCGGAGACAAGCCCAGCTCCTGTCCGGATCAGTTATCCATTGCCCTGGAGCAGGCCTTGGCGAAGGGCGAATAAAGGAACAAAATGTGAAGCTGCGGAGATTTATCTCTGCGGCTTTATTCACCCCTGTCGTCGCAGACACATAGTATGGAGAGCAATGGGAGCGTGAGAGCGATGGCCTATAATGAGCGAGAGCTGCTGGCCCGGCTCATTCAGTGTGAGGCGGGAGGCGAAGGAGAAAACGGAATGAAGGCAGTGGCCGGCGTAGTGATGAACCGGGTGAATGTTATCGGCGGGGAGTACGACAGATTGGGCCAGGGGGATTTGTATAACATCATTTTTCAGCCAGGGCAGTTCACCTGCCTGGCGGAAAATATTGCCGGTGCGTATAATCCCCAGAACATCTACAATATGCGACCCACAAAGGAAAACTACGACATTGCGGATTGGGCCATAGCGGGCAACCGCTTGCCCATTGTGGGGGACGCCCTGTGGTTTTATAACCCCTACGATAAGCCCTGCCGAAGCTATTTTCCCTCCCAGGTGGGGCAGTTCGTGGAGAAAATTGGACAGCATTGCTTCTATGCTCCGACAGATGCGTATTATGAAACTTGAGTGAGGTGTGATGTATGCTGCAGTTACATACAGATATACAGGACGGAGCTTCATCCGGCATGAGCGCCATGCAGGGGAGTATGGGCACCATTCAGAGTGACGCCACAGCCATGCAGAGCGGCGTAACTCCTATGCAGGCGGATCAGAGCAATATGGCCCTGATCCCGCAGCGGCCGGAGCACATGATGCTTCAGCAGAAGGAGATTGAGACCGTGGAGAATCCCACCGGCACCCGGGATGTGACCAATAGCTCTATCCGGGGATTGCTGGCCCGGAATTTGGGATACTATATCGTGGCCAGTTTCCTTATGGGTACTCAGCAGGCCATACAATGGGAAGGAATCCTGGCCAGCGTCGGCAACGACTACTTAGTGATCTATCAGCCGGATCAGAACCGCTTTGTCAGCGGAGATATTTACGCACTGAAGTTTGTGGAGTTCCACGAGAATCAATCTGCCTGCGCCGGCTACCGCCGCCGGGATGCCTTCCAGAGCTGGTAAAAAAAGGCTCTCAAAGCGCCTTGGGCGCTTTGAGAGCCTTGCCTTATATAGAACTGTTTTTTACCTGCGAAGCTTATCCCAAGGGGTGATTTTCCCGGATTGGCGTGTCCGGTTCATATCAATGACCCGCTGGTTGCGGCTGCCGCGGAACTGCAGGGAAATATCCTTTTCCTCCGGCATAAACCGCCCGTCGATGAGAATGTCGATACAGGAGAGCATTTCCTCCGTAGCCTCGCAGTGGGGGTGCGCACCGGGAGTCAGCAGATCCTCCAGCTGATAGCCGGTGTAGCACCAGATGTTTTTTTTCGGATATTTTTCCCGGATGCGGCGCAGCATGGGCAGCAGTGCCCGCTGGTTTTCCGGTTCAAAGGGGTCTCCGCCCAGGAGTGACAGACCGCCCACATAGGGCTTATCCAGCTCGGCATAGATCTCCCGCTCCGTTTCCTCCGTAAAGGGCCGGCCGTAGCAGAAGTCCCAGGTTTCCGGCTGGAAGCAATCCTTACAGTGGTTGCGGCAGCCGGAGACGAACAGGGATACCCGTACCCCCTCACCATTAGCAATATCACATTTTTTCAGCTCGCCATAGTGCATGGTTGCTCGACCTCATTTCTATAAAGGCGAGGCAGGCCCTGCCTACCCCGCCTATTTTTTTGCAGAGGAGAATTACAGGTGCAGAACCCGGTCCTTGATCTCCTGAGTGCGGCCCTGGTTCCAGAATTGGGTACCGATATAGCCGCAGGTGCGACGGGCCACATTCATCTTATCCTGGTCGGTATTGCCGCACTGGGGACACTTCCAGATGAGCTTGCCGTCCTCCTCCACCACTTCGATCTCGCCGTCCCAGCCGCAGACCTGGCAGTAGTCGCTCTTGGTGTTCAGCTCGGCGTAGATGATGTGGTCATAGATGAACTTCATTACCTCCAGCACGGCGGGGAGATTGTTCTGCATATCCGGGACCTCTACATAGCTGATGGCACCGCCGGGGGACAGGTGCTGGAACTGGGCCTCAAATTCCAGCTTCGTAAAGGCGTCGATAGGCTCGGTGACATGGACATGGTAGCTATTGGTGATATAGCCCTTGTCGGTGATGCCCTCAATGACGCCGAAGCGCTTTTGCAGGCACTTGGCAAATTTATAGGTGGTGGACTCCAAGGGTGTACCGTAGAGGGAGTAGTCAATATTTTCGGCGGTCTTCCACTCCTGGCACTTTTCGTTCATTTTTTTCATAATGGACAGAGCAAAGGGAGTGGCAGCGGGGTCCGTGTGGCTTTTGCCGGTCATGTATTTCACACATTCATACAGACCCGCGTAACCCAGGGAGATCGTGGAGTAGCCGCCGTAAAGGAGCTTGTCGATGACCTCGCCTTTTTTCAGCCGGGCCAGAGCGCCGTACTGCCAAAGGATGGGGGCGGCGTCGGAGGTGGTGCCCTTCAGCCGGTCGTGGCGGCAGCGGAGGGCGCGGTGGCACAGCTCCAGGCGCTCGTCAAAAATTTTCCAGAACTTCTCAATATTGCCGCCGGAGGACAGGGCCACATCCGGCAGGTTAATGGTGACAACGCCCTGGTTAAAGCGGCCATAATACTTGTGCTTGCCGGGCTCGTAGTTGCCGGCATTGGCGATATTGCCCACCCCTGCATCGGTGAAGCGGTCAGGGGTCAGGAAGGAACGGCAGCCCATACAGGTGTATACATCGCCCTTGAGCTCCTTCATCTTCTTCTCGGAAATATAGTCAGGCACCATACGACGGGCGGTACACTTGGCGGCCAGCTCCGTGAGATACCAGTAGGGGGAGTCCTCGTGGATGTTATCCTCCTCCAGGGTGTAGATGAGCTTGGGGAAAGCAGGCGTGACCCAAATGCCTTTTTCGTTTTTCACGCCCTGGTAGCGCTGGAGGAGCATCTCCTCGATAATCATGGCCAGGTCTTTCTTCTCCCGCTCGTTCCGGGCCTCGTTCAGATACATGAAAACAGTGATGAAGGGGGCCTGGCCATTGGTGGTCAGGAGAGTCACCACCTGGTACTGGATGGTCTGCACACCCCGGCGAATTTCCTCCCGCAGGCGGGTCTCTACCAGCTCGCTGATCTTCTCCTCACCGGGGTCCACGCCGATGGAGGCCATTTCACCTTGGACAATCTTGCGGATTTTCTGACGGCTGACCTCTACAAAGGGAGCCAAATGTGTGAGGCTGATGGACTGGCCGCCGTACTGGTTGCTGGCCACCTGGGCTACGATCTGGGTGGCAATATTGCAGGCAGTGGCAAAGCTATGGGGACGCTCAATGAGGGTGCCGGTGATGACAGTGCCGTTTTGCAGCATATCCTCCAGGTTCACCAGGTCACAGTTGTGCATATGCTGGGCGTAATAATCGCTGTCGTGGAAGTGGATGATGCCCTCCCGATGGGCCTCAACGATCTCTTGAGGCAGCAGAATACGTTCACTGAGGTCGCGGCTGACCTCACCGGCCATGTAGTCCCGCTGGGTGGAGTTGACCACTGGATTTTTATTGGAATTCTCCTGCTTGGCCTCCTCGTTATTGCACTCGATGAGGGAAAGAATCTTATCGTCGGTTGTGTTGGATTTGCGGACCAGGGAACGGGTATAGCGGTAGGTGATGTAATGCTTGGCCACTTCAAAGGCGCCGTGGGCCATGATGTAATGCTCCACCATGTCCTGAATTTCCTCCACAGTGGGAGCGCGGCCGATCTTCTGGCACTGGAGCTCTACAGACTCGGCGATGCGCTGGATCTGCACGGGGGTCATGCGATCCACTTCCTCCACGGAGTCGTTGGCCTTGGTGATGGCAACGATGATCTTCGTGATGTCAAAGGCTACCTCGGAGCCGTTGCGCTTGATGATCTTCATTTTATTTGTCCTCCTCCGCCCCAACGAGGGCAAGTAATATTTATCACATGTGTGTATACACCTATGTTACACTATATATTGTGCCATTACAAGGGGTTAACACACAAAATATAGAGAGAAACTGTACCAAATTTAGGCGGTGAAATTTGGAGGAACAGACAAAGACCACAAAATATAGTAAATAATTACATGGGATACACAAAATGTTGTACAATAAAAAACTATGCCGCCGGTTCTGCGGCAGCACAGCAAAATCCGTGGGCTTCAGGCCGGAGCGGACTCATTCTCCCGGCAATAGCGGTCCTCACAGACCACCATGAAGTAGGCCCAGAGGATGAAAGGGAGCGCGCACAGAGAAGCCTTGATCTCCCAAAGCTCCACAGCGAAGTAAGCTGCCGCAGCGCCTACATGGAAGCTGAGAATGGTGGAAACATAGAACCACATCCGCCGCAGCTGTCCCTTTTCCCGGGCGCACAGATGACGGGCCAGGGAGAGGGCAGCCTGCTTGGTGTTGTTGGTGGAAAAGATGGTGGAGCTGACGTTTCCCTGCGCTCCGGAGAAGGAGCTCCATTGGACGCTCATGGCAAAGAAAATGGGGTAAAGAGCGGGGACAGTAGGTGTTTCCGCCGGGAGAAACGCCAACACAACGGCGCAGAGCGCATCCACTGCTGGGCTGACCCGCCGCATATCCCAGCCGAATAGGCGAGGCAGGAACACCGTGGACATGGTGCCCACAATATATATGACTAAAGCGCCTATATGCATCAGCACTCCCAGCCAATCACCCTCGAAGGAGTTGAGCAGTATATCCAGCAAATTCAGAGTCTGCGCATTGGCCATGATGCCCATGCGCAGCAGGATTGCGTATGCCGCGAAAAAGCCGCCCACGGCGGCAAAGGACAGATGACGGTACCAATCTATATTGGAAATTCGGCTCATGGAGATTCTATCCTCCGTTTTCAAATGATGTTGCCTGTACCATCGGTTGACAAAGGCAAAACTGTGCCTGCCCTTGTTACCCGATGGTACCAGTATAGCAGAAAAATGTCGATGGACAAGAGAAAAGATGGACAAAAATAAGCAGATCCCGGGGAGAATCTATTGACAACAGACAGATTTGTGGTAGAATAATGAAAAATGCTGAGAGGAAGTCAAGCAGACAGCCGATCCCAAGCGAAACGGGGATAGGTGAGAGCCCGTTGGATGCCGGCGTCTGCATGCCGCTTCGGAGCGGCCGGTGAGGAGCCGGACGGTGCATTCCCGTTACAGAATGGCTAAGAGGGCAGAGCTTTCTGCCGAATTAGGGTGGTACCGTGGAGTTTAACTTCGCCCCTATGTGTGGGGCGGAGTTTTTGTTTTTTGTGAGGTGGTCAGGTGGCCTATCGAATCGTGAATATGGCGGAGGACCCCCGCAGCGGGCAGTTTGCTTACTTTCGGGCCATGGCGGATCCCTGGGCGGGGATCACCGTGCCGGTGGACATTACAGCATTTTACAACGCCCTGGACGGCAGACCCTTTTTCCTCAGCTTTCTCTATGCCCTGACCCGGGCGGCCAACGCTGTCCCGGAGCTGCGGCGTCGGCTGCTGAACGGGCAGGTGGTAGAGTTTGACCGGTGCTGCCCCTCCTATACGGCCATGAAGGACAGCGGCGTGTATGTCTACTGCCTGGTGGACAGCGGGCTTTTGCCCTATGAGACATTTTTGACCGACGGCAAACGGCGGCAGGCGGAGGCCCTACGGGGCGATGAATTGGTGGAAAGCGGCGACCCGCTGAGCAACTTCTTTGTCTCCTGTGTGCCCTGGCTGGCCTACACTCAGCTCAAGCATCCCGCCACCGGGCCGGACGACTCAAACCCCCGCTTTTCCTGGGGTAAATTTACGGAGCAGAACGGCCGCATTACCCTACCGGTGACGGTTTTTGTGAACCACGCCCTGGCGGATGGGCTGCACATCGCCCGGTTTTACGAGAATCTGGACCGGGAGCTATCAGACATTGTGAAGATAATCAAAAATTCAAGATAAAAGGAGTAATTGACCATGAGCCATCCCTATCGCGGCCTCAACGAGCTGCGGGAAATGTTCCTGAGCTACTTTGAGAGTAAGGGCCATCTGCGCCTGCCCAGCTTTTCGCTGGTTCCCCAAAACGACAAGTCCATCCTGCTTATCAACGCCGGCATGACCCCCATGAAGCCCTGGTTCAAGGGGGAGGAGGAGCCCCCGCGGCGCCGGGTCTGTACCTGCCAGAAGTGCATCCGCACCGGCGACATTGACAACGTGGGTCATACCGCCCGCCACGGCACCTATTTCGAGATGCTGGGCAACTTCTCCTTTGGCGACTACTTCAAGCACGAGGCCATTGCCTGGAGCTGGGAGTTTCTGACCAAGGTGGTAGGGCTGGAGGAGGAGCGGCTGTATCCCTCTGTATATGAGAGCGATGACGAGGCCTTTGACATCTGGAATCAGGAGATCGGCATCCCCAAGGAGAGGATATTCCGCTTCGGCAAGGAGGATAACTTCTGGGAGCACGGCTCCGGCCCCTGCGGCCCCTGCTCGGAGATTTACTATGACCGGGGTGAGAAATACGGCTGCGGTAAGCCCGGATGCACCGTGGGCTGCGATTGCGACCGGTATATCGAGATCTGGAACAATGTGTTTTCCCAGTTTGATAACGACGGCCACGACAATTATACGGAGCTGAAGCAGAAGAATATCGACACCGGCATGGGCCTGGAGCGCCTGGCGGTGGTGTGCCAGAATGTGGATTCGCTGTTTGATGTGGACACGGTGATGAACATTACCAACAAGGTTTCGGAGCTCACCGGGGCGTTCTATGGACAGAGCCAGAAACGGGATGTGTCCCTGCGGGTCATCACGGACCATATCCGGGCGGCCACGTTCATGATTTGCGACGGTATCCTCCCCTCCAACGAGGGCCGGGGCTATGTGCTGCGCCGCCTGCTGCGCCGGGCCGCTCGCCACGGCAAGCTCCTGGGCGTGAACGAGCCGTTCCTGTATAAGATCGTGGACACCGTGATCCACGAAAATGAGTGCCAGTATGGCGACCTGCGGGAGAAGCAGACCTACATCACCAAGGTCATCCGTACCGAGGAGGAGAGCTTCGCCCGGACCATCGACGGGGGTATGCGCATCTTTGGGGAGATGCTGGCCGAGCACCAGCAAAAGGGCGAGACGGTGTTCTCCGGCGCGGACGCCTTCAAGCTGTATGATACCTTCGGCTTCCCCATTGATTTGACCGCCGAAATGGCCGCCGACGAGGGCCTGAAGGTGGACGAGGACGCCTTCCGCCAGCTGATGCAGGAGCAGAAGGAGCGGGCCCGGGAGGCCCGGAAGGCCTTGGGCGATCTGGGCTGGGCCGGCGTGGAGTTCGGCAAAGAGGTGCCGTCCACAGAGTTCGTGGGCTATAATCAGGACAGCTGCGAGGCAAGCGTTGTGGCCCTGGTGTGCGATGATGAGCTGTGCGGACAGTTAGAGGAAGGCCGTGACGGCATTGTGGTATTGGACAAGACGCCCTTCTATGCGGAAATGGGTGGCCAGGTGGCAGACCACGGCGTAATTACCGGGCAGGGCTTTACCTTCACGGTGACGGACGTGCAGAAGAACAAGGGCGGCAAGTTCATGCATTACGGCCATGTGGCCCGGGGCAGCGTTACGGTAGGGGATACCGTGCGCCCGGCCATCGACACCCAGCGGCGCAAGGCCGTCTGCCGCGCCCATACCACCACACATCTGCTGGATGCGGCTCTGAAGAAGGTCCTGGGCGACCATGTGCATCAGGCGGGCTCCCTGGTAGAGCCGGATCGCCTGCGCTTCGACTTCACTCATTTCGAGGCCATAACTCCCGAGCAGCTGAGCCAGGTGGAGTGGATGGTCAATGATGCCATTCTGGAGGGCTGTCCCGTGGTAACGGAGGTGCTGCCCATTGAGGAGGCTAAGAAAAAGGGCGCAGTGGCTATGTTCGGTGAGAAGTACGGCGAGACCGTCCGCGTGGTGGAGATGGGCGATTTCTCCATGGAGTTCTGCGGCGGTACCCACCTGGATAATACCGCTAAGGCCGGGCCCTTCCGCATCAAGTCCGAGAGCAGCGTTGCCTCCGGTGTGCGCCGTATAGAGGCTACCTGCGGCCGTATGAGCCTGGAAAGTATGGAAAAGACCAGCGGCGTACTGGTCAGAGCTGCGCAGTTCTTCAAAACGGCGCCCTCCGGGCTGCTGGAGCGGATGGAGCAGCAGGCCAGCGAGATGAAGCAGCTGCGCCAGGCCCTGGATAAGTTCAAGGCAGAGGTGTCCCTAGGCGAGGCCAAGCAGTTCCTGGCGGCCGCTAAGACCGTAAAGGGCCTGCATGTGCTCACCGCCACCCGAGAGGGGCTGGATGCCAATGCTCTGCGCAAGATGGGCGACTTCCTGCGGGATAAGGATCCCACTGTGGTGGGCGTCCTGGCCAGCATTTCCGAGGAGAAGGTCACCTTCCTGGCTGTGTGCGGCAAGGAGGCTGTGGCCAAGGGCGTGAAGGCCGGTGACCTGGTGAAGCTGGTGTCCGGCATCTGCGGCGGCAAGGGCGGCGGCAAGCCCGACAGCGCCATGGGCGGCGGCAGCGACCTGCTGAAGGTGGACGATGCTCTGGCGGCGGTGGATGACTTCGTGTCGGAAAAGCTGGGCTGAGATGATCCCTAATGACCCTGTGATCCTGCTGAGCTTCGTAAATGCCCGGCTGCGGGATGAATACGATAGCCTGGAGGAGCTGTGCGGCGCCCTGGATGTGAGCCGTCCGGACCTGGAGGAGCGGCTGGCGGCCATCGGCTACCTATATAATGAAACAATGAATCAATTTAAATGAAAGGAGCAGATCCTATGAAGAATGATTGCCTGTTCTGCGCCATTGCGGCAGGGGAGATTCCCTCCAACAAGGTGTATGAGGATGACCTGTGCTATGCCTTTTACGACATCGCCCCCCAGGCACCCACCCATTTCCTGGTGATCCCCAAGAGCCACATCGGCTCTGTGGCGGAGATCAGCGGCGAAAACAGCGCCGTGGTGGCCCACATCTTTGAGGTCATCGCTAAGGTGAGCCGAGAGCTGGGATTGGAGAGCTACCGGGTGGTGTCCAACATCGGCGAACAGGCCGGTCAGAGTGTGCATCACCTGCACTTCCATGTGCTGTCCGGCCGGGATATGACCTGGCCTCCGGGCTAAAGAATTGCTCCGTGAATGCGGATGAGAATCAAAACCTCCGGCTAAGCCGGAGGTTTTGATTCATTCATTTATAAAAGCTCAGAGCCGACTTGATTTTTCAAGTCGGCTCTGAGCTTTTGGGGGGTGAAAGATGAGAAATCGAAAGGAAGTGAGATTTAAAACTTATACTCCACGTACAGCTCCCGGACGGCGTTGGGGTCCGTGGGGGTTGCGGCGGGAGCAGCTGGGGCGGCAGGCTTATCGCGGTTGGCGATGAACTTGGGTGCCACCTGGGGGAACAGGGCCAGAGACAGCACATCCTCCTCGCTCTTGGCGATGTCCTTGAACTCCTCCTTATACTTTTCCAGCTCCGGCTCCAACAGATCTGCCGGGCGGCAGGTGATGACGTCCTCGGGGGCAATGCCCGCCTTGGCCCGGACCTCCTCATTGACCTCGCCGGGCAGCTTGCCGTATTCACCGCGAAGCATAGCCTTGGACTCCTTGGGGAATACCTTGTAGCGCTCGCCCATGATGATATTCATAACAGCCTGGGTGCCCACGATCTGGGAAGAGGGGGTCACCAGGGGCGGATAGCCAAAGTCCTTACGGACTCGGGGAATTTCCGCCAGCACATCGTAATACTTATCCTCCTTGCCCGCCTGCTTCAGCTGGGAGATCAGGTTGGAGAGCATGCCGCCGGGCACTTGGTAGAGCAGAGTGTTGGTGTCCACCCGCAGAACCTTGGGATCCAGAATACCTGCATCCTGCAGCCGCTGGGCCACCTTGCGGAAGTGAACGGCAGCCTCGGACATCTTGCCCAGGTCCAGGCCCGTGTCGCGGACGGTACCCTTCAGCGTGGCCACCAGAGATTCGGTAGCGGGCTGGCTGGTGCCGTTGGCCATGGGGGAAAGGGCGGTATCCACGATGTCCACGCCTGCATAGGCGGCCATGAGCAGTGTCATATCGCCGGTGCCGGAGGTGTTGTGAGTGTGCAGGTGGATGGGTACGGAAACGGTTTCCTTCAGGGCCTTCACCAGAGAGTAGGCGTCCATGGGCAGGAGAAGGTTTGCCATATCCTTGATGCAGATGGCGTCAGCACCCATCTGTTCCAGCTCCTTCGCCAGCTTTACGAAGTAGGCTTCACTGTGGATGGGAGACATGGTGTAGCTGAGGGTAGCCTCCACCTGGCCACCGTATTTTTTGGTGGATTTGATGGCCTGCTCCAGGTTGCGCACATCGTTCAGCGCATCAAAAATGCGGATGATGTCGATGCCGTTTTCAATAGACTTGCGGCAGAAGGCATCCACCACGTCGTCGGCATAGTGCTTGTAGCCAAGGATATTCTGCCCCCGGAACAGCATTTGCAGCTTGGTGTTTTTCACATGCTTGCGGATGGTGCGAAGGCGCTGCCAGGGATCCTCATTGAGAAAGCGCATACACGCATCAAAGGTGGCACCGCCCCAGCACTCCAGGGAATAATAACCGATGGAATCCAACATCTCCAGGGCGGGGAGCATATCCTCAATGGTCATGCGGGTGGCCGCCTGGGACTGATGGGCATCCCGGAGGATGGTATCGGTGATCAGCAGGGGTTTATTGGACAAAAATTCCATAGTCAATTACCTCCATTAACCGTACAGGGAGATCAGCACGCCGGCGGCGATGGCCGAGCCGATGACACCGGCCACATTGGGACCCATGGCATGCATCAAGAGGAAGTTGCCGGGGTTATATTGCTGGCCTACCTTTTGGGAGACCCGGGCGGCCATGGGAACGGCGGAAACACCGGCGGAGCCGATGAGAGGATTGATCTTCTCCTTCAGGAACAGATTCATGAACTTGGCCAGCAGCACGCCGCCTGCGGTACCGAAGCCAAAGGCCACTACGCCCATACCCATGATAGCCAGGGTCTTGGGGCTGAGGAAGGTGGCGGCAGTGGCGGTGGCGCCTACGGAGATGCCCAGGAAGATAGTGACGATGTTCATCAGCTCGTTCTGCATGGTCTTGCTCAGACGATCCAGCACACCGCACTCCTTAGCCAGGTTGCCCAGCATCAGACAGGCAATCAGGGGCGCCGCAGAGGGAACCAGCAGCGCAACAAATACGGTGACCACCACCGGGAAGAAGATCTTTTCCTTTTTGCTTACCTGGCGCAGGGGCTTCATGACGATTTGCCGCTCCTTTTCGGTGGTCAGGGCCTTCATGATAGGCGGCTGGATCACCGGGACCAGAGCCATATAGGAGTAAGCCGACACGGCGATGGGGCCCAGCAGGGCCGGGGCCAGCATGGCGGTGACGAAGATGGCCGTGGGGCCGTCGGCGCCGCCGATAATACCAACGGAGGATGACTCAGCTCCGCTGAAGCCCATGAGACGGCAGCCAACGAAAGTCATGAAGATGCCCAGCTGCGCGGCGGCACCAAGCAGCAGGCTCTTGGGGTTGGCGATCAGGGGGCCGAAGTCGGTCATAGCGCCCACGCCCATGAAGATGAGACAGGGATAGATGCCCAGCTTGATGCCCAGATACAGCACATCAATGAGACCCACGGAAACGGTAACGTTGCTCAGGGTCACACCGCTGGCGGCAGCAAACTGCTCTGCACTGGCCAGGGTTTGAATCTGTACAGCGATGGAGTTTGCCACATCGCCGCTGGCGGCAGCGATCTGGGCGGCGGCCTGGTTCAGAGCGTCTGCATCGAACAGGCTCTGGGCGGTGGTCCACAGGGAATCCACATACGGCTGCAGCACATCGGCGGAAACACCGGCGCTAAACATCTCGGACAAGAAGCTTGCCGTGATGGGTTCACCTTGGAAAATATCCCAGTGGACATGACCGCCGGCAAAGAGGATCTCGTGGAACATACCGGAGCCCGGCAGATTGGTCACCAGCATGCCAATGGCGATGGGTACCAGCAGCAGCGGCTCAAACTTCTTCTTAATGCCCAAAAATAGGAGCACGCAGGAGATGAGGATCATAATAAGGCATTTCCAGTTATCCCCCTGGGTGAACTGGAAAAAACCGGTACTGGTGAGGAAATTATTAATAGCTTCCATACAGCGGACCTCCGCTTAACCGATGACGCACAGCAGCGTACCGGACTCCACGGCGGCGCCCTTGGCAACGCTCACAGAAACGACCTTGCCGTCGCAGGGGCTCATGATCTCATTTTCCATCTTCATGGCCTCCAGAATTATCAGCACCTGACCCTTTTTCACGGTATCGCCGGCGGAGACATTGACACTAAGGATATTGCCGGGCATGGGGGAGGTGATCTGCTCACCGCCGGCAGGGGCAGAAGCAGGAGCGGCAGGCGTAGAGACAGGTGCAGCAGCGGCAGCGGGGGCGGCAGCAGCACCACCGGTGATTTCCTCCAGCTCCACTTCATAAACGGTGCCGTTTACATTTACTCTGTACTTTTTCATTGATAATATCCTCCTCAGATTTGTTTCATGGAAATAATACGGATGGCAGAAATATCAGTGCCCATCTCCTCGGCGATAGCGGCGGAGACGGCGGCAATCAGCTCAGGCCCAACACCGGCCTTGGGGGCATCGACCGTGGCGGCAGCAGGTGCGGGTGCGGATTTTCCCTCAGATTTGCGGCACACATAGCTCATCAGTGTGACCAGTAGGATGATGCAGACCAAACCTACAAAAACGGTTCCTAATCCCATCAAGCACACAAAAAGGTTGGAGTAATCCATGGGCAGTTCCTCCTAAATCGAAATTTGGACCCATTGTAACAGAATTTTTACGCACATTCAATAGATTTACGGAAAAAACAAAAAATTCGATAGAATAGATAAATTATTTTTGAATATTGATGAAATTGTAACAATGACTTTTCTTTTAACGAATCCTATAGTATAATTTCCTTATTAGAAGTATTTATTACGGAGGAAAATTTCCTGATGCGATACGGAGAAGTTCTGTCGGCGGAGTTCATAGCGCGGCCCAATCGGTTCATAGCCCATGTGCGTTTGCGGGGGGAGGAAGTGGTCTGCCATGTGAAGAATACCGGCCGCTGCCGAGAACTGCTGCAGAGCGGCGTGCAGGTCTGGCTGGAGAGAGGGACAAACCCCCGGCGAAAAACGGCCTATGACCTTATTGCTGTGCGGAAGGGGGAGCGGTTGGTGAATATGGACGCCCAGGCGCCCAATAAGATTTTTGGCGAATGGGCTGCGTGCCTGGAGCCGGGGATCCTGTCCGTGAAGCCCGAGGTGTTTTTTGAAGACAGCCGGTTGGATTTCCTGCTGGAAACGGAGACGGGGTGCCACTACGTGGAGGTCAAGGGCGTCACCCTGGAGAGTGGTGGCCATGCGCGCTTCCCCGATGCGCCCACGGAGCGGGGCGTGCGGCATTTACATACGCTGATGCGCGCTGTGGAGCAGGGGCATCGAGCCACGGTGTTTTTCGTAGTGCAGATGGACGATGTGCTGGACTTTGCCCCCAACGATGAGACGCACCCGGCCTTTGGCGAAGCCTTGCGGCAAGCAGCATCGGCCGGGGTACAGGTGCTGGCTTACAGCTGCCATGTCACGCCGGAGGAGGTGACCATGGATCGTCCGGTGCCCGTTCTATTATAATTAAAAAAGAGCAACATGGGTACATACCCATGTTGCTCTTTTTCAGCGTAAAAAACTATTACAGCAGCAGTACGCCGGCCTTTTCGCAGGCGTCCACGGTGCCCTTGTCCCACTGGCTGGCTTGCACCTCGCCGATATGGCAGGTGCCGATCATCAGCATGCACAGGCGGCTTTGGCCGATACCGCCGCCGATGGTCAGAGGCAGCTGGCCCTCCAGCAGCATTTTGTGGAAGGGCAGCTTGCTGCGCTCCTCGCAGCCGCGCTTTTTCAGCTGGTAGCGCATGGAGATCTCGTCCACACGGATGCCCATGGAGGAGATCTCAAAGCCACGCTGCAGCACGTCGTTCCACATAAGGATATCGCCGTTGAGGGCCCAATCGTCATAGTCCGGGGCGCGGCCGTCGTGGGGCTTGCCGGAGCCCTTGAGGTCGTCGCCGATCTGCATGAGGAACACGGTACGGTGCTCCTTACAAATGGCGTCCTCCCGCTCTCTGGGGGTCTTATCGGGCCAGCGGTCCTCCAGCTCCTGGGTGGTGACGAAATAGACCTCCCGGTCCAGCTTGGTGTGCAGGCTGGGGAAAGCGATCTGCAGGGCGTCATTGGTCTCGCATACGGCGCCCACGATAGCGCGAACGGTCTGGCGCAGGTAGTCCTCGTTGCGGTCCTCCCGGGAGATGACCTTCTCCCAGTCCCATTGATCCACATAGATGGAGTGGGTGTTATCCACTTCCTCATCACGGCGGATGGCGTTCATGTCGGTGAACAGGCCCTTGCCCACATTGAACTCGTATTTCTTCAGCGCCAGGCGCTTCCACTTAGCCAAGGAATGGACTACCTGGGCGTTAGAACCAACATCGGGGATGTCGAAGGAGACGGGGCGCTCGACACCGTTGAGGTTATCGTTCAGACCCGAATTCTCATCAACAAACAGGGGGGCGGAAACCCGACGCAGATTTAGCGCCTGACCAAGGTTGACCTGGAAATTGCTCTTGATAAACTCGATGGCACGCTGCATTTCATACACGGACAGCGGCGTTTTGTACCCTTCAGGAATAACGATTTTGCTCATGTTGGTTATCACCTTTCTATAAAATAATGTAAAAATTATAATGTTGTATGCGTTGATTTGCAAGTGGAAAATTTGTTAATATTCACAGAAGATTTTTAAAATAAAATGTAAAAGATGATAAAAAATGGGCGCCTGTCACTTATTTGTGTTTATGGAAAAGGTATCGGCCCGATTTAATTGAGTCATACCCTTATCCGCACATTGCAGATTATTTTGATTCCTCCCAAATGAACATAAAAGCTTTTTATCCGGCAAAGCTCATTAACCGCTGGCTCCTGTGAAGTGACTACGCTGGGCTATCGTCCACCTGCGCGCCTTGAACACGATCTTTAGAAAATATACATCATGCGGCGTATTAAAATCTCCCGGTAACAAAAGCAAAATTGCCGGGAGAAGGAGGAACAAAAAAACGCTGCAAACCCTGAAAAAAGGCTTGCAGCGGTGCTTTCTGGCGTCCCAGAAGAGATTTGAACTCCCGACCCCACGCTTAGGAGGCGTGTGCTCTATCCAGCTGAGCTACTGAGACATCATATTTAAGTTTTTCCTTATTGTACACGCCAAGATAAAAAATGTCAATGCATACCGCGAAAAAATGCGAAAAGCTCTTGCATTCTTCCTTATAAGAGCATATAATACAAAGGTTAGTGCAGAAAAAAATAAAAAGATACAGAATTCAGCCATGAGAAAGGGGCTTTTACCATTGCAGAACGAGAAATTGAGAAATGTTGCCATTATCGCCCACGTTGACCACGGCAAGACTACCCTGGTGGACGAAATGCTCAAGCAGGGTGGTGTGTACCGGGAGAACCAGGAGACAGTGGACCGGGTCATGGACTCCAACGATCTGGAGCGGGAGCGCGGCATCACCATCCTGGCCAAGAACACCGCCATTCGCTACGGCGATACAAAAATCAATATTGTAGACACCCCGGGCCACGCCGACTTTGGCGGCGAGGTGGAGCGCATTTTAAAGATGGTCAACGGCGTTATCCTGCTGGTGGACGCTGCCGAAGGCCCTATGCCCCAAACCCGCTTTGTGCTTAGCCGGGCTCTGGAGCTGGGCCACCGGGTCATTGTAGTGGTAAATAAGATCGACCGGCCTGACCAGCGCATCCATGAGGTGGTGGACGAGGTGCTGGAGCTGCTGCTAGATTTGGACGCCACAGATGAGCAGCTGGATTCCCCCATGCTGTTCTGCTCTGCTCGGCAGGGTATCGCGTCTTATTCTCCCGACGTGCCCGGCACGGACCTGAAGCCTCTGTTTGACACTATTATTGATTATATCCCCGCTCCGGAGGCCGATGTGGATGAGCCGTTCCAAATGCTGGTGTCCGCCATTGATTATAATGAGTTTGTGGGCCGCATTGCCATCGGCCGCATTGAGCGGGGGACCTTGAAGCAGAATCAGGAGATCGCTGTGTGCAACTACCACGACCCTGACGCCCCGGCCAAGAAGGCCAAGGCCGTGAGCCTGTATGAGTTTGAGGGCCTGGGCAAGAAGCCGGTCACGGAGTCCACTGCGGGCAACATCATCGCCCTCAGCGGCATCGGTGATATCACCATCGGCGATACCATTTGCGATCCTAATGCCGTGGAGCCGCTGCCCTTTGTGAAGATTTCTGCCCCCACTATGGAGATGACCTTCTCTATCAACGATTCCCCCTTTGCCGGGCGCGAGGGCAAGTTCGTCACCTCCCGCCAGCTGCGGGAGCGGCTGTTCCGGGAGACGCTGAAGGATGTTTCCCTGCGGGTATCTGAGATTCCCGGAGCCATGGACGCCTTTAATGTGGCCGGCCGCGGTGAAATGAGCCTGTCTATCCTTATTGAAACTATGCGGCGCGAGGGCTACGAGTTCCAGGTGTCGCCTCCCCGGGTGCTGTATGAGACCATCGACGGCAAGAAGTGCGAGCCCATTGAGCGCCTGGTGGTGGATGTGCCCAGCGAGTCCGTGGGCGCGGTCATCGAGAAGATCGGTGCGCGCAAGGGCGACCTGGTGGAGATGACCCCGGTGGGCAGCCGCATGAAGGTGGAGTTCCTGGTCCCGGCCCGGGGCCTGTTCGGCTACCGCAACGAGTTCCTTACCGACACCCGGGGCGAGGGCATCATGGCCAGCGTATTTGACAGCTACGCCCCCTATAAGGGCGAGATGAACCGCCGGAATACCGGGTCCCTTATATCCTTTGAAACGGGTGAGTCCATCACCTACGGCCTATTTAACGCCCAGGAGCGGGGCACGCTCTTTATCGGCCCGGGTGTGAAGGTGTACGAGGGCATGGTAGTAGGCGTGTCTCCCAAGCAGGAGGACATCACCGTAAATGTCTGCAAGAAAAAGCAGCAGACCAACACCCGTGCCTCCGGCTCCGATGACGCTCTGCGCCTGGTGCCGCCCCGGAAGATGAGCTTGGAGCAATGCCTGGAGTTCCTGGCGGACGACGAGCTGCTGGAGGTCACGCCGGAGAATCTGCGTATCCGAAAGACCATACTCAACCACGAGAAGCGGATGAAGGCCGCCCACGGCAGCAAGAAAAAATAAACAAGAGGGCCTGCCCTGCAGGATTCTCTGCCGGCGTGCCGAAAGCATCTTTTCGGCACGCCGTTTCCTCATTTGGGCGGCCTCTTTACTGCCATTGACGGGAAGAAAAAAACAGTGTACAATGCAAAAAACGGATCGGCATGGAGTGATAAAAAATGACACTGAATGAGATGAAGATCGGCAGCGCGGCTGTGATACGCCAGGTGGGTGGTGAGGGGCCGCTGCGGTGCCGCCTTTTAGATATGGGCCTAATCCCCGGGACTAAGGTTACTCTGCAAAAAGTGGCACCTATGGGTGATCCTATTGAGATCCGCGTGCGGGGCTATGAGCTGACGCTGCGTGTGGAGGACGGACAAAAAATTCAGGTGGAGGAGGTAAAGGCATGATCTTTGCGTTGGCAGGCAATCAGAATTGCGGCAAGACCACGCTTTTTAACGCCCTTACCGGCTCCAACCAGCATGTGGGCAATTTCCCCGGTGTAACGGTGGATCAGAAGATCGGTGAGATTAAGGACGGCAAGAGCGGCTCGGTGGTAGACCTGCCGGGTATCTACTCCCTGCGCCCCTACACCCAGGAGGAGATCGTGACCCGGGACTTTATTCTCAAGGGAAAGCCCGACGGGATCATCAACATCGTGGATGCCACCAATATTGAGCGAAATCTCTATCTGACACTGCAGCTGCTGGAGCTGCGGGTGCCTATGGTGCTGGCCCTGAACATGATGGATGAGGTCCGCGCCAACGGCGGGACCATAGATGTGCAGGAGTTGAGCCACTGCTTGGGCATTCCGGTGGTGCCCATCAGTGCGGTGAAGGGCGAGGGTGTGTCGGAGCTGCTGGATCAAGCAGTACACACCGCCCGCACAAAGACCTTGCCCAAGGTATACGACTTCTGCTCGGAGGAGTCTGCGGTGCATCGGTGCATCCACGCGGTGGTGCATATGATCCAAGACCACGCCGACAAGGCGGACATCCCGGCGAGATTTGCTACTGCGAAGCTCATTGAGGGCGATGAAAACATCCTGCGGCAGCTTCAGCTGGATCAAAACGAAAAGGAGCTGCTGGAGCACTGCATCGTGCAGATGGAGAACGAGAGCGGGCTGGACCGCAATGCCGCTCTGGCGGATATGCGCTACAGCTTCATTGAGAATGTGGTGCAGATCTGTGTGGTTAAGTGCCACGAGAGCAAGGAGCACCGCCGTTCGGTGCAAATGGACAAGGTGCTCACGGGCAAGTATACGGCCCTGCCGGTGTTTTTCGGCGTGATGCTTCTGATTTTCTACCTGACCTTCAACCTTATCGGTCAGAACCTGTCTGATTTTCTTAGTCTGGGCATTGATAAGCTGACACTGGTAGTGGACAAGGGACTCACAGCCTACGGCATCAATCCGGTGGTGCATAGTCTCATTACAGACGGCGTTTTTGCCGGTGTGGGCAGTGTTCTTTCCTTCCTGCCCATCATTGTGACGCTGTTTTTCTTCCTGTCCATTTTGGAGGATACCGGCTACATGGCCCGGGTGGCCTTTGTCATGGACAGACTTCTGCGAAAGATTGGCCTGTCCGGGCGCAGCTTTGTGCCTATGCTTATCGGCTTCGGCTGCACGGTGCCGGCCATCATGGCTACCCGCACGGTCTCCTCGGACCGAGATCGGAAGATGACTATACTCCTGACGCCGTATATGAGCTGCTCGGCAAAAATCCCCATTTATGCGGTGTTTTCAGCAGCGTTTTTTCCGGATCACGCAGCGCTGGTGATGATTGGCCTATATGCGACGGGTATTGTGCTGGGTATCCTGCTGGCGCTGGTGCTGAAGGATACGGCTTTTCGAGGGCAGCCGGTCCCCTTCGTGATGGAGCTGCCCAACTACCGCATGCCCTCGGCCAAGAGCGTGGGCCTGCTGCTGTGGGAAAAGGCGCGGGACTTCCTGGAGCGGGCCTTTACGGTCATTTTCCTGGCCACCATCATCATTTGGTTCCTGCAGACATTTGATGCCAAGCTCAATGTGGTCACGGACAGTGCGGATAGTCTCCTGGCGCTGGTGGGCCAGTTTATTTCCGTTATATTTAAGCCCTTGGGCTTTAATGATTGGCGGGTGGCCACGGCGCTGATCTCCGGCTTCACGGCCAAGGAGGCGGTGGTATCCACCCTGGCGGTGCTGCTGGGCACCAGCACGGCGAACCTGGGAGCGGCGCTGGGCGCGCTATTCACGCCGCTTTCCGCCCTGTCCTTCCTGGTGTTCACGCTTCTGTATACACCGTGTATCGCAGCGGTGGCCACCATCCGCCGGGAGCTGGGCTCTTTCTGGAGAATGCTGGGCGTAGTGCTGCTGCAGTGCTCAGTGGCCTGGCTGGTGGGCATGCTGGTGTATCAGGTCGGAGGCTTGCTATGAGTACGTTGGATTGGCTCCTTTTGGCCGCCATTCTGGTGGGTGCCGCCGTGGCGGTGGTGCATCTGCTCAGGGGTAAAAAGGGTGGCTGCTGCGGTGATTGCCGATCCTGCTGCGGCTGTCACAAAATGAAATAGTCAGGACGGGCAGATGCTTCGGCATCTGCCTGTCCTGCGTGTCAAAAAGCCTCGCAGAGTTTGCCGCCCGCAGGCGGCAAAGAAATAAAATCATTTTCTCTCGCGACATGTGCGTGAGAGAAAATACCGCTCAGGCTGCCAGTGTGGAATTTGTGCGCCAACGGCGCACAAATTATGCGCGCAGCAGACTGTGAGCCTTTTGCCGGAAAAAACCGGAGTTTTTTCGGCAGCCTCGACGGGCAGATGCTTCGGCATCTGCCTGTTTTTTCGGGGACTGGCACATTTTGCTGCCCGGGGACATAGGATGCCCACAGGGGTGGATGCTATGCTGAATCGTTTCACACAACTGCGGCGCAAGGAGGTCATCAACCTCTGCGATGGGTGTCGGTTGGGCTGCGTGGGGGATGTGGAGATAAAGCTGCCGGAGGGAGAGGTGCGGGCGCTGATCGTATTTGGCCCGTGCCGGTTTTTCGGCCTGTTCGGCAGGGGAGAGGATTACTACATACCCTGGGAGTGCATACAGAAATTCGGGGACGACATCATTCTCATCGACAAGCCCTTTCAGCGCCGGAACGTCCCGCCTGACCGCAAACACAGACGCTGGGGATGAACCGGGAAAAACGGCAGAAATAATAGAAAAACCACTTGCAATTTATGATTTAATATGGTATTATATTTCAGCATTCCGCACAGGCTTGGACTCTCGGTCGGTGCCGTATTGGTTGGCCGGGGGGAGGAAAAGCCTGGAGGGTAAAACTAAAAATCAAAGGAGAACTGAACAAAATGGCAAATCAGAATGTTGTTTCCATGAAGGCTCTGCTGGAGGCCGGCGTACACTTCGGCCACCAGACCCGCCGCTGGAACCCCAAGATGGCTCCCTACATTTACACCGAGCGCAACGGGATCTACATCATCGACCTGCAGAAGACCGTGAAGAAGCTGGAGGAGGCTTACAACTTCGTGCGTGAGCTCAGCGAGTCCGGTCAGAGCCTGCTGTTCGTGGGCACCAAGAAGCAGGCACAGGAGGCCATCAAGGACGAGGCTCTGCGCTGCAACATGTTCTATGTAAACGCCCGTTGGCTGGGCGGCATGATGACCAACTTCAAGACCATGCGCACCCGTGTGGACCGCCTGAATCAGCTGAAGGCCATGCAGGCTGACGGCACCTTCGACATGCTGCCCAAGAAGGAAGTTATCAAGCACCTGGGCGAGATCGAGAAGCTGGAGAAGTATCTGGGCGGCGTGAAGGAAATGAAGAAGCTGCCCGGCGCCCTGTTCATCGTGGACACCCGCAAGGAGCGCAACGCCATCGCCGAGGCCCATCGTCTGGGCATCCCCGTTGTGGCCATCGCCGATACCAACTGCGATCCCGACGAGATCGACTATCCCATCCCCGGCAACGATGACGCCATCCGTGCCATCAAGCTGATCTCCTCCGTCATGGCCAATGCCATGATCGAGGGCCGCCAGGGCGAGCAGACCGAGGAGGCCGCCGCTCCCGCCGAGGAAACCGCCGAATAAGCAAATTCCTTTTACCGCTGAATGAACGGGGCAGGGCGTGTCCCTGCCCCTTATTTTGTAAATAATTGAACTGGAGGATATAAAAATGGCTTTTAGTGCTGCTGATGTTAAGACTCTGCGCGAGATGACCGGCGTGGGCATGATGGATTGCAAGAAGGCTCTGGTGGAGACCGATGGCGATATGGACAAGGCTGTGGAGTACCTGCGTGAAAAGGGCCTGGCCAAGGCTGCCAAGAAGGCTGGCCGCATCGCTGCCGAGGGCATGAGCTATGTGTGCGTGGAAAACGGCGCTGCCGCTATGGTGGAGGTAAACTGCGAGACCGACTTCTGCGCTAAGAGTGATTCCTTCGTGGCATTCGTCAAGGACATTGCCAAGACCGTCCTGGAGTGCAATCCCGCCGATGTGGATGCGCTGATGAACTGCAAGTATGCCGGGTCCGACCTGACCGTGGCTGAGACCATGCCCGAGAAGGTCATGTCTATCGGTGAGAACCTGCAGATCCGCCGCTTTGTTCGTATGGATACCAACACCTCTGTGGGTTATGTCCATGCCGGCGGCAAGATCGGTGTGCTGGTGAACTTGGCCGTGGAGGGCGGCGTCGACGCCACTGAGATCGGCAAGAACGTCGCCATGCAGATCGCCGCTCTGAATCCCCGCTTCTGGGATAAGTCCCAGGTGAGCCAGGAGGTGCTGGACGAGGAGAAGAAGGTGGCCCTGGCTCTCATGGACCAGGATCCCAAGATGGCCTCCAAGCCCGCTCAGGTCAAGGAGAAGATCGTCATGGGCAAGATGAACAAGTTCTATCAGGAGAACTGCCTGCTGCAGCAGGAGTTCGTCCGTGGTGACCTGTTCACCGGCTCTGTGGAGGGTTACATTGCCGACGCGGCCAAGAAGCTGGGCGGCTCCGTGAAGTTTGTGGATGCTGTGCGCTTTGCCACCGGCGAGGGCATTGAGAAGAAGCAGGAGGACTTCGCCGCTGAGGTCGCTGCCCAGATGAACATGGGCAAGTAATTCTTGCTATAATGCGAGTAAAAAGGACGGCTTCCTTGGAAGTCGTCCTTTTTGTATGCAAATGTAGCCTGCTGTTGCGAACCGGCGGCGGATGTCACTGGCGTAGCGATCCGTATCCTGCCGGAATGAGAGAAATATAGCTGTGCTTTATTACAGCTTCTCTAACTGCTCCGGGCTGTCGATGTCAATAAGCTGAGTGGGGGAGACCTCCATCAGCAGCAGCTCCCCCTCGTGGGCCAGAATCACCGAGCGGCCACCGCAGTCGCCGGTGAGGGCCATCAGCTCCGGGAAAAACCGGGCAGGAAAGATACAGGGGTTGCCTCGCCGACCGCTATGACCAAGGCCCACAATGCGGTCCGGATGGGCGGCGGCAAAGCCGATGAGATCAGCTACAGTTTCTTTTTGCAGCCGGGGCTGATCCGCCACTTGAAACATCACAGCGTCGCAATCCGACAGGGCCGCCAGGCCGATGCGGATGGACTCGCTCTGCCCCCGCTCCGGATATGGGTTGTGCAGGGGGGTAAAGCTGTATTTTTCCGCCAGCGCCGCCACCTGGGGATACTGAGTTACCACCACCACGCGATGGAGCTTATCCCCGGGAATGGCGGACAGTGCGTAGTTTATCAGCGTTTCTCCGCATCCCAAATCCACTGTCAGCTTATTCTCGCCGAAGCGGCGGCCAAGGCCCGCCGCCATTAAAACACATCCGATTTTCATGATCAACACTCCTTGTCCGTAGTATACCCGGATCCTATCTTTTTTGTCAATGGAATTTACTGCCGGTTTACAAGGGCAGGCACGCTGCCAGAGCGCCTTTGCGGTACTTTTAGTCCTTCTCACCTTGGCGGGTGTCAGCCTGCCTGCGGGTCGAAAACCGAAAATCCATCGAGAATCTATCGCCGGCAGGTGCGAAGCGTTTCTGCCCGTCAAAACCGTGGCTGCCCCTGTTAACCGATGGCGTCATTATTTACAAAATAGAATCACGAATTCCCTTTTCAATGCGGGCGTTTTATGATACAATGCATCATAGTTATATGTGATGTACTATATTCTTTTATTAAACTTGCATAAGGGAGGCTATACAATGCCAGCAACGAAAATCGGCGACAAGATCATCCGGGTGGATGCCATCGAAAAAGCCCGGGGCGAGGCGACCTATGTCTGCGACATGACCCTGCCGGATATGCAGTACGCCTACATGGTTCGCTCCACGGTCCCCAGAGGCACAATTGACGCCATCCACCTGCCGGAATTTCCGGAGGGCTATTATTTCATCTCCGCCAAGGACATTCCCGCCCAAGGAAAGAACGAGCTATGGATGATTATGAAGGATTGGCGCTGCTTTGCCGAGGATTATGTGCTGTATGTGGGCGAGACCATCGGCATTGTAGTAGGACCCGACCGGGCGACACTGAAGGACCTGCGGGATCAGATCAAGATCGACTACACCGAGCAGACTCCCGCCGTGACCATCGACGATGGCATCAACAGCGTGGGTGGCCCCATGTTCCCGGAGAAGGGCAGCAATGTCATGTGTGAGCTGTTCTGTGAGAAGGGCAGACCCATGGAGGAGGTCTTTGCCGAGGCGGACGAAATTTTTGAGGAGACCCTGACTACCCCCTACCAGGAGCACGTCCATCTGGAGACCAACAGCGCCATTGCCGACTATGAGGATGGGAAGTTCGTATTCTACGCATCTGCCCAGTGCCCGTTTTACATCCGCAAGTCCATTGCCGGTCTGCTGGACGTTCCCTATGATGACATTATTATCCGCCAGTGTACCACCGGCGGCGCCTTCGGCGGCAAGGAGCATTTCCCGGATGTGCTTTGCGGCGCGCTGCTCATTGCGGAAAACAAGATCCGCAAGCCCATCAAGATGGTTTTTGACCGGGAGGAGGACACCCAGTTCAGCGTGAAGCGCCATCCCTCCAAATGCATCTACAAGACCGCTGTGAAAAACGGCGAGATCATCGGCACTGAGGGCCATATCTACTATAACTGCGGTGCGTATCTGTCCTCTTCCTTCGTGGTGCTGCAGCGGGGTGTGTTCCACGCCAACGGTGTGTATACCATTCCCAACACCTATCTCAAGGGCGAGGGCATCGGCACCAACACCTTCCCCACCTGCGCCTTCCGTGGCTTCGGCGCACCTCAAACTCTGTTCTGCTTCGAGACTCATCTGACCCACCTGGCCCACCATTTGGGCGTAGATCCCCTGGCGTTCAAGATGCGCTATTTGGCCAAGAAGGGTGACGAGACCACCACCAACGGCCACATCATCGAGGATGTGAAGCTGCCGGAGATGATCGATGTCATCACCAAGGAATCTGACTACTGGAACAAGATCAAGGAATATAAGCCCGGCTGCGGACGGGGCATCGGCGTAGCGCTTTATAACCACGGCGGCGCTTTCACCGGCAACGGCGAGCAGGCCATTATCAAGGGCCACGCCCGGCTGACCAAGACCGGCGATAAGGTGGAGATTTTTGTAGGCTCCACGGAGATGGGCCAGGGCTTCCGCACTACTCTGCGCAAGATCTGCGCCGCCACCCTGGGAATTTCCATGGATAATATTGAGTATAAAAATCCCGATACCTCCAAGGTGGTGGACTCCGGCCCCACCGCTGCTTCTCGGTCTACGATGGTCGTTGGACGTCTGGTGGAGCGGGCCGCACTGGAGATGAAGGCGCGCTGGAACGAGGGTGATTTCTCCACCGAGGTGGAGTATGAGCATCCCGAGGGTTACCCCTGGGACCAGGCCACCTTCCGGGGTGACGCATACCTGGGCTACGGCTGGGGCGCGGTGATCGTGGAGGTGGAGGTGGATAAACTCACCAACGAGGTCAAGACCCTGGGCGTGTGGTCCTCCCATGAGATTGGCAAGGCCATTGACGAGCTTATCGTTCACGGCCAGGTCAACGGCGGTATCCTGCAGTCTCTGGGCTATGGCTCTATGGAAAAGCTGGAGAATAAGAAGGGCTACTTCAAGCAGAAGAGCATGTCCGACTATGTCATTCCTACGTCCATGGACTTCCCCAAGCAGTTCTGTCACATCCAGGAAAATCCCTATCCCTGGGGCCCCTACGGCGCCAAGGGCATGGGCGAGCTGGTGTTCAACGGCGCCTCAGCGGCCTATGTGGACGCGGTGGAGCGGGCTCTGAACTGTAAATTTACTTCCATTCCTATCCCCGCTGAAGATATTGAGGAGGCGCTGAAGAATGTATAACGATGTTCGATTTACGCTGAATGGCAAGCCCATGGTCTACACCGGTAACCCCCTGCGGCGGCTGCTGGATGTGCTGCGGGAGGACTACGGTCTCACCGGCAGCAAGGAGGGCTGCGGCGAGGGCGAGTGCGGCGCCTGCTCCATCATTAAAAACGGCAAGCTGGTGACCCCCTGTATCATCCCTGTGGGCTCTATCCAGGGGGCAGAGCTGCTGACTATTGAGGGGATTCGCGACACCGAGAAGGGCAAGTGCATCATCGAGGCATATGCCGAGGGCGGCGCTGTGCAGTGCGGCTTCTGCATCCCGGGCATGGTGATGGCCACCTATGTGCTGCTCAACGAGAACCCTGACCCCACAGAGGATGAAATCCGCTTGGGCATCAGCGGCAATCTCTGCCGCTGCACCGGCTATGACCTGATCGTGGAGTCTATCCATCTGGCCGCCAAGAAAGGAGCTGCATTATGGAAGAAGTAAAATGCTATATGCCGCAAACCCTGGCTGAAGCCCTGCAGATTCGCAAGGAGACCGGGGCCCAGCCCCTGGCAGGCGGCTCCGACCTGATGGTGGCCAACAGCCGCGGCGCGGGTATCGTGCCGGGCTTTAAGAAGCCGATCCTGATTATCACTAACCTGCCGGAGCTGAAGGGTATCCGCCGGTTGGACGACGGCACAGTGGAGATCGGCGCCCTGTCTACCTCCTGGGAAATTCATACCTCACCTGTAACCCATCCGCTTCTGAAGGATGCCGCTTCTCGCATGGGCGCTATTGCCCTGCGAAACAGCGCCACCATCGGCGGCAACATCGGCAACGCCTCCCCTAAGGGCGATATGCCCCAGCCGCTGATCCTGCTGGACGCGGAGGTGGTGCTCCAGAGCGTGGACGGCCAGCGGCGGATGAAGGTGGATGATTTCATCATCAAGACCAAGGTCACCGCCATCCGTGACGATGAGCTCATTACCAAGGTGGTCATTCCGCCCCAGGAGTTTACGCATATTTTCTTTCGCAAAATCGGCATGCGCCGCTCCAACGCCATTTCTAAGCTGACCCTTTCCGCCGCCGCCAACATCCAAAACGGCGTAGTGGCGGATTTCCGGGCCTCCTCCGGCGCCGCCGGCCCTAAGGTGGAGCGCAGCCGTGGGGTGGAGAGTCTGCTCATCGGCCACAAGGTTGAGGAGCTGCCGGAGCTAAAGGGCGCATTCCTGGATGCCTGGTGCAGCGATGTCATCGCGCCCCACGCGATGCCCGAATACCGCCGCAATGCCACCCGGCGTATGCTGGAGTATTTCATTGACGCCCTGGTGGCCGGTCACCCGGAAGGCCGGGTAGAATAAGCAGGAGGAATGAACATGATTTATCATCCCACAACCCCGCTGGAGGCTGTGACCCTGCGCAAGCAGAATGCCGACACCGCCGTGTATTTAGCCGGCGGCACCGATGACCTGCGCCTGAACGGCAGTGCCCCGGGGAAGGATCTTATTGATATTAGCGCCCTGGGGCTGGACGATATTTTCGTGCAGGACGGCAAGCTCTATATCGGCGCCCGCTGCACCTTTAATCAGGTCATAGAGAGCGACCTGGTGCCGGAGTTTATCAAGGAAGCTGCCCATTTCTGTGCGTCCTTTACCAAGCGCAACAGCGCCACCGTGGGCGGCAACATCGGCCTGCGCCGCCAGGACAGCTACCTGGCCGCAGCCCTGACGGCAGCGGATGCGAAGCTCAAGTCCATGACGCCCCACGGCGAGGAGATGAAGCCCATCGGCGAGTATCTGCAGGGCAAGTGCATGCGCCTTATTGAGTATGTGGTGCTGGATGCGGACCGTACCGGCTGGGTCAAGCGCTTCACCAACACCGCCTCCAGCCACGCAGCCGTGACGGCGGCGGTGTCCGGGGACATCTACGCTCTCAGCGTCTCCGGCAGTGACTTTGCCTATGGCACCACGCCGGATCTGGCGGACTCCATGGAATTCACTGACGATATTTCCGGCAGTGCTGCCTATAAGAAGTACCTGGCAAAGACCGTATTTACACTGGGGAGGTAAAGCGAATGGAAGTGAAATGCAGACTCAACGGTGAGAATATTATTCTGCGCGGCGAGCCTACGGATCGCCTGCGGGATGTGCTGTACCACACCGGGTGCTACTCCGTCCGCGACAGCGATGACGCCGAGGGCTTTGCCGGATCCGATACCATTATTTTTAACGGCCAACTGAAGTACTCCAATTTTATCCTGCTCTACCAGGCGGAGGGTGCCAATATTAAAACGGCGGAGTCCCTGCTGGAAAAGGGCGAGCTGAACTATGTGCAAAAGGCCATGGTGGCTGCGGGCATCGTACAGAGCGCCTATAACGCTCCGGCGGCGGCGCTGATCCTCACCTGGCTGCTGGAAAAGCAGCCCAACCCCACCCGGGAACAAATCAAAAATGTTCTGACCGGTATTTTTATCCGTGACGCGGGCTATGAGCACTACTATTTGGCTGTGAAGCTGGCCTGCGAGCTGCGGGACGAGGGCGAGTTCAAGACGAAGATCGCCCCCTCCTTCCGCCCTCAGCTGGACATCATCGGTAAGCCTGCCGGGAAAATCGACGGCGCGGCTCTGGTTTCCGGTGAGCCCGTATTTGTGGAGGACAAGGTTCCGGCCAATGCCTGGTGCCTGCATGTGCTGCGCAGCCCCTTTGCCAGCGCCTATATTAAGTCTATCGATACCAGTGAGGCGGAGAAGCTGGACGGCGTGGCCGCCATCATCACGGCGGAAAACTGCCCGGATGTGTACTATATGCAGGCCGGACAGGGTACCCCCGAGCCGTCCCCCCATGACCGCCGCCTGTTTAACCGGAAGGTCCGCCATGTGGGCGACCGTGTGGCGGGTATCGTGGCCCGTACAGCGGAAATTGCCGACAAGGCTGCCGCACTTATTAAGGTGGAGTACGAGCCCACGGAGGCGGTGTTCACTGTGGAGGAGGCTATGGCCCCGGGGGCGCCCCTGGTTCACAACGGCCCTGTGCAATATAATGCCGGTGCCCCCGATGACCTGGAGGCGTACAACAAGCTCCAAGGCGATCCTCGGGAGGGGAAGGTGGTCTATCAGTTCCCCCTGCACGCTGATATTCATAAGAACATCGCCGCATCCAATAAGGGTGGTATCGGCGACATGGAGAAGGGCTTTGCCGAGGCGGATGCCATTGTGGAGCAGACCTACCAGACCAGCCAAATTCAGCACACACCCCTGGAGCCCCATGTGTGCTATGCCCACGTGGAGGGCGGCCGATTGGTGCTGAACTGTGCTACCCAGGTGCCATACCATGTGCGCCGCATCGTCAGCTGGGTCTGCGGTATTCCCGAGAATAAGATCCATGTTATCAAGGAACGTGTGGGCGGCGGCTATGGCTCTAAGCAGGACATCCTGGTGGAGGAGCTCACCGGCTACGCCGCCTGGATTACCAAGAAGCCCGTGTATTACCGCAACACCCGGGCCGAGGAGTTCTATGCCAACTCCACCCGCCACCCCATGCGGGTCCATGTGAAGATGGGCGGCAAGAAGGACGGCACCATCACGGCCCTGTTCATGGAGGTCTGCGCTAATACCGGCCCCTATGGCAACCACTGCCTGACGGTGCCTATGAACAGCTGCTCCAAAACCATGCCCCTGTTTAAGGTGGACAACATGGCCTATGACCTGAAGGTGTACTACACCAATACGCCCCCGGCCGGTGCCTACCAGGGCTATGGTACGCCCAAGGGCACCTATGGCATCATGATGGCCATGGCGGAGCTTGCCGATAAGCTGGGCATCGATTACCGCACCATGGTGGAGAAAAACCACGTGGAAGAGGGCTATATGCTGGAGATCCTCAAGGGCCTGGGTGAGGGCCGCGAGGGCGCTGTGGTGCCCGTGGGCTCCTGCGGACTGGACGAGGCTATAAAGCAGGGCTGCGACATGATCGATTGGGGCAAGAAGGAAGTGTCCGACGACCCCGATTGGAGAATCGGCAAGGGCTTTGCCATGATTATGCAGGGCTCAGGCCTGCCGGGCCTGGATCACGCCGAGGCTATTGCCAAGCTGGAGACCGACGGCACCGTTATCCTCAACAGCGGCGGCGCCGACCTGGGCACGGGCTTGGATACCATCTCTGCCAAGATCGTGGCGGAGGTGCTGAAGCTGCCCATGGACCGTATCACGGTGGTTTCCGGTGACACGGACTCTTGTGCCTTTGATACCGGCGCCTATGCATCCTCCGGCACCTTCTTCAGCGGCAACGCTTCTCTGGTGGCTACTACGAAGCTGAAGGAGCTGATCTTGAAGGAGGCCGCCCTGCAAATGGAGGAGAAGGTGGAGAACCTGGATGTCCGGGCCCCCGGCGAGGTGTACTCCAAGGATACCGGCGCTGCACTCTCTTACTATGACCTGGTGCATACCGCCACCAGCGGCACGGGACGCGGCCAGATGGTTGCCCACGGCAGCTTTGTCACCAACGCATCCTCCGTGCCCTACGGCGCGCACTTTGCCCAGGTGGCGGTGAATGTGAAGACCGGTGAAATTAAGGTACAGAAGTTCTATGCCCTGCAGGATGCCGGTACGCCCATCAATCCGGAGATTGCCCTGTGCCAGATGTACGGTGCGGTGATGAAGTCCATCGGACATTCTCTGTATGAGGATATGAAGCTGGATAAAAACGGCAAGTGCATCAACGCCAATCTTACCGATTACGGCGCACCCATGATCGACGAGGCTCCGGAAGATTTCAAGTCTGTCCTCATTGATGTGGACGATAAGTTCGGCCCCTACGGCGCCAAGTCTATTTCCGAGATTGCCTGTAACGGTGCGGCCCCCGCTATCGGCATTGCTATCCACGATGCCTGCGGCGTGTGGCTGCGCAGCTGGCCTATGACCCCGGAGAAGGTGCTGAAGGCTCTGGGTAAGATTTGATTTCATGCGAAAAGCGGAGGCCCCTTTGGGGCCTCCGCTTTTACATCAAAAAGGGAAAAGGCACCGGCCTGGAAAACCAAGCCGGTGCCTTATGCCATTTATAGTTTGAATCAGTGCAGATTCTCGCGGATGGTCTGGCACAGAGCGGTGATGCCCTGAACGATCTTCTCCTCGGGCATGCAGGAGTAGTTCAGGCGCAGGGTGTTCTCGTGGCCGCCGTTGGGGAAGAAGGAACCGCCGGGAACAAAGGCAACCTTCTTCTCCAAACACTTCATCTGCAGCTCCTTGGCATCCATGTACTCAGGCAGGACGACCCAAGCAAACAGACCGCCCTCGGGACGGGTAAAGGTGCAGGGCTCAGGCAGCTCCTTGGCCAGAGTCTCCAGCATCACGGCCCGGCGCTTCTTGTAGCACTCGCGGATGGTATCCACGTGCTTATCCAGATCGAACATATCGATCCACTTGGAGGTCTCCATCTGGCCGACGGTGGAAGCCTGCAGGGAAGCAGCCTGCTCCATGAAGTTGTACTTGGCCAGGATCTCATCGTCAGCGCAGACCCAGCCCAGGCGGTAGCCGGGGGCCAGGATCTTGGAGAAGGTGCCCAAGTAGATGACCAGACCCTTGGTGTCCAGGCTCTTCAGAGCGGGCATATACTCACCCTCGAAGCGCAGCTCGCCGTAGGGGTTATCCTCCACCACGGGGATCTCATACTTGTTCACGATGTCCATGAACTTGTGGCGGCGCTCCAGATCCCAGGTGCGGCCGGTGGGGTTCTGGAAATCGGGAATGACGTAGATCATCTTCACCTTTTCAGTGGTGGCCAGGATCTTCTCCAGCTCCTCCATGATCATGCCGCCGTCATCGGTGGGGACCTCGATGAACTTAGGCTCGCAGGCCTTAAAGGCGTTTACGGCGCCCAGGTAGGAGGGGCTCTCCAGCAGCACCACGTCGCCGGGGTTTAGGAACACACGGGCGGAGAAATCCAGGCCCTGCTGAGAACCGGAGGTGACCAGGATATGGTCGGCGTCGGTGTGAATATTGTTCTTGGCCAGCATACGCTCGGCGATCTGCTCACGCAGGCGCGGGAAACCCTCGGTAGTGGAGTACTGCAGGGCGGCGCGGCCATTCTCCTTGAGGACGGCGATGGAGGCTTCCATCATTTGCTCCACGGGGAACAGCTCGGGGGCGGGCATACCGCCGGCAAAGGAAATAATGTCGGGCTGTGCGGTGAGCTTCAGCAGCTCACGGATCTCAGAGCCCTTCAGCAGATTCATTCTGTCTGCAAACTGTACCATAACTAAATCCTCCTCAAATTACTTTTCCTATTCCGTTTTCGCAAGCGGCGGAGCAAGCTCCGCAGAGTCTTACTCTCATTATTTAAGCACATTTCCCTCCATAAGTAAATCAACGAAATGGACAAAAATGGCCGAATTTCAAGGGCTTTTCCATTTTTGGATGAATCACTAAAAATGTATGGGGTACATTTGGCATTTTGACCGTTTTGGTGGATGGGCTATTTGCCGGGGCAGACGCATATATTATTCTGAAGGGGGCGGTGCTGTGAGGGAATATCAAAAAGATCGCAGCCGAGAGGGGCGTGTGCGGCAAAAATCGGAAAAGCCCATGAGCAAACGGGAACGGCGGCGGTTGGTGCGCCTGTCTGTTAGCGGGATACTGCTGGTGCTGGTGGTGGCGGTAAAGCTGCTGATGCCGGATCTGGCCAATGCTTACAAGGATAAATTGCTGAACCTGATGGGAGAAGACACGGACATTGTAGAGGCGTTTTCCGCAATGGGAAAGGCTTTTTCCAGGGAGGGCGGCATCCGGGACACCTTGGAGGATGCGTATACAGCTGTATTCGGCGAGAAAAAACCGGAGGAGGCGGCGTCTCCTGCCCAGACGGCAGCGGCCTTTTCCGGGGTCTATACTCCGGAGAGTCTGCCGGAGCAGACGGCCCTTGACCAGCGGGTGCTGGGCTTTGCCTATGCCCCGCCCCTGGAGGGGACGGTGACGTCCGCCTTCGGCTACCGGCTGCACCCCATCGCCGGAGAAAACCGATTTCACTATGGAGTGGACATCGATGCGGAGGAGGGGACGGGCATCCGGGCCTTTGCGGACGGCGTTGTGGGCGTAGTGGCACAGAGCAGCGATTTGGGAAACTATGTGACGGTGGATCATCCCGGTGGCTTTACGACCCTCTATGCCCACTGCAAGTGCATCACTGCCTCCGCCGGGCAGACGGTGCGCTGCGGTGCCATATTGGCCCAGGTGGGACAGACCGGTGCGGCTACAGGGCCCCACCTGCATTTTGAACTGCACTGGGATCAGGTTTACATAAATCCGGTTTACTATGTGGCGTCATAGAGGGGTGGCTGTGCGCGTTTCGCCCACGGCTGTATTACTGCTGGCGGTGTTTGCACTGGTGGCGCCGCCGGTGTGCCTGGCGGCGGTTTTATTGGCAGCGGGATGCCATGAGGCGGGGCATTACATGGCGCTGCGGCTGAGCGGCGGCAGATTGGCGGCGGTGTCCGTCTCGGCCTTTGGGGCGCAGATGCGCGTCCGGGACCGGTATCGGCTCTCCTATGGGCGGGAGGCTCTGTGCGTCCTGGCGGGTCCGCTGGTAAATGGTACATTGTCGTGGCTGTTGAGCCTGGCTGGGGCGAGGAGAGAGGAGCTGTACATTTTTGCCGGGGCGCAGCTGATTTTGGGTGTGTTCAACCTGCTGCCTCTATGGACTCTGGACGGCGGACGACTGCTGTGGATAGCGATAGCCTGGCTGACGGATCCGTTTTTGGCGGACAAGGTATGCCGGATGGTAACGGCGGCGCTGCTCCTGGCCTTGGCGGCTCTGGGAATAGGACTATGGGTACGGCATCGGAGTGGATTTCTGCTGGTGGGCGTTGTGGGAATCATTTGCTGCACCGGACGGGAATTTATGCTTGCCAATCAGACCGGAAGGGGGTAGAATGTAAATAATCATATAAAATGGGAGATTATTGTACATTGGATAAGAGATTGGAACGCATTTTGCCGCGGGTACAGAAACCGGCCCGATACACCGGCGGCGAATATAATGCGGTGAAAAAAGATCCGGCGCAGGTGGATACGCGCATCGCCTTCTGTTTCCCGGATACCTATGAGATTGGCATGTCCAACCTGGGTATGCGGATTCTGTACGGCGTTATGAACAACATGGACGGCGTATGGTGCCAGCGGGTATTTGCCCCCTGGGGCGACATGGAGGAGGAGATGCGCCGGGCCCATATGCCGCTGTTTGCCCTTGAGAGCGGCGAGCCTATCACGGACTTTGACATTGTGGCCTTTTCCGTGGGCTACGAGATGGCATTCACCTCTATTTTAAATATGCTGGACCTGGCGGATATTCCCCTGCACAGCGCAGACCGCACAGGCCTGACTCCGCTGGTCATTGCCGGGGGCACTGCCATGTATAACCCTGAGCCCATTGCGGACTTCATTGATATCGTCAGCCTGGGTGAAGGGGAGGATGTGACAGCGGAGCTCATTGAGCTGCACCGAAAAGCCAGGAGAGAAGGCTGGAGTAAAGCGGACTTCCTTCGCAGGGCGGCCCAGGTGCCGGGGCTGTATGTGCCCAGCCTGTATGACGTGGAATATAACCCCGACGGCACCGTAAAGGCAATCATTCCCCGGGACGGTGCGCCCAAGGTGGTACGCAAGCGCATCGTGAAGGATATGGACAAGTCCTATTACCCCACCAAGACCATCGTCCCCTCTACGGAGATCGTACAGGACCGGGTGACCCTGGAGCTGTTTCGGGGCTGCATCCGGGGCTGCCGGTTCTGCCAGGCGGGGTATGTGTATCGCCCAGTGCGCAACCGCAGCGAGGAGCTGTGTGTGCGCTACGGCGTGGAGGCCTGCAACGACTCCGGGTACCAGGAGGTGACCTTATCCTCCCTCAGCACCAGCGACTATCCACAGCTGACGGAGCTGTGCGACGATCTGGAGGGATTCTGCCAGGAGCGTCATGTGAATTTGTCCCTGCCCAGTCTGCGGGCGGATAACTTTTCGATGAGCCTCATGCAGCGGCTGGCCAAGGGCCGCAAGTCCGGTTTGACATTTGCCCCGGAGGCGGGCACCCAGCGTTTGCGGGACGTCATCAATAAAAATGTCACCCAGGAGGAGCTGCTGGCCTCCTGCCGCACGGCCTTTGCCGGGGGATATAGCGCTGTGAAGCTCTACTTCATGCTGGGCCTGCCCACGGAGACAGACGAGGATGTGCTGGGTATTGCCGACCTGGCTGCCCGGGTCATGCATGCCTGGCGAGAGAGCGCGTCCAACAAGCAGCGGGGGGTGCGCATTACGGTGTCTACCTCCTGGTTCGTGCCCAAGCCCCACACGGCTTTTCAGTGGGAGCCCCAAATTTCTAAAGAGGAATACCAGCGCCGGGTGAAGCTCCTGCGGGAGGCCATCACCACCAAGACTGTTACCTACAACTGGCATGACCCTGACACCAGCTTTCTGGAGGCTGTGCTGGCCCGGGGAGATCGGCGCATGTGCAAGGTCTTGGAAGCCGCGTGGCGTAAGGGCGCGAAGCTTGACGCTTGGGAGGAGTATTTTTCCCTGGAACGCTGGATGGAGGCTTTTGATGAGTGCGGCCTGGATCCGCATTTTTACGCCAACCGCCAGCGGGAAAAGGACGAGATCATGCCATGGAGCGTTATTTCCAGCGGTGTGACGGAGGAATATCTTTGGCGGGAACTGCAGCGGGCCAAGGCGGGCGTCACAACCCCGGATTGCCGCACCCACTGCAACGCCTGCGGGGCTAATCACTTGGTGGGGGGGACTTGCCATGTCTAAGCTGAGATTGTTATTTATCAAGGAAGGCCCGGCGGCTTACATCTCTCACCTGGATCTGCTGCGCACGGTGCAGCGTGCCTTTCCCCGGACGGAGCTGGACATCAAGCACAGCAACGGCTACCATCCCCATCCCATCATCTCCATCGTCCTGCCCCTGCCCGTGGGGCAGAGCAGCCAGTGCGAGCTGCTGGATTTTGAGGTGACCCAGGAAACCGATGGCCGAGGCATTGCCGAAAAGCTCAATGAGGGTATGCCCGAGGGGCTGCATGTGCTGGATTGCTACGAGGCCAAGCGCCCAGTACGGGAGCTGGCTGCGCTGCGGGCAGAGGTCACATTGGAATATGACAGTGGCATACCGGAAAATGCGGCTCAGCGACTGCAGGAGCTGCTGAGCCGCCGGGAGCTTATTATCCAAAAGCGCACCAAGCGCAAGGACATGGCGGATGTGGATATTGCGCCCATGATCCTTCGGACGGATTGGAGGGAAGGGGAGAACGCCCTGATAGGTACCGTCCTGGTCCAGGCACAAAATCCGGGTCTGAACCCTCAGCTGCTGGAGAAGGCTGTAGAGCGGTACGCCCCGGAGCTGGCGCCGGACTTTACCCGGGTGCGGCGGCTGGAGCTGCTGGATGCGGAGGGGAAAATTTTCCGCTGAAAATGAAAAAAATGCTTGCACTCAGAGCGCAAGTGTGATATTCTATACTGGCGTAAAAAGGGCGGTCCTCTGCCGTCGGCGCTCCCAAAGTGAGATGGGCGCTGCAAAATGGCGGCATGAACACCTATATTATTAGGAGGAAATATCCATGGATCTCATCAAGGCTCTTAACGAGAAGCAGCTGCAGGCTGAAAAGCCCCAGGTCAATGTGGGCGATACCGTCAAGGTACACGTCAAGGTCAAGGAAGGCTCCCGTGAGCGTATCCAGGTCTTTGAGGGTACCGTCATTGCTAAGAAGCACGGCGGCATCGAGGAAACCATCACCGTCCGTCGCTTGTCCTATGGCGTGGGTGTGGAGAAGGTTTTCCCCGTTCACTCCCCCTCCATCGAGAAAATCGAGACCGTGCGCAGCGGTTTTGTCCGCCGCGCCAAGCTGTACTATCTGCGTGACCGGGTCGGCAAGGCCGCCAAGGTCAGAGAGAAGCTGTAAACAGCGAGCCGAAAACCGCCGACCTTTGTCGGCGGTTTTTATGTCTAAAACAAAGAGTCAGCAGACGAGCTTCTCGCCTGCTGACTCTTTTTGCAATATTTGCAATATCAGATATACCGCTGAGTGTTCACATCGAACACACCACGGGTGGTGATGCGCAGGGTGGGGATCACCGGCAGAGCCATGAAGCTCAAGGTCATGAATGGGTCGATGTCCTGAGACACGCCCAGGCGGAAGGCCTCATCCTTGGCACTTTCCAGGGCGCTGTTCACCATGACCAAGGAGTCATCGCTCATAATACCCGCGATGGCCAGGGGTACCTCGCCCAAAACCGTGCCGTCCTGCATCACAGTAATGCCACCGTGATTCTCCGCAATACGGTTGGCGGCGGCGGCCATTTCCTCCTCATTGGTCCCCACCACGATGATATTGTGGGAGTCATGGGAGATGCTGGTGGCCACGGCGCCGGACTTCAGGCCATAGCCTTTGATGTAGCCCAGACCAATGTGATGGGTGTTCTTATGCCGTTCGATAACGGCCACCTTCAGAATATCATACTCTACGTCGATATGATCGATGTAGCCGGCATCCTCAGAGATAATTTCCCCGGGCACCAGGCCGATAATGGCGTGGGGACGGCCATCCTTAAAGTCCTCCGCTGTCAGCTTGCCTAGGTGGAAGGTATCGTGGGCGCGTTTGACCAGATAGGGGTCGATCTCCGGGGTGGGGAAGTCCCGCAGCTGGCCGTCGTACATCAGCTCACCCCGTTTATAGACCATCTCAATGTTAAAGTCATTGAAATTGTCGATGACCACAAAGTCGGCCAGGTAGCCGGGAGCGATGGCACCGCGGTTATTGAGCAGGAAGTATCGGGCGGCGGTGTGGCAGGCGGCCTTCACAGCGATGATGGGATCCACGCCCAGGGAAATGGCCTTCTTCACGATGTAGTCGATGTGCCCCTTTTCCAGCAGGTCATTGGGGTGCTTGTCATCGGTGCAGAACATGCAGCGGTCCACATATTTGTCACACAGCAGGGGGGCCAGTGCCTCCAGGTTCCTTGCGGCTGTGCCCTCCCGGATCATGATGAACTGACCGCGCTTCAGCTTGGCCAGGGCGTCATCAATGTCGGAGCATTCATGGTCGGAATATACGCCGGCGGCGATATAGGCGTTAAGGTCGTTGCCGGAAAGGCCGGGGGCATGGCCGTCGATCTTCTTGTGATGGGCCTGGGAGGCCACAATTTTCTCCACCACCTGGGGATCGCCGTTGACGGTGCCTACAAAGTTCATCATTTCTGCCAGACCCTGGACCCGGGGATGGTCATAGAAGGAGTCAATGGCCCGGTAATCCAGAATGGCGCCGGACTCGTCCAGCGGCGTGGCGGGCACACAGGAGGGCAGCATGAAGCGCACATCCACCGGCAGATCCTCTGTAGCTTGGAGCATATATTCGATGCCATCGGTACCCATAACGTTGGCAATCTCGTGGGGATCGGTGATAACGGTGGTGGTGCCGTGGGGAAGGACCGCCTTGGCAAACTCCGTGGGGCTCACCAGGGAACTCTCCAGATGGATATGTGCGTCCAGGAAGCCGGGCAGCACGATCTTGCCGGAGACATCCATTTCCACCTTGCCGTGATATTCGCCCATGCCCACGATGAGCCCCTCCGCCACGGCGATGTCGCACTGGCTGAGCTCATTGGAGAAAACGTTGACATAGGTGGCATTTTTTAGAACCAGGTCGGCCGGTACACGGCCGGCGGCCACGTCGATGACATGGAGCTTCTTGTTGAGCTTGCGGTTGATTTTACCGGCATAGCTTTCTTTCACGGACATAATTCGTTCTCCTTTCATACAGACGGGGAGGAGCCCCACAGCTTGCATCCGCTGGCATCCTGGCATCTGTTTTATTAATTCCTCATATTATCACAGCTTATTTCAAATGTCCACAAAAAAATGAAAAAAAGATGGCTGCATTTCAGCAGCCATCTTAAAAAATTACTTGATCGTTCCGTCGGCGTTGAATACCGGCAGGGGAGCCAGGAACTTGATGTCCTTGCGCTGGGCGGCCGCGCCCTCGGCCAGAGCGGCAATACGGTCTACCACGATGCCGCCCGCCAACTCCACCAAATGCTCCATAGCCAGCAGGGAACCGCCGGTGGAGATGACGTCGTCCATGAGCACGATACGCTTGCCGCGAATCATCGCCGCATCGTCACTGCCCAGATACAGCCGCTGAGTGCCGGCGGTGGTGATGGACTTATCCTCCACATGAATGGGGTCAGGCATGTAGACCTTTTCCCCCTTGCGGGCAATGAAGTACTTCTCTGCGCCGGATTGGCGGGCCATTTCGTGGATAAGGGGGATGCTCTTGGCTTCGGCTGTAAAAAGATAGTCATAGCTGCCGGGCTCCAAAAGCTCCAGCATAGCCTTGGCGCAGGCCACGGTCAGCTCGGCGTCACCAAAGCAGATGAAGGCGCCGATGTGCAGATCGTCTGTCACCTTGCAGATAGGCAGCTCTCGCTGCAAACCAGCCACTGTCAGCGAATATGTATGCATAAAAAATTCTCCTTTTGCCCCAAAAGCACCCGACATAAGAAAAGCCCTTCCCGTAAGGGACCGGCTTGGGTTAGGCGCGCTGTCGCATGAGGCGATTATTTTTTTGGCTGTGGGTGGGAGGGCAATAAACCTTCCTTTATTATTATATATAAGAATTGCAAAAAGTCAATATGAAATCACCGCAGACACCGGTTTGCGCCGGAAAAATCCGGCAGCGGAAGGAGTATTTGCACATTGCACAAAAAAGTCAAGCTTTTTTTTACAATGGAGGGGATGTTTTTCCCGGCGAAACCCCTTGAGAAATACCGGGAATGGTGTTATCATCTTTGTGTACGGGGCATGAGAGCCCGTCATATAAACATTCCAAATCGGAACATATTTTTGAGGAGGCAATTTATTATGAATGCTTATCTGGCCAGCGTCATTGAGAACGTTAAGGCGAAGCACGGTAACGAGCCTGAGTTTGTTCAGACCGTTGAAGAGGTTTTTTCCTCTTTGGAGCCCGTCATTGAGAAGCACCCTGAGTATGAGAAGGTCGATCTGCTGAACCGCATGGTCGAGCCTGAGCGTATGTTTACCTTCCGTGTTGTGTGGTGCGATGATAACGGTCAGTGGCACACCAACCGCGGCTGGCGCTGCCAGTTCAACGGCGCTATTGGCCCCTACAAGGGCGGTCTGCGTTTCCAGAAGAACGTGTACGAGGGCATTATCAAGTTCCTGGGCTTTGAGCAGACCTTCAAAAACAGCCTGACCGGCCTGCCCATCGGCGGCGCCAAGGGCGGTTCCGATTTTGATCCCGCCGGAAAGTCCGACGCTGAGGTTATGCGTTTCTGCCAGAGCTTCATGACCGCTCTGTATCGTTACATCGGGCCCGATGTTGACGTTCCCGCCGGTGATATGGGCGTGGGCGGCCGCGAGATCGGCTATCTATATGGTCAGTACCGTCGCCTGAAGGGCGTGTGGGAGAACGGCGTTCTCACCGGTAAGGGCTTCTCCTACGGCGGCTCCCGCATCCGTCCCGAGGCTACCGGCTACGGCGCTATCTACTACCTGCAGGAAGTGCTGAAGCACGAGAATGACACTATCGAGGGCAAGCGCATCGCTATCTCCGGCTATGGCAACGTGGGCTGGGGCATCATGAAGAAGGCATCCCAGCTGGGCGCCAAGGTTACTTACTTTGCCGGTCCCGACGGTTATATTCACGATCCCGACGGCGTTATCACCGACGAGAAGCTGAACTTCATCCTGGAGATGCGCGCTAAGGATCCTATGCACTGCAAGCCCTATGCCGATAAGTTCGGCTGCGAGTTCGTGCCCGGTGAGAAGTGCTGGGGCGTCAAGGATGTGGACGTGTACATGCCCGCCGCTATGCAGAACGACGTTAAGATGGAGTCCGCTGAGAAGATCGCTGTTTCCGGCGTGAAGTACTACATCGAGGTTGCCAATATGCCCACCACTAACGATGCCCTGAACTTCCTGCGTCAGCAGAAGCACATCATCGTGGCTCCCTCCAAGGCTGTTAATGCCGGCGGCGTGGGCGTCTCCGCTCTGGAGATGGCACAGAACTCCGAGCGCCTGGTTTGGAGCGCCGAGGAAGTCGACCATCAGCTGCACACCATGATGGAGAACATCCACCGTGTGTCTGCTGAGGCTGCTGCCGAGTACGGCCTGGGTTACGACCTGGTGGCTGGCGCCAACATCGCCGGCTTCAAGAAGGTCGCCGAGGCTATGATGGAGCAGGGCTGCTTCTAATCGGTCTGCTTGCTTCCAAAACAAATTACTGCAAAAGGAGAAGCCGAAAGGCTTCTCCTTTTTTGTAGTTTGGAGCATATCTTGCTAAAATATTGATAAGCAGTAAGAACTTTATTGACAAATCCTTAGCGATAGTTTACAATGAACTTGCGAGAGATCACGAACACTGCTCAGGGAACCGATAGCGCACTGACCCCGGTATTTATGGCCTCGTCCGCAAAATCACCACACCACAACGAGGCCGGCCTTGGCTTCGTTGTGTTTTTTGCGGAGAAAGGAGGCGATTCCGATGTATTCCTTTAATTAATCTATAAGCGTAAGTGTATGTTGGAAGATTGAAAGAATGAGAGGAGAAAGTATGAATAAGAAGAGAATTCGAAGATTTATAGCATTTCTTTGCGTTGCTGTGACGATTGCATGTCAAATGTCTTTTGCATTTGCAGATACGATGAATGAGACTGATATTTTGCTTGCAGGATTTTCTTACAGTATGGATGGGAGCGAGATTGAGAGCGAATACCGGTATTCTATGTCTGCAACTGCATATGAATATGCTGATAGACTTGAACTCGTTAATCCTGTATTGTTGTTTGGAGAACAAGAGTTGCCTTTTCCCAGCAGAGTAACATTGGAAAAACAGAATGAGTCAATGTTCTCAACATACATTCCTTGGCTTAATCTTTCAATGATTATTGAAACTAATCATTCGGAATACTACATTGATGTGTTTTCTGAAGAAGTATGTATAGCGCTTGGTGGGCACAGGAGTGAACGCATTGCTAACTACTTCGAAAAAAGAACAGTAATTGACACAGTGGATGATAGTGTTTTATCATCGGTTGAACCTATGTATGCAGCGAATAACTTATTCACCAAAACTACTGGAATGTTAAGGTTACAGGCAATTTGGGAACCGAGTAAATCGAATCGTATTGCGCTTCGCGTGAATACAATGCAGGGAGATGCCGGAGAGTGGGTTACAAGAATTAGGATTAATGATGGATATGTTCCAAGTAGCTATGTGATTGCTTCGGCGAATCCAACAGGTATAAATACCAACAAAGATTTTACACAGGTGTTGTCGTATATTCTTAATCGAGTTGAATATAATATTTTTATTCCGAGTTTTAATTCTGTCACGTCCGTTTCGACAACAAATGGGAATAAGTTTTCTTTTGACATTTCGACGAACGTCAAATTGAGTGATATGCGCTATAAAGAAGGAACATCCGCAAATGGAATGCTGTTCTATCTTTTTTTAGACCATAATGGTGTAAATCCGACTCCGCACGGTAGCTTGGTAGTTACCACGCATGTTACTGCGTATGGAACTATGACATATAACCTTAAATTTTAGTTAACACGAGGATTAATGCCATGAAAAAGCAAAGCTTATCCACAATTGCGAGCATTTTAATAGCTATCCTATTGATTGTGGCCATCATCCTGTCCGTGATTTGTGTCCGGCAAAGAAATATGCTGCGCTATAAATCCATCGTGACCCTCAGCATGGCCTATGCGTACATGCAGGAGGTGTATGCGGGAGAGGATGCATCGGAGCATCCCCAGGCCCATATGATCCTACAAAGCCTGGATGGCCTAGCGGATGATTTGGATGAACCGGCGCAGAAGGTGAAGGAGTTGGTCCACCTTTCCGTACAGGATCTTTCGGAGGAAAGCTTCCAAAGGGCGGCGCAGATCGTCCTGCCCATCCGTGTGGCTTTCGACACGGAAAATAAAACCGTGTCCACAGATATGGACCAGCTGAACCGGGCCATTGACCAGCTGGAGACACTTGTAACGCAGTAAGCTCCTATATGGATATTACAAGGCCCTCCGGCTGAACCGGAGGGCCTTGTTTTTATAGAGTTTAATATTGCGAGACCAGCGCATCGGCTGGCTGCGGGAATGTGCGCCTTTCTTTAGAGCTTGGAACGAGAGGACTGCTCTCCCGCTATTCCCCCGGCCTTTGGAAATGACAGAGCTTTTTATATCCGCTTAAAGCGTATGGTAGACCTTTTCCTGCTGGCTTCCGGCAACTACGGCAAGGCCCCGAGATTTGAGGATAGATGCTATAATATTGGCGTCCTGTAAAGCGGAATTGCTTTCCGCTTGATTGAGAAAATAGGTATCCGCCAGGTGCTCCTGAATCAGCTGTCGTGCCACCCGCTCCGGCGTGGCGGCATCCTCCGGAGAGCAATCAGCCAGAGAACAGAACAACTCTGCCCGGTGTACCGCCTCTGCTACCGGGCGGTGCAGGCCCGAAAGACCCACCACGCAGATGACCTGACGGGAGCATGCCGGAATCACCGGCTCATGCTCCGCGTGGGCCTTCAGGGGGAGCTGGCGGGAGCCGTCCGCCTCCACCAATACGAAGTCTGCCAGGGAAGCCAGCACTTCATAGGGAATTCCGCAATCAACCAGCTTTCCGGTGGGGGAGCGCCTGGCAGCGCAGACGATACGGTTTCTCCTCAGGGCATCCTGCAGTGCTGGCTCTGTGGGATCCAGCACCGTGGGCAGGTCCCTATAGCCCAGAAAGTGGGTGCTGGTGCACAACAGCACCCGGCCCGGCAGTTCATCAGCCAAAGTGCGCAGCAGGGTGGTTTTCCCGCCACTGCCGATGATGGCCGTTACGCCGTGTTGAATACCAAGCAGGGGAGCAAGCTCCATCTCCGCCACCTCCTTTTTGCAACAGTATAGCGCACCTGCGGCCGGCTGTCCAGTTGACACAGGGTGCGTAAACGGGTAGAATAGGCATAAGAAAAGGAAAGAAGGGATCGTTATGGCTATTTTGATCCGCGGTGCCGGGGATATTGCCACAGGCATCGCTCTGCGTCTGTACCGCGCGGGTTTTCAGATCGTGATGACGGACCTGCCACAGCCTACCTCTATCCGCCGCACAGTGTGCTTTTCCGAGGCTTTGCGCCTGGGGGAGATGCTGGTGGAGGATGTCTGCGCCCGGCGAGCGGGTACAGCCCAAGAGGCCCTGGACATCGCCGCTGCGGGAGATATCGCTGTGCTGGCGGATCCGGAGTGCGCCCTGCTGCCCCAGCTGCATCCGGCAGCCCTGGTGGATGCCATTTTGGCCAAGCATAACCTGGGTACCCATCGAAACATGGCTCCGGTGGTTGTTGCCGTGGGTCCCGGCTTCACCGCTGGGGAGGATTGCCACGCCGCCGTGGAGACCATGCGCGGCCACACCCTGGGGCGGGTTATCTACTGCGGCTCGCCAATCCCAAATACCGGCGTTCCCGGCATCATCGGCGGTTACGGCGCCGAGCGGGTGATGCGGTCCCCGGCGGCAGGGGTATTCGAGCCCAAAATGGAGATCGGTCAGATGGTGAAGGCAGGCGAAGTGGCAGCGGTGGTGAACGGCCAGCCCATGCTCTGCACCATCGACGGCTGCCTGCGGGGCCTTCTTCAAGAAGGACTGACAGTGCCTGCAGGCATGAAGTGCGGCGATATCGACCCCCGTTGCCAGCAATCCCACTGCTTCCAGGCGTCGGATAAGGCTTTGGCCGTAGGCGGCGGCGTACTGGAGGCATTGCTGCACTTCGGCTGTCGGCCGGATTGAGCTATAGTTCACCCAAAATGTCTGCCGAAAAAGGCAGACATTTTTATTGCAGGAGCATCCCCAATCCCACCAGCACACAGCCCAGCAGGAAAAACAGAACAAGCAGCACCGCTGCGTTGCGCAGAAATTTTTTCCAGCCCAGCCGCTTCAGATCCATGAACGCATAGGGATACAGCAGCCCCGTGTGGCCGATGGGCTTTCCACCGGTAGCCCGCAGCAGGGCATAGATGGTGTAAGCCAGGGGCAGCGTCAGCCACCACACGGCGCACAGCAGGGATAGCCCCGTTTTGTCCGCCAAAAACAGCCACTGGGCCACCACCAACAGCGGGGTCAGGTAATGCACGCAGATGTTACCAAAGCTGCCGCCGAAGTCGGCGAACCTCTGTCCCTTGCGCTTCTGTTCGGGTACCAGCACAAACTGATAGATCAGGTGCGTTACCCAAATGTACAGAGCCATGGCGCAGGAGAGCCGCACATCGGTCAAAACCGCCCACAGCCGCCCTCCGGGCCAAAAGCCCGCGCAAAGCAGCAGCAGCTCATACACGGTCAGCAGGAGGTTACTCTGATTCGTGTAAAAACAGAACATCCCCGCCCGGATCCGCCCTCTGGGGATGAGCTGCGAATGCAACAAAAGCCCTGCGGTATTCAGCAAAAAGAGAAACAGCGCCGAAAGCTGTAAGCCGGACATTTTGAACCCTCCCTTATATCCGGTAGGTGGAGCAGTTCACCCGTCCGCCTGAAATAGTGATGATGCCATAGGTGCAGGGATTGCCCCGGCCGACGGAACCTGGATTCATCACCCACAGCGTTCCGTCATAGTCCACCAAGGGCCTGTGAGTATGGCCAAAGAGCAAAATCTGCGCGTCCATCTCCTTAGCGGCATAAATAGCTGACATGGTGCTTGCCTTTACATTCCTTGTGTGGCCGTGCATCATCAGGATGCGCACACCGGCATGCTCTGTGAGCACCTCCGGAGTGTCCACCGCCCCCCAATCGCAGTTGCCGGGCACGGTTTGCATGGGGATGGCTGGGAGCTGCCGGTGCAGCGCCTCCGCGTCCCGCTGGCAATCGCCCAGGTGCAGGATGATGTTTGGGTCCGTCAGCTCCGCACACCGGGCCATGTTTTCCACATTTCCGTGGGAATCCGATAAAACTAAGATCCGCATTGTGACCCTCTTTCCCTTCAGTATACCCGGATTATACAAGGAAACAGTTGAAAAAGCAATGATTTCCGGCTACAATAGGGAAAGAAAGGGGGCGGCGCTCATGTATGAGAGCATAGTAAGGCTGGACCTCCACGGCAAAAATGCCTATCAGGCCCGGGTGGCCCTGGATGCAGCGCTGCGCCGGGCCAAGGGCGGCACCTACCGCATCCGCTGCATCCACGGCTGTCATGGCGGCACGGTGCTGCGGGATATGATCCGCGGGGAATACGCCCGGCACCCCCGGGTGATCCGGCTGGAAGTAAGCGCCGACGGCGGCACCACGGATCTGGTGCTGCGGGAGCTGTAAGGAGAGATAAAAATGAAAAAAACCTTGACCGTGGCCCAGGTGCAGATGCCCGTGACCCGGGATAAGAGCGAGAATATCGCCGCCGCCTGCCGCCTGATCCGCCGGGCCGCGAGGCAGGGGGCGGAGCTTGCCATGCTGCCGGAGATGTTCTGCTGCCCCTATGAAAACAGAGCCTTCCGCCCCTATGGGGAGCCCTTGGGTGGCCCGGCCCAGCAGGCTATTTCCGCCCTTGCAAGGGAATTGGGAATATGGATCATCGCCGGTTCCCTTCCTGAGCTGGAGGGAGAGCGGGTATATAACACCGCCTTTGTTTATGACGATACCGGCTGCCAGGTAGCCCGCCACCGGAAAATGCACCTGTTCGACATCAGCGTGGAGGGGGGCCAGAGCTTCCGGGAGTCCGATACCCTGTCACCGGGAAATGACGTGACGGTTTTTGACTCTCCCTGGGGGAAGCTGGGCCTTTGCATCTGCTTTGACCTGCGGTTTGAGGAGCTGGCGAGAGTCATGACCCTGCAGGGCGCTCAGGCTATTTTTGTTCCGGCAGCCTTCAATATGACCACCGGCCCTGCCCATTGGGAGCTTCTGTTCCGTCAAAGGGCGGTGGATAACCAGCTGTTCACCATCGGCACTTCGCCGGCCCGGAACGAACAGGAGACCTATGTGGCCTGGGGCCATTCGGTGATCTGCGATCCCTGGGGCAGCGTCCTGCACCAGTGCGGAGCGGGGGAGGAGCTGGCTGTGACGACTCTGGACCTTAAACGGGTGGAGTCTGTGCGGCGGCAGCTGCCCATTCTGTCTGCCCGGCGGGAAGATGTATATTCCATCGGCCAAAAGTGAGAGAAAGTCTGTGCTATTTATCTCTTGCGGTACTTTTCCCCTCGTGATATAATCATTAAAAGTCTGAAAAGGAGAAATGCACCATGATGAAATACACGGAAATGACCGCCCAGCAGCGCCAGGCAGAGTATGCCGCTGTGCTGGCGGAGTACGAGAAGCAGAAATCCTTGGGGCTGAAGCTGAACATGGCTCGCGGAAAGCCCGGCAGAGAGCAGCTGGATATGGTCACGGAGATGAGCAATATTTTGGTAAAGCCTGAGGACTTTATCTCCGACGGCATCGACAGCCGTAACTACGGCAATGTGGACGGCCTGCCCGCCGCTAAGGCCCTGTTTGCGGAGATTTTGGGCTGCAAGCCGGAGCAATGCTTCGTAGGCGGCAACGCCAGCCTTCAGCTGATGTATGACGCCATATCCAAGGCCTATACCCATGGCATGCTCCACTCCGAGAAGCCCTGGAGCAAGCTGGATAAGGTGAAGTGGCTGTGCCCTGCTCCCGGTTACGACCGCCATTTCAAGGTGACCCAGTCCTTTGGTGCGGAGCTTATTACTGTTCCTATGACGGAAAATGGACCGGATATGGACGTGGTGGAGGAGCTTATTAAGGACCCCACTGTAAAGGGAATGTGGAATGTGCCTAAGTACTCCAACCCCGATGGCATTGTTTATTCCGATGAGACCATCCGCCGCATTGCCGCCATGAAGCCGGCGGCTCCGGACTTCATGCTCATGTGGGATAACGCCTACTGCATCCATGAATTTGATAGTGAGTTTGTTCCCTTCAACGACATTCTTTCCCTCTGCGCCGAAAACGGCAATGCCGATATGGTGTATGAGTTCGCCTCCACCAGCAAGGTTACCTTCCCCGGTGCGGGTGTGGCGGTCATGGCTACCAGCGAGGCTAATTTGGCCTACCTGGTGCCGCTGATCAATATTCAGACCATCGGCTATGACAAGATCAACCAGCTGCGCCACGTGAAGTATCTGCAGAATAAGGCACATACCCTGGCCTTGATGCAGCGCCACGCGGCTATTCTGCGGCCCAAGTTCCACGCCGTACTGGACGCCTTGGACAGCGAGATCGCGCCCCTGGGCATCGGCGGTTGGAAGCGTCCCGTGGGTGGATATTTCGTCTCTTATGATGCCATGCCCGGCACGGCCAAGCGCGCCCTGGCACTGTGCAAGGAGGCGGGCGTCACCATGACCGGCGCCGGCGCTACCTTCCCCTATGGCGTAGATCCCCAGGACAGCAACATTCGCATTGCCCCCTCTCTGCCTCCGGTGGAGGAGCTGCAGCAGGCCATTGCCATCTTCTGCCTGTGCGTGAAGCTGGCGGCTTTGGAGAAGCTGGGCGTATGAGGTGGCTGGCTGCATCAGACATCCACGGCAGCGCCACTGCCTGCCGCCGTGTGCTGGAGGCGTTTGAGCGGGAAAAGGCGGAGGGGCTCCTGCTGTTGGGCGACATTTTGTACCATGGACCCCGGAACCCTCTGCCCGAGGGCCACGACCCCAAGGAGTGCATCCGCTTGCTGAACGAGTATCGGAATCATATCGCCGCTGTGCGGGGCAATTGCGAGGCGGCGGTGGACCAGATGGTCCTGCAGTTTCCGGTGCTGGCAGAATATATGCTGCTGCGGCTGGGAAAAAAGCTGGTCTTTGCCACCCACGGGGATGTGTATAATCCGGAGCATCTTCCACCCCTGGCTAAGGGAGGGATTCTCCTCACGGGCCACACCCATGTGCCTGCCTGCGACGTGTATCCGGAGTTTCTGTATCTGAATCCAGGCTCTGTGTCCCTGCCCAAGGACGAGCGGAAGCGCAAGGGCTATATCCTGCTGGATGATGAGGGAGCCGTATTCAAGGAGCTGGACGGCACGGAATACCATCGGTATCATTTTTAATCCCTGTCAGACTCATTAAGTTTTTCTGACAAAGGGTCGGCAATCTGCTGCGTGTGTAGCGGGGGCTTTAACAAACTGAAAAACAGCGGAGCCATGAAGTGACCCCAAAAAGTTAGACAAATATTTATAGCAGGAATTGTTCAAGCAGCCAAAAGGGCTTGCTGTCTGTGAATTGCAGGCGGCAGGCCCTTCAGTTTTGCATGGATCCTGCGGTTGTTACAGGAATTCTGCTGCTCCCTTTGGCATGGAAAAGCACCCCATTTCTCAGTACAAGTGTTTTGCCATACTTGTCTGAAAAATGGGGTGCAGCTCAACAGGATCGGAGCTTTATAGATTGTTAAAAGGGTTTTGCGGAGTTCGTGTTCGCAGACGCACAAAAACGAGATTTATTCTCAAGATATGTGCATGAGCGAAAATATCGCATAGGCTGCCGGTGTGGAGATTTTTGCCGCCGTGCGGGGGAATTATGCATGCAGCAGGCAGCAAGCCTTTTGCCGGAAGCTCGGAGTTTTTTGTAGGCTCTTATCAGCGGTGCAGCAGGGGCGACAGGGGCTTATAAATAAGGAAGCAAAGAGCTGTATCCAGCAGGCCCTTGACCAGGGTGAAGGGAACATTGAACACCAGCAGGCAGTTCAGCAGCGCATTCTGCGTGGGCACATGGGACACGCCGCCCAGGATTGCCTCGTACATGCCCACAATAGCCTCCAGCGGCAGTTTATACAACACTACGTAGGCGGGGTAGACAATGAAATAGTTGGTGACAATGCTTACCAGCGCCATAGAGGCTGCACCGGCAACGGAGCCGACCAATGCACTCTTGCGGCTTTTATTGTGTTTATAGATGATGCCGGCCACAAATACGAATACCGCACCCAGAATAAAGTTAGACAGCTCCCCTACACCGGCGCTGGAGCCGAAGGGCAGATGCAGCAGATTCTTTGCCAGCTGGATGGCTACGCCGTACACGGGGCCCAGGGAGAAGGTGCCCAGCAGGGCGGGCAGGTCGGAGATGTCCAGCTTGATAAACGAGGGCATCAGGGGGATGGCAAACTCCACGAATTGCAGCACGGCGGCTACAGCCGTCAGCATGGCCGCCACGGCCAGACGGTGGGTCTTTTTTTGCGTTTGTGTCATAAAAAAATACTCCTTTCAATGTGTGGAACACCCGGAAACTGTCTTCCAAGGTGCACGCATTAAAAAGAGCATACGAAAATATGCCGTACACGCCTTCTCTCATCCAGACTATACTGTCGGTACCGGAATCGCACCGGTTCGTGCAGCCCAGGGGGCCGCTTGCAGACTATACTGCCGGTGGGGAATCACACCCCGCCTCGAAGACAAATATTCGTTTGTTCACTGCTCAAAGTATATACCTGGTCTATAGAAAATGCAAGTAAAATTTTTGACGAAAATTTGCGTATTATTTGCTGTTTTTACAAAAAAGACTTTACAAAATCGAAAATGTGTTCTATTATAAGTAGGAAAGAGAGGGGATGCATGTGCGAGCCAGGCAAGTGACCTGCAGCTTCACCGGCCACCGTCCGGAAAAATTGCCTTGGGGAGAGGACGAATCGGACATTCGCTGTGCGCAGCTGAAGGAAAGATTGTTTGATGCGGTGCTGGCAGCCTATGACCAGGGGTACCGGCATTTTCTATGCGGCATGGCCCGTGGAAGTGACTTTTGGTTCTGTGAGGCGGTTTTGCGTCTGCAAGAGATTCAAACGGATGCGTCTCTGGAGGCGGTGATACCATTTCTCGGCCAGGCGGATCGCTGGAGCAGGGGGGATCGGGCCCGTTATCAGCGGCTCCTGAACTGCTGCAATTACGAGACCGTTGTGCAGGAGGAGTATTCACCAGGCTGCATGCAGCGGCGCAACCGCTATTTGGTGGACCACGCTGCTCTGCTGATTGCTGTGCATGATGGCCTTCCCGGCGGCACACAAAAGACCATCGCCTACGCCATGCGCCGGGGCATAGAGGTTTTGGACATGCCGCCCATTTGTTAAAAAAACCTGTGATAGATGCAGGTAAATGCATTTTTCTATGGCAGCTTGTGATGCATAAATATTTGCCCGGTGGGTATCCTACCTTCAAGATAAGGAGGGGGTTACTTTGATGCAGCAGAATTTGCCCAGTGAGGAAGGGAAAAAGGACCTGGATCCGAAGCAAAAAACGGACAGAATCGTGGAGTTGGGCTCCTCCGTGGTGACCAATCACCACGGCACTATCCATTGCCTAACCATCATCGGGCAGATCGAGGGGCATACCAACGCACCGGATAACGCAAAGACTACAAAATACGAACACCTCCTGCCGCTCTTGGCTTCGTTAGAGGAAAGCGATGATGTGGACGGGGTACTGATCCTGCTGAACACCGTAGGGGGCGATGTGGAGGCAGGGCTGGCCATAGCGGAGATGATTGCCGGCATGACCAAGCCCACGGCCACCTTGGTGCTGGGCGGCGGCCATTCTATTGGCATTCCACTGGCGGTTTCCGGCCGCATCAATATGATCGCGCCATCGGCCTCTATGACAGTGCATCCGGTGCGTATGAGCGGAACCATGATCGCTGCACCGCAGACCTACCGATATTTTGATAAGCTCCAGGAGAGCATCGTCCGCTTCGTGGCGGCACACTCCCAGATCCGGGCGGAGACCTTTCGGGAGCTGATGCTGCGCACAGATGAGATGGCCAACGACGTGGGCAGCGTCCTCTATGGGGAGGATGCTGTGGCTCTGGGTCTTATGCAGCAGGTGGGCACACTGAAGGATGCTCTGGCGGCACTGTACCGGGCCATCGACGAGGATAAAAAGCAGCGAAATACAAATTGAAAAAACTTGATAAATAATTGCTGGCGCATAGGTGAAAGCCTATGCGCCAGCTTCGCATGTTTTACTTTAAGAGCCGCTGCATATCCTCCGGCAGGGGAGCGGTGATGTCCAGCACCTCCCCCGTAATGGGATGCCGCAGGTGTACAGCGTAGGAGTGGAGCGCAGGCCGGGGAATGAGAGCTTTGTCCTCCGTACCGTAGAGCCAATCCCCAGCCAGGGGATGTCCTATTTCGGCCATATGCAGCCGCAGCTGATGGGTACGGCCTGTGCGGGGCACAAGGCGCAGCAGGGATAGGCCGTTTCGCTGTGCCAGCACCTCATAGTCTGTATGGGCTGGTGCGCCCTGTGGGTCAATGTGCCGCTTGAGCAGAGAGTCACGGTCTCGGTCGATGGGCAGGTCAATGTGTCCTGATATTGGCTCTGGTGTGCCGAGACAGATGCCCCGATATTCCCGATAGAAATCTCCGGAGTGGAGCAGGGCCATGCACCGGGCGTGGATATATCCGGATTTTGCTACCACCATGACCCCGGTGGTACCCCGGTCCAGGCGATTCACACCGTGATACTGGTCGCTGTTCAGGTAGTGTGCCACTGCTCCGGCTACGGTTACTGGCTCCTGAGTGAGGGCGGCACAGTGGACGGTGATGCCGGCAGGTTTATTTAGGATCAGCAGATCCTCATCCTCCCATAGGATGGAGAGAGGAAAATCTATCGGGTGTAGGTTGGGGTTTTGACTGGGCGAATCGGATACATCTGCCGCAAGCCGATCGCCGGCATGGCATAGGGCGGTTACGGTGACCGGTACACCGTTGAGGGTTATTCCCCCCTCGCGCCATTTGATGGACTTGAGCAGGGAGGAGGACAGCGCAAAACGCTGGCGCAGCAGGTGCTTTACCGTGGCGCCATCCTCCTGGGCGGTGACAATGTGTGTAAGGATTCTCATAAAGTGGAGCCTCCGGGGGTAGATTTTCTTGATCAATTATGATACCATAATTGAATCAAGTAAGAGAAGGAGCTGTTTTTTATGGCATCTAAAGTATATTGGGCAGATTTTCGGGCAGATTTCCGGGAAAATCTGCAGCAGAAGCTGACCCGGTTGATGAAAACCGCCGGCATGGGCGAAATTGACTTCGACAACAAATATGTAGCCATTAAAATGCATTTCGGCGAGCCGGGCAACCTGGCGTTTCTGCGCCCCAATTGGGCAAAAACCGTGGCAGATTTCGTAAAAGAGCGGGGCGGCAAGCCCTTCCTCACTGATTGCAACACCCTTTACGTGGGCGGCCGCAAGAACGGATTGGATCATTTGGACACGGCTATGCTCAATGGGTTTAACCCCATGACCACCGGCTGTCAGGTAATTATTGCCGACGGCATCAAGGGCAACGACGAGGTGGAGGTGCCGGTTGAGGGCGGCGAATATGTGAAAAATGCCAAGATTGGCCGGGCTGTCATGGATGCGGATGTGTTTATTTCCCTGACCCATTTCAAGGGCCATGAATCCGCCGGCTTCGGCGGCACCCTGAAAAACATCGGCATGGGCTGCGGCAGCCGGGCGGGCAAGATGGAGCAGCACAACGCTGGGAAACCTCATGTGGTACAGAAGCACTGCGTGGGCTGTAAAATGTGTACCAAAATCTGTGCTCACGATGCCATATCTGTGCAGGATCGGAAGGCAGCTATTGACCACAGCAAATGTGTGGGCTGTGGCCGCTGCATTGCTGTGTGCGCCCGCAATGCCATTACCGTAAATTTTGATGAGTCCCACACAAACCTGAGCCGTAAAATGTCTGAGTATGCCAAGGCCGTGGTAGATGGGCGGCCCTGCTTCCATATTTCCCTGATCATCGATGTGTCGCCCAACTGCGATTGCCATGCGGAAAACGATGCGGCCATCGTGCCTAACGTAGGCATGTTTGCCTCCTTTGATCCGGTGGCCCTGGATATGGCTTGCGTAGATGCCGTGAACACACAGCCCATCCTCCGTGGTTCCGCTGCCGATATCGGCGACTGCCACGATCAAGATCACTTCCATTGCATTCATCCGGACACCGATTGGATGAGCTGCCTGGAGCATGCCGAAAAGCTGGGCCTGGGTACCCGGGAATATGAGCTTATAAAAATCTGACAGAATAATATCAGATAAAAGGCAAAGACACGTTTCAATATATGTGAATAATTTGAAAAGATTTTCTCTTTCGACAAAAGATTCTTGAAATTATTTGCAATTTATGTTAAAATTAGTTAAAATAATTATTTGAGGCGCGGAGGAAGGAGAGGACGTGAAGCAGAAATTTGTTCCCGAATATGAAGGGGAGCTACGAAAGCACGCACTGCAGATTCCCCGGTGTATCAGTGAGTGCAGCGGTATCCGAGTGTTTGGACGGCGTATTAAGTCCCTGGTTTTTTCCACGGATGTGGCTATTATCAAGAATATAAACGCCGATGCCGTAATTGCCGTATATAATTTTACACCCCAACCCAGCATTACGCAAGCCATTATCAGCGCTTCTGATGTGCCGGTGTTTGCCGGCGTTGGAGGTGGCTATACCAATGGGCAGCGGTCCGTGAATATGGCGGCGGCAGCGGAGCAGCTGGGGGCCTTCGGCGTGGTCTGCAACGCTATGATCACCAATGAGGCCATCCGCGATATCAAGAGCATGGTGGAGATTCCGGTGGTTTTCACGGTGGTGTCAGAGCATGTGGACCTGGATAAGCGGCTGGCAGCCGGGGCAGACATTGTGAATGTGTCCGGCGCGGCCAGGACACCGGAAATTGTGGCGGAAATTCGGGCGAAATACCCGGAGCTGCCTATCATTGCCACCGGCGGTCCTACGGATGAGACGATTCTGACGGCCATCCGGGCAGGGGCCAACGCCATTACATACACACCGCCCAGCAGCAAGGACCTGTTTGCCAGGGATATGCAGGAGTATCGCGATTGGTATGAGGCCCACCGCAGAGAGGTGGACGAGATGCTTAATGAGGAATAAGGAAATCGGAGAGGGAAAACCTCTCCGATTTTTTTGCGTTCCATAAAAGCCGATGTCTCAGGCGCCTAATTGTACACACTTTCTTGCCCCTGCGTAGAGGTCAATGCTCCCATGGGCCCGCCGCACTGCCTCTTAAACAATAAGTTGGGCGGGGTGTCCTCACCCCGCCACCGATAACCGGCGAGTTTCTTGCAGCCTGTCATTACAAGACCAGCGCACACGCTGGCCGTGGCAAACCGCATCTCCCGTCTCCCAAATAAAAATGGCCCCCGGTGGAAAAGCTCCGCCGGGGGCCATTTTTTGTATCTTATTCAATGGACACAATGTAATAGTACACCGGCTGCCCACCGGCCAGCACACTGACCTCTGCGTCGGGACAGGTGTCGGTAAAGACGGCCTCAGCCTTCCGGGCGTCCTCCTCCGTCACATCCTCGCCGTAGAAGATGGTCACAAACTCCGCATCCCGTGCCTTGGCGTCCTCCGCCAGCTTCGAAAGCAGCGGCTCGATGCTCCGGTCGGTGCCGAAGAGCTTCCCGTCCTCCAGGGCCAGGTAGTCCCCCTCGTTGATGGCAAAGCCGTCAAAGTCGGAATTCCGGGCGGCATAGGTCACCTGGGCGGTGGTCACCGTCTGTGCAGCCTGGGCCATGGCGTCGGCTATAGCCTGGGGATCGTCCCCCTCCAGGTCAGCGTTCATCATGGCGGTGATGCCCTGGGGCACTGTGGCCGTGGGCACCACAATGACCTGCTTTTCCGTTAGCCCCACGCACTGCTGGGCGGCCATGATAATGTTCTTGTTGTTGGGCAGGATGAACACCACCTCGCTGGGTGTCCGGTTTACCTCCTGCAAAATGGCCTCCGTGGAGGGATTCATGGTCTGTCCGCCGGATACGATTCGGTCCACGCCCAGATCCCGGAAGGCAGTAGCCAGCCCTTCCCCGGCACACACGGCCAAAAAGCCGTACTGCTTCTCCGCCGAAGCGTTGGCAGGCTCCTCCATGCTCTCCAGCTCCTGCTCTACCTGGTCCAGGTCGTCGGTGCTTTGAGCCTTGCGCCCGGCGGCCACGGCTTCATACTGGGTGCGCATATTCTCAATTTTTGCCAGCTCCAAGGTGCCGTATTTTTGCGCCTCGGTCAGGGCCGCACCGGGGATGTCCGTGTGTACATGGACCTTGAACGCATCGTCGTCCTCGCCGATGACCAGGCAATCGCCGATGGTGCTGAGATAAGCCCGCAGGGGCTCAATGGAGGTATTTTCCCATTTGCGCACAATGAACACCGTGTCGAAGGTGAAGGTGATCTCCTCCTCGCTGAGGGCGGAGAAATCAGCCTTGCTCTCGGCCTTTTCCTCGCTCACATCCGGAATCTCCTCACCCCGCAGGGCCCGCAGCATACCGTCCAGTATTACCAGATATCCCTTTCCGCCGGCGTCCACTACCCCGGCCTTTTTCAGCACCGGGTTCATTTCGATGGTCTCGTCCAGGGTCTCCAAACCCTTGCGGATGGCCTCCTGCAGGACATATTCCACGCTGTTGCACTCTTCAGCGGCCTCGGCGGCCCGGTCGGCGGCCAGACGGGAGACTGTCAGCACCGTGCCCTCTGCGGGCTTCATCACAGCGCTGTAGGCGGTGGCCACGCCCTCCTTCAGAGCGCCGGCCAGCTGCACACCATCGGCCTCCTCATCGCCCTTGAGATACTTGGACACACCCCGAAACAGCAGGGAGAGGATAACGCCGGAGTTTCCTCTCGCGCCTCGCAGCAGAGCGGAGGCGGTGATGGACGCGGCGTCAGACACGGTGACGGGCTGATTTTTCTTCAGCTCGTTGGCGGCGGTTTGGATGGTCAGGCTCATGTTGGTGCCGGTGTCGCCGTCCGGCACGGGGAATACGTTCAGGTCGTTGATGGCTTCTCGTTCCAGAGTGATGCAGGCAGCGCCAAAAAGAACCATCTGCTTGAATGCGCTGCCGCTGATTCTATCTGTCATTTAGCTTCTCCTTCTACCCGGCTCACATAGTGATGGAGTCCACGCATACGTTTACGCTGCGGACCTCCACGCCGGTGTTTTTGCTCACCACATACTTGACCTCTCCCATAATGGAGCGGCAGACCGTGGCGATATTCACCCCGTTTTCCACAATGATATGCAGCTCAATGGAAACGGTGTTGTCTTCATTATAAATAACCTTTACGCCTTTGCTCATAGCCTCCGGGCGCAGCAGGTGGACGATGCCGTCGGTCATGCTGCGGTAGGCCATGCCCTTCACACCGAAGCAGTTGGTGGCGGCGGCGCCGGTGATGGTGGTAAAGACGGCGTTGCTGATGCCGATCTCACCCTGTTCCGTAAGGACTTTAACCATAAACAGACTTCCTTTCTGTGCAGGCTTATAAACATCTATGATAGCATCTCATTATAATATAGAAATCGGAAAAGCACAAGCCCTATTTTTTTTAGCCCGGGGCAAAGCTTTAACCAAAATCCGCTGTGTGGAATAATTCCCCTTTACTTTTACTATAAAAAAGAATATACTATATCCAATGGATAATTCGGAAAGGCGGTGTTTTCTATGGATGAGTTTACCCGCAAATTTAACACGTCAGAGGACCGAGAGGTGCAGACGCGCTATATTCTCTCCGCGGTATATGATGCACTGAAAGAAAAGGGCTATGATCCCATTAATCAGATCGTGGGGTACATCCTCTCTGAGGACCCCACCTACATCACGAACCATAACGGCGCCCGAACGCTGATTTGCAAGCTGGACCGGGATGAGATGCTGCAGGCCTTGGTAAAGAATTATCTGGATCTGTAACCGCTATGAGCCGGGCTGCGCTAACCCGCGGCCCGGCTTTCCATATGGATATTTGACAGACGATTCTCCGTGTGTTATGATAAGCAATATGTTATGGGAAAAGGAGTTGCTAAACTATGGCTGATGTAAAAAAGGGCGAGGGCCTTGTTTATAGAAATCATCCGCTGCGCCGGGTGGACAACCTGATCTATTATGGCAGTATGGCGGATAAATACATTGTAATGCTGCAGATTTTGGAGACCAAGAAGGAGAAGGATATGGATGTAGCTACCCGGGTCTCCGTACAGCTTCAGCTCACTGCGCCGGACCTCAAGAGCCGGGACCGGGTGGTAAAAAAGACCGAAAAGGATAGCCTGTACGCCGCCATGGATGTGGGCGCTATCTGGCTGGAGCGGGCGCTGGCCGGGAAATAAGCTTCGTAAAACACACCAAAGGATCGGGGATATTCCATAGGGCCATTTCGTGAAAGTCCCCGAATAAGTTGATACCGGATCCCTCTCAGGGAGGCTGTGCTTTGCCGCAGCCTCCCTGAAGCTTTCTGTAAAGCGGGAATATGGCAAAGCTCATATACCTATTGTATCTCTGATACTTGGGGACAAACATAGATGTTGACATTTCAACATCTATGTGATACAATCCACTTGTTGAAGCTTCAACATCTATAAAGACAGGAGGCAGCCATGCAGGAACGATTTGAGATGTTTACGGTTTTGATCAATCGGATCAGCCGCAATATCCGAAGGATAAAGAATCAGGAGATGGCCGCCTATCATTTGAGAAGCGCCCATGTCTCCTGCCTGTACTACATTTATTCGATGGGTGGCGTGACCTCGGCGGAGCTGTGCGAGCATTGCGAGGAGGATAAGGCGACCATTTCCCGGGCCCTGGACTATTTGGAGGCCAATGGGTTTATTCTGCGCCCCTGCAAGGGGGCCAAGCGGTATAAAAGCCCCCTGCAGCTGACGGAGAAGGGCCGGGAGGCCGGCAAACGGATTGCAGACAGGGTCCGGGGGATCCTGGATACTGTCAGCTATACTCTCACAGAAGATGAGAGGGCGGCATTTTACCGTAGCCTTTCAGCTATCAGCAGAAGTCTGGATACCATCGCCCAAAGCAGAGAAGAATAAGGAGCATGACGAAATTGAAGACCAGGATTATCATTGATTCCACCGCAGATATGACCCCCGAGATCAAATCGCGGGTATATACGGTGCCCCTCACCGTTCATTTCGGCCGAGAGGAGTACATCGACGGAGTGACCATCGACCATAAGACATTTTATGAAAAGCTAATTGAAAGCGATGTGCTGCCCACCACCAGTCAGGCGACCCCGAGCGCCTTTGCGCAGGAGTATGAAAGGGCGAGGCAGGCGGGGGAGGCCGCTGTTGTCATTACCCTTGCGTCCAAGTTTTCCGGCACATATCAAAGCGCCGTGATCGCGGCGGCGGATTACGAAAACGTCTATGTCGTGGATGGCGCAAGCGCAGCCATGGGTACAGGCATTCTGGTGGAGCTTGCGTTCCGGCTTTTGGACGGGGGAATGTCCGCAAAGGAGATTGCCGAGACTTTGGAGACGGAGAAGAAAAAAATCGTTGTTGTGGCGCTGGTAGATACGCTGGAATATCTCAAGCGGGGCGGACGCATCTCCAAGACAGCCGCCTTCGCCGGCGGGCTCCTGAATATCAAGCCCGTGCTTTCCGTCATTGACGGCGAGATCCACCTGCTGGGCAAGGCCCGGGGCTCTAAAATGGGAAACAATCTGCTCATTCAGGAAATTGACAAGGCTGGCGGTATTGACTTTAGTCGGCCGATTCTCCTGGGCTATAGCGGAATCTCCGACGCGCTGCTGCAGAAATATATTGAGGACAGCCGTCATATCTGGGAAGGCAACCTGAACGAGATCCGCTACACGACCGTAGGCAGCGTGATCGGAACCCATGCAGGCCCCGGCGCTGTGGTGGTAGCGTTTTTTAAAAAATGAAAGCCGACATACTGAGGGCGGGCAGGCACGAGTGATGTGCCTGCCCGCCCTCAGTATGTCAAAAAAATACTGTCGCGGAAATCCGAGTTTTTTTCGATAGCTTCAGAATAGGCCCGTAATGCGTCCGTCCCCGGCGATGTCGATGTTCTCCGCCGCCGGATGCCTGGGAAGGCCGGGCATGGTCATAATATTTCCAGCCAGGGCCACCACAAAGCCGGCGCCGGCGCTGATACGCAGGGCGCGGACCGTGAGAGTAAAATCCTTTGGCGCACCCAGCTTTTTTGCATCGTCCGAAAGGCTGTACTGCGTTTTGGCTACGCACACCGGCAGGCTGCCGAAGCCCAGACCCTCCAGCTCTGCCAGGTCCTGCTCCGCCTGGGGGGTGAGGGAGACATCTGCGCCGCCATAGACCCGCTGCGTGATGGCCAGGAGCTTTTCACGCAGGGGAGATTTACTATCATAGGCATAGTGGGGTGCTATACCGTTTACTATACTGCTTTTAGTCAGGTCAATGATTTTTTGTGCCATGTCCACACCTCCGGCGCCGCCCTGCTCCCACACCCGGGACAGGGCCACGGGAACGCCGCACGTCCGGCAGGCATTTTCTATCCACTCGATCTCCGCAGGGGTGTCACTTTCAAATTGGTTCAGTGCCACCACCACCGGCAGGGAAAAGGTCTCCTGCAGGGTCCTGATATGGTGCAGCAAATTGGGCAGGCCCCTTTTCAAGGCATCCAAATTTTCCCGGGAAAGGTTGTCCTCTGCGCCGCCGTGAAGCTTCAGGGCCCGGACAGTGGCCACTACCACCGCAGCGTCCGGCCAGAGGCCCGATGCGCGGCACTTGATGTCCAAAAATTTCTCTGCGCCCAGGTCCGCGCCGAAGCCGGCCTCCGTGACGCAGTACTCCCCCAGGCGCAGCGCCGCCCGAGTGGCCAGTATGCTGCTGCAGCCGTGGGCGATGTTGGCGAAGGGGCCGCCATGGACGATGGCAGGATTTCCCTCCAGGGTCTGCACCAGATTGGGCAGCACCGCCTGCTTTAAAAGCGCCGCCATGGCGCCCTCCGCCTTCAGGTCATGGGCGGTAACAGGCTTTCCGGCCTTGGTGTAGCCTACGATCATGCGGCCCAGCCGGGCCTTCAGATCGGACGGATCCTCCGCCAGGCAAAAGACCGCCATGACCTCTGAGGCCACGGTGATGTCAAAATGCTCCGGCCGGGGCACGCCGTTTATGCCGCCGCCTACACCGGTTTCCAGGGAGCGGAGCTGGCGGTCGTTCATATCCATACAGCGCCGCCAGACCACACGGTCTATGCCCAGCTCATTGCCCTGATAAATATGATTATCCACCATGGCGGCCAAAAGATTATTGGCTGTGCCGATGGCATGAAAATCCCCGGTGAAATGGAGATTGATGTCCTCCATGGGAGCGACCTGGGCATAGCCGCCGCCGGTGGCGCCGCCCTTCATGCCGAACACAGGCCCCAGGGACGGCTCCCGCAGGGACAGTACCGCCTTCTTTCCCAGCCGGTTTAAGGCGTCCGCCAGGCCGATGCTGGTGGTGGTCTTGCCCTCCCCGGCCTTGGTGGGGTTGATGGCGGTGACTAAAATGAGCTTGCCCCGCTTCTGCCCGGGTTTTTCCGGCGGCAGGCGGAGCTTGGCCATATACCGGCCGTAGGGCTCCAAGTTTTCCTCGCCCAGGCCCAGCTTTTCTGCCACCCGGGCAATGGGCTGCAGGGGCGTAGACTGTGTAATTTCAATATCGGAACGCATGGCTCGTCCCCCTCTCATGGATTTTCACGGCGCAGGGCCGCCCGACAGGTGTTTTCCAAAAGCATGGCCCGGGTCATAGGGCCTACGCCCCCGGGGACGGGGGTAATGAAGGATGCCCTTTCCGCCACGGCGGCATAGTCCGCATCCCCGCAGAGCTTGCCGTCCGGGCCCCGGTTCATGGCCACGTCAATGACCACAGCGCCGGGCTTCACCATGTCCGCCGTTATGAGGCCCCGGCGGCCTGCGGCACTGACTAAGATATCCGCCTGCAGGCATTGGGAGCACAGGTCGGGGGTCTTGCTGTGGCAGACGGTGACGGTGGCATCCGCCTGCAGCAGAAGCGCAGCCATGGGCTTGCCCACAATATTACTGCGGCCCACCACCACGCAGTGCTTGCCCGCCGGGTCAATGCCGTACTTTTTCAAAAGGGCCAGGATCCCCGCCGGGGTGCAGGGGAGATACCGGGGCTGCCCCAAATGCAGGAGGCCCACATTCTCCGGATGGAAAGCGTCCACATCCTTGGCCGGAGCTATGGCCCGGAGCACCTGGCCCGCGTCCAGATGGGCGGGCAGGGGCATCTGGACCAGAATGCCGTCGACGGCCTCGTCCCGGTTCAGCGTATCTATCAGGGCCAAAAGCTCGGCCTGGGAGGTGCCAGACGGGAGACGGTGGTCGGCGCAGGAGATGCCGCACTGGGCGCAGTCCTGCTCCTTATTGCGCACATACACCGCCGAGGCGGGATCGTCCCCCACCAGCACCACCGCCAGACGGGGTGGCCGGGACAGGGCGGCGCATCGTTTCCGGAGAGCCTGCTTTATCTCTGCGGCAAGGGCCTTACCGTCCATGACCACAGCACTCATATTATTCCTCCTGTACTTTTTCGTTCTGCTCCGCCCGGTCCCGGGCGGCTACCTGATTCACATACAGCTCCTCAGGCTTGTGGGGATGTACCTTGAGATTCCAAATCAGCATGAAAAGGCTCACCAGCACCATGACGACGCTGAGGGCCTGGGACACCCGGATGGGCTGGCCGAAAAGCTGCCAGTTGAACAGATACAGGCTGTCCGTGCGCAGACCCTCCACCCAAAAACGGCCAACGCCATACCAAAGGAAATAGAACCAGGTATTCTCCCCGTCGAACTTGCGGTGCTTTGACACCACGAACAGCAGCAGGAGCAGCCCCACCAGATTCCACACACTCTCATACAGGAAGGTGGGATGTACCTCGATGAGCTGGCCGGCCTTGGTGGTGAGCTGCATGCGGAAAAGGCAGGTGGTCTCAGAGCCAAAGGCCTCGCGATTCATAAAATTGCCCCAGCGGCCCACGATCTGTCCCACCAGCAGGCCCATGACCACCAAATCTGTCATGGCGAAGAACTTAAAGCCCCGCTTGCCCTTGCGCCGGGAGAGGCAGACGGCCAGAATGATCACGGCGATGACCGTGCCGTAAATGGCCAGGCCGCCGTCCCAAAAGGCGATGGCGCTGCCAAAGTCAAACTTTCCATCGGAGGTGCGGAAACGGTCCAGATAAAACAGGACGTAGTAGACCCGGGCGCCCACGATGCCTATGGGGATGCCCCAAAGCAGGCCATCATAGAGATTATCCTCACTGATGCCGTATTTTACACGCTCCTTCATACACAGCAGCAGGGCCAGCAGCAGGCCCAGGGCGATGAGAATCCCGTACCAGTAGACACCATGGCCCACGTCGATGGCCTTGGAGCTGGCGGTAAAGGTCCAATCGCCGAAGAGCCCCGGAAAACGGATGGGGCTGTCGGTCATAATCATATCATTCATATCGATTTTCAGATCACTCATATCCATGTTCAAATCACTCCTTCGGATAAACAACGGACAGGGCCATATGCTCCCGGCACAGGTTCTCCCGGATAAAGGCCAGCAGGTCCTGGGGGGTGATGGAGTCGAACATCTCCGGGAACAGCAGGGGATCGTATCCATCAAACTGCCCCTCCACCAGGGAGATGGCAATGGACTCAAAGGAATTAAGACTCTTGAGGGTGGAGCCGTAGTTGGCACGGACAATCCGGGCATAATAATCCGGGTCGATGCCGTCCTTTACCAAACGCCGGGCCTCCTGCAGCACCTCCTCCACCACGGCGTGGGGGTCCTTGCTGTCCCCGCCGATGTAGGCGTAGGCCACGCCCGGAAGGGTATCGAAGCTGTAGCCGAAGGTGCCGTTGATAAGGCCCTGGCTGTAGAGCCTGGCGTACAGAGGGCTGGAATCACCCAGCAGCACATCGCAGGCCAGCTCCCCGATGAGGGTGCGGCGCATCTGCTCCTGGCCGCCGGACATGGGCGGACACTTGAAGCCCAGGAGGAAGGTGGGCATGGATACCTCCATCTCACAGGAAACCTCCGCCTCTAAGGGGGCGAGGTCCGTCTCCCGGCCGTAGTCCCGGGGGATGGCGGGGCCGCTTTCCTTGGGCAGCACCTCCTCCGCCAGGGAGAACACGGACGCCGGGTCCAGATCACCCACGGCCACCAGGCACATGTTGGCGGGGGTATAAAATGCCTTGTGGCAATCGTAAAGAGTTTGGGCGGTGATATGGCTGATGCTCTCCACGGACCCGGCCACGCTGACACGGGCGGGGCTGGTGTGGTACAGGGCCTGCATGAGGCGCTTATACACCTGCCACTCCGGGTTATCCTCGATCATGCCGATCTCCTGGCCGATGATGCCCTGCTCCTTTTCCACACTCTCATCGGTGAAATAGGGGATGGACACAAAGGATAAAAGGATGCGCAGATTCTCTTCAAAATGCTCGGTGGAGTCGAAATAGTATCCGGTGATGGCGTTGGAGGTGAAGGCATTGGGCTCGGCACCGTTTTTGGCCAGCTCCTGCAGGGCGTTGCCGTCTTCGGTGTCGAACATCTTATGCTCCAGATAGTGGGCGATGCCGGCGGGAGTATCCAGCCACTGGCCATCCAGCTGAAAGCGCAGATCCATGCCACCGTAGCGGGTGGCAAAAAAGGCGTATTTGCGGGTATAGCCCCTCTTGCGGATGACGCACACGGGCAGGCCGTTGGGAAGGGTCTGCCAAACCGCCGTCTCCCCAATGCGGTGATAAGTCATTTCCTTCATTGTGCTGCCTCCTTTCCGTGCAGGAAATATACGGTGTCAAGCCGGATACTCTGGGCCGCCGCGCAGATGCGCTCCGGCGTGACGGCGGAAAGACTCTGCATCAGCTCCTCCGGCGTTTCCTGCTGGTCCACCGCGGCGCGGCTCATATAAAAATTCTCCAGGGCACTCTGGGAGTCTCCCACAGAGCGCAGGGAGTTCAGGGCTGTGCTCCTGGCTCCCTCCAGCTCCCATGGCTCCCACTGGCCCTGCTGCACCTGCCGGAGTTGGCGCAAAATCTCCTCCAGAGTGCGGTCATAGTCCTTAGGCTCAATGCCGGAGGAAACGGTGAGGATTTTCTTCGACCGGGCATAGGAGCTGGAGGCATAGTAGCACAGGGACAGCTTCTCCCGGACATTCAGAAACAGCTTGGAATTACTGGAGCCGCCGAAGATCAGGTTGGCCAGGACCATGGCGGGGACATCGTCACTGCCGCAGCGAAAGCCCATGGAGAGCTTGCCCTGCGTGACGTCCATCTCCTCGGTGACGAAGCGGGGCGTTTCCGGGGCGGGGAAGGTCTGCATGGGCGGCAGCTGCTCCATCTGGCCCCGGGGCAGGGCGGCAAAGGCCTGCTCCACCGCCTCCTCCACCCGCTGCGGCTCAGCGCTGCCGCAATACAGAAGCTCCAGCCGGGCATCGGACAAAAGCTGCTGGCCGTGGCGGTAGAGGGTGTGGGTGGTGATCTTCTGTGCCGAGCCCTCATCGCCCAGGCGGCTGACGCCATAGGGCTCCCCGGCGCACATCTCCTGCAGCAGGCGGAGGTTGGCCCAATCTCGCTTGTCATTGCGGATGGCGCGGATGCTGTCAATGAGGTTGACCTTCTCACTGTCCACATATTCCTTCAGGTAGTGGCCGCCATGGGTGACGGGGTCCAAAAACAGCTCGCCCACCAACTCGGCCATGGGCTCCAGCAGCTTTTCACCGCCTGGGGCGAAGCGATCGTCGATGCAGCTGGCCACAAAGCCCACGCACTGGCGCTCACCATTTTTGCGGACGGTGGTGGTGATGGTGGTGCCATAGAGGGTGTCCATGGCGGCGAATAGGGACTCCATATCCGGATAGCGCATGGTGCCGCGATTTAGAACCGCCGGCAAAAGAGCGTTATAGGACGCCCGATCCCGGTCCAGCGCTGTGATGAATTGTGCGGAAAGACAGCCGGTTTTGAATTTCCGGGCGGGCAAGACCGTGAGATAGACATTAGGCATGAGCCTTTTGCGATATTCGTTCATCAGGGACTCCTCCTGCTTTACAACTTTATATAATCGGGATTCATTATACTGCATCGGCAGGGGAAAATCAATTCCTGCCGGGAAAAAAGACAGGGACCGCCGAAGCGGTCCCTGACATCGGGACGAAAACGTCTTTTCGTCCCGATGTCTAAGTTTATGAAGCCTTTTCAAAGCTTCATAAACTAATGATTTGAATGGTGAGGGACACCCTTCTTGGGTTTCCCTCACACTCCAGCGAGGCAAAAATACTTTTTGCCTCGCCGTTTGCGTTTTTGAAACTTTGAAAAAGTTCCAAAAACGATTGATTTGAATAGCGAGGGACACCCTTCGTGGGTTTCCCTCACACGCCCTTCCTTACCGGCATCGTAATTATGCCGCTTTATCGGCAGACTGACAGGGACCGCCGAAGCGGTCCCTGTCGATTATGCATGATGCGTTTTTGCCCGGGGGATCATTTTTTCCTACCCAGGAAGAAAAACACCACCGCCGTGGCCGCAAGCGCCGCTGACACGCCGGCCGCCACAATCAGCAGGACCTGGCGATATTCCTTGGCGACCTGCTTGGCCTTGTCCCAGGTGCAGCCGGCTGCCTTACAGGTGCTATCCTTCACAAGCTTTGCCGCCGAGCAGCTGACAGACTTCACCAATCCCGTGAAAAAGCCCACCACGGCTTTACCCGTTTCGCACAGTGCATCCAGCACACGGCTGCCGGTTTCGCGCACGGTTTCCATGACTTGTTCCATATAGGTACACCTCCTATAGTATCTTTCTGTTGCTATTATAAAACGGCGGGGGCAGGCCGTCAACAGTTTTTCGGTTACAATTTTCCTTGGAATTTGCTGCACCGGGTGACATAAAAAGCAGGATTAGGCGCATATGCTTGTCTATCGCTATTTATATCTATCGCCATTTACAGAGGAGGGCTTTGCATGAAAAAGCTTTTGCGCCGATGCACGGCGGCTCTGCTGGCCGCAGGCACCATCTGGGTGGTGGCGGCTACGGCAGAGAGCTCATCCGCCGCTGCAGCCGTCAGCGCTATGCGGGATTCCTTTCATCTGCAGCGGCTGCTGGTACAGCTGGAGCTGGGCGGTGCGGCCCGGAAGAAGGGGATGAATCTGTCCACGCTGCTGTGTCTGGGGCAATCACCCCTTTTGTGGGCGGCCTACGGCGCACTGCCGGAGGAGGAGCCGGAGCCTGTGCCGAAGCCCGTGGAGCCTGCGCCCGCGCCGCAGCCGACAGGGCCTGTGGAAGGAGATGCAGCAGCGGGGCTGACCTTTGCCGATAACGGTGCGCCCAGCCAGACGGTGATCCCCAGCTCCGGGAAAAGCTATACTGTGGCCGGGAACGTGTACATCAAAAACAGCTCCGATTACACCCTGGATCCTGCCGCCCTGGATGGGACCTTTCCGGCTAAGCTGGGCAGCGCCGATGCGCCCCAGGTGCTGATCCTGCACACTCACGGCAGCGAGGCCTACACCATGCCCGCCGGGGAGGAATACACCCCCAGCGGCAGCTATCGCACGGCGGATACGGAAAAGAACATGATCCGCATCGGGGATGAAATGGCGGCGGTGCTATCGCAATACGGCATATCCGTGCTCCACGACCGGCAGATCCACGACACGGACTACAACAGCGCCTACGACAAGAGCTACAGCAGCGCCGCAGCATATCTGGAGCAGTATCCATCCATTTCGTTTGTGCTGGACGTTCACCGGGACGCCATATCCGATGCGGAGGGCCGGCAGTACAAGGTGGTGAGCCAGGAGGACCCCCGGGCTGCCCAGGTGAGCATCGTTATGGGCAGCAGCTATGATAGCTGGATGGATAATCTGCGCCTGGCGGCAGCGGTACAGGGGCACCTGCTGGAGCAGCACCCCACGCTGATGCGGCCCATTATCCTGCGGTATTACGGCTACAACCAATCCCTGAGCACGGGGTCTATGCTGGTGGAGATCGGGGCGGCGGGGAACTCCCTGGACGAGGCCGTCTATGCCGCCCGGCTGTTTGCCGCCGGATTTGCCGAGACCGTGGGCGCCGCGAGCACAACGTGACATTTTGCCGGGCTCCGGCGGCACTTTGCCATTGCAAGCCGGGGCAGTATGTGGTAGAATGCTGAAAAAAGGGCGCAGCTTCCCGCGAAAGCTGCGATTTCCCAAAGGAGGATACATTTATGGCAGAGCAGATTCCCAGCGGACAGGAGCCGCAGCCGTCCGCCGAGGACGTGGTGGTATTTTCTCCGGAGCTGCTGAAGCTGGCCAAGCAGCGGCAGGAGCATCTGGAGGAGTGCCGCCAGGCTGCCGACAGCGGCGATTGCGCCGCCGCCGTGCAGATGGGCGTGAACTATCTTTATGGCACCGGCGGCGTGCAGAAAGACCCGGAGCAGGCTTTTTACTGGTTCAGCCAGTCCGCCCCGGACGATCCCGTGGGTCTGTACTGGCAGGCTGTGTGCTATGACAGCGGCACCGGGGTGGAGGCAGACGAGCACCGGGCCTTTGCGCTGTTTCAGGAAAGCGCCGACATGGGCTATGCCCCGGCCATGTGCGATCTGGGCGTGTGCTACGAAAACGGCCAGGGCACGGAAAAGGACATGGATAAAGCCGTGGCTCTGTATAAAAAGGCCGCAGAGATGGGGTATCCCCAGGGCCGGTGCAACCTGGGGGCGCTGTATTATGCCGGCGTGGGCGTGGAGCAGGACTATGAAAAGGCGGCCCACTACTTCACCCTGGCAGCCGAGCAGCAGCTGCCCCGGGCGCAGTATTTTCTGGGCCTGTGCTACGAGTTCGGCAACGGCGTGGAGGAGGACGTGAAAAAAGCGGCCCTGCTCTACGAGGAATCGGCCCGGGGCCGCAGTCCCGACGGCATCTGCGCCCTGGGCGTGCTGCACATTCAGGGCAAGGGCGTTCCGGAGGACGAGGCCAAGGCGGCAGAGCTGTTCCGTCAGGCGGGAGAGCTGGGCCTTTCCCGGGGCTGGGTTCTGCTGGGCCGGTGCTATGATGACGGCCTGGGCGTGGAAGAAGACGCCCATGAGGCCGCGCAGTGCTTTTATAAGGCCGCGCAGGCCGGCAGTGTCGACGGTATGTATCGTCTGGGCCGGTGCTATGTCTATGGCCACGGGGTTTCCCGGAATGACGAGGAAGCCTTCAAGTGCTTCACCCGGGCGGCAGAGGCAGGCCATGACCGGGCCATGTGCTCTCTGGGTCTGTGCTATGAGGGCGGCCAGGGTACGCCGGTGGATCTGCCCAAGGCCGCAGAGCTGTACCGCCAGGCGGCGGAGCTGGGGAATCCGGAGGCCCAGTGCAATCTGGGCGTACTGTATCGCTATGGCCGGGGCGTTCCGGAGGATAAGGCCAAGGCGGCGGAGCTGTTCCGGCAGGCGGCGGAGCAGGATTTTCCCCGGGCGCAGTATTTCCTGGGCCTGCACTATGAGATGGGCAGCGGGGTGGAAATGGATGCCGCCCGAGCGGTAAAGCTGTACGCCAAGGCGGCAGAGCAGGACTATCCCGATGGGATCCGCGCCCTGGGTGTGTGCTATGAAAACGGCATTGGGGTACCGGTCAGCCTGAGCCGGGCCATAGAGCTGTACCAGCAGGCGGCCGACCTGGGGGACACGGACGCCGCATACTTCCTGGGCAACCTGTATTTCTCCGGCAAGAAGGTCCCCCATGATTATGACCAGGCACTGGCCATGTATGAAAAAGCGGCGGCAGATGGTCATCCCGGGGCTCAGTGCCAGGCGGGCTACTGCTACAAGCGGGGCCTGGGGTGCCAAAAGGATGTGGACAAGGCCTTTTCCTATTACAGGCAAAGCACCGAAGGCGGCGACGAAACGGCTGCCTATAATTTGGGGTGCTTCTACGAGCATGGTGTAGGCTGCACGGAGGATCCTGCCAAGGCGGCGGAGTTGTATGCCCGGGCCGGCAGTTTGGGGCTCCCCATGGGGTGGAAGAACCTGGGCCTTCTGTATGCCAAGGGTCTGGGCGTGCCCAAGGATCCGGAAAAAGCCAGGAAATACCTGACCAAGGCGGCGGAGCAGGATGTGCCCGGCGCCGCCGAGGCCCTGCAGGCCCTGACTCCGGCCAGGGCCTTCCCGGCCACCGCCTTGCGCATCGGCTGCCTGTTTTTGCTGGTGATCGTCGCCTTCCTGGGGATGGGACTGTGGGACGGCGTCCCCTCGGAGCGGCTTTTCAGCGGCGGTTTTGCCGCTGCCTTCGCTGCCTGTGCGGTGTTCATCCGCAGTAAGGTGGAGCAGCGGCAGCCGGAGCTGCCCAAGCCGCTGCGTATTCTGTATATAGTCTTGGGCGCACTATTGGTTCTGGCGGGTATACTGGTTCTGCTGTCCCTGCCCGGCAGCGGGGAGCCCATTACGGCAGAGGACTATTGGCTCGTGGGATGTGCGCTCCTGGGCGGCGGTGCGCTGCTGTACCGCGCCATGGGCAAGAAAAATAAGGCGTAACAAAATCAAACAGCACAAAAAGGAACACATCCAGAGGATGTGTTCCTTTTTGCACACGGCAGCTTCATATTAAGACAGGATTTTCCTGCCTTACATGTTAACCTTAGCGGGGCGAACAGCGGAAGCTGTCAAACACTGCCAAGGAGAATGCTGTCCGGGGCCTGTACTGCCTTCCATCAGGCATCGGCGGTACGATCCAGCCCGAAATTGCAATTTTAATCCAGTATATTTCCATCCGTGGAAAGAGTTACAACCTGCCACGGAATGAATTTCCCGCTGTTTTGCAGGGCTGTTTTCGCGGCGTGCTCCAATCCGCCGCAGCAGGGGACCTCCATGCGCACGATGACCACGCTCTTGATGTCGTTGTTACGAATGATCTCGGTGAGCTTTTCGGAATAGTCCACGCTGTCCAATTTGGGGCAGCCTACCAGCGTGATATGTCCCTTCATGAATCGCTCGTGGAAGGCGGCATAGGCATAAGCGGTGCAATCGGCGGCAATGAGCAGCTTTGCTCCGTTAAAATAAGGCGCATTCACGGGAACGAGCTTGATCTGTACTGGCCACTGGGAGAGGCGGCTCTGCATGGCGGCAGGAGCGGCCGCGGGCCCTGCCGGCTCTGTAGGCCGGATCGTTTTCATCCGCGCACCGGGACAGCCGCCGGGAAGGCGCATCCCCGTCTGCTGCATCCGCTGCTGCTTGTTGGCCAGCACCGCTGCCTCGTCATAGGCGGCAGCCTCCCGCTCCACAAAGGAGATGGCCCCGGTGGGGCAGGCAGGCAGACAATCGCCCAAGCCGTCGCAGTAGTCATCCCGCATAAGCTGCGCCTTGCCGTCTACCATGGCGATAGCGCCCTCATGACAAGCGGCGGCACAGGCACCACAGCCATTGCACTTGTTCTGATCGATTTCGATGATCCTCCGTTTCATTGCAATACCTCCTTGCTTTTGTGATTTGATTATAATAGAATAAAATCAACAAGTCGGTTGATTTTTCAACGAAAGAGGTTTTTATGAAAGATTATTTATCTGTAATCCGTTCGGCCCGGCTCTTCTCCGGCATATCGGAGGAGGAATTGACACCGATGCTCACTTGTCTCAAGGCCGAGAAAAAGGACTTCGCCAAAGAGACCTTTGTACTGCGCACCGGTGATACAGCGGACGCGATCGGCCTTGTGCTGTCGGGAACTGTTCTGATCATGCAGGAGGATATTTGGGGAAACCGCAATATTCTTTCCAAGGCGGGACCGGGACAGGCTTTTGCTGCCGCATATGCCTGCGCTCCCGGCTCCAGGCTAAATGTGAGTGTTATGGCGGAAACACCTGTCACCGCGAAGTTCATAAACGTAAAGCGCATTCTGGATGTGTGCCCGTCCGCCTGCTCGCACCACAGCCGGGTGCTACGAAACCTCCTCGGTGAGCTTGCCGAGAAAAACCTGCGTTTAGGCGAAAAGCTCACACATATGGGACAGCGTACTACACGGGCAAAAATCATGTCCTTCCTTTCCGCAGAAGCGCAGCGGCGGAGAGCCTGCGAATTTGAGATTCCGTTTTCAAGACAGCAGTTTGCGGATTATCTTGGCGTTGAGCGCAGCGGGCTGTCACAGGAGCTTGGAAGGATGAAAAAGGAAGGGCTCCTTGATTATCACAAGAGTCATTTTATCTTGCGGATATAGCGGCTTTACTCCATGAGGGATATATAATTGATTATGGGGTATTTGCTGATAGAGCTCGGTGAGAGGCAGAAACAAAACGGAGCCGGTTTGGCTCCGTTTTGCATTGCTTCGGTGGTGGCTTCGGACAGCATCTGCGTGTCAGCCGCCGCACGGAGGACAAGGCTGCCGTGAGCCAGCCACAGCACTCCCGCCACACCGACATTGGCAATATACGCCGCAGACCTGCGGCTAAGTCATTTCACAAGGACCTTGTCGGTCTTGGCCACATGCTTGAAGACCTCCTCAAAGCGATTAAGAGCTTCGTCGATGATCTCCGGAGTATCGGCCATGGAGGTATACAGGCGGCTGCCGGCCAGGGTGACGATGCCGTTGGCCATGTAGGCCGCGCCCATACGCTCCATGGAATCCTTGCGGACATACATCATATCCTTATTGCGCAGCAGACCCACGGCGGACTTCAGGAAGGACATGGAGGAGAAGTCAAAGCTCATGGCGCCGGTGCACTCCAGGTGGACGATGGAGCCCTGGTTGTAGGCCACGAAGGGCAGGCCGTACTGCTGAATGAGGGACTTGAGGCCGTCACACAGGCGGTCGCCCATGCGGCCGGCAATCTCGCAGGCGTTGGTGCGCTCGATCTCCCGGATGGCCGTGTAGCCCGCCAGACACGACAGGGGATTGGCCGCCAGGGTGCCGCCCACATAGGCCCGGTGCTTGCCGGTGGCCAGGCCCGCCGCCATAAGCTGGGCATACTCCCGCTTGCCGCCTACGCCGCCGGCGGAGGGATAGCCGCCGGCCACGATCTTGCCGAAAATAGTCAGATCCGGGACCACATCAAAGTAGCCCTGGGCGCCGGAGAGGGCCACACGGAAGCCGGTGACCACCTCGTCGAAGATCATCAGCGCGCCGTACTGGTCGCACAGGGCCCGGACGCCCTTGTTATATTCGTGGCTGATGGGCCGGGTGCCGCTTTCGGGGCCCACGGGCTCCACGATGACTGCCGCCGTGCCGCCCCGGAGCTTGTTGCGCCTGAGCATACGCTCCAGCATATCCAGGTCGTTTGGCCGCACCTCGTCGGTGGCGGCATAAGCGCCCCCCGGGATGCCGTGGGATTCCAGCAGCGCCCGGCTGCCGGGAATCTTCAGACCGTAGACCATTTGGTCGGACCAGCCATGATAGGCACCGCCGATCTTAATGATGCGCTTTTTCCCCGTGGCGATGCGGGCGATGCGCAGGGAGGCCATCACTGCCTCGGTGCCGGAGCCCAGCATCCGGAACATCTCTACATTGGGCATGTGGCGGTTGATCTCCCGGGCGATGAGCATCTCAGACTCGTGGAGCAGGCCCGTGACGGGGCCGCACTCATTGAGCAGCTGAAAGACCTTTTCCCGGATCACGGGGTAATTGCTGCCCAGGATGGTGGGGCCGCCGGCCTGGAGGAAATCGATGTACTTGTTGCCGTCCTTGTCGTAGAGGTAAGCGCCCTCGGCCTTGGCCATGCACATGGGAAAGGGCTTATTAAAGGCCAGATTGTGCTGCACGCCGCCGGGGATATACTTCTGGGACTCCTCATATACCGCCCGGGACTGGGTACACTTCTCATCGTAATACTTCAGGATCACATTATTATAATACTCGTCCGTCACCTCCCAAATGGGCTGGTCAGTGAGGGCCTTGAGCTGGGCATTGATCTCCTTGGGATCGTCCCATCTGCTGATGCCGCAATTATTCATGCTGCTGCTCCTTTCCTTGCTTCTTCTTAGCGATGTCGTTGGTATCCTTGCTGTTGCGGTAAACTACGAAATTGTCCCACAGGTACTCCAGGGACAGATTCAGGGCCATGTTGATGGCCAGGACAGCATACTCGTTCCAGCCGTGGGTGTCCGCCAAAAAATGCTCATTCCAAATGGTAAACGGCGCAAATGGCACATAGAACAGGAACACCAAAAGCATGGCACGGGGCACATTGGCCGCGCTCTGGAAGGTGAACTTGCGGTTAAAGGTGAAGTTCCAAAGCACGCTCAGCACCAGAGCGATGGTATAGCAGATCCAGTGGCCGGGGATTTTCAGAACCTCCTCACAGAGGATCATGGCCAGGGTCTCGATGATGCCCGCCGAGGCGGAAAACAGCACAAATTTAATGACCCGGGCAGTTTCTTTCTTTTTCTCTGCTTGCATAGTCATCCCTTCCTTTTGGCATATTTTTTTTGGTAGATCAGGCGCATCAGCGCCGCATCTAATGCGCTGAGGTGTACCTTTATACCCAGGCCCGCAGTGTGCAGGGCGCAGAGAGCGGATTTCTCCGTCAGCAGGCAAAGGGCCTCCCGGTCGTCCGGGTCCGCTGCCTGTACGATGGCGCCCACGCCCCGGACGAACACCGCGTCCCGCTTTTTAAGGGCCCGGACCACGTTCTCTGCCGCAGGCTCCACGCAGAGGACCCGGGGGCCCAGCATCTGGGCCATGTCATCCAGCTGGGCCCGGAGGGCTTCCCCTCGGTCTGCCCACAAAACGGCATAGTCACCGCCGGAAACTTCCGCATCGGGTACCTCCAGCCGCACGGCGGCCAGGAGTGCCTGCGCGCTTTCCTCCGAAATACGCCGGGGCGCAGCCTGGGGCATACACAGATTGCGCCGACAGATGTCCTCCAGGAGCTGGGCCCGTTTCATGGCCTGCTCCTGGTTTATCCCGCAGATAACCACCCCATGGCCGGACATGAGCACCGTGTGTGCTCCGGTGGCCAGGGCGGCCGAGACAGCGCCCTTTAGCTTTTTGGTGCCGGGCAGGCCGTATTGGGCCTTGGCCAGCCCCCCCAGGGCGGCCCGCTCCTCCGGGGTAATGTCCATGGCATCAAAGCCCGCCAGGCCCAGGGCCGAGGCGCAGCCTTGGTGGGTGTGGATGACGAAATTTACCTCCGGAAGCTGCGCATAGGCCGCCGCATGGACGCCCCGCTCTCCGGAGGGCTTGCGTGCGCCCTCCCAGGTCATGGTGGACAGCTCCACCCGAACGATGTCCTGGGGCCGGGTCTTGTGATAGTCCAGACCGCTGGGCGTGATGAGGAAATGGTCTTTGTCCAGGCGGCTGCTGACATTGCCCCATGTCCGGGCCACCAGACCCGTCTCCAGCAGTGCCAGGCCGGTTTGGCAGATCAGTTCTCTTTGTGCGGTTTCTTCCATGGTCTTGCCCCCTTAATTCAGCGCGGCGAAGTTCTTTTTGTTGGCCGCGTAAAGATTTTTAAATACGTTATAATTCCGATCGTACAGGGCCTTGTTGGCCGGGCTGGGTGTATAGCGGGCCAGGGGACGGATGAGTCCGGCGGCTTGGGTCAGGCCGGCAATCTGACCGCTGCCCACCGCCACCAGCATGGCCGCGCCTACCGCGCCCACATCCTTGGTGTCGGCCACGGTTTCTACGGTGCGGCCCGTAACATCTGCCAAAATTTGGCAGGTGACCCGGGACAGGGCCCCACCGCCGACAAAGCGGAGAGTAGAGGCGGTTTTCACCTTCTTATCCTCACACTCCAGCATCCAGCGCAAGTGGTAGCAAATGCCCTCCAGCACGGCCCGGAGCATCTCGGTCTTGCCGGTGTCCAAGCGGAGGTTAAAGAACATGCCGGATGCCTTGGGGTCCTCAAAGGGACAGCGGTTGCCGTGGAGCCATGGAGTGAAGATCACGCCGCCCGCCCCGGGGGGAATGGCCTCGATGGTATCGGTCATGTAGTCATAGAGGCTCTCGTACACCGTTTCCTGGCTTTCGGCCACGTTTGTTTTTTGCAGGTAGATGCCGATCTCGTCCAGCACCAGGTGCTCCTTGACCCACTCGAAGCATTTGCCGGCGGTCTCCATCTCGGCAAAATAGTTGTATTTGCCCTCCTGGGCGCCCACGATGCCGGCGATCATGGAGATGATGTCCACCTCCTGGCGGTCAATGACCGTCCCCACCCAGCCGGAGGTGCCGGAGTAGATGTGAGTCTGCCCCACCTCCGTACAGCCGGCGCCCACGCCGATGAGGGTGGCATCCCCGCCGCCGCCGTAAACGGGGCAGCCCTCTGTCAGGCCCAGCTCCTCTGCCGCCTGGGGTGTCAGAGGCCCGGCCACGTCCGTACACTCAATGATTTGGGGCATATGGTCAAAATTCACCCCGTACATCCGGCACAGCTCACGGCTCCAGCAGCCCTTGCCGGGGCGGCTGTCATAGAGAAAGGTGGAGTACGCCGAGTCACGAGTCATGACAAACCGGCCCGTGCAGCGGCCGATGAGGTATTCCTTCACGTCCAGCCATTTATGTATCCGAGCGTAGACCTCCGGTTCGTTTTTCTGGACCCACTTGTATTTCCACAGGGGATCCTTAACGCTGGTGGAAGCGGCCCGGGTGTGCCGCAGGCTGTGCAGAAGCATGAGGACATTCACGCCGGAGATGGTGATGCCGTGAGTTTGACAGGCGGCAAACTCCTTGCCGCCCCGCTGGTCCATATAGCTCATGGGCCGGCGCAGGGCACGGCCTGCCTCATCCACCAGCACCAAGCCCTGCATCTGTGAGCAGAAAGAGATGCCCGCAACGGCCTTGGGATCCGTGCCGGTTTTCTCCAGCAGGCGGCGGGTGCTTTTAGCCATGGCCGCCCACCACTCGTCGGCGTCCTGCTCCGCGCCGCCGCCCGGCAGGATGTAGAGCCCATAGCCCTCGTACTCCCCGGCCAGCAGGCGAATGGTGTCCCTCACCTCAAAAAGGCAGGTCTTGACGCCGGTGGTGCCAACGTCATACGCAATCACATACAAGGCGATCCCCTCCTATTTTTAATGCATTTTTGATAAAGTGCATAAACGATTCCGTCATTTTTTTCGGCTCATCGGCGGAGTCCTTGCCCAGGAAGATGGCCATGCGCTCCCGGTAATACTCGCAGCTGAAGGAGAATTGCAGCATCATAAACAGATTGTCCAGGAAAAAGGCAAAGGCTTTGGGATCCAGAGTGGGATCCACGGTGCCGGCGGCGCGGGCATTATCCAAAAGCCGAGCGTAGACCGCGGCGGTGCGGCCCTCGATCTCCCGGGCCAGCTCACGGGCGTACTTTTTGCAGCCGCCGGAGGTGATCTCATTATAGAGGGCGTTGTGGTTTTGGTGATCCCGGGCGTGGACGATCAAGGCGCTGACGATACTGCGGATGCCGGACTCAATATCCGTCTCGTGGGCCACGGCTTCCTGCAGGACCTGGTCCAGCAGGGACAGGGAGTGACGCACGCAGGCCAGGAAAAAGCTGTCCTTATCGCCGAAATATTTATAGAGTACGCCCACGGAGACCCCGGCAGTCTTGGCGATGGTATTGATATTGGCTCGGTCCAGGCCGCACTGGGCGAACTGGTCGATGCCGGTCTCCAAAATGAGATCCATGGTTTTTTCATCAAGCTTTTTATACATGTTTCTTCCTCATCCGCATGTCGTGAGCGGTAACTCACAAGATGGGTGTAGTATACACCTGTAGGACCATAACCGTCAATAGTTTTGTGAAAAAAAGAGAGGGGGAGGACAAAAACTGACGAAATTTACAGAAATTAAGCGGAGAGAGGAGTCTTTGGGGCGCCGGCTTAGCACAGTGGATATGAAAAACATCGCAGATTCCGCATTTTCCCCCTTTTTTGTCCATTTTCTCATTAAGGGCTTTACTTTGCGAAGAAAATAGAATACAATATAGCATGTATTTACATGCCATATGGGCATTGTTACGCCCTGTAGTGGGCAAAATGTTGCATTTACATCTATAATGAGGAGATGCAAGAGAAAAAACAAACGGTCACTTTTCTTTCTTGCTTGGCAGAAACGAACTATGGCTATAAAAAGATTCATCATTATGGCAGACGGGAAGATGAAGCGGTGGAATAATCACCAGGTTCCCAAGCATCTGCTCCCCGTCCACGGCGAGCCTATCCTGCTGCGCACAGCGCGGCTGGCCCAGCGCTATGCGCCGGAGGCACAGGTCATTATTACATCCCATAACCCCGATTACGAGGCTCCCGGAGCCGTGCGCTATGAGCCGAAAAGCAACAGCTGCGAGATCGACCGCTTTACCTGGGAGCTGATCGATGATGATGTCTGCTTCTTATACGGCGATGTGTACTACACTGAGCAGGCTATCCGCCGGATCGTGGAGATGCCGGTAAAGGCCCTGGGCTTTGCCAGGAACGACACGGAGGTATTTGCCGTGAAGGTGGCAGACGGCGCCTACCAAAAGGCCTGCATCCGGATGCTGAAGGAAAGGGATCCCGCATGCCGGGGCTGGCAGCTGTATGAAATGGCCCAGCGGGATGGCTGTGCGGAGATATGCCGCATTGAGGACGAGACCACCGGCTTTAATACAGAGGAAGAATATCGGCGCTTTGCGGAAAAGGCGAATTGCTGACCGGACCGCCTGCGGCGAAATCCAAAAAAGAAAAGAAGTACATATATGGACGTTTTTAAATTGTATAGGAATTGCTTTAACCGCCTGCGGCTGTTTGTGCTGTATTGGCGGCGGATCGTGTTTGCCCCCAACCACATGAAGGTGGGCTTTTTTACAAAGCTGCGGGCCAACTTCTGCGGCGGCTTTTTGGCCGACCAGTGGGCGCTGTACGCCCTGGACGGGAAGAAAAAGAAAGAGTACCTGTCGGAGTTTGATTGGTACCGCTCCCGCTACATAAACGAGCCCTTTGACCAGATGCTCAACAACAAGGTGGTGGCCACGGAGGTGCTGCGGCAGTATGTCCGGGTGCCGGAGGTCTATCTGGTGAAGACCCGGGCGGGCATTGTGGATGCAGACCACTGCACAAAGGACGGCGCCGTGGCCGTGGAGACCCTGCGCCGGCGCCGGGAGGCGTTTATGAAGCCCTTCGGCAAGGGCAAGGGCAACGGCGTACACCGCCTGCGCTATGACGGACAGGACTTTTGGGTGGATCAGGAGAAAAAATCCGCCGAGGAAATGAAACGGTTATTCGAAAAGGAAAGCGAGTGGTATCTCTCCGAGACCATCACCCAGCACGCCTACGCAGCGGGGCTGTATGACAAGACCTGCAACACCATCCGCATGATCACCCTGCGGGATCCTGACAGCGGCAGGATCAAGCTGTTTTTCGCCGTGCAGCGGGTGGGCACGGCCAAGACCATCCCTGTGGACAACGCCAGCCAGGGTGGCCTTGTGTGCAAGATCGACCTGGAAACGGGGCGGCTGTCCCATGCAGGGTCCCTGCATACCACGCAGATTTATGAGGAGCATCCGGACTCCGGCATCCGCTTTGACCAGGTGATAATCCCGGATTGGGAGCAGACCAAGGCGGAGATCGTGAGCCTGGCGGAGAGCCTGCCTTTTTTGCACTTTGTGGCGTGGGATGTGGTGAAGATGGAGGATGGCACCAACTGCGTCATCGAGGCCAATACCTCCTCCGGCGTGAATATCATCCAGCTTTGGGGCGGCCAGCGCAACGGCGAGCTGGGGAATTTCTACCGTAAGCACGGTGTCATCCGGTGACAGTGAGACCCTAAGTGAGACCCTATGGGAGGAATCAAAAATGAGCGAAAAAAACAATAAGACTATAAACGGGCAGAAGATCTTCTGCCTGGCCTGCATGGGCCTGATGGCAGTGGCCAGCGTTGTGCTGGTGATTATGCTGTTTACCTCGGGCCTGCTGAACAAGGGCATCGTGTGGGCCATCACCGGCGGCCTGGCGCTGCTCAACGGCCTGCACATCTGGCTGCAGCTGGGCAAGGGAAAGGTGCACGTGGGCAAGACCGTGTGCGGCGTCATCGCCCTTCTGCTGACGGCGGCCATGCTCGTGGCCATGGTGGCCGTTGGAAAGGTGTCCGGTGCGTTCCGCGACATCTCCAAGGAGCGGAAGGAGGGCATCTACGTGGGCATATATGTCCGCGCGGATGACCCGGCCAAGGAGCTGAAGGACGTGAGCGGCTATCTGCTGGGCATCGCCGCACAGCCGGATCGGGACAACACCCTGCGGGCCCTGAAGGACATGGAGGATGCCGTGGGCATGGTGGAGGAAAAGGAGCTGGACTCCTCGGTGGACCTGGCCGCCGCATTGCTGAACGGCGATGTGGACGCCATGCTGCTCAACGAGGCATTTCTCGACACCATGGAGGAGACAGACGGCCTGACAAACCTTTCGGATCAGGTGAAGCTGATCCATGAGTTTTACTATGCCCAGGAGCCGGAGCAGGTGGTGCCTGCCAATACGAACGTGCTGACGGACAGCTATATTATTTATCTTAGCGGCTCGGACGCACGCAGCACGGATGTATCTGTCCGCGCCCGGAGCGATACGAATATCCTGGCGGTGGTCAACCCCACCACCCACCGGATCCTGCTGGTGAACACGCCTAGAGACTACTATGTGCCCCTGGCAAGAAACGGACAGATGGACAAGCTTACCCATGCGGGCATTTACGGCATTGAGGAGTCCATTGCCACGCTGGAGAACCTGTATGGCGTGGATGTAAGCTACTATGCCCGCATTAATTTCTACGGACTCAAGGATATTGTAGACGCTGTGGGCGGGATCGACGTGGTTTCCCCCCTGAGCTTTACCCTGAGCACCAACGCCTGCTCTAAGTCCGGGGAGATTGACCGGGAAGTGGTGGAAGGTGTTAACCACATGGACGGCGCCAAGGCTCTGGCCTTTGCCCGGGAGCGCTACGGATTTGCCGACGGCGATAACCAGCGGGGCAAGAACCAGATGGCTATCCTGCAGGCGCTGACGGCCAAGCTGACCAAGGCTTCGACCCTGGTGAATTATCAGAGCATCCTGGCGGCGGTTTCCAACAATATGACCACAAACCTCAGCTATGAGGATATAACGGCCTTGGTGCGCACACAGCTGACCAGCATGTCTGAATGGAAAATAGATACCTACGCCGTGACCCAGGGCAGCGGCAGCACCAGTCAGCCGTGCTACTCTCTGGGCGGAGCTGTGGCATGGGTCATGCCGCAGAACGAGGCATCTGTGCAGACGGCCCGGGAGATGATCCAAAATGTGCTGAACGGGACAGAGGATAGCCAATCGTAAGAGAACAATGGACAGAGATAGATATAGATAAGGAAAGGCGGTATCATGAAACACCAAGGGATGAGAAAACTGATGGCGCTCCTTCTTGCCGCCGTGCTGGTGCTGCCGTGCGTGGCTGCAAGCGCCTTTGCCGAGCCGGCTTCGGGAGAGAACGGTTCCGTCGATGGGACAATAACCGTGGGAGGGGTGACTACTCCGGGGGGTTCTGCGTCCGGCGGCACTACTGATCCCGGTGAGGACCCGGATCCGGATGTGAATCCGGATCCCATTGTGAACCCCAACCCGGGTGAAAATCCGGATCCTGGCGTAGATCCGGATCCTGGTGTAGATCCGGATCCCGGTGTAGACCCGGATCCCGGTGTAGACCCGGATCCCGGTGTAGATCCGGATCCCGGTGTAGACCCGGATCCCATTGTGGAGCCCGATCCTGGAGTAGGTGACCCTATGGTGGAGCCGACACCTGTGCGGGACGCATCGCTGCGTTCTATTTCCATAGCCTGCGGGGAGCTGTATCCCGCGTTTGACCCCCAGATATATGAATATACGGTTTATGTGACGGCGGAGCAATCGGAGAAAAGCTGCGCCATTACTGCTGTGCCCAGTGATTCCTATTCCAGTGTCAGCGTCAGCGGCGAGGAAAAATTCGTGAACACGGATATTAAACGCAAGATCCGCGTTTATAACGGCGGACTTACGGAGGAGTATACCCTGCAGATCCATGTGATGGATAACAGCGAGTATTACGCAAACGGTGTGCATTACGAGCAGATGAATGAGCCGGATTTGACGGCGCTGCCGGGCGTATTCCGCACGGTGAGCGCAACCGGCTTCAAGGGGCGGATCGCCCAGAGCACGGGATTGTCCATGCTGCTGGTGCAGTATGAGGATTCAGCCAATGCCGAGCACACCATCTGGCGGCGGTACGAGCCGACATCCCGCACGCTGACGACGGTGTCCTTTGTGACCATCGAGGGGAAAAAGTATATCTCCTGCGACAGTGAGGATAATATCCTGTTTCTGAACAACAAGCAGGGAGACATGTATTACATCAAAAATGCGGACGGGCAGGTGGACCTGCTGGTGCGCACGGACAATGTGGCCCTGGAGGAAAAATCCGGCCTGCTGAGCCATGTTTCCACGGCAGCGCTGCTGGCAGTGATTGCGGTGCTGCTGGCAGCCGGCATATGGCTGCTGCTGAACTGGAAAAAGATGAAGATAAAGAGCAAAAAGAGCGAGGAGATCGCTTATTTCCGGCCGTATCTCAGCTCCTATACGGAGGAGCGGGACGGGCAAAGAGAGACAATGGAAAAATAGAGAAAGCGCGGTGGTGAGGAACAATGGACGCTGTTGCAAATAAAATAGAGATCCGCGAAGTCAGTCAGCGCAAAACGGCCTATTTGTTTATAAAGCGTGTGTTTGACATCGTGCTTTCCCTGGTTTTGATCGTGGTGCTGCTGCCGCTGCTGCTGCTTGTGATAGCGGCCATTGCGATCGATTCACCCGGGCCGGTGATTTTTAAGCAGAAGAGGATCGGCTACCAAGGAAAAGAGTTCATGATCTTCAAGTTCAGGACACTCAGCATAACCGCACCGGACAATGTGGCGACACGGAAGCTGGAGAATATCGACGGCTGCTCCACCAAGCTGGGCAGGCTCCTGCGCCGCCTGAGCATTGACGAGCTGCCGCAGCTGTTCAATATTCTGCGGGGCGATATGTCGTTTGTGGGTTTCCGGCCGGTTTGTACGTCTGAAAAAAAGCTCAACGCCCTGCGCAGAAAGATGGGCGTGTTTGAAGGGCGTCCGGGCCTCACGGGCTATGCCCAGGTGCTGGGCCGGGACAGCATCGGCGTTGCACGCAAGGCGCGGCTGGATGCGGAGTATCAGAGAAAACGATCCCTGCGGCTGGACCTGTGGTGCATGGTGAAATCCGTCACGGTGGTGCTGTCCGGAAGCGGGGTTATGTGAGGAGAAGCTTTCTCACAGTTATAACACAAAACAGGGTGGGGAAGGGTCTTCATCAGCACCTGCATAAAACCCACGTCATCCGGCAGATGTCAAAGAATACCTCACCGAAAGAGCGGCGCAGAAGGATAAACGCTTCGGCCCCGGGTGATGGCAAGAGAGTAGAGTATGAAAACACTTTGGAAGATTATTATTTCACATATCCAGTACCGCAAACAGATTCTGCAGCTGGCAAAAACAGATCTGATCAAGACCTATCGCGGAGCACTGCTGAGCTGGGGCTGGGCGATCTTAAAGCCAGCCATAACCATTGCGGTATACTATTTCGCTTTTACGGTGGGCCTGCGCACCGGAAAACCGGTAAAGGGATACCCATACTTCCTGTGGCTTATTTCAGGATTTATCCCCTGGTTTTATATCTCCGCTATATATACCGGGGGGGCCTATTCCCTTCATAAGTACGCATTTTTGGTTAAAAAAATCAAGTTTCCCGTCTGCTGTGTTCCGATGATCGTGAGCCTGTCCAATATGATCGTGCATCTGGCGCTGACATTGCTGATGGTCATCATTTTCATCGCTATGGGTGCGCCGGTTACCATCTATCTGGCGCAGCTGCCGTTTTACTGGCTGCTGATGCTGATGATGGGCGTGGCATGGGGCCTGTTCTCCGGACAGGTCACGGCGGTCAGCAAGGATTTTTATCAGCTTGTCCGCAGCTCATTTACGGCGCTAATGTGGCTGTCCGGCATTTTTTATCAGATTTCCGACATTAAGGGTGCCGCTCTGCGCTTTATTCTGAGATTGAATCCTGTAACTTATATAGTTGATGGCTTCCGATACTGCTTCATCGACCATGTATGGTTTTGGGAGGAACCAATGTCACTGCTGCGATTTATGCTGGTTTACCTGCTTTTCGTGTTTTTGGGCGTCAAGATCTACAGCCGCACGGAAAAAACCATCACGGATGTTTTGTAGAGGTACGATATGACTGAAGAACACGAGGTAGTAATACAGTTCCGAAACGTGACAAAGACTTTCGACCTGTTTAAAAACGACAAGCAGCGCCTGAAGTCTTTGCTGTTTCACAATACAAATGCCAAGAAAAAAGTCGCCATAGATAACCTGTCCTTTGACATCCGTCAGGGGGAGGCCGTGGCGATTCTGGGCAAAAACGGCGCCGGAAAATCCACCATGCTGAAGATGATCTCCGGCGTGACCTTTCCAACGGTGGGCTCGGTGCGTGTCACCGGCCGTGTCAGCGCCCTGCTGGAGGTTTCCGGCGGCTTTGACCCGGAGCTTTCCGGCCGGGAGAATATCTATTTCCGCGGCGAGCTGCTGGGCATCAGCCGGGAGGAGCTGAAGGAGATGGAGCCGGACATTGTGGCTTTTTCGGAGTTGGGCAGCTATATCGATATGCCCATCCGCACCTATTCCAGCGGTATGAAATCCAAGCTGGGCTTCTCCATCAACGCCAATATCCGCCCGGATATCATTATTGTGGACGAGGCCCTCAGCGTGGGCGACAAGGATTTCCGCGCTAAGTGCCGCAGACGGATCGCAGAGATTTTGAACAGCGGTGTGACCTTCCTCTTTGTCACCCATTCTACGGCGGAGGCGAAGAATTTCTGCAAGCGGGGCTTGGTGATTCGCGAAGGCAAGCTGGTCTTTGACGGAGATATTAAAGACGCGGCGGCGTTTTATGAAAAAATGCATGTGTAGAGGTTGAAAATGTCAACATTTATAAATGGCAGAAAGAAAAAGCAGTGCCGTGATGCCTACTCCCAATCGGTATTCATTGATTTTGTGGAACGGCACCAGCACTTGGCAGCGGTGAATTATCCGGATTCCTTTGAAGCGGAGCTGGACATTGTCAATAACGTGACCTTTGCCAAGAGCTTGGCCCGCAAGAGGCTGATCCATCGCAACAAGCTGGGCGGCTACAGCGCCACCAGAGAGGGACGAAAGCTGATCGACCCGGAATATGTGGCATTTTATCGGTTTTGCAGCCCCTATGTAGATGTATGCGACTTTGAGCAGGAGCGGGAGCAGCACCGGGAGGAGAGCTTCTGCGCGGCTATGTGGAGTATTCTCCTGCGGGAAATGCACCGGCGGATGCAGAAGGGCGATTTTCCAGCTGTCTGCAACCTGCACAGAGACATTGCACGGCTGTATGAGCTGGAGCAGTGCAATGAACAGGCGGCCTATCATTTTGTGACGGCACTTTACATTCAATACAGCGGTCTGCCGTATTATAAGGATCTGCTGCTTATGCTCCGGGGTGCCAAAAAAGAAAGTACGGTGCGGGATTCCTTCGGTGCTATTTATGCGCCGCCCATGATTGTGGATGGAATCAAACGGCATATCGGCCGGATCACTCCGGATTTTGTGCGGGAGGTATTTCACCGCAACCCGCTGGTCATTAACCTGTGCAGCCCGGAGATGCTGTATGAACTGATCCAAACGCTGTGCAGCGGGACCTATGACGACAAGGTCTGGCAAGGGAAGCTGCGAGAAGCCTTTGGGGCACTGATGGAAAACGCGAAAAAGGCCGGGGCGGCTGCCCGAGCGGTGCCCGGGCGGAGAATGGAGCCGGACGGAGGAAAGCTATGAAAGCGATCGTGGGCGTGGCCCGCTGGCTCATCAGCGTCCTGTTTCTGCTTCGGCGCAGGATGGGTGTGAGGCACAGGACCTGTTTTTTTAGCCGCCAGGCCAGCCGGCTTACGCCGGATTTTGCCTTGCTGCAGCAGCAGCTCCGCGAAGCAGACCCCACCATGGATATCGTAACCATCTGCTGCCGCTATCGGGGCCGGCAGGATGGATTGCTGCGCTTTTTGCGGCAGTGCGTGCGGAGCGTTTTCCTGGCTGCCTCGGCCCAGGTATGTGTGCTGGACGGTTACTGGCCCACCATCTGCCTGCTCCGGGATAAAAGGGACCTGCGGGTGATCCAAATCTGGCATTCCGTGGGGAAAATCAAGAAATCCGGGTATCAGACCTTGGATAAGCCCTCCGGGCGGTCCGGTGCCATGGCCCGGGCCCTGTGTATGCACCGGAATTATGACGCTATAATTGCCGGCGGTCCGGCGTGGAATCCGTTTTACTGCGCCGCTTTTGACGTGACGGAGGACAGGCTTCGCAACTGGGGCCTGCCGCGGCTGGATCACCTGGTTTCTGCAAAGGGAGAGGCAGCACTGTGCCGAAGCAGATTCCCGGAGCTGGCCGGGCGCACGGTGGTTTTGTACGCACCCACTTATCGTACATACCCCTTGGAGCTGCCGGATCCGGATTTTTCCTGCTTCCCTAAGGACCGGTACGCAGTGCTGTGCCGCTTCCATCCGAATCAGGCGCTGGCGGGCGGCAACCGGGACAGTGATTATCCCCAGGAGGGTATTTTTGACCTGCTTCAGATGTGCGATTATTTTATCACGGACTATTCCTCTCTGGCGCTGGAGGCAGCGGCCATGGACAAGCCCACGCTGTTCTACCTGCCGGATGATGAGCGCTACCGCAGCGAAAACGGCGTGAACATAGATCTTTTTCAGGTCATGCCCCACTGCACCTTTACCGCCCAGGAGGACCTGTTCCGCATGATTGACAGCGGCGCATATCCCATGGAAGCCCTGCAAACATACAAAAAAATGTATCTGCCCCAGGACCTGGGCCACGCCACCGAAAAAATCACAGAGCTTATTCTGCAGGATGACAGAACGCTGAAGAAGGAAGCTGCTGCCTGCTGAAAAACGGTGAAATTTTATACTGAATAGTGCGCACCCCTATGAAATTGTCATTGCCATGCCAGGGCACATACAGATAGTACAATCCCCTTAGATATCAAGGGAGTTCCCGGATCTGATGGAGAAGGCTAAAAACTACGGCGCAGAAAAATATTGAAAAAACATCTCCAAATAACAATAGGTGAAAAGCTGCCAATCAAAGCTTGCAAAAATGAGGGGACGAATTCCGTAATCCCTTCGCCTCCCGTTTTAGGCCTACATGAAGCATACGGAAGGGCCTTTCCTCATGGCAGAAGCATTTTGCGTGCTGCCCTCCGCGGCACTAAAACGAGGCCTGGCATTTATTAATGCCAGGCCTCGTGAGGTTTTATTAACCTTTACCTCATTTAGGAAATGTGGGATTCTGAGACGAATTCCGGCTGTATTTAGGTTGACAATTCACGCATCAAGGGAGGATTATCTTCTGCCGAAGAAATAATCATACAGGGAGTCGAAGCTGCTGTCCTGCTGGGGCTGCTGCTCCTGCTGGGTGCTGCCCGTGTCGTCTGTCTTGGCGTCGAAGGTCAGCTCCGTGGTTTGGGTCTGGCCGTCCCGGTAATAGGTCACGGTCACGGTGTCCCCGGCCTTGCGGCCCTTCTTGGCGGCGGTGAGATCTTCCATAGAGGTGATGTCGGTGCTGTCCACCTTGGTGATGACATCGCCCATCTTCAGCCCGGCCTTTTCACCGGCACCGCCCTTGTTTACGCTGTAAACGAAGGCACCGCTGGTCTGGTCGATCTGGTACTGGGCGGCCATCTGCTGGGTCATGGTGCCGGCGGTGATGCCGAAGGAGGGCTTATTGGTAATTTGGCCATTTTCCATAATGTCCGTGATGATGGCCTGCACGTCACCGATGGGAATGGCAAAGCCCAGGCCCTCCACGGTGGTGTCGGAATAGCTGGAATATTTGGCGGATACAATGCCCACCACCTCGCCGTACAGGTTCATTAGCGGGCCGCCGGAGTTGCCGGGATTGATGGAGGCATCCACCTGGATCATGTTGAAGGGAGTGCCGTTCACGTTGATGGCACGGTCACAGCAGGACACGATGCCCTGGCTCATGGAGAAGGTCAGCTCGCCCAGGGGATTGCCGATGGCCAGCACCGTATCACCCACATTGACATCTTTGCTGCTGCCCAGGGTTACGGGCTGCAGGCCTGTGGCGTCAATCTTCAGCACAGCCACATCATAGTCACTGTCGCTGCCCACCACCGTGGCGGGGTACTCCGTGCCGTCATACATGGTTACCGTTACAGAGGAGGCGCCGCTGATGACGTGGTGGTTGGTGACAATGTAGCCATCCTGGGTGATGACAAAGCCGCTTCCGGAGGAGGCCGACTCCACCCGCTGACCGAAAATGTTGGTGGACACGGCAGAGCAGTTGATGCTCACAATACTGTTCACTGTGGAGGCATACACCTCAGCAGGGGACATGAGGGCCTGGCCGGTGACCTTTTTCACTGTAACCTCCTGGGCGGTGCGATTGCTCTGCTGGATGGTAGTCTTGCCGCTTTTGGACAGCGCCGCACCGCCGTAGCCCGCTGCGCCGCCAACCACCGCACAGGCCAGCAGCAAGGCGGTAATCTTTACACCGGCCTTGTGCCAGAAGGAGGGCTTTTTCGACACCGCCGGGGCCTCATGCCGGCCCTGGTCCTCCTGGGAGCGGTAGTTATAATGGTAGAGATTGTCGGGATTACTGTTTCCGTCGTTCTCGGGTCTGTAATCGTTATTCTCGTTCATAAAGAAACCTCCTATCTATCCTTCTCATTTTTTCGCAGGGGAATGCTTGTGACCTGGGGAAAAATGTTGTATACTATGTTTTGGTTTTACCCTTGTCAACCGATTGTAATTATTATACTACTCTTTTATCTTAACTAAAGCTTTAAAAAATATGAATTTTTTAAGGAGGAAAATGCGTTGCTGAAGCTGGAGCAGGTGAAGCTGGAGCCGGGACAGCCCGAGGAGCTGCTGGCGGGCAAAGCGGCGCATATGCTGCGCATCCCAACGGAGGATATTCTCAATCTGTCTGTCCTGCGCAGGGCAGTGGACGCCCGGCAGCCGCTGCGGCTGGTATACACCCTGGCGGTGCAGGTGCGTGGTGAAAAGGCCGTGCTGCGCAGGTGCCGGGATAAAAGCGTGACCGTTTATGCGCCGGAGTATTACACGCCGCCTTGCCCGGCGGCCAAGGACCCGGATACGCCGCCGGTAGTGGTGGGTGCGGGGCCTGCGGGGCTGTTTGCGGCGCTGATTTTAGCAAATGCCGGGAGGAGGCCTATCCTTCTGGAGCGGGGTCAGCCTGTGGAGCAGCGACAAAAGGATGTGGCGGCCTTTTGGGCCGGAGGACAGCTAAACACGGAGTCCAACGTGCAGTTTGGCGAGGGGGGCGCCGGGGCGTTTTCTGACGGAAAGCTGAACACCGGCACCAAGGACCTGCGGCACCGGTGGATCTTGGAGCAGCTGGTCTCCTGCGGTGCGCCGGAGAGCATCCTCGTTGATGCAAGGCCTCATGTGGGGACGGACAGGCTGCACATTGCACTGAAAAACCTGCGGCAGAGGCTGCTGGACCTGGGCGCGGACATACGCTTCGGACACCGATTGGAGGGGATTGAAGCTCCGGAGGGAGAGCTGGCGGCGCTGGTCGTTTCCGGCCCGGAGGGGAGCTACAGGCTCCCGGCCCGGCAGCTGATCCTGGCCTTGGGCCACAGCGCCCGGGACACGGTGGAAATGCTCTATGACCGGGGACTATCTATGGAGGCCAAGCCCTTTGCCGCGGGGGTTCGGATCGAGCATCTGCAAAGCCATATAGACGCAGTGCAGTACAAGGAATACGCCGGACACCCGGCTTTGCCTGTGAGCACCTACAAGCTATCCTGCCACCTGCCCGGCGGACGGAGCGTGTTTTCCTTCTGCGTGTGCCCCGGGGGAGAGGTGGTGGCAGCGGCTTCGGAAAGGGAGCGCACGGTGACCAACGGCATGAGCGAATACGCACGAGACGGGGAAAACATCAACGGCGGTCTGCTGGTGAATGTGACGCCGGAGGACTTCGGAAGCGGGCATCCCCTGGCGGGTATCGCCTTTCAGAGACGGCTGGAGGGGGCGGCCTACCGCCTGGGCGGCGGGTACACGGCACCGTGCCAGCGGGTGGAGGACTTTCTGCTTCGCCGGCCCAGTACCGGCTGCGGCAGTGTGAGGCCCAGTTACCGGCCCGGGGTGCGCTATGCGGATCTGCATGAGTGTCTGCCGGAGTTTATTACCCAGGCCTTAGAGCAGGCACTGCCTATTTTAGATAAAAAGCTCCCGGGCTTTGCCCATGGGGATGCCCTGCTGACGGCGGTGGAAAGCCGCTCCTCGGCCCCGGTGCGGATCCCACGGGATGAAAACTATGAGAGCAATATCCGGGGGGTGTTTCCCTGCGGCGAGGGAGCCGGCTATGCGGGAGGAATCCTATCGGCGGCAGCGGACGGGATGCGCTGCGCAGAAAAAATTCTAGTGAAAATTCTTTAGATATTTCGTGTTTTTATGAGACACTGTTTGCATGGGACGCGGCGAAGCTCGTTTTTGCCGATGTCCATAAGTCATATAATAGGAGGTATACATAAGATGAAAAGAATTGCGGCTGTGGAATCCTTTTTTTCCCCGGAGCATCGGGCAGCCATTGAAAAAGCGGCTGCAGAATGCGGCTTTTCGGTGGATTACTTCACCCAGGGCCACTTACCGGCGGACCAGGCAGCAGATTACGAGATTATTTACGGCATGTGCCCGCCCCAGGAGCTGAAGGCGGCAGCCAACCTCAAGTGGCTCTGCTGCAGCTTTGCCGGGGTGGATGCCTACACGGACGAGACCATCTATCCTAACCCGGATGTGCTGCTGAGCAACTCCTCCGGCGCCTACGGTATTACCATCTCCGAGCACATCCTCATGGTGACGCTGATGATGCTGCGGCAGATGCCGAAGTTTGAGGAGATCGTGAAAAACCGGGAGTGGGAAAAGGGCCTGAGCATGCGGTCCATCTGCGGCAGCAGCATTACCGTTCTGGGTACCGGTGACATCGGCACCAACTTTGCCCGCCGGGCCAAGGCTTTGGGGGCCAAGGTCATCCGGGGTGTGCGGCGGACCAAGAAGGCGGGAGATCCTGCCTATGACGAGATGTACACTTTTGAGGAGCTGGACAGCGTTCTGCCCAAGACGGAAATCCTCGTCATGGCTCTGCCGGCCACCAAGGAAACCAACCACATCCTCTCCCGGGAGCGCATTGCCCTGCTGCCGGAGGACGCGTATGTGGTGAACGTGGGCCGGGGCAGCGCCATTGACCAGGAGGCTCTGATGGAAGCGCTGAACGGCGGACACCTGGCCGGAGCGGCGCTGGATGTATGCGTACCGGAGCCGCTGCCCAAGGATCACCCTCTGTGGGATACCAAAAATCTGCTCCTGACCCCCCACATCAGCGGAAATATGTCTCTGGGCATTACCAGGGACCTGGATGTGGAGCTGTTCTGCGAGGATCTGCGCAACTACGCCGCCGGGCGCAGGCTCAAGCGGCTGGTGGACCGGAAGATCGGATATTGAGCAGTATTATATTAGATAAAAATATGAAAGCCGCCCCGAGTGGGGCGGCTTTTTTATAGAATGGGAGACGGAAGTGAGGGTTATTTGCCACGCAGCTCTGCACCCAGGCTTTTCACCAGCTTCTTTACGGCGGAAGCGGCGCAGGCCTCGATCTCGGCAGAGGTGAGGGTTTTTTCCGTGGAGCCGATGGTCAGGCGGATGGTCACGGACTTCTTGCCCTCCGGAATCTGCTTGCCGTGGTACTCGTCTACAAAGGCGGCACCGTGGAAAAGCTCATTATGAATGCCGGAGAGGATGCGCTGCATATCCGCCCACTGGGTCTCGGCATCAAAGAGCAGGGAGACATCGTAGTCCGTCATGGGATACTCGGCCAAGTGGGTGAAGGAATTGGTGCGGGAGCGGAAGGGCACCAGGGCATCTGCATCCAGCTCAAAGAGCATGACGCTCAGATTCTTAATGCCGCAGGCCATGGAGGCCTTCTTGTTCAGCAGGGCCAGGTTGCCGATATGCTTATCGCCCAGACAGATATTCAGCCACACCACATCGTCGGCCCACAGGGGCTTTTCCTCCTGGCGGAAGGTGAAGCCCTCCATATGGGTGTACCGGGGCATACTCTCGATAACGCCCTTGGCCCGGCGGAAGAGGTCGGTGACATTTTTGCTGTCACCGGCGAAGGCGCCGGCGATGTTCTTGCGCTGGGAGGGGAGCTTTTCCCGGCTGTCATAGGGGGTGGTATAATCCGCATCCCGGAACACCTGGGCGCACTCGAAGATGGAGAACTCCGTGAAGAAACGCTCATTTTTCACCACGGCCTTGCACAGATTGGGCAGCAGGGAGGAGCGGATGAGGCTCTCGTCGGGAGAGGGGGGCGTGGACAGGGAGAGGATGCCGGTGGTATCCTGCAGGATGGCGTTTACATACTGGTCGGTCATCCAGGGATAGGTGAAGATCTCCTGCATCCCGCAGCGGATGGCCAGATACTCCTTGATACGCCGCTCCAGGTCCTTATCCAGCTGGTTGATGGCCCCGTCAAAGGCGGTGGTGATGGGGGCGGCCCGGAAGTTCTCGTACCCGTACATACGGGCTACCTCCTCCATAATGTCCGCCTTGATGGACACATCGCCGGTGGAGCGCCAGGTGGGGACCACGATGTGCAGGTTGTCCCCGTCAAAGGTCAGGCTGTAGCCCAGCTCGCCCAGCTTTCCCTCAATGTCCTCATTGGGGATGCGCTTGCCCAGACGGCGCTCCAGCCAGGTGAGGGAAACATCAATTTCCGCCTGTTGAAGCTTATGAGGATAGCAATCCACAAAGCCCGTGACCTTCATCTCAGGGTAAAGCTCTGCAAACAGGGCTATGGACAGGTCCAGCGCCTGATCGCAGCGCTCGGGGTCGATGGCCTTTTCATACCGGGCGGAGGCCTCGGTGCGGTTGTCATAGCGCAGAGCTGTGCGGCGGATGCCGGCGGCCTGGAAGTTGGCTACCTCCAAAATCACCTTGTTGGTGGTGGGGAGGATAGAGTCCTTGGCGCCGCCCATGACGCCCGCCAGGCCTACCACCCCGGCGTCATCGGCAATGACCAGATCGTCGGTGGACAGGGGCAGGTCCTTGCCGTTGAGCAGCCGGAGCTTTTCCCCTTCATCGGCCCGGCGGACGATGATGTGGCCGGCGATATGGTCGGAGTCATAGGCGTGGGAGGGCTGACCCGTGGCCAGCATCACATAGTTGGTAATATCTACCAGGGCGTTGATGGGGCGCATACCCACCTTCCAAATGCGGTTTTGTATCCAGTAGGGGGAGGGCTTCACGCTCAGGCCCTCGATCTGCGTGCCGGTCATCCGGGGGCAGCGGTCACTGTCCTCCACGGTGATGGTGAGGCCCGCGGTGTTTTCTACATTCCGGTCAAAGGGGGGCAGGGGATTCATGGGCAGATCGTACAGGGCCGCAATTTCCCGGGCGATGCCGTAGTGACCCCAGAGGTCCGGGCGGTTGGTCATGGATTTGTTATCGATCTCCAGGATGATATCGTGGAGGTCCAGGGCGTCGGCCAGGGGGGTCCCGGCGGGGGCATCAAAGTCGGACAGATCCAGGATGGTGGCCTCCTCTGTGAAGGGAAAGAGGTCAAAGAGGCCGATTTCACTGCTGGCGCAGATCATGCCGTAGCTCTCTACGCCGCGGAGCTTAGAGGCCTTGATCTCTACCGGCTCTCCCTCGCCGTGCCAGCGGCAGTGGGCCCCGGGTAGGGCTACGGCCACCTTCATGCCGTCTCTGAGATTGATGCCGCCGCACACGATGTCCTTTATCTCGCCGCCGATGTCCGTTTTGCACACACGGAGCTTGTCGGCATTGGGGTGCTGCTGCACCTGCTGCACTACGCCTATCACCATGTTATGGAAGCCTTCGGACAGATCCGTGGCATCCTCCACCTCCACAGTGGACATGGTCAGGTCGTAGGAAAGACGCTTGAGGTCCATATCGTCAGGGAGCTTTACATAGTCCTTGACCCAGTTCAGAGAAACTTTCATTGCGTAAAACCCTCCTTATTAATGGAACTGCTTCAAAAAGCGCAGGTCGGCGCTGTGGAACAGGCGCACATCGTCCACGCCGTAGCGCATCATCACAAGTCTATCCAGGCCGATGTTTACATAGAAGCCGGTGTACTCGTCCGGGTCCAGCCCCGCCGCCCGGAGAACATTGGGGTGGGGGGTGCCGCCGGGCATGATCTCGATCCAGCCCACCTGCTTGCAAACCGAGCAGCCCTTGCCGCCGCAGACCAGGCAGCCCATGTCGATTTCAAAGCCAGGCTCCACAAAGGGGAAGAAGCCTGCGCGCATCCGCACCGGCACCTCCCGGCCAAAGACCTTGGAGAGAATGCTCTGGATCATTACCTTGCCGGAGGCGAAGGTGAAGTCCTTATCCACGATCAGCGCCTCATACTGGAAGAAGGCGCGCTCGTGGCGGGCATCGGTGGTCTCATTGCGGTACACCCGGCCGGGGTACACAAAGCGGTAGGGGGGCTTGTGGGTCTGCATATAGCGCACGGAGCCGCCGGTGAGGTGGGGGCGCAGGCAGAGCTTATCCCAGCACTCGCCCTTGTCATGGCCAGAGAGCCAATAGGTGTCCATACTCTCCCGGGCGGGATGGTTGGGAGGGAAGTTCAGATTATCGAAGCCGTAGAGCTCGCTGGTGATGTCGTCCTCCTCGTAGATCTCAAAGCCCATGGAGCGGAAGGCGTCATTGAGGTCGTAGCACATCTGGGTGATGGGGTGCAGACCGCCGGCAGGGGGCAGGTAGCCGGGGACGGAGATGTCAAAGTCGGCGTCGATCTGGGAGGCCTTGAGCTTTAAGTCGTTTCGGTGCTGCTCAATGAGCTCGGTAAGCTGGGCCTTGGCCTGGTTCACGGCCTTGCCCATCTCCGGGCGCAGGGAAACATCCAGCTTGGGTACCTCCTTCAGCAGCGCCGTCAGGTCACCCTGCTTGCCTAAAATGGCAGCCTTGATGTCCTGCAGCTCCGTCTCGTTCTTCGCTGCCAGGATCTTCTCCCTGCCCTCCTGGAGCAGAGCGTTCAGCTTTTCTTTCATCGGTGATGATTCCTCCTTACAAAAAGTCAGCTTGTTAAAAAAGTCAGTTTGTCAAAAAACCTCGCAGAGCTTGCGCCCAGAGGCGAAAAAATGGGATCATTTTTCACCGCGATATGCGCATGGGGAAAAACCGCTCAGGCGAAAGGTAGTGGAAGTTTGAGCCATAGGCTCAAAATTGTGCGCACAGCAGGCTGCCATCTCTTTGTCAGAAAATTCCACAGGATTTTTCGACAGCAAAAATGCCTTTCCTCCCCAAAACTAAGGGACGAAAGGCATACAGCGTTCCGTGGTACCACCCAAATTCGCAGGAAGGCCCTGCGCACTCGTTTCCCCATAACGGAGGATGACCCGGCCGCGCATTTCCTCACGGCAGCTCCCGGGCGAACACCGCAGACGGCCACGGGCCAGCTTGCAGCCGGTGACTGACCCTCTCTTAGAAGCCGTGTATGTGCGGATTTTCCCGTTCCACGCTTTTAATCTACTTCTTTATATCATATTCCCATCCGGTTTTCAAGAGGAAATCTTCGTCAGATCGACGAAAAAATCGGGAAAGCTCGAGACGAGCCTCATCGCCGGGTGATCCGGACATGCTGCCGGGGATAAGAGAAAGAGGTATGGCAGAAAGAATTCTTTTCAGCCGAGTTTTGGGCGGAGATTTTTTTTGCTGTACTTTGGGCTTTGGTTGCGTTATAATGAGAAAAAATCCGAAAGTGGGAGGATGCTATATGTACTGTGTCAGAAAAGTGAATGAGGACTACACCTGGATCGGCGCGGACAGCCGGCGCCTGGCGGTGTTTGAGGGCGTATTCGGCGTGCCGGAGGGCGTTTCCTATAACAGCTACCTGCTGCTGGATGAAAAAACCGTGCTCTTTGACACGGTGGATGCCCAGGTGATCCGGCAGTTCAGGGAAAACCTGCTGCACACGCTAAGCGGGCGGACGCTGGACTATATCGTGGTACACCATATGGAGCCCGATCACACCGCCGAGCTGGAGGACCTGGTGCTGCGTTTCCCGGAGGTGCAGATCCTGTGTACCGCAATGGCCAAGACCATGATCGGCCAGTTCTTCGGCCACGCCTATGATGACCGCATCCATGTGTGTAAGGAGGGGGATACCCTCTGCACAGGACGGCATACCCTGCAGTTCGTGATGGCCCCTATGGTACACTGGCCGGAGGTGATGATGACCTACGACCGTACCGACAAGCTGCTGCTGTCGGCGGATGCCTTCGGCTGCTTCGGCGCCCTGAACGGCCACCTCTATGCCGACGAGGTGGATTTTGACCGGGACTATCTGGACGAGTGCCGCCGGTACTACACCAATATCGTGGGGAAATACGGCTCCCAGGTACAGGCGGTGCTGCAGAAGGCGGCCGGGCTGGAGATCAGGATGATTCTGCCGCTCCACGGCTTTGTTTGGCGGAGAGATTTGGAATATATTCTCGGCAAGCACGACCTGTGGAGCCGGTACGAGCCGGAGGTGCAGGGCGTGATGATCGCCTACGCCTCCATTTACGGGGATACGGAGTGTGCAGCCAATATCCTGGCCTGCCGCCTGGCGGAGCAGGGGATAAAGGTGCAGATGTTCGACACCTCCGTAACCCCATCGTCCTACATTCTGTCGGCGGCATTCCGATATAGTCACCTGGTGTTCGCCGCACCGACCTATAACGCCGGGGTATTCATCACCATGGACGAGCTGCTGCGGGACATTGCCGCCCATGGGCTGAGGGGCCGGCGGACGGTGCTGCTGGAGAACGGCTCCTGGGCTCCCGTCAGCGGCCGGGAAATGGGGAAGATCCTGCAGGGCTTGAAGGATTGGACGCAGATAGAGGACACCTTCTCCATCCGCTCCGCCCTGAGAGAGGATCAGGCTATGCAGCTGGAGCGGCTGGCAGCAGTGCTGGCCAAGGATGTGAAGGCAGCTCCTACGGCAAAGGATGCAGAAGGAAAGAAAAAGAAGCGGTTCGTGTGCAAGGTCTGCGGCTATGTGTATGAGGGCGATACCCTGCCCGAGGATTACAAATGTCCTCTCTGCGGAGCCGGCGCAGAATATTTTGAGGAGAAATAATAACAAAACATAAAATAGCCGCCGAAAAACCTGCTCCTTTCATTTCAAGGCGCGAAGCGATGTGTGAATCCGTAGCTTTCATATATAATACTGCGTAAAAATGCAAGACATACGGTAGGGAAATAGATTGTGAAGCCAGCGTGCGCACTGGCTTCGCAATGATAGACTATTTCGGCAGCTTGACAGACAGAAAGCGGCAGCTGATGCTGCCGCTTTCTATCTGCCGATAAAGTGAGTCAATTATGATTACGGTATGGAAGGGCGTGTGCGGGAGATCCAGGGAGGGTGTCCCGCACTATAAAATCAGCAGTTTTGGGACCTTTAAAAACGCTTCAAAGAATTAGTCGGCATAATGAAAAATATCTTCGACACGCTGAGCGGCAGCATCGTCCGCTTTTCCTTGCGTGAAATTAAAATGTATGGTATACTTGTATTCGGTACATTTGATTGCCCCGACCGAGAAGCGGCGGGGAAAGACGGGAGGACACTATGCAGTTTGTTCTGATCCCCTTTGTCCTGTGCTTCTTGCTGTATATCCGGCAGGAGAATCAATACCGGTTCCGGGCTGCTACCGCACTGAAGATTACACTAACCATGACGCTGACCCTATGCCTGACCGTGGCGCTGGCGCGGCGGTTTTCCCCGGTGCTGCTGACGGCAGCGGTGGGAATGCTGCTATGCGCCGGGGGCGACTTCTATTTGCAGTACATCCGCCGGGATGTAAAAAAATTTACAAAGGGTATCGTGCTGTTTGGCTTGGGACAGCTGTGCAACATCGCGGCCCAGCTTCAGCTGGCTGCGTTTCACTGGAGCGCTGCGGCGGCGCTGGCCGGGCTGCTGACCCTGGCCATAGCTCTCAAGGGGATCGGACAGTGGAATACCTCTGCCAACGACCCATGGCTGACCATTTACACCGTACTGGTGGCGACTACGGCGGCCAAGAGCCTGTCCACCGCTATTGTGCTGACCGGGACTACCGGCGGGATCCTGTTGGGAGCGGGAGGATTGCTGTTCTTCCTGTCGGACATGGTGCTGGGGATTTGGAACTATCAAAAGCCCCACATCCTGCTGGCGGACCTGAACTGGCTGCTGTATTTTGCCGGGCAATTTATGCTGTGTGCAGGATATATCGCGGCGGTCCGATAAAAAATGCCCCCACATCCGAAACGGATGTGGGGGCATTTGGGGGATGATGGGGGTTATGCCTCGCCCCTGTCAGCGGTCTCCGGCTCGGTCCAATCCACCATGGTGGCGACGCAGCGGTTGATGCTCTTGCCCTCGGTGTAGAATTTCGCTTCGTAATCCGTCATCACGCCTACGGGGCCGCCTGCGTGGAGGTCCCGGGTCACATCAGACAGGGTGAAGCCAAACTGCGGGATCTCCTCCACGGACCAATCAAAGAGCTTATCGTTGTCGGTTTTGAAATGAATCTGTCCGCCGCCTTTCAGCACCTGGCGATATTTTTTCAGGAAATTCCCGTGGGTCAACCGGCGCTTTTTCTGGTTGCTCTTGGGCCAGGGATCGCAGAAATTAATGTACAAGCGATCCACCTCGCCAGGGGCGAACAGCTCCGGCAGCAGGGCGGCGTCCGCATCGATGAAGAACACATTATTCAGCCCCTCACCGATGACCCGCTCCATGGCCACCACCATGGCGTCAGGCACCTTCTCCACGGCAATGAGCAGCGTGTCCGGCCGGGCCTTCGCCGTTCCGGCGGTGAAGCGACCCTTGCCGCAGCCCAGCTCCACCTCCAGCCTCTGCGCCTGGGGATACAGCTCCCGCCAATGGCCCCGCATGGCCTCCGGCTGGCGGATCCAGCAGCTCTCGCAGGCGTCCATGCGAGGGTGCAGATTCTTCTTTTTTCGCATACGCATTTAGGTATCCTCCCGGCTCTTGCCCCGGCAGCGCGGGGCGATTTCTGCGACATCATACCACAAAATACTGCGCCCTGTAAACGGATAATATCTTTTTCACCGGAAAAAACCGGCGGAAACGGCAGGCGTTGGAGGAATGCCTTGAAAAGTGTGCAAAGATTGCCGCTTTGTTTTGTGCGATATGTCAAATTCAAAAAAGATGGTCGGGAAACACTTGATAAAAATTAAACGAGATACTATAATGATGCTGTATGAAAGGGCTTCCTTAACGCGCAAAAGCAGACAGGATTGCCCTGACAAAGCGATCTGCGACAGGCGGCCGGGCTGCGGCCGGGCCGCAGAGTAGAAGGAGGAACTATTGTGACCAATGTTCTGTTAGAGAAAAAAGGCAACATTGCTGTGGCTACCATCAACCGCCCCAAGGCCCTCAACGCCTTGAACTCTCAGGTCCTGGAGGATCTGAACGAGTTGGTGGAGCTGGTGAAGGCCGATGAGGAGATTCGCGCACTGGTGCTCACGGGCTGCGGTGAAAAGGCTTTTGTGGCCGGCGCCGACATCGGTGAGATGAGCACGCTCACTAAGGCCGGCGGCGAAGCCTTCGGCAAGAAGGGCAATGACGTGTTCCGCAAGCTGGAGACCCTGCCTATTCCCACCATCGCCGCTGTGAACGGCTTTGCACTGGGCGGCGGCTGTGAGCTTTCTATGAGCTGCGACATCCGTATCTGTGCCGACACTGCTGTGTTCGGCCAACCGGAAGCGGGTCTGGGCATCACCCCGGGCTTCGGCGGCACCCAGCGGCTGGCCCGTTTGGTAGGCCCCGGCATGGCAAAGCAGCTGATCTACACTGCTAAGAATATCAAGGCTGACGAGGCTATGCGCATCGGTCTGGTGAACGCCGTCTATCCCCTGGAGGAGCTGATGCCCGCCGCGGAGAAGCTGGCCGCCACCATCGCAAAGAACGCACCCATCGCCGTGCGGGCCTGCAAGAAGGCCATTAACGACGGCCTGCAGGTGGATATGGACGCCGCCGTGGTCATCGAGGAGAAGCTGTTCGGCAGCTGCTTTGAGAGCGCCGACCAGAAGGAGGGCATGGGCGCTTTCCTGGAAAAGCGCAAGCACGAGCCCTACCAGAATAAGTAAGTTAATTAACAGGCTCCGGCCTGATGATTAAAACGTTTCCAACAACTATAATTTAATAGGAGGAAAACAATTATGAAAATCGCAGTATTTGGCGCAGGCACTATGGGCAGCGGTATTGCCCAGGTTTTCGCAGCGAAGGGCCACACCGCTCTGATGTATGCTTCCAGCGTCCAGAGCGCACAGCGCCATAAGGATAAGCTGGCTGCCTCTCTGGCTAAGAAGGTTGCAAGGGGCAAGATGGACCAGGCTGCCGCCGATGACATCATGTCCCGCATTCTGGTGGAGGAGATGGACGCTGCCGCCGATGCCGATCTGGTCATCGAGTGCGTCGCTGAGAACATGGCCGTGAAGAAGGAGCTGCTGGCTAAGCTGGATGCTATGTGCAAGGATAGTACCATTTTCGCTACCAACACTTCCTCTCTGTCCATTACGGAGATGGCCCAGGGCCTGAAGCACCCCCTGGTGGGCATGCACTTCTTCAATCCCGTGCCTGCTATGAAGCTGGTGGAAGTGATTGCCGGCGGCAATACCCCCGCTGAGCTGGTGGAGTGGACCAAGAACCTGTCCCTGGAGATCGGCAAGACTCCCGTGGTGGTCAATGAGGCTCCCGGCTTCGTGGTCAACAAGATCCTTATTCCTTATTGTAACGAGGGCGTTTGCGTTCTGCAGGAAGGCGTTGCCTCCGCAGAAGATATCGATATTGCTATGCAGCTGGGCTGCAACCACCCCATGGGCCCCCTGCACCTGGGCGACCTGATCGGCTGGGACGTGGTGCTGAACATCATGGACGTGCTGTTCAATGAGACCCACGACAGCAAGTATCGCGCAAACGTTATGATCCGTAAGATGGTCCGTGCCGGGAAATTGGGCATGAAGTCCGGCGAGGGTATCTTTAATTACAAAAAGTAAAATTCGGTAAAGGAGAAAAGAGTATGGATTTCCATCTGACTAAGGAACAGCTGCTCGTTCGCAAGATGTATCGCGAATTTGCAGAGAACGAAGTAAAGCCCCTGGCCGCTGAAATCGACGAGGAAGAGCGCTTCCCCATGGAAACCGTCGAGAAGATGGCAAAGCTGGGTATGATGGGTATTTACTTCCCCAAGCAGTACGGCGGCGCCGGCGGCGATGTGCTGTCCTATGCAATGTGTGTGGAGGAGCTGGCAAAGGTTTGCGGTACTACCGCTGTTATCGTTTCCGCGCATACCTCCCTGTGTGCTGCTCCCATTTTTGAGAACGGCACCGAGGAGCAGAAGATGAAGTATCTGCCCGACCTGTGCTCCGGCCGCAAGATCGGCGCATTTGGCCTGACCGAGCCCGGCGCCGGCACCGACGCACAGGGCCAGCAGACCACCGCCGTCCTGGATGAGTCCGGCGAGAACTACATCCTCAACGGCAGCAAGTGCTTCATCACCAACGGTAACGTGGCTGACACCTTCGTGATCATCGCCGTCACCGGCAAGGTCACCGACAAGCGCGGCCGCAGCCTGAAGGAGATCTCCGCTTTCATCGTGGAGAAGACCGACCCCGGCTTCACCCAGGGCAAGCATGAGAAGAAGATGGGTATCCGCGGCAGCTCTACCTGCGATCTGATTTTCGAGGATTGCGTAATCCCCAAGGATCGTATGCTGGGCAAGAAGGGCGAGGGCTTTAAGATCGCCATGAAGACGCTGGACGGCGGTCGTATCGGCATCGCCTCCCAGGCTCTGGGTCTGGGTGAAGGCGCCGTCGAGGAAGCTATCAAGTACACCAAGGAGCGCGTGCAGTTTGGTAAGCGTATCTCTCAGTTCCAGAACACCCAGTTCCAGCTGGCTGATATGCACACCCGTATGCAGGCTGCCCAGTATGTCGTGTACGCTGCTGCTATGAAGAAGCAGAATCACGAGCCTTACTCCATGGACGCTGCCATGGCGAAGTTGTTCGCCGCTGAGGCTGCTTCCGATGTGACCCGCCGCGCCGTGCAGCTGTTCGGCGGCTACGGTTACACCCGTGAGTATCCCGTGGAGCGCATGATGCGTGACGCCAAGATTACCGAGATCTACGAAGGCACCAGCGAGGTCCAGCGTATGGTCATTTCCAGCCACCTGGGCGTTAAGTAAGATAGGAGGTAAAAGGTAAAATGAAAATTCTTGTAACAGTAAAGCAGGTTCCCGATACCTCCGGTAAGGTGGCAGTGAACCCCGATGGCACCCTGGACCGTGCGTCCATGCAGACCATCATCAACCCCGATGACCTGAACGCCGTTGAGGCTGCTCTGGCTCTGAAGGACGAGCTGGGCTGCAAGGTGGTGGCCTTCACCATGGGTCCCCCTCCCGCAGAAGGCATGCTCCGTGAGCTGATGGCCATGGGCGTGGACGAGGGCGTCCTCATCACCGCCCGTGAGTTCGGCGGCTCCGATACTTACGCTACCTCCCAGATCATCGCCGCCGGCATCGACACCTACGGCGTGGACGAGGATGACATCATCCTAGCCGGCCGTCAGGCCATCGATGGCGATACCGCCCAGGTGGGTCCCCAGATCGCCGAGAAGCTGCATCTGCCCCAGATCACCTATGCCGGCGAGATCACCAAGGACGGCAATACCCTGACCGTGAAGCGTATGCTGGAGGACGGCTACATGACCGTGAAGGTCAAGACCCCCTGCATGATCACCTGCATCAAGGAGCTGAATCAGCCTCGTTACCTGTCTGTGGGCGGCGCCTTTGAGGCTTATAGCAAGCCCCTGGTCACCATGACCTACGAGACACTGAAGGATCACCCCCTGATCGATGCTACTACCATCGGCCTGAAGGGCTCCCCCACCAATATTCTGACCTCCTTCACGCCTCCTCAGAAGGGCGCCGGCATGATGCTCGAAGGCGCCGGCAAGGAGACCACCGACAAGCTGGCAGGCATCCTGGCCGCCAAGCACATCATCTAAGGAAGGAGATAAGAAAATGGCTTTTAATAGTGCTGACATCGGCGCCTTCAAAAACGTATGGGTTTTCTGTGAGCAGCGCCAGGGCAAGATGATGCCCACTACTTTTGAACTGATCTCCGAGGGGCGGAAGCTGGCTGACGAGCTGGGCGTAGAGCTCTGCGGCATCCTGCTGGGCGACAATGTGGACGCCATCGCCCCCGAGCTGGGCAACTACGGCGCGGACAAGGTGTATGTGTACAACAGCCCCCTGCTGAAGGACTACACCACCGACGCTTATACCAAGGTCATCTCCGAGGCAGTGGAGGACATTAAGCCCGAGATCCTGCTGTTCGGTGCCTCCAACATCGGCCGTGACCTGGCCCCCCGGTGCGCAGCTCGCCTGCACACGGGCCTGTGCGCCGACTGCACCCACCTGGACATTGATATGCCCATCTACAAGAACTTCCTGAAGGAAGCTTCTACCCTGCCTGCCGAGCGCATCGAGAAGCTGGGCACCGTGAAGATCAACGGTGCTGACCACGATGTGTCCCGTGACATCAAGATGACCCGTCCCGCTTTCGGCGGCCACCTGATGGCTTCCATCTTCTGCCCCCGCTTCCGTCCCGCCATGGCCACTGTGCGCCCCGGCGTTATGAAGAAGCGCGAGTGCAAGAAGGATGTGGAGATCCTGCATCCCGCCTTCAACCTCACCGAGGCCGACATCAAGACCGAGGTAGTGGAGGTTGTGAAGGCTGCCAAGAAGCTGGTTGACCTCATTGGCGCCGACTTCATCGTGTCCGTGGGCCGCGGCATCAGCAAGGATGTTGAGGGCGGCATCAAGCTGGCCGAGGAGCTGGCTGAGGTTCTGGGCGGTGTCGTGGGTTCCTCCCGCGCCTGCGTGGACGCCGGCTGGATCACTGCTGACCACCAGGTGGGTCAGACCGGTAAGACCGTGCATCCCAAGGTTTACATCGCTCTGGGTATCTCCGGCGCTATCCAGCACAAGGCTGGTATGCAGGACAGTGAGTGCATCATCGCTGTGAACAAGAACGAGTCCGCCCCCATCTTTGAGGTGGCTGACTACGGCATCGTGGGTGACCTGTTCAAGGTCGTTCCCGAGCTGATTGAGTCCATCAAGGCCCAGAAGGCCGCTAAGTAAGGCTCTGTTTTCCAATTCAAAAAGGGCTGTCCCATTTTGGGACAGCCCTTTCATCGTCTCTGGCGAATAATCTCCGTTTTTCTGCCAAAAGGCCCCAAGTCTGCCGCGTGCATAATTTTGCCGCCTGCGGGCGGCAAACTCTGTGCGGCCTTTTAGCGGAGCACCCTCTACTTCTCCGTAGGGGGTACCCTGCCCCACCGCGCCACCAAGCTATCCGTAGGTGCGGGGTTCTACCCCGCCCACTGCGAAAAACTCTTTGCAATTGTGTAGGGGCGGACACCTCTGCCCATCTGTCCTCAACCAATCTTCGAATTGCGTAGGGCGGAGTGATCTTCTTCCGTCGCTCCCACAACAAAAACACCCCGGGCCCTCCATGGAGGACCCGGGGTGTCATTCTCTTACAGGGACTATCTCACTTCACCAAAATTTTCTTTTTCACCACAAATACGGTGCCGGTTACGGACAAAAGCATTACAGCACCCAGCAGCATAAGGTTTGCGCTGTCACCGGTGGCGGGATTAGGCTCCGATGCGGGAGCATTACTGCCGGCATCAGACGCAAGGGCGGGGATAGCTTCCGTCTTGGTTGCCTGACACACGGTGCAGGTGTAGGTCTTGACGCCGTCCGCTTCGGTAGTGGCGGTCTTGGTCACAACACCGTCATCCCAGCTGTGGACATCGGACTTGGGCAGGCTCTTGGTCTGAGTCGCATCGCAGAACTTGCAGGTCTGCGTGGCAATGCCTTCGTCCTTGCAGGTGGGAGCCGTGGTCGTCTCCCACTCGCCATAGGTGTGCTCGTGGGACACAACATGCTTGTAGAGCTCCAGGGTCAGGGTGTGCGCCTGCTGGGCCAGGGCGGCGCTCTGCCCGGTGGCGTATGCCTTCGCCTCGTCACCGCTCATTTCGGCCAGAGTGGCCTTCATCTCGGCGGCCTTGTCGTAGCAGAGCTGCTGCATCTTGGCCAGCTCGCTGTGGATCAGGGCATTGTCCTCCGCAGAGCACTGGTCGGACAGCGCATAGTTGGACAGGGCATCCACGGTCCAGTAGTAGCCATTTTCCCAACCCTCGGGAAGGACGACGTATCCACTGCCCCAGTAGCTGGAGAAAGCATAGGTGCCATAGGGATTGGCCGGAGCTGTATCGGTGGTAGTAGCTTCCTCACCACCAAACTTATAGCCATCGTACATGTCGGTGGTCAGAGAGGGAAAGTAGGGGATGGCCACGGAGTACTGGCCGTGCTCCATAGCTAACCACTCGATGGTGCCGGTCTCCGGAGCATCGGCGGATTGGATTTGGAAAATGTGCCACTCCAGGTTGCCGATGTTGGCGATGCCATCTACCTTATAGTAGTCCACCATATCATGAATGCTGATCTTGCCCAGCTTGTTCTGAATGTTCGTATACAGGGAAACAACCTTGCCGTTCTTCACGTTGGAGATGGTGAAGTCCTCGGGGGCGATGGTGGAAGCGGACAGGGTATCAGAGGCCAGGAAATAGTTCAGGCCGTTTACCAGCCGGGTATTGGGGCTCCCGTTTGCATACGCGCAGTAGGATTTATAAACATCGATGGTATTCTCAGTCTCGCTGCCCTCATAGGTGCCGGCCTGCTTGGCCACCTCAATGAGGTTGGCGGAGGAGAGGACGTTGTCCGTGTCATCCAGATCCACCAGGCCGATGGCGCCCATATTGGGGTTCATGGTGATCATATCGGAGCTCAGCTTCACGGCGGTATAGGTGTGGCCGGTGAAGTTCTCTACATACCAGATCTCATTTTGGTCGCCGATAAGCACACCGGAGGGCTCGCCGGCACCAACCGTGTCGAAGATGTTCAGCAGTAGCTCCACGCCTTCCTTGGCGCTGGAGGCCTCGCTGAGGAGGATGGTAGCCATATCACTTTCACAGATGCCAAGGTCCTCCATGGGGTCGGCATTTACCACGGCGCCATTGGGGCTGAGAGTGACCATGGCGGAGACGGAGACACCCTTTTCATTGGAGCCGACCTCCTCCATGGGGGTGTGGGGATGGCTCTGGCCGCAATCAGGGCACACACCGGAGGTGTTGTCATCGGAGGTGGCAGTGTAGGCGTAGCTGTCATGGGTGAAGGTGTGGGTGAAGCCGTAGCAGCCCTCGTATACGCTGCCGGCGGCATATTTGCCGTGCTGGTTAACATGGGCAATCTTGTTGTAGCCGTTGCTATAGTCCTCACTTCGCGCCATGAAGGAAGAACCGTCGTCTGTCAGGTCAGAGCCCACATAGACCATGGTGCAGGCCGATGCGCTGATCACGCAGAGCAATAATGTGGCGGTCAGTGCTGCCATAAGGATCCAAAGCTTCTTCATTGTTTTCATTTTTGTTCTCCCTTCCTGTGCTGAACCTCCATGGCGCTGAGGAACGCACGGTTTTATGTGATGACTTGATTATACATAAATATTCACTAATGTCAAGTAAATAATGAATAAATATTTACAAAAAATACAAACTTAGAATGTATATGCAAAATGAGAGCGTAAGAGGTATCGCCGCTTGTGAAATCCTGCCAAAGCAAAGGGGGAGCGCTTCCCAGCTGGGTGGGAATGTACCTTGACGGAGGGGATCTTTTTCGGTATACTACAGAAAAACGGAGGAGGAATTCACGATGGGATTTGTCGCGATGATCGGCCTGATTTTCGGACCCCTTGTCAGCCTGCTGTTTGCGGCATGGTTTTATGTGCGCTGGCAGAACGAGGAGGACGAGGAGCTGGCGCAGAAAAATAGAAAAGTTTGCTTCCGCGCCCTTATTGCTGCGGGTATATGCCTGGTGGTGTTCGGCGTGCTGAAGCTGATATTCCCCATTGCACCGTGAAAACACAATAAAAAAGCCGCCGGGAGGCGGCTTTTTTGTGTCCGGTTGCCCCGGAAGGGGCAACTCTTTTTTTGCCTGCGTCCATAGGTGTAAGATCGAACCACATGAGCAGGGGGGCGGTGCGGCCTCTTTTGCAGGAAAAGGAGGGCTTATGGACGTATATGGATATATCCGCGTGTCCAGTGTGGACCAGAACGAGGACAGGCAGCTGATCGCACTGCGGGGCCAGGGCGTAGCGATGCGGCACATCTATTTGGACAAGCAGTCGGGAAAGGACTTTCACCGGCCCCAGTACAAGCGGCTGGTGAAGGCATTAAAGCCGGGCGACCTGCTCTATGTGCTGAGCATTGACCGACTGGGGCGGGACTACAGGGAGATCCAGCAGCAATGGCGGCTGCTGACCAAGGAGAAGGGGGTGGACATCTGCGTGCTGGACATGCCGCTGCTGGACACCAGGCAGGGAAAAGACCTCATGGGCACATTTATAGCCGATCTGGTGCTGCAGATCCTGTCCTTTGTGGCCCAATCAGAGCGGGAAAACATCCGCCGCCGACAGCAGGAGGGCATCGCGGCGGCCAAGGCCCGGGGGGTGAAGTTCGGCCGCCCGCCGCTGCCGCTGCCGGAGAATTTCTATGAGGTCCACCGCCGCTGGCGGAACAAGGAGCTGACCCTCCGCCAGGCGGCGGAGGCCTGCGGCATGCCGACAGGGACCTTCTATGGCAAGGTGGTGAAATTTGAAAAGGGGCTTTAAAAAAAGTGTGGAAAATTTGGAAAGGTATACCTTTGCAAATCGCAAGGGTATACCTTTCATAATATAAGTATACTGGAAAATATTGATTTTACAAGGAGAAAAAGTGCGATTAAATGTAGAAAAAGAGCGTTTTAAATTGTATACATTTCAATTCTGTTGAATAGAGAGGAGAGCGTATGAAGAAGCATGGTGGAGCCATAGTTTTTGTGGTGTTGCTGATGGTGGTGGGATTTTTTTTCTTTAAAGATGAATTGCATATAGACATAAAAAATCCGTTTGCGGGAAAGTCGGAGGTCCCGGATTCCGTGGTGGAGGAGATGGCGGCCGAGACGACGGATTCCATAGGCTATAGCGCGGATGAGGCTACCTATACCTGGGAGGCAAAGCATACCCCTGACCGGGAGCAGCACCAGGACACGGTGGAGCTGACCCTGGTTTATAGCGGCAAGTACGGGGCGGCCACCGTTAAAAGGACGCAGACCTATCAGTATTACAAGGAAAATGACACTTGGAGTGCTTGCGAATCCGGCGATTATGAGGTCGTGGATGTACAATGGAACTTGGAGAAATTGCTGGATGGAAAGACGTATACAGGTACATACGATGACGGAAGTGGTTACACGGTGACGCTCTCTGACCTGGATCTGAATGCGATGACGGTTACGGCGACATACAGCTATACCCCGCCTGAGCCAAAACAGTATCAGTATAACTGTGAGATGTATTGTGTTAAAAACTTGAAGGGGGAGCGGGTAGATAGGCTGAGCGGAACGGTGAAATGCCATATCGAAGAGATTGAAGTATATGGTGAAATGAGAGGCTACTATATAGAGGAACCGGTGGGAAGCTTGTGGCGCAGTAAGAGCGGGTACGATTTTGATTATGATAATCTGAAAGATGTAGAGGTTTATTTCCGTTTTTATGATCCGATAACAGGCTATAGTGATGTTCGTGTGCGGAGCATTGCATGGTATGAAAGATAAAAAAGTATGCTAACGGCTTGCTGCCGCAGGGGAAATCTGCCGTGCTTATGACAATGATATTCATTTATGCGTATAGCCATTTTTGAATTAAGAAACAGAAAAAGGAGAAAGAGTATGAAGGTTAAGAAATTTGCGGTGCTTTTGATCGCTGTCGCTATGATTTTCTGCATGACCGCTTGCAGCAAAAAATGCGCCAACGGCTGCGGAAGACCCGCTAATCCCAATTGTTTAGCGGGTATGTGTGATACATGCTGTGTATATTGGTCGGGGATGAATGGCTGCCGCACCAGCAAATACCACTGAGCAAATGATAAAAACAGTACCCCCCGGGACTGCGCAGCAGTCCCCGGGGGTGTACTATATAGCCCGCCTGTCAGCGGGGCGGCGGGGACGCCGCCCCCTACGAATTCTATCGGTAAACAGTGCGTAAGGGCGGACGCCCCAGCCTGCCTGCCACCTGCACCGCACCCCATGTAAAAAACCGTGTCATTGCGAGGGCGCAAAGCGCCCATGGCAATCCGCATCCCCCCGTCCCCCCCAAAAAACCGACCGGCCACAGGGCCGGTCGGTTTCCTATTGAAATGCAAGATCCCTCACTCAAAATCCGGATACCCGTCCTTGAGGCTCTCGTCATAAATGGCGCGCTCGCCGCCGATGAACTTGGGGCGGACCCGGGCGGCCAGGACGATGGCGCTGCCGATATGGCTCTGATCCAGCCGCACGGGGACAGCCACCTTCTTCAGGTGCATGCCGATAAGGGTGCCGCCGATGTCCAGGCCCGCGTCGGCCTTGATCTCCTCCAGCGCCACGGGGTGGCGGAAGCTGTTATAGGCGGCGGTGGCGAAGGAGCTGCCGGCCTTGGGCTGGGGCTTCACGTTCACGATCTCCGCGCCCGGCACGGCCTCATGCTCCACGATCAGCGCCCGGTTCAGATGCTCGCAGCACTGGGCGGCGATGTAGATGCCTTGGGGGGCAAAGACACTGTTCAGGCCATTAAAAATGGCCTGGGCGATCTCCGGCGTGGACCAGCTGCCCACACGCTTGCCCACCACCTCACTGGTGCTGCAGCCCACCACAACGATCTGCCCCTGGTGCAGGTGCGCCTGGTCCACCAGCTGCTGGGCAGCCTTGGCCGCCTCACTCTGTACCTGCCAAAACAGATCCTTCTGCTCCAATTCATGCACGGTTCCAGCCATAGAATCTCATCCTTTCCTGTGGGGAAAAACCACTGCCCTTAGTGTATCACTGCAGGCCCAGTTTGTCCAGTGCCTTGCTGCGCTTGAGCAGGAAGAAAAGGATCAGACCGATGGCCAGGCCCATAACGGCCTGCACCAGGTTGCCGGGGATGCTGGCGGCGGCGCCGATGCCCTTGCCCAGAAGCAGGGCGGCATAGCCAAAGTAGCCAGCGACCATAATGACCTCGGCAACAATGCCGCTGACCACATAACCGCCTGCCTTGCGGCCCATGGCCTTGGCCAGAAGCGCTGCGGCAATGGCCATGCAGCCCTTGATGACGAAGGTGCCGGGGGCGTAATGGGCATAGCTGTTGAGCAGGTCCGTGAGCATGGAGCCGATGCCGGCGGCAGCACCGCCCCACCAGGGGCCCAGCAGCCAGCCGGACAGCAGCACGCAGCAGTCACCCAAATTCACATACCCCTGCATGGGGGACGGAATTTGAATGACCATCGTGGCCACATAGGTCAGCGCCGCCATCAGCGCGGCATAGACTAATTTACGGATTCGAAGATCTTTCATACAGGTCACCTCTTGCTTTTTTGTTCTGTCTGTATTATAGTGGGAACTGGATATATTAAAATACCCATAGCGATATTATTCGATAATACCAGATGGAGGGCGACATGCTGACCTATACACTGGAAAAGCAGAAAAGGGAGAGCCTATACGAGCAGCTATACCGCTTTATCCGGGAGGATATTCTCTCTGGGCGGCTGCACTCCGGGGAGAGGCTTCCCTCAAAGCGGACCCTGGCTCAGCACCTGGAGGTGAGCACCATTACGGTGAAAAACGCCTACGAGCAGCTGCAGGCGGAGGGGTATATCCACGCACGGCAGCGCTGCGGCTACTTTGTGTCGGAGGTGGAGCGCCCGCCGGAGAGCCGGCAGACGGCGCGGCCTGCGCAGGCAGGACGGGAAAGGGAGCAGGGGTGGTTTTTGGATTTCGCCTCCGGGACCATGGATCCGGCGTACTTCCCCTTCACCGTTTGGGCCAGGCTTATGCGCCAGACCCTCCTGGAGCAGGACAAGCAGCTGCTGCGGGCGGCGCCTTACAACGGGGCCGCGGAGCTGCGGCGGGCCATTGCGGGATATCTGCAGCAGTTTCGGGGGATGCAGGTGGATCCGGAGCAGATCATTGTGGGCGCCGGGACGGAGCTGCTGTATCATCTGCTGATCCAGCTTTTGGGCCGGGACAAGTGCTACGCTGTGGAGGATCCCGGCTACAGCAAGATTGCCGCTATTTATGAGAGCAATCAGGTGCAGGTACAGTACGTCGGCATCGACGAGGCGGGGCTTTCTGCCGCTCAGCTGCGCCGGCACTTGGCTCAGGTGGTGCATATTTCACCTACTCACCACTATCCCACCGGCACGGTGATGCCCATCGGCCGGCGGCAGGAGCTGCTGCGGTGGGCGGCGGAGCAGCCGGAGCGGTATATTCTGGAGGACGACTACGACAGCGAGTTCCGCTTTGTGGGGCGGCCCATCCCGTCCCTGTACTCCACGGACGAGAATGAGCGGGTGGTGTATCTGAATACGTTTTCCAAGACTATTGCGCCGTCCATCCGTATCAGCTATATGATCCTGCCTCCGAAGCTCCTGGAGCGGTACCGGGAGAAGTTGGGGTTTTACGCCTGCACCGTGTCGGGCTTTGAGCAGTATACCCTGGCGAAGTTTTTGGAGCAGGGATATTTTGAGCGGCATTTGGGCCGGATGCGCAACCGATACCGACAGAAGCGAGACCAGGTGATAACGGCATTTTTGCAGGGGCCTTTGGCGGGGCGGGTGAAGATCACCGGCCAGGACGCGGGGCTGCATTTCCTGGCGGAGCTGCAGACAAGCCTGCCGGACGACGTCCTGCAGCACCGGGCGGCGGAAAAGGGGCTAAGGCTCGCCATGCTGTCGGACTATTATCATGACAAAAAGGGTGTTCGGCAGCACACCCTTGTGGTGAACTATTCGGGGCTGAATCTCCAGCACCTGCCCCGGGCCCTGGAATATCTGGCGGATATTATAAAGGAGGGATCGTAGTGTACGATGAATTGACCAGAAGCGACATTCAGAAAATGCAGGAGGAGATCGACTACCGCGTGCGGGAGCTGCGGCCAAAGCTTATTGAGGATGTGCAGACCGCCCGGGCCTTTGGCGACCTCAGCGAGAACTTTGAATACAAATGTGCCAAGCAGGAGAAAAACCGGAATGATAGCCGTATCCGCTATCTGCAGCGGATGATCAAGACCGCGAAGGTCATTGAGGAGCGGTCCGAAGCAGACACAGCGGGCCTATATGACACGGTGGAGATTTACATGGAAAACACCGGGAAAAGCCGAAAAATCACCCTGGTGACCACCCTGCGGCAGGACGCCCTGAAGGGGCTCATCAGCAAGGAATCCCCTGTGGGCCGGGCGGTGCTGGGCCACAGGGCCGGGGACCGGGTGCAGGTGCAGATGGAAAACGGCAGCACCTACTGGCTGCAGATTCGCAGCGTGGAAAAGGGAAGGGACGACGGATCCATTCCCATCGGCAGCTTTTGACAGGGAGGGATGCACTATGAAAAAACCTTGGGCCATTGTGTCCGGCGGGCGGTTTTCACCCTTGGCGGATATTGAAAAGTGTGGTTATATCATCGCCTGTGACCGGGGCTACGAGTACCTGCACGAGGCCGGGCTGCGGCCGGATCTGCTGGTAGGGGATTTTGACTCCTACACGGGGCCGCTGCCCAGGGATGTACCAAGGCTTGACCTGCCGGTGGAAAAGGACGATACCGACACCATGGCGGCCATTCGCCACGCAGTTACTGTCGGCTGCGGGGAAATTTGGCTTTACTGCGCCATGGGAGGGCGGCTTGACCATCTGCTGGGAAACCTGCAGGCGGCAGCCTTTGCCGTAAAGCACGGGGTGTGGGTGCGGATCATCGATCGGGAGACGGAGATACGGGTCTTTACCGGTGGGTGCATCACCGTGCCGGAGCGGGAAGGCTGGTCCCTTTCGGTGCTGTCCCTGTCGGACCGGTGTACCGGGGTGAGCATCCACGGGACCAAATATGAGCTGGAGAATGTCACTGTGGAGAACAGCTTTCCCATTGGTGTGAGTAACCAGTGGCAGGGGGACGCAGAGATTAGCGTAGCGGCCGGCGTGCTGGCGGTGATGGAATCCAAAATGTGAAGAGAATACCGGATTTTCTATGAAAAATCCGGTATTCTTTTCATATTCCGGGAAAAAGGTGGCACAATAGGGATATCTTTATGCGAGGGGATGGAAGCTATGACATCAAAACGCTTGGGGCGGCAGACCGTGCGGCTGGGGAGCCCGGTGAGTGTCCTGTCCTACGCCAACATCGGCGGTAAACAGGAGGCCCAGGGCCCGCTGGCCGGCTATTTCGATGAGCTGAATCAGGACGCCTACTTCGGGCAGAAAAGCTGGGAGAAGGGGGAATCCGCCATGCAGCAGTTCGCCCTACGGCGGGCCATGGAGAAGGGGGGACTTATACCGGAGGACCTGGACTATGTGCTGGCAGGGGATCTGCTGAATCAGTGCATCGGCACCTCCTTTAGCCTTCGGGACTTCAAAATCCCCTTTTATGGCCTCTATGGTGCCTGTTCCACCATGGGCGAAAGCCTGTCCCTGGCGGCTCTGCTTATCGATGGCGGCTTTGCCTCCATCGTGGCCGCTATGACCAGCTCCCATTTCTGCACCGCCGAGCGGCAGTACCGGATGCCTGTGCTCTACGGCAACCAACGCACACCCACGGCCCAGTGGACCGCTACGGCCTCCGGCTGCTGCATCCTGGGCGCCCAAGGGGACGGGCCGTATATCACCCACGTCACCTGCGGGCGCATTGTTGACATGGGCATCAAGGATGCAAACAACATGGGCGCGGCCATGGCCCCGGCAGCTTACGATACCCTCTCGGCGCTCTTTCGAGAGACGGGGACGGGGCCGAAGGACTACGACCTTCTGATCACCGGGGATCTGGGGATGCTGGGCCGCGACATTGTGGTGGATCTTTTCCGGGAGGACGGCTTGGATATGGGAGAGAATTACACGGATTGCGGGCTGCTGCTCTATGACCGGGAAAGGCAGGATATGCATGCCGGGGCCTCCGGCTGCGGATGCTCGGCTGCGGTGCTGAATGGGTATCTGCTGGGAGGCATCCGAGCGGGGCGATGGGGAAAAATTGTTTTCGCTCCTACCGGGGCTTTGCTTTCGCCTACCTCGTCCTTCCAGGGAGAGAGCATCCCCGGCATCTGCCACGCAGTGGTCATCGCTGCGGGAAAGGAGAACTGACATGCAGTATTTACAGGCATTTTTATGCGGCGGCGTGCTGTGCGCCATCGGCCAGCTGCTTATCGACAAGACGCAGCTCACCCCAGCCCGGATCCTCACGGGTTATGTGGTAGCGGGGGTGCTGCTCCAGGCGGTGGGCGTGTATCAGTATGTGGTGGATTGGGGTGGAGCCGGAGCCACGGTGCCCCTGACGGGCTTCGGCTATTGTCTGGCTAAGGGGGTAGCCAAGGCTGTGGCCGAGAAGGGGATTTTGGGCGCATTTACCGGCGGACTTACCGCCACGGCAGGCGGCGTTGCGGCGGCAGTGTTTTTCGGCGTGCTCATGGCAATTATCTTCAAACCGAAGGATAAACGTTGACAAATACCCCTTGGGGGTATATAATCACTGGGTAATAAAAAATACCCCCAGGAGGTATATGGAAATGGATTGTTGCTGCTGCCATCAGAAAACCAAGCACCGCTCTCCGGAGGAGCAGAGGTGCCTGATAAATCGGCTCAGCCGCATTGAGGGGCAGGTCCGGGGCCTGCGGGATATGCTGCAGAAGGATGCCTACTGCACGGATATTTTGGTGCAGGTGTCAGCGGTGAACGCGGCGCTGAACAGCTTCAGCAAGGAGCTGCTGGCCACCCATATCCGCACCTGCGTGGCAGACGGCATCCGCCGGGGGGACGACGAGGTCATTGACGAATTGGTGACCACGCTGCAGAAGCTCATGAAGTGAGGAGGGCTTGCTATGACGAAACAATTTGCCGTGACGGGCATGACCTGCGCGGCCTGCTCAGCTCATGTGGAGCGGGCAGTGGCGCAGCTGCCGGGAGTCCGGTCGGCGGCGGTGAACCTAATGCTGGGACGGCTGAACGCCAGCTATGATGAAAACCAGGTCACATCCCAGCAGATCATGGATGCAGTGATCCGGGCCGGCTACGGCGCCCGGGAGGCGGACGAGAGAGACCTGGCCCCGGATAAGCAGCAGGATGAGGTGGTCCGGCGTATGGGCCGCCGGCTCTTGTGGTCGGTCATATGTCTGGTGCCGCTGTTTTATATCAGTATGGGCCACATGCTGGGCCTGCCGGTACCCGGCGTTTTCCACGAATATCACCTGACTATGGCGCTGACGGAGCTGGCACTGGTGATCCCCATTCTGATTCTGAACCGGGCCTATTTCACCGTGGGATTTTCCAGGCTGTTTCGGGTCAGCCCCAATATGGATTCTCTGGTGGCCCTGGGCGCAGCGGCGGGTCTGGTGTATAGTCTCATTGAAATGGGCTTGCTCATTGCAGGCCGGATCGAGGGCATGCCGGACCTGTATTTTGAGTCGGCGGGCATGATCCTCACCCTGGTCACCGTGGGCAAGTATTTGGAGCAGCGCTCCCGTAAAAAGACTACCGGGGCCATCTCGGCCCTGCTTCGCCTGGCGCCGGACAGCGCCCTGGTGCGCCGGGACGGCCGTGAGGTTACGGTTCCGGCGGAGGAGATCGTGATGGGAGACACCGTCATCGTCCGTCAGGGAGGTAAGATCCCTGTGGATGGTGTGGTGACTGCCGGAGCCGCCTCGGTGGATGAATCTGCCCTCACCGGAGAGAGCTTGCCGGTGGAAAAAGGGGAGGGGGCCACTGTGTCATCGGCAACGGTGGTGCTCTCCGGCTATCTGGAGCTGGAGGCTCGGCGGGTAGGCAGCGATACCACCCTTTCTCAGATCGTGCGGCTCATGGAGGAGGCGGCCTCCTCCAAGGCGCCCATCTCCCGGCTGGCGGACCGCATCAGCGCCGTGTTTGTGCCGGTGGTCATCGGTATCGCTTTGGCGGCGGCGCTGCTGTGGTACTTTGCGGGGGGCCAGGGCATCCGCTTTTGCCTGTCCATTGGTATCGCGGTGCTGGTGATCTCCTGCCCCTGTGCATTGGGTCTGGCGACACCAGTGGCCATTATGGTGGGCACGGGCAAGGCCGCTCAAAGCGGCATCCTCATTAAATCTGCCGAGAGCCTGGAAATGCTGGGCAAGGCCCAAACCGTGGTGCTGGACAAGACCGGCACTGTTACAGAGGGCAGGCCCCGGGTCACAGACATTATCTCTATCGGTATCACTGAGGAGGAGCTGCTGCAGGTGGCTGCCTCGGTGGAAAAGCCCTCGGAGCATCCTCTGTCTGTGGCCATTGGCCAGGCCGCTGAGGAGCGGGAGCTGGCGCTATCCCCGGTAACAGATTTCACAGCTGTTCCCGGCGGCATTTGCGCCAACCTGGACGGCTCCGCCATCTATGCCGGAAATCTGGACTACATGACCCGCTGCGGCATAGACACCAGTTCGATTTCCGATACGGCCCAGATCTTGGCCCGGCAGGGAAAAACAGCCCTGTATTTCGCCCGTGAAAGCCGGCTTTTGGGTCTTATCGCCGTGGCGGATGTTGTGAAGCCTGACAGCGCCGCCGCCATAAAGACCCTCCGGGAGACGGGGCGGGAGGTAGTGCTGCTCACCGGCGACAACGAGACCACTGCCCAGGCCATTGCCGGGCAGGTGGGCGTTTCCCGGGTGATTGCCCAGGTGCTGCCCACGGATAAAGCTGCATGTGTCGAAAAGCTCCAAAAGGAGGGCCGCTGTACTGTCATGGTAGGTGACGGCATCAATGATGCCCCGGCCCTGGCACGAGCGGATGTGGGCTTGGCTATCGGTGCAGGCACGGATATTGCCATTGAGTCGGCGGATGTGGTACTTATGCGCAGCTCCCTGTGGGATATCGTCACCGCAACGGAGCTGTCCCGGGCCGTTATCCGCAACATACGGGAGAACCTGTTCTGGGCGTTTATCTACAATGCCATCGGCATCCCCGTGGCGGCGGGCATACTGTATCCGGCCCTGGGCCTTACCCTAAACCCCATGATCGCTGCCGCGGCCATGAGTCTCAGCTCCGTGTGTGTGGTGACCAATGCCCTGCGCCTGCGCCTGTGGAAGGGGCCGGTCTGCCCGGTAACAGAAGAAAAAACAACAAAGGTAAATCAAACTGAAAAACAGGAGGAAACCGGTATGAACAGAACTTTGACCATTGAGGGCATGATGTGTGCCCACTGTGCCGCCCATGTGGAGAGCGCGCTGAACGCCCTGCCCGGGGTCAGCACCCATGTGGACCTGGAGAAAAAGACCGCCGCCGTTACAGCGGGTCCGGAGGTCACGGACGATATGCTGCGCAAGGCCGTGAAGGACGCCGGGTACAAGGTTACGGCGATCCGGTGAGCGGGAGAGTGCCTATGGGGTGGATCCGTCCCATGTAAACCATTCAATCAATAGAAAGCCGGATGCTCGCAGACGCGGGCATCCGGTGAGGCTGTCGATAAAGTGGCAAGATTTGAGATAACAGTAAGGAAGGGAGTGTGAGGGAAACCCAAGAAGGGTGTCCCTCACCATTGAAATC
>ERZ839767.106-NODE-106-length-130763-cov-4.884009_pt1 | contig 130763 bp, 97 predicted proteins | sample MGYA00519879_ERZ839767 | MGnify/ENA primary metagenome ERZ839767 (study PRJEB31850, sample SAMEA3708852) | human gut metagenome | biome: human gut; feature: human-associated habitat; material: faeces | place: China | collected 2014 ...
TCTTTATACCCAAAGTGAGGAAGTGAAGGTGAGCCTTTTTAATTATCAAATCTACCTGAGAAATACGAGGTTTGTCTAAACTAAGCCGAATACTCGGAAATGTTACGGATGATAAGAGATAAAGATAAAATAGCCCTATCAAACTCTATTTTAAAAGATATCGGAGTCTGCTTCCTGATTGTTGGAAGCGGACAAAAGAATAGCCGCCCAAAATTCGGACGGCTATCTTTTTTATAACTTACCCGCTATCGCGGACGGTTGTACATTTCAAAGTAATGATAGGGCAACTTCTATCGCAGATGAGGGTAGTCGAGTTTCAGATTAGAAGTTCCTCTTCATTGAATTCGAGTTTTGAGAAGCCCTCTATTTCTTCATCCGCTTACGGAATGTAAAAAACAAAGCTATCAGCACTCCGATACCCAACAGGGCCAATGCGCAGAAGGCAATGGTTTCCGTAGTATGTAACGATACGGGGTCGAAGGTAAATTCAACCGTATGTTTGCCTGCCGGTACATTCATGGCGCGAAGGATGTAATCCGCACGGCCAAAGGAAACTTCTTCTCCGTCTATAAAGGCTTGCCAACCCGGATAGTAAACCTCAGAGAAAACAACGGCTCCCCCCTTTGGAGAGCTCACTTCGTAAGTCAACTTATTAGGTTCGTAACTCAACAGTTTCACACTACGGGCATCAGCCGACGGAGAAACATGCCCGACATCCGAAGCGGTATCCGACGAAACCGAAGCATCTGTATTTTTCAATACATCCGCAAACTTGGCATCCACCACCGCTACCTTGCGAGGATTTATCTGATGCAACGCGTCTATTTCTTCGTTTGCATTGTTCACATACCGCACCTCGTCAACAAACCAAGCGTTGCCATACGCATGCGGATTCTGCAAAGGTATGGTCGAACCGTTTTGTCCGGGGAAGATAAACCAACGGGTGTTCAGCATATTAATAACCGGGAACAACGAATCATTGACTTGCGTCATATCGCCTTGCTTATCGACCACCTCTTTAAATATAGCCTGCATTTCGGGAGAGATATGCTCTTCAATCATCTCCTGATAGCGGCGTAACTTGGCTGCATGGTATCCACCCACGCTTTTGTGCCAATAAGAAGTTTCGTTCTCATTGAAAGTATTGCCGGCCAGATTCAGTACCCGGTAATCGAGCGCTTTGTCCTGCAATATATATTGGTCGGTTGCAGAAGGATTAAAGGTGTTTTCGCGAACAGTCTTCTCTACAAACATATCGTCGTTGAGGTAGCGTTTGTTCACCTGCCACATATCGGCTATGCACAACAAAGCCACCAACACAATCATCGCATGCGCTTTCAGGGTACCTTTATTATATAGCAACAGCAGCAAGGCTCCTACTGCAATAATAAAGAAACTGCGCCAAGCATCGGCCGTAAAGATAGCCGCACGCATCTCTTGAAGATTAGCCAGAATCGGTGCAAGATGTTCGCCCAAGTTACTTCCCTGCAACGCTGCCATTTCCGCAGAAGAGACGTAAGAAGGAAAGAAGAAACGAGGAGCCAGAGCAAACAGCAGCGCCAAACCGCCTGTCAGTCCGAAACTGATATAGAACGCTTTCAGATTCTCTTTCAATACTTGCGGACGGGTAACTATCTCCTTCAATGCCAATATGGCCAACAAAGGAATAGTGAACTCGGCTATAACAAGAATGGATGATACGGCACGGAACTTATCATACATGGGTATGTAGTCGAGGAAGAAATCGGTGAAGCCCATAAAGTTCTTTCCCCAGGAAAGCAGGATGGATAAAAGAGTAGCCGCCAACAACGCCCACTTCATAGGTCCTTTTACAATAAACAGGCCCAAGATGAAAAGCATCATCACGAAAGCCCCTACATACACCGGTCCGGAAGTGCCGGGTTGCTCTCCCCAATATTGGGTTAGCTGACTATATAAAGGAACATATTGCGAATCGGCTTTCTTCATCGCCGTTTCATTATCAGACATCAGCATCGGCTTGTCGCCTCGATTGGAAGCGCCGCCTTTTACATTCGGCACAAGTAACGAGAACGTTTCTCCTATACCATAGCTCCATTGGGTAATGTAGTCGCGTTCCAAGCCACTCTTGGTTTGGTTGACCGAATTAGCCTTCACCAACTCGCTCTTTCCGCGCATGGTCTCCTTGCTATATTCATAGGTATGGTATAAGTTCGACAAGTTCACTGCCACGCCCACCAAAGCCGCAATCACCAACACGCCGGTAGATTTCAGGAAACGGGGGAACTCTTTCTTACGCCAGGCATCCACCCCAAAGGCAATCGCCATGAAGAGCATAACGAACAGAAAGTAGTAACTCATCTGTATGTGGTTCGATATAATTTGCAACGCCACAAAAAGGGCGGTTACAATACTTCCCCACAAATATTTACCTCTATAAACCAACACCATGCCGGCTATAGTAGGCGGTATGTAAGCCAACGTCACAAATTTCCAGATGTGTCCGGCAGCAATAATAATGAAGAAGTAGGAAGAGAAGGCCCAGATAATGGCTCCCAACGAAGCCAGCCACACAGAAAAGTCGAAAGCGCGCAACAGGATATAGAATCCCAGCAGCATGATAAAGACCAGTGCTACGTCGCCCGGGAGAAACAGATGATACCATTTTTCCACTGTCCGCAACGAGTCGGTAGAATTATAGCTCGGCGCCATCTGGTAGGTAGGCATACCACCAAACAAGGCATTGGTCCATCGGGTGCGTTCGCCCGTACGTTCGTAATAATCGCTCGATTCTTTTCCCGAGCCGACGCCCGCCACCGAGTCGTGCTGCGAGAGAATGCGTCCCTCTGTAACGGCCGGAAAGAAATAAACGAAGGCTATCGCCGCAAAACAAAGTATGGCAATAAGGTCGGGAAGGAATCTTTTTAACTTGTCCACCATATTTAATGTTTAGTGGAGAGTTGAGAATTGAGAGTTGAAAGTTCCAACCGGACGACGGTAACTCTCCACTCTCCACTCTCCACTCTCAATTCATATTTTAGTATCTATAATGTTCCGCTTTGTAAGGTCCGTCCACCGATACACCGATGTAAGCGGCCTGTTCCGGAGTAAGCGTTGTTAAATGAACGCCGATGCGCGCCAGATGCAAACGGGCTACTTCTTCATCCAGATGTTTCGGCAAACGATATACATCTACTTCGTAAGGATGGTTGAAAAGCTCTATCTGTGCCAACGTTTGGTTGGTGAAAGAGTTACTCATTACAAAGGAAGGATGTCCCGTAGCACAACCCAGATTAACCAAACGACCGTCGGCCAGCAGAATGATAGAGTGTCCGTCGGGGAAATAGTAACGGTCTACCTGCGGTTTGATGTTTACGCAACGGATTCCCGGGAAATGCTTCAATGCATCTACCTGTATTTCGTTATCGAAGTGACCGATATTGCAGACAATAGCTTGGTCGGGCATCTTCTCCATGTGGTCGATACGTATGATATCGATATTGCCGGTTGTGGTCACAAATATGTTTCCTTTAGAACAAGCTTCTTCCATGGTTACTACCTCGAAGCCTTCCATCGCTGCCTGTAAAGCACAGATTGGGTCGACTTCGGTAACCAGCACCCGTGCTCCGTAAGAGCGCATAGAATGAGAACAGCCTTTACCCACATCACCGTATCCGCAAACTACGACCACTTTGCCGGCAATCATTACATCGGTAGCACGCTTAATACCGTCGGCCAACGATTCACGGCAACCGTACAGGTTATCAAACTTACTCTTTGTAACCGAATCGTTTACATTGAACGCCGGGAAGAGCAACTTACCTTCTTCCTTCATCTGATACAAACGGTGCACACCGGTAGTCGTCTCTTCCGACACGCCGCGAATCTCTTTCGCCATACGTTGCCAGTGTCCGTTATCTTCGGCCAAGACTTTCTTTAAAACGGCAAACAACTCTATCTCATCTTCCGCATGAACAGGTACATCCAATGCCGTAGCATCCGCCTCAGCATCTACTCCTTTATGAATCATCAGCGTAGCGTCGCCACCATCGTCTACTATCATGTTCGGACCTTTTCCACCGGGGAAGTTCAAAGCCTGCAAAGTGCACCACCAATAGTCGGCCAAGGTTTCACCTTTCCAAGCAAACACAGCCACTCCACTTGCCGCAATAGCAGCCGCAGCATGGTCCTGCGTAGAATATATGTTACAAGAGCACCAACGTACCTCCGCACCCAGTGCCACCAATGTTTCAATTAGAACCGCCGTTTGAATGGTCATGTGCAGCGAACCCATAATGCGGGCGCCTTTCAAAGGTTTCGAATCTCCATACTTTTCGCGTAAGGCCATCAGGCCGGGCATTTCTTTTTCTGCCATATCGATTTCCTTGCGTCCGAAATCAGCAAGGGAAATGTCTGCCACTTTATAGGGCAATGTAGAGAATAATTCTGTTGACATATTACTTAAATTACTGTTATGTATTCGATTGGCTGCAAAGATAGTACTTTTCTACGGGCGATGGCGCAGCTTTCTACATTTTTTATAAGTACTGTCCGAGCTTTGGTAAGCAATTTCTTATTTTGAACAGCGACCTTCATTCTGAGCTCAATGTGAGGAGAGCAATTTCTTCTCTAAAGCTAAATCATCATCGCTCAGTTGGGGAGAAGGTACATTACAGGTTTTTATATAATCTTCTTTCTGACAAGTATAGTCGTAATAAAGTTTCTCTTTCTCGGTCAGTTCATCAAACGTTTTCAGCGAGCCTTTTATCTTCAGAAAATCCTCGCAGGCAATGCTGTCGGAAACCTTTACAAAGAGAATACGGCGGGCTATGGGATTAAAATTGTAATCAAAACAAAGATACAGTCCCCGTAAAAAAGGCGGATGGTCGAACATGGGAATCTTCAAGTAAATATTGAACAGAGCCAGTTGGGGCGGTTGTTGTTCATTAAAAGAGAGATACAGATGCTGGTTGCCATTCATTATAGCCGCTCCCCAATGCGTAGAGCCGTAAGCATTGTTATGCCCCACCATTACATAACTGCCATTCTCGGAGGGAGCAATCAGATAAGGCTCCATTTTCAATGCCTGCGAAGCCGATGAAATGCTATAACTCATATAAATGCCGCTATAATTTGCAATCTGCTCCACACTTTGTTTCATATTCGATTCCAGCATGTCCAAATAAGGGTTTCTGCTATTTTCATTTCCCCTTACCGGTATCTGCATGGAAAAGAGCGCTGTTTTCATATCGAACAACGAACCCAGCAATTTCTTTTTGGAGACATTGTTAACCCATATCAGCGCATCGTCCAACGCTTCATCTTCCGACAAGCCTTGCGCTCTTTTCTTAAAGTAACCGGGCAATACGGTTGAGTAGATAGCGGAAAGAACACTCGGGGAGACGCCTATCTGTTCCGCCATCTCTTTCATCTTCACTCCTTTTTGCCTTAAATAGGTGATACGGTCGTATATATCCTTCAATTCCTCCATGATAGATTCTTTATGGCGGCAAAAGTATTTATTTCTTCTATTTATAGGACTTATTTTGGAATTTTTATGACTTGAGAGATAGGACAAAAAGGGGAGTTGCTACATTTCTGTTTCATTTTCGTAACGTTCCTTTTTCATTAATGCTACTGAAAAATTACAAGTTTATTATTCCTGTTTTATTCATTTCCCGTCCGCTCCGGAGACTCTACTTTTGCTTCCGAAATCAAAAAAAGAACAAGAAAATGAGAGCGATAACTCAGACACTGAATTTACCTTTTCCAAGCAAACGACACTTTTCGGATTTACTTTTCATCTTCTGGGCGGGGAGCACGGCTTTAATCTCCTATTCGTTGGTCTATGCACTGAGGAAACCCTTTACAGCCGCCGAGTTCGAAGGACTTTACTTTGCCGGCATGGACTACAAAATAGCCGTAAGCATTATACAACTGCTAGGCTATATCCTTGCTAAGTTTCTCGGAATTAAATTTATCTCCGAGCTCCAGCCACAGAACAGGCTGAAATTCATCATCGGTTCAGCTGCTTTATCCGAAATATCGTTGTTGGTTTTCGGACTGGCACCCATGCCTTATAATATATTCGCTCTCTTTTTCAACGGACTTTCACTGGGCTGCATGTGGGGAGTGATTTTCAGCTTCCTCGAAGGCCGCCGTACTACAGATATTCTGGCAAGTATCATGGGAGTCAGCATGGCACTCAGTTCGGGAGTAGCCAAATCATTAGGACTATATACGCTGAATACATTACATGTCAGTGAGTTCTGGATGCCGGCCCTTATCGGCGCCATGGCTTTTCCGCTGCTTTGCTTCACCGGCTGGATGATGACCCGTTTTCCCAAACCGACAGCGGAAGATATAGCTTCCCGCACAGAACGTACAACGCTGAACGGAGAAGCCCGGTGGAACCTGTTTAAAGCCTTCATGCCGATTCTACTCATGCTTTTCGGAGCTAACCTGTTGCTAACGGTGATGCGCGATATCAAAGAAGATTTCATTGTTTGCATTATCGACGTAAAAACCATTTCATCCTGGGCTTTTGCACAGATAGATACGATAGCCACCCTTATCATGTTAGGCATATTTGCCATACTGGCCTTGGTGAAAAACCATTTCCGTGTATTACTTATCCTACTAGGTTTATCCACCTTAGGCATGGCCACTTTAGGACTATTAGGCTCACACCTCCACGGACTCAGCCTCTCAACCGAAACCTGGCTGTTTCTACAAAGTTTGTGCATCGATATCGCTTATCTCAGTTTCCAGACTATCTTTTTTGAACGTTTTATTGCCTGGTTCAGAATTCATGGGAACGTAGGTTTCTTTATCATCACCATCGATTTTATCGGTTACTTAGGAACCTTAGGACTACTGTTCTTCAAACAATATCTGGCAAGCGACATCGACTGGCCCACGTTTTACGACCACATGAATGTTTATATAGGAATTGCTTGCAGTGTTGCATTCATATTCTCCATCATCTATCTATATAACCAGAAAGTAGGCAGCAAGCAAAGCGAAAAAAGAATCTCATCTGATTTAGAAAACAATATCTATTTACCAAATACCGCAATATGAAAAAAATCGAATGTATTATTATGGACTGGGCCGGAAGCACTGTAGATTACGGCTGTTTCGCTCCCGTATCAGCTTTTCTCGAAAGCTTCAAGGAAATCGGCATCGAGGTTACTCCCGAAGAAGCCAGACGCCCGATGGGACTAACCAAGATAGACCATGTGCGTGCGCTATTCAATATGGAACGTATCGGAGAATGTTTCCGTCAAAAATTCGGACGTGAATTCAACGAAGAAGATGTTGCAAGCCGCTATGAAGAATTCAAAAAGAGGCTATTTGCTACCTTGCAACAATATACAGACCCTATTCCCCATGTGATAGAGACTATGGAGACTTTACGCAAACAAGGCCTCAAGATAGGCTCCACCACAGGTTATACACGTGCCATGATGGATGTGGTGATTCCTTGCGCCGAAGCCAAAGGTTACTCTCCCGATAATTGTGTGACGTCTGACAATCTTCCGGCAGGCCGCCCCTATCCTTACATGATTTACCAGAACATGTGCGATTTGGCAGTGCCTTACAGAGAAAGCGTTCTAAAATACGGCGATACCATTTCGGACATCAAAGAGGGAGTGAATGCCGGCGTTTGGAGTGTAGGAGTGATAATGGGAAGTAACGAAATGGGACTGACCGAGAAAGAGGTGGAAGCCATGACAAAGGAAGAACTGGCACAACGCAAATACGAAATCCGTAGAAGAATGTACAGCGCCGGAGCACACTATGTAGTAGACGATATGCGCGAATTACCCGATTTAATTGCATGCATCAACGAAAGAATGAATCAAAACAAATAAAAAACATAACAGTAAAAGATATGAGACCTTATTTATTATTAACGCCTGGTCCGTTGACCACCAGCGAAACCGTAAAAGCAGCCATGATGAGTGACTGGTGCACATGGGATGAAGAGTATAACGTAAATATTGTACAGGAAATACGTAACGAGCTCATCCACCTTGCAAGCAGCCGTCCCGAAGAGTACACAGCCGTACTGATGCAAGGCAGTGGAACCTTCTGTGTAGAATCGACCCTAGGTTCTACCATCCGCCCCAATGATTCATTATTGGTTGCCGCCAACGGGGCTTACGGAAACCGGATGGGGAGCATTGCTTCTTACTATCACATACAGCATCATGTCATGAAGTTTGAAGAGACTCAACAAGTTGATGCACAAAAAATAGATACTTATTTAAATGAACATCCCGAAGTAACCCACGTATCGGTAGTACATTGTGAAACGACCACCGGAGTGCTTAATCCGCTGGCTGAAATTGCCGAGGTGGTGAAACGTCACCATAAAGTTCTGATTGTAGACGCCATGAGTAGCTTTGGAGGAGTTCCTATCGATATGGCCGAACTGGGTATTGACTTCCTGATTAGCAGCGCCAACAAATGCATACAGGGAGTGCCGGGTTTCGGATTCATCATTGCCCGCCGCAGTTTGCTGGAGAAATGTCAGGGTGTGGCACGTTCGCTCTCTTTAGACCTTTACGACCAATGGAATACGATGGAGAAAGGACAGGGCAAATGGCGTTTCACTTCACCCACTCATGTGGTCCGTGCATTCATGCAGGCGCTGGCCGAATTGAAGGAAGAAGGCGGAGTGGAAGCGCGTTACAACCGTTATTGTGAGAATCACCAGACATTGGTAGAGGGTATGAGAAGTCTGGGATTCAAAACATTACTCTCCGACGAACAACAATCGCCAATCATCACATCGTTCTATTATCCTAATCAAGACTTTAATTTCAAAGCCTTTTATCTGCAATTAAAAGAGAGGGGATTCGTTATCTATCCGGGAAAGATTTCGCAAGCCGACACCTTCCGCATCGGAAACATCGGCGACGTCTTTCCACAAGACTTCAGCCGCCTTATTGAAACGATAAAAGAACTTCAATAATACACACTTACTTTTAAGAGGGGATATGTACGGAGGAGCTACATGGAAATACAAAACGCCCTAAGCACTCCCTGCATATCCCTCCTCTTACACAAAGTCCGTCCCTTTTCCTACCCTAACCATTAACCCTTTATTCTTTTTTTGACTGATGAGATACCTTATTAGCCTGCTCTTCTATTTCATTCTGGCAGAGAGCATACAAGCACAATCAATGCAGTCGCTGGTCGATACCACCTGTCACGCGAAACCAATGCTGAAGTCCTTTGCCGAAAGTACTTCGCACATGAATCTGTTATTTGCCACCTCTATGACGGCAGATGCTGAGGAAAATACTTTCGAAAAGCTTTATTTCAAAATGAATTATCTAAGGTGGGAGCTAAAAGGCACCTTTATGTCGGACTTTTCCTATCACTTCCGGCAATCCTGTACCAAGAAAGCACTTCCTGCCGAACTCGACAAGCTGGTTGTTTCCGTAGACTATGCCTACATCGGATGGCAACTGACTCCCCACTTCTCGCTGACTGCCGGCAAGCAGTTACTCAATTTTGGAGGATACGAGTTCTTTGTCAGCGGCATAAAAGTGAAAGAGTTCAGCGACTTCAATGATTATATGAGCAACTACGGGACAGGACTTACGGGAAGTCTTCAGCTCTCCGCCAACCAGAACCTCAGTCTGCAAATAGCCGATATCCGTACGGACAGCGACGAGAATACCTACCGATTCGGTTTGCCGGAAGGAATAAAAGAGGGCAAAACACCTCTGTTAGCTTCACTGAACTGGGATGCTTATCTGGCTCATCGCGCTTTGGAACTGAGATATTCCCTCTCCTTCGGACAACAGGCTTCCCAACGGAATGTATTCTATTTTACCAGCGGACACATTTGGAGAAACAAGAAGGTACTGGCTTATTTAGACGTTAACTTTTCATTAGAAGGTATTGATAGCAAAGGTCTTCTCAGCGCCATTCCTACGAACATCCCTACCGACCGGCCACGCTCTACGGCACAACACGCAACCTACTTTTGTACCATTGCCAATGTAGATTATCGGATAAACGACCATTGGAATGTCTTTGCCAAAACCATTTACGAATCCGGCGGCATCACCCGGGCAAACGGTTACTATACAAAAGGAACGTATCTGCATACCTGGCATGCACAGCTATGCACCGAATATTATCCGAAAAAGAACCTGGACTTAAAGCTCTATCTCCACGCCCGTTATAAACAGCATCTCTATACCGATATAGCCCAGACTCTAGGAGGTAAAAACTACTCAACACAGCGCATCGCATTAGGAGTAGTCTATGCCATTCCGGTTTTTTAACCCGGATGACCGGCAGTCTACTCATAGAGAATACTTGTTTTTACTTTCTATCTAAGCGTTTCAAGTCTATTTGGCAAATAATGGTTTCTTCTGCTTAAAAGCCTTCTTCGGCATCTTAAATGACTTTATTATCACCCCAATGACAGTTTTCTTATTATGCTGAAGTCTTACCGGACAGCAATAAATTACTTAAAGCTTTGAAACAAAACTCGATAGGTTTATAGACAAAAGACTTTTTTCTTTCGCAAAGAGTCCCTATCTTTACGGCGAAAACATATCCATAATAAACTAATACTTATGAAGAAACATGTATTAAACGCATTGGCATGCCTTATGTTGTTCGCATGCAGCCAATCGCCTCAACCTGCGTCATCCCTCTCCGACGCGGATTTAGACAATAAACAGGGAGATTTAGGCAACGGTACTTATTTGAATCCTATTCTGGGAGGGGATTATCCGGACCCTACCATCTTACGCGATGGAGAAGATTACTACATGACCCACTCTGCTTTCGACTATCTACCGGGACTCACCGTTTTCCATTCCAAAGATTTAGTAAACTGGGAGCCCATCAGTTATGCATTAAAAACTTATTTAGGCTCTGTATGGGCGCCGGATATCACGAAGTACGGCGACAAATATTATATTTACTTTACGGTGGCTCACCCGAAGGGACGCATGAACTTTGTCACCTACGCCGACTCTCCTTACGGCCCATGGAGCGACCCGATAGACTTAAAAATCGGGAACATCGACCCTTGCCATATAGTGGGCGAAGACGGTACGAGATGGATGTTTATGAGCAACGGTAAACGGGTGAAACTGACTCCGGACGGACTGGCCATTGTACCCGGCACTGAAGAAAAAGTATACAACGGTTGGATGTATCCCGAAGAATGGGAAACGGAAGGTCTTTGCCTGGAAGGTCCCAAACTCCGTAAGATTGGAGAGTATTATTATTATTTGAATGCGGAAGGCGGAACAGCCGGTCCTCCAACCAGCCACATGGTAGTAATGGCACGCTCCAAATCCATTAACGGCCCGTGGGAAAACTCTCCGTATAACCCTATCATCCATACCTACGACCGAAACGAACGTTGGTGGTCGAAAGGACACGGTTCCCTTATCGATACTCCGGACGGAAAATGGTATGTTGTATACCATGCTTACGAAAAGGACTTCACAGGTATGGGACGCCAGACTCTAATGGAACCGGTAGAAATGACGGAAGATGGATGGTTCAAGGCTTCCTTGCCGGGAACTGCCATTGAGAAACCGATACAGAAGCCTATCGTATCAGAGAAAAAGCCCGACCGCAGGGAACGGCTCAATGAGTTCCGCGTAGGATTGGATTGGAAATTCTACAAAGCATTCGACCCGGAACGCATTAAAGTGGAAAACGGTACGCTTACCATGAAAGCGAAAGGAGACGGTCCGGAAAGTTCCTCACCCATCATGTTCGTGGCCGGCATGCGCGCTTACGAGATAGAAGTGGAAGTGGAAAAAGACCCCGAAACCATGGCTGGCCTGTTGCTTTACTATAACAGCGACTTCTTTGTAGGCACTGGTTTCGATAGCCAAAAGAAGTACCGCTTCCGGAAAGGAAAAGCAAGTGGTAGCGGACAGCATGAAGGGGAAAACCATCTTTGGCTGAAAATCCGGAACAATAATCAGGTGGTAACCGGTGCTTACAGTTATGATGGTAAGACTTGGTACAGGGAAACATGGGGAATGGAAGTTTCCGGTTACAACCACAACACTCTATACGAATTCCAAAGTATGCTTCCCGCCCTGTTTGCATCGGGCAAAGGCGAGGTACGTTTTAAGAACTTCAAGTTTACTCCTATTTATTAATATCATTTTATTCATGCCATAGAAACAGCCGGGGCTCACAGCAGCCTGCGGCTGTTTCTTCATTATAGCGCCACGCTATTTACTTGTTTTAGGCATAAAGAATGAACAAGTAAACGCCATATAGGCATAGGAATATTTTTTGTCTAGCCTTATCAGGCATTAAACTTTATGTAATCAACTAAATTCAGGCTGTTACAAGGCATACTTGTACCATACAGCTTGGCACGGTTGTGACACACAGCTTGGCACAGTTGTGACATACAGCTTGGCATAGTTGTGACACACGGCTTGGCATAGTTGTGACACACGGCTTGGCATAGTAATGCCACAAGCGTGGCATAAACTCGTGCATCAGTCTAACTAACATATCTTCTTCTGTCTGTGTCGCGGAATAGAAGTTGCCGGCCGTTAGTCCTCACTTAAAGGCAGAATAAACAAGAAACGGGCTCCACCGGTATAACTCTTATCCACCTTTACCTTACCATGCAAACGTTCCGCAACGATACGGCATATATTCAGCCCCAATCCGGTACCCTGCTTAAATTCATTCAGTTTCTTAAAACGTTCGAAGATAGCGTCTGCCATATCCGAAGGAATTCCCGGACCGGTATCCGATACGGAATAGGTAACAAAACCGGGATTCTCTGACAAAGAACAATGCAAATGAATTTCACCTTGCTCCGTATATTTCTCCGCATTAGTAAGAAAGTTAATCAGCACCTGCTTCACCCTATTTCCATCCGTCCGTATTTTATAATCATTGGGCAAATCGGAAGTAAAATACAGATTGACTCCTTCTGCTTTACGGTGCATAACGGTAGCGATAGAAATTTCTCCTAACTCATTACAACTGCAAGGCGTTATCTCCATGGTATACTGCCCGCTTTCCAGACTAGCCAAATCAAGCACATCATTCACCAAGGTTGTCAACAAGTCGGAGTTATGCTGTATCAACGAACTAAACTCCCGTTTCTCTTCCTCACCAAGCTCTATATCCGACGAAGAGAGCAACTGGGAAAAGCCTACAATCGAATTTAAAGGTGTACGAATCTCATGGCTCATATTTTGAATAAACACCGTCTTCATCCGGTCGGCCTGTTCCGCTTGGTCGCGCGCCACTCTCAGCTCTTCGTTTTTCCGGGCCATATCTGCCATCAAGATACGACGTCTGCGCAAATAAAAAATCAAGAAACCTATAATGACCGTAAGTAACAATACAACTAATGTAAGCGAAACAATTTTATGCTCCGAAATAGTTTCCGCTTCTTTGAGTGCCAACTCTTTCTTCTCCGATTCCGCCTTTAAACGAGCCAGTTCCAATTCATGATTTTCCAACGCCAACATTTTCTTCTCCACTTCGGACTTTTCATATAATGACTGAGTGGTAGCCTGTTCCAACTTTAACTTTGTATTGTTCAATTCCAATGACTTTGCTTTCAACTTTAGCTGCTCGTTGCCAATCTGCACTATCAATTCTGTCATATCGGAGGCTTGCATCTCATTGGAAATAGAATCCATTATCACTCTCCGTCTTTTATAACCATCGAGTGCATTTTTATAATCCCCTTCAGCCTCATAAATAACACATTGAAAATCGAGACGTTGTGTAATAGCTATCGAAGAATCATTCAATAAGTTACGTGCCTGTTCATATTCCCCATTCAAAATACATTTCTTTATATGCAAAAGTTTCAAATTACGCTGTTGAATAACACCATACTGACGCATATCTTGCATACACTGTTCATAACATTCATTAAATTTTTCTTTCTCCCCCATATCGTACAATACAGTACACATGGCTTGTCTGGCCGCCACCCTATTTTCATCTGTTTGCGAGGTTTCCAAAGCAAGTTGCACATATTTAAGTGATTCTGAATAATTTCTTAGGCTATTATAAGTCACCGCCATATTTAGGTAAATAGGTGTAAGAGATTGGTCCGGCAGGTTCTCGCGCGCATAATCCAAAGCCATCTGATATTGTCCCAAAGCCATCTGAAAATTCGAGCGTACAGTATAGATATGTCCGGCCGTACGAAAGCTGGTAAAGATGCCATACGGATGATTATCATCGAATGCTTTATTTTTCATCTCTTCAACCTTCTGAAGTGCACTCATCGACCGTTTCTGATTGAGCAGGAAAATAATCTCTTGTGAATAAGCAAAATAAAAATATTGCAAATACCCATTCTTACGGGCACAGCTCCTTAATCGGTCACAAGCTTGCTGCAGTTCTCCATACTTTGCAACCGATACATAATAATAAGTAGGAATAGTTAAAGCCAGGCATTGCGCTTTTTTATCATTCAATCTTACTGCCTCTGTAAACAAGGTATCAGCCACACGCAATCCTTCAGTGGTTACCCTATATTTTGTAGCTCGCTGAAAGATAGGATAGAGTTTGTCCTTAATTTTATAGGGATTATTCTGAGCCTCAGCTGAAAAAAATCCGCCCCAGAAAAAAGCCCCTAGTATTCCTGCATAGCCCCATTTTATGACGCTTTGTACCCGACATATCTGCTTCACGCGGGCTAGAATCCCTATTAAACTTTTATTCTGCATTCACTCTACTAATCCTCCAAAAGGATATTAAACAGGCAAAATAAATAAAAACCGGGCTCCGTTTGTATAACTTTTATCTAACTTCACCTCACCATGCAAACGGTCTGCAATGATGCGGCATATATTCAACCCCAGACCTGTGCCTTGTTTAAATTCGTCCAATTTTTTAAATCGTTCAAAAATCATTTCTACCTTATCTTCGGGAATACCGGTTCCCGTATCGGTTACAGAGAAAGTCACTTTTCCCGGATTCTCAGATATAGAACAATAGAGATGAATCTCTCCCTGTTCTGTATTCTTTTCCGCATTGGTAAGGAAATTTATCAGCACCTGTCGAAGGCGATTGGCATCCGTAGTGATTCTGTAGTCATCGTCCACTTCGGATGTAAAATACAATTTTACGGATTCTGGTTTGCGGTGAGCAACCGTAGAAATAGCCATTCGGCACAACTCATTACAACTTATCGAGTCCATATTCATGGTATACTTACCACTCTCCAAATTGGCCAAGTCCAGAATATCATTAATGAGCGTAGTCAGTAATTCGGAGTTTTGTTGTATAAGTACACTAAATTCCCGTTTATCGTTTTCTCCCAAAGGCATATTCGAATCGAACAACAATTGCGAGAAACCTACTATTGCATTCAGCGGAGTACGAATTTCATGACTCATATTCTGAATAAAGAAAGTTTTCATCCGGTCAGCTTGCTCTGCCTGGTCACGCGCAATCAACAATTCTTTATTTTTTTGTTGCAAATGAGCCATCGATTTTCGACGCTTATAGACATAGAATATCAGGAATCCGGTAGAGAGAAGCAAAAATGAAATAACCAGACTAAGGGTAACAATATGGTGTTTTGAAGCGGCTTGTTGTTCTTTCAAAATAGCTTTCTGGCGTTCAGCATCAATCTTTAATCGGGCCAGTTCCAGGTTTCTATTATTCAACATCAGTCTGTTATTCTCCCCATTAATCCTTTCCAATTCCATTTGCGACCTTGTCTGGCTCAACTCCATGTTTGCATTTTTAGCATTCAATTCCGCATTTTCCAGAGCTAACGCCTGTGCCTCCAGCTTCATGCGTTCATTTCCTATTTGTGCATTCAATTCCGCCAAATCATCCGACTGCACCTGACTGCTTATAGAATCTCTATATGCTCTTAACATAGCCTGCATATAATAGGCTCCCTCATAATCTTTTGATTTCAAATAAATAGATTCATGCAGTCTAAGACTCTCAATCCTAGGTTCTATAGAATCAGCCAACTTATGCGCCTCTTTATACTCTCCATCCGATATGAGTTTACAAATCCGAATTCGCTCCAACATCCTTTTCTGGATAATACCAAAATGTTTCACCATCCGTATACATTCCTCATAACTGGCATCAAACTCTTTCTTTTGCTCCATTTTCCACAAAATCAGACATTTATCAAACATTGCAGAAATCTTGGATTCATCAGTCTTTGCACTCTTCACAGCTTTCTCTATATACTCTAAAGCCACTGAATCTTTCCCGTCCATAGCCTGATAATATTGAGCAATCTTAAGATAAAGAGGAGCCGGGTCTTGTTCAGGAAGAAATTCCAGCATATAATCCAATGCCATCTTATAATGTTTAAGGGCTAGTTCTGTATTATTCCGTTCCGCATAAATATTGGCAATCATACGGATACAAGAGTAAATGCCATAGGTATGCTGGTCTTCAAAGGCCTGTTTCTTTAATTCTTCAGCCTTCTGCAAAGCAGCTAAAGAACGGCCGTTCAACAACAAATAATTAATTTCATAATTACAGGCAAAATAGTAATATTGCAAGTAATCATTTTTCCGTGATACATCCTTCAACTTCTGAGTTGCCTGCTCTAAATCCTCATAACTGGCTCGACTGTTTAAAGAATAAATCACAGGAATAGTAAGAGCCAGACATTGCGCCTTCTTATCATTCAATTTCACAGCTTTCTCATAAAGCGTATCGGCCATCAACACCCCTTCCGGACGAGTACGGAATTTTGTAGCTCGCTGATAAATCGGAAATAAAGAGTCATCAATCTTATATGGATTATTTTGAGCCTCTGCAGGCACGAAGTGCCCTAATAGAAGCAATAAACATATTACCCTGTAAATCGATTTAAGACTCTTCATCTAAGTATTAGCATTTAATTTATTCCACCGTTATAATCTGTTTCCAATGCCGGAACACTCCATGTCCAGCGGTTATTTTCGTCTACCGTAGTAATAAAAGCTGTTTGGGCTGTAAAATTACCTCCGTTAGGATATGTTTTGCGGTTGATAGGCTCATTCCAGCGTTTCATATCAAACCAATCGAATCCTTCGCCCCATAATTCTAATGCACGATAACGCTTAATTTCCTCCCACAACTCTTCACCTGTTAAAGTACAAGTATAATTGGCATCCCGACCACTATCTTTATTCAAAGCGATTAGAGCTTTTTGGGCCAATTCCGGTTTGTTTAAAAAGTAATTAGCTTCCGCTTCTATCAACAGCATCTCCGAAGAGCGGAAATGATTCAAATGTCCCCGTCCTACACCATCCTGAGAACTTATTTTAAATTGCATGTAAGCAAATACATAATGGTCTGAAGGCATTTCCGGATGTAGTTCATAAGCTTTCTTATACAAATCCAAGCTTGCCGGCAAGCCCGAATTAGCCGGAGCATACCCGGCCGAAGCGGTTTCCGTCTTATTATAAATATAGTCACCATCTCCATCCAAAAATAAGCTACAGCGTATATCTGTTTTGGGGAACTGATTAAAAAGTTCCCGGTTAATACAAAACGCACGCGTCTTATAATTCGTGTTAATGGTATTGTATCCCATTTTAGAAAAATAAGAAAAATATCCTATTGACTCAGACTCTGAAGAATAGCTACTCCATATCCACTCTGAGGTAGGTTCATTAAATCCTGCACAATATGCCTTATTGTCCATTAACGGATATCCTTCACGTGCCTTTGATGCCATACTGAGCGCCGTGGCATAATCCTGACGGTTCAAGGAGGCCCGGGCATACACCGCATAAGCTACGGAAAGGTCCGGACTATAATTATCATCCTTTGAACGTGACAAACCGGAAAGCGTGTAACAACGAATCGCTTCATCCAAGTCATCATAAATTTGTTTATATAGCTCTTTCATTGTACAAAGTCCCTTTTCATCAGTAGAGGTATCAAGTCTCAGCACCACACCCGAAGCAGCTCCTTCATTCGAATCGACCCATCGATTACAATACAATTGCGCTAACATCATGTAACAATAGCTCCTAAAGGTCAATGCTTGTGCTTTAATAAACTGTTTTTCCGATTCCGGACCGGTAGCAGCATCTATATTAACAACAATCGTATTGGCATTACCGATAACCATATAGTAATACCACCACGGATAATAACAATAAATGGAGGTTACATTCCCCATATAATTGGTACCTTTAAAAAGAGGAGCATACGCATCTCTGTTCGTAAAAACAAAATGATTACCCATCCAATTGCCGTAAATCAGTTTTATAGCTCCCTCTCCATTAAAATCCTGAGAAGAAAGTTTGTCTCCAACATAATAGGGAAAAGGGATAGTCATCAATTTAGCCAAACCATTTACAGCCGTCTTGGCCATTTCGGTCGTTTCAAAAACAGTAGGGGTTCCTGTCTGGTCTGTCGGTTCCGTATCCAACCAACCGGAACTACAAGCTATAAAAGAGCAGGTCACTGCCAAACAAACTATGATATGTCCTATTCTATTCATACTCTTTATAATTTCACTGTCAACCCCAACGAGAAAATACGTGGGGAAACAAATTTATTATTGGTACTTCCGTCAAACGACTCCTGCGGATTCAATCCTTTTCGTTTAGTTAAATAGAACCCATTTTCAATGGACAAATTAAGTTCTATGCTATTTACATCCAATCGTCTTATCCATGAAGCCGGCATAGAATAAGCAAGTGTCACATTCTTCATTGACAAATAAGACGCATCTTTCAGAAAACGATTCGAAGCCGCATTGTTATAGATACTCATATTGGCATCCAATATCGGAATTCCATTCGGGTCTATCCGGTTAGGCGAATTCTCAGTCATACCTTCAGGCACAGCACTCCAAGATTTTAATACATCTTTATGTAACGCATGAGGAACTGTACCCGTAGCCATTAATGAAGCATAAGAAGTATCATACATCTTTCCACCAACCGAATAGGTCAACAATGCCGATAAAGAAAGATTTTTCCATTTTAAAGAAGTGGAAAAGGCACCATAATAATTAGGTAAAGCATTACCACTCCAATTTTTGCGCGCAATGCTGGCATTAGTCGTATAATATTGTTCTCCTATCTGTACCAAATTAGCTTCCGGCATTTCCGTCTTACCTTCAACGGCTTCTCCTATATAATATTTGTCATAGTCTATTTCATACAACGAATTACCCGTCATCTGATCCACTCCTACAAATTGTGTAAGCCACCATTCATACATACTGTGTCCCTCCATAAAACGCCAATTGCCGGTAAGGATGCCGGCTTCCCGGTTTTCTTTCGGCAATTTCACTACTTTATTCCAAGGTATAGTAAGGTTCATTCCTACATTCCATTTCCAATCTTTGTTACGGAAAACATCTACATCAGTTTGCAATTCCCAACCACGATTAGACATTGTTCCGATATTCTTCGTCACCACAGCCATGGCTCCGAGATTCGATGTTGTATTGGCGCCGGCAGAAAGCGGAAGGTTTACATCAAATAATAAATCCTTAGAGCGTTTATCAAAATATTCAATAGAAAGATTCCACCTTTTAAATAAGGAAGCCTCCAAGGCAATGCCAAACGAAGTTGTTGTTTCCCAACGAATATCCTTGGCCTCATTTTGCGATTTGTAAGCGGCAACGTTTTCGCCATTCGTCACCAAATTATATAAAGCCATATAACCGTAATAGCCTACTCCTGCATCATTTCCAACTTCACCATACGAAGCACGAAGTTTTAAGAAATCCAGTTCCTTTATCTCTTTCAGAAAATTTTCTTTCGAAAGTATCCAGCCACCTCCTGCACTCCAAAAGCCACCCCATCGATGGTCCGGATGAAAACGGGAAGAACCGTCATAACGGAAAGAAGCTTCTGCAAAATACTTTTCATTATAATTATAACGAACACGCCCTAAATAACTTTCCGTACGATATCGAACCTTATAATCAGTCAAAGCACCCATCGTAGAAAAATTACTCCATTCTTCTTTTCCGGGAAATGTCTCATAATCCTTGCGCCCCGTCAAATAGGTATAATCATAACTATAATTTTCATGAGCAAGTAATGCATCAATATAATGTTCGCCTAACATTTTTTGCCATTTCAGCTCTTCTTGCATTTGAAAAGTTTTATACTGGTAATTGTAACGATAAGAGCGTCCAATGTCTTTAGCAGCACCCACTATTGCATTCAAGTAATAGCGATTTTCACTATCGGTAAGATTCAGGTTTCCCTTTACAGTAAACGTAAAATCACGCAAGAAATGGATATCGGCATAAGCCTGTCCCGCCAATATCTTACGCTGTGTTTTATCGCTATTCAATTCTGTTTCCCAAATAAGATGCCTTCCTATATTTTGCGGACGCGCATTGGCCGAACCGTCATCATACTGTTTATTTCCGGAAACATCAAGAATATAATCGCCTGTAGAAGCATTATGCAAGTGGACAGGATAAATAGGAGAAGTCATGCGGGCAAAATAAAAGGCATTTGTCGCATAGCTCCCCGAAGTGCTACCAGATTGAATGTTCTGATAAGAACCATTCGCTTGCATACCTAATTTCAACCATTTACGTGGAGTTAAATTAAAATTAGCTTGAAGGGTCAATCTGTCAAATCCGGTATATTTTACATATCCCTTTTCATCCAAATAACCTAAAGATATGTAATAATCGCTTTTTTCATTACCGCCTTCACCACTGATACCATATTCCTGACGGTATCCATTACGTTTTATCGGCGCATACCAATCCAAATCATTCTTATACGCATCACGCACAACTGCGCCTGCAGCTAATTTCCCATTGCTATCGAACAATGACTCATTGTCCACATTATATATATTATAGCCCAGCACTCCCATAATGGAAGCATTTGCATCTGCATTCGCAGCACTCGGTGTTACATATTTCCCCGGATTGGAACTAACAAGAGAGTTACGATTACTCAACCACATTGCTTCCATAAAATCATCCGTGCCCAAGCGTTCATAATCCGACATGCCCCGTGTATATATTCCTTGCTTAACAGAAAATCGAACATTCAAATCTTTACTTTTAGAACGTTTCGTAGTAATTAATATAACACCATTGGAAGCACGATTGCCATATAATGCCGCCGACGCAGCATCTTTCAGCACACTCACACTTTCAATATCCATTATATTTAAATCAGAAATATTCCCCTTATAGGCCATGCCATCTACCACATACAACGGAGTATTAGATACATTGACAGAACTAAATCCCCGGATAAGTACCCCTGCATCTGTTCCTGGTTCTCCGTTGCTATTTACAAGCACACCGGTAGTAGTACCTTCGAGCAGAGAAGCAAGGCTCGTCACCGGGCGGTTTTCCAACTCACGTCCACTCACACTACTTACAGAACCAATCAACGATTGTTTCTTTGCCGTACCATAAGCAACCTGTACCACTACCTCATTAAGAGATTGCGTATCATGTTGAAGGCGGATTTCCATCATCCCGCTATGCGCGACTCTTTCCTCCGTCTTCATTCCAATATAAGATATAATGATTATAGGTCTTTCCGAAGAAAGTCCGGAAAGTTTAAAAGAACCATTCCAATCTGTTACACAACCCAAATGTGTATCTTTTACGATAACAGAAGCTCCAATCAAAGGGTCACCTGTTTCATCATCCAATACGCGACCCGAGATTTCAAACGTTTGAGCTTCCGCTTTCCCCACAAAAAGAAGCATACAAATAAAAAGAAATCTTAACATCCGAGGTATTGTTTTGCGAATTTTGTCATGTTTCATCATAGTCGTCACTACTAAAATCATAGCTTTCAATATTCCTAAATCTCTAAACAGCTAAAAAATCTGCGTTAAAGATAAATGATTTTAGCTTTTATTAGGTGTACTAAGACGTCAATTTAAACTTTATTAACCGGAAAGAGGGGCTTTTTCAGATAAAATCCGTACCTACTAGACAAAAAATAGAGAGAAGGCTGAATCAAAATAAACAGGATTCAGCCTTCTTTATTAGTAAAGTGGATAATTCAATTCAAAGTGTGTTTTATAACAAAAAGACAAAAACGTCTATAGAAATGCGATAACCAAACTAAAAGTCATCTTATTTGGCACGTAAATCTTCAGGTGAAACTAATTTATAGAGTTTATCACTAGGGCGTATTTTATCAGGTACTTTAAAAGAAACATGCATACCCTTTTTTATGTGAGTTACAGGTTTCAAATTCACACGAGCCTCTTCTAAAGTAAGGAACAGAGCCCCGGTAGTAGGACCGGTTATCAATAATTTATCACCTACATTCATTTCTGCAGCCTCTATATAAAACTCGGCTACACCAATATTAGAAAAATATTTAATCCCTTTTCCTACATAAATCTTACGTTCGGTTGCTTCCGAACCATAGTTCTTACTCCATTCACCCAAACGCTGTCCAAGGTAATACCCATTCCAAAAGCCACGATTAAAAACAGTTTTAAGCCGTTCGTCCCAGGCTTGTTTTTTTTCCTCAGTAAATGTTCCATCTAAATAGGAATAAATAGCTTCTTTATAACATTCTACCACGGTACGCACATACTCCGGCCCCCTGGCCCGTCCTTCAATTTTAAAAACCCGTACACCGGCCTCAATCATTTCATCCATAAAATGAATTGTTTTCAAATCTTTAGGAGACATGATATATTTATTATCCACTTCCAGCTCTATATCACTCTCCCGGTCACGTACAGTATATGCGCGACGGCATACCTGCATACAAGCGCCCCGATTAGCCGAAGCGTTCAATTCGTGCAAGCTCAGATAGCATTTGCCGGAAACCGCCATACAAAGGGCCCCATGACAGAACATTTCAATACGGACCAATTCTCCTTTCGGACCACAAATATGTTTGTTTTCTATTTCCTTGTAGATTTCGCTCACTTGTTTTAAATTCAGCTCCCTGGCAAGTACCACCACATCCGCAAATTGCGCATAAAACCGCAACGCCTCTACATTAGAAATATTCAATTGTGTGGAAAGATGCACTTCCTGCCCTACCTGATTACAATAACTCATCACCGCAACATCTGCGGCAATTACTGCAGATATACCAGCCTTTTTCGCTGCATCCACAATAGTACGCATTAAAGAAAGGTCTTCATCATAAATAATTGTATTAATAGTCAGGTAACTTTTAATATTATGTTCCTCACAAATAGCCGCAATCTCTTTCAAATCATCGATACTAAAACTATTGGAAGAGCGCGCACGCATATTTAAATTTTCTATTCCAAAATAGATAGAATCGGCACCAGCCTGTATAGCAGCCGCTAAAGATTCACGCGAACCTACCGGTGCCATAATTTCAAAATCATCAATTGTATGCATGAAACTAAATTTTTGTGCAAAGATACATACTTATTCTCAAAGAATCATCTTTTCGATTCACGCGAAGATGAAGAGTTTTATTAGAACTCCATAAATTTAAAGAATAAAAACATTCTCATTCAATTCCAAATTATACTATTCAACAGAACACATTCAACTAAAAAGAACAGGAAATAATTAAATTTAACATCCAAATAAGGCAAAGCAAGATACGAAACAAAGCATTCCACCATTTTTCACTATTTAACTGATACTTAGAAGTAAAGAAGATAAAACTATTTAGTTTTACAAAAAATATCATTTATTAATTATTTCGTTAAAAATTTGCATATTTCGTTTATTATCACCATCTTTGTCCTGAAAAGCCAATAACTTTTTTCACATTCTAAAAAAGAATTAGTCATTCATCTAAATATTATTATTATGAAAAAAAACAAAAGCCTTTATTTTTTATTCTTCTGCCTATGCTTTGCATGCTTTAGTTCATGTAGCCAAGAAGAAATCTCAGAACAGCCTGCAGGAGACAAAGCAGCTGTAGAAGAAATTAAAAATCTTATTGATTTAGAAAGCCTATCCTTACCGGATGTAAGTCAAAACGGAGACAAAGCAACCCGTGGAAGTCAGGCCCTCTATTACACCCCAAGTGCCGTGACTCCTATATGGGATTCGTACCAACGAATAACAAAAGGAGATAATGAAATCTGGATGTTCCAGTTAAAAGCTTCTGAAGCGCTTACAGGTATGGTGCAAAGCTATTACTATGAAAAAGAGGAGAATTTAACAACTCCCGCTATCTTTAAACTTGCCGTAAGACAAGTAAATGGCCAAACCATATCCAGAATCATTACTTACATTCCCAATGAGAACTACCTGCAAAAAGCAGGAATCCAAGCAGAAGCACTGGGATATGACCTAAAAGGTATAAATTATAGTGGTAAAGTTATTATTTCTTCTTTAGACGGTAAAATCATCTTTGGAGAAGAATATGAAGACGGAGAAGTTACTTATCGTTTTTGTCCAGAAGCTAACGTATTATACAATATAGAAAACAGAGCAAAGCTCCAAACCGAAAAATCTAACAATTTCCGTTTATCTTTCAACCTATTCGCAGAAGGAAGAACACGCGCTTTCAACAACGGAGCAATCTGTACCGTATGCGGTAATCCTATTGACAAATGTGGCTGTATGGTACTCCTTAACATACAGACAAAAGCTACACGTGGCGATATCGACCCTTCAAAAATGAAAGACCCCGAATTTTTATGGTGGTTAATTCTACAAGCAATGGGAGACATTATACCGGACGAGGAAACTCCACTATAATGACAAAACTCTAAAATGTCAATAAAGACATAAGATAAAGATAAATTCTTACTAAATATATTCCCTTTTTACTTTTATTGCTAGTATGCAATGATAGTAAAAAGGGAATATTCTATATTCATCAAGAGTTCTCATTCATACTTCACACATGCTACAATCACAGAAAAGGAAGTAAGAGAGAGCAAAGAAAATGAAAAAATGCATCCCTAAACAGTTATAAATCATCTAGATTTCATTATCTTTGCAAAATCTTTCAAAGTGCATCCACATGAAAAAACTATCCTATCTTTTATTATTCCTATTCTGTGCACAACCTATTATTGCGCAGAATAAAGATTTTAATATGGACAGCACTCTTTATTCTTATTATCAGAAATGCGAAAAGGCAGCCAAAACTCCCCAAATACTAACGATGGCCGATACGCTATTTCACATGGCTGAAAAATTAGGAGACAAACGTACCCAAGCCGCAGCTCTATGCCATAAGGCCAACTATTTTTATTACGCCCAAGAGAGTCAGGACAGTTTACGAAAATATGTGAAAGAAGTACAGTCTTTTGCTAAAGCTACCAAGCAACCGAAATATTACTATTGGATATGGCAACGATATGTGGAAAACTATATCAAGAGACGCCAATTCAATTTAGCGCTATTGGAGTTGGAAGCCATGCAGAAGGAAGCTTTAAGTGAAGACTACAAATTGGGGCTTATTTCGTGCTACAAATTGATGGCACTTATATACAATAGTAAAAACAACACTTCGTTAGCTTTTCAATATCAGAAAGAAGCATTAGACTTATCAGAGCAATACAGCTCTGAAGAAGAAGATTTTAACAGAAGCAATATCTATGCAACCTTGGTTTGCTTCCTATTGGATATGGAAAATTCGGAAAACGCTGATTTTTATCTACAAAAGGCTTTTCAAACAGCTAAAACCTCGAACCAACTATTTGTGGCCAAATTCTACGAAGCCATGTATTGGAAGCGAAAAAAAGATACACACCGAATGTTGCAGAATATTCATGAGATGGAGGCTCTAAATATACCCGCAAGAATCAATGCGATAAGAGAAGCATGGTTTCAGTATTACAAAGAAACAGGAGAGTATGAAAAAGCCAATGAGGTGCTCGATTCGCTGCAAAAGGACAATTACTTTAACACACAAAATTTTCTACAGAAAAAAGCGCTTACACTGAAACATATCCCTGGAAAGGAGAAAGAAACCATTTTTTATTACGACCAATATCAAAATTACATCGATTCCATCAACAAAGCTGATGCACAAATTTCATTGGAAGAGTTTGCTACCATCATGGATGTAACACGTCTAAATGCAGAAAATACGGAACTGGAATTAGCCGTGAACAAACAAAGGCTCTATGTAGTCTATGGTTTTTTAGTTGGATTAGGAATTTTCATCCTGGCTATGAGCTTTTTCACGCTGAAAGTAGTTAAGCTTAATAAAAGCCTACGCCGTTCAAAAAAAGACCTGCAAAAAAGGAATCAAGCATTAATAGAAGCAGACCTAATCATTACCCAAGAAAAAGAGCGGGCTGAAAGTGCCAGCAAAATGAAAACAGCATTCATACAGAATATGAGCCATGAGATACGTACGCCACTGAACTCAATCGTTGGTTTCTCACAAGCTCTAGCTGAAGAATTAGAAGATAACGAAGATATCAAAATGTACGCAGACATCATTTCACAAAACAGCAATGATTTACTGAAACTGGTAGGAGATGTCATTGAATTATCTTCCTTAGAAGTTGCCGACCAAAAAGAAGAAATGTCTCCTATATATATTAACTCTCTATGCACGACAGCTATTATACAAATCAAACATAAATTGGCTCCGGGAGTCGAGTTGCAATTTAATGCCTGGGAAAATGAATTCCCCATACAGTCCAGCGAAAGAAGAATCATCACAGTGCTCAGCAATTTGCTGCATAACGCCGCTAAATTCACTCCAAAAGGAAGCATTATAGTAGACTGCCGTCTATCTGATGATGAAAAACAAATAGAAATAACCATTACCGACACGGGTATCGGAATTCCGGAAGACAAACAGGAATGGGTTTTCGAGCGATTCGCTAAAGTAGACGAATTCTCTCAAGGCTCAGGACTCGGATTATCTATTTCACGACTGGCTGCCCAACGCATCGGAGGTGATGTTATAATAGATTCCACCTATAAAGACGGATGCAGAATGCTTTTTACGTTCCAGGCAACAAAAGTTCAAAACTAACCTATTTTTGTGTACTTTCGCAGCACAATAAAGTAAAATTATGAAGATACGCCATATAGATTTAGGAGAAAAGCCTGTTTTTCTCGCCCCTATGGAAGATGTTACGGACATTGCTTTTCGCTTGATGTGCAAACGTTTTGGAGCTGACTTGGTCTACACTGAATTCGTTTCGAGCGATGCATTAATCCGTTCGGTTAATAAAACAATGCAGAAACTCACCATCAGTGAGGAAGAACGTCCGGTAGCCATCCAAATTTATGGTAAAGAGACTGATGCGATGGTAGAAGCGGCTCGCATTGTAGAAGAAGCTCAACCTGATATACTGGATATTAACTTTGGTTGTCCGGTAAAACGGGTTGCAGGAAAAGGAGCCGGAGCCGGCATGCTCCAGAATATTCCCAAAATGTTGGAAATAACTCGTGCTGTAGTCAACGCTGTAAAACTTCCCGTAACAGTAAAAACACGTTTAGGATGGGATGCCGACCATAAAATTATTGTCGATTTGGCGGAGCAGTTACAAGACTGCGGCATCGAAGCCTTAACCATTCATGGACGCACCCGGGCACAAATGTACACAGGCGAAGCCGACTGGAGCCTTATCGGAGAAGTAAAAAAGAACCCGCGCATGCACATTCCTATTATTGGTAATGGAGATGTGACAACACCTCAACGGGCTAAAGAGTGTTTCGACCAATACGGAGTAGATGCCGTCATGATAGGCAGAGGAAGTTTCGGCCGTCCTTGGATATTCAAAGAAGTGACCCATTTTTTGGAAACAGGAGAAGAATTACCTCCTCTCTCTTTTGATTGGAAAATGGATATCCTGCGCGAAGAGGTACTGCAAAGTGTAGCGCGATTGGATGAACGCCGGGGCATCCTGCATATTCGTCGTCACCTAGCTGCAACTCCCCTATTTAAAGGATTGCCTAATTTTAAAGAGACACGAATAGCCATGCTACGAGCAGAAACCACCGAAGAACTTTTTCAACTATTCGACCGTATCAAAGAAATGTATGGAAATGAATAAGACCAATAGAAAAGACAAGTACCCTCGCCGAGAATCGAACTCGGATCTAAAGTTTAGGAAACTTCTATTCTATCCGTTGAACTACAAGGGCATTTGCGTGTGCAAAGGTAATCTATTTTTGTGGAGTGACAAAATAATAGAAGCAAGATAGGAATTTTTCATTTTCCTATTAAACCTTTCCGCCATTTATCTATCTAACAATTGCAATATTAAAACCCAAAATCGAAGTAATGAAAAGAATCTACTATTTCTTAATACTTTTGTTTTTCACAATCTCACCAACTTTAGCTGTTGACGAAGCCACAGGCATCATTAGAGGAAAAATCATCGATGCACAAACAAAAGAAGCAATTGAATTTGCTAACGTCAGTATCAGTTCCGCCACAAATGGACAAATCATAAAAGGTACCATTACAGACCCTTCGGGAACATTCGTTATAAGCAACATTGCAGAAGGAAATTATACGCTATCCATCTCATTTATCGGATACAGTACTCTTACACGTCCGATTGCCATTACATCAAAAAACAAAACTCTTCGCCTAAAGCCGATTGCTCTGTCCGAGGATTCCAAAGTAATGAATGAAGTGGAAGTGGTCGCTCAAAAATCGCAAATGAAGTTTGAAATAGACAAGAAAGTCTTTAATGTAGACCAAAACATAGCTTCCACAGGAGGTTCTGCCAGCGATGTATTAACCAACATTCCATCTGTAGAGGTAGACAACGAAGGAGAAGTATCTCTCCGCGGCAGTTCTAGTGTGACAGTATGGATTAATGGTAAAGCCTCCGGTTTATCGGCAGACAACCGGGGCGAGATTCTGGAGCAAATGCCGGCTGAGAGCATCGAAAAAATAGAGGTTATTACCAACCCGTCTGCCAGATTCAGTCCGGAAGGTACAGCGGGTATCATCAATATTATCCTGAAAGAAGACCGAAAAGCCGGATATTACGGTAGCGTACAAGCCGGTTACGATACACAGGGAGGAGGCAATACCAGCGGAAACATCAATTACAGTAGCGGCAAATTAGATGCTTATGCCAATATCGGTTACCGGAAAAGAAAAAGTGAAGGAGGAGGCTACTCTTACCGTAATAACACAACCAACAACACGTTTTTGAATCAAAATACAGAGAGCGACAACGACGGAGGAAATTTATTCACCCGCATGGGAGCTACTTGGCATGTAACACGAAAAGACCACCTTTCACTCAATGGCATGGGTATGTTCGGCGACCGCAACGGAAACAGTACCATACGTTACACATCGGGGGCATTAAACAGCAACGTTCTCAACTTTAAACGTTTGCGCACCACAAAAAGCGACAACGACATGAATATGATGAACTTCGATTTCGGCTACAAACACGACTTCTCAGAAGGGAGCAATATCGATTTCACCATTTCACATAGCCGTTTCAAAATGGACAACACTGGTATCTACGACCAAATTACCGACTATACAGACGATACAAAAGAATCGGAATCTATTTATCAACAGCAACAAAGCAACGCACATCATAAGAATTGGGAAGTCCAGTTGGATTATGTGAATCAGCTCAATAAGAATACTAAAATAGAAGCCGGATATAAAGGAACTCTTTCGCGCGAAAACAGTCCGGTAGAAACGTATGCAGGTACGACCGCTTCGGACATGACTTTAGATGAGCAGTTATATAACCATTTCTATTACAATCAAGATATCCACGCACTCTATTTCACTTACGGAGGTCGTTGGAATCAATTGGGTTACCAAGCCGGATTACGGGGAGAATATTCTAAAATCAATACCCGTTCTTTAGCGTTTGGAGAAATAAAGAGCAACGTTACACCTTATAAAGACGACTATTTCAGTTTATTCCCCAGTGTATTTCTTTCTTATGCTCTTCCTAACAACAATGAGTTGCAAATCAACTACACCCGCCGTATTTCACGTCCGTGGGGAGGACAACTCAATCCGTTCAGAAACATTACGGACGCCACGAACATTTCTTTCGGTAATCCGGAACTAACCCCGCAATACTCTAACGCATTCGAGCTGAACTACCTGAAAAACTGGGAAAATCACATGCTTTCATTCTCCGGTTACTATCGGACTACCGATGATGTCATCGAACGAATCAGCTACCTACAGGGAGACGTCATGTATTCTACCTCTGAGAATGTAGCCAAGTCGCAATCGGCAGGTGTGGAAGTGGTCGTTAAAAACAAACTATTTAATAATGTACTGGATTTAACCACCACCGTAAACTGCTTCTATTATAAGCTCGACGGATTCAGCTACAAAATGGAAGGAGTAACAGACCCTATTACAGGCGAAGAAGACAAAGACTTCTCCTGGAATGCCAAAATGATTGCCAACGTCATGCTTCCTTATTCGGTTTCTTTACAGCTCACCGGAAACTATAACGCAAAAAAAGTGGTAGCACAAGGATACCGAAAAGCGAACTACACGCTAGATGCAGGACTGCGCAAGTCTTTCTTCAACAGAAAATTAAGCCTGAGCATCAATGCCCGTGATTTATTGGATTCTCGTAAATGGCATACCATCACTTCGGGCACAGGTTTTGAGCAGGACGCTAAAAACTGGAGAGGCGGACGGAAAATTGGTTTTACCCTGACTTACAGCTTCGGAAACATGCGCGCCAAACCTTTTAAAAGCAAGAAGCGCGACAATGGCGGAAATGACAACATGATGTTTCAAGACGAGATGGACGACTAATCATTATGCATAAACGGTAAATATTCTTTCAAAAGGAATCTTACTAAAATCAGCAAAAATTAACGATATGTCAACCAAGAAGACAACACAAACCACAAATCAATAATAATAAGCTAACAGAACCATTCATATTAATTAAATACTTAACACAAAAGACAGATAGAGCCCCAAAAGGGCTCTATTTCTTTTTCTTACTAAATGCTATAATTTATAGCCGTTTTCTTTGTTTTCTCCCATAACTTTTACGACCTTTGCAAGCACTATTACCTATTTTATATTTTAATATAGCATAACATGGCAGACAAGATGGAAGTAAAAGAGTTAGAGAAAGTCGTTGTCCGTTTCTCCGGTGACTCCGGCGACGGAATGCAATTGGCAGGAAATATCTTCTCAACGGTTTCAGCTACAGTGGGCAATGACATCAGTACATTCCCCGATTATCCGGCGGATATCCGTGCCCCGCAAGGTTCACTCACAGGCGTATCCGGTTTTCAAGTCAGTATTGGAGCAACCAAAGTGTACACTCCCGGCGATCAATGCGATGTGCTGGTAGCAATGAATGCCGCGGCATTGAAAACCCAATACAAATTCGCCAAGCCGACAGCTTGCATTATCATCGACACCAATGCTTTCGAAGCCAGCGACTTAAGCAAAGCCGAATTCAAAACAGATAATCCTATCGAAGAAATGGGCATCAAGCAAGACGTCATCGCCGCTCCTATTTCACAAATGGTAAAAGATTGTCTGGCCGATACCGGAATGGATAACAAATCGATGCTTAAATGCCGCAACATGTTTGCCGTAGGCCTTGTTTGCTGGTTATTTAATCGCGACTTGAAGATTGCGGAAGATTTCATCCACGAAAAGTTTGCGAAGAAGCCGGAAATAGCAGAAGCGAATATTAAAGTCATTCATGCCGGTTACGATTACGGACACAATACACATGCCAACGTAGCCAACACGTATAGAATAGAAAGCAAGACCAAAGTTCCCGGAAGATACATGGATATCACCGGAAACAAAGCTACCGCTTACGGTTTTATCGCCGCAGCCGAGAAAGCCGGATTAAAACTGTTCCTCGGTTCTTATCCTATCACCCCCGCAACGGACGTATTGCACGAACTGTCCAAACATAAATCTTTGGGCGTTACCACTGTACAATGCGAAGATGAAATTTCTGGTTGCGCTTCAAGTATCGGAGCCTCATTTGCCGGTGCGTTAGCCGTTACATCCACTTCAGGTCCGGGCGTTTGCCTGAAATCAGAAGCCATGAATCTGGCTATCATTACCGAACTTCCTTTAGTTATTTTGAACGTTCAGCGTGGCGGACCTTCTACAGGCCTACCTACCAAATCGGAACAAACCGACTTGTTACAGGCACTTTTCGGACGTAACGGAGAAAGTCCGATGCCGGTTATTGCAGCTTCCTCTCCTACCCATTGCTTCGATGCCGCGTATATAGCTTCAAAAATGGCGTTGGAACACATGACTCCTGTCATCTTACTGACAGACGGATTTATCGCAAACGGTTCCGGAGCATGGAAACTTCCTAAACTGGAAGACTATCCATCCATCAATCCTCCATACGTAACACCGGAGATGAAGGACAATTATACTCCTTATCGCCGCAATCCGGAAACGGGCGTCCGCTATTGGGCTATTCCGGGAACAGAAGGATACATGCACATCTTGGGAGGTTTGGAGAAAGACAGCAATACCGGCGCTATCTCTACCAATCCGGAGAACCACAATTTAATGTGCCGCTTGAGAGCGGAAAAAGTAGCAAAGATACCTGTACCGGACATTACAGTTGAAGGATGCGCCGACGACGCCGACCTGTTGATTGTTGGTTTCGGAGGAACTTACGGCCACTTGTACAGCGCTATGGAAGAGCTGAATAAAGCAGGAAAGAAAGTAGCATTGGCTCATTTCAGCTACATCAATCCATTACCAAAGAATACCGCTGAAGTATTGAACCGATACAAGAAGGTAGTGGTAGCCGAACAGAACTTAGGCCAATTCGCAGGTTATCTGCGTATGAAAGTCGACGGATTTGTTCCATACCAATACAATGAAGTAAAAGGCCAGCCGTTTGTAGTAAGCGAATTGGTTGCCGCTTTCACCGAGATTATCAACAAGTAAATGCTATTTTTAAAAAGAAACTATCATGAGCGAATTTACAGCTAAAGATTATAAAAAAGGACAACCGCGTTGGTGTCCGGGTTGCGGTGACCATTTCTTCCTGGCTTCACTGCACAAGGCCATGGCCGAAATTGGTGTAGCTCCATGGGAAACAGCAGTCATATCCGGTATCGGTTGTTCCAGCCGCTTACCTTATTATATGAACACGTACGCGATGCAAACCATTCACGGACGGGCCGCTTCCATCAGTACAGGAGCCAAAGTAGCCAATCCGAATCTCACCATTTGGCAAATTTCAGGCGATGGCGACGGATTAGCCATCGGAGGAAATCATTTCATCCATGCCGTACGTCGTAATGTGGATATGAATATGATTCTACTCAACAACCGTATCTACGGATTAACCAAAGGACAATATTCTCCGACTTCCCCACGTGGATTCGTCAGCAAGTCGTCTCCTTACGGAACTGTAGAAGACCCGTTCCATCCGGCAGAACTTTGTTTCGGAGCCCGTGGAAACTTCTTCGCCCGCGCGGTAGCAACGGACGCAACCGGCACGGTAGACATCTTGAAGGCAGCGTATGCCCACAAAGGCGCCTCGGTTTGTGAAATTTTACAGAACTGCGTTATTTTCAACGACGGCACACACAACTCCGTATATAATAAGGAAGGACGTGCTAAAAACGCAATCTATCTGGAACATGGTAAACCGATGTTGTTTGGCGAAAACCAGGAATATGGCCTGATGCAGGAAGGTTTTGGTTTGAAAGTCGTAAAATTAGGCGAGAACGGCATCACAGAGAAAGATATTCTAATCCACGATGCTCATTGCATCGACAACACCCTGCAACTCAAGCTCGCGTTAATGGAAGGTCCGGATTTCCCCATCGCTTTGGGTGTTATCCGAGATGTAGAAGCTCCTACATACGAAGCCGCCGTCTCCGCACAGATTGAAGAGGTAAAAGCAAAAAAGAAATATCACAATTTCAGCGAATTGCTTATGACTAACGATACATGGGAAGTGAAATAAGAACATCTTATTTTACCTACAACACATTTAACAAGCAGCCTTCTATTACATGGGGGCTGCTTTTATTTTTTTGTCCCGCCTTCATCATTTCGTTTAGCCATGCAGATGGGCTGATTGATTACCGGCTAGTTGTGAATAGAAAGGGAACCTTAGGATGGCACAACCGGAAAGACAAAACTTAATACAGAGAAGCAAACCGATAGACATCGAGTTATCGGGAGAGAGACCTTGGCAAATTCCATCAATTTCAAAAAACTAAAAAAAAATGGCACTGACATCTGTCACATCTGTCACCACACCCCTATTTCCCTATCCTTCAAAACCTTATAATATCCTATTATCCATCATGCGGTGACAGATGTCAGGTACCTGCCATTTCTGCAGGTTCCTTAAAAAACTCTTTTTACGTCTTCAAAACAGCCTACATATATAACTAATTTTCTCTGTATATAAAAAGTGTTTCATACTTGGAAACAGAGTGTTTCAATAGTACGAAACAAAGTGTTTCAAGGCATGAAACAAAGTGTTTTTAACTATGAAACACTTTTAAAGCAACTAAAAAAACAGGCTACAATAACTTTATATACAAGATATTAAGTACAGTTATGCATTCGCTTCAAGAAATAAGCTGCTACAGCGTTTCTTTTTTCTTCAAGAAATGAGAAAACAGCATTCCGGATAAGATAGAGATGTTTGCTTTTTTAGAAACATTTTGGCATGGTTTTTGCTTATTATATTTCAGAGAACAAAAAAAGTCAAAAAAAAGAGCGACTCTACACATGGAAGCAAAATCATCCGCCAAATAGCGCAGTTAATCGCCTCTCCTCAAACATTCTCATTATCGCAAACTGCGGGCAAACATAAAGAAGACGGATTCATAGCTGAAAATATCTTTTTTCATACTGATTATTCTTTTAAAGTATTAAAAATGTCCGCATCCTATACCAATAAGGAAAAAGAGGTTTGGGGTTCACCCGGATAAAAAATAAGAATATAGCCCATTCGAATTCGCTGTTTCAATAGCATAGATTTTCTTAAAAACATGCAACAACAAATTCGAACAGGCTATTAATTCTTTGAATTAAAAATCTTTACCCGCCTTAAGTACCGGATGTACTTATTTAGGTATCAATAAATCTCTCTCTTTCATTTTATAATCTCTCTTTCTGCTACTTATATATATAAGTATTCTCCATTCAATTTGTTAAATTGTTGCATAATTGAAGAATTTTAACCTCTGCAAAGATATGATAGATATTTTATAGTCCAAAGATTTTATGATATAAATTATACTTTTGGTAGGAAAAAAGTAGTAATTCATAGAAAAATGAGTATAAATAAGTGTACTTTATACATTTTATTCCATTTGGGAAGTATGTTTAAAGACTAAGAAAGAACTATGAATTTAAATCTTATTAAGCTTTTACTCTTAAGTACATCCGGTACTTCATCAACAAATTCTCACCTAATATTATTTACTAACACCTAAATTTTAAACGAATGGAGAGAAAAAACGCGTGCTCAGACCAACCGAAGCACAAAGTTCGCCCCAGGGCTTATATAGCTCAGCGAACTATCTTCGCCTTTATCCTATTCTTCATGTCCTTTGGATATGCGATTGCCCAAAAGACTGAGATATCCGGAACCGTAGTAGACCAGTCAGGATTACCGCTTCCCGGTGTATCCATTACGACGAATGATAAAAGCGTGAACGGCATTACCGATATCGACGGTAACTTTACCCTCAACGTTGCATCAGGCAAAGAAGTAAAGACCTTAACCTTCTCTTTTGTGGGTATGCAGACACAAGTCATCCAATACAAAGGTGGCAAGTTAAAAGTAACGATGAAGGAAGATACACAACAGATTGAAGAGGTGGTTGTAACGGGTATGTACGAACGTAAGAAAGAGGGATTTACCGGTTCGGCCAATAGGATGAGCGGAGACGAAATCCGTAAAATGACTTCGGGTAATGTATTGAGAGCCATCGAATTATTAGACCCGGGATTCCGTATGGGAAACAATGTCATGGCAGGTTCTAACCCAAGTGCCATGCCCGACTTCAATATGCGTGGACAATCGAGTATGGGAGACTACAGTACGGATGAAACCGTATTCATGCGTGGTGATATCGATACCCGTCCTAACCAACCCTTATTCGTATTGGATGGTATTATCGGTGTAAGCGTGACCAAGATTATTGATATGGACCCGGAACAGATTGCCAGCATCACCTTATTAAAAGATGCCGCGGCTATGGTTCTCTATGGTTCGGAGGCTTCCAACGGAGTAGTGGTAGTAGAAACCAAAGCCCCGGAAGCCGGGCATCTCCGTGTAACGTATAACGGTAACTATAAAGTGGAATATCCTGACTTAACCGACTATGATTTGCTGGAAGCTGCCGATAAGTTAGAATTGGAGCGTCTGGCCGGTTATTACGATGACCAACGCGGCTCACTTGAGAACATTGTGAATAAATCTAATTCGTATCGCAAGAAATATCTAGAGGTACAAAGAGGAGTCAATACATATTGGCTTTCTCAACCGTTGCAAACCGCTTTTGCTCACCGCCACGGTATCAACTTGGAAGGTGGAGATGAAACCCTGCGTTACAAACTCTATGCAGGTATCAATCAAGCTCCGGGTGTGATGAAAGAAACAGGTGTGTACGGGAGAAATGCCAGTCTGGATATCCGTTACCGCTACAAAGGGTTGTTAATCAGCAATGTATTATACGTAGACTATACCAAGTCGGACAGGACGTCTCCTTATGGAAAATTTGAAGAATATGCGAAACTAAACCCATATTATCGCATTCATGACGAAAACGGACAAATCGCTAAATATTTGGAGCGTTCTGTTACCACAGAAGACAATTATTACCTAACATCGGGAGCCGATATCGGCAATCCGATGTACAATTCCTTATATAAAACATTCGACCGCAATGTGGCGTTCGAAGTACGTAATGCTTTCCGTGCCGAGTATTCTCCTATCCCCAATTTGCGATTGGCTATGGACCTAACCCTGTCTAAAACCACTTCCGATACAGATATATTCAAATCGGCCAACCACACTTCATTCTTGAGTACAAATAGCATCGAGAATCAAGGTTCATACGATTGGAACAATAGTACCAATTTGGATTACGACTTGGCTTTCACGGCAAGTTATAATAAAGTATTCAACAACAAGCACCTCTTCTCGGCTTATGCCCGTTACAATGTTAAAGAGAAGAATTACCACAGTGCAGGAGCTTATGCCACAGGTTTCCCCAATGATAACATGGACGAAATATTTTTGGGAGCAAAAGTACAAAATAGCGAAGGTAGCGAAAGTACCACACGTGCCTTTGGTGGCGTAGCTACACTAAGTTACACTTACGACCAACGCTATGCCGCCGATTTAAACGGCCGTTTGGATGCTTCATCCGAATTCGGTAAAGACAACCGCTATGCTCCTTTCTGGTCAGCCGGAATCCGTTGGAATGCCGATAAAGAAAAGTTCATCAAGAAGTTGGATCTATTTGATGAGTTGGTATTCAGGGCCACTTATGGTATCACCGGTACGCAAGGCATCTCTACTTACGAAGCATTGCAAATGTACACCTACGCCAATTCCATGCGTATCTACGACAGCTCGGATGTGGTAGGAGCAGTATTATATGGTATGGGTAATCCCGATTTGAAATGGCAAACCACCGATGCTTATAACGTCGGCATCGACTTCAACATGTTCAACCGGGTATTGAGCGGACGTTTCGAGTATTATTATAAATATACGAAAAATACCATCCTCGACTTTTCGTTACCGCCTTCCATGGGTTTCAGTACGATTAAAGACAATATCGGAAACATTTCCAATAAAGGGTATGAGTTTACGCTCCGTATCATGCCGTATAATAATGTTCAGGAACAATTGAACTTCAACTTTGTAGTGAACGGAAGTCACAATACTAACAAAATTGAGAAGATTTCGAATGCCCTGCGTGCCCGCAACCAAGAACAAATGAAAGAAGACCCCGATAAACCGAATAAATTATCACGTCCGCTTCCCGTTTATGAGGAAGGCTATTCACAATCCATGATTTGGGCAGTGCGTTCTTTGGGAATCGACCCCATTACAGGACGTGAAATATATCTGACGCGCAATGGCGAACGTACGGGTATATGGGATGCCGTAGACCGAGTGCCTGTAGGAGATACCGAACCCGATTTGATTGGTACGATTAGTGCCAACCTCAACTGGAAAGGCCTCAGCGTTAGCTTGGCAGCCCGTTACCAGTTTGGTGGACAAGTTTATAACAAAACGCTAGTAGACAGAGTGGAAAATGCCGATTTACATTATAATGTGGACAAACGGGCATATACCGAGCGGTGGATGAACGCGGGCGATGTAGCATTGTTCAAATCCGTATCTCCCTCGGTCAATGGTTCTCAGACCAAAGCCAGCACCCGCTTCCTGATGAACGATGACCAGTTGGTAATGAATACCATCAATATGCAATATCGTTTTGAGCGTCGCTATTGTCCATTTATTAAGCGTCTCGGCTTAAGCAGTGCTTCGGTAGGGCTTTATTTGGAAGACCTCTTCCAACTGACCTCGGTTAAAGTAGAGCGCGGTATAGAATATCCTATGTCACGCCAAATCTCCATGTCACTTAACTTAACGTTTTAATGCAGAAAAATATGAACAAACTAACCTATATATTACTCTCAAGCGCTATCGTTTTAGCATCATGTAGCGATTGGTTGGATGTGAAGCCCAAAACCAATGTAGAGGAAGAAGACCTCTTCAAAAACGAACAAGGTTTCAAAGAAGCTCTTACGGGAGCATACATCGAAATGAGCCGTAATAATCTTTATGGTCAGAATCTTACTTACGGATATATCGACTTCTTGGCACAACGTTATTCAGTGGTAGTGGGATGGGATGGTATAGAAGACTTCTCGCTTCCCACATGGTATGAGTTCGAGCAAAACTCAGACAATACGGTTCGGTTCACCAATACGATTTGGTCTGAAAGTTATAATCTGATAGCCAATCTGAACAACCTGCTTTCGAAAATTGAAACACACGGTGACGCAATTATTACAAAGGGCTATCGAGATTTAATGAAAGGAGAAGCGTTAGGTTTGCGTTCGTTCCTTTATTTCGATATGCTTCGCATGTGGGGCCCTATATACAAGGATAATCCAACCTCTCCAACCATCCCTTACCGCACGGCATTCGACCGCTCCAATGCCAAGCTACTTCCCGCCAAAGATTTGGCAGACAGCATTATTGTCAGCCTGAAAGCAGCCGAGCAATTGTTGGAAAACGATGGAATGGACTTAACCTTCCCCATTTATGGTGAAACGAGCAAGGCTGAGCCGTTCTTGAGACGCCGTTACAAACGCATGAACAAATATGCCGTAAAGGCCGAACTGGCCCGCGTATACATGTATATAGGCGATAAAACGAACGCGGCGTTGTATGCCAACGAGATAGTCAATGCCAAAAAAGAAAACGGCAGCAAGATGTTTGCTTTGATTACCGACAACTCTACCGACCACTTAGGCTCTACCGAATTGATATTTTCGTTGAGCATGGACAGTGAAAAATTCGGAGATGAAATGAAAGAAAACTTTCAAGTTTCCAATGGAAGCAATTTTTATATCAACGGCAAATCACGTATCAACGAATTGTTCGACACCTCCGTGGATGGAAACAACGACATGCGCGTGAAAGAGGGTGCGGGATTTCAGTTTTCGGTAGATGCAGGATACACACTGAAATATACCCAAAACAATTTCTCTTACGCGCTGGACAACACCATGCCGCTCATTCGCCTGCCCGAGATGTACTACATCTTGGCGGAATGTACCGACGACTTGGCTCAATCGGCCAAATACATCTCCCTTGTGCGCGGCTCACGCGGAGTGGATGATGTGGAATTTACCAACAGAGATGAACAGCTTTATAACATCGAGAAAGAGTATCGCAAAGAGTTTTATGCCGAAGGACAATTGTGGTATTTCTACAAACGGCACGGATACAAAACATTCCAATTCTGCACATTAGAGAAGGATTTAACCGAAGCAAACTATCGCTTCAGTATTCCTGACGATGAAATAACCTTAGGAAACATTAATTAAAAACAAGACACAGACTATGAAGAAAAAATATAATTACCTAATAGGACTTCTATTCGCCACCCTCTTTGCCGCATGCAGCGAAGAAGAGGTGCAACCGTTCTCAGACGCACCGGGAGTAAACTTTATGGAACGGACTGTGGCTTCCAATGGAAAGGTAAGTTGGGGCGAGGGATATACAGCATTATCGCTTTCCGTAAATTTTGTCGATTCATTCTATGCGAAAGGCATCTATGGAGTGGAGGAAAGAGAGATACCTCTTCGTGTGCAGTTGGAAGGACTCTTGAACGATACTCCGCTAAAGGTAAAATTCAAAGTATTACCCGTGGAAAAAGAAGAGTATGATTTGGCAGAAGTAATTGTCCCCGAGGAACCGGTCGAAATCAAAGCGGGAGAGTACACAGTAGACGCTACGTTTATTTATAAAAGACCGGCAGTTTTAGGTAAAGAGTACAGAGCTAGAATTGCCATTGATTACGAAAACAGCGATGTAGTAGCCGGAACCAAGGAGAGACAGTATTACACATTGTCCATCCAAGATACCTTTAAATGGGATTCGATGTATATTGAATCAAAAGAAGAATGGAACACTTACTATGCTCCGTTTTTTGGAGAATTCGGAGAAGAAAAAGTCCGCTTCCTGATGTACGTAATGAAAGCCGTGATTGGTGCAAGTTTTGATTATGCGTGTTATTATACAGTAAATGGCCCAGCCTCTTATGGTTTCCAAAGATATGTGCAGAACATAAAAGATGCATTAGAAACATACAATGCGGAACATCCTGATGCCCCGGCAAAAGAGGCGGATGGCACATTGATAACATTTCCCTAATCATTAAAATAAACAGAGAAATAATATTATGAATAAAGTAACATATATATTAATCGGATTAGCAGGATTGTTTATCACCTCCTGCTACGAAGACAAAGGGGATTACGATTACAGCAATGCGTATCCCGAAGTATTGTTCAGCTTGAACAAATCGTATGGAGTAAAAAAAGAGAAACAACCGTTTAACTATACTATTACTCCCGACATCCAAGTTCCGGAAGAGTATAAGAAAAATCTAACCTATGAATGGTATGGAAATACAAGTAGCCCCAATACTAAAGGAGATTTAGTCGGAAATACGGAGAGTTTCACCTTTAATCTGGATCCCGAAGACCCGAAGTTGGCTTATGTTCATTACCTTCGGTTATATGTAACCGACAACCTGACAGGAGCGGTTACCATGCAGCCTACCACTTTCGAAATCATCAAGCCCTACACTTCCTCGTGGATGGTGCTGCACGAAACAGACGGACATGCGGAAATCGGTGCCATAGAATATGTGGGAGGAGAAATGAGTGTTACCCCAAACGCTTATACGTTAGATAAAGGCGAATCGTTAACAGGGAAGCCTTTACAGTTGGGATGCAGGCAGTTCTCTACTTATGAGAGTTCTTGGAAGTATGCAGCCCAATCGCAATTCTACCTAACCACTACTAATATAGAGGAGTCTGGGTTGTTAAATCCAGGCAACAATTTTGAAATGCGCGGAAAATGGACGGACATCCTACATCCCAATCAACGCGAAGAGTTCTTTGAACCGGGCAAAGCGCCCATCGGAGGTGGTGACCCCGGAGCCTTGATGGTAAGTAAAGGCAGGGTCTTTTTTAATTCATCAAGCAGTCCGGTATTCTACTTGAAAACCTCAGATGAATCCACATTAGGCGAATATTATATTTCTAAATTTGCGGCGGGACCACATGCAGGTGTTGGATTCGATGAAATCGGACATCGCTTTTTGGCATTGTCCATGCAAAATGCCCAAGATAGTTGGTCTGGAAAATTAGCCTATGAACCCGAGCCGAAAAATGCAGGTCCTATCGAGAAACTTCCCACCAATGAAAACAATGCATTCAATCCTAATTCCATTGATTCCGGCGAAAACATAGTGGCAATGGTAAGCGGTTATCATTATGGAAAGAGCGGAATTGCGCCATGGCAACGCTATACCATCTATGCGTATACCATAAAAGGAGGGAACTCTTATGTTTATGTGTTCCAAGGCCGCGGATTTACATCTCCCGGCGATCCGTCATCGGTAGCACGTAATGAGTTTATCACTCCCGAGGGTATTAATGAAAACACGCCTATGACCTCCGGTAACAGTTTCAACAATATTCTATTCTATGCTGTAGGAAACAAAGTCTACCGTTTGGATGTGGTAACAGGCAAGAACACGTTGCTTTACCAACACGAGGAACCGGCCGCTCAAATTACAACGTTAAAAATGGCTTGCGAAGGATACAGTTTCGGCGACGACACGGATGAGGTAGGAACAGAAGAATACGGAGTTCCTTACAACCGTTGCTTAGGTGTTGCTATTAACATGCCCGATGGAACTGGTGAAGTAGTTGTATTGCAACTAGGTACAAACGGAGGAATTTTGGAAGATGGAGCCAAATATCCCTCCACACAGATTCACCGCGGTTTCGGACCTATCACCGACATTGCGTTTATCTAAGTCGGTTCAGAATAAGCAGTTGGAAACCGTAAAATGTTTCCAACTGCTTTGTTTTATATAAACTATTATTACTTTAATTCTAAACCATAATGAAAAAACTACTCACCATTTTTATTTGCCTATGCCTGTTCCCGGGCATCCGGCAAGCAGTAGCTCAAACTACTCCGAGCTCCGTCCACTTGAAAGGACAACTGATTGACATGGGCACCACTTCCGTTCCATGCTTGTACGACGGGGCTGCCGCGCTATTGGGCGACAGTCGCAACCTGTTTATCGAAACAGACAAAGACGGATTCTTCGACATCACGATTCCACTCTCGGAACCGACTTATTACAGACTTAGCCGAAATACGCTATACCTGACTCCCGGAGATGATATGACCGTTAAAATTACCCAAAACAACAGGGAAGCCACCTTCGAAGGCGTAGGAGCCGAAGCAAACCTGTACATGCGTTTCCGATTATTCCCACACGGTGGTTCTTTTCTGGAGGCAGGTGATAATATGCGCGAGGATTTTAAATCGACCAGAGAGTTGATTGAAAGCCTGGCTGCGAAACGCCAACAGGAATTGAATAGCTTAAAGAACGTGAGCAACGAGTTTAAACGGCTGGAGGGGGCACGCATCAAAGCGGATATTTTGAACAGTTATCTGAGCTATGAAGGCTATTATTCTTCCGTATACAAAGTAAACAGGGAAGAAATGAAAAAACGTTTTCAGAATTTCAATCAGGAACTGGAACCGATAGCACACTCTATCCTGAAAGAGCTGAACGATGACGCATTCCTCAATGTGGCTGTCGCACGGGATGTATTGTCTTACTTCTTTAACCCTCCTTACGCCGACTGGGCAAAGGACATCACCTTTACTCCCCGCGCAAAGGAACTTTACGGGGCAACGAAATATGTGCAACGCCTACGCCGGCAACTCACTCCGGAGGAACTGAAAGAGGTGAACAGCTATGTGAGCACTATGAAGAACGAGGATTTCCGTCAGGAGTTGACACAGAAAGTGGAAGAAGCTTCACGCCTGATGCCCGGCAAACCGGCTTTTGATATAGAGATGACCGACAAGGAAGGCAATGCGCATAAACTGTCCGAGCTAAAAGGCAAAGTGCTGTATGTGGACTTGTGGGCTACCTGGTGCGGCCCGTGTTGTGCCGAATCGCCTTTCTTCGAGAAACTGAGCAAGGAATTCGCCGGAAAAGAGATTCTCTTTGTACCCATCTCTACCGACCAACACCGGAAGGTTTGGTTGGGTTACCTTGATGCTCACGCCAAAGAGCTGACCCAGTACAATACGGTGGACACAGGCCTCAGCACCCAATGGAAAGTCTTCGGAATTCCACGTTTCCTCTTGATAGACAAAGATTTCAACATCATCAACGCATACGCCCCGCGCCCGTCGGAAGAGGGTACGAAGGCTTTGCTCGAATCGTTGTTGAAATAAAACACGTCACAGTAAAAACAAATAAAACAAACCCACTATGAAAAAATTACTATTCGGCATGTTGCTATTGGCTTTGGCAGGATGCGCCCAACAAGGGAAGCAAACCCCAAAAATAGCCCTTCATGTATCCGTGGAAGGAATCGAAAACGGGAAAGTGTATCTCTGCGAGATACAGAATATCCATTATGGTTCGGCACAGGTAATAGATACTCTGACGGTGACAAACGGACAGATAACCTATACCAACGATTCGTTGCGCACCGGCTTGTATGCATTATCCGGCGAAATCAATCCATACGGCTACCCTGTGATAGAAAGAAATATCTTCCTCCAACCCGGAGAGAACAATTTCCGCTATCTTGTTTCCGGTAAAGAGCAGCAAACTCTTTCTGTGGAAGCACTGGATTTGCAAGCGAAATATGAAACTTTCCAGAATAAACTGAAAGAAATTGATGCGTTGAAGGACTCTATGAATGTGCTGTTTTATGCAGCCCGTGAAAAAGGAGACCGGGAAGAGATGGCCCGTATAAAGGAAGCGTCCATGCCTTACTTCGAAGAAGCGTCCAGACAAAAGAGGGGCTATATCAACAGTTCCCTGGAACAGGAAAAAGACAACACGTTCGGATTATACCTGTTTTATGCCTACCGTTTCCAGAACGAGACGTTTAATACCACCCGGGAGATAGACAGTTTGCGTACCGTAACGGCTTCTTTTGGAGAGGAAGCACAGAAAAGCGAATTTGCTTACCGCATCAAAGAAGCTCTGGAGGCCTTTGAGCAGTGCTCCATTGGCCATGAAGCACCCGAAATAACCGGTCTGACCCAAGAGGATAAACCTATTAAATTGAGCGACTTTAGAGGACAGCTGGTATTGGTGGATTTCTGGAGTTCCGGTTGCGGATGGTGCCGCAAAGAGAATGTGTACCTGAAACCGGCTTATGAAAAGTATAAAGACCGGAACTTTACCATATTAGGCGTTTCTTCCGATTACCGGAAAGAAGATTGGCTAAAAGCCATCGATGAAGACCAGACACATTGGCCTCACCTATTGATGCCCAGAGATGAGATACGTAAGGTAGACCAAAAATATTGTATTGTAGGCATCCCGCATATCATATTGGTAAGTCCCGAAGGCATCATCCTAGAGAAGGAGTTACGTGGAGAGGCCATTGAACAAGCCATTGAAAAGCATATAAAGAAGTAAACCAAGTAACTCCTGTTTCCCTAATGTCTGTTCTTCAGGAGCTTGTCTCCTTACGACAGAAGCAATAGACAGATAAAGCTTATAAGAAAACTTTGTTCCCTGATAAGGGGCATAGAGAATAAGAACGAAGCGCACTCTCAAAGCAGAAAAAACAGGCTGCTTGGGAGTGCGTTTTTCTTTCCCGAATAACAGAATAAAAGACAATATCCTCTATAAGAATTTATCACAGGCTGCATAATCGGATTGAGGGACACATTTGCATTTGTTTCACCGCATATACCATCATATTGGAACTGGAACGTATTCTCAAAAAGAATAAATCCGACATTATACTATTGCGGGCACAGGAGCTTACGTTTAATATGTACCAACTCGTTTATCAATTACCAAGAAGCAAAAGCACTAAAACTCAAATATTACAGATGGATGAACAACAGAAGAAACTATACGAGATCGTGATGAAAGATGACGGGAAACCCTTTATTCCGTTTCGGGTGTCCCAATGACGAAAACAGGAGAAGCCCGCAAAAACTCCTGTAGAAGTTTTTTTGCGTATGACAAAGTAGCCAATTACTACATTCCACAGTTCTGACCAACATACTTTAATTAGGATGATTGTTAAGTACGGGGTGTACTTATTATGAGGGGAACTCGTAAGGATTACTGTTAAAATATGAAAACTTTATTAGGGAAGACACGGAAGTACACAAAAAATACCATTATTTACACTTCTTTTATTCATAAAAAGTATTATCTTTACGGTCTCCGATTGTTAACAGGAGTTTAGGAAAGAAAAATATAAAAAACTTTGTCATGCAATATTTGTTCTGATAAGATGTAGTCGTCCTTGATTTTGATACTAAATTGGTACACGAAGTCCTCCATATATAATGTAGAAAATCAAGGTTGTCATTGAGAAAAATATATGAATATGGATTAAAAAGCACTTGTATTCAACGAGTTGCGCAAAAAGAAATCAAGTAGCTTTTAAGAGTTCTCAAGACGCGTTAGGACAATAGTACACCCCGTACTTAACTATCCACAACAAGCCTACACACCTAAACAAATAGACCATGAGAAAAAATTCTCACAACATATAGAGAAACCGTAACAAGGGAAATAGTGAACAAAAAAAAACTTAATGATAGGCTTTTAACTGTTAAAGGGTTCTGCAGAGAAAAGCCGATATGAATTAGAACCCAAGTTTATACCTATGAAAAACAAACATTTATTTTTACGTGGAAAGACGTATGCCCTGTTGTTAGCAACCGGGACCCTACTATGGGGAAGTTGCGCCATTGGCTACGACGCTCCGAATGGTTTTGATTCTGGGGTACACAACACACAAATGACGCCCCCCGAAGCAGAATCCATCACTTTTACAACAAACGCGAGTGTTACCGAAGCTACTATCGGCTGGCCTTTGCAAAACGGTGCAGGCGGTTACGAAGTGACTTTTACCAATGTGGACGATCCTGACAATCCGGTAATCGTGAACGATATCGAAAACATGATTGTAGATGGTAATTCGATGACGGTTCCCGTAGCGGAAGACTGCAACTACACCCTTAAAATTCGCACGCTCGGAAACAAAGAGATGAATAACACCGATGCGGAAGAAGCGAATGTAATACCTCTTTCCACTTTAGTGCCTTCAATAATGACCGTTCCGGATGGTGTGGACATTTACACCTATTTGCAGGAAAACCCGCTTCCCGAAGTTGACATGATTGGTACACAAGCTGCCATTGATTTGGTCCCGGGTGGTAACTACACCTGCAGTGGGCCAATTGATTTCGGAGGATATTACCTGACACTTCGTGGTGGAAAGATAAACAGCGCGACTGTTACAATGACCAATGATGGAGCATTCTACACTTATGGAGGTCTCGCATTGAAATATTTAAAGTTCGATTGCGCACAATCAACCGCCAAGTCGTTGATTTTCTTCAGTGAAAACGCACCGGAAACTATTTTGACACAGAATATCGGTGGATATACTCGCAATGGCAGCACAATAAAAGACATCTATATGGTGAAAGAACCCATTTATGTAAGCGGTTGTTGGGTGAAAGATTTGCCCAATTCATTCCTGCATGGCAATGAGAAAGCCTGTGCATTCTGGTATCTTACCATCGATAACTGTATCATCCAGCAAAAGTGTAAGAATAGCACTCCATTCATTAACTTGGAGAAAAACAGTAAAAGTATCAAACACATCAGTTTAACCTTTTCCACCATCTTCAATACCGAAGACGCAAACCATTACTGGATTCGTTATTCAAACGAAAGTAATGCACAGCCAGACAAAGTCTTCGGTAATGCAACCAGTGAGTACAGCTCTACCACCACAGATGTGATTTTCTGCACGTTGAGCAAGTGCTATTCCAAAAGTAAAATGGCTAACAATTATCGCCGTAGTGTAACGAATACTACCATCAGCCACTCTATCTTTTATGATTGTTCCAGTGTACGCCAGTTTGCTGCTGTAGGTACAAAGAATTTCAATTGGAACTTCTGGTATGCGATGACAAATCCAGATAAGGACGATCCCGGCCAGAAAGACAACAACGGCAATGTATTCGCCGCTGAGTATGATCCGCAATTTGTAGGTAGCGTAACCCAGTCTCTCGACCTTACCCTGCCCAACGGTGGTGTGAACTTTACTCCGCAGAACCGTGAAGTCATTATCAACAGAGGTGGAGACCCTCGCTGGTGGCCGGTCCAATAATTGTTTAACTTTTAAACGATTTAACAATGAACAAAAAATATATCATATATAACTTATGCCTGTTCTTCATGCTATGCATGGCGTTGCCGGTTGGTGCACAACAGGTGGCAGAGAGAGAAGTAATGGGTACCATTGTCGATGAAAATGGATCTCCTATAATGGGTGCCACCATTATGATAGTGGGTACCAGCAAAGGAACTTCGAGTGATATCGATGGCAAATTCACCATTAAAGTCCCGGCCAAAGGAAAATTAGAGGTTTCTTTTATCGGTTACACCAAACAAATCATCAGTAACCTGAACAATCCAAAAATTGTAATGAAGGAAGATGCAAACATGATGGAAGAGGTGGTAGCCTTGGGATATGGTTCCGGTAAGATAAAGAATGTGACAGGTGCGGTAGAAGTCATTCGTGCCGAAGAATTGCAAGACCTTGCCGTGAGCAACCTTTCCGAAGCATTGATTGGCCTGTCACCTTCTATCCATGTGGATATGCCGTCGACCGGACGTCCAGGTGAGACTGCAAGCATCACCATCCGCCAAGCCAAATCAGGTGTTTCACTCGTTCCAACAGGAACTGATGAAGGAGGAATGCCTTGGGGTGGAGTAGCCGATCCTACTCCGCTATTCGTTATTGATGAGTTTATCACCACGGAAGAGGAATTCAATGAACTGGACATTGATGAGGTAGAAACCATCACTATCCTAAAAGACGCTTCCGCAGCCGTTTACGGTGCGTATGCCGCATACGGTGTTATTTTGGTAAAGACTAAACGCGGTAAAGAGGGTAAACCCCGTCTCAGCTACAACGGTACATTCGGTTTCATGGACGCTTACAAACACGCCGACATGCTGAACACTTACAATTATGCACGCATCTATAATGCGGCACAAGGCGCAAGAAACAACAGTTCTTCGCTCACTGAAGACCCATTACTCGACTACTATCAATACGATGAAATGGAAGCGATGAAAAAACTGAACTACGATTTGCTGGACAAATACTGGTCCTCCGCACTCACCCAGAAGCACAGCATAGGTTTGCAGGGTGGTACGGCAAATATGCAGTTCAACGCAAACGTAGGATACTACACGGAAGACGGAAACATCGGTAAGCTGGACTACGACCGCTGGAACTACCGTGCCAGCATCAGCAGCAATATTGGTAAGTATGTGAAAGCACAGTTGAATATCTCCGGTAACTATTCGGAGAAGAATTCTCACATGGCCAGTACGGGCGGCCGCGGCAGCAATGAAGACTATGCCTACATGTTGTTCAACCCAGGTTATGTGCCCGATGTCATCGGAGACTACCCCATCTATCACTCAGGTATGAAGAACGAAGTTTCGTTCGGTAACTACTACAACTACCAGTCACTTTACCGCTCACGCAACAACCAACAAAACAGCGGGAACGACTTTACCCTACAAGGATCTTTGGAACATGACTTCAGTTGGTGCAAGCCTTTGAAAGGTTTGAGATTGAAAGTTACTTACTCAAAAAGTATTAGTAACGACAAGAACAACAAAATGAAAATGTCGAATACCGTGTACCGCGTGCGCAATCGAGGCGGTAGTGGAAAACACTTGTATGTAACCGATCCGAATATGCTTATTGACAACGACCCCAACATTGATTACGACCCAGAATCCTTAGAAGGTTTCTCGTACACTCATCCCGATAACTTCGACAAGCGTGTGCTGAATGAAGGACAGAACTCATATATAAGCCGTACGATGTCACGTAACGACAGCTATCAGATGAACCTGATGTTGATTTACGCCCGCAAATTCGGCAACCACGACATCAGCGGAACGTTCTCCATCGAGAAGAGTGAAAGCGAAATGGAGGATTCAGAAGCAAGAGCTACAGCTCCCCTTTCGTTCACCGACGGCCAATCGTCATCCCTTTCTGACGCTTCCGAAAAGACGGTTTCCTGGAACCGTACCGAAGGAGGCAACTTATCTTATATCGGACGTCTCAACTACTCGTATGCCGACAAGTATTTGTTCGAGTTTCTATTCCGTTCACAGGCTTCTACCAAATTCTCTCCGAAGAACTATTGGGGCTACTTCCCTTCCTTTTCCGCCGGTTGGGTCATGTCGGAAGAGCCTTGGTTCGACAAGGAAAAATTAGGTATCGACTTCCTGAAGTTCCGTGGTTCATTCGGTATCATGGGACGTGACAATGTAGATAACTGGCGCTGGTTGCAACTTTACAGCTTCAAGGAATATGGCGCTCCTATTTTCGGAACGGACTACAACAAGGCTCCTGCCAAATCATTCATGTTGCCATTCAAATCAGGTACCAACCCCGACCTCCGTTGGGATAAAAACTATCAGTTCAATTTCGGTATCGACATGAACCTGCTTGACAACCGTCTGGGCATTAACATCGACGGATACTATACTATGGGACGCGAAATGTTTATCACTCCTTCTGGTTCCATGCTACCGGGTACCGTAGGTATCTATCCTGCTCCTGAGAACTGGGGTGAGATGGACTCATACGGTGTGGAAATCCAAGCCAAATGGAGACAATATGTTAACAAGGACCTTTCTTTCACCGTAGGTGTGGGTACAGGTTACGATGATAACAAACTGTTGGAAGCTAGCTTCCCCGTGCAACCGCAATTCAGCGACCAAGTACGCAACCAACGTTCCGACCGAGGAACATGGGGACTTTCTTGCATTGGTATGTTCCGTAGTTACCAGCAGATTGAGGAATACTTCCAAAAATACAACATCACCAGCTATTTAGGCAAAGATAAGTCGAAAATACATCCGGGTATGTTGATTTATGAAGACATCCGTGGCCCAAGAGACGAGAACGGTAACTGGACGACACCCGACGGTAAAATCGATTCCAGTGAGGATGTGGTACAAATCTCTCACCGTGCCAATAACCCTTACAACATGAACATGAACTTATATGTGCAGTACAAGCAATTTACCCTAAACGCCACTATGCAAGCCGAATGGGGTGCCTATACTTTGGTTCCGAGCGATTTGAGAGGCGAGAAATTCTCTGATATGGAAAAGAGAAATGTATCGGCCATGTGGAAAGACATGTTCATTTACGAGGACATATTGGATACCAACGGCAATGTATTGGCTGCCGCCAACCCCAATGGTTCAATGCCTAATCTACGCTACGATGACGTCAACAAACAGGCCTCCACTTTTTGGAGAATGAGTGCCACCAATGTAACGCTTCGTAACATCACCTTGGCATACGCTTTCCCTAAAAAATGGACAAAACCATTAGGAGTCAGCAGTTTACGCCTAAACCTGACTTGTCAGAATGCATTTAGTTTCTACAACCCGATACCGGGACATGTTTGGGATACTTTTGCCGGAAGTTACGGATCTTACCCTATTACCCGCAAGATTACCATGGGTGTAAAAGTATCATTCTAACCATTAATGATCGAATAGAATATGAAAAGAACAAGTAAATTACACAAAATAGGAGCAGACCTGCTGCTATCGGTTGGTCTAGCTATAGCAGCAAGCAGTTGTAGTGATCAATTCCTGCAGGATAAGAGCCCGTACGGAAATTTCGGACCGGATCTCGTGTACAACGACTGGACTTCCGTGAATCTTCGTCTGAACTACTTATATGAGATGTCGTTGCCGTACTATAAGGGTACTAAAGAAGCAAACGAGGTCAACCGCGATCCGGACTTCTGGCCTATCGGTCTGCCTGACAATTTATCGATGAATACGGATGAGTTTACCGGATACGGAGATTATACTAATCCGACCAAGATTTGGGACAATAACAACATCAAAAAGTATTTCTACTACAGTCAGAATGACAACCCATGGAAGAAAATTCGTGAATGTAATGATGTGATTACCCGTGTGGAAGAAAGCCCTACACTGACTGAGAAAGAAAAGTCTTTGGCCATCGCCCAGGCGCGTTTTTTCCGTGCTACCCGTTACTATCGTATGTGGAAACGCTATGGAGGTGTACCTATCGTGAAAACATTGCAAGGCACGGTGGTAAAAGACAGCCTCGAACAGAGAGTGCAGCGCGAATCGACCGATGACACCTACAAGTTCATGATAGAGGATTTGATGTATGTAAGTAATAAGCTGCCTGCACGTTGGGAAGCGGACGCTACCGATTGGGGACGCATCACAGCCGGAACAGGATTGGCTTTAGCCGGTATCATCGCCAACTACTATGCCAGCCCGGTGTTCAACCGCAACGATGACGAGGCACGTTGGAAAGAAGCATACGAAATAAATACCAAAGCCATCCAGAAATTGGATGAAGGCAAATTCGGTTTGGCATACGAAGGTGACCCCGGTGTGAATGCCAGCAATTGGGCCAAAATATGGTCAAACGGCAGTGACAATACTTGCAGTGACGGCAACGTGTCCGAAGCCGTCTACTTAGCCATCTGCAACACCGTATCAGCTGATGATCGTGATCTTTACAACTGCTGGGAACAAATGGTGCGCCCGTCAAACTCAAAGGGAAGCAGTAGCCTGATACCGACCGCCGAAATGGTGGATGCATTCCCTATGGCAGACGGAAAACGTCCTGGAGAGGCAGGTACATACCGCTATGATAAAACATTATTTTTCTTGAACCGTGATCCACGTTTTTACCGTACATTTGCTTTCCCTGGTGTGGAATGGAAATTCCAAGGAAACATAGAGGTGGATGATCCGAACAATAACCGTAATTATCCTTATACAGACGGAAATCAGTATGCGTTGTACAGCATTGCTTGGTATCAGAATCAAGGCAAGGTGGATGAAATAACCAAGAGCGGGCGGTATACGGACTTTTTGGGAAACAGCGGTCAAGGATCTGTTTATGTTCGCAAGAAATCACAGGACCTCACCGTATCAAGTAATCCATACTATAAATTCAGCACTGAGGATGGATTTAAAATCAACGGTCAACCGGCTGTCTTTATTCGTTATACTGAAGTATTGTTGAATTTGGCGGAAGCCGCTTGTGGTATAAACAAACTGGATGAGGCTTGGGACATATTGGTACGTATCCGTCAGCGCATAGGTTACACAGGAGATTGTGGTCTGGACCCGGCTATCAAAACCGACCGTGCGAAGATGTTTGAAGCCATCCTGTATGAACGTAAGATTGAATTGGCTTACGAAGGTAAACGTTTTGATGACTGCCATCGTTGGATGTTGTTCGATGGAGGCGTTGGACAGGAATCTATCGAACCGAACTGGAAGTTGACCGGATGGAACGGAAACACTTGTACTTATCTGGGTGTAAAACCGTTAATAGAAGTTCCTTTGCATCGTCTGGAGATGTACCTCGACCCATCTGTATGGGCACAAAAGCAAGAAGACAAGTTCGATCCGTTCTATCCGACACAAAGTGGTTTGACTCCTTTGACCAAGCCCAAAGCACTCACGTTGAAAGAGAACATGACGGCAACAGCCGTTGAAGGCGAGGACGGAATCTCTTATAACTATAAGAACGCCACCGTACAGCAGTTAGCTGAATTCTATGGACAAAAGCTCAAACGTAAGGATATTCCTACCATGAACGAAGTAGGCGAGACAACCGGAGCACAAATCAGTTGGCAACCGAACCTTTATCTTATGGGATTAAATTCAGGTGACCAAGCAAATAACCCTAACGTGGTACAGACAATAGGTTGGAACAGCTACTACGGCGGTATGGGGGTATTCGACCCGTTAAGCCTTACCCCGAACACGGGAATCGATAACGAGAGTAAGGAACCGGAAACTCCGGCAGAATAAACATGTAAGGGTTAATAAATACATAGTATTGGACAAACGCAACTAAGTGAAGTGTCAGTCGTTTGCCAGAATTTGAGTTTTAGTTACATTTAGAAAAGAGCTTTGTCGGGAGACACGGCTCTTTCATTAAAAAATCACAACAAGCTATTAAACCTTTTTCCTTTTTAAATATCTAATAATAAAAAGAGAGAATTATGCGCATAGACTATTTAAAAATAAAAAAATTATGTCAGTTCTTTACCGCTCCACCATATATCCTATTATTAGCAGGAATCACAGCCGTCACCTCATGCCGGCTATCCCCCTCACCCCTCGACCGCGCGCTGGCCTTGAGCGGAGAGAACCGCCCGGAATTAGAAAAAGTATTGACCCACTATTCCCAAAAAGAGACTGACACCCTTCCTCTCCAAGCAGCCCGATTCCTGATAGGAAACATGCCCGGACACTATGAACAGTGTTCACCTTCCCTCTCCGCCCGTCAACATCAAGCCGACTCCCTTCATCCCGATATGCCCTACATTGCCCGAAGCACCATCCTCTCTATTCTATCGAAGAAAGGAAGCGACTTTGTCCAAAATCAACAGAAAGAAGATATAAAAAACATCACGGCGGACTTTCTAATCGGACATATCGATGCTGCCATCTCCATGTGGCAAGCTTGCCCGTGGCTGAAAGATTTTTCTTTCGATGATTTTTGCGAATACATATTGCCCTACCGGATTGCTGACGAGCCTTTACTGCAAGCGGACTCCACCGCCCATTTATGGAAAGAGGTAAATCGGGAAATAGACTTCTATCGCTATGTACCCTCCTCCATGGATGACATACGTTCTTTCTTGGAAAGCCAAACCAACTACAAATACGACAAATACTTTCACGACCTGCTGACACCGCAGTTACCAGAAAACACCTACGAGTTCGATTGCCTGGATAAGTGTTACTATGACTTGGTCCGTTTCCGTCATGCCGGCATACCTTCGGTCATCGACTTCATCCCCGACTGGGCGACCCGCAACGGACGCCACTATTGGCGAACCATCATAGAACCCCGGAACCTGAACGATAACTTCAGCGAGACACTGAACCCCCGAACCGCTAAAGTGTACCGCATCACCTACTCGCACAATCCCATACCTCACCCCAACGGAAAGGACTCCATTCCGGAGCTGTTTACAACACCTTTTTATCGGGACGTAACGGAACTATACATGAAAGTGACGGATTTAACGCTCCCTGTCGACAAGAAACGGCTTGGCTACACTCCTGCCCATATCTACCTTTCCATATTCAACGACTTGGAATGGAAGCCGGTCGCATGGGCCGAGAACAAAAGAGGCAAAGTCACCTTCAGGCATATCGGAAGAGACCTGATTTATCTGCCGATTTACTTTCAAAGAAAAGAAATGCAGCATATAGGTTATCCCATACAGATAGACCTGAAAGGAGAAGCCACCGCGTTGCGCCCCGACATGCAAAACCGCATCACGCTCACTCTTACCCGCAAATATCCGCTTACCTACACCAAAATCAACTGGAGCAAGAGCCTGGACGGATGTTGCATCGAGGCTTCCAACCAAGCGGACTTTTCCGTATCCGATACGCTGGCTGTCCTATCCCGGCCCAGCTCTTCCTTAAACTGGATTTCCATTCCCATACAAAGCGCACGTCCCTACCGCTATTGGCGGGTAAGTAAAAAAGGACGTTTCATCGAGTTGGGAGAACTGGAGTTTTATGGCCTCAACGGAGAGAAAATCGAGGGAGAAGTCATTACCTTCTCCGACAAACTGACCCCTCAAAACGCTTTCGACGGGAACATCCTCACCTACTGCCAGTCCCACAGATGGATAGGTCTCGACTGTGGAAAGAGAACCGCCGTCAAAGAAGTGCGCTACACATCACGCACCGATGGCAACGGGATTTATCCGGGACACCATTATGAGCTGGACTACTTCGGTGCAAACGGCTGGCAGGCTATCGCATACAAAGAAGCCACCGTAGACAGCCTGACATTCGAATCGGTTCCCGCCAACTCACTCTATTGGCTGAAGGACCTTACCGAAGGAAAAGAAGAGAGAATATTCACGCTTGAGAACGGGCGAGTCAGATTTTGGTAAAAGCCCGATAAAATAAATTATAGTATCAACCTATTAAACCAACAGCCTATGGATTAGAATAAGAAAATCATTTTTCTTTGTAACTTGATAAGCAACAAAGAAAACGTTCAATGGAACGAAAGCCTATCACATAAAGACAAATCAAATAATTAGTTCTAATTATGAAATACTATAAATTACATTTTTTTGCAATATTAATATCAATCTCATTCCTTGCTTGTACTAATACAGAATCAGATTTCATGGAGTCCAAATTAAAAGCTGTTCAAAATTTGAAAGAACAATATGGTGTAGAAATAGTAATAACAGATCCAGATTTGTTTACTTGGGAATCTATAGATGAAATAAAATCCAAGTTACAAAGAAGTTTCCCTAAAACAACAAGAGGCTCATCTGATTTTACACAAAAATATAAACTGATTGCCACTAGCGACAATGTTGCAATTTCAAAAGAGGTCATCTCTATACCACGCAGCAAAACGGAATCTGAGTCCGCTGTATTAAAAAATTCATGCGGTAGCTATAACTTTGAAATCACATTAAATTGGTATTTAAGTAGTGATTCCTATAGTTTAGATTGTAAAGCTTTATATGGCAAAGAAGATAGAGACTGTAGAGTTGAAACATGTGATATAAAAAATGATAGGAACAATAATCTAAGCATAAAAGCTAAAATTTTTGTCATTGAAAATGTTGGAGGTGGATATCTGCATATGCCTTTTTATATAACCGGAACATATAGTATATCATCTAGGTCCGGAAGTGTATCAATCAGTAATACCAAATAGTTATGAAAACAAAGAAATTCTCAACAGTTTTATTATTTATCATATCGATGTTTATAGGAGCTTGTAGCGATAACGATGAACGCCCTAACATGACCATGCAAGAAAAGCAAGAGAAAATTAAAGAGTTGGAAGATGTCTACGGCCATGGCATTCAGATTGTAGTTACAAATTATGATTCTCTTACCTACAATAGCCTATTGGATTTAGAATTCAAAATAACCCGAGGGTTGAACTTGCCCAATAAACATGTCATAGAAACGAACGAATAGATAATAACTTAATCTATTATGAAACAAAGAGCACCACCCAGCTAACCTTTTCTATTGTTACAAATATGGAAGAATGCAACAACGGGACGTTGAATCATACGAAAGTTGATAATTTAATAAATTTACAATTCTAATCTAAAAATGGTATATTATGAACAGAACATTTAGAGCACGCAAAACCTTCATATTTTTAGTGTTGTGTATAAGTTTTGCTCATGCTGGCTTTGCACAAGAAAACACCTGGCAAAACCAGCTTGAAAAGCTCCGGAACGAAAATGTGAAAGAGAGCGAGTTGCACTTAGACAGCTATGTATATAAAGGTAAAATTGAGACAGAAAACCAAAGAGCGGCAATTATCAACGCTTATTTTTCTGATGAAGCGCTGATTGCCCTCACCTTTGAAAATCCATACGGATATGATATTGTATCCATGCGGACAAGAAAAAGAATCGCCCGACTAGAAAACAATGAAGCCTATCTTTCTCAACTCAAAGAAAGTCTGAATCAACTGATTCACACAGGATATGAAATGGTAGAAATCACATGGAGTTACCATCACAACACTTACCGCTCATTATGCATTGTCTCAAACCAATACGGAGGAATCGTTTACGAGCCTATCGGATGGTTTATTATTAAAGAAAAAACAAGTATCATTACAAACAAAACAGAAAGACATGAAAAATTTTAAATTACTTATTTGCATTTGCGCAATACTTCTAAACTTTACATCATGCGATTCGGATGTGTATTCAGAATATACTTCACAAGAGTCGGGTATTTCTAATCAAAAAGAATTAATAGACCGTTTGAATAATCTGACATTATTATATGGAGGCTCCATAAAAATAACAAATCCACAAAAAATAAAGAAAGAAGATGTCGACAAATTGGAAGAATGGTTAAAAGAGACAAAACAATATAATATTTCATGTATTATTACTCAACATAATGGAATTTCCACCTCTTTTTCACAAGAAAGGCATCTTAGACTCAATAGCATCAAACGAACAAAATCAGTTGCCGAAGAGACACCTCCGATTACAGGAGGTTATAATAAATTAATTTTCGCAGTCGAAATAACAAAAATTGAAGACAATAAATATGGAGCGACATGTGAAGTGTCTGATAATAAAGCCAAATTTTATAAATGTATTTGTGACAATACTAAAGCAACCTACAGTGATCCTGTCCTTACTTTTAGTACCAAAGCAACTGTGTACATTAGCATAGGTCATGGTTATGAATACACTACACCATATAATATAGAAGGGTACTATGATTATTCCAAAAAAGAAGGAGAATTAACAATTAGTGCCGCTTAGTATGATAAAGTAATCGCATAATATGTAACATTTATAATTTTAGAAACAATGAAAAAGATAATTTATTATTTCCTTGTTTTAGGTTTTATCTCCATTGCGTGCACATCAAACAAGCACGCTATCACGAAACGCCCAAAACCTACTAAAGAAGAGATTGATAAGCGTGTGAGAGAAATTAATGAAAAATATCATATAACAATATATGTAACGGACTACGATTCTGTTACATACGAATCTCACAAACATTTGGAATCCAGAGTCAAAAAATTAATAAAAGAGGGTATCATTCTAACTCATAAAGGAGATTCTATTTTATTGGAAGATACTAAATAATCTCCGGCTATACATGAAATTCAAATCTAAAAACAAATAAAACCATGAATGAATATATTGTCAGACCAAGCATTACCGGAGATGCCCATATTGGGGGAATACCTCCGGGTATATTTGGAGTAGGAGTATCCGCTTTACTTCTCTTGCTCTTTATAGTTACCCTCGTGATAGCATTAAAGGAGCATACTACATTCGAAAGAAAATTGCTGAATGTTTTGGTAATTCTGCTTTCGCCTACCATCGGTTCCATACTTTATTATGTGCTCAGATATATACTGACTGGCAAAAAGAAGGATTTGTAAACGAACTTAATATGAGCATGATTTATGCTGTAAAAGGTATCGGCCATGCTCTACTTAGTTTAATGCAAATAATAACTCCAAAAATGAAAATGCGAATATGAATACCTTTCAAATCATTGTAATAGCCCTGAACATTATCGCGGCAATGGCTATGTCATACAGCATGTACAAAAACGGCAGAAAATATTATAAAGAGAGAAAATATTACCGGATGATTGCTTCCATGACATGCCATCTCTTTTTGATAAGTTTGTTCATTTCACACTTTATCTGATTGAAAACATCCATTCTATCATCCATCATGAATATCCTGCCATACATCCTATTCACCTTTTTATGCGGAGGAAGTATTTTCCTCCACTCGCATAGCGTAAACGACGGACAAATCGTTTCGAAATGGCTGTTTGCGGAAACAGGAACCGGTGTATGGTTGTTGGGATTGTCCTTGAAATATGGGAAGACTCATATACGGCAATGCAATCGGCCGAATATCCACCTTTATTACATGGTAATTTTATTGCTCTGTTGGGGACAATCATTATATGGCATTTTACAAGCCTTGCACCTTTGTCACGCAGGAGGCCCGCACACCGTAACCGGAAGTTTCGATAACCCTGCGGGATTCGCCGCCTGCCTGTGCGCCGGACTTCCGTTTGCTTATCCCTTTCTGAAAAGCAAACGGATGAAGATAAGAAGAATAGCTTATGCCTTAACGGGATCTATGATAGCCGCCATTTGTTTGTCGCAATCCCGAAGCGGCATATTCAGCATGCTTATCGTTGCGGGAATAGTGTCTCTTCCCAGCTTTCCATCTGTAAAATATAAGAAAATAGCCTTGACAGCTCTGCTTCTTATCCTTTTAGCCGGGGGCTATCTGCTAAAAAAGGATTCGGCCAACGGCAGATTGCTGATATGGAGATGCACCTGTGAGATGATTAAGGAACGCCCCTTTACAGGGTGGGGAAAGGAGGGATTCACCGCCCATTACATGGATTATCAGGCAAACGATTTTCAGGCGAACCCACAAAGCCGTTTCGCCATGTTGGCCGATAATGTCAGCCATCCGTTCAATGAATACCTGCATGTTTGCCTCATTGGAGGCATACCGCTCCTTATCCTCCTAGCGGGAATCGGTCTGTTCCTCTTGTTTTGTTACCGGCGTAACCCTTCGTGGAACGGAAAAGCCGCTCTGTTATCCCTGATAAGTATCGGTCTGTTTTCATTCTTCTCCTATCCGTTCAGTTATCCGTTCACGGGGATAATCGTTCTGTTCGGTTGCTTTGTGCTCATCCGGCAGGCTCGTTTCCGGATAAGAGTAAGCGGCAGGACGAGAACAGCCGGAGCTATATGCCTTGCCGGCTTCGCATTCATTATCCTATACAATCAAGTCCACCGCATCCAAGCGGAACGAAAATGGAAAAACATTTCCGACATGGCACTGCATGGAAAAGGAAAAGAGGTGTTTCCTCTGTACGAACAGTTGAAAACGCCATTGGGAGAGAACCCGTTTTTCCTGTACAACTATGCGGCGGAACTGTATATGGAAGAACAATACGAAGCATGCCTCTCCGTCCTCAAGGAATGCCGCCGACATTGGGCGGACTATGACTTGGAAATACTATTCGGAGAAACCTATTACGCACAAGAACAATACGCAAAAGCCATTGAGCATTTCCAAACAGCAGCCTACATGTGCCCGGCCAAGTTTACTCCTCCATACAGGATGTATCGTGTTTATAAAGAAATGGAACGCAAAGAGAAAGCAGATTCACTGGCAAGGGAGATTCTGCGCAAAGAAATAAAAATACCTTCAAGGGAGATAGACAGAATAAAGACCGAATTAATGTTGGAGATGGACAATAAAGATTCTTGACACGACAGAATAAAACGATTTAACCATAGCATTCAGAATCAATCAAATAAAATAGAAAAAACTTAAATAATACGCTTATGAAAGAAACACTTCACATTCGAGGACTGTCTCTATGCCTTCTTTCCCTATTGGTAGGGACGACTTTTCACAATGTCAAAGCGCAAGAAAGAGGCATATATGCGCCTTTAGACTCCGTTCCCCAATGGGTTCAAGACAAAGTGAGTAAAGAAGAGTATAAGTTGTGAAAAACAATGAGCTCCGTTTTCCGCATAGATTATTCGTTTTTGAAAAAGGAGCTATCGCCGGAAAAACGAAAAGAATTTTACAGCAGCCTGAAACAGATGTGCAAATCTATAGAAAACGGAGAATACATAAGTAAGAAAGGGGAATTATTCGCGGTTTCATTTCCTGCACCGATAGACACTCAGCTCGAATGGAGAATCTGTGAACTGATACAGATAGACGAACACATCAAGCTCTGCAAGAAGAAAGCGAATATCTATCAAGGCAGACAGAACGAAAAAGCCCGCTTAGAATGCACCGTTTGGTATTTGCACAACTCACAGACAAAGAAAGTGGAGATATTGAAATATGAGACACTGACCACTTTGGGATTCTCCCAGTTTCAAGGAGTGACTGTTTTTTCCGTACGTTCCGATGAATCCGGTTTAATAGGAAGTTGCAGCGGTACCCTGGAATATTACGATGCCATGCGCAATTATCAAACAGAGACAGTACATAAACGTTTTATCGTTCCTATTTGAGAGGATTTTCCAAAGTCCAAGCAACCATAAGAGATTTAATCTTATTCTATTAAAGCACATATTATGAAAACAATTCAAACCTTTTTATTATTATTTGCACTATGCGGCACAGGCTGTTTTGCACAAAAACCGGCCAACAAAGCAGAGTGGAACTACGCAGAGCGCGGAGTCATTCCGGCATGGGTAAAGAACCAAACCTCACCCGAAGAGTATCAGCTTTGGGAAATAATGAGCAAATATTACCGTATCGACTATTCTAACTTGAAAAGCCGCAGAATGGGTGCTGAGCAGAAAGCGAATCTATACAAAGACCTCCGCAATCTGTGCCAACGTCTTGAAAGCGGCGAAATAAAGACTCAGAAAAACTCACGATACAGTATATTACTTGTGAAACCCGATACACTGACAGCATATAACACGGAACAGTTGAAGTGCATAAAGAAGAAACTTATTGTGTACACAAGCGTGGATGGTTACGATGCCCATGTGGAATTGACTGCTCTTTACGAACACAATGTCCAAACCGGAGATATACGTCTCTGGCACTATTCTGTACAAGGAATTAGTTTTTCCGGCTTAGACGTAAAGATTCCAAAACAAGGAGAAGGGCTAGACTTCAAACTCGCTTATTATCCCGAATTAAAGATATTTAAAGGTTTCTGCGGTGGAAGTCTATTGTATACTGACCCCACCGGAGAAGAGCATTACAATCCGGTAAGCGTTAATTTTCACTTTAAACCATAAACATATTTCCTCAAAGAAAACATAGCAATATCGAAGTTTCATATTGCTATGTTTCTTTTAAAATAATTCTATGCAGTACATTTTAATATCGAACGGTCTAATGTTTTCCATTAATAAAAGTTTTAATAGACAAAAGGAATCACAATAAAGCTTGATTTAAAGATTTCCATTACATGTAAAAGAATAGACAATTTAATAAGAAGGCCTTTCCAATTTCCCTACCGGAACAAACCAACGGGTATACATCCACACAGAAATACCGTAAATGATAAACGCTGTGATAAATCCGGCGATGGCATCAATTAAATAATGCGCTTGGATATATACAGTGGCACAACATAGCAATACGTAGAATGGAAGCAAAACCAAAAACAATGTTTTCTTCGCTTTATAAGCCAATATCAACAAAATAGTGGAAATACCGACATGAGAGCTGGGGAAAGCTGCCGTAGGACGTTCGCCCGCCTCCTGCGACGCATCGACCAAGCGATAAAAGAATCCCCACTCCTGACCGGGAGAAGGTTGAAGTGCGGTATGATAGTTAAAGTAATCGCCAACAGGAGGGAAATGTGCGGCTGCTACTTCTTCGGCTCCTATGGCCGGGAAATAGTATTGCGGACCGGCAACCGGAACAAATATATAAATCAAGTAATAGATAAAAAAGGAAGCAACCAATATAAAGGCTGTCTTCTCAAAATCTTTATAACGGAAAAGAAAATAGAATATCACGACACAGAATATCATAGGATAATAAGAGAAATAACCCAGATTAAAAGCTTCGCTATACCAGGCCGAAGAGAAATCCGATGCAAAGGTTATGGCCGGCTGACTATGAAATATAGCTTGCTCCCAAGAAGCAAATAGATGGTCGAGATTCGGAAAATACCGGTTAAACTCGTAAGTATCCGGATACCAATAAGCCAACAGCCCCAATTGGAATGCCGTACGCAAGAAAGAAGTCAACTTACAGGAATAGGTTTGATACAACAGATAAAGCAATCCCGTCACGACAACAATAGCGGTCCGCCCGAATAGCAATTCCCACGGATGCTCCATCCGCGAATAAAGGTAAGCAATGATACAAGTCGTTATCAGGGTATAGATTAACCCTATTTTTTCAATAGCAAACAGTCCCTTCTGTGTGTTTGTCTTTTTAAGTAGTTCTAAAGCCATTTTTCATTCTTATACCATGCAACAATTTCTTTTACCCCTCTTTCCAGATTGTAATCCGGACGATAACCCAGTTCGTTAACTAGTGGAGAAATGTCGCATTGCCAGTTGCGTTGTTTCATTATTTTATACTTGTCACCGTTAAGCGTACTGCTCTTTCCTAATTGAGCTGCCACTTTTTCGGCCAGCAAAGATACTACTTTTAAGATAAATAACGGACATTTGATATGGATAACATACGGATTGCCTAATTCTTTCTGTATTAAATCGGAAAAAGCACGGCTTGTATAAACATTGCCGTCACTCACAAAATAGGCGCGGCGAACCACTCGTTTGTCTACCGACAAATAAATAGCCTTCACCAAATCCTTCACATAAATAAAGGTCAAATCCTGACGTTTATAGCCAACCGCAAAGTCCAGATGTTGCTTTATTGACTTAGCCATCAGGAAATAATCTTTTTCACGCGGACCATAAACCCCGGTAGGCCGGAACAGCACATAGGGGAACTGGGGCAGGCTCTGCAAATAACGTTCCGATTCCAATTTACTCTCGCCATAAGCTGTATTGGGAGCCGGAGTATCCTCTTCCCGAATCGGAGTATACTCCTTTTCACGAATAGGACCGAAAACACTTAATGAACTGACATAAATAAACTGTTTCGGCACCATCTCCAACGCCTGCAGAGCTTCGACAAAATGTTTTGTATAGAGGTAGTTGCCTTGCATGAAATCGTCCTTATGCAAGCACTTTGTCACTCCCGCGCAATGAATCACCACATCCCATGTACCATAGATTTGCTGGTGCAAAGAGAGTTGGTCCGACAAAGCAGAGGGACGAGAGAAATCCAATTCCACAAACCGAATCCGTTTATCCTGCAAATAACGACGAGAACTGCTATGCCGCATACCGGCCCAAACTTCATCTCCCCTACGGAGTCCCTCTTCTACCAAAAAACTACCGATGAAGCCGCTGGCTCCTGTTATAAGTATCTTCATAATTCTATTCCTTTCCTTTAACCGGCTCCACATGGATGCCCACATGCGTCTCCTCTCCGTATTGTTCCTTTAGTTTCCGCTCAATATTGGAAGCCGTTTGATGTGCCTGATACAAGGGTATATGACCATCCATCCGGACGTGCACCTCTATGGCATAATGATTACCTATACGCCGGGTACGCAAATGATGAGGTTCACTCACTCCATCCACAGAAAGCACAATTTTCTCTATTTCTTTCTCTGTATCCTCGGGCAACGATTTCTCTAGCAGTTCTTCTACACAGGGAATAAGCGACTGAAAAGCGACCTTGATAATAAACAAGCTGACCACAACCGCCGCTATCGGGTCGAGTACAGTCCACGATTTTCCCAACAGAATAGCTCCACCGATGCCTACTGCCGTACCAATAGACGAAAGCGCATCGCTCCGATGATGCCAGGCATTCACCATAACCACCTGCGAATGGAGCTGTTTCCCTTTATAAATGGTATAGCGGAACACTAATTCCTTGGAAACAATAGAAAGAATCGCAGCCCAGAAAGCAATCATGCCGGGACTCTCCAGCACGCCTCCTTTTATGACCAGCCATATCTGACTTACTCCATTCCAGAAAATGCCCACACCAACCAGCAGCAAGATGATTCCAATAAAAGCCGCAGCCAACGTTTCATACTTACCGTGACCGTAATCATGGTCTTTATCTTCGGGACGATTCGAGATTCGCACAAACACCACCACTATGACATCCGTCACCAAATCGGACAACGAATGTACCGCATCCGCAATCATGGCCGCACTATGTCCCAAGATGCCAGCAGCAAATTTAAACGCAACCAGCAAAAAATTAACAATGCTGCCCACAATCGTTACTTTATAAATACCGAGAGCTCTTTTCTGGGGTTCCATTCGTCATATAATTTGCCACAAAGATACGACTTCCAGTGAAATAAATGAATTTATCGCACAGACTATCCGATAAATTTCTTTTCTTTGTAACATCAATCGACTACATAAAACATACAATTATGGGCAAATCGGGTAAAAAAGGCGGCAAACGCATGACTAAAAAAGTATTGGTTGAAAAATTGATAGCTCTTTTCCAACTAAAAGCGAACCAAAGCTTAGGAACCAAACAAATCTTTTCCGAACTTCATTTGGATACACATCCGCTAAAGATGCTTTGCATGGATATTCTTAGCGACATGGTAGCAGACGATTACATAAGCGAAACGGAAAAAGGACATTATAAATATAACGACCATGGCCAAATATTGGTAGGTGTATTCCAAAGAAAGAGTAACGGCAAGAATTCGTTCATCCCCAGCGAAGGCGGAGAAGCGGTAATGGTGGCCGAGCGGAATTCGGCACATGCCATGAATAACGATAAAGTGCGGTTAGCCCTTTTCGCAAAAAGAAAGAACCATGTACGCGAGGGAGAAGTCATAGAAATCCTCGAAAGAGCCAACGATACATTTGTCGGCACACTGAAAGTGGACAAACATTATGCTTTCCTATTAACAGAGAACCGGACTTTAGCCAATGATATATTCATTCCCAAAGACAAACTGAAGAATGGAAAAACAGGCGACAAGGCGGTAGTGAAAGTGATAGAATGGCCCGAAGAGGCCAAAAATCCCATAGGACAAGTGATGGACATACTTGGAAAGGCGGGAGAAAACACAACCGAGATGCACGCTATTCTAGCCGAATATGGTTTGCCCTATATTTATCCGAAGAATGTAGAAGCGGCTGCCGACAAGATTCCGGCAGAGTTTACCAAAGAAGATATGGAAGGTAGGGAAGATTTCCGCGATGTGGTAACTTTCACCATCGACCCGAAAGATGCCAAAGACTTTGATGATGCTCTCTCCATCCGCAAACTGAAAGAGGGTTTGTGGGAAGTAGGCGTACACATTGCCGATGTAACCCATTATGTAAAAGAGGGAGGCATTATCGACAAGGAAGCACAAAAGCGAGCCACTTCGGTTTATTTGGTAGACCGTACAGTCCCCATGCTCCCCGAAAGACTGTGTAACTTCATTTGCTCGCTGCGTCCGGATGAAGAGAAGTTAACCTATTCCGTTATCTTCAAGTTAAATGATAAAGCAGAAATAAAAGATGCACACATTGCACACACCATTATAAAAAGTAACCGACGCTTCGCCTACGAAGAGGCACAAGCCGTTATCGAAACCGGCGAAGGCGATTATAAAGAGGAAATCCTTGCACTGAACCGTTTGGCACAGATTCTCCGCGAGAAACGTTTCGCTGCCGGAGCTATCAATTTCGACCGTTGTGAAGTGAAGTTTGAAATTGATGAAAACGGAAAGCCGTTAAGCGTCTATTTCAAAGAGGCCAAAGAAGCCAACAAACTCATCGAGGAGTTTATGTTGCTGGCCAACCGTACCGTAGCCGAAAAGATTGGTAAAGTAGCTCGTAACGTAAAAGCAAAAGTATTCCCGTACCGTATCCACGACTTGCCGGACCCCGACAAACTGGAGAACTTGAAAGCCTTTATCGTACGATTCGGTTACAAGTTGCGTACAGCCGGAACCAAAACGGAGATTTCCAAATCCATCAATCATCTGTTGGACGACATTCAAGGCCGGAAAGAGCAGAATTTGATTGAAACGGTCTCATTACGCGCCATGCAAAAAGCACGTTACAGTACCTATAATATCGGTCATTATGGATTGGCATTCGACTATTACACGCATTTCACCTCTCCTATCCGTCGTTACCCCGACATGATGGTACACCGCTTGCTCACCCGTTATCTGTCAGGTGGAAGAACGGTGCAACAAGATAAATACGAAGAATTCTGCGAGCATTGCTCCGCCATGGAACAGACGGCTGCAAGCGCCGAACGCGCCAGTGTAAAATACAAGCAGGTAGAGTTCATGGCCGACCGCATCGGTCAGACCTTCGAGGGTGTTATCAGCGGTATTACCGAGTGGGGTATTTATGTGGAAATTAACGAGAACAAATGCGAGGGAATGGTTCCGATGCGCGACTTGGGTGAAGACTACTTCGAGTTCGATGAAAAGAATTATTGCCTGATAGGACGCAAGCACCATAAGAAATTCAGTTTAGGTGACCCTGTAAAGATACAGGTGGCCCGAGCCAATTTGGAGAAGAAACAACTCGACTTTACCTTAGTGGAGAAGTAATGTAACACTTTATACAATACTCACTTTCACTTCTCACTTTTGGTGTAAACAATTCTTTTACTACAATAAAGTGCCGATGCTTTTAGGAGCATCGGCACTTTATTGTAGTACCGGTATATCGGCTATTAGAATCACTTTTATTTGGAAATCACCCGTTTATTTTGTATCTTTACCTATCCGTTCCTCTTAACGGGAATTCAGTCTCTTTTAAGGACAAATTCGATACACTACGTCTTCCGAGCGAATGCTGTACGTCTTTCGTCTTACACATCCTTATAAAAACCCTTAGGTATATAGGCGTTTGTCCTTAACTTCCTATATCTTTCTCCTTAAACTCCCTGAGTATTTTATTATTAATAAAGGAGGAAAGTGTAATATTTCCGGTTCTTAATTAGGATTTCAACACTTTACGAATGACTTTCCGACAATGTTTCAAGTCTTTTTCTTTTAGGGGATTTGTTTTTGTCCCACCTCTTTCCACAGAAGCAATCACTTTAAAACCGCTCCATTTAAGAATCTCTTTCAAGGCTTTCACTACACCTCTTGTCTGGTTAAAGAGGATATTGAAAGGATACATCGTAGTGCAAGTACTTACAAGAATAGCCTTCTTTCCTTTATGCAAAGGAATTGGTATTCCACGCGGACTTTCGCCCATCATACCATACACTATGCGGTCGAACAGAACTTTCAGTTGTCCGGGCAGATTACCCCAATAACAAGGTGCTCCAATAATAAATAAATCACAGTCCTCTATCTTTCGGAGAGTCTCTTGTGCACCGTCCTCGGGAAACACACACTTCAGCGCCTTGCGGCAACTCATGCAACCCATGCAGGGTTTTACCTGCAAACTGTCTACACGCACTACCTGAACGGTAGCGCCCGCCTTTTCAGCTTCTTCCCTCATGCTTTCCAGCATTTGCGAAATACTCCCGTTCTTCCGGGGACTTCCATTTAAGATAAGTATGTTCATTCTTTTGTTGAAATAAATAAAAAAAGCCCCCGATAAAGGACGAGGGCAACCTAGATGTTTTCACAACGGAATAATCCTTATTGTGATTAGCTTCAAATTAGTATGGCAAAACTAAAGAAATAAAATAGGAAACACAATAGTTTTTAAATATTATTTATAATTTTGGAGGAATAACTTAATAGAAACATAAAATGAAAAGAATTTTAGGTCTCGACTTGGGGACAAACAGCATAGGGTGGGCCGTTGTTAACGCAACACCCAAAAAAGACGAAAGAGAGAAAATTCATGGCATAGAAGCTTTGGGTTGCCGCATTATCCCCATGGACGCGGCTATTTTAGGAGATTTCGACAGAGGTAATTCAATATCTCAGACAGCAGAAAGGACCAGATTACGCGGCATCCGGCATTTAGTTGAGCGACATCTACTTCGTAGAGAACGATTGCATCGTGTTCTTGACATTTTAGGTTTTTTACCTCCACATTATGCACAAGAACTTGACCGATATGGAAAAATATTGAAAGATAAAGAGCCTAAACTTCCCTGGCGTAAAAACGAATCAGGACAGTACGAATTTATCTTTCAAGAGTCCTTTAACGAAATGTTGGAGGATTTCAGGAAGAACTATCCGGAACTTGCCGCAAATCAAAGAAAAGTGCCTTATGACTGGACGCTCTATTATCTTCGAAAAAAAGCATTAAAAGAGAAGATTACTAAAGAAGAGTTAGCTTGGATTCTTTTGAATTTCAACCAAAAGCGGGGATATTATCAATTGCGAGGTGAAGAAGAAGAGGAAAATGAGAGCAAAAAGGTAGAATTCTATGCACTGAAGGTGGTTGCGGTAGAAGATACCGGAAAAGTAAAAGGAAAAGAACATTGGTATAATGTTCGATTGGAGAATGGATGGATATATAGCAGAACCAGTGAACTCCCACTCGATTGGGTTGGGCAGACAAAGGAATTTATTGTTACAACCGATTTAGAAACTGACGGAACCCCTAAGAAAGATAAAGAGGGAAATGTAAAACGCTCATTCCGTGCACCGAAAGAAGATGATTGGAATTTAATAAAGAAAAAAGCCGAAAAAGATATTGAACAGACTGGTAACACAGTGGGTACTTATATCTATGATACAATCTTACAAAACCCGACTCAAAAGGTTCGGGGCGGATTGGTAAGAACCATTGAACGCAAATATTATAAGGAAGAACTAGAACTGATACTTAATAAACAATGTGAGTTTCATCCGGAATTGCAAGATTCGGAATTATATGCAACTTGTGTAGAAGCTTTATATGCTACCAATGAGGCACATCGTAACAATATTGCTAATCGGGATTTTACTTATTTGTTTTTAAATGACATTCTATTCTACCAACGTCCTTTAAAAAGCAAAAAATCCCAGATAAGTAACTGTCCTTATGAAGAAAACAGTTGCATAGACCCAGCAACCGGAGAAATAAAACATTTCCCCGTTAAGTGTATAACCAAATCACATCCTTTGTTTCAAGAGTTCCGCTTATGGCAATTCTTCTCAAACTTGCGCATTTATAAAAGAGAAGATGCAGAGGATGTAGACGTAACCCACGAACTGCTGAAAACAGAAGATGATTACATCGCTCTGTTTGAATGGTTAAATGATAGAAAAGAAATAGACCAGAAAGCCTTTTTAAAATATCCCGCGTTTGGACTGAAAAAGAATGCCGTGTTTTATCGCTGGAACTATGTAGAAGATAAATCCTATCCATGTAACGAAACCCGCACCTCTATATTATCCAGACTAGAAAAATCCGGAATTCCTAAAGAGTTTCTGACCAGGGAGAACGAAGAAGCTTTATGGCATATTCTGTATTCCGTTGAGGATAAACAAGAAATAGCAAAAGCTTTGAACTCTTTTGCCACTAAACACGGTTTAAAAGAGGATTTTGTTACTGTCTTCCAAAAAATGCCTCCGTTTAAAAAGGAATATGCGTCTTATTCGGCAAAAGCCATCAAGAAATTGTTGCCTTTGATGCGTATAGGCAAATATTGGAGTGAAGATGCCATAGACGCCTCCACACGAAATCGAATTGAGAACATCCTAACGGGCGAATTTGATGAGAGTATCAAATATCGAGTAAGAGAAAAAGCCATCAACCTGACCGATATATCAGACTTTAAAGGATTACCGGTGTGGCTGGCTTGCTACATTGTTTATAACCGCCATTCAGAAGCTAAGGATATTAGAAAGTGGAAATCTCCGGATGATATAGATGCCTATTTAAGCTCATTCAAACAACACTCTTTACGGAATCCAATCGTAGAACAAGTGATAACAGAGACCCTGCGAACGGTTCGCGATATATGGAAGCAAGTAGGAACTATTGATGAAATACACGTAGAGTTAGGGCGTGAAATGAAAAATCCGGCAAACAAACGTGCTAAAATGACACAGCAGGCTTTAGAGAATGAAAATGCCAATCTGCGTATTAAATATCTGTTGACGGAATTCATGAATCCGGAGTTTGAGATTGAGAATGTCCGTCCCCATTCACCCAGCCAACAAGATATATTACGCATTTATGAGAGAGGAGTCTTGGATAGCGTCTCAGAATTGCCGGACGAAATTGGGAACATACTGAAGAAGTTTAATGAAAGAGATGAAAAAAAGCGCCCGACAAAGTCGGAAGTCTTACGTTACAAGCTGTGGCTGGAACAAAAATATTGCTCACCTTATACCGGTAATGTAATACCATTAGGGAAACTGTTCACATCTGCTTACGAAATAGAGCATGTAATTCCTCAATCACGCTATTTCGATGATTCTTTCAATAATAAGGTTATTTGCGAAGCAGAGGTAAATAAATTGAAAGGAAATCTTTTAGGGCATGAATTTATCGAGAAATATCATGGGCAGATAGTATTAGGGGGAAAAGGAAAGATTTTCTCAGTAACAGAATACGAAAAGTTTGTGAAAGACCATTACTACTCGCATGCAAACAAAAAAATGAAGAGACTCTTAATGAACGATATTCCTGAAACTTTCATAGCTCGCCAATTAAATGATAGCCGATATATAAGTAAGGTAATCAAAACATTATTGTCAAACATTGTTCGGGAAGAAGAGGAAGAAGAAGCCATTTCTAAAAATGTCATTACCTGTACAGGTGAAATAACAAACCGTTTGAAAAACGATTGGGGAGCTAATAATGTGTGGAATAAGATAATCTTGCCTCGTTTCAGGAGACTGAATAAGTTAACAGGCAAAAACAATTTTATAACAACAAATGCCGAGAGCCATGAGATTCCGGTTGTGCCGCTTAAGATGCAGAAAGGCTTTAATAAAAAAAGGATAGACCACCGTCATCATATATTGGATGCCATTTTGATTGCCTGCTCCAATAGAAATATAGTCAATTATTTGAATAATGAATCTGCTAGTGACAAGGCGAAAATCTCTCGTTACGATTTACAGAAACTTTTATGCGACAAGAAAGACACGGATGATAAAGGCAATTATAAATGGGTTGTGAAAAAACCATGGGATTCATTTAACCAAGATGTTTTTACAGCGTTAGAGAGTGTTGTCGTTAGTTTCAAACAAAACTTACGGGTCATCAATAAAGCTACTAATCGCTATCTACATTACAATGAAGAGGGAAAGAAAGAATATGTGAAGCAGGTAAAAGGTGACAATTGGGCCATACGCAAACCTATGCACAAAGATACTGTTTTTGGAGAGGTAAACTTACGCAAAATAAAAGAAGTATCTTTAAGCGAGGCTATTAAAAGCCCTCAAAGTATTGTTTCCAAACGTTTTAAGAAGAAGCTGTTGTCGCTTTTGGATGAAGGTGCCGATATAAAGAAAATCAAAAAATATTTCGAAGAAAACAAGGACACCTGGCACGACATCAAGCTATCTAAAATAAAGGTCTATTATTTTACAAAGGATACAAATGAACGATTCTTTGCTACCAGAAAACCATTAGATACAAGCTTTGATAAAAAGAAAATAGAAAATAGCGTTACGGATAGCGGGATTCAACAAATCTTACTGCGTCATTTAGAATTGAAGGATAACAATCCCGACATTGCTTTCTCCCCGGATGGCATTGACGAGATGAACCGTAATCTAATTCAATTGAACAATGGTAAAAAGCATCAGCCTATCATCAAGGTTCGTGTTTACGAAAAAGCGGATAAGTTTCCTGTTGGAGAGACTGGTAACAAATCTTCTAAATTTGTGGAAGCAGCAAAAGGCACAAACTTATTCTTCGCTATCTATGAATCCGAAACGGTGGATGAGAAAACAAATGCTATTACAAAGAAAAGAACCTATGCCACGATTCCCTTAAATGTGGCAATAGAACGTCAGAAACAAGGTCTGCCCGCTGCACCAGAAGATGAAAATGGGAATAAGCCTATTTTTGTTTTATCTCCAAACGACTTGGTTTATTTGCCTACTAAAGATGAATTAGCGAATGGAATAATAGCTCAGCCTATAGATAAAAATAGGATATATAAAATGGTCAGTTCTTCCGGACATCAATGCTTCTTTATAAAGCATACAGTAGCAGCGCCTATCTTTGATAAGTTTGAATTCTCTGTAATGAATAAAATGGAACGGGCTTTAACGAACGAAATGATAAAGGAAATTTGTGTTCCGCTAAAAGTAAACCGATTAGGTTCTATATTACGAATTGGGAATTTAGATGTTTAGCAAAAAAAAATAAATAAGGAGAAGTTTATAAGACACAGGTGCAGAATGTCATAAGTTCCAGAAACAAGTGATTCATAAGAAAATACAGAATGTTAATACTCCCGGTCAGCAATTAGAACTGTTTTAGAATAGCAAATCCCGTCTTTAAACGGGATTTGTTACTAGAAACATGCTTCTTTTTTCTTTTCTAATTCTTCTTGTAATTCATTGAAAATCAACTAACAGTAAAGAGTCTACTGTTTTCAATGATTCAAAGATACTAATTTGAAAGCAACTCGTTCACACGAATTTTAGGAAAAAGAAAATCTGTACTTGTCTGCTTTTTATATGGAGACTATGGCTATGTATTTATTCCCCGGATGGAATCTTGAAATAGCTGTCGGCACAATGAAAGAAACACGGGCCTCACAAAGATTCTTCATCTTGTAAAGCCCGTGCAGAGGAGATAAATTAGTCAATCATCTCTCTCTTTATTTCGGCCGGCAGAGAGATAAAACCGGAAATATACCACTTTTGAATATAGAGTCTTGATTCTATAGATTTCCGGGAGGAGCAAGCCTTGGCATGCTGAGCAAACGTAGAAGTTTTTATCACTCTATTTTCCGGCCGAAAAGGTGTTTGTGTTTATTTGGATGAGTAAGCGCACAACATCCAAACCATCTTTTCCTGCTCTTTCAGGTAATCGCTCATTAGAGCAACAGTAGCTTCGTCGCCTGCTTGTGAAGCAATAGCCAACAGTTTGCGTTCTTCTGCAATGAAATAACTGTAAGTTTCCAGAATATTCTTCAATGCCTCGTCGCCACAGCTTACACCTTCTACCTCCTGTACATTAGAAACTTTCAGGTAATCGCTGAATTTGTTCTTAGGCACACCACCCAACATCAGGATGCGTTCTGCCAGTTCGTCTGCTTTTTCGGCAGCGTTATCGTACAGTTCTTCAAACTTGCTGTGCAATACGAAGAAACCATGTCCTTTGATGTTCCAATGGAAACCGCGTAAGTTTGCATAAAATACTTGGTAGTCTGCCAATAATTGTTGCAATGAATCTACTACCTTTGCTGCTGCTACTGAATCTAACTTGATGTAATCTAAAGTCTTCATAATTTTATTGTTTTAATTGGTTATTAATTTTTTCTTTTCTCTGATGCAAAGATATGTCAGAAAGTAATACGTGTCAAACTGATAATTTCTATCTTTGTATAGACAAAATCTATCAAGCTAAGAAACGATGAATCTGCAACAATTGGAATATGTGCTTGCCGTGGACGAACTACGCCATTTTGCGAAGGCGGCCGAGTATTGTAATGTAACCCAGCCCACCCTGAGTGCCATGATACAGAAGCTGGAAGAAGAACTGAATGTGAAAATCTTCGACCGCACATTACAGCCCGTGCAACCTACCCCGGTAGGGAAGAAAATCATAGAGCAAGCCCGGAGTACTTTGCAACAAGCCTCGCTTATTAAAGAATTGGTTAGGGAAGAAGAGCATTCCGTGAGTGGCACCTTCCGTATCGCCGTGTTGCCTACCATAGCCCCTTACTTGCTTCCCCGTTTCTTTCCGGAACTGATGGAAGCCTATCCGCAGTTGGATATCCGGATGATGGAAATGAAAACAAAAAACTGTCTGGTCGCATTGCAGGCGGGAGGTTTGGAGGCTGCAATCATTGCCGGAGAGGCAGAAGGAAAGGAATTTCACTCTATACCTCTTTATTATGAATCGTTCTATGGCTATGTCTCGCCAAAGGAGCCGATATATAAGAAGGAACTAATCCGTTCTTCCGAAATTAGTGGCGAGAAACTTTGGTTGTTGGATGAAGGACACTGTTTTCGCGACCAGTTGATGCGCTTTTGTCAATTGGAGTCGGCCCGTTCCTGTCAGATAGCCTATAAGTTAGGTAGTATGGAAACCTTCATGCGGATGGTAGAGAGCGGCAAAGGGATGACATTTATTCCCGGTTTGGCTCTTCTGCAACTCAGTGAGGAACAAAAGAAGTTAGTACGTCCTTTTGCGATACCCCGTCCTACGCGTCAAATCCATCTCATCACCCGCACCGACTTTATACGCCATTCCATCCTTTCCATTTTAATAGAGAAGATACGTGCAGCCGTACCTCCGGAAATGTTGACTTTGCAAAACGGACAAAAAGTGGTGTAGTTATTTTTTATGGTTATCTTTGAACCATTGGAAACAACTGTGGAAAATCCGAAGCGATGGCCTGCTAGTTGGGTTTAGCTCTCAAATTAGTATCTTTAATTCACAGGAAACAACAGAATAAAATCAGAGCATGAATGTAGTAATGTTGTGTTTAGCTTTTCCGGTAGTCTCATTGAGAGTACGAGTGTAACAATGCTTTCCAAAAAAGATTCTCTGCCGAAAATGCGTTCATTGTCTCGGTAGGGAACAAGTGCAACAGTGCTCCCCTCGAAAAGTAGTCCTCAAAGAATACTTTTTATAAACAAAACTATCCGCTATTCAATTTCTTCTTTGTACATTTACAAGCACTATGAACAACATAGCGGAATGTATAACCAACACTTCTGCTAACAAAACAAGCTATTACAATGAGATTCACGAGAAACAGTTGGGTTATCAGCTTACTTGCAAGCGTTTTATGGGGAGCTTGCAGCCTCGACGACACGACAGAAGGCAATGGTAAAGAACTTGTATCTTTAGAAAAAACGGAACTGACAGTGCCCATAGAGGGAGGAACTTACACCATTCCCATACATAAGGAACTGCCTGTGGAACTTTCCTTAAAAGAGCCTCCAACCAGACCGGATGGCAGTGTCCCGGCTATCGATTCTAGAGAATACTACTACTCTGACCCTATTCAATACACTCCGGTACTTGATAAGCAGGCACTTCATTTGACGGTACAACCGACTTCCGCCAGAGTGATGACTCCTGCCACAATTCGTCTTTATGACATGCAAGGCAACTGCAGAGCTACCTTGCTTCTTCGACAAACCGGAAAGGCAAACGGTCCCATTCTAAAAGAAAATGGGGTTAAGAGTGTAAGTTCCGTCATGGCAAATGTTGTCAAAGCAATGGTCTCTATAAATAACCTGGATGCAGAATATACTCTGCAAGACCGAACACATCCATTCGACCCTCTTTCTGAAATTAGTGATGGTCAATTACTCGATTGCTGGAAAAAGTTCTTTAAAACGATAAATACAATTAACTTTATTCGGAAGTTTGATGAAGACTATCATTACAATATACTGCTGGCTCCCTTATATACGTTAGGTTCACTATGTTATTCTCAAGCAATTGCTTTTTGGGGAGATATGCCTTATCTCAGTGTACATCCGTCTGAGGTGGGTTCAAACGAGATAGAACTTACTCCGGTCGATTCCATTTTCAAGTCACTCACCAGCCGTTTGGAAATAGCTATTGAAACTTTAGATGAGAAAGGAGGCGGTTACACAGAAGATAAAGAAGAATTCATCTTCTTTTCGAAAGACATTCCCCGTTTAGTGCTTGCTCAGATTTACATGTACCAAAACAATTACAAGGAAGCGTGGACTTTACTCCGAAAGATAGAATCCGGAAAGCATTATCAATTAGAGAACACGCTGGAATATACGGAAGAGAACAAAGAAATAATGTTAGGCATAAAGAGCAATGTTATCGTACAGGGCAAATATGATATTGTTCCGGTGCTGACTTATTCGGATGTGATTCTATCGTTAGCCGAATGTGCTTATCACCTAAATGAGATGGATGCGGCAGAAGGATATTTAAAGCAGATTGCGGAAAAGAAAAACCTCTCTTATTCTTCTTCCGATTTGCTGATAGCCATTAAAGAGGTGCGTAACCAGGCACTATGCAAACAAGGTGGGTACTTTGCTTTCTTAAAACGCAACGGATTAGCACAGTCTGAATTAGGGTTGAAAGATTCTCAACTATTATTGCCCTATCCGCCCGGATTTTCTTTTGTACAGAGTGTTGAATAAGAAAGAATTTACAGATAAAACAGAGTGAATTATTTGCAAAGAAGCCTGTCCGTCCGGACGGGCTTCTTTCTTATTCGAATCAGAAGCCCTAATACATTTCATAAGATGAATGTAGTTAGCTGAATTACTTCTTCTTTCACTTACTTGATAAGTAAGCTTGACTATATGTTGGTGGAATTAAGTTAGAACATGCTTCACACAGTATGTTACAAACAGCTGTCTAAGTGCAAGTTATTCGTTCTATAGGGCATAGGTTAGTCCAATCATATTGCGTAGGCGTATGGAAGGTCGTTAGCTAGGCCTGCGGTATGGGTACTTCGTAGGCCTAGCCAACAACATTGCGTAGGTTAGTCCAATAAAACGCCATAGGTTATCCACTTTTACAGTCGATAACAGCCTCATTCCATCGAACCATACACGTTTCAACTAAATCGAAGAAAAAGCAATGAGTTCTGTACTATTACAAGTTCATGCCAAGCTATGTGTCACACTTATGCCACGCTGTTGGCATGGTTGTGACAGCTTAGTGTGGCACACCTGTGCCAACAGCGTGGCATCACCCGGAGAATAGAGCACGCTGGTAACGTTATCGCGCACTCACAATAATGCCTCCGCCTAATACAATGTCTTCTTTATAAAACGCGGCGGCTTGTCCGGGAGCAACAGAAGTAAGGGGTTCGTGCAGTTGCACATGCAACAGATTGTCGGGAGTGAGTGTAACCGTACAATGATTGGCTTGCTTACGGTAGCGTATCTTCACAATGATATCGTTTTGCCCAAACAGCAGGGCGGGATTGGTTATATTCCAGTCTTTCAGCACCATCTCGTTCTTTTCCAGTGCCGACAAAGGGGCTACCACTACCTTATTCTCTTCCGGAATAATCTCTTTCACAAACACGGCCCGGTTCAGATGTTGCAGCCCCAAGCCTCTACGCTGACCGATAGTGTAGAACGGGAAGCCTTCGTGACGGCCGACAACAGTCCCCGTTTCATCGTAAAAGTATCCGGGAGTTATAACCGGATGCTGCTTTCCTCCTTTTTCTTCCTGTGATAGTCCCAAGTCCTCAGACAAAGACGAAACCGGAGTTTGCGTGGTGAATGAAAAAGGGGACAACATCGATGGAAGAGATTGCCGGGTCGACAAAGGAACTTGCAAGGCTAATGAAGAAGATATTGGCTCCGAAGAGGAGACTTGCGTCGCCTGATTGTCAAGCGTATCATCCAGTATAGAATCTGTTGGCGGAAGCATAGAGGCAACTTCCGAAGAAGGCCTTAAAGAAGAAGTTTCGGCAACCACTTTTCTCAAGAACCCGCGGTAATCCATCGGACAGAAGCAAACACCTAAGCTGTCCTTCTTTCCGGCTACTTTATGGAATCCCCGTTCTGCCGCCAATTGCCGGACTTCCACTTTCGTTATATCTCCCATAGGGAGCAACATCCGCCGGAGAATTTCCTGAGGCAGTCCCCACAGAAAGAAAGACTGGTCCTTATCCCTGTCTCTTCCACAAGTAATGTGATAATGGTCGCCAATCAGACGTTTGTTTACATAATGTCCGGTAGCCAGATGATAAATAGCCCGCTCATCCGCCACCTGTTTAAGTAAAGGCCATTTCAGGTAATTGTTGCAAAGGGTGCAGGGAACAGGCGTGCGACCATGCAGGTATTCCGAAACAAAGTAATCGATAATAGTAGATTGAAATAAACGGCGTGCATCATAGATAAGATGTTCTATTCCCAACCGGTCGGCCAAAGCACGGGCGTCTTCCAAATATTCCGTAGAACCGTTCAGCTCGTAGAAACGAAAAGTAATGCCGGTCACTTCGTAACCGGCTTCTTGAAGCAGCAGGGCAGCCACCGAACTGTCCGTCCCTCCGCTCATGCCTAATAACACGCGGTTGTTTTTCTCCATTTCCGCAATATGAAACAATCTCCTCCCTACGCCTTTTGTGCCTCTTTCGCCTTAAAAGCCAGCGCATACATACGCATCTGCTTTACCATAGAGAGCAATCCGTTACTGCGGGTAGGCGACAGATGTTCTTTCAGACCTATCTTCTCAATGAAGTAAAGGTCGGCATTCAGTATTTCATCGGGAGTATGGTCGGAAACCACCTTTATCAATAAAGCAATGATGCCTTTTACAATCAGCGCGTCGCTCTCGGCCTGGAAGTGCACCTTACCGTCCACTAAATCGGCCTGTAACCACACACGGCTTTGACATCCCTCTATCAAGTTTTGCTCCGTCTTCGATTTCTCATCCAAAGGCTCCTGCTCATTGCCTAAATCAATAAGCAATTGATATCTATCCATCCAGTCATCGAAGTCGCTGAACTCTTCAATCACTTCATCCTGTAATTCGTTAATTGTTGCCATATCTATTTCTCATTATATATAACTTCCATCACGGTTTGTCCCACCGCTTGAAGCGTATTTTTATCGATTACATCCATATTATCGTTTACCGTATGCCAGAAAGAGCCGAAACTGGAGAGTTCGCAGCCTTCGTCACAAGGAATGATGTCTACACACGGAATCTTTGCCACTTGGTTCACAGGCACATGGTCGTCCGTTACATAGCCGCCCGAACGTTTGGGGAAATAGGTTCCGAAACCTATCTCATCCGCCTTCTTCCATATCTTCTTTACTACCGAAGAGGCATAATCCCTCGAATAACCTTCCTGCAAAAACGTAGCGCCCTTGCCACCTACCATATCCAGCAAGATGCCAAAACGGGCATTGTAATGGGGAACGTGTTGCACGCGCGACCAATACTGAGAGCCTAAGCACCAGGAGTCTTCATCATGTTTTCCTGTAAATTGCGGCATCCCGTAATCTTCCGCATCAAAAAGAACAATATCGATGCCTATCTCCGGCGCCTTCAGCTGTATCTGGCGGGCAATCTCCAACAATACACCTACCCCGCTGGCTCCATCGTTCGCTCCCAAGATAGGAGTATGATGATTCTTTTCATCCGGGTCGTTGTCCGCCCACGGACGGCTGTCCCAATGAGAGCAAAGCATCACCCGCTTCCGTGCATCCGGATTGAATGCGCCGATTATATTACGGGCTTTATAAGTCGTTCCATCATAAATGGTTGCATCGAATTCCTGCTGATAGACTTTGGCTCCGAACGAAGCCAACTTGGCACTTAAAAAGTCGCCGCATTCACGATGCGCTTTACTGCCAAGTACCCGGGGACCAAAATCAACCTGTTGCTTTACATACAGATAGGCACTATCCGCATTCATATCCGGAGCTTTCACTACAATTACTTTTTCTTCGGCCGTTTTATCTTTCTTACTGCTTCCGCACGAAACGGAAAGCAATGCCGTAGCGGCCACACACAAACTGATATAATATCTTATTTTCATCTTCATCCTCCTTATTATTAAATCGCTCCCTTTATTTTCAACGGAACAGATTCTTTGTATTTCCATTCTACCCAACGCATCTTGTTTCCTGTTTTTCCCTTGAAACAAAACATTCCGTCTTTTCCATTCATCTCCTGAAACAAAACGTTCTCAAATAAACACGGAGCTAGACTCTTCTCAACACTACTCTTCCAACGAAAAGTATTTCCCGAAACGAATTACCCTGCACTCACCTCTCCCCGCTTCTGCACTTCGCTCATTACACGGAGGAAGTTTCCGCCCCAAATCTTCCGGATATCAGATTCCGAATATCTTTCCAACAACAAACGGCGGGTAAAATTAATCAGTTCGGAAGCCGATGCACAACCGCAAATGCCGCCGTCCCCATCGAAATCCGTACCAATGCCCACATGGTCTATCCCCATGACACTTACCATGTGGTTCAAATGATTGATAGCATCCAGAATCGTTGCCGGAGCTTCTTTTCTCAGAAAGCCGCTATACAGGCACACTTGCATCACTCCGCCACGGTGAGCCAGCGCTTTCATCTGTTCATCCGTCAGGTTGCGCGGATGGTCGCAAAGTGATTTGCAAGAGGAGTGGGAACAAACAATCGGCGTCTCACTCAGTTCCAGCGCATCATAGAAACTCTTTTCCGAAGCATGTGATAAGTCCACCATCATACCCGTACGGTTCATTTCTTTAATCACCTCGCGTCCCAAAGCACTTACCCCGTTATGCTCGTCATTACCGCGTGCCGAATCACAAATATCATTGTCGCCATTGTGGCAAAGCGTCATATACACCACACCCCTCCGGCGAAACCGTTCTACATTCCGTAAGTCCTTTCCTATGGCATAACCGTTTTCTATGCCCAACATGATAGCTTTTTTCCCTTCCTGTTTCAGACGAAGCAAATCGTCCGGCGTATAAGCAATATCCACATGCGAACAGTTGGCATGCACCATTGCTTCTATTTCATTCAAGATACGGTCGGCCTTGGCCGTAGCCGCCAACAACGCGTCGTCCGTCCGTTCCAGCTGTTTCAGGTAAGCCACCATAATGGTAGCGTCCAGCCGTCCTTCTTTCATCTTATGAAGGTCTACCAGAATCCTCGGGTCGCGTGTATGAAATTGTATTTGTTGGTCGAAAAACATCGGGGTATCACAATGAGAATCCAAGGTCAAGATACGTTCGTGCAAAGCTTTAGCCTCCGCAAACGAAGTTGCCTCACGCACAAGCCATGCAAACAAAGGCATCATACTTTCGTCTCCCCGAAGAATCATACATTCGGGATGCCACTGTACCCCAATCATCGATTTATATTCCGTGGACTCCACAGCCTCCACAATGCCATCGGTTGCCCGTGCGCAGACCCTGAATCCGGGTACCACTTCCTTCACTGCCTGATGATGAAAGGAGTTCACCGGCAGTTTGTCGGTTTGGAATATCTTATATAGAGTAGAATCCACATCAATAGACACGGTATGCGAAGGAAAGCTTCTGTCTAAAGCCTGGTCGTGCTTTATCAATTTGTTTTCCGTTTGGGAATAGATATCCTGATAAAGTTTTCCACCAAGGGCCGCCATCATGATTTGAATACCGCGGCAAATGCCCAATACCGGTATTTGTCTGTCCGCCGCCAGACGGGTGAGCAGCAATTCCTGCCTATCGCGACGGTAATTGATGGAGTGAAGTTCATCTACCGGTTCTTCCCCTAAAAACAATGGATTAATATCTCCCCCTCCGGTTAAGAGGATGCCGTCTACATGCTCCAACGTATTGAGTAAGGCTCCTTCCTCTTCGTATGGAGGAATGATAAACGGAACACCACCGGCTTTCAGAATAGAAGTACAATAGCCGTCCGCTAAACAACAATTCCCGTCACTGAAGTTTGCTGTAACTCCAATGACGGGCTGTTTTCTATATCCGGGATACGAAGCATTCAGTTCCTCATATCCTTTCTGTATATCAAAATAAGGATTCTCCAACATAAACACGCCTCATCAAAACTTATATGTGCGTTTAGGGTTCTTAGGGAACCAGCCTTTACGTACCCGCTCTTCCTGTTCAAAGAGCTCTTTGATTGTCCAGAACGAAGAAAAAGCAAATACTCCCAATAAAGACGACCATAGCACCTGGCTTATCAATAGAGAACAGCCCGTAGCTACAATGCCCAACAACAAGAATACCCACCAATACTTTGTTCCGAAGTAATATTCGCACTTGACCACTACCGGATGAAACAATCCGATAATTAGAAAGGTACAAATGCCTATAATCAATCCGGAGAAATAGAGTCCGTTGAAAAAGTCCATCCGTTCTCCTTCTTATTTATTGCTGATAGGAATCTCTTTCTTTATGCTTTGTTCCAGTGAAATCAACGTTTCGGTTGCTGTTACACCGGGAATCTCCTGCATCTTGCTATTCAACAGTTCCATCAAATGTTCGTTATCCCGTGCATACAGCTTGGTCAACATTGTATACGGGCCTGTTGTAAAATGACATTCAACAATTTCAGGAATTTTCATCAGCTCTTTCACTGCATCCTTATACATAGAGCCTTTTTCAAGCTTAATACCTACGTATGTGCAAGTGCTATAACCCAAACTCTTCGGATTAACATGATAACCTGAACCTACAATTACGCCCAAGTCTATAAGTCGTTGAACACGTTGATGAATGGCCGCACGGGAAACACCACATTCGGCAGCTACATCTTTAAACGGAATACGTGCATTCTGTGAGATTATCTCCAGAATCTTTTTGTCTAAGTTGTCTATCTTTTCCATTTGATGAATGATATTAGATTAAGTATTATCATTTTGTTAGGCAAAGATAGATATTATTTTATCTTTTCCTACTTTTTTGTTCATTAAATTAGGGGAAAACAACTATTTGTGTTGGCAATAAAGGTTATTTAAACAAAAAAGGCGTTGGGATTAGCCCCAACGCCTTTTGACTTTTTGCTATCGAAATTACTTCTTTGCTTCTATTCCTACCAATTCCACTTCGAACACCAAAGCTGAGAAAGGTTTAATCTTTCCGGCTTCTCTCGGACCGTAAGCCAAGTTCTGTGGAATATACACTTCCCACTTAGAGCCTACAGGCATCATGGTTAAAGCTTCTGTCCATCCTTTAATTACCTGCTTTACACCAAATGTAGTAGGTTGAGACTTTCCGTCTTTATCTTTCCGGTCGTAAGAACTATCGAATACTGTTCCGTCAATTAATTTACCGGTATAGTGCACTTGTACTCTGGAAGTATCGGCAGGCACAGCGCCTGTTCCTTCTACCAATACTTTATATTGCAAACCGCTCGGAGTTGTTTTTACGCCTTCTTTCGCTTTGTTTTCCTCAAGGAATTTTTCTCCGGCTGCTTTGTTTTCAGCAAATTTCTCTTCCAACATTTTCTCTTTTATAGCCTCCATGTGAACGGTAGCATAAGTCTGTGCTTTGGTTTCATCCATCAAAGTACCTTTTCCCAAAGCAGCTGCAATGAAACCGGCCATATAATTATCAATGCTAATTGTTTTAGTAGAATCCTGACCGAACAGTTCATAATTAGCGCCTTTTATCATTTGATTAGACACCTGCTGGCCAATTTGAATACCTACATAGTAAGCCGCTTTTTTCTTATCGCTTCCAGCTTGTACGCTTTCAGTTAAGCCTTTAATAAAATCGGCCATGTAAGTAGTGTCCATTCCTACCCTATTTACCAAATACGGTTTCAAGCCTTCTGTTTGAGTTACACCCAACGCATAAGACAATGAATCCAATTCTGTTTTTAAATCTGCTTTAGGAGATTGGGCTGTACAAGAAACCATTCCTGCAGCCGCTGCAATCATCATAAAAATACTAAACTTTTTCATTTGCATTTAACTAATTATATTATAAAACTTCAATCATTTCTACTTCAAAAATCAAAGTACTATGAGGAGGAATCATCTCTCCGGCGCCATTCGCTCCATAAGCCAATTCTGAAGGAATAAACAATCTCCATTTAGAGCCCTCGCTCATCAATTGCAAAGCTTCTACCCAGCCTGCAATAACCTGGTTCACGCCGAATACAGCCGGTTCTCCGCGCTGAATAGAGCTATCGAATAAAGTTCCGTCGATTAAAGTACCTTCATAGTGGCATCTCACCCGGTCGGTAGCTTTCGGTTTCTTACCGTTACCTTCTTTAATTACTTCATATTGCAATCCGCTGGGAAGGGTTACTATATTTTCTTTCTTCTTGTTTTCTTCCAAGAAGTTTTTGCCTTTTTCAATGGCCTCTGCACTCATCTTTGCTTCCAATGTTTCAAAATATTCATTCACAATCTGACGGGCTTCGGTGTGTGAGAGGGCTGTAGGATTACCTTCTAATATATCCTTAATAGCCTGAGCAAAATCATCTACGTTTAAATCACGGGCACCCATACCCAACAGGTTCTGACCTATACCCAGGCCAATAGAATAACTAAATTTATCCATGCTTATTTAAATTATTATAGTTTGACAGTTATAAAACTGTTATTTACCGTTTTTGTTTAACCTTTCAGGTTCAGACTTTTACAAAAGCGTTGCAAAGGTAAGGTTTTTATTGAGATAAATAGTTTTGGAACTTTTATTTTTTATTAATTTTGTAATTAGGAATCAGGGAAAGAAAACAAAAAGAGCGTAATTTTGGGACCTTAGGAAACAGATTTACTCTATGATAAGAAAAGTCCAGTCTCCTAAATTTATAAAACAGAGGAAAGAATATGAAGAAATTAGTTGTTTTATCCGGCGCCGGAATCAGTGCCGAAAGTGGAATCAGTACGTTTCGCGATGCAGGAGGTTTGTGGGACAAATATCCGGTAGAACAAGTCGCTACTCCTGAAGGCTATGCAGCCAATCCGGAACTGGTTATCCGTTTTTATAATGAACGGCGCAAACAGCTTCTGGACGTTCGGCCTAACGAAGCGCACAAAATCGTAGCAGAACTGGAACACCATTTTGAGGTAACAGTTATCACCCAAAACATAGATAACTTGCACGAGCGGGCAGGCAGTAGCCATATAATCCACCTGCACGGAGAGTTAACCAAAGTAACATCCAGTTACGACCCGAACAATCCTCATTACATCCAAGAACTTACACCGGAGAACTTTGAGGTAAAAATGGGCGATAAGGCCAAAGACGGTTCACAGCTCCGTCCGTTTATAGTCTGGTTCGGCGAAGCGGTGCCCGAAATAGAGACGGCCATCCAATATGTACAGCAAGCAGATGTATTTGTCATTATAGGCACCTCCTTAAATGTATATCCGGCAGCCGGACTATTGCATTACGTACCTCGTCATGCGGAGGTTTATTTAATCGACCCCAAAGAAGTACGAGTCAGTTCCACACATCCCGTACATGTCATTCAAAAGGGAGCGTCTAAAGGGATGGAAGAGCTAAAGGAACTGTTGGTTAAGTAAAAAAAGAGCTTCATGAGTTTCACCTACATAATTCGTCATAACTGGAGGTAAAGGAGTTAGAACCAAGATGACTGTGTTATCGGAATAAAACTATCTTCTAAATTTGTTGGCTAATAACTTCTTTAACTCTTATAACTCCTGAGTATGAATTGCCTAAATAGAAGACAGCCGACACTCCGCTATAAAACGGGATGTCGACTGTACTATTTAAAGAGAGAGAGTTTTCATTTTATTTCTTTGCTTTATGAATAGGTTTCTGCTTCAGCAACGGATGACGCATACTGTATTCCGTTTTACCGGACTGCGGCGCCTCAAATAAATCCGCCGGTAAGGTTTTCCCCTCCTTCAATGCCCGCCGGCACAGATACTCCAGCCCGATAGCATAATAGTAGTGTATGTAGGCATCGTCACGCTCGTACTGGTTGTAAGCAATATAGCGGGTATAGCGGAGTTTCTTGACCAATTGTTCAAAGCTCAAGTCCGCATCGCTGTATTTGGGGTCGATGCGAGTATAGAATGAAAGCTGTTTCAGAAACTTATCCTGGTCAATCGTTGTATCCGCTATCAACTTATCCACTTCCGCCCAAGCCGCGTCATAGTTCTTCTCACGGAAAAGGCGGCTCAAATCGGCCATCTTCTGGTTGTAAGCCTTTCCTTCAAAGTCGCACAAACTTTGGGTGAACGCTTTCGGAGCGTAAGCTGTAGCCTCCGCCAGTTTCTTATCCACCGCCTGCTTGCCGAACAACGAAACGAATTGCGCATAATTGTCTGAAATCTGTTTGACGTACGAATTATCGTAACCGCCTACACACTCGCAGTAGAGATTCCACACTTTCTCGTCGGTCAACTTTGCTCCCATACTAATAAGTTTATCGAAATCCTTCACCACATTACGATTACCCGACACCTTCTTTCCACGGATATAATCAATGAGAAAGTCCGTGTCATAATCGCCGCTCTGGTATTTCTTTTCCAAATAGATGGAACTAAGTTTCGGATTCAATGCACCCTGAACGTCCGCCATGAAATCGGCTACAGGTTTATTGCCTCCGCTGCGATGAATCATCTCCTCCGTTGCCGGGTCAACAAAAACATAGTTTGGGTAAGAAAACACACCGTATTTCTTGGCTAACGCCACCCCTTCTCCTTTCTCCGCATCAATCTTCAAGCAAACAAAGTTATTGTTGTACAGCTCACCCACTTGCGGTAAAGGAAATACCGTAAGCGCCATATTGAGACACGGACCGCACCACTCGGTAAAGAAGTCAATAAAAATCTTCTTGTTTTCCTGTTTGGCCTTGTCTACTGCTTCGCTCCACGTGCCGTGGAAGAAACGGATGCCGCTCTCCTGCGCGGAGGCAGGGAGCAGTAATACCGTTAAAAGTAATAATGTGATATACTTTTTCATGATTCGTTATTTTTTAGTTACTTTCTTGATGGCAAAACCCGGGTCGCCATACATCCTCGTTTCCTCAGAGACGTATTTACCGCTGAAGTTCCACTCGTAATAAGTCTTTTTTCCATTGTTCAGCACCGTTGTGGAAGAGATGGAATAAGCAGTAGGCAGCACCTTGCCACCGGCCGCAGTCAACAAGGCATTCATCGTTTCCTTGTTGTTACTGAATTCTTCCATTTCGCCAATGGAAGGGATGTACCATCCGGTCTCGCCACCGTATTGGGCAGCCCAGATGAAAGCGGAGTTGGAAGCGGTGAGCCCTAAGTTATCGCTTTCATTCTTCTCCACCACACTCTGCGTATTGATGTATCCATTGTTCATATCCGGCGTATCGAAATCGGCGGGTAGTTCACCCAAAATAACGCTGCACTGTTTCAGGCTGATGGCCATGCCCTCTTTAATGTTCTCCTCATTGACCCAATAAATGACACCAATCGGCTCGAAAGCTTCATTATAATAGATATCGCCCACCTCGAAATAATTCTTTGGAGCACTTAAGTTAAACGGAATCTTCACAGCATGGTTCTGTCCGTTGAGCGTCGCTGTCAGCGTGATGTCCCCTTGCCGTGCTATGGCTCCGAAAAAGTCGGTGGGAGCACGCATTACCACATGTTTATCGGTCACCTCCAATTCCCATCCTTTTGGCTGGCTTATCTCTAAAGTCGCTCCTTCGGTATAGTTCACATCAAACTCTATGGTCTGGCCGCATTGTGCTTCAATCTCCTTTATACTGCTGGTGACAAACAAGTTATCCGTGTTCCCGTCCAATGTATGCGACGCCATAAACTCACACATATAAGGCATGCAGTAGCTTATGGATATGCCATGTCCCTCTTCCTTTAAACTATAAATCTGATAGTCGGCTTTTCCACCAGTCCAATAGCGTACGTCTACCACTTTGTAGTTCTCTATCTCTATCGAATCTTCTACCAGTACCATGTCCGAAGCAAAATAGCCGCCAATCTTCTCGGCCCAATCCGTCATATTAGCCAGTACCGCACTATGTACAACTGTTTCATCAGCCACCCCCGCAAATACCCGTACCGATACGGCACGTTTCGGTAGTTCGCTTGCGCCTGCCAGACTCATCTGTCCGGCACGCGGTGTAATGGCCGCAAACACTTCCGGGCGTTCATAAGCCAGCACGAAAGAGAAAATAGCACCGCTCGACTGTCCCGTAGAGTAAACCCGGTTCATATCCACCGACGGTGTGCGGCCTCGGAAATAGTCTATCATAGCGTCCACAAACGGAAGATGTTTCTCGCTGTACTGCCAGTTTACGGCCCCGCTTCCGTCTTCCTGCATCTCGACTGTACCGGCAGGGAAACACACCACACAATTCTCCTTGATGGCATGCTGTATCAGTGTATGTCCAACCGAAATATCCCTCAACGGGTCGGACGGTTTCACACCTGCATCGAACGTGTAGCTGCCGTGGAACTCGAATATCAACGAAATGGGTTTCGAAGCGTCCACTGAGATAGGCATGTAATACTTAAACCGACGCTCCACCACCTGCCCATCGGGCTGTGTAACATTTATCTTCACCAAGTGAATACCCGGTACCAACTCTCCATCGGGCAGTTCCTCGTCTTCCGTCTCGTTGTCGCCCTGTTCATTGTCCACATTGTCCACATCTACCGGTTCTTTCACCTGCGGCTCATACGCACTGGTGTCATCCGTGCAAGAGAGTAATGCGAACAGCGAGAACAGAAATCCACAAATAATATATTTTTTCATATCTGTATGCTTTTACATTAAATATTGTCTTTTAATACCCCATACACATCTTCGCCGTTGCGGTAGTGTGTCTGGTACTTTATCTCCACATCCACGGGGATACCGGCTACGCCACGGCTCGACTTCGCTTCGTTATATTGCAACGTGCCCGCACCTTTATCCAGGTCGAAGTACAGGATGTCTCCCTTCGCCTCTTCACCCATTGCATCGGCATCATTTCCATAGCGTGAAACGCCCACCAACATGGTTTTCTCGGTACGCGACACACAAATATCGGTAATCACGGCATTGGAGTCGTAGCCCAGCTGCGTCAGGTCAAATACCTTATTGCGCTCGGCAGGAGCCGTGCCCGAACTGATGTCCATAATATTATAACGATAGACTGCATTGCCCGATGAGAAGAAGAGGTTGTCGTTATACTTCATCATGTAGAAACGCGAACGGTCGGTCATCACACTTCCGCCCCCGATTTCGCCAACCAGCTTCTTCGTGTCGCGGTTATCACTGTCTTTTCCATTCTGCAACATCACCAACCGGCACTGATTACCGCTGCATAATACGGCGATACTGGTATTGTTGGGACGGTTGGTAGCTGCTCCCCACAGCAATGTATAACCAGGGAACGCTTTCACATCTTCTTCCTTGATAGAACTAATACTACCGTAAGCGCTCGCCGAAGCAAAACGACCGTTATTCTTATCAAAAACAATGAAATCGCCAATGCTATATCCCGCCTGCAAATTGTTGTCGTGCGGTGTATCGGACATATCATCCCAATAACCGAACGGTGACAAGTAACCCTTTGAATAAGGGCTCGCTCCATCATAAGTATAGCCGGCTGTCCAATTGCTTGGAGCCAGCGAATAGGCTGTAAAAAGCCGACCTGCCGAAATCTCCATAAAATGATTCATCTGTTGCGCTCCGTATGTAACGAAACGCCATAAGTAAATAACCTCTTGCACGAATTCCGACTTGTAGTTCTCTACCTCCGGCTTCGGGTAGGCTACCAGTTGCAGGTAAGCGTCCACCGTCAGGTAAGGGGTAATACTGTCCGGCATGAGCGAGGACTTGTCGATAAGGTTCACCCGGTTGTCGGCTAGCACCATCACCCGTCCGTACCGGTTCACAAACGGAGTGTTCCTTGCGCTCTCCGTATAGCAAATGGCCAATTGCTGCGGATTGTCCCCGAGTGATGTCTCATAGCGATTCTGGGAGTAATTGACTACCCAGTTGGCCGGTTTGTCAAGACGCAGGTACGAGAGTTCCGCCCGTCCCTGATATTTACTCAACACCATAATCAGGTCGCCGGCGGTAGAAGAACTCACGTTGACGCCAAACTCATGGAACTTTTTCACGTTGGTTTCCTTATCCGTCACCACCAAACGCGAGTACTTGAATCCTGGCACCATGTCCACCTGTATGCGCAAATCGTGCTGTTCGCCCACCGTGGTACCACCAATTTCCCATTTATAGGTAAAGCGTGCGGTGTCGCTGTAAAGCGTACCTTTCACAATAGGTGTGATAATAAGGCTGTCGTCTACGTCCACCGCATAGTTGCTGAGCATATTCTCCACCTCTATTTCATTGATTTCATGATAATCATAGTTGCCTTCGTCCTCATAACAACTACACAAAAAGGGAGCAAGAAGCAACCCGTAAAGTAATGTTATCTTTTGCATGTTTTTTCTGATTTATAGTGATTACTCCTGAGGAACCAGTTCGTTCATTAACACCCGTTCGCCTGTCTCCTCATCGAATGTAGGCACGGCGTTCAGATAACTTTCCAATCCGTTTCTATACGTCCGTCCCTCGTTATTAATATCGAACGGACAAGTGTGTTGGTTCGCATATTTCTCGTTGAAAGAAATAAGTATCTTCCACTTTTCAGGATGATAATAGCCTAAACTCGTATTATTATCCCACCAATCGGGTTTCGAGAGATAATTGTTAAGCAACAACTTTTTGGTAATTCCGCCTTTCAATCCTAAATCAAAGTCATCGGTAGGTTCCAGACGCAAATCGATACGAATGGTTTGCGGATGACGGTAACTGGTACTCAGGTTCTCCCGAAGCACCACAATACGCAACGTGTCGGTCAACCGTCCGGGACGGAACTTCTGAAACTCCTCTATTGCCTCGTAGTGCGTACCGAGCACTGCCGTAGTGGAGTCCGGCACCACCACTACCCGGTAGGTGCGTTCCACTTCAGCCCCCTTACCCAAATATTCCATCACTACTTTCGCCGTATCAATCCGTATCTCTTCCGGTTTCAAACCAAAGGAGAACACCAGCGAATCGCTATACGTCCGTTTTTGGTTATAGTCGGTTGTATAGTGCCTGAACTGTATGCGGTCTTTTCCCGTATAGGGATGGTCGATGGAGTCGTCGCAGCCATGCAGCAACACACCTCCCAACAGGCAAATTCCTATAAGTATATATTTATTCATGATTCTTTGTTCTGTTATAGTTTCTATTATGATACCCTTATCGTTGGTTGCGGCGACCGTCTTCTATCTCCGCATCCGGTAGCGGGAAGACGTAATACTTGTCGTCCGCCATGATTCCGCCCGAAATATTGTTGCCCGGCAGGTTCAGGTTGTTACGCTTGTATACGTACCACATCTGTCCCTCGCCCACATATTCACGTTTCATCTCATCGAAGATGTACGATTGGGTGATGGAAGTCCACTCCTGATTGTTACGAATACGATGATTGCGCAGCTCATTGATACTCTTGAGTGACTGAGCCGGATTCTTGTGATAACTGCACTCGGCTACCAACAGATACATCTCGGAGAGCTTTATCATCGCCATTTTCGGATAATACACATTGGTACTATCGCTTAAAAACTTAGTGAACGAACCCAAATCGAACCATTTGGCATAACGTACGTCATCGTTGTTACTCTCGTACATCGATGCTACGTTATCAAACGGTAGCGGAGCAAAAGAGGTTACTCCACCCGACACTTTGGTATGATGCAGGGCCGTGCTATAATTGCCCAGTTCCCGATTACGCAAAGCAAATACATGTTCGTCTGAGAAGAGCTTATCAACCGAAGTTTCACTCTGGTCGATACTGGAAAACTCCAACAGGCGGAATTTACCGCTATTTATCACTTCATTCGCTTTCTCTATAGCCTTCGTGTATTCGCCACGGGCCTGATAAGCACGCGCCAGCATGGCCTTTACGGCATAGAGGTTGATGCGGGCTACATACTGGTCGGCAGCATCTTTGGCATCGGCGTCGATGATTGTACCTCCGTCCTCCTTTACCGATACAATCTCGTAGGGCACCACCTTGGTGATAGGGTCGTTGGCCAGGCAACGCTCGGCCTCCAGCAGGTCGTTAATAATGAGCTGTATGGTCTCCTCGCAAGAGTACATAGGGGGCAGCGACACACCAAACTGCTTGTTATACGGTATACCGTCGGCTTTCGGCAAACGCTTCACATCGGGAGCAAACAAGCGATAAAGGTCGAAGTGCATGTAGGCACGTAAACCCAACGCCTCACCCCGGAACTGGTTATACTCCTCTTCCGTCAGGATGGACGCCTTTTTATCGGCCCATTCCAGAATACTGTTGGCTTGCCCGATGTTATGGTAAAGGCGCTGCCAAATGGAAGCGATGGACGATTTCACGCCGGAGTTCTCATAATTATAGTCTTTCCAATATTCGTAGGTGCTTGCCACCCCTGTATAAGAGTAGTAAGAAGCGAACAAATCAAGATACTCCATAGTGAGCGATTGCCCGTATAAACTTGATTTCGACATTTCGCTGTATACACCGGCCAGGGCCTCCTTGAAACCTTGCGCCGAACTGAACAATTTGTCATCGTCCACTTTGTTTTCCAGCTCCACATCCAGCCAACTGTTGCAGGAGGAAAGCGAAAGGAGCAAAACAACGAAGATATATATCTTTTTTCTCATAATAGCAATGTGTTATAATGTAATATTAAAACCGAATGACATGGTTCGCGCAAACGGATAAGAGGTTCCCCGCTCCTGTTTGATGGTGGAGATACGGAACAAATCCGTCATGGAGAACAGCAATTTGCAGCGTTCTAAATAGTAACGATTCAAGAACTCACGAGGGATATCGTACGAAAGCGACAGGCTCGACATGTTCAGGAAGTTGTTCTTCTGCATCAGGCGGGTAGACTGGTACACCGTAGAAGTATCGTCGATACGGCGGAACATGGATACGTCACCCGGTTGCTTCCAACGGTCGTACAACACGCGTGTATCGGCGTTGGTATAGGGGTCGGCACCCTCCACTTTCTGAGCCAGCGTGCTGTTGTACTGCTTGGCGCCATATTCGTAACTGAAATTCATATAGAGGTTGAAGCCCTTCCAGGTGAGGTTACTGTTGAAATAACCCTTTAGTTTGGGATTCATATCGCCCACCTCCACTTTGTCGTTAGGGTCGTACTCGAAGGTAAGCGTTCCGTCGCGCTTGATATAGATTTCATTACCGGTAGCCGGGTCAATACCCATAGAGCGTACCAGCATCAGCGCTGTCTGCGAGCGTCCCTCCTCGTACATACGGTACACGCCTCCTCCCGTATTGTTCTCCAAATCCAAAGCCTGCTGGTTCATGGCTTTCATGGCGTTCGAGATTTTACGGATTTTGTTCTTTTCGTGCGAGGTACTCAATGTAACACTCCAGTTAAGGTCGTTCTTGTAATCGTTGATAAGATTGAAGCGCAGGCGGGCTTCAAAACCGGTATTGTCCATCGAACCCATATTTTCGGTGTACGAAGTGAAACCGGATGAAGGAGCCACATCGATGTTGAGCAACAGATTCTCGGTACGCTCCAAGTAAGCATCGAGGTTCAATGTAAGGAAGTTCTTCAAGATAGACATGTCGACACCCAGGTTATACTTCATCACGTTCTGCCATTTCAGTTTCGGATTTCCGTATGCGTTCACTACAGCTCCATAGATACCGTTGTATTCCGAGTCGCTGGAGTAGATGAAGCGCGTCATGGCCTGGTCGGCTGAGAAGTTAGTGGAACCGGTGCTTCCCACCGAACCGCGCAACTTCATATAACCGCTGCCTTCCCAGAACTTCTCCTGATTGATGTTCCATGCCGCGCCGACAGCCCAGAAAGGTGCGAAACGAGAGTCGCGTCCAAAGCGGCTCGACCCGTCGGTACGGTAGGTAAAGTCGAGGATGTAACGGTTGTCCCAGCCCAAGTTCATGTTACCGAAGAAGCCCACAGACTTAGCCTTGTCGAACGAACCGGTCGGTTTCGAATTGTCGGCAAACTGCATGGCATACGAAGGATATACCAGTTTATCGTTAAGGAAACCGGTAGCCACATACCCGTCCGATTCCGATTGGGTAGTGGTTATCTCACTTCCGACACCTACACTGAGGGCAAGTTTCTCGAAGAAGGTATTGTTATAGTTGGCCGTGATGTTTCCCTCCACATCAAAATCAGTACCGTTACTCACGGAGTAGCGACCGCGGTCGCCCGCATCCCGTACACCATCGAACATAACCGATTCGGGCGAGAGGTAGGCCTCGCTGCGGTTAATCTGCTTGGTGATACCGATATTTCCCTTGAACATAAGGTGCGGAGTAGCCCACCATTGCACTTGGAAATTATCACGATACAAAGTATAGCGGTTTAACGAACGGTTGGGCAATTGTGAATCATACAACGCATTGCGGATAACACGTCCGTTGGAGTTGAAGCTCTTTATCATCTCGCCTGTTTCGGGGTCATACATCCGTTCGTAAGGATTCATGGAAGCATAGTCGGAGAAGGAGCCGTAGGGCGAATCGGTCGCTTTCACATCATCAATCTGTATATCGTTGCGTGCCACCAACTTCTTGGCTATCTCATAGCTGAAATAAACACTCATTCCGTATTTGGAACGTCCGGAACCTTTCATCACTCCTTTATCATCGTCGTATTTCAGGTTGATACCATAGCGGAAATGGTCGTCTCCGCCTTCGAGGAAAGCGCTGTAACGCTGATTCACGGAAGTGGTAAGCGGCTGGGAGAGCCAGTAGGTATCGACACCCCGCTCAATTTCCGAAAGCACCTTATTATACTTGATGTCCAACAGTGTCTGTTCCTCCTTATTACCATATTTATTGGTATACAGTCCCGCCAGCCTTTCATATTCCAGCTTTTCACGCGCGTTCATCAGGTTGTATGAGCGTAAATCGGGAATGGAGATGTTGAAGTTACTGTTCAGTGTGACCCGTATCTGTCCCGGTTCGGGTCGTACGGTAGTAATAAGTATCACACCGTTGGCACCACGCGAACCGTAGAGCGAGGTAGCCGCCGCATCTTTCAGGATGGAGAACGAAGCGATGCGGTTCATATCCATATCGTACACCGTAGTGGCAGTGACTTCAATTCCATCCATAATATAAAGAGGTGCGTTGGGGTTGGTACGTGAGTCGTCGGCCTCATCACGCAAATCAAAACCTTTCTCACCACGCACGGTAATTTCGGGCACCCGGTTGGGGTCGCTACCGAATTCGTTGTTTTCCAGAGTACGTACACCGGGGTCGAAGGCCGAAATAGCCTGTAACAGATTGAGTGAACCCACTTGCCGGAGTTCTTCTCCTCCTACCACCACTTCCGAACCGGTCTGGCTGACCTTCTTACGCTGGAAATATCCCGTCACCACGACATCTTCCATCGTTTTGGAATCTTCCTGCATGGTTACTTTGTAGCTCAGCTTGTTTTTGTTCAACTTCTGCTCCACCGTCTGCATCCCCACAAACGAAAAGACCAGTTGCCCACTCATCTTGTCAACAGGCACCTTCATGATGAACTTTCCGTCCATATCGGTAATGGTGGCCACTTGAGTTCCTTTCAACAGGATGTTTACACCGGGAAGCGATTCTCCGTTTTCGTCCACTACTACACCGGTCACTTCCATCCGGTTATCGGATTGCTGCGGTGAGGCGGCGGTGCCCCCCGTGTTTTGATAAAGGGCCGGAGCCGATACCGACGCAACCATCACGTTGAAGCCATGCGTCCCGCTTGCCCAGGCATGTCCCGAAAACAGGAAACAAGCCATTACGATGTACGCTGTCCGCCTCATGCCATGCACTTCCGAACGAGCTTTACACATCGTTTGACAAAAATTACACTTTTTTCTCTCCATTCTTATTCTATATTAACAATTAGAAATTATAAGCAATCAAGTACTTAACGTACTTATATTTCATTTTTACAACTACAACTAATTGATAATCAACTAATGAGAACTTATAAAAAAGGAAGTTTTTTTGCATCCGGGTTCTCTTACACTTTAATATAAAAAATATAATTTCCCTAAATTATTGCATAATAAGATAATATTTATACCTTTGAACTCGAAAATTAGCATGTACTCAAAAGAATCATTGCAGAATTTATCGACAAACTAGCATATAAATAAAGGCTATATATAAGTACGTTAAGTACTTACCTCCCATTTTCCTTACGAAATAAAGCATTTCATATTCTACGGAGCCATTCGGCCCAACCTGATACATGTCATTCAAACGGGAGCGTCTAAAGGAATGGAAGAACTGAGGGAACGGCTTCTTAAATAGAAAATAGTTTACGCCTTTTTTACGTGCATAAAAACAATGTTCATTTGTGCACAAACGAGGATTCGATTTGTACACAAATCCAAAGTGGAATTGTGCACAATTCATGTATGCGTTTGTGCACAACCTTGAAACGCCTATCGGCAAAGGGTTTCAGAAGGTGAGTATAAGAAAGCGCCTTCTAATTTCAACGATAAAAATAAAAGACGCATTCCATTTAAGTACTGCAACATTCTCATTATACAGATAAAAAAAGAGCAAGAAGGTTGTCCTATAACAAAAAAAATTGCATTTTTGCGGAACAATCCGAAGAGTGGATTGTTATTTATCTATAACTACTAAAAGAAGGAAGAATTATGAAAAAGTATGTTTGCACAGTATGCGATTGGGTTTACGACCCTGCAGTAGGAGACCCTGATGGTGGAATTCCCGCAGGTACAGCATTTGAAGACCTCCCTGAAGATTGGGTTTGCCCTCTTTGCGGAGTCGGAAAAGAAGATTTCGAAGAAGTAAAAGAATAATTTATTGAATACAGGATGCAAGATGTCTAAAAACAGACGCATCCGAGAAGAATTATAGATTACAAAAAATGCTTAAAGCCGTTTTTATCTCTATCAAACGAGAGTAAAAACGGCTTTTTTCTGTTTAAAATAGGTTCAGTGCCAAAGCCGGAAAACTGTTGCAGTCTTACAGCTGGCCTGGAAATGTGCAGGAGCTGAACCGGCATAGGTATAATGAAAAAACGCCTGCAAATAATGCAAGCCTCACTCGCATTTGTTAGTATTTATATGTTAAGCGTTGCAGACATACAAACAATTTCTGATATAGCAAAAAAACAAAGAAAAATTTGCGATAATGTGAATTATAAGTTACCTTGCAACATGAAAGCAAGAAACGTCATAGCATATAAGCATTATTTCATAGATTTTGTGAAGTCGCTTTCTGAAAAGATGCAGGATAAGGTGGTGAAAACCATACAATATGTCGAAACGCTTCAAATCGTTCCGGAGAAATACTTGAAACATATTGAAGGCACAAAGGGCTTTATGAAATCAGGGTGAAATTTTCAAGTGACATAATACGTGTTTTTTGCTTTTTTGACGGTGAAAGAATGGTTATCCTGTTGAGCGGCTTTCAGAAAAAGACGCAAAAGACACCGAAAAAAGAGATAGACCGGGCTGTCAGGCTCATGCAAGAATACTTTAATGAAAAGGAAAAAGAAAGGATATAAACATGGAAACTTACAATCTTGATGATATAAAGAATGAACTTTACGGAGAAATCGGCACTCCTCGCCGCGATAAGATTGAAACCGAACTTTCCAACCTTCGCGTCGGGATTCAGATACGCAATGCCCGTGAAGCAAGAAAAATGACGCAAAGCGAGCTTGCAGGAAAGATAGGGAAGGAACGCTCTTTTATCTCTAAAGTTGAAAGGGAGGGAAGTAACCTTACTCTCTCCACGCTTTATGACATTGTAACAAAAGGGCTTGGGGGAAAACTTGACATACAAGTTCAACTTTGAAAAAGCGCACGGTCACGACTGCTAACAAACTCATAGGAATTTAGTTTTGGGACGTTTCCGTTACCCAACCGTTCGTGCGCAATATCTTTAAATGATACTACTATTTAATATTATGGCAAAAAAAAATAACTCCCAATGAAAGCCATAGGAGTTTGTGATAATTGGTAATTTCAATAATGCATATCCCCCGCTCCTCTAGGTTCGGGGATTTTTATGCTGAAAGACGAAAAAAATGAGAGAAAAATTTATTTTTGCATTACTTTGTGCTATCTTGTGCAATATAATATAATACAAAAGCAATATGGGAACAATAGCAAGAAAACAAACCTCGTTCCGTCTGCGGGAAGACTTGTTGCAAGTTTTACAGAAACATGCCAAGAAAGCAAATAGAAGCCTAAATAATTTCGTAGAGAGCACATTGATGGATGCAATGTACTCTGAACCAAATGAAGAAACGATTGCGGCTATTAAGGGAGCACGTGCGGGAAAATTTACCGGGACAATAGATACCAGTAGCATGGAAGCCTTCATAAAATCCTGTGAATGATGAAGGCACTGCATTATTCAACACAATATAAAAGGGGCTTCAAAAGGTATAGGGACAATCCCAACAAGCTTGAAAAGTTGCTAAAAGTATTTCGGATGTTGGAGAATGGAATTGAATTGCCTTCCGAATACAAGGCTCACATGCTGAAAGGAAAATACAAAGGCTGCATGGGATGCCACATAGAGGGTGATTTTCTCCTAATATGGATGCGGAAAAAGACATCATCGAAATATTAAAGGATTGGAAGTCATTCCGAACTGTTCTAAACGGAGTGGATTAAATATGTTAAAAACAGAAATACATTATTTCCCATTAAAGCCGTTTTTATCTCTATCAAACGAGAGCAAAACGGCTTTTTCCTGTTTAGACTAAATGCAGTGCCGAAGCCGGGAAACTGTTGCAGTCTTACAGCTGGCCTGGAAATGTGCGGGAGCTGAATCGGCATAGGTATAATGAAAAAAAACGACTGCGGTGATAAATGAAATGGGTATATAGCCCATGCCTCATTTATATTTTATTATCCCGTCTATGTTAAGGTCATCATTTCTAAAAGATTCAATTTTTAAAGGTGTTAAAATCATCAACTCATCTGCAACTTCTTGGATGGAGTCTATTAATTGTTTTCTCCAATCAACTCTTATTGCGGTTGAAACCACTCCATTTGTGGATAAAAACACTTTGATTTCTTTCCATAAAAGTGTTTTATGCTGCTGATTAAGTATTAGAACCCATATTATCAAGCGATAAAGCGAATAATTTCCATTGAAATTATGATATACCACAAAAAAACACCAATTTTGTGGCAAAATTAAAACTATGGGTGCAAACAGTTCTTACAAGGCAATGTACGACATTGTAGAACGGACTAAGGAGGGTACGATACTTATCCCTGATGATTTCACAACGTGCGGCACTCCCGATGCAGTGCGGTCGGGATTAAGCCGTTTGTGCCGTAATGGAAAGTTGTATCGCTTTGCAAAAGGTATTTATTATATACCACTATATGATAAGTGGGATGCCACGTTGAGAGAACCATCCTTAGATGCGATTGCCCTAAAAATAGCGCAAAGGGACAATGCACGTATCATTCCGACTGGAGCCTATGCACTCAACAAATTAGGGCTATCCACACAAGTTCCGGCTAACATTATCTATATAACGGATGGTTCTGCCCGGCAGGTGAAGTTTGGCGATGGAAAGAGTATCACATTTCGACATAGTAATGACTTGGGTAATTTCGCTTATAAGTCCCAGTTGATGCAACTGGCTGTCCTCGCCATGCGTGAAATTGGCGAGAAAACTATAACGGATGCCCAAAAGGAAATAATTAAAAGTATGATAACAGAACATGTTTCGGAACAAGATTTCAACCATGACATAGTGCTTGCTCCGACATGGATAAAAACAATATTACAGCGATGAAATTCATTGATTTATCAAAGGAAGACCGCATAGATATTCTTGACCGCGTTTCCACGGAGTTGAATATACGACAGCGAGAGGTCATAGAAAAGGATTGGTGGGTGACGGCAGTCCTCCGTGCCATGTTCAGTTTACCATATGCCGGTCATCTGTCTTTCAAAGGCGGTACATCACTGAGTAAGTGCTGGCATCTAATTGACCGCTTTTCAGAGGATATAGATATTGCTATTGACAGGGAGTATCTTGGCTTCAGCGGAACTTTATCCAAGACACAAATCGGCGACAAGTTACGCCGTGCTGCCTGTACTTTCGTAAGAGAGACCATGCAGCATGATTTGGCAGAACGGTTATGTCAAAATGATATATCAAAAGAAAAGTTCAAGGTAAATGTGGATATAACTCCTGTTACCACCACCGACCCGGAAATCATAAACATCAACTATGATTCTGTCTTGTCTTTTTCCATAGATGGAATGGATGGCAACCCATATATTCTACCAAAGGTAAAAGTAGAAGTCAGCGGCAGGTCAATGAGCGAACCAGTAAGTGAAATTGCCCTTGATTCAATGATAGACCAAGTGTATCCGAAAGCCCCTTTTACAGAACCGAAATTCATGGCACGTGCCGTGCTTCCCGAACGCACTTTTCTTGAAAAGGTGTTTCTACTCCATGAAGAGTTTACTAAACCTAAAGAGCTGATTCGTGTGGAACGAATGTCTCGGCATATGTACGATATCGGACAGATATTGAAAACTCCGATAGCAGAGCGTGCCATCAACGACGCAGACCTTTACCGTCAGGTAATCGAACATCGTCGCACATTCATCGGTTTGCGTGGCTTCGACTATGATACACTTTATCCGGCTACACTTAATATTATTCCACCTGCTTCCATTGTTGAGCAGTGGAGAACAGACTATGAGAGTATGCGACTGTATATGATTTATGGTGAGTCGCTTTCGTTTGAGGAGTTGATAAGCAATCTCAAAGATTTGAATGTCAGAATAAAAGATTTCCATACCATATTCACAAATGATAAAGAATTAAAATAGTTAACTACAGAGGTAACATATCTCTTGATAAATCAACCCAAAAAGGTTGATTAGTATTAACAACCAAAATTGGTTGATACAACCCTTATTTTTAGCACAAGAGCTTTAATAATTCTGAATAAAACTTCATCTTATCTCACACGAAATAAGATGAGAAGTTTTATTTTGCTTTAACAGGTGATTAAAATTAAAAATATTCCAGTTTTGTGGCGTAAAAACTGGAATACTTACTATCTTTGTATCTGTAAAACAGTAGGAAAATCTTATGGTTATAACAAGAGAAGTACAAAGGCTAGTCGAAAACTTTCAACCTGACTATGTTTTCACATATCAGGATCTTAATTTACCAATGGAACGGAGTGAAAGTGTTATCAAAATGCTGAACCGTCTGGTAAGTGAAGGTGTTATTGCCAAAATTTCAAAAGGACGTTTCTACAAGCCGAAGCAAAGTGTTTTTGGGGCGTTGAAGCCTAAGCAGGAAGAAATAGTAAAAGATTTGCTTGAGAAAGATGGTGAAATCATTGGTTATATGACCGGTTATTCAGTATTTAATCGCTTGGGACTTACTACGCAAGTGCCTAATATCATACAGATAGGTACCAATGTACGAAAGAACAAGAAAAAGAGGGGTCTGTTTACTATCAGTTTTGTTCTGCAACTAAATCCAATCACCAAAGAAAATATTACCCTATTGCAATTACTGGATGCCATTCGGTTTATAAAAGAGATTCCGGATGCTACAATTAATCAATCCTGCAAGCGTATCCTTGCTATTATCCGAGAACTGGATAAAGAGGAAACAGAGAAAGTGCTTACACTTGCAGAGAAATATCCTCCAATGGTACGTGCCATGCTCGGAGCGATGATTGAGAATATCTATGGCGCAAATAAGGCAATGCCACTGTGGAATACGTTAAATCCGCTAACTACCTACAAAGTAGGGATTGACGAACAGGCATTGCCCCAAATAAAGAAATGGAAAATAGAATGAAATTAGACCAACAACAAGAACTACTGGTAGATGCGATACGGGCTACATCGGAGTATTACCATATAGCACCTATCTATATTGAAAAGGATTACTGGATTAGCAAGATATTACAACAACTTTCACGAAGCTGTTATGCGGAAAATACCGTATTTAAAGGCGGAACTTCGCTTTCAAAAGGGTATGGACTGATTAGTCGATTCTCGGAAGACGTGGATGTTGCCGTATTGACAGGAGGTCTAAGCGGAAACCAGATAAAAACGCTTATTTCCAAAGTTTGCAAGGAAATGACACAGGGATTGCCGGAACAAGATGTTCCGGAGTTGACAAGTAAAGGCTCACGTTATCGTAAGGCGTTATTCAATTATCCTTCGTCCGTAAATGCTCCGATGTATAGTTTTGTCGCTAACCGTGTCATTGTCGAAATAAATTCATTTGCCAATCCTTATCCTTATGAGAAACGGCAAATAAAGAGTTTCATTACTTCGTATATGGAGGAAAAGGGAATGCAATCTTTGATAGAAGAATATGATTTGCACCCGTTTGGTTTGAATGTGCTGGATAAACGTCGGACATTGTGCGAAAAGGTAGTTTCGCTACTGCGCTTCTCTTTTGCAGATAATCCAGTGGAAGGATTAAGCAGTAAGATTCGGCATTTTTATGACATTTATTTTTTGCTGAATGATGCGGAATGTATGGAATATGTAAAGGGTGATTTTATAAAGAATGCCCAAGAATTGATAGAGCATGACAAAGAAACTTTTGATGTCCCGGAAAAATGGAAAAGTAGCCCAATCAGTGAAGCTCCTTTGTTAAATTCATTTGATGAGTTGTGGAATGAGTTAAGTGGACTGTATGAAAGAGAATTAGCTGCGTTAGCTTACAATCAAATACCTGGGGCTGACACTATAAAACAGCAAATTAAAAATTTTATAAATGAATTAAATGATAAATTGGAATGATATAAATAAAAAAATACAATCTCCTATTTTCCTACGTTTTTATAAGCAGAAGGATTAATACCTTCATGCCTTTTAAAGAATTTGGATAAATGGCTTACATCTGTAAAACCAAATTCATCCGCAATTTCTTTCAACTTGATTTCTCCGGTTTCTAATCTGCGCTTGATGAGTTGTAATTGCATCTTTTCGATATATTCTTTATAACTTATCTCGAAATTCCGCTTGAAATAAGTACTGAAATAAGATGGCGAAATATTAAAATTATTAGCAATCATATGGATGGAAATACGGTCACGGTTAGCTATATTCTCTTGAATGTATGCTGCTATATGAGCGTTAGTTGGAGTTTTCTTCTTTAATTCAATATTTCGGTTCTCAATGTATTCTTTTATTATTCCGAAAATGGAAAGAATATGATAATACACAATAGACGAACGAAGTACGTTAATCGTTGAATTATATAGGATAATATTCTCAAAAATATTCTTCAATATAGTCCGGCAAGGTTCACTCACCGTTATCTTATCCTCTTTCAGCCATTGAATTTCCATGATGGAAGTTGGAGTTATTTCTCGTGAAAAGGACTTATAGGAGTGGTCATAAGTCTCAAAATAGCTTGAAGTAAATTTAATATAGGTAAAGCGCGTTACAGTTTTTACTGTGAAATAATGGCGGTCACCGGGTGCAAGCAGAAATAAATCCCCTTTTTCATATGGAATTGTAACTTCATTAAAGACATGCTCCCCACACCCATAATGAATATAGATGATTTCAAAATGGTCTTGGGCATGTAATTCGCAAGAATATTCTTCCTCAATTACATCTATAATCTTTAATGATTCAAACTGGCTGCACTTTCTCATAGCGCAAATATACAAAATAATGTAATGCAAATACAAGTATTTCAATCCTATTTCCGCCTACCTTTGCAAGGTAATCATTAACTAAATAACAGAAAATGAAAAAGATAACATTATTTTCAATGGTTTTAGGTGTATTTTTAATTACCTCATGTATGGAAAACAGTAAAAAATCAGACAAAGCAGTCTTCACACAGGATGAAGACAGCACGAGTATCACAGGTTGGCAATCTCGTTATGACCGGATGGAAGCAACCGACCTTCCTGATAATGTAATAGACTTAATAGGTAAGCAATGGATGCTGGTGACAGCAGGAAATAGAAGTTCTTATAACACCATGACAGCATCGTGGGGAGCGATTGGCGAGATGTGGAGCAGACCATCTACTTTTATCGTAATCCGTGATTCAAGGCATACTTATCAATTTTTGCAACGAGAAGAAAGTTTTACACTAAGCTTTTTTACAGAAGAATATCGGGGAGCACTTCGGATTTGTGGAACAAAATCGGGACGGGATACTGATAAAGTGTCAGAAGCAGGACTGACCCCATTGGAGACCCCTTCCGGACTAATGAGTTTTGAAGAGGCTCGAATGATTATAGAATGTAAGAAAATGTTCGTTCAAGAGATGGACTATGCCAATTTGGCTCAACCTTATAAAGAGAAAATTATGGAAGAATCTTATAACAACGAGCCTTCCAAACACCAACTCTTTATTTCAGAAATAACCAATATATGGATAAAGAAATAACGAACAGATTACGGATAGGGAATTTGTTCCGACGGTATTGCAGGACAGTTCACACCCACCTGTCTTTTTTCTTTATGGGAGTGATTCTTATTTATGCAGTATCGGGCATAACGATGAATCATTTAAAGGATTTTAATCCGAAATACTATATAACTGTAAACAATTATACGGTGAAGGGGACATTCCCTACCTCCCGTAAATATAATAAAAATGAAATAATACAGCTGTTAGAAGAGGTAGGCGAGCAGAATAATTATATCAAACATTTTTATCCGAATAGCTCAACGGTGAAAGTTTTCTTGAAAAGTGGTTCATCCTATGTTCTTGATACTCAAACAGGAAATGTTGCTTATGAAGGAATAAAGAAAAGACCGGTTCTTTATCAACTCTCATTTCTCCATTATAACCCGGGAACATGGTGGACCTATTTCTCAGACTTATTTGCGGTATGCCTTATATTGATATGTATAAGCGGTATTCTAATGAATAAAGGTAAACGAGGTTTGTTCGGAATAGGGGGAATTGAATTATTGGCAGGTATATTAATCCCCGTGCTGGCTTTAATTTTATAGATAAGTGACATAATAAAATGGATGCAAAATTCAATAATTCTGAATAAAACTTCATCTTATCTCACACAAAATAAGGCACGAATAACTAACGATGTGAAGCCTCATCACATAGTTAGTTATTTTTTTAACTTATAATGCTATGCCCTCTAACATCGTTAGTTATTTCAGCCCTGTTTTGCAAGCTCCATTTGTTACTTCCGGAATGCATCAGTAAGCAATTTAGCTGCGTCCGATTTTGAACTATTGTACCACTTCAACCAAATATAGAATTCGTTCGGGCTACGCAGTTGGGGAGTAAATTTTCCGCAGTTGCGGAAATTTATTTTCGCAACTGCGGAAAAAAACCGAACCAACATGTTGATGGAATGTTACAGGCATAAATGCGGCAAGAGCAGAAACCGTTATTCTATGTTTGTGAATCTTTAAGAAATTAAGAAAATAGATTACATGCTTTACTCTGTCTTTAGATGAATTTGGGCTCATTTTGGGCTCAGGCTCACTGTGGGCCCAAAACAAGGTCACTTTTAAATCAATTGCATATTAAATATTTGATTTAATGTTCCTTATCTACATTTCTAAGACTTTGTTTTTTATCTGTTTATTTTTGATTTGAACTTGAATAATGGATGCTTCTTCAATGAAGAATTTTGAAAAAAGCAGACATTTATTAAGCACATTCAAATGGATTGAAGTTTTTCCTGACTTCATCACTTTCCTGACTTCATCACTTTTTTTCGCCATCACATAGTACGTAATGATAATCAGATAGTTGGCAAATATATTTGGGTGACTTAGGGTGACGCAAGCCCCAAAAGGTCTACTTTTGTACCATGTTCGTACGTAAAAAGAAGAATCGCTCAGGCTCTATTAGTGTGGCTGTAATTAGCAAAACACATGGAGAGGTTGAAGAAGCCAAGACCTTTGGGTTTGCCTCCTTCTATTGGGAAGCTGAACAATTGTGTGAGCATGCTCAAAAATGGATAAACATCTGTAGCGGTCAACAATAACTTGATTTTGAAGATAAAAAAGGGTCGTGAGATTGAAGAAGCAGAGCGTTTTAAGTATGCATTTCATTCAGGTTAGTATAGATAATGTATATAATTATAAAACAATATCAGCACCTTCACTTCTTTTCCATTGTTTACATTATTGGATTATTGCGCAGGATTTAGGCTCACTAGTGAGCCTGAGCCCAAAATGAGCCCAAATATCCCCCTTTCAAAATCATAAATACCTGAATATCAGTTATGCTTATTTTATGTTTTTTGAAAACAGCTTTCTATGCTATAAAATTTAGCATCTCCATCTGTTTAAATTATTCACTAAAAAAGAAGCTTAATACATTTACTTGATGTAAAGATGTATTAAGCTTCTTTGAAGAGGGTATTTGAAAAGAGAACGCTATTTCTTTTCTTTTATATCCATACGAGCTTCCACTACGTTCACTACATAATCACCTAACTTCTCACACTCCCCAATAATATCCATGTAGTGCACTCCCATCTGGTAGTCGTATTCCTTGTTATTCACATCCAGCACATTCTGGTTCTTCAACTGGTTGCGGTAATTATTAATCTCATTTTCTATATTGAAGGTCTGGTTCACATCCACACTATGACGGTCGTCTTCCAGCACCTTAATCATCTGCCCAAGCGCATCGTCCGTAAACTGGAACATCTGACGGATATGTTCATATTGCTTCTCGGTAAAGTCCATGTTCCCTTTATATTTCCGGTTTATCGTACGCGCCAGATTGTAGCAGCTGTCTCCAATGCTCTCTATCTCGGTCACTTCCCGAAGCATTGAACGAATCTGCAACTTACTTTCCGAACTTAAACGGCCGTCGGACACCATATTCAAGTAATTGGCAATCTCTACCTCCATGCTATCGCTAATGTTCTCATACTTCTCTATACGGCTAAACAATTTCGCAAAGTCATTTTCATTTTTAGTATGAAGCAAATCATCAACGAAATGGAACATCTTACGGGTACGTTCTGCAAAAAGATTAATTTCCTTACGAGCCTGCACAATGGAAAGCTCTGCCGTGGAGAGCAAACCGCCCGAGATAAACCGCAAGCGATACTCTTCGTCCTGCTCTTTCTGCGGAATCAAAGCACAGACCGTTTTCTCTATAAACGGAACAAACCAGATAAGAATCAACACATTGCAAATATTAAAGGTAGTGTGGAACGCCGATAACATATAGGGCACAGCCACCGCTTCATTCTGAGGTTTCATCACATTCTCCACAAACCAGGTGATGCCCTCTGTAAAAGGAGTAAACAGGCACAGCACCCAAATAACGCCAAACACATTGAATACCAAATGCGCCAAAGCGGCCCGTTTCGACTGCGTGTTTCCGGTTAATGCCGCCAAATTAGCCGTGATAGTGGTACCGATGTTTTCGCCCAATACCAACGCCGCTCCCAGTTCAAAACTAATCCATCCGTTGGCGCACATAATTAAAGTAATGGCCATGGTAGCCGCCGAAGCCTGCACAATCATGGTCAACACAGAACCAATGGCCACAAACAAAAGAATGGAGAGATACCCCATATCCGTATAGTTCTGTACGAAAGAGAGCATTTCCGGATTCTCGCCTAAATCGGGGGCATTGGCTTTTAACAAAGAAAGGCCCATAAACAAAAAGGAAAAACCGAAAATAAATTCACCAATTGATTTGCGGGAACTTTTTTGAGAGAATAAAAGAGGGATGCCGAATGCGAGAAGGGGAAGGGCAAAAGCAGCGATGTCTACTTGAAAACCAAGAGCCGAAATAATCCAGGCAGTAACCGTCGTTCCGATATTGGCTCCCATTATCACCCCGATGGATTGCGACAAGGTTAATAACCCGGCGTTTACAAAACTAACAACCATTACGGTAGTGGCGGAAGAGGACTGGATGAGGGCAGTGATAAGTACACCTGTCAAAACCCCGGTAACCCGGTTGGTAGTCATAGCCGTTAATATTTTCCTTAACCTGTCGCCGGCAAATTTTTGGAGCCCCTCGCTCATTATTTTCATTCCATAAAGGAAAAGTGCCAATGAACCAAGCAACTTTAAAAAATCATAAAAAGAATATTCCATCTTTAATTAGTTTTGTCGTTTATTGGCGGCTAATCATTTATCATGTAAATTAACAGCCCGAATAAGACGTTTTATTTAATACATATTTCAAAAATGCTACAAATATATTGCAAAAATATGAATCTATCAAAAGAATTTCCAGAAGGAAGTTCTCTTTTGGATATTTATAAAGGTTTTAAATTAGAAATGCCCTACACCCCGGTCAGTGCCAAAGTAAACAATAAGGTAGAAGGGCTTACCTACAAGGCATTTAATAACAAAGACGTAGAATTTCTCAACATTCTATCCCCTTCGGGTATGCGTACGTATGTCCGTTCGCTCTGTTTCATCCTGTGCAAAGCAGTTGAAGAGCTTTATCCGAAAGGAGAAATTTTGTTACAGCATCCCGTTTCTAAAGGATATTACTGTAGTCTACGTATCGGCCGTCCCGTAACCTTGGACGATGTGAGCCAAATCAGAGAACGGATGAAAGAGATTATTGCGGAAGACCTCCCCTTTCACCGTGTGGAATGCCATACGGAAGAAGCCGTAAAACTATTTAATAAAAAGGGAATGTATGACAAGGTGAAACTCCTTAAAACCACCGGAAACATTTATGCATTCTACTATACGTTGGGAGATTCGGTGGATTATTACTACGGAAGTCTTCTCCCCCGCACCAGCTACGTAGGGTTGTTTGACATCGTCAAATACTATGATGGCATTTTACTGCGCATCCCCAACCGGGAACATCCTGAAACGCTGGAAGACATGGTGAAACAAGAAAAGATGCTGGATGTTTTCAAAGAGCATCTTCACTGGCAAGAGATTATGGGAGTAAGCACGGTGGGCGATTTCAATGAATCCATACAACACGGGCATGCTACGGATTTGATTAATGTGTCGGAGGCTCTTCAAGAAAAAAAGATAGCCCAAATAGCCAATGAAATATACAATAAGGGGAAAGTAAAGCTCATCCTTATTTCCGGTCCGTCCTCTTCAGGAAAAACCACCTTTAGCAAACGGCTTTCCATCCAGCTGATGACAAACGGCATGCACCCGGTCCCCATTTCATTGGATAACTACTTTGTAAACAGAGAACGTACTCCGCTCGACGACAAAGGAGAGTACGATTACGAATCCTTGTATGCACTCGATTTGGAATTCTTCAACCAGCAGCTCGCCGCGTTGCTGCGAGGAGAGGAAGTGGAACTGCCGCGTTTCAATTTCAGTACCGGAAAAAGGGAATTCAAAGGAGATTATCTGCGTATTGATAATAATAAGGTTATCATTCTGGAAGGCATCCACGCTTTAAATCCGGAATTAACACCGCATATCCCCGCTGAGAACAAGTATAAAATATATGTATCGGCCCTTACCACCATCATGCTGGACAACCACAACTATATCCCTACCACCGACAACCGCTTGTTGCGCCGCATTATCCGCGATTACAACTACCGGGGATATTCGGCCGAAGAGACCATCCGCCGTTGGCCAAGCGTACGGGCGGGAGAAGAGAAATGGATTTTCCCTTATCAGGAGAATGCGGACGCCATGTTCAACTCGGCTTTGCTCTTTGAGCTTTCAGTGCTGAAAAATCATGTGGAACCCATTCTGAATCAAGTGCCACAATGTTCTTCCGCTTATTCCGAAGCATACCGCTTGCGGAAGTTCCTACAATACTTTTTACCGGTTCAGGACAGAGAGTTGCCGCCTACTTCACTCCTGCGAGAGTTTTTAGGAGGAAGCAGCTTCAAATATTAATAAATTGATTACTTTTGCACAGGTAAAATAAATTCTATGCAACAGGGGAATTATCAAATACAAAAACAGCAGCAAGTTCAGACTCTTTCGCCTCAACAGGTGCTGGTTGTAAAGATGTTAGAGCTTCCGGCCGTAGAATTGGAGGAACGTGTCCGTGCAGAGGTGTTAGACAACCCCGCACTGGAAGAAGGACAGCTTGACAACGAGCGCAACGAAGACGATTTGAACGAAGGAAACGGCGTTGAAAGTGAAATGCCGGAAGGCGCCAACGAGGATATTTCGTTAGGAGACTATCGGACGGAAGATGATATTCCGGACTATAAGCTGAAACAACCTCATTCTTCTCCGGAAACACAAGCGGAAGAAATCCCGTTCTCGGATGCCATCTCTTTCTACGAGATATTAAAGGAACAATTAGGGGAAAGGGATTTGACGGAACGTGAACGCACTTTAGTGGAATATCTGATAGGTTCGTTAGACGATGACGGATTATTGCGGAAAGATTTATCTGCCATTGTAGACGAGCTCTGTTTCAACTACAACCTGGAGACCTCTGAAAAAGAGCTGGAAGAGGCTTTAAAAATTCTCCAGGACTTTGACCCCGTAGGTATCGGCGCCCGCAATTTACAGGAGTGCCTGCTCATACAGCTCAACCGTAAAGAGGATTCTCCGCTCAAACAAATAGAGCTGAATATTCTAACCAAATGTTACGAGGAATTTACGAAAAAACATTGGGATAAGATACTTCAACGCCTGTCGCTGACTCCCGAACAGTTTGAAGAAGCCAAGAATGAGCTGATTCATCTGAATCCCCGTCCGGGCAGTTCGCTGGGTGAAGCGGTAGGACGCAGCTACCAACAAATCATTCCGGACTTCCTGGTAGAAACACTCGACGACGGAACCATCCTACTCAACCTGAACGACCGGGGAGTTCCCGAACTGCATGTAAGCCGCTCGTTTATGGACATGCTTGAAGAGCATACCAAAAACAAGGCAAACCAAAGTAAAGAGTCGAAAGACGCCATGCTGTTTCTAAAACAGAAAATGGACGCAGCCCAAGGATTTATCGATGCCGTGAAGCAACGGCAACAAACCATGTATACAACCATGCAGGCTATTATCGACCTGCAACGTGCTTTCTTTGAAGAAGGAGACGAATCATTGCTGAAACCTATGATACTGAAAGATGTAGCCGAGCGTACCGGGCTCGACATTTCCACCATTTCACGGGTAAGCAACAGCAAATATGTACAGACCAATTACGGAATCTATCCGTTAAAGTACTTCTTCAGCGACGGATATACGACGGACGAAGGAGAAGAATTATCAGTGAGAGAAATACGCAGAGTGCTGAAAGAGTGTGTGGAAAAAGAGGATAAAAACCATCCGCTAACCGATGACGAACTGGCCAAAATATTAAAAGAAAAGGGATTCTCCATTGCACGCCGCACAGTAGCGAAATATCGGGAACAGTTAAATATTCCCGTTGCAAGACTAAGAAAATAAATCTATGGAAGAAAAGTATTTACGGATTTCCGCAAGAGTTTTATCGGCGATATTTACTCCGTTCTATGTCCCTACAGTAGGTTTTCTGGCACTGTTCCTGTTTACCTACCTACGCATGTTGCCTCTCTCTTACCAAATTGTAGTATTAGGCATCGTATATGCCTTTACCGTACTTTTACCTATGCTGGGCATTTACATTTACCAGAAAATAAACGGTTGGAGCCTGCGCCATCTGGGACATAAGGAAAAACGTATAGTACCTTATGCCATGACGATTCTGTCGTATGTCTGCTGTCTGTTACTCATGTACCGGTTAAGCATTCCCCGTTCTCTTTCAGGCATTATCGTGGCTGCATTGATGGCGATGATTATCTGCGCGGTTATCAACGTATGGTGGAAAATCAGCGCACACATGACTGCCATCGGCGAGTTTGTAGGCGGACTGGTATCGTTCAGTTTCGTCTTTTACTATAATCCGTTGGGATGGTTTTGTTTTGCCATCCTGCTATCCGGTGCCTTAGGCACTTCCCGCATCATCCTCCGCCAACATTCCCTCTCACAGGTATTGGTAGGGTTTCTGGTTGGATTCGTATGCGGTATATTAGGTATATTATTTATTTAAATTACAATAGAATGAAACCAATTGTCAGTATTATCATGGGAAGCACTTCCGACCTTCCTGTTATGGAGAAAGCAGCCAAACTGCTCGACGAGTTGCATGTGCCTTTCGAGATGAATGCTTTATCGGCTCACCGTACTCCGGAAGCCGTGGAGACTTTTGCCAAAGGGGCTAAGGAACGCGGCATCAAAGTGATTATTGCCGCAGCAGGCATGGCAGCAGCCCTTCCCGGCGTGATTGCAGCCAATACAACCCTCCCGGTAATCGGTGTTCCCGTAAAAGGTTCTGTACTCGATGGTGTGGACGCACTTTACTCTATTATTCAAATGCCTCCCGGAATACCTGTAGCTACCGTAGCTATCAATGGGGCCATGAATGCCGCCATTCTGGCAGTGCAGATGCTTTCATTAAGCGATGAAGCGTTGGCTTCCCAGTTTGCCGTTTACAAAGAAAACCTTAAAAAGAAAATAGAAAAGGCAAACGAAGAGCTGAAAGAAGTAAAGTTCGAATACAAGACAAACTAAGCCTAGCGGCAACAAATAAAAATCAGGCTCAACCGGATATAAAATCAGTTTATAGAGAGCCTTTTTACACAAGTAGTCTTGTCACCTTACGGGAGTACTCTCGCAGGCTTACAAGACTACTCTCGCAAGGTGATGAAAGTAGTCTTGTAAAAAAAGCATTTACAAAACCTAATCTGCATCATTCATACTCAGGATTGAAAGGAGTTATCGGCCAACAAATGGGCATACCGGTTAAAGCCGATAGTTTTACGCTGGCAATACAGTTGCATCGATTCTAACTCCTTCACTCCTAACGAAGTGATAACTCCTTTCAATCCTGAGTATGAATGATGCAGGCTAAATTAATTATCAAAAAGAAATGGTCGATTTATTTAATTACACCCGTCGCCAAACTACCGAAGTAAATATAGGCGGAACACCTCTCGGAGGAGACAACCCTATTCGTATCCAATCTATGACGAACACCTCTACCCGGGACACGGAAGCTTGTGTGGAGCAGGCCAAAAAGATTGTAGACGCAGGTGGCGAATATGTACGGCTTACCACTCAAGGAATAGCAGAAGCGGAAAATCTGAAGAACATTAACGGGGCTTTACGCTCGCAAGGCTACATGACGCCCTTGGTAGCAGATGTGCATTTCAATCCGAAAGTGGCGGAAGTGGCAGCCTTGTATGCCGAAAAAGTACGTATCAATCCGGGGAATTATGTAGATGCGGCCCGCACTTTCAAACACCTCGAATACACGGACGAAGAGTATAAGCAGGAGCTTCAGAAGATTCGCGACCGTTTCATCCCGTTCCTGAATATTTGCAAAGCAAACCATACCGCCATACGCATCGGAGTGAACCATGGTTCGTTGTCCGACCGCATCATGTCGCGATATGGCGATACGCCGGAGGGTATGGTCGAATCGTGCATGGAGTTTCTCCGAATCTGTGTGGAAGAGCATTTCACGGATGTAGTCATTTCCATTAAAGCCAGCAATACGGTAGTCATGGTTAAGACGGTACGCCTACTGGCCTCGGTGATGGAAAAAGAGGGAATGGCTTTCCCGTTGCATTTGGGTGTGACCGAAGCCGGAGACGGGGAGGACGGACGTATTAAATCGGCTGTAGGCATCGGCGCTCTGCTGGCTGACGGACTGGGAGATACCATCCGCGTATCCTTGAGCGAAGCGCCCGAAGCAGAGATTCCGGTAGCCCGCAAGCTGGTGGACTATGTAACACTACATGCCGGACATCCTTACATTCCGGGACTCGAAGCTAAAGGGTTCGACTACTTTTCACCCCAGCGCCGCACCACCCGTGCTATAGGAAACATAGGCGGAGACAACGTACCGGTAGTGATTGCCGACGGTTATCACCCGCGCGAAGCTTCCAATCCGCAATTCCAACCCGACTACATTTACACCGGACGTCAATTGCCGGCTACCCGTGAAGCGTGCGGTTACATTGTAGATGCCGACACGTGGACAGGGGAAGAAGGCACTTATCCGGCTTTTATGCCCTCCAACGAGGAGAATGACGTACCGCTGTTTATTCAAATCAGCACCAACCCGAGTCCCGTTAAGTTTCTGTTCCTTACTTATCTGGCCTGCAACGATGAAATCATTGCCATGCTCCGCCATCATCCGGAAATTGTTATCATTGCACAAAGCAATCATCCCAACAGGATAGGCGAATTCCGCGCTTTGATACACCAACTAATCAATGAGGGGATTCAAAATCCGGTGGTGATATTCCAGCACTATACCGAAAATGAAGCGGAAGATTTACAGTTGAAAGCAGCTGCCGACACCGGTGTCCTGCTCTTCGACGGGCTCTGCGACGGTCTGTTCCTTTTCAACAACGGAACGATTCCTTCCACTGTCATCGACGCCACAGCTTTCAATATATTGCAGGCAGCCCGTACACGCACCTCCAAAACGGAATATATCTCCTGCCCCGGATGCGGCCGTACACTGTTTGATTTACAAACCACTCTGGCAAAGATTAAAGAAGCAACGTCTCACCTGAAAGGCTTAAAGATAGGTGTGATGGGGTGTATCGTAAACGGTCCGGGCGAAATGGCCGATGCAGATTACGGTTACGTAGGTGCCGGTCGTGGAAAAGTGAGTCTTTATAAAAAGAAAGAGTGCATCGAAAAGAACATCCCCGCCGAAGAGGCTGTAGAGCGTTTGTTGGAATTCATCAAAGCGGACTTGGAAAGCAAGTAAATCCGATTCTCTAAGAGGGATATCAAGACAAGAACGCTTACTCTAAAAAGGTAGTAGATTCTAACTTACAAGTATAAAAGAGGTTATTAGAATCCATCAGTCTTAGTAATCTCCCATCATGGGATACTCATTTGGAAACTAAACACAGCGTGGAAGTTACTCAATACAGAAACTTCCACGCTGTGATGGGTTGTCATTTGAAAGATAATCACAACTAATGTTCGCACTTCCGGGTGGCTTTATCGTTGTTTCCAATGGTTCAAAGGCAAACATTTGAGAGCTAGGCACAACAGTTCACTTATCCTTATTTCTTAAATTTTCTTCACTCTTTTTCCCGTATGCTTCACCTCTTGGCAAAAGATATTGGAATAGAACTACATCGTCTTTTATTTGAACGTGGAAAACAAAGAAAGCCCGATAACTGCCGATACGGATACGATAGATATTATTAAAATCTACAAGCTTTTTGCAATCAGTAATTTCATCTATAGATTTTGCACTTTCAGCCTCACAAACAACTTTTAATAGGGATTCCTTTATCTTACCCGACAGCTTACTTGTGGCCTTCATAAAAGGTTTGGAAAACTCCACTCTCATTCTCCTAGCCATTTACGGAATGCTTCCTGTTCCTTCTTACTAGCAGGAACAAGCCCTTCAGGTTCATGTTTCGACAACCATTTATACGCTTGTTCGTCGTCCATATTTGCGACTAAATCTTCTACATCTCTGACAAGAAGGTCTTCTATATATTTCTTTAGATTTGTACCTTTTGCTGCAGCTTTAATAGATAAATACCGAAAAATATCTTCTGGTATATCTATTACTTTTCTCTTTTTTATTGCTGTATCCATGATTCTATTGTTTTACGCTACAAATATATATAATATATATTGCGCATACAATACATATAAGGCTTTTTATTCCATTCATTTATATATTTCGCAACATAAAACGTAAGTAGCGGATTGCTTCCAATATCACAAACATAAAAGAACTCGGTCAAACTCTGTTTCCGAGCAATGATAGAGTTCTTATCACTGCCAATAAGAGTGATTAAGATTCTCCACAACCAAAAGCATTCCTATTGATTTTGCCGTTCAGCTTTCATTTTCTCCTTATAATCAGTAGGAGCCATACCAAAATAAGATTTAAAATACTTGCTAAAATAGCGAGGGTCGTTAATACCCACCATATAGGCTATCTGCGTCATGGTATAATCTCCGTTTTCTATCAGCTGGGCGGCACGTTTTACACGCATCTCTTTTATAAACTCAATAGGGGCAAGTCCCGTTAACATCTTCAACTTTTTGAAGAAGACCGAACGACTTACAGCTAGTTCTTTCACCAAATCATCGACTATCAAGTCTCCATTATCCATGTTCTTCTCCATCAGTTCGGTCAGTTTCTCCATGAATTTACGGTCGTAAGCAGAAAGCGTCGACTGGGGCGGTTGCTCTTCCTCGCCCCGGACTTTATCGGCTGACTTCATCAAGTTCGCACAATAGAGCTGTTGCAACTTAACGCGTTGCGCCAAAAGATTTTCCACCCTGGCTTTCAGGTAAGTGGCACTAAAAGGCTTGATAATATAGTCGTCCGCCCCAAGTTCCATTCCTTTCAGTCTGCTGTCAAAGGTGTACTTCCCTTCGGGAGTTTTCCGGATATAATTCAATCCACCGCCAAAAGTAGCTACCCAGATACGTCCGTATGCGTCTTCGTGCAATCCATACACACTGTTATGACTCAAGCTATAGATATCGTCCTCATCATATTTAAAGCGGGTTATCTTGAATCGCTCACCGCTCTTTTCGAGCAACGCAACCCCCTCTCCTTTCGTAGCAATCCAGATATTTCCATGCGAATCCTGCATAATGTGGTAAGCCACTCCCACAAAAGGTGTACCGGTTCGGGCTATCGTTCCGTTTTCGTTCAAATAACCCAGGTAGTCCATATTGTGAGTATAGATTTCAATTTCTCCATCCCGCTTTCCCATCCAGATACGGTGCTCACTGTCTTCAAACAGTGCACGGACCCCGATTGGCATTCAGGTCATACCCGCGTCCACCCTGCGGATAGACTTCATCGCCTACGAAAAGCTTGCAGGGAACGGTCTTTGCTCGATTTATCCCGAACAAAATACTTCATCGGTTCCTCTTCCCCCTCCACTACTTTTATCAGTCCGTTATGGGTAAGTAACCATTCCTGGTTTTTGGAGTCACAAAACACATCGTATACACGGGCAGGATTCTCACCGCGCGCATGGGTGGCATACATCCGTGTGGTAATGGTAAAATCCCTTGGATTCGTCTTTACCCGAATCGCCCCTTCCGTATTCAGAATCAACCACACCACCCCATTAGGCAATACCTTGATGGAAGCACATCGCCTCCCTTCCTCCATCCCTTCCGCCGGAACTTGCTCGAATGTTTCGGTCTTCTGGTCGAACCGGAATACCTTATCATCGTAAGTCTGCACCCAAATATAGTCATAGAGGTCAATTTTCAACAGGTCGATGCGGTTATTAGCCAACCCCACCTTATTTTCCGTACTCGATTTATATACTTTGAAATTATATCCATTAAAACGGTTGATTCCATCCCAAGTAGAGAACCATAGAAATCCGTTATGGTCCTGTTCTATGCTCATAATGGAACTTTGAGACAATCCATCCTCTGTTGAATAATGTGTAAAGAAGCAGGGAGGCTGGGCATGCGCATAAAAAAGAATTAATGAGAAGAATAGGTATAAAAAGTGTCTTTTCATTTTGTCTAGTCTAGTGTAATCTGTGTGGTAAATATACAAAAAACATAAATAAATTCAAAATTCAGGCTTCTAAAAACAAAGCACCCGTTATAAAACAGGACTGGTTTTTCCTGATAAAAGAAGACACTAGTTGTTATTTACGTACTATTGCAATGTCTCGCAGGCATAAAGGATGAACAAGTAAACGCCATATAGGCCTATTTTCGTCAAGACTTATCAGGTATTAGACTTTATGTAATCAACTAAATTCAGGCTATTACATTATTACAATCTTGACCATAAGTTATTCCCTATGATGCCACGCCTGTGGCACAGTTGTGACAGACAGCTTGGCACACTTGTGACAGAAGCGTTGGCACAGTTGTGACAGACGGCTTGGCACAGTTGTGACAGACGGCTTGGCACAGTTGTGACACAAGTATTGGCATTGTTGTGCCACAAGCTTGGCAAAAACCGTTATATAAGTCTAGCTGACACAGTTCGAACTAGCAAGCACAAATGTCCTATACAGGCAGAAGTAAACGGAGAAGAATACCCAAAGCACATTACGACCGAACAGCTCTGCATATCGGCCTCTCAAAGCGGATTGGCAGCCAAGTGCAATACAAAACAGTTCCACTCCGGACGTATCCGAAGTGGAACCCAAAAACAGAAAGATTAAAACACTCTTACTTACCTAGACTAACCCTATAGAACTACTTTTCAAAATAACGCACTAACTTCATCATATTATCAATATAGTCCTTCATCGAAATACACATCTCCCCCGTGGTACAGGGATAAGGAGAGGTATCGTGTTCATCGCCGACAAACGTACTGATATATTTCGTTTCGTCGCTGACTCCGGCAACCGTATAGGGTTTGTATGGATTGGAGGTAGACTTCAAGGGCGTCAACCAACAACCCTCTTTCGTCAACGAATTGACCAATTCCTGCGCTACACTTTCCGATACGTTGTCTTGTCCGCGCAGACGGGTATAATATTTAGGCAACGGCACCAAATGGTCCTGCAACAAAGGCGACTCCTTTGTCAACTCCGACACCGGAAGATTCTTTACTTCCTCATATTGGCGTCGCAATTCACTCGGATTCACAAATGTGGCCGAACTATAATGCGCGATTGTATTCTCCAGCTCTTGATTGATATAGTACATCCCGTTCTTCACATTCGTCCCTTTACGATGTACATACAGCGGTTTCCCGTCATCAGGGTCTATAAAACGGGGAACCAAGATTTCCTCCGGATTAGTAGACTGGCGTTTCCATTTCTTCACTTCCGATTCCGGTAATTTCATCGATTCCAGGAAACGAATGGCGGCAGGGATGCCGGACAAGAAACGCGTGTCAGCCGTCAGTTTATAATAATCCAGCATTAAATGAATGAGCCTGACTGTTGTTCCGGTGTTTACACTGCGCGGTTCATACGAACGGGCATGCGCCGGTTTCAAATCGTCGACTGTATACTGGTCGGCCCAACCCGCGTACGGCTCTCCCTGTTGAAGCGAAATCATGAGATACATGGCGCGCATAATCGGCTCTTTAATTCCCTGCAATCCCATCGACTGGTAGCATTGAATCAGAAACTCCGTCGCATCGGGAATCACATCATCATTTAAAGTGATAAAAGAAGAGTAATCGGCCTTTCCCTGAAAAGGATGGTCGTACATCAACGGATAACGCTGCGGCCATCCACCCACCGGATATTGGCTTTCCAATACAAACCGGATACACTTCTCCAAGGCCGGACGGAAAGTGGGGTCGTTCTTTTCTACATACATACGTAACAAGAACTTGGCAGCTTCCATCGTCCCGGCGTCATCATAGGTGGCATTGCCGTAATAATGTTGGAACTCTTCCAAACGCCAGCCGTTTTTACCGACCGTATCGTACCACTCTTTCAATGAATTCTCACCGGCAAAATCAAATACATAATTCCAGCCACCACACTCCAGCTGTCCCCAAATCAGCGCATTAGCCACCTTCTTTGCCGCATCATAATAGTACTCGTCCCCTGTGGCATGATACACATCGAGCAATAAATGCCCCACAGAAGGAGTGCCCGGAGGCTGAACCCAAACCATCGTCCTCTTAGCCTCCATCTCGCCCCATGAGCGGGACATATCCGGCAAATAGTTCCAAACGAAACCGCCCTTATAGCTCACCTTATCCATCATGAATTGTGTAGCGGTCTTCATGGTTTTCAATACTTGCTCATCCAGTTTTTTACGAGTCTGAGCCATACCCGGACAGACCATACTTACTACACACAGAGCCAGAATAATCTTTCCCCATTTCTTTCTTAATATGTTTTCCATCGTAACAATAGTGTTTTTAGATTTAAGTTTAACGTTCACGATAAAGGCAAAATAACGCATTTCTGCGTGCTTCGGATTGTAATATTTGACTTTTTCTTCGTAAATTTTAATCAAGAGAGAGCATCTTCCACAGATATTGCCTATATTTGAAAAACCTTTTTAAACACGTAGATTTCTAAAGCAAAATACTATGAATAAAAAATTGAGAAACATGTTACTTGTTTGTGCCTTAGTGGCTCCGTTTACCATACAAAGCGGCTATGCACAAGAGCAAGTAAAAAAAGAAGATTCTAAAAATTGTCCAAAAGAAAAGATTATGAGAACAGGAAGTGAAAACTTTATTTTTGCGAAAGACCAGGAATGGCAGCCGGCAGGCGAAGGTGTAGTCCGTCAAATTATGGGATACGACGGACAGATTATGATGGTAAAGGTAAAATTTGAAAAAGGGGCTGTCGGCACTCTTCACCACCATTACCACTCTCAAGCAACCTACGTAGAAAGTGGAAAGTTTGAATTCACCATTAAAGGAGAAAAGAAAATTGTTTCCGCCGGCGATGCTCTTTATAAGGAACCCGATGCCGTACACGGTTGTGTTTGTCTGGAAGCAGGCATGCTGATAGACTGCTTTACTCCGATGCGCGAAGATTTCTTAAAGAAATAAGAATCAGTATCTCACTGATGCAGATAGAGGCTGTCTGAAGATGAAATCCGAGTATTAAAATCTTATAGACAGGAACCTCTTTAAAGAGAATCCCCTTATTCCTCCTTATTATATTCAGATAATAAGATTGGAATAAGGGGATTTTTATGTCTCTACTTATGGATTAGAAAGCTAATCACAACTCTTCCTGAGCAAGCGTGAGCGTTTTTTCTGCTGTTTCCAATGGTTCAAAGATACTAATTGAGAACCAATCACAACAGATTAATCGACATAACGAATAGGACATCCGCTTATCCGTATCAAATCGGGCAAATCGTAATATTTCAGTACTCCATATAGCACATTCGAATACATCTCTTTCTGCATCGGCTTTACTATAAAATCAGTCCACGTTTTTACACTCTGCGATAGTTCTACCTCCTTTATCCGATTGTCCAAATAGGCAGCATGAATGACAGCCGGTCCGCAGATACCATTAGCAACCACCTTTACCGGACGACCTTTCAACTCTTGGTATTCCGAGCAGAAATCGAGCATTGTTAAAATATCCACTACTCGTTGTCCCATGATAGGGCGACCTATGCGCATACTGACCATCGCATTGCGGTATTCCCGATTCCAATACTTAGATTCTGAGTAGATAGCCGGGTCGGTGGTTTCACCTATTCCCCGCAAGTCGGCCAACAGAAGTATATTCTTTTCAGCCAAAGCCGCCTTTATATGAGCCGGGTCACTTAAATAAGCGCCCTTCCCTTCGTCTTGGAAGCGCAACACTACAGGAGAATCAGCCGCTACTCCGGCAGGGATAATCAACACACAAGGGACTGGCATCTCTCCGTCCCGTATCAATTGGAATTTATATTGTTCGTACCCCTGCATAGAAGCATGTCCGGTAGATTCTATTCGTATTTTTGTATCAGGAAGATTCTTTAAACCCAGCAACTCCAATACTTTGGCTTGCATGGTTTCTCTTCCTTCAGCAAGAAATGCCTTGCGCTGCGACTCCCATTTCTGCACCAGTCCGGCACATTCATCCATCGTACTTACCGCACCGGGCAAAGAAACATTCACTTGTCCCTTCGAGGTACAAAGCACATCCGCCAACTGGAAGCGTTCTTTGGGCGTCTCCTTTACCGGAGACTTATCATTCTTCAACCAAAGCTTAAACCAGCTTACCAGTTTTTGTCTCTTCTCGGCTCCCAACCCATGACCGGTCTCCACCGTCAGCATATCCACCTTTTCGGGTACTCCCAAGGCTTTGTAACTTTGTTTCAGTTCGGCATATCCCTGCAAAGCGCCCCATAAATCAACAAAATCATATTTACCACTCAATATCAGTAAAGGCCGAGGCGCCATCATCAAAGCAAAATCAGGAACCTCCAACTGTTCGCGCCCTTCATAGGGAATATGCTGGCAACCGTCCGAAGGTCCTTGTAATTCGAGCGTACGTTCGCGGGTAGAAAAGAAACTGCAAATAGCTGCCACCTTTACGCGCGGGTCTAATCCTACATAGTAGGCCGTTTGGGTTCCTCCGCCGGAAGAACCGTAGACCCCGATATGCTCGGCGTCAATGTCGGAACGGGTCAACAGATAATCCAAAGCGCGGGAATTATCCCAATATTCCTGTGCAGCCAGACTTGTACCCACCAAATTGAATCCTGCATTTAATAAGGTATGCTCCGTTGTTGCTCTCGGTGCAACGGATTTACCTTCTTCATTTAACAGTTGCATACGTTCGCCCTGTCCGATAGGGTCGACCACCAATACAGCAATACCATTGGCTGCCAAAGCTATAGCCGCAGTGGAGAAGGGGCCTTTTCCATTCGGCCCATGTCCGCACAGTTCCAAGGTAGCAGGCACCGGAGCAGATACATTCTCCGGCATATATAAGTTGGCCGTTACATAACGTCCGGGATTGCTTTCAAAAAGAATCTTCTCGATATGATAACCGGTACCTTGCACCTTCCCTACTACTTGCGCTTTTAAATCGCCCTTTTCGGGAAAGTCTCCTACAATCTTCAAATACCGCTCCTTACAACCGTCCAGATACTTCTGCATCTCTGCGGCCGAAGTAAAAGCTTTATGGATAGCCGTTTGTCTGTCGGCATACTGTTGATGCACATCCCGCATGAGATATGAATTATAAGCGGTACTTTGGCTCCAAGGCAATGCTCTGAACTCATTCTGTGCAACCGCTCCACCTATACCGCTCAAAAGGAACAGGCTTGCACACCATACTCGAATATTTATTTTCTTTTTCATAGAAATCTATATTTAATGGAGAATTGAAAGTGTTATTTAATGGAGAATTGAAAATGGAAAGTTGAAAGTGATTTAATGGAAAGTAAGAAAGCGATGAGTTGCATATCAGTATACTTCGTTCTTCATTCCGCTTCTTATTCACTTCTTTCATTTTCAATTTTCAACTTTCCATTTTCAATTAAATAACTAATCATCGGACAGCGAGCTCCAGCTCCTTCCGGTTATCACCTGCCGTCTTTACGTATAAACGCTTGTGTGTTTCATCGTAGAACCAGCCTACCTGCGTTTCCGTTTCCTCTACCGACGAAAGTTGAGGCAGCGGTTTACCGTTTTCCGTTACACGCTGAGGAGATTTCAGCAAATATGCTTTTACACGGTAAGTATGACGGGCAGGTTCGTATTTCCCTACCGGACGAGAAGCTGTAAATGTCCACTCGTCGCTCTTCAATACACTGGTAAAACGGGTCAATGCAGACACCTCCTTCTCATAATCCATCGATATGCCATCGTCCTCATACAACTCAAACGAAGAGGTTCCGGAAGGATAAACATCCAGCGTCAACACCTCCACAGGATGTTCGTCTACCCACTGCATGGCCGGTTGCATAGGAATTATAGCGCCGGCTTTGATGTAGATAGGAAGCACGTCTAATGGAGTAAGGAAAGATTTATACTGACGTCCCTCATACCGTTCGCCGGTCTCATAATCGAACCATTCGCCGCCGGGGAAATAGACATGCTGGCTCAAAGCGCCTTTCGTCGTAACGGGACAAACCATCATCCAAGGGCCAAACATATATTGCCGGCTCAGTTGATAGGTATTTTCATCCTGCGGATAATCCATCACCAACGGAGTCATCATCGGACGAGCCGTTTTGTGCAACTGGTACGCATTGCTATAAATATAAGGTATCAGCTCATAACGTAAACGGTCGTACTTTATGAAGTTAGCCAATGCTTCCGGACCATATGTCCACGGTTCATGGTAACGGGGATGGTCCATACCGAACACCATCGCAATAGGAGAAAACATGCCGAACTGCACCCAACGGGTATAAAGTTCCGTATCATACGGAGAATACTGTTCGAAACCGCCCATGCAATGTGTCCAATTGCCCACACCGCTCATGCCGATATTCAATCCGGCACGTATTACCGGCTCAAACCATTGCCATTCGCTGCCCCAGTCGCCTGCCCAGATATAGGGGTAACGCTGAATGCCGGCATAGCCCTCACGGGTATGAGTCAAGCCTCTCATATTATTATATTCCTGGAATTTGCGATACGGCGCTTCGGCATACGCCAACGGATAAATATTATGAAGTTCTTTCAGATTCATCGTTCCGCCTACATCGGTCTTCACAAACTTGGCTCCGATGGAAGCAACCTTCATCACACCGTTGTTCCACCACCAGTCTACCGCTTCCGGTTTAAAGAAGTCCACCAAGCCTTCATACCGGGCTCCCGGATAGAGCACATTCCCCTGTTCCCGAGCCTTGTCCAATAGCTGATAAGCCGGACCGTTATCGAGAATAGAACGGATATGAAGCCCCACCATCTGTACATGCTGCGCATAGCAGCTATCGAACATCGCCTTCGGATTCTTAAATGTTTCACGCCATTCAAAACAGCAACCGCCGTTACCAAAAGTAGTAAACAGTCGCCAAGTGGAATCCAACCAAAGAATATCAAAAGGAACTCCTTCTTCACGCAAGCGTTTACACAGGGCGGGAGGATATTTGTCGGAAGTCATCTGTTCGTTCTTCCACGTACCTCCGGCATAAGTTCCTACATGCAATCCCATGGCAAAACGGGGAAGCATCGGCGATTTTCCCGTCAAATCCGTATAGCGGTCAATCATTGTATAAAAGTCAGGGCCATAGATAAAGTAATAATCCAAATCACCTCCATACGCCTTAAACGAGTAAGAGTCGCGGTTATCCCAACCCATATCCCACTCCGTGGCAAACGGAGTATGGAAGAAGATGCCATATCCTTTGGTACTCATCATAAAAGGTACCGGACAATAATTGGCACGCAAAATGTCTTTTCCTCCTACAGCCGGCTTCGCTCCCCGTCCTAGCTCTACGTTCAGATAGACTTTACGTCCTCGCTGGTCCATAAAATCCATACGTTCTCCAAAGCCGAAGAAATGCTCGTCCGGTTGCAACACCGCCTTTGTTTTCACGGAATCTTCATACACACGCTGTTCTTCCAATTCCTTATATAACACCTGACCCTGCTTATCCGAAACCGTCAGCCCAAAAGGATGCTTCTTAGCGCTAACAACTAACTTACCGGTAGTGATAAGCCACTCGCCCCCGCGCTCTTCCACCTGATAATTGACCGGTGAGAAATTGTATTGACGAACCATCCATTGTTCATTTTCGGGAAACTCCGTCTTTCTACTATACCGTACACGGAACATATCCTCTGTACAGAATTCCAATTTTACCTTTCCTTCGGGTAATGTTAACAACAAATTGTTTCCTTGCTTTTGGAAAGAAAGTTCTACAGCCCCCATTTCCAGGCCATACAAACATAAAAAGAGATAGAATATGAGCTTTTTCATAGTATATAAATATATCGTTTGCTTAGCTATTAGAATCTAAAAAAGGTAACAATAAAGGCATTCAATCATAATGCTCAACATACGTTTAAAACAGAGTTTACCCTCTATTTCCGGGCTAAAGTTACTGAAATTTATTGTTTCACATATATTTCGGTCTGTAATTTATTCCACCTCTAAGATTTCTAATATTCCCAAATGTCCCCGTTTCAGATTCCTGGAAAAATCTTTTTTCCCCTTTTCTCTAACAATATTCTTTCACAGAATGTAAAGTTGTCGACAACTCCTCCTTCCCTTTTCCATCCCAACCCCGTCAGGAAATCATACGTCAAGAAAACAGCCCGAATTAATACTATTTATATCCCTTTAAAGCAAAAGAATCAAAGATATATCTTATTTTAGCCAAAATAAAAGTCTAAGACTACAACTAAAACCACCAAGCGTATGAAAACAATTAAAATTAGTTGGATAGCGCTCACTTGTCTGTTCAGCCTACTTGCTACGCTACCGGCATGGGCTCAAAACCGGGAAGAAAAAAAAGCGCATACGGAACGTAAAGTAAACAAAACCATCCATGCAAAACAGTACAAAATCAATGTGGACTATATGTACCCGCAACGTGGAGGCGGACGAACGGTAACTTCCAACTACTCCATCGAAGTGCGGAACGACTCTCTCTTTTCCTATCTTCCCTATTTCGGTGTAGCTCACCGTGCTCCTTATGGTGGCGGTAAAGGCTTGGTATTCGATGCACCGATAAACAAATATGAAGCGAAAAAGGACAAAAAAGGGCGAATCAAAATAGAATTGGCTGTGCGCAACGAAGAAGATAGCTATACATACCATATTACTCTCTATTCGAACGGTTCGGCGAATATAGATGTTCAACCCAACAACAAAGACCAAATTACCTTCTCAGGGAAATTGGATGTGGAAGAACCGAAAAAAGAAACAAATAAACGATAAAAAGGATACCAAGCCAGAAGATATTCCTATCATCAAGGCTTTATAAGCAGGAAAAAGCCCTTTCTTCTCTCCGTACCAATGAGAGAAGAAAGGGCTTCTTAATCGATTTATTTTATAGTTCGTTATTTTTTCCTGCACATTTTACATCTTCAAGACTCCTTTCACATCCTCTAAAAAACATCCTCGAACAAAGTCATAATAAAGATTTGCCTTATCAACATACACATTTTCCGTCTTCAATCTTATGAGTTCCTATATAAAAGATACTATTTCAACAACTTATCCAAAAGATTAGGATGCGAACCCATCAAATTAGAAGGACGAACGGTATTGTACTCCGCTATTTTCCCGTCCTTATCAATCAGCACATAAAACGGGAAAAAGTTTATATTATAGGGAGCTAGACCTCCATCTTTAGTAGATTGAGCGTGAAGCAACACCCCTTTCAAGGCATATTTTTCAAGCATCTCTTTCCATCTTGTGTCCGAACTTCCCACACAAATATAAACATAAGCTATCTGATTTTTATAAGCTTCATACTTTTGATGTAAAGCATCCTGAAGACCAAACTCAGAGATGCAGGGACCACATCCATCACTCCAAAAATCAATATACACCACTTTACCTTTCAAATCACTTAAAGAAACAGCCTCTCCCTTTTCATTCCTCAATGTGAAGTCCGGAGCCGGTTGTCCCTTTCCCATTACCCCGAAATAAAGCTCCATGTCCTCTTTTATAGACTTTAAAGCCAAGGGTTCGGAAAGCGCAGTTTGTAACTCCTTACCTAGAGTTTCAGAAACTTTGTCCGCTTTCAATTTGCCAGAACCTAAAGCATCTCTAAATTCTACAGATAAGAACCAATCACACAAACTTTTATTGGGAATAGCTGCTTGAGCAATTTTCATTTTCCGATGAAAGAGAAGAGCGGGGTCCTGCTCTGTCCACAAATTAAGTAACCTGTTTATTTTCGGAGAAAAATAAAATTGCATAAATTTAAGTGCGGTATTTGATTGAAAAGGATTAAATTCAGGATTACGAAACAAAGGCATACGTTCCCTCTTTTCACCGATAAAACAAGATAAACCCGGTGCCGTATATAATAAATCAGATAATAATTCCGAGTCATCAGCTACCCACATCAGACCTGTAAAGTACCCTCGATAAAGAAAATAATCTTCATGCGGAATAGTACCGTTTACCGCAACAAAATCTTGCACAGCTGTACGATAATTCGTTACGTAAGCTCTAATTTTAGCAAGCATAACACTATCGGCTCCGGGTTTCTTTCCAGCCATATCCCAAGAAGCAATTTGTAGATTTAAACCATCTCTCCTGAACTTCCGATATAGCTCTAAAGAGAGTTCGTGTTCCCTTGTCCGTTCTGGGGTAGAAGCCGAAAGATGAACAGAAGCCGGACAATTCTTACAGTCGAAAGTTAGCTGCAAAGTATCACCCGGATAACTGAAAACAGTAACCGCATCTCCCAAATAAAGATAAATATCCTGCATACCTATAATAGGTATAGTCTTCTGAAAACTCCCGTCCTTCTGCAAAAGGATTTCATATGATTTGTTTCCAAAAGGGTCGCAAACAGCCAGTCTAAAGCTCTTGTTCTTCTCGGAAACATTCCGGGCATTTCCCTGAATAACAAAAGTTCCTGACTTCGGAAGAGTATATTCTTCCTTCTTTTGGGCATTATTCGGTAACAAAACGCACCAACAGAATCCCAATAAAAAATAAAGTTTCATGTTTCTCATAATTCAAGTATTTAGTCAAGCTCTTTTAAATCCCGTACGGGTAATAATACATTGTAAATCTGCTCCATAATCTGTTCCTGTTTTATGCGGAATTTGGAGTTTAAGCGCATATCCAGCGAAGAATTTCCCCATGAAGCGGTATATGTTCCAGCCTCTACTATCCAAGCGGATTTTTGTTCATCGTATGAAGCTAAATCCGACAAAGTTATCGACAGGCATACCTCCTGACTCTCGCCAGGTGCTAAGAGGCGAGTCTTTGCAAAAGCTTTCAACTCTTTTTTCGGTTTTATCATTGTTTTGCCGGGTGCCGTAATATAGAGCTGAATAACTTCTTTTCCTGCTACATTTCCGCAATTAGTTACCGTGCAGGAGAAAGTAAAGCCTTTCTCACCCAAAACAGACTTCGGTTTACTATACTTAAACTGGGTATAAGACAAGCCAAAACCAAAAGGATAAGATACGCCTACTTTATATTTATCGAAGAAACGATAGCCCACAAAAATACCTTCTTCATAACAGGTATAGTCTATATTGGGACGATTTACTCCCTTTGCACCGGTAAAGAATTCACGATAAATATCCACCGCTTCTTTATCCTCCACTACAGGAAAATTCCGGGAAGATGCGGCGTCTTCATAATTCACAGGAAAAGTCATCGGCAATTTTCCAGACGGATTAACCTTACCCGCCAGGATATCTGCAACCGAATTTCCACCTTCCTGCCCACCTTGCCATGCCACAAGAATCGCATCTATTTTATCTTTCCATGAAGCGGTTTCTATCACCCCACCGATATTCAGAATAACGATGACCTTCTTACCTGCCTGATGAAAGATGCGGGAAACATTGTCTAACACTTCCCGTTCATCAGGACAAAGTTCAAAGTCATTCCTCACTTTTCTATCTGTATATTCACCCGCATTACGTCCGATAGTAATCATGGCTACGTCGGATTCTTCGGCTTCCTTCCGAATTAACTCTTCGGATAGAGCATACTCAGCCATACGAGGCGGAGTAACATGATTATATTTCTTCCAATCAATTTTAGCTTCTTCTGCATGAATATAATCCAAATAATGTTGCTTCAAACTTTTATCAAGTAAAAAGCCTGCATTGGCGAGTCCTTGTTCCAAAGAGATAGAATAAGCTTCCTGTACATCCCCACTACCTGTACCACCCGTTATAAACCGGTACGACGTATTTCCAAAAACAGCAATCCGTTTCAGTTTCGATGACAAAGGCAATGTTTCTTTCTCATTTTTCAATAGAATCATACCTTCGGCCGCAGCTTGTCTGGTAACCAAAGCATGCGCCTTCAAATCCGGTCGGTCCGAATAAAGATACCCTTTAAACCGAGGCGTACGTAATATCAGCTCCAACACACGTTTTACGTTACGGTCGACATCAGACATGGATAATCGACCAGAAGCCAAAGCATTACGGATTGCTTCCTGCTGGCGAATTTTGCCAGGCATTAACAAGTCATTTCCTGCTTTAACCTGTTCCACAGCATCCCTTCCACCAAACCAATCGGACACTACCATCCCTTTGTATCCCCATTCCTTACGCAAGATAGTAGTCAGTAAATCATAACTCTCCGAAGTATATACCCCATTTATTTTATTGTATGATGACATTACCGTCCAAGGGTCGGCTTCTTTTACTACCATTTCAAAACCTCTCAGATAAAGCTCGCGTAAAGCTCTTGGAGAAAGCACAGCATCGTTAGCTATCCGATTTGTTTCCTGATTGTTTACGGCAAAATGTTTCACAGAAGTTCCTACTCCGTTTTCCTGTATTCCTTTTACCATTGCAACAGCTATTTTACCTGTCAAGTAGGGGTCTTCCGAATAATATTCAAAGTTCCTACCACACAATGGGTTGCGATGGATATTCAGAGCCGGTGCCAACAGGACATCACAACCATATTCAAGCACCTCATTGCCCATAGCGTTTCCCACTTGTTGTACCAAATTCGTATTCCAAGTAGAAGCTAACAAAGTAGCCACGGGAAAAGCCGTACAATAATAAGTTTTATCACTCTTGTCCCTACGGGAATCAATACGTAATCCAGCCGGTCCGTCGGCCATAACGATAGCCGGAATACCAAGACGCGGAATCGGATAGGTAGTACCGGCTGCACCGGGTACAATTTTATCCGTTTCACCTATTGCTACCAATAAATCTTCAGTTACTTCCCCAGCTCCGGTTAATAGACGAATCTTTTCATCCGTGGTCATGGCTTTAACCACAGCCTCAACAGACGATTTACCTAGTAGAGGGAGTTCCTCAGCTTTCAATATAATAGAAACAAAAAATAGAAATAGGAAAAAGTAGACTTTTATCAAACTTTCTATCAATAGACATCTTCTTTTCATAGTGTTATTTATTACAGGCCATTTTAATTCCATTAATGAGTCCACTTTAAAAAGTGGTTTCGTTTAAAAGTTTAACATTCATTCGTTC